>Ga0126362_10000126_pt1 | contig 73940 bp, 66 predicted proteins | sample ANMtaG_FD_126269 | JGI IMG/M metagenome (GOLD analysis project Ga0126362, IMG submission 126269) | Continental margin sediment microbial communities from North Pacific Ocean - ANME2c_DSS_Sorted | ecosystem: Environmental > Aquatic > Marine > Continental margin > Sediment | place: Pacific Ocean... | reverse complement strand
GGTGGCCTTGGCGGTCTGGTTGGCGAGTTCCTTGACCTCGGCGGCCACCACCGCGAAGCCGCGCCCGGCTTCCCCGGCGCGCGCTGCCTCGATCGTGGCGTTGAGGGCGAGCAGGTTGGTCTGCCCGGCGATCTGCGAGATCAGCGCCACCACGTCGCCGATCCGGCCGGCGGCCTGGGCGAGGTCCTGAACGAGGCTCGCCGTCTGGCTCGCCTCGCCGACCGCGGACTTGGCGAGCTCGGCCGAGCCGTCGACCTGCCGCCCGATCTCCGAGACGGAGGTGCCGAGTTCCTCGGCCGCCGCGGCGACCATGTTGACGTTGCCGGCGGCCTGGTTCGCCGCCGCGGCGACGCCGGTGGAGCGGCCGGCAGTCTCGCTCGCGGTCGTCGTCATGGTCTCAGCCGTCGCCTGCAGCTCGGCCGCCGCGGCCGAGACCCGCGCGACGATGCCGCCGACCGCATTCTCGAAGCTGTCGGCCATCTGGCGCATGCCGGCCTTGCGCTGCTCCTCGGCGGAGGCGCGGGCGAGCGCCGTGTCCGCCTCAAGCTGCCGCGTGCGGATCAGGTTCTCGCGGAACACCTGCACGGCGCCCGCCATCGCACCGATCTCGTCGCGGCGGCCGCCATAGGGGATGTCGGAGGCGGTGTCGCCCGCTGCGAGCCCGCGCATGGACGCCGTCATCCGCTCGATCGGGCGCGAGACGCCCAGGACGGCGAAGGCGAGGGCGCCGAGCGCGGTCAGGACGGTGAGGACGAGCATCGCCAGCGTCATGCGCGTGGCCGCCGCTTGCGCGGCGCGGATCTCGACATCGGCCGCCTTGCTGGCGGCGACGTTGACGTCGACCAGGGCGCGCGCCGCGGCGGCCACCGCGAGGTAGTGCGCGTTCATCGGCCCCCGGAAGAAGTCCATCGCCTCGGCGCGGCGCTCGACGGGGAAGCCGCGCAGCGTCTCCCAGTCGTTCCGCAGCGTCTTCAGCTTGGCCAGGAGATCGTCGTAGATCGTCTGCTCCTCGGCCGAGTTGATCAGGGTCCGGTAGGCCTCGACCTTGGCGCTGCGCTCGCGCATCAGCTCCGTGACACGGCCGATGCTCTCGGTCCGCGCGGCCTCGGTCTCGTCAGTCATGTAGCGGAACTGCCAGAGGCGCGTGCGGGTCACGAGCGTATTGATCGCGTGCGCCTCGTTCATCGAAGGCACGGCGTTATCGATCAGGCTCGCAGTCCTGTAACCGATGGCATCGATCCGCAGCAGGGATACGATCCCTTGCGCGAGAGACAGCCCGAGCATGGCGATGAAAATACCTGCCAGGCACCGCTTCAGACTGAGATTCATCGGGACAGCCAACCTTCCATTCACCGCGAACACACATTTCACAGCGTCGTGAAGCGATGCTTAATGCGGTGCAGCAAGGATCGGAATTCGTGAGGCCGAGCCGGCTCTTGTCGGGTCCTGTCCAGTCCGGTCCCGGTGCGCGGCGATGCGCGCTCAGGACTTGCGCAGACCCGCCGCCATGGCACGGACGAGGATCTCGAGCTGGGCGTGGATCACGGCCGGCGGCAGCGCCAGACGCTGCGGGTCGAGTCCGAGGGCGACGATGCCGTGCGTCGCCGAGAACAGGCTGCGGGCGAGCAGCCGGCATTCGGGCTCGGCGAGGTCCGGGCGCAGCACCGCCAGCGGCTGCTCGATCCGGGCGAACAGGCGCGCCTGCTCGGCCACGTACCAGTCGGGCGCGCGCTGGCCCGAGGGCGCGCGGTGGCGGAACAGGGCGTCCCAGCGCAGCGGGTGGGCGCGGGCGAAGGCGAGATAGGCCTGGCCGAGCCGCACCAGTTCGTCGGAGGCCGCCGCCTCATCGGCGATCCGCCTCGCGGGCGGCCCGAGCGCCGCCTCGAACAGGTTGAGGGTGCGCAGGTTCACCGCCAGCACCACGCCGTCGAGATCGGGAAACGCCGTGTAGATCGCCCCCACCGCACAGCCGGCGGCCTGGGCGAGCTCCCGCGCGCGCAGGCCGGGCAGGCCCTCCGCCGCGATCATCCGCTCGGCCTCGGCGACCAGGGTATCCCGCAGGGCGCGGCGGCGCTCGTCGGCGCTCATGCGAGACTCCCTCATTTGCACGTCGTGCAAAATCGCACTTGAACGGCGTTCATAGGCATGCGAGCGTCGATTTGTGAACAACGTTCATGAAGGGGACGACGCCCATGTTCAAGCTGTTCGAGACCCTGCTGAGAGGCCACGCGGCTCGTGCCGCGGATGAGATCTTCGACCGGAATGCCCTGCTGATCCTCGACCAGCAGATCCGCGAGACCCGCGCCGGGCTGGAGCGCAGCCGCCAGGCGCTGGCCATCGCGGTGGCGGGAGACCGCTGCGAGGCGCGGCGCCTCGAGGCGGTCGAGGCCCGCGCCGCGACCCTGGAGACGCAGGCCGTGGCCGCGCTCCGGGCGGCCCGCGAGGATCTCGCCGAGGAGGCGGCACGCGCGATCGCCGACCTCGAGGCCGAGCGCGACGCGATCAGGACCGCCCGCGCGCGCTTCTCCGCCGAGATCGCCCGGATCCGCGGGAGCGTCGCCGACGCGACCCGGCGCCAGGCCGAGCTGGAGCGGGGCCGGCGGGTCGCCGCGGCGAACGAGGCGGTGCGCCGCCTCGGCACCGGCCAGGCCCGGCAGGACGCCGCGACCCTGCGCGAGGCCGAGGCGACCCTGGCGCGGCTGCGCGAGCTGCAAGCGGAGGCTGCCGACACCGAGGCGGCGCTGGCCGAGGCCGATCCCGGCCGCTCCTTGAGCGAGCGCCTGGAGCGGGAGGGCTTCGGCCCCGGCCCGCAGCAGAGCGGCGGCGCCGTGCTGGAGCGCCTGCGCCGGGCCGCGCAGCAGCCCGAGACCGTCTGACGCCGCGCCCCGCGCGGCCTGCCCCAGGCCCCGGCGAAGGCCGGGGCACCACGAGACGAGCCCCGGCGGCGAGGCCGGGGCACCACGAGACCAACCCCGACGATCCGTCCCACGCAGTCAGGCCGATATTCAGGAGACACGATCATGACCCAGGACAACGCCGCGCAGCATTCCTCCGGCTGGGTGAGCTTCACCTACGCCTCGTTCATCGGCTCCATCGCGATGGTGGCGCTCGGCATCGTGTTCATGCCGGTCGACATCTGGCTCAAGGGCTACTTCGCCATGGGCGCGGTGATGCTGGTCCAGTCCTGCGTGACCCTGACCAAGACGGTGCGCGACGTCCACGAGTCCCGCCGCATGGTCAACCGCATCGAGGACGCCAAGACCGAGCGCCTGCTGATGACGGTGGGGCGGGAGTGAGGTCCGGCGCTCTCCACGGGACTCGGGGCCGCCCAGGTTCCGCTCGGCTCCGTCCAGGTCGGGTCTGACGGCTCTGCCCCATCCGCGACCTCATCCTGAGGCGGGCGGCTGGGATAGGCTGTTGCTACGGTCGCGCTCCATCCGGCAGCGTCCACCCCTCTGCCGGAGAGACGGGACAGCGACGGCCTTGAGCCGGCCACCGGATCCGCGATACCGCCCGAGTGGACGGAGTCTTGCGAGGGCGGCCGCGATGGATCTGAACGCGATCGAGGCCGTGCTCGCCCCCGCCGCCCGCGCCGACCTGCCCGCTTGGCGGGCGGGTGACGCCTGGCTCGCGGGCGGAACCTGGCTGTTCTCCGAGCCGCAGCCGCATCTCGCCCGCCTCGTGGATCTCGCCGCCCTCGGCTGGCCGCCCTACGCGGTCGGGCCGGACGGGCTGGAGATCGCCGCCACCTGCACCCTCGCCGCCCTGGAGCGGCTCGACCTGCCGCCCGGCTGGACGGCCGCCGCCGCCCTGATCGGGCCGTGCTGCCGGGCCCTGCTCGGCTCGTTCAAGGTGCGCAACACCGCGACCGTCGGCGGCAATCTCTGCCTCGCGCTTCCCGCCGGGCCGATGATCGCCCTGACGGCCGCCCTCGACGGGACCGGCCTGATCTGGACGCCGGACGGGGGCGAGCGGCGCCTGCCCGTCCTCGACCTCGTGCGCGGGCCGGGCGAGACGGCGCTCGAGCCGGGCGAGGTGCTACGCCGGATCGACCTGCCGGCCGCCGCGCTCGGCCGCCGCGCCGCCTTCCGGCGGATCGCCTTGAGCCCGGACGGGCGCTCCGGCGCGCTGCTGATCGGCACGAGCGGGGCCACCGGCTGGGCGCTCACCGTCACCGCCGCCACGCGCCGGCCCCTGCAATGGCGCCTCCCCGCCGTGCCGGAGGCAGAGACGCTGGCCGAGATCCTCGCGGCGGTCCCGGACGCTCTCTGGTACGACGACGTGCACGGGGCGCCGGACTGGCGCCGCCACGTCACGGGAATCCTGGCCGAGGAGATCCGGCGGGACCTCGCGGAGCAGGATCCTTCGGGACGAGACGCCTCGGGGGCGGCGGCGTGATGCGCCTCACCGTCAACGGGCAGGAGCAGGCGGTTCCGGCCCGCCCCGGCCAGTGCCTGCGCACCCTGCTGCGCGATCTCGGCTGGTTCGGGGTCAAGAAGGGCTGCGACGCGGGCGATTGCGGCGCCTGCACCGTCCATCTCGACGGCGAGCCGGTCCATGCCTGCATCACCCCGGCCTTCCGGGCGGCCGGGCGCCGCGTCACCACGATCGAGGGGCTCGCCGGCCCCTGCACCCCGGGCGCGGGCGTGCCGGAGGCGGTCCATCCCATGCAGGCGGCCTTCCTCGCCGCGCAAGGCTTCCAGTGCGGCTTCTGCACGCCCGGGATGGTGATGACGGCGGCCGCCCTCGACCAAGGCCGGCGGGCGGATCTCGGCGACGCGCTCAAGGGCAATCTCTGCCGCTGCACCGGCTACGGCACCATCCGCGACGCCATCGACGGGATCGCCCGGACGGAGGCGGGGCCGGGCGATCCGGTCGGGTGCAGCGTCCCGGCGCCGGCGGGTCCGGCCATCGTCTCGGGGCGGGCCGCCTACACCCTCGACCAGGCGGTGCCGGGCCTGCTCCACATGAAGGTGCTGCGCGCGCCCCACGCCGCGGCCCGCATCCGGCGCATCGACGCCGCCGAAGCCCTTGCGCTGCCGGGCGTCGTCGCGGTCCTCACCCATGCGGACGCGCCGGACGCTCTGTTCTCCACCGGCCGCCACCACGACCCGCGGGACGACGCCGCCGATACCCGCGTGCTCGACCCGATCATCCGCTTCGCCGGCCAGCGCGTCGCCGCGGTGGTGGCGGAGAGCGAGGCCGCGGCCGAGGCGGCGCTCGCCCGCATCGCCGTCGACTACGAGATCCGCCCCGCCGTGCTCGACCCGGACTCGGCGCTGCGCCCGGACGCGCCCCTCGTCCACGACCCCGCCGACCGGCCGCCTCCGCGCCCGGGCGCCGACGCGCCCCCGCTCCGCAGCCACCCGAACCTCGCCGCCGAAGTGCACGGCGCGGTCGGCGACGTCGAGGCGGGCTTCGCGCAAGCCCACGCGATCCACGAGGGTACCTACGTCTCGCAGCGGGTGCAGCATGGCCATCTCGAGACCCACGCGGCGCTCGGCCTGATCGATGCGGCCGGCCGCCTCGTCATCCGTTCCTCGACGCAGGTGCCGTTCCTGACCCGCGACGCCCTCTGCGCCCTCTACGACCTGCCGCGCGCCCAGGTGCGCGTGCTCTGCGGCCGGGTCGGCGGCGGCTTCGGCGGCAAGCAGGAGATGCTGACCGAGGATCTCGTGGCGCTCGCCGTGCTGAAGCTCCGGCGGCCCGTGGTCTGGGAGATGACCCGCGAGGAGCAGTTCGTGGCGACGACCACCCGCCACCCGATGCGGGTGCGCGTGCGGCTCGGCGCGAAGGCGGACGGCACGCTGACCGCCATCGCGCTCCACGTGGTCGCGGAGACCGGCGCCTACGCCAACCATGCCGGCGGCGTGCTGCACCATGGCTGCAACGAGGTGATCGCGGTCTATCGGTGCCCGAACAAGCGGGTCGATGGGTTCAACGCCTACACCAACACCGTGCCGGCCGGGGCCTTCCGCGGCTACGGGCTCAGCCAGACCATCTTCGCGGTGGAATCGGCCATGGACGAGCTGGCGCGCCGGCTCGGCCTCGACCCCTTCGCCATGCGGCGGCGCAACGTGATCCGCCCCGGCGACCCCATGATCTCGACGAGCCTGGAGCCGCACGACGTGGCGTACGGCAGCTACGGCCTCGACCAGTGCCTCGACCACGTCGAGGCCGCCCTGACGGCGCTGCCGCCCGCCGCGCCCGAGCCCGGCTGGCGGGTGGGGCAGGGCATGGCGCTGGCGATGATCGACACGATCCCGCCTCGCGGGCATCTGGCCGAGGCCCGCATCCGTCTGGAGGCGGACGGCACCTACACGCTCCAGGTGGGGACCGCCGAGTTCGGCAACGGCACGGCCACCGTGCACGCGCAGCTCGCCGCCTCCGCGCTCGGCACCGCGCCGGAGCGGATCCGGCTGGTGGCCGCCGATACCGACGCGGTCGGGTTCGACACCGGCGCCTATGGCAGCACCGGCACGGTGGTCGGCGGGCTGGCGAGTCACCGCGCCGCCCTCGCCCTGGCCGAGGCGCTGCGCGCGGAGGCGGCGCGGCGGAGCGGAGCCGATCCCGCCGCCTGCCGCCTGGATGCCGAAGGCGTCGCCCTGCCGTCGGGCGAGCGGATCGCGCTGGCCGCCTTTGCCGGGCGCGCGGCGGAGGGCCGGGCCGATGGCAGCCCGCGCTCCATCGCCTTCAACGTCCAGGCGTTCCGCGTGGCCGTGCAGGCGGCCACGGGCGCGGTCCGCATCCTCGACAGCCTCCACGCGGCGGATGCGGGCCGGGTGATCAACCCGACGCAGTGCCGTGGCCAGATCGAGGGCGGGGTGGCGCAGGGGATCGGCGCCGCGCTCTATGAAGAGGTGCGGCTCGACGGCCCGGAGGTCGTCACCCGCAGCTTCCGCTCCTACCACCTGCCGGCCTGCGCGGACGTGCCCCGCACGCAGGTCCTGTTCGCCGACACCCACGACCGGATCGGCCCGCTCGGCGCCAAGTCGATGAGCGAGAGCCCGTTCAACCCGGTGGCGGCGGCGCTGGCCAACGCCATCCGCGACGCCACCGGCTACCGTCCGCACGCCACGCCGTTCTCCCCCGACCGCATCTTCCGCGGCGTGGCGGCGGCGCTCGCTCAGACCTCTGCCCCAGCCCCCGCCCGAGACGAGACCCGCGCATGAGCCACACAGCCGCCGAGCTCGAACAGGCCGTGCGCGAGATCGCCGAGGAGATGCGCGCGCGGACCGACCGCGGCACGGTGGCCGACTACATCCCCGAGCTCGCCCAGGTCGACGCGCGCCAGTTCGGCCTCGTGGTGATCGATGCGGAGGGCCGCGTCGCCGCCGGGGGCGATGCCGACACGCCCTTCTCGATCCAGAGCATCTCGAAGGTCTTCACCCTGACGCTGGCGCTCGGCATGGTCGGCGACCGGCTCTGGCGGCGGGTCGGCCGCGAGCCCTCGGGCAGCCCGTTCAACTCGATCGTGCAGCTCGAGCGCGAGCGCGGCATCCCGCGCAACCCCTTCATCAATGCCGGCGCCATCGCGGTCACCGACGTGATCCTGTCGGGCCACCAGCCGCGGGAGGCGCTCGGCGAGATCCTGCGCTTCCTGCAGTTCCTGGCCCAGGATCCCAGCATCGTCATCGACGAGGCGGTGGCGGCCTCCGAGCAGCGCACGGGCTTCCGCAACGCGGCGCTCGCCAACTACATGAAGTCCTTCGGCGTGCTCGACAACCCGGTGGTGTACACGCTCGGCGTCTATTTCCACCACTGCGCCATCGCCATGTCCTGCCGCCAGCTCGCGGCGGCCGGCCGCTTCCTCGCGCATTCGGGCGTGAACCCGGCCACCGGCCTGTCGGTGATCTCGGCCGAGCGGGCGCGGCGCATCAACGCGATCATGCTCACCTGCGGCCATTACGACGGCTCGGGCGACTTCGCCTACCGGGTCGGCCTGCCGGGCAAGAGCGGAGTCGGGGGCGGTATCCTGGCGGTCGCCCCCGGCAAGGCCTCGATCGCGGTCTGGTCGCCCGGCCTCGACGCGGCGGGCAACTCCCATCTCGGCCGCATCGCGCTCGAGGCGCTCACCCGGCGCATGGGCTGGTCGATCTTCGGGGTGTGACGGTCCTCAGCGGCGCGGGGTGCGGTTGCGCTCGGCCTCCTCCTGGATCGCCGCCTCGTGGTACCAGCCGCTTCCCATCACACAGGTGCGTGGCGCCGGCTGGGCCGCGGCGGCGCGCTGGGTCTGGCCCGCGCGGCCGCCCACCGGGAACTGGTAGATCTTCGCGGACGTGCGGTGGAAATCGGTGTTCATGAGGCTCGACGCTCCCTGTCAGCGATACGGTCTCAACGCGTCGACAGCGCTGTCGGAAGGAAGATGCCTATCCTTTGCGCGATCTGCACCCCTAAAATCATGTTTTGCCGACAATTTGCGCATCATATCTCTTGCGAAACCAGCTGATGCGTGATCGCCCACGAATCCAAAACACACTGCCCGTTCGATGTGCGTTTTTGCCGATGCGTCGGCACTGCTCAGAAAGTGTGCGTTAACGCGCATCCGGCAGAGCAGGCCGCCTCGGGGCGAGATAAGCCGCCGGGACCCGGCCGGTTCCCCGGAAAGTCGGCTCCGCCGGGCGCCGTCCACAGCCGGATGGGGCACATGGCACGGCGCGTGCTAGGGGCCGCACAGCCGTCGATGGTGGGCGGGGTCCGACACACGCAGGACTGTCTGTCAGGGTTTGACGAGAGAAACGCGATGACGAAGTACAAGCTCGAATACATCTGGCTGGACGGCTACACGCCGGTCCCGAACCTCCGCGGCAAGACGCAGATCAAGGAATTCTCCGAGTTCCCGACCCTCGAGCAGCTTCCGATGTGGGGCTTCGACGGCTCGTCGACCAAGCAGGCCGAGGGCGGCTCGTCCGACTGCATGCTCAAGCCCATCCGCCATTTCCCCGACCCGGCCCGCACCAACGGCGTGCTGGTGCTCTGCGAGGTGATGATGCCGGACGGCGTCACGCCCCATGAGTCGAACAAGCGCGCCACCATCCTCGACGACGAGGGCGCCTGGTTCGGCTTCGAGCAGGAGTACTTCTTCTACAAGAACGGCCGCCCGCTCGGCTTCCCCGAGAGCGGCTACCCGGCTCCGCAGGGCCCCTACTACACCGGCGTCGGCTACTCGAACGTCGGCTCGGTCGCCCGCCAGATCGTCGAGGAGCATCTCGACCTCTGCCTCGCCGCCGGCATCAACCACGAGGGCATCAACGCCGAAGTGGCCAAGGGCCAGTGGGAGTTCCAGATCTTCGGCAAGGGCTCCAAGAAGGCCGCCGACGAGATGTGGATGGCGCGCTACCTGATGCAGCGCCTGTGCGAGAAGTACGAGATCGACATCGAGTACCATTGCAAGCCGCTCGGCGACACCGACTGGAACGGCTCGGGCATGCACTGCAACTTCTCGACCGCCTATATGCGCGAGACGGGCGGCAAGGCCTATTTCGAGGCGCTGATGGCCGCCTTCGCGAAGAACCTCGAAGATCACATGGCGGTCTACGGCCCGGACAACGACAAGCGCCTGACCGGCAAGCACGAGACGGCGCCCTGGAACAAGTTCTCCTACGGCGTGGCCGACCGCGGCGCCTCGATCCGCGTGCCGCACTCCTTCGTCAAGAACGACTACAAGGGCTATCTTGAGGATCGCCGCCCGAACTCCATGGGCGACCCCTACCAGATCGCCAGCCAGGTCCTGAAGACGATCTCCGAGGTCCCGACCGGCGCGGCCGCGGCCGCCGCCTGATCCCGGCCCCCGCGGCGCCAGCGCGCCGCGGACCGTCCGACGAAAGGGCCGGCCTCCCCTGCGGGAGGCCGGCCCTTTCGCGTTCGGGTGCCGGGCTCGATCCGGCTGCCGGGCGCGGGGGCGGAAGCCCTCCGCGCGCCGGATTCTTCGCCTCAGCGGTTCGCGGGCGTGTTCTTGTTGATCGTGCCGCCGGCCGAGGGGCCGGCGCCGGTGCCGGCCGCGCCAGGCGCGACCGTGCCGGTGGTGGCACCCGGTGCCGTGACGGCACCCGCGCCGGTCGGCGCGGTCGTCGCGGGCCCGCGGCTCGCGGGGGTGTCGGTGGCGACCGTACCGCCCGCGGAGGGGCCCGAGCCGGGATTCACCGGCCCGCCCGCCTGCGCCAGGGCGGCACCCGTGAGCGGCAGGACGAGGCAGGCGGCCAGGGCAACGGAACGCATCATCGCAATTTCTCCGAATGACTTCAGTCCGGACGAAACCCGCGTCCGGCCACTCCGTTCAATCGCGGACGGCATTTTCCTGCCGCATCCGCCGAGGTCCGCGGCGGCCTCCCCACGCGCCGGGCCGGGAGAGGACCCTCAGGACCGGGCCGGTGCGCCGGGACCGAGCCGCGCGAGCCGGTCGAGCAGGGCGCGGTCGTGCAGGAGCGCCACGCGCTCCTTCGGGCCGAGCCAGGCGGCGGCCTCGTCCAGCGTCTCCGCCTCCACCACCTTGGCCTGAGCCAGGATGTGGTCGGGGTCGATCCGTCCGCGCGGGCGGGGACCGACCTGCGGCAGCATCCGGGCATGGGCCGCGGCGAGGCCCGCATCGGCGTGGAGCGCCCGCAGGGCATCGGCCTCGTCGAGGCCGGCTTGCGCGTTACGGGCGGCGAGCGCGCCGGCGCGGAGCGCGATGTCGGGCGGGTCGCGCTCCTCCGGCGTCGTCAGCAGGCCGCGGCTCTTGAGGGCGAGGCCGAAGCCGAGATGGCCGCTCGCCCAGGAGATCGGGATCGCCAGGACGAGGCCGAGGATCGTCGGCGACATCCAGAGGAAGAGCGAGGTGGCGATCGCGAAGGCCGCGACGCCGGCCACCAGACCGAGCAGGGTGTGCCAGCGGTGGCGGGCGACGATGGCGCGCCAGGGGATCGAGCCGTCGTCGCGCCGCTGCGGGTTCCAGCCGGTGTCGCGCCCGAGCAGGATACCGGCGACCGAGCCCGACTGGATCACCATGGCGACCGGCGCCAGCAGCGCCGAGAGCAGGATCTCGAGCAGGCAGGAGGCGACGAGCCGCCCCGCGCCGCCGCAGGCCCGGCGCACCTGCGTGTCCAGAAGCGCGAGGATCAGGCCGAGGCCCTTCGGGGCGAGCAGGATGCCCATGGTCAGCCCGAAGAGCTGCAGGGCGCGCACCGGGTCGAAGCGGGGGAAGACGGGGTAGAGGGCGAGCCCCTGCGCGAAATATTCGGGCTTCACATAGGCCGTCTGCAGGGCGAGCGCGATGCCGACCACGAGCTGGAGCAGCCAGAAGGGCGAGGCGAGGTAGCCGGCGATGCCGGTGGCGAAGTGCTGGCGCGATGCGAAGTGCAGGCCGGCCGCGCCGATGATGCGGCTGTGCTGCAGATTGCCCTGCGCCCAGCGCCGGTCGCGCACGGCGACGTCGATCAGCGAGGGCGGGCTCTCCTCGTAGGAGCCGGGCAGGGTCGGCAGCATGGTGACGTCCCAGCCCGCGCGCCGGATCAGCGCCGCCTCGACGAAGTCGTGGCTGAGCACGTGGCCGCCGAAGGGCGGGCGGCCCGGCAGGTCGGGCAGGCCGCAGGATTCCGCGAAGGCCCGCGTCCGGATGATCGCGTTGTGACCCCAGTAATTGCCGTCGCGGCCCGACCAGTGGCTCAGGCCCGTGGCGATGACCGGCCCGTAGATCCGCGCCGCGAATTGCTGGACCCGGGCGAAGAGCGTGTTGCGGTTGATGATGAGCGGCAGCGACTGGATGATGCCCGCATCCGGGTCCGCCTCCATCGCGGCCGCGAGGCGCACCACGCAGTCGCCGGAGAGCAGGCTGTCGGCGTCGAGGACCAGCATGTGGTCGTAGGCGCCGCCCCAGCGGGTGACGAAATCGGCGATGTTGCCGGCCTTGCGGTGGTGGTTCTTCGGCCGGTGGCGATAGTAGAGCCGCGCGCCCGGGCCCAGCCGGTCGCGCAGGCTCAGGAAGGCGCGCTCCTCGGCGATCCAGGCATCGGCTTGCGTCGAATCGGAGAGCACGAACCAGTCGAACTGCGCGCCGAGGCCCGTGGCCTCGACCGCCTCGTGCATCGCCTCGATTCCGGCGAAGGTGCGCGCGGTCGCCTCGTTGTAGACGGGCATCAGGATCGCCGTGCGGGCCGAGAGCCGCTCCGGCGCCGGCGGCAGCGACGGACGGCGCAGCAGCACGAGGAAGCCGAGCACGGCGCTCGTGAAGGCCAGGGCGATCCACGAGAAGGTCAGCACGAAGAGCGCGACGAGGACGAGCTGGAGCAGGGTCGGGCTGCCCGACACCGAGACCGTCTCGTACATCTGCCAGCCGCCATAGGCGGTGAGGGCGAGCGCCCCGCCGAAGACGAAGAGGCGGGCGGCGACGGGCGCCCTGCGCCGCCGCACCGGCCGGCGCGCCGTGCCCCGGTCGAAGCGCGCGAGATCCTGCACCGGCATCGGCAGCGGCGCCTCCGGCGGCATCGCGGGGGCGAAATCGGGCGCGGATCCGCGCGCTTCGGCCGGGGCGGGGCGGGGGATGTCGTCGATGCGCACGGCGAGCGGGGATCCTCAGAGGCGGGGACGATGACCCCGGGGCGGAACGTTCGGCGCCACTCTTTAGGCGCATGTCCCGAACAAATGCACGCCGCCTGCGGCACGCCCGACACACCGCGCGGCAGCCGAACCTCCCGCTAACCAACCGATCACCACACGGCCCAGAGCCGTTCCCGATCACGCGGCAGCCGGGAGCGACCCTAAGCCCCTGTTCTGACGCGCTCTCTTTCGAAAAAACCGCATCCCCTTCGGCGGAGAGCGCTCTAAGGCAGCACCCAGAGGCAGCCGCCGGTGGCGACGGCGAGGCACTCGTAGGGCGCGCCGCCGAACATCGCCCGGCGCTCGACCGCGCCGACCGCGTCGCGCGGCACCAGGCGGCATCCGGCCTGGACGGAGACCTGCGCGGCCGCGCGGGCCCGGTCCTCCTGCGCAGCCGCGGCGAGCTGGCGCAGGGCCACGAGGCTGTCGCAGGCCGGAATCGCGCGGGCATCGGGCGCAGCGACCGGCGGAGCATCCGGCGCGGCCGTCACAGGGGCGGTCGGCAGCATCAGGCCGGCCACGACCACGAGGGTCCGGCCGGCAGGGGAATCTCGGCGCATGGGCATCTCCTCCGCCCGGTCAGATGGACCGGGCCCCGGCGGCGGCAACGGGTCCGAACGCGACGACGCCGCCCGCTCGGGGAGCGGACGGCGTCGTCGGGGACCGTCGCGGCCGCCGGATCTCGCCCGGCGGCGTACGGGTCGGCGCGTCTGCGCTCGACCTTAGCGCTTGACCTTGGCCTTGGCCTTGCGGGCGGCGTAGCGCGCGTCGCGGGCGGCCTTCTTGGCGGCTAGCTCGGAGGCCTTGCGCTCCTGCGTGGCCTGCAGCTCAGCCTGCTCGCGGGCGATCTGGGCGGCGAGTTCCGCCTCCTCGCGCTGGCGCTTCTCCTCCGCGGCCTTCAGCTCTGCGGCGACGCGGGCGGCCTCGCGCTCGCGGGTACGCTCGTCACGGGCGCGGGCGATCTCGGCGCGGGCCTTGGCCTTCGCGATCACCTCCGGGTCGTCGGAGGGGGGACGGGCCTTGAACTTTGCCAAGAGAGCGGCCTTGGCATTGGCGGAGTTCTGGCGGCGGTCGTCGAAGTTCCTGTAGTCGAATGCGCTCATATGGCCTTTCTCGTGGCGTGGTCGTTCGCGTTTCCCGGCTGATCCAGCCCTCTCAGGGCCGGGCCGGACATGGGATGACGGCCCTCGACGGACGGTCTAGGGCCGCGCGCGCGGCGGGACGGGGTGGCAATGGCCGAAGGCTCCGCCCAATGCAACCGAAGCAGACGCCGAAAGCGCTGCCGACGCTGACATTTGCCGCCATTCTCTCGAAAGTTCTCACCAAGGGATGCCGAAATGTCTCAGGCAGCCTCGAGATCTGAAGCCGCCCTGGCCCGGAACGGGGAGATGCGCGGCTTCGTCTGGTGAGCCGTCACATAGGATCTTCCGGCCCCTGCGGCAAGATCGAAGCCGCCGCGGCGCCCCGCGCGGGCGGCCGGGGCGCCATGCGTCACCGCCATGCGCCGGCGCCACAGGGCGCCCCGCTCTCCACAGGGCCCTGTGGAGATCCTCGGAGATCCGTGTGGATCGCGGCGCGCGGCGGGCCGCCGGAAGCCCCAAGGTTGTCGGATCCGGCCGGTCCAGCTACGCTCGGACGATCGCGGGTGGGAGGCCTGCGGCGGATCCGCGGGGCGTCGCGCCCCCGTCCCGGCTTCCCGGTCGCGGCCCGTTCGCGGTGCTTCCGAGCCGCCGCGCGGTGCCGATACCTGAAGCGGGGGGCTTCAACCATGACCGATACCGCCAGAGGCATGCGGTCGATTCCGGCGTGAGGGTGCCGCCGCCCCAGTGCGGCCGCTCTCCCGTGGCGTCCATCCGCCGCGGGCGCGATCCCGCGCGGCTGTCCGCGAGACCGCCCTCGGGACCGTCCCGGATCCCGGCGCGCTGGGCGCTCGCCGCCGGGCTCGCCCTGTCCTGCCCGGGTCCGGCCGCCGCCTTCGACCTGTTCGGCTGGTTCGGCGACACGGAGGAGCCGCTGGCGCCCTCCGCGACGGCGCTGCCCTACGATGTGAAGTTCCGCGGCGCGGACGACGATGCCCTGGTCACCGCGCTGCAGGACGTCTCCGCCCTGCACAAGCTCCGCCGCGAGCCGCCGCCGGACGGGGAGGGGCTGGTGCGCCGGGCAGAGGTGGATCTGCGCCGGCTGCCCGAGGCGCTCGAAGGCTCCGGCTACTATGCCGGCCGCGTCGCCGTCCGGGTCGGGGAGGTGACGCTGTCGGGCGAGGCCTCGCTGCTGGCCGCCTCCCGCGCCGCCGAGCGCGACCGGGCGCGGACCCTCGTGCCCGTCAAGGTCGCGGTCGATCCCGGGCCCCTCTACCATCTCCGCCGGATCGGCGTGCGCGACCGGGCCGGGCGCCCGCTCCCCGCGGAGCTGCTGCCCGAGCGCCTGACCCGGGTCGATCCCGACACCCCGGCCCGCTCGGCCGCGGTGCTCGCCCGCGAGGCGGCGATCGTCGACCGGCTGCGGGCGCAAGGCCATCCCTTCGCCAAGGTGGTGTCGCGCGATCCCGTGGTGGACGACGCGGCCCAGGCCATGGACGTGACCTTCACCGTGGATCCGGGTCCCGTGGCCGGGCTCGGCGCGGTGACGGTGCGCGGCACGGACGGACTCGACCCGGCGGTGGTGCGCTCCTTCATCTACACGGAGCCGGGCGATCCCTATTCGCCCAAGGCGCTCGCCGACATGCGCAAGGCGCTCACCAAGGTCGAGGCCCTGGGCTCCATCCGCATCCGCGAGGGCGAGGCGCTCGATGCCGACGGCAACCTGCCGATCTTCGTGGACGTGACCGAGCGGCCGACCAACCTGTTCGGCATCGCGGCGCGCTACTCCACGGTGGACGGGCCGGGCGTGCGCGCGACCTACTCCAACCGCAACCTGTTCGGCGGGGGCGAGACCCTGCGCCTGGACGCCGACCTCTCCTATCTCGGCAACGACCTCTACGCGACGCAGCGCAAGCTCGCCGGCATCAATTCGAACGGGCTCGGCGGGCGGCTCCAGGCGACCTTCGTGAAGCCGGCGCTCTGGGGCACCCGCAACGACCTCGTGGCGAGCGCCTTCGCGGGGCGGGAGGCGCAGCAATCCTACGTCGTGGACGGGGGCGGAGCGACGGTGGGCATCCGCCACCGCGTCTCGGACACCTTCTTCGCGCAGGTGAATCTCGACGGGCAGGCCGGCCGCTCCCAGGACGCCCTCGGCAAGGTGGATTACCGCCTGATCGGCCTCGGCGCCTCGCTCTCCTACGATTCGACCGACAGCCTGCTCGACCCGACGCGGGGCATCCGCCTCACGGCCTCGGCGACGCCCTATGCCGGCTTCCTCGGCTCCGATCCGTCGATCTTCGTGGCGAAGGCGCAAGGCTCGGCCTATTACGCGCTCGACGACGACGGCTGGTACGTCCTCGCCGGCCGCCTCGGCTTCGGCTCGATCTCGGGGGCGCGCCTCGACGAGATCCCGGCCAATATCCGCTTCTTCGCGGGTGGCGGCGGCTCGGTGCGCGGCTTCCCCTACCGCACGCTGGGCCCGCGCGGGCCCTTCAACCTGCCGGTGGGCGGGCGCAGCCTGCTCGAGGCCTCGCTGGAGGCGCGCATCAAGGTCACCGACACGATCGGCGTGGTCCCGTTCTTCGATGCCGGCACGGCCTTCGCCGGCGAATTGCCCGATTTCGACGAGCGCATCCGGACGGCGGTCGGCCTGGGGCTGCGCTACTACACCGCCATCGGCCCGATCCGCGTGGACCTCGCCTTCCCCCTCGACCGGATCAAGGGCAACCGCGAGCACCCGGTGGCGCTCTACATCAGCCTGGGGCAGGCCTTCTGATGGCGTCTCGGAAACAGCCCGAACGCGTCGCCCGCTTTCCGTCCCCCACAAAGGGGGGAGGGAGGATCGCGGCAGGCGTCGTGCTCGTCCTCGTCCTCGCCGCCCCCGCGACCCGCGCCGCCGACGAGGGCGAGAAGAGCGTGCTCGGCGGGATCCTCTCGAAGGCGCTCTCCACGCCGGCCTCGCGGGTCTCGATCGGCGCGGTGGACGGGGCGCTCTCCTCGGACGCCACCATCCGCGACGTGGCGATCAGCGACCGCGACGGCGTCTGGCTGCGGCTCGACCGGGCCCGCATCGTCTGGCGCCGCCTCGCCCTGCTCTCGGGGCGGCTCGAGGTGGACAGCCTGGAGGTCGGGCGGATCGAGGTGCTGCGCCGTCCCGTCCCCGCCGCCAACCCGCCGACCGAGGAGCCCGACGGCACCCTGCTGCCCGACCTGCCGGTGAAGGTCGAGGTCAAGGCCTTCCGCCTCGACGCCCTCGATCTCGGCGAGGCCATCGCCGGCCAGGCGGCGCGGCTCACGGCGAGCGGCAAGGTCAAGCTCGGCAACCCGGCCGAGGGACTCGACCTCGATCTCGGCGTGCGCCGGGTCGATGCGGGCGGCCAGTTCGCGGCCCGCCTGCTGTTCGTGCCCAAGGGCGAGCGGCTGGAGGTGAAGACCACCCTCACCGAGCCCGCGGGCGGCCTGCTCTCGAAGGGGTTGAACGTTCCGGGCGAGCCGCCGATCGCCCTCGACCTCGACGGGCGCGGCACGCTCGACGCCTGGAACGCCCGCCTCGATTTCGATGCCGGCGTCGGGGTCGGCGCCAAGGGGGGTGCGAAGATCTCGCGGATCGGGGCCGAGCGGCGCCTCTCCCTCGATCTCGCCGCCCGGGTCGAGGGCCTGCTGCCGGGCCCCGCCGCCGCGGTGTTCTCGGGCACGACCAAGCTCGAAGGCGGGCTGCGCATCGCCGATAGCGGCGCGCTCACCCTCGACCGGCTGGAACTCGCCTCCCGCACCGCCCGGCTGGAGGCGCGCGGCACCCTCGACGCGCAGCGCAACGCCGATCTCCTCGTCCAGGCCCGCGCCGTCCCGACCGAGGGCGGCGTCACCAAGGCCGACCGGGCCGAGATCGCGAGCCTCATCTTCGACGGCAGCCTGAAGGGCCCGCTCGCCCGCCCGCGCGCGCTCGGAACCTTGCGGGCCGCGGGGCTTCGCGCCGCCGACAGTGCCCTCGACCGGATCGAGGCGAACCTGAAGGCCGAGCCCACCGGCGCCGACCGATTCGCCCTCGCGGCCGACGCGACGGTCGAGGGATTGCGCCTCGCCGACCCCGCCCTGCAGCGGGCGATCGGCGGACGCGCGGGCCTCGTCTTCGCGGGGGTGGTCGAGCCCGACAACACGCTCAGTGTCGCGACGCTCAGGGTGGAGGCGCCGACGCTGAAGGCCGCCTATGCCGGCCACATCGGGCGCAATACGCTGACCGGCACGGTGGAGGGCGCGCTGCCCGACCTCGCGGTCTTCTCCGGCCTCGCCGGCCGCGCGCTGGCAGGCGGGCTCGACGGGACGGCGAAGCTCGGCGGCGACCCCGCGCGCAAGGCGGTCTCCGCCCAGATCGACCTGCGCGCCCACGGCCTCGCCCTGTCCGAGCCTCGCCTCGACCGGCTGCTCGGCGCGGCTCCGCGTCTCACCGGCCGCCTCGCCACGCTCTATGACGGCTACGGCTTCGACGCCGTGCGGCTGGAGGGCACGCACGTGGTCGCGCGGCTGGAGGGCCAGGCCACCGCCCGCCTCGCCGATGCCCGCGCCGCCGTCGACCTCAAGGATCTCGCTGCCCTCGACCCGCGCCTGGGCGGCCGGGCGAGCCTGTCCGGCCGGCTCTCCGGCACCCTGCTGCGGCCCGACATCGCCGCCCTGATCGATGCGCCGGAGGCCTCGGCGCTCGGCCGTCCGGTGCGGGCCTTGCGCGCCGACGCCGTGCTGAAGGACGCGCTGGGCCACCCGGACGGCAGCGTGACCCTGGCCGGCAGCGTCGGCGGCAAGGCGCTGTCCGGCAGCCTGCATCTGGGGCAGGGCGACGGCGATTGGGTGCTCGACCGGCTCGCCCTCTCCCTCGGCTCGGCGAGCCTGACGGGGCAGGCCCGGCTCGGCCTCGCGGGCGGCCTCGCCGAGGGGGCGCTCGCCCTCCGCGCCGCGGATCTCGACGACCTCTCGCCCCTGGCGCTGACCCGCCTCAGCGGCAGCCTGGAGGCCGACCTCAGCCTCGCCCGCCAGGGCGGGCGCCAGGACGCCGCGCTCCGGGCCCAGGCCGCCGCGCTCCGGGCCGGGGAGATCGGCCTCGCCCGCCTCGACGCGAACCTCACCGGCCGCGACCTCACCGGCGCACCCCGGATCGACGGGCATGTGGAGGCCGATCGGCTGATCGCTGCCGGCGAGAGCCTCGACACGCTGCGCCTCACCGCCGCCGGCGGGGCGGAGGCGAGCGACGTGACGCTGAGGGCCAAGGCCCGCGGCTTCGACCTCGACGGCGCCGCCCGCCTCGTCGCCGGGCCGCCCCTGCGGGTCGCGCTGCAGCGCTTCTCCGCCGCCCGCGGCGCCGACCGGCTGGCTCTCGCCGCCCCGGCCACCGTGACCTTCGCCGACGGCGCCGTCGCGATCGATTCCCTTGCGGTCGCGGCCGGCTCCGGCCGGCTGACCCTCGCCGGAAGGGCCGGGCGCGACGCCATCGACCTGCAGCTCGCCATCAAGGCCCTGCCGCTGGCGCTCGCCCGCATCGCGAGCCCGAAGCTCGCCCTGTCTGGCACCCTCGACGGCGAGGCAAGCCTGCACGGTCACCCGGAGCGCCCGGAGGGCCGCTACGCCTTCAGCCTCGCCAAGGCGGTGACGCCGGAGACCCGCAAGGCCGGCCTGCCGCCGGTGGAGGCACGGGCCTCGGGCACCCTGTCGGACGGCCGCATCGGCCTCGACGGCCGCGTCAGCGCCGGCCGCGGCGTGGACCTCGTGCTCGGCGGCTCCCTGCCGGCCGAGACGGGCGGCGCCCTGGCGCTCACCGCCCGCGGCAGCCTCGACCTCGCGCTCGCCAACAGCCTGCTCGCGGCCGGCGGCCAGCGCGTGGCCGGCCGCGTCGCCGTGGATGCCCGGGTCGGCGGCACGCTGGCCGCGCCGAAGGCCGAGGGCGCGGCAACGCTCTCGGGCGGCAGCTTCAGCGACCCGCTTCAGGGCATCCGGCTGACGAATATCGAGGGCCGCGCCACCGGGCAGGGCGACACGGTCGTACTGGAGCGCCTCTCCGCCGCCACCCGCAACGGCGGGACCTTGCGCGCCGCGGGCCAGGTCGCGCTGCGGCCGGGCCAGGGCTTCCCGGGCTCGCTGCGGATCACCGGGCAGGGGGCGGAACTGGTCTCGAGCCCCCTCGTGACCGCAGTGGCCGGACTCGACCTCGCGCTCTCCGGCCCCCTCGCCGAGCGCCCGAAGGTGACGGGGCGCGTCGATCTCGTCTCCGTCGACGTCACGGTCCCGGATCGCCTGCCCGCCACGGTGCAGCCGCTGCCCGGCCTCCGCCGGGTCAACACCCCGCCGGAGGTGCGCGCCCGCCTCGCGAGCCGGGCGCAGCCGCGGGCGGCGGCGCAGGGCGCGGGTCGCGGCCGCAAACCCGCCTCTCCCTTCGACGCCACGCTCGACGTGCGGGTGGAGGCGCCGAACCGCATCTTCGTGCGCGGCCGCGGCATCGACGCGGAGCTCGGCGGCGCCTTGCGCCTCACCGGGTCCTCGCGCGACCCCTCCGCCATCGGCGCCTTCGAGATGCGCCGCGGCCGGCTCGCGGTGATCGGCCAGCGCCTCGACTTCACCCGCGGGCGCCTGACCTTCGGCGGCGAATTGACCCGGCCGGACCTCGACTTCCTGGCCGAGACCAAGGCCAGCGAGATCACCGCCCGCATCGCGGTGACGGGGCCGGCCAACCAGCCCGCCTTCGAGATCTCCTCGGACCCGTCCCTGCCGCAGGACGAGGTGCTCTCGCGGCTGCTGTTCAAGAAGGCCTCGGGCAGCCTGTCGCCGTTCCAGGCGCTGCAGCTCGCCCAGGCCGTCTCGCAGCTCTCCGGCGGCGCCGGGGGGCCGGACGTGTTCGAGGCGACGCGCAAGGGCCTCGGCCTGGACAGCCTCGACGTCTCCACCGGCACCAGCGGCGGCCCGGCGGTCGGCGCCTCGCGCTACCTCTCGGACCGGCTCAGCGTCGGCGTGAAGGCCGGCGCCAAGCCCGCCGACACGGCCGCCACCGTCGATTACGACGTGACCCGCCGCGTGAAGGTGCAGGGCGAGGCGGGCAGCGACGGCCGCACCAGCCTCGGCGTCGGCGCCGAGTGGGAGTGGTAGGGGCCCGCGGAGCGCGGGCCGGCGACGAACGATCCGGAACCCGCGTCCCTCTCGCGACCTGATCGAGGGGGTGCGCGGCCGCGCCGCGCCGACACGCCGTGTCCCGACCTGGGACAGCGGTCACCGCCCATGGAGGATCCGATGCCGCAATCCCGGTTCGACCGCTCCGGCACGGCCGCCGAGGCCCTCGCCGCCAAGCGGGCGGAGATCGCCGCCGCCGTCGCCGCCCGCCAGGGGCTCGGCGACCCGGCCGGGCTCGCACCGGAGGCGCGCCGGGCGGTCGAGGCGCGGGTGGAGGCGCTGATCGCGGGGCAGGGGGCGCCACCGGAGGACGAGGGGCTGCGGCGCTGCCTCGCCGAGTACCGCGATCTCGCCGACACGCGGCTCGCCGAGCAGGGCGAGGTCTTCGCCCCGCAGGACGATGCCTGAAGCCTGATCCTCGGTGACGATCGGGCCGTGGCGGCGTTGGTCCCCGAGAAGGAGAGCCTCCGCATGAGCGACGACGAGACGCCGACCGACACCCAGGCCCAGCGCCGGACCGGAGCGGAGCCGCGCCCGGAGGGGGCCGCGATCAGCCCGCGCGACACCGCGACCGGCGCGGTGCGCGCGACCGGGGGCCCGATGGAGCGCGCCGGCACCGAGGCCGAGGCCCGAGCCCGCGGCGAGCGGAACCGCGGCGACCGCGCCGGATGATCCGGGGGCCCGGGGAATTCCCGGATCAGACGGCCAGCGCGAGATAGGCCGAGACCGTGCCGACGGACAGGATCGTGGAGAGCAGGATCGTGTCCGCGGTCACCGCCGCCTCGCGGCGGTAGAACTCCGCCAGCATGAAGGGCCCGGTCCCGGTGGGCAGGGCGGCCATCAGCACCGCGGTGTGCAGCAGGACCGGGGGCAGGCCGAGTGCGCGGCCGAGGAACCAGGTCAGGACCGGGTGCGCCACGAGCTTCAGGCCGACGAGGATCGCGGTGGTGCCCCGCCCGGCGGGGGCGCCGCGCGCCTGCGCCAGGAACAGGCCGAGCGCCACCAGGGCGCAGGGCGAGGCCGCCCCGCCGAGGAGCTTGAGGAAGGTCTCGGCCGGCCCCGGCACGCCGAGGCCGGAGGCGCCGTACAGGCCGCCGGCCAGCGGCGCCAGCAGGAGCGGGTTGCGCGCCAGCGCTCCCGCCACCCGGCCGGCGAGGGCGCGGCCCCCCGCGCCCGCCCGCAATCCGGCCTCGATCAGCACGATCGCCGCGGCGAAGACGAGGCAGACCGTGAGGATGACGGCGATGGTGGTCGGCGCCAGCGCCTCGTGCCCGAGCGCCACCAGGGCGACCGGAAAGCCCATGAAGCCCGTGTTCGGGTAGCCCGCGTTCAGCCCATCGATGGCCGCGTCCGGCAGCGGCCGCCCTTGCGCCCGGCGCCACGCTACGGTGAGGCCGAGCATGGCGAGGCTCGACAGGCCGAAGGCCGCGATGAAGCCCGGCTGCCAGATCTGCGCCCAGGCCGCGTTCGCCATCACGTCGAAGAGCAGGGCCGGCAGCGCGAGATACACGACGAAGCGGTTCAGCTCACCCGTCGCCTGCGGCCCGAGCAGGCCGGTGCGCCGTGCGAGCCAGCCCGCGAGGATCAGCGCGAAGATCGGCAGCACGACCAGGAGCGTCGCGAGCATGGGGTGCAGGAGCCTGTCCGTGGGGGTGTGACGGGCGCTCTAGACCATCATCCGCTCAGGTCGGGAAGGCCTCACGATCATCCCTCGCCCGGCTCTGAGCCATTGTTCTGACGCGCTCTCTCGCGCCGAACCGGCATCCAGTTCGGCTTCAGAGCGCTCTAGCGCACGCCGCGGGCCTGGAGCGAGGTCAGGCCCGCCTCAGGATGCGCCTCGGCCGCAGCCGACGATCGTGCCGCCCAGGCCCGCCGGATCGCGCGCTGAGCCGGGACCTCGACCGTCACGCGGATCAGGATGGACAGGAGGATGACGAGGATCAGCGCGGCGGCGATCGCGGCATGGGCCGGCCAGCCCGCCGCCTCCAGATGCCGGATGACCGCGAAGCCGAGGATCTGGTGCAGGAGATAGAGCGGGTACGAGATCGCGCCGAGGGCGACGAGCGGCCTCCGGCCGAGCCAGCCCAGGCGCCCGGTCGCGGCGGCCCAGACCGTCCCGGTGAAGGCGAGGATCAGGCAGACATAGCCGGCCCGCCCCAGCCCGCCCTGATCGGCGAACGGCCCGTGGGCCGTCAGGCCGAGGGCGACGATGAAGGTCGCAAGACCCAGCCCCCGCAGCTGGCCGGCGACGAGGCGGGCCAGCAACGCCCCGATGATGAACAGGTTGACCAGGGGCAGGTAGAGCAGCACCGCCGTGTTCACCACGTCGGACTGCAGATAGGAGCTGCACGCCGTGGCCGCGGCCAGCCAGACCGTGCAGACGACCTCCATGTTGCGCCGGAAGCACAGGCCGGCCAGCGCGTAGAAGCTGACCTCGAAGCAGAGCGTCCAGTGCGACGGGTCGATCGGCGGCAGCTGGAAGATCGGGGCCAGCATCGTCAGGCCGGCCAGCGCCGAGAGCGGCGAGATGCCGAGAGGGTTGGGGCCGCCGAGGGCCAGGACCGCGAGGGTGAGGCCGCAGCAGGCCAGGAAGGCGGGATACAGACGTGCCACCCGGTTGACGACGAAATGTCCGAGGGTGGGCGTCCGCCGCAAGGTCTCCGTGATGACGAAGCCGCTGAGGATGAAGAACAGCTCCACGCCGAAATGCCCGGCGGTGAACAGGGGCACCGGGGCGTTGTGCGGCCCGACGCGGGCTTCGTAGCCGAAGCCGTAATGGTGCAGCACGACGGCCAGGGCGGCCAGTCCCCTCAGGGCGTCGAGCGGCAGGTTGCGCCCGGCTCTGCGCGGATCGATGGGCATCAACGCATGCGTCCCGAGAGCGCTCTGAACAGCCGAACTGGACGCCGGCCCGCCGCAGGTCGAGCGCACCGGAACAACGCCCCGGATCCGGCCGCGACTCTGGCGCGATCGGGAACGACTCCAGATCGACGTCACGTATTGCGCGGATACTTCCTTAAAGAACGGTCATCCTTCGGGATCGGGCTGCCTGTGATCAGGGGCCGGGCGACGGGGTCGGACCGGACCCGCGCCGCTCCGCCGGGCGGGGCGGGAACCATCAAACAGCCGTATTTTCGCAGGCTAACGGACCTTCGGCGGCGGGTGCCGCGCGGGCCCTCCCGCGCGGGCCGCCGCATCCCGTTCCGGCAGCGAGAATCCCGATATGGTGGCGCGCGCAGCAGAGTCCCGTCCTGCGTCCCTTGACGAAGCCGGCCCCGGGCCGGCCGAGTCGGCAGCGGAGATCTGCGCGGCGGGCCTGCAGAGCGTCGAGATCGGCATGGAGGCGCTGCGGGCGCTCGGCGGCGCGCTCGACGGACGGCTCGGGCCGGCCTTCGCGGCGGCCGTCGAACGGCTGCTCGCCACCGAGGGGCGGGTGATCGTCTGCGGCGTCGGCAAGAGCGGGCATATCGGCCGCAAGATCGCGGCGACCCTCGCCTCCACCGGCACGCCGGCCTTCTTCGTCCACCCCACCGAGGCGAGCCACGGCGACCTCGGCATGATCACGCCGCAGGACACGGTGCTGGCCCTGTCCTGGTCCGGCGAGACGGCGGAGCTCGGCGACCTCACCAATTTCTCGCGCCGCTTCTCGATCCCGCTCATCGCGATCACCGCGCGGGCGGAGAGCTCGCTGGCCCGCGCCGCGGACGTGGTGCTGGCCCTGCCGAAGGTGCGCGAATCCTGCCCGCACGACCTCGCGCCGACCTCCTCCAGCCTGATCCAGCTGGCGCTCGGCGACGCGCTCGCCGTGGCGCTGCTCCGGCAGCGCGGGTTCACCTCGTCGCGCTTCAAGATCCTGCATCCCGGCGGCACGCTGGCCGCCCGGCTCAAGACCGTGCGCCAGCTCATGCATGCGGGCACGGCGATGCCGATCGTGCCTCGCGGCACCCCGATGTCCGAGGTTCTGGTGCGCATCGCCGAGCACCGCTTCGGCTGCGCGGGCGTGGTCGACGGGGAGGGGACGATCGTCGGCATCGTCACGGACGGCGACCTGCGCCGCCACATGGGCCCGGCTCTGCTCGGCACACCCGTCGAACAGGTGATGACGGCCCGCCCAATCACCATCGAGCCCGACAGCCTCGCCGGCTCCGCCCTGGAGCTGATGAACCGCAAGCGCATCACCGCGATCTTCGTGGTGGAGGCGGGCCGCCCGATCGGCCTCGTCCACGTGCACGACCTGCTCACCGCGGGCGTGGTCTGATCCGGGCTCCGCTTGATCGAAGCGGAGCCCGGATCGGAAGCCCGCGCGGCGCTTGAACGAAGCCCGGATCCGCCGTCCCGACGGGATCGGCCGGATGCCGCCTGAGGCAGGCCGGCTCCGCCTTGCGATTTTCATCCCCGCTGCGCAGGCATACCAGACCGGCGTCCGCGACGATTGCGGGGCCCGGGGCCTCGGCTACGGTGAAGCCTCCTCCCAGGGGTGCTTCGAGCCCCTCCTCGACCCGCCCGGCCCAAGGCCGTGCGGGTTTTTTCTTGGCCCCTCCCGGGCCGACCCCCGCGTTCTCCCCCTTGAGGTCCGCGCGGCAGGCTCAGGGAGAGATCCGTTGCACCCGATCACCGATCCGCCCCTCGACAGCCTGAAGCCGGTGGCGCCGGACCTCTGGATCGTCGATAGCGGGCCGCTGCGCGTCTTCGGCCTGCTGCCGCTGCCGGTGCGCATGTGCGTGGTGCGCCTGTCCGACGGCACGGTCTGGCTGCACTCGCCGACGCGCTACGACGCGGACCTGCACCGGGCGATCCTCCGCATCGGCCCGATCCGCCATCTCGTCGCGCCGAACGTCGCCCATTGGAGCTTCCTCGCCGCGTGGCAGCGGCACTGCCCGGAGGCGGTGAGCTGGGCCGCGCCGAACCTGCGCCGCCGCGGCCCGGTGCGGCGCGCCGGCCTGCGCCTCGACCACGACCTCGGCGAGGCCGCTCCGGCGGCCTGGGCCGGGGATATCGCACAGGCCGTCGTCCCAGGCGGCCTCGGCTTCCGCGAGGTCGTCTTCTTCCATCGCCCCTCGCGCAGCCTGATCCTGACCGACCTCGTGGTGAATCTGGAGCCACACCGCCTACCGCTGCCGATGCGCCTCGCGGCCCGGCTCGCCGGCATCACCGCGCCCGACGGGCGGGCCCCCGCCTATCTCCGCCTCGTCGTGCGCCTGCGCCGGGCGGAGGCCGCGCGGGCCGCCGCCGCCCTGCTCGCGCTCGAGCCGGAACGGGTGCTCTTCGCCCACGGAGCGTGGTTCGCCCGCGACGGGGCCGCGGCGCTGCGGCGCTCCTGGCGCTGGCTCGGGCTCTGACAGGCGCCAGGCCCAGGGTGGCGCGGGCCGGTGCCGCAGGGGCTCAAGGGCCCTCTCGGCGGAACGGAACGCGCCCGGCGGCGTCGTTTCGGGATAGGATCGGGGCATCCCGCCCCGCGCCCCGCCATCCGAGGCCGCCCATGCCCTGGCTCCGTCCGCTCCCCTGCCTCCTCGCCGCCGGCCTCCTCGCCGCGGCCGCCGCGCCGGCAAGCGCTCAGATCGCCACCTCGCAGCCAGACCTGAACAGCTGGAACCACGCCTTCCAGCAGCAGAGCACCCTGCGCTCCCTGCAGCAGCAGAACACCTCCGAGCTGAACACGCTGCGCATGCAGAGCCAGCGCAACGTCCAGTACCGCCCGGCCGACATCTATGCCGGCCCCGTGCTCGGCCGCCGCGGCGGCTTCGGCCCGAACGGCCCGCGCCATCAGGGCGTGCGCGCCGGGCGGACCCGGCTCGACCGGTCGGTCGATACCGGGATCTGCGTCGGCTGCTGAGGACCGGGCGGGCCCGTCCCGGCACCGCGAATAAATCCCCATGGGCACGGGCAGGTGATCTTGATTTTATTCAATTCATCGAAACATAATACAAAATAAACATCGCCCGTACCCAATTTGGTGGATTGTACTCAATCCGAAACAGGTATTCGCTGCGGCTGTGCTTCCTGAGGAGTGCGTCGCATGTCCCGGCTCGGTCTGTTCCTCCTGGCTTTCGCGCTGGCCACGGCCGCCTTCTGGTTCACCATGCTGACCGACCCGCCACGCTCCGAGGCGGGCAGCCGGGCCGAGGCGCCGGCTTCCGACCCGGGCTGGGCGCCCCCGGTCCGGGAGCGGTTCGTGCCCGAGGAGCTGTGCGGGCGCTTCGGCGCGTGCCCGCGCTGAGCGACGCCCCCGATCCCGTCCGGCGCGGCGCGCCGATGGCCGAGGCGGGACCGGCAACGCTGTCCGCGGACCGGGCCGCCCTCCTCGCCGAACTCGACCTCTACCTCGCCGAGGGCGACCGCCTGATCCGGCAGGCGGAGATCCTGCGCGGCGCGATGGAGCGGGCCGGGGCTCCCGAGGGCCACCGTCTCCTCGCCACCCAGGTCCTGCTCGCCCTGGACCGGCTGCAGCTCGGCATGCGGCGCCAGCGCGCCGCCCTGGAGACGGTCGCGGAGCCCGTCCCCGCGGCCGCCGGCCGGCGGCCCTGGCAGATCTGGTTCGGCCCCGCCGCCCGCGGCAGCCTCTGAGCCTCCCGGGGTTCCCAAAGGGATCCCGTCAATGGGCCGCCCCGGTGACGACGAACTTGATCAGGAACAGGGCGGCGATCACCCAGACCACCGGCTTCACCGCGCGCGCCCGGCCGGTGAGGAGCTTCAGCGCCGCGTAGGTGAGGAAGCCGAAGGAGATGCCGGTGGCGATGGAGTAGGTGAAGGGCATCAGCAGCGCGGTGACGCAGGCCGGCACCACCTCGGTGAGGTCGTCCCAGTCGAGATCGACCAGCTCGCGCAGCATCAGGCAGGCGACGTAGAACAGGGCCGGCGCCGTGGCGTAGGCCGGCACCGAGCCGGCGAGCGGCGCGAAGAACAGGCACAACAGGAACAGCGCGGCCACCGTCACGGCGGTGAGCCCGGTGCGCCCGCCCTCCTCGACGCCGGAGGCGCTCTCCAGATAGGCCGTGGTGCTCGACGTGCCGAGCAGCGAGCCCGCGAAGATCGCGGCGGAATCGGCCATCAGCGCCCGGTCGAGGCCCCGGTCTCCCCCCGCGGCCGCGCGCTCCGGCGCGAGGAGGCCCGCCCGGCTCGCCACGCCCATCAGCGTGCCGGTGGCGTCGAAGAGCTCGACCAGGAACAGCACCAGCACGACGTTGAGGAGCCCGGCCGAGAGCGCGCCCGCGATGTCGAGGGCGAGGAAGGTCGGCGCGATCGAGGGCGGCATCGAGACGAGGCCGCCGAAGCCGTTGCCGGCCACGACGAAGCTCAGGGCGGTGACCGCGAGGATCGACAGGAGCAGCGCGCCCTTCACCTTCCGCACCGAGAGCGCCGCCACCATCAGGAAGCCCAGCACCGCCAGCACCGTGCCCGGTTTGTGCAGGTCGCCGAGGGTGACCAGCGTCGCCGGGCTCGCCGCCACGACGCCGGCGCTCTTGAGGGCGATGATCGCCAGGAACAGGCCGATGCCCACCGTGATGGCGATGCGCATGGAGCGCGGGATGCCGTCCACGATGATCCGCCGCAGGCCGGTCAGCGTCACGGCGAGGAAGCAGAGGCCGGAGATGAACACGGCCCCGAGCGCCGCCTGCCAGGTGAAGCCCATCCCCAGCACGACCACGTAGGCGAAATAGGCGTTGAGGCCCATGCCGGGGGCCATCGCCACCGGCCAGTTGGCGAGGAGCCCCATCACCAGGGAACCGAGCGCCGCGGCGAGGCAGGTCGCCACGAAGACGGCGCCCCGGTCCATGCCGGCCTCGGCCAGGATGCTCGGATTGATGAAGGCGATGTAGGCCATCGTCAGGAAGGTGGTCAGCCCGGCGCGCAGCTCGGTGCGCAGGCTGGTCCCGTGCTCCGAGAGCCTGAACAGGCGCTCCAGCGTCGCCCGGCCGCGCACAGGCGGCACCTTGTCCCGTATCGCGTCCATGCCCGCCCCGATCGCCTCCTCGTACCGAAACCGCGCCCCGATTGCCTGGATGTCGGGGTCAGCCGCGGCCGATCACGGCCTCGATCTGCCCGTGCGGCTCGTCGGTGGGCAGGAACACGGTGCCCGGATTCGCCAGGCCGAAGGGCGCTAGATTGATCGGGACGTAGTGCTTGTTCGGCATGGCGAAGGCGATCTCGGCGATCTCCGGGACCGCCGCGAGCGCCGCCTCGCCCATGCGGTACATCGAATCCTGCACCCCGTGCGAGTAGGTGGCGCCGAACACCGCGATCAGGGCCTCCAGCACCGCGGCGTTGACGGCGGCGTAGTCGGCGGGGATGGCGCGCCAGGTCCAGGTCGCGTCCATGCTGGTGGCCGCGATGCGGTCGTCGGTGTCGGGCAGCGTGCGGTAGGCGTCGTCGAAGAAGCCGCTCCAGCCCGATTGCGTGGTCTTCATGAGGGTGAAGCCGCGCAGGCCCGATTGCAGCACCGATCCGTCCCGGCCCGCGGCGAGCCGGACATAGCCGAATCCGTTGCCGTCGAGGGTGAAGGTGTGGCCGTGGGGCGCCCCGCCGATCGCGGCGCGCAGCCAGCGCGTCTCGCAGGCCTCGACCGTGACCGTCTCGACCTGGGGATAGGTCTCGAGGAAGAGCGCGGCGACCGCCTGCACGAAGCCCTCGGCGCCGAGGGCGGGGTTTTGCGCCGCCACCACGTTGACGATGTTCTTCATCGTGTCGGTGGCGATGCAGGCCCGGTTGTCGGCCGCCGTCCAGGCGGCGTCGAAGCCCCCCGTCAGCATGACGCTCAAGGCGAGTTCGCGCGGGGTGTGGTGGTCGCCATCGCGGGCGAGGCGCATCACGCGCACCCGGCCCTTGCCGTAGGTTGCGGAGGTCAGCGGCATGGAGGCTCCGGCGGTCTCGATGGTCTTGGTCGGCATTCCCCGGCGGCGGCCTTCGCCCCTGCCGGACGGTCGGGGCAGGATGCCGGAATCGGGCCACGAAAGCAGCGCCGGCGCGACGACCGAGAGAAACCCCGAGGCTTGGCGGCGGGCGCCGGGCACCGCAGGATGCAGGCCGAGCACCGGACGGCCCCGTCCGGCGGCGATTCCCGCGAGGGCGAGACAGCGATGACGGCCGCGACCCACCGGCTCACCGACCTGAACGCGATGCCGGAGGCGGCGTTCGTCGCGGCACTGGGCGCCGTGTTCGAGCACGCCCCCTGGGTCGCCGCGGGGGCGGCCGCGCGCCGGCCCTTCGCGACGGTGCAGGCCCTGGCCGACGCGATGCGGGCGACCGTCGAGGCGGCGCCCGAGGCGGCCCGCCACGCCCTCCTCGCCGGCCATCCGGAGCTCGCCGGAGCCGCGGCACGGGCGGGCGCCATGGCAGCGGCCTCCGTCGCGGAACAGGCGGCGGCCGGCCTCTCCCGGCTGTCGGAGGCCGAGCATGCCCGCTTCGCCGCCCTCAACGCCGCCTACCGGGCGCGCTTCGGCCTGCCCTTCATCCTCTGTGTCCGGCGCCACGGCCGCGCCTCGATCCTGCGCAGTTTCGAGGCGCGCCTCGCGGCCGATCCGGAGCGCGAGCGGCACACGGCGCTGGAGGAGGTCTTCCGCATCGCCGCCCTCCGCCTGGCGGGACTGGTCGCGGGGGAGGGCCCCCTGGCAGTGGCGGGCCGGATCTCGACCCACGTGCTCGACACCATGCGCGGCGCCCCCGCCGCGGGCGTCGCAGTGGAGCTGCACGAGGTGGTCTCGGCGACGGAGACGGTGCCGGTGGCCCGTGCCGAGACCAATGCCGACGGGCGCACCGACGCGCCCCTGATCGGCGGCCGCCCGGTGCCGGCGGCGACCTACGAGCTGCGCTTCGGCCTCGGCGACTACCACCGCCGCCTCGGCGTCGCGCTGCCCGAGATCCCCTTCCTCGACATCGTGCCCCTGCGCTTCGGCGTGGCCGATCCGGAGGGGCACTACCACGTGCCTCTCGTGGCGACGCCCTGGAGCTACCAGACCTACCGCGGCAGTTGAGGCCGACCGCTGGGTCGGTCTGCGATTGGGCCGACGCGGTAGAGCGGCCGGTCCGGCCCGTTCACCGCCAAATGCGTCTGAATGGATGTTCAGGGTTGCCAAGCTTAACCATATGGGTCAGCTTGCTGCGTAGTTCCTACCTGCTTGGAGCCGTGCCCGGAGCCGGGCCCGATCACCTTGGATCGGGACAGGTCTCCACGCTCCTGTTCTGACGGGCTCTCTGTCGCCGACCCGACATCCACGTCGGCTCGAGAGCACCCTCACCGCTCACCCGGAGGTGCCATGCTGGTCAACCACGCACGCCGCCTGCTCAAGCGCGCCGCGGAGGCCGCCGATTTTCAGATCTCGATCCGGCAGAAATCGGATCTGTCCTGGCCGAGCGACCACAGCCGGCTGGTCGCCCTTGAGAGCCGCGGCGACTTTCGCCGGATCGACCTGCGGGAGGGACGCGATCCCGACACGGTCTGCGCGACCTGGCAGATCACGGATCGCGGCCTGGCCAACCTCCAGCAGCTGTCGGGCAGCCCGGTCTGATGGCCTCGATCAAGATCCACGGGACGTTCGACGGCACGTTCTCGGTCTACAAGAACGGGAGCGCCGTCTGCTCCGGCCTCACCCGGCCGCAGGCGGAGCGGCTCGCGGCAGTGCTGCGCTGGACCGAGCGCTGACCATCGCGCGCTGACAGCCGTGATGTCCCCCCACCGTCGGCGCGGTCGGGCCGCTCACGGCGCGGCGTCGTCGGCGAAGGTGAGGGCGCAGCGCTGGATCAGGGCGCCCCGGGCGTCGCGCATCTGCACGATCGTCCCGCCCCGCTCCGCGCAGGCCGCCGAGGTCCTGTCCGCCGGGCCCCTGTCCACCGAGGCCCTCTCCGGCGCGCCCGCGAACAGGTCCGGCACCGCGAGGCGGACGGCGTAGGCGCCGAGCGCCGCGGCGCCGAGCGCGAGCGCCGCCAGGAGCGCGTTCCGGACCTTGCGCCCGCGGGCGGGCTTGGCCACGGCGCAGTGCGGGCAGCACCGGGCATCGCTCAGGATCGGCTGGCGGCATGTCCCGCAGCGCGTCAGGTATCCGACCATCGGCCGCCCCCGCATCCGATCGCCGAGCCGGCGTCCCCTTCGCCGATGCGCGCGCTCAAGCCGTTCCCGATCACGCTGCCGCCGGGAACGGCTCTAAGTCCTTGTTTTGACGCGCTCTCTTTCGCCGAACAGGCATCCCCTTCGGCGGAGAGCGCTCTAGATGACTGCGCGTCGGGTTGAGGGACTCCGATCATGACCAGGATCGCCATACTGCTCGGCCTCCTCCTGCATGGGGTCCTCGGATCCTTGGCCCTTGGATATCTGGCCCCTGGGCCCGCCGTGGCCCAGACCGACACCAAACAGCAGAGGCTCTCGCGGTCTCAGAAATCAGATATCAGCGCCTGGACGGTCGGTCTGGCCGGCGGATTGATCGAAGGCAGTTTTATCCGCTACGCATCCGATTTGGCAAAAGTCCTGGATGATGGGGACAACCTGCGCGTCATCCCGATGGTGACGTTCGGGGCCGTCGGCAACGTCAACGATCTGCTGAATCTGAGGGGCGTCGACGTCGCCATCACCCAGGCCGACGTGCTGGATTATTTCCAGCGCGAGCTCAAGGTGCCGAACATCACTGCGCGCATCCAGTACATCTCGCCGCTCTACCTGGCGGAAGTTCACGTCTACGCACGGGCCGAGATCAAGACGCTGGCGGATCTCGCGGGGCGCAAGGTCGCCTTCAACACCGCGGGGAGCGCGGCCAACCTGACCGGACAGGTCGTCTTCCGGCGGCTCGGCATCGCCGTGGAGCCAGTGCTCATCAACAACGCGCTCGCCCTCGAACGCATGCGCAGCGGCGAGATCGCGGCCCTCGTGCACGTCGTCGGCAAGCCGAACGAGCTGTTCACGAGCCTCCGGGCGGAGCCCGGATTCCACTTCCTGCCCATCGAGTACGGCCAGGCCTTCGAGGATGTCTACCTGCCCTCGATCCTCTCGGCCGAGGATTACCCGCAGCTGATCGCCCCGAACGAGACCGTGCCCACGCTCGCGGTCGTCACCGTCCTGGCCGTCTACAACTGGCCCAAGAACAGCGAGGGGTTCCGGCGCGTGTCGCGCTTCGTCGATGCCTATTTCGCCAAGTTCCAGCAGCTCAGGAACCCGCCCTTCCAGCCGAAATGGAAGGACATCAATCTGGCGGCCACCGTTCCCGGCTGGACGCGGTTCAGCGTCGCCGAGGAGGCGCTGGCGCGGATGCGGGCCGCCCGGCCGCAAGGCGGCGAGCCGCGCTGAGCATCCCCGGTCAGGGGTTGGCCGCGCGGTCCCTGGCCGTCTGGGGCCAGGAGCGTTCGAGATCGGCCGCCTTGAGGTACCAGCGGTCGGCCTCCGCCCGGTTGCCCTCCAGCCCGATCACCGGAAGCCCCTTCAGCACCGCCGGATCGTAGCTCCGGGCGACGCCGCGCGCGCCGCGCGGATCGCCCTGCGCGGCGGCGCGCTGGAAGAAGAGCCGCGCGGACACGACCTCGCCCGAGGTCAGCAGCTGCTCGCCGCGGGCCACGAAGCCGTCGAGTTGCTGGATCTCCGCGGGCGAGCGCTCCGGGGCCGGCCCGGCCGACGGCCCCTCCGGACCGGTCGTCGCCGGCCCGGATGCACCGACTGGCGCGCTCATCGCCGGCGGGGGCAGGTCGGTGATCGATTGCCGGTGGGACCGTTCGGCCGCCGGGGCCGCCGCGAACAGATCGGTCGGCGAGAGCGCGCGCGCCGCCGCGGCACCGTCGAGCCCGAGCCGGGCAGGGCCGGGCTCGGCCGGCGGCGCGGGATCGCGCGCCGTCTTCGTGAGCGTCGTGACGGCCGCCGGCCCGTCGGGGCGGGTGGCTTGCGGCTTGGCCGCAACAGGCCCGGAAGCCGGGCGCGAAGGGGCGAGGGAGGGAGCGGCGGACTGGAACGGCGCGGCGCGGTGGACGAGGGCCGCGCCCGTCCCGAGCAGGCCGACGAAGCCGAGGCCCGCCAGGGCACCGAGCCAGACGCCGTGCCGCTTCAGGACGCGCCGGACCGAGCCTTCCGCGATGAAGTTCCTTGGATCGGACAGGGCCGACATCGCGGCCGGCCCCTGTCCGGCCTCCAGCCTGGAGCGGTGGGACTCGAGGCTGTCCTGGGGCCGGAACCGGCGAAGGAATTCCAGATCCTCGTGCCTCTGCGAGGGCTCCTCGAACGGGACGGGATCCTGCGCCGGAAACAGCGGCAGAACCTCGCCGGTCTGCGGCTTCATGCGTGCGCTTGCGTTACCGATCGACGACATCGAGCCAGCCCTATCCGCCTCAACGGCAGGGTCACGACATCCCTGCCTCGCAAAGACCCAAGTCCTGAACCCAAGTCCTGCCCGTTGAGCCAAAGACCGAAGGACCGCACACGCGAATCGCGGCGAGCCCTTTATAGGCTTAGCTTCGCACTCCCGATGCGACTATCCGATATCCGATTGGGTCCGTCAAATTCAGCCCTCATCAATCCATCCGGCCGCGACAGCTTGGCGAATTGTGGCGCGGGCCTAGCCGGTTCTTCCGTGAGGATCCGCTGCCGAGGTCGAACGCTCCTGCAGCGCTCTCCGCCGAAAGGGCTGCCGGCCCGCCACCGAGGCGTCCTCGGCCGGGTGCAAGGCCCGGAACAGGCCTGCCGGCACGGCGTCGCCGCCCGTATCGGGCACGGCATCGCGACCAGGAGCCCTGCCTGCCGCACTCGCCCGAGATGAGACTCCCTGGAGAACAGTGACCGCATCGGATCAATGCAGTATACAGGTCCCTCCAGCGACAATTTTCACTGCTCGTCGGAACAAGTCGAGCCGGCGAGATTTCTGACGTGCACGAAAATCAACGCACGGCTCAGAACTCATGAATACTTATGTCTTACGACAAAAGTCTAGCCGCCCCGCGCTGCTGGGTCCTATCGTGGTTCTGGCCATGATGGGTGCGCACGACGCGCGCGCTCAATCCCCGAACCTGCCGGATGCGGCCGCGAACGAGCGATTTCAGGGTCTCAGACGGTCCGCCCCGGTCTTCACCTATCGCGAGGTGACGTCCCATCTGCCGCCCATGCCGGCGCCGTCCGGATCGGCCGCGCCCGAATCCCGCGAGGCGCCGCCCCAGGCGGCCGGCGGCTCGTACATGACGGCGCCCCGGTCCCGGCCGATCGAGAGGGGGAAGGCGAGCTGGTACCAGCATCCCGGCCGGACCGCGAGCGGCGAGGTCTACAATCCCGACCGGCTGACCGCGGCCCACCGCTCCCTGCCGTTCGGCAAGCGCGTCCTGGTGGTCAACACGCGCAACGGCCGGTCCGTCGTCGTGCGGATCACCGATCGCACCAATGCCCGGACGCAAGCGCGGCGGCCCTACATCGTCGACCTGTCCCGCGGCAGCGCCCGGGCGCTGGGCATCGACGGCATCGGCCAGGTCGCGCTCTACGAAGCCCGATGATCCCCGCCCGGCGCAGGCCGCATCCCGCCGCGCCTGCGCGCGGCGGGGCGCTCACCGGCCCGGGCGCCCCCGGTCCTCAATCCCAGTCGATGCCGAGCGACCGCTCGAAGGCGGCCGCCCCGAGCTCCCGGCCCCGAGGATCGACGACGACCACGTCCCGGAAGCCGCGCCGCTGCAGCTCCCAGGTCTTCTCCATCGCCTGCTCGTCGGTCCCGCAGGCGAAGGTCATGGCCTTACCGGACGGATCGATACCCTTCACCTTGAACACGGCGCACACCTCTCTCCGAGCCGGAGATATGGGGGTGCCCCGGCGGCCCGGAAGCTGCAAGCCGGCGATGCGGGCCTGACGGGACGCCGCCGGCTGTGAGCCGGCGCACAGCCGGCGCGCGCAGGATGGTGTCTTCTCCCCGGATCCAAGGACGGAGGGTCGGATGTCGGACACCTACGAACAGCTCGTCGCCGCGCTCCGCGCGGTCGTCACGCAGACGGGCGATCCCCGGCCCGTCATCGCCTTCGCCCTCCAGGCCATCGAGCAGGAGAACCTCGCGCGCCGGCGCCAGGCGCAGGACGCGGTGCCCGGCCCCTACGCGCCGAACGCCATGTCGATCTACGCCGAGCGTCTGCCCTGATCCTCTGCCCGGATCCGCCGCGGCGTTCGGGCTCCGGCTCGGCGCGGTTCGGGGAGCGGTGAAGCCTTCACCGGCGGGAAGCGCGCGAGACGGCCTCCTGGCGGAAGCGGATGGGAATCGAACCCACCGTACGCTGTTGGCGTACCACTGGTTTTGAAGACCAGGAGGGCCACCAGACCCCGTTCGCCTCCACCATCCGGCCTAGCACGAGCGTCGCGGACGGACCAAGCGCGGGGCCCTGCGGCAATCGCGCCGGCTCCCGCGGCAAGCAGGCGCAGGCGGGCCGCGCGGGGATCGGCGACGGGGCCCCGCTGCCCCGGTCGTATTAATTTCGCCACACTGTTGTGGCCCTGCATCACGGATGCGGTTGCGACGCAGAACACCCCAGGAGGAGGCGCCCGTGCCCACCGGCTCTGCCGGCGATGGAGCGCGGCCCGACCCGCGCGGTCCGGGCTGGATCGGCGCCGCCGTGGTGATCACGGCGCTGGTCTCGGCGGTCGCCACCTTCCTGGTCCTGGCGGGCGTGATCCGGGTCACGCCGACCCCGACGATCGGGGTGACGCTGCTGGCCATCAACGTCGCGCTGGTGCTCGGCCTCGTCGTGATCATCGCCTGGGAGGCGCGGGTCTTCCTGAAGGCGCGGCAGGCCCACGCGGCGGTGGCGCGCCTCCACAACCGCATCGTCGGCCTGTTCTCGCTCATCGCGATCCTGCCCACGATCCTGCTCGCCGTCGTCGCCTCGGTGACGATCGACCGCGGCCTCTCGCTCGGCTTCACCGACCGGGTCCGCGACGTGGTGCTGAAATCCGTGGAGGTGGCCGACGCCTACCAGGAAAACCAGTGCCAGTCGCTCGCCCGCGAGATCCGCATCCTCAACGACGACCTGACGCGGGCGCGGCCGAACTTCGACGTGAACCGCGACTGGTTCCAGAACTTCCTCACCACGCGGGCGACCAATCTCGGCCTGCCGGTGGCGCAGATCATGCGCGGGCCGACCGAGGTGGTGGCCAAGGCCAAGATCGACGTCCTGAAGGCGACGCGCCTGCCCTCGGCGGCGGCCTTCGAGGACGCGGCGAAGTCGAACGACCCGATCTGCCTGCTGCCCACCGAGGGCCGCGTCTTCGCCGCCCTCCTGCGCATGCCGGCCTACGACGACGCCGTGCTGATGGTGCAGCGGGAGGTGAGCCAGCTCGCCATCGAGTTCCCGGGGGTCTCGCGCGCGGCGGCGGCCGAGTACCTCACCTACGATTCGCTGCGGCGCTCGATCCAGATCACCTTCGCCTCAGTCTTCGTGCTGATCGCGCTGATCGCGCTGCTCTCGGCGGTGTGGTTCGGCATGAACTTCGCCAACCGCTTCGTCGCCCCGATCCGGCGGCTGATCAACGCCGCCGACCAGGTGGCGTCGGGCAATTTCTACGCCCAGGTGCCGGCCCGGAAATCGGACGGCGACCTCGCGCATCTGGGCGCCAGCTTCAACAAGATGACGCAGGAGCTGCGCCGCCAGCACGACGGGCTGACCGCGGCCAACGACCTGATCGACCGCCGCCGCCGCTTCACGGAAGCGGTGCTCTCGGGCGTCTCGCCCGGCGTCATCGGCATCGATGCGGGCGGCTTCGTCACCATCGCCAACCCGGCCGCCGAGCGCATGCTCGACCTCGCGGGCAGCGACCTGATCGGCCAGCGGCTCGGCGCGGCGGCGCCGGAGCTCGCGCCCGTGCTCGCCGAGGGCGAGAGCCGGCAGCGGGCGGTGCAGCAGCAGATCCAGCTCACCCGCGCGGGGCGCGAGCGCACCGTGACGGTGCGGGTGACGAGCGAGCAGGCCCATGGGAGCGCCCGCGGCTACGTGGTGACGCTCGACGACATCACCGATCTCGTCTCGGCCCAGCGCACCTCGGCCTGGGCGGACGTGGCGCGCCGCATCGCCCACGAGATCAAGAACCCGCTCACCCCGATCCAGCTCTCGGCCGAGCGCATCCGGCGCAAATACGGCAAGGTGATCGTCAGCGACCGCGAGGTCTTCGACCAGTGCACGGCGACGATCATCCGTCAGGTCGACGAGATCAAGCGCATGGTCGACGAGTTCTCCTCCTTCGCGCGCATGCCCAAGCCCGCGATCGCCGAGAACGACCTCACCGAGATCGCCAAGCAGAACCTGTTCATGATGCGGGTCGCCCATCCCGACATCGACTTCGCCTTCTCGTCGAGGGGCGCCGAGGAGCGCATCACCGCGGCCTTCGACATCCGCCTCCTGTCGCAGGCGATCACCAACATCCTCAAGAACGCCGTCGAGGCGGTGGCCGAGGTGCCCCCCGAGGTGCTGGGAAAGGGCAAGATCGGCCTGGACCTCGCGGTCGACGACGGCTACGCGCTCATCGCCATCACCGACAACGGCAAGGGTTTCCCCACCGAGGGGCGCCAGCGCCTGCTCGAGCCCTACATGACGACCCGCGAGGGCGGCACAGGCCTCGGCCTCGCCATCGTCAGCAAGGTGCTGGAGGAACATGGTGGCGGGATCGAGTTGAACGACAACCCGGCCGGCCGGGGCGGCCAGGTGCGCATGCGGGTGCCGCGGGCGCAGCCGGACGCCAATCCGGCGGCCCGGCCGGCGGGTGAGACGGCGCACGGCGCCGGCGCACCGGATCGGACATCCGACACGACAGTGGAGAAGGGCGCCGCACGGACGGCCCCCCAGACCGCGGAGATGCACTAGATGAGTGCCGACATCCTGATCGTCGACGACGAGGCGGACATCCGCGACCTCGTGGCCGGCATCCTCGACGACGAGGGCCACCGCTGCCGCACGGCCGGCGGCTCGGACGAGGCGCTGGCCGCGATCGAATCGCGCCGCCCCCACCTCGTCTTCCTCGATATCTGGCTGCAGGGCTCGCGCCTCGACGGCCTGCAGGTGCTCGACCTGATCAAGGCCGGCCATCCCGACCTGCCGGTGGTGATGATCTCGGGCCACGGCAACATCGAGACCGCGGTGTCGGCGATCAAGGCGGGCGCCTACGACTTCATCGAGAAGCCGTTCAAGGCCGACCGCCTGATCCTGGTGGCCGAGCGGGCGCTCGAGGCCTCCCGCCTCAAGCGCGAGGTGCGCGACCTCAAGGCGCGCTCAGGGCATGCCAACCGCATCGTCGGCGGCTCGGTGGCGGCGAACCAGCTGCGCCAGACCATCGAGCGCGTGGCGCCGACCAATGCCCGCGTGATGATCACCGGCGCGCTCGGCTCCGGCAAGGAGCTGGCCGCGCGCTCGCTGCACAAGGTCTCGGCGCGGGCCAACGGTCCCTTCGTGCTGCTCAACGCCGCCGCCATCCTCCCCGAGACGATGGAGGCCGAGTTGTTCGGCGTCGAGGGCGAGGGGGGCCGCCGCGTCGGCGCCCTGGAGGAGGCCCATGGCGGCACCCTCTACCTCGACGAGGTGGCCGACATGCCCCGCGAGACGCAGAACCGCATCCTGCGCGTCCTCGTGGACCAGAACTTCCAGCGCGTCGGCGGCACGACCCGCGTGCACGTGGATGTCCGCATCATCTCCTCCTCCTCGAAGGACCTGCAGGAGGAGATCGCCGCGGGGCGCTTCCGCGAGGACCTGTTCCACCGCCTCTCGGTGGTGCCGATCCGCGTCCCCGCCCTCTCCGAGCGGCGCGAGGACGTGCCGGAGCTGATCCAGTTCTTCATGGACAACATCTCGGCCCAGACCGGCCTGCCGAAGCGCCGCATCGCCGAGGACGCCATGGCCGTGCTGCAGTCGCACAACTGGCCGGGCAACATCCGCCAGCTCAAGAACAACGTCGAGCGGCTGATGATCCTGACCCAGGCCGATCCGGAGCAGGAGGTCACCTCGGAGATGCTGCCCTCCGAGATCGGCGCGCTGGTGCCGACGACGCCGGCGGGCTCCGGCGGCGAGAAGCTGATGAGCCTGGCGCTCCGCGAGGCGCGCGAGATCTTCGAGCGCGAGTACCTCGTGGCCCAGATCGCGCGCTTCTCCGGCAACATCTCCCGCACGGCCGAGTTCATCGGCATGGAGCGCTCGGCGCTCCACCGCAAGCTCAAGTCGCTCGGGATCGGCCCGTAGCCCGGGCGGCTGGCCCGGCCCGGCGCAGAGTGCTGTTATCCGCGGCCGTTTCGTCACGAAACACAGCCGCCCCGGCCTTGCATCAGCCGCGGCTTTGCCCGTGTATGGATGATCCGGACCGCACCCCTCGCGCACGCGTCTCGCACACGCGGTGGGGCGGCGCCGACGTCTCCGCCCGCAAGGCGCGGGGACCGCGGCGAGGGCTCAAGGCAAGAAGCTTTCAGACAAGAAGCCAGGACGACAAAAGGATAAGAAATGGCGGTCGAACGCGCACAGAACCTGCAGGACACCTTCCTCAACCACGTCCGCAAGAACAAGATCCCGTTGACCATCTTCCTCGTCAACGGCGTCAAGCTTCAGGGCGTCGTGACCTGGTTCGACAACTTCTGCGTGCTGCTGCGGCGGGACGGGCACTCGCAGCTCGTCTACAAGCACGCGATCTCGACGATCATGCCGGGCCATCCCGTGCAGCTCTTCGAGCCGGATGAGGGCGGGGCCGAGAAGGGCTGAGCCCCGGCTCTCCGGGCCTGTCCGCCCGCCCCCGGGCCGCCGACGCCCGGGGCCGATGCGGAGCCGCCGAATTTCCGGCACCGGCGCCGCTGCAAAGCGGCGTTCCGCTCCCCAGATAAGCGTGGGGGGCGACGGAGACTGAATGACGGACTTGATTTCCCGCGGCGAGGCCCGGCTGCAGGCGATGGCCCGGCCGGAGGGCGAGATCGCTGCCGCGACCCATACGCTCGTGGTCGGCCCCTACCTGGCGCGCGGCGCGGATGGCGGGCAGGCGAGCCGCTCCGCGCAGGCGCGGCTGGAGGAGGCGGTGGGGCTCGCCGCCGCGATCGAGCTCGACGTGGTGCGCTCGCTCGGGGTGAGCCTCGCGAAGATCCGGCCCTCGACCTATCTCGGCAAGGGCCGCGTCGAGGAGATCGCCGGGCTGATCCGGGCCGAGGAGATCGGACTCGTGGTCATGGACTGCGCCCTCTCGCCGGTGCAGCAGCGCAACCTCGAGAAGGAGTGGGGCGCCAAGGTCATCGACCGCACCGGCCTGATCCTCGAGATCTTCGGGCGGCGCGCCTCGACCCGCGAGGGCACGCTGCAGGTCGAGCATGCCCATCTCGCCTACCAGCGCTCCCGGCTCGTCCGCTCCTGGACCCATCTGGAGCGCCAGCGCGGCGGCTTCGGCTTCCTCGGCGGCCCCGGCGAGACCCAGATCGAGGCCGACCGGCGCATGATCCAGGAGCGCATGACCCGGATCGAGCGCGACCTCGACGCCGTCACCCGCACCCGCGGCCTGCACCGGCAGAGCCGGGCGCGCGTGCCCTACCCGATCGTGGCGCTGGTCGGCTACACCAATGCCGGCAAGTCGACCCTGTTCAACGCGCTGACCAAGGCCCAGGTGGTCGCGCAGGACATGCTGTTCGCGACCCTCGACCCGACGGCGCGCGCCACCAAGCTGCCGCACGGCGAGACCGTGATCCTGTCGGACACGGTGGGCTTCATCTCGGACCTGCCGACCTCGCTCATCGCCGCCTTCCGGGCGACGCTGGAGGACGTGATCGAGGCCGACATCCTGCTCCACGTGCGCGACGTCTCCCATGTCGACACCGAGGCCCAGGCCGAGGATGTCGGCGCGGTGCTGCGCGAGCTCGGCATCGAGGATGCGGCGGAGCGCGTCATCGAGGTCTGGAACAAGGCCGACCTCCTCGACGAGGCTGAGCGCACGCGGCTCCTGAACCTCAGCCGGAAAGGCGAGGGCGCGCAGCGCAACGACCGCGACAGCGCCGCCCCGGTCCTCGTCTCGGCGCTGACGGGGGAGGGGCTCGCGGCGCTCACCGGCCGGATCGAGGCCCGGATCGCGCGGGCGCGCTCGACCTTCGCGGTGGTGCTGCCGCCGGAGGACGGGGCCGCCCTCAACTGGCTCTACGAGAATGCCGAGGTGCTCGACCGGCGCATGGAGGAGGGCGGCACCCTCCACCTCGCCGTCCGCATCGCCCCGGAGAAGGAGCCGCGCTTCCTCAACCGCTTCGGCGCGGCCCGCCGCCTCACCCGGGCCGAGTAGGCTCATGAAGGCCGAGATGGAGGCCGCCGCGCCGGCCCCATCGCCGGCCGGGCCGCCGCCCGATGCGCGGCAGCACGCCCGCGCCGCCCGCCGGCTGGTGCAGGCGGCCAATGGCGGGCGGCTGCTGGCGCTGCGCATCGTCGTGGTGCTGGTGCTGCTGATGGCGGCGCAGGCCTATGACGGCTCCCTCCACGCGCTCAGCCACTGGATCATCCTCGCCCTCTACGCGGGCAGCTCCGTCTGGTTCGCCCTGGCCGAGCGGGGCGGCGGGCGGCGGGCCGACGCCTATGCCTGGGCGGGCACGCTGCTGAATGCGGGGCTCGCCGTCTACGTCATCGTCGAGCACCTGCTCGCGGGGGCGGACGAGGCGGGCGCGGCCGATGCGGTGAGCCGCCTGCCCGCCTTCCTGCTGCTTCTGCAGACCGCGCTCTCGGTGCGGGTCTGGCACACCGCCCTCTATGCCGGCATCGTCGGGACCGCCTGGGCCGCGGCGCTCGTCGTCGCCCATCTCGACCAGGCCGGCATGCTCGGGCCCCATGTCGACCTCACCGAGCAGGTCCCGGCCCTCGTCACCTTCGCGGCGGCGGCCCTCGTCGTCATCGACGGCACCGCGCGGCTGAGCCGGGCGGTGGCCGAGGCGCTGCGGCTGGAGCACCAGCGCACGCTGCTCGCCCGCTTCGTCCCCGACGACGTCGCCGAGGATCTCGCCCGCGAGGGCGGCCTCGGCACGGTGCGCCGCCGCCATGCCTGCCTGATGATCCTCGACATCCGCAGCTTCTCGCGGCTCAGCGCCGAGCACGCCCCCGAGACCATGGTCGAGGCGCTGCTCTCGTTCCGGGCGCTGGCGCAGGAGGCGGTCGGCGCCCATGGCGGGCTGGTGGACAAGTATGTCGGCGACGCGGTGCTGGCCCAGTTCGTGGTCGGGCTGCCGGCCGACCAGGCCCGGGCGGCGCTGGCCTGCGCCCGCACCATCCGGGCGCGGCTCGCGCGCCTCAACCGGGCGCGCACCGCGCAGGGACGCTTCCCCCTGCGCGTCGCGGTGGCGCTCCACGCGGGCGACGTGCTCGTCGGCGTCTTCGACGACGGCACCCGGGCCGAGTACACGGTGCTGGGACCGGCCATGAACACGCTGGCCCGCATCGAATCCCGCGCCAAGGCCGCCAATCTCGACGTCGCCGCCTCCGAGGATTTCCTGCGGCTGACCGGACCGATCCTGCCGGAGGGCGTGGCCCTCGCGCCGGTGGCGGACGGGGGCCAGCCGGTGCTGTTCGCGGTGGGCGAGGGGCGGCGGGTGCCGGCCTGAGCGCACAGACACCCGCCCCTGCAGAGGGGAGAGGGAGACCGCCCGCCGCGAAACCGACCCGTGACTCCTGCAGCCTCTCGGCGCAGAGAGGACCCCGCCCCTACGGCGTCCAGCGGTAGAGCCAGGTCTCGCTCACCGGCCGGCCGCCCCGGCGCAGGACGAGGCGCAGCTCGCTCGCCCGGTCGCCGCCGGGATCGAGTTCGAACACCACCCGCGCCGTCTTCGCCGCGGGATCGCCGACGAGCTCCTGCCGGGTGATCGTGCCGGGCGCGGCGGCGAGCGCGATGTCGAGGCTGCCCGAGCCCGCGAGCCCCTCGCCGGCGAAATCCACCAGGAACAGGCGGCGGCTGCCCGTGCTGCCGCGCCCGCCGCGGCTGCCCGTGACGCGCGCGAGCGGGGGCGGCTCCGGCCGGTCCCAGGTCCAGTGCTGGCGATAGGCGAAGCGCAGCTCGGCCCCCGCGACCAGCGCCTCCTTCGGGCGCCAATAGGCCAGGATGTTCTCGTTCGCCTCCGAATCGCTCGGGATCTCCAGGAGCGTGACCGCGCCCGGCCCCCAGGGCTCCCGCGGGGTCAGCCAGAGGGCGGGACGGGTCTCCCAGCGCGTCGCGTCGTCCTCGTAGTCGCGGACGCTGCGGGCGCGCTGCATCAGGCCGAAGCCCTTCGGGTTCTCGTCCACGAAGGAGGAGATCTGCAGGGAATCCGGGTTGTGGACCGGGCGCCAGATCGCCTCGCCGGCCCCGTTCAGGATGGCGAGCCCGTCGGTGGCGTGCACGCTCGCGCGCACGTCGTCCACGTTGCGCCGGTCGATGGGGCCGAACAGGTAGCTCGCCTGGGCGCCGCCGAGACCGAGATGGTCGAGGGGCTGGCGGGCGAACAGCACCCCCTCGACGTCGCAGACCGTGTCCCGCTCGCCCGGCGCCAGCGCGAAGCGCAGGGCCGCGACCGCCGAGGCCGATTCGATCAGCGCGTGCAGCACCAGGGCGCCGTCGCCGGCCGGGCGCTCCACGAACAGGGCGCGGAACAGGGGGAATTCCTCGCCGCGCGCGTCGGCCGGGCGCAGGGTGAGGGCGCGGGCGGTGACGCCGAGGCTCTGGCCGCGCGCCGCCATCTTGAAGAACGAGGCGCCCTGGAACACCGCCGCCTCGAAGGGCTCGCCCTGGCCGAGCCGCGCCCGCACCCGCAGGCCCGAATAGCCGGCCTCGCCGGGCAGGTCGGGCAGCTCGATCCCGTCCGCCCGGAAGCGGTCGCGGGCATAGGGCAGGGGGACGAGGCGCCCCTCCTCCACGAGGTAGAGCTGCACCGGATTGATGAACAGCGAACCGCGCTGCAGCGGCTCCAGGGTGAAGGGCAGCCCCTCCCCCTCCCAGATGCCCCGGCCCGGGGCCGTGCGGATCGCGGCGTAGGGCTCGCGGCCGAGATTGCGCAGCAGCGGCGGCAGGTCGTCCGTGCGCGGGGCGACGTAGGGCGCCTTGGCGCGCTCGCGGGCCAGCGCGATCAGGCTCTCGCGGTCGAAGGCCGCGCCGGCGCCCGGCAGGGGCGGCGGCTCGGCGGCCACGGCCCCCGTCAGCCCGGCCCCCGCGACGAGGCCGCACCCGGCGGCCAGCACGGCGCGGCGGGTCGGGGCGCGGGATCGGAGGAGGGCGGGCGCGTCGGTCGGCAGGGCGAGCTCCTGTCGCTGGATGGTTTCTCAGGGCTTTACCATGCCGGGCCCTGAACCGCCGGTTAAGGATCCGGCCCCGCACTTGCGTGGGCGGCGCGAAGGCGGCATCCCGTCGCGCGGAATGGGCCGCCTCCGACGGGCTTCTCCCAACCGCGACCTCAATCCTGAGGTGCTTGCGCGAAGCGGAAGCCTCGAAGGAGCCCTCCAGATGTCTCCGAGATCCCTGGAGGGCTCCTTCGAGGGCCGCTGTCGCGGCCACCTCAGGATGCGGTGGCGGATGGGATGCCGGACGGGCGCGCGCACCGCGTGGAAATCGACGAAGCCGTGAGGACCGACGGATGAGCCTATCGGGGGACAATCGGCGCAGCCTGACGACGGTGGTGCTGGCGGCGGGCAAGGGCACGCGGATGCGCTCGGCCCTGCCGAAGGTGCTGCACCGGCTCGCCGGGCGGAGCATGCTCGGCCACGTGCTGGCCGCCGCGCAGGAGGCGGGCGCCGATCACATCGCCGTGGTGGTCGAGCCCGGCCGCGCCGACGTCGCCGCCGAGATCGCCCGCGAGGCCCCCGGCGCCCGGATCTTCGGGCAGGCCGAGCGGCTCGGCACGGCGCATGCCGTGCTCTGCGCCCGCGAGGCCCTGGAAGCGGGCGACGACGTGGTGGTGGCCTTCGGCGACACGCCGCTGATCACCGGCGCCACCCTCGCCCGCCTGCGCGCGCCCCTGCGCGACGGCGCCATGGTGGCGGTGCTCGCCTTCGAGAGCGCGGATCCGTCCGGCTACGGCCGCGTGCTCACCGAGGGCGGCCGCGTCCTGGCGATCCGCGAGGAGAAGGATGCGAGCGCCGCCGAGCGGCAGGTGCGGCTGTGCAATGCCGGGCTGATGGCGCTCTCGGGCGCGCACGCCCTCGACCTCCTCACCCGGATCGGCAACGACAACGCGGCGGGCGAGTACTACCTGCCGGACGCCGTGGCGCTCGCCGTCGCCGACGGCTACGCCGTGGCGATGGTGCCGGTGGCCGAGGAGGAGGCGCACGGCGTCAACGACCGCGTGCAGCTCAGCCTGGCCGAGGCGGTGATCCAGGGCCGCCTGCGCCGCGCCGCCCTGCTCGGCGGCGCGACCCTGGTGGCGCCCGACACCGTTTTCCTGAGCTACGACACGGTGTTGGGCCAGGACGTTCTCGTGGAGCCTCATGTCGTCTTCGACACCGGCGTCACGGTCGGCGACGGCTGCGTGGTCCACGCCTTCGCCCATCTCAAGGACGTGCGGCTGGAGGAGGCGGTCAGCATCGGGCCGTTCGTGCGCCTGCGCGGCGGGGCGGTGCTGGAGGCGGGCGCCGCAATCGGCAACTTCGTCGAGATGAAGAACGCCCGGCTCGGGCCCGGCGCCAAGGCCGCCCACCTGACCTATCTCGGCGATGCCGAGGTCGGCGCGAAGGCGAATATCGGTGCGGGCACCATCACCTGCAACTATGACGGCGTGAACAAGCACCGCACCACCATCGGCGCGGGCGCCTTCATCGGCTCGAACTCGGCCCTCGTCGCTCCCGTCACGGTGGGGGCGGGCGCCTATGTCGCCTCGGGCTCAGTCATCACCGACGACGTGCCGGAGGGGGCGCTCGCCATCGCCCGCGGGCGGCAGGCGGTGCGGACGGGCTGGGCCGAGACGAAGCGCGCCGCGCTGCTCGCTGCAAAGGCTGAGCAGAAGAAAGATTAACCATCGCAAGCGGGTGAAGCGCGCGCCTCAAGTCTTCGTTGAGGTAGGCGGGCCAAGCCTGTCCGCGGGGGGCCGTGCCGCACCCGGCTACGTACCCGCAGGGACTGCCCCTGCCGGTCCCGTTCCGGTACAACCATGGCTGTCCGGCGGCGCGCTGCCGGACCCGAATTCCTGTGGCCTGCGCCCGCCGCGGCGCGCGCGGCCGGACGCTTTCCGAGAGGGCTTGGCGCCATGTGCGGCATCGTAGGCATCGTCGGGCGCGACGCGGTCGCGGACCAGATGATCGAGGCTCTGCGCCGCCTCGAATACCGCGGCTACGATTCGGCCGGCATCGCCACCCTGGAGGGGGGCCGGCTGGAGCGCCGCCGGGCGCAGGGCAAGCTCGCCAACCTGCAGGCCAAGCTCGTCGAGTCCCCGCTGGCGGGCTCCACCGGCATCGGCCATACCCGTTGGGCGACGCACGGCCGCCCGAACGAGACCAACGCCCATCCCCATGCCACGGCGCGGCTCGCGGTGGTCCATAACGGCATCATCGAGAACTTTCGCGAGCTGAAGCAGGAGCTCCAGGCCGACAGCGTCGTGTTCGAGACCGAGACGGACACCGAGGTCGTGGCCCAGCTCGTCAGCCGCAACATGGACCGCGGGCAGAAGCCCGTGGAGGCGGTGGCCGCCGCGCTGCCGCGCCTGCGCGGCGCCTTCGCGCTGGGCTTCCTGTTCGCAGGCGAGGACGGGCTCTTGATCGGCGCCCGCCACGGCGCCCCCCTCGCCATCGGCTTCGGCGAGGGCGAGACCTATCTCGGCTCCGACGCGCTGGCGCTCGCCCCCTTCACCGACGCGCTCACCTATCTGGAGGAGGGCGACTGGGCGATCCTCACCCGGGACGGCGCCGAGATCCGCGACGCGGAGGGCCGCGTGGTGGAGCGGCCGCGCCAGCGGATCGCCACCCAGGCCTACCGCATCGACAAGGGCAACCACCGCCACTTCATGGCCAAGGAGATCCACGAGCAGCCGGAGGTGGTGGGCCGAACCCTGGCCCACTACGTCGACATGGCGGGCGGCCGGGTCGCGCTGCCCGAGGCCCTGCCCTTCGACTTCGCCAAGCTCTCGCGGCTCTCGATCACCGCCTGCGGCACCGCCTATTATGCGGGGCTCGTCGCCCGCTACTGGTTCGAGAGCCTGGCGCGGCTGCCCGTCGACATCGACGTCGCCTCCGAGACCCGTTACCGCGAGGCGCCCCTGGAGGCGGACGGGCTCACCCTCGTCATCTCGCAATCGGGCGAGACGGCGGACACCCTGGCGAGCCTGCGCTACGCCAGGAGCCAAGGCCAGCACACGCTCAGCATCGTCAACGTGCCGACCTCGACCATCGCCCGCGAATCCTCGGCCATGCTGCCGACGCTGGCCGGGCCGGAGATCGGGGTGGCCTCCACCAAGGCCTTCTCCTGCCAGCTCACCGTGCTCCTCTGCCTCGCGATCCATGCGGGGCGGGCGCGCGGCGTGCTCGACCCGGCCCGCGAGCGGGCGCTCATCGACGCGCTGATCACCGTGCCGGGCCTGATGGCCGAGGCGCTGACCCGGGAGGGCGAGATCGAGGGGCTCGCCCGCGAGGTCTCCAAGGCGCGCGACGTGCTCTATCTCGGCCGCGGCACCAGCTACCCGATGGCGCTGGAGGGCGCTCTGAAGCTGAAGGAGATCTCCTACATCCACGCCGAGGGCTACGCCGCGGGCGAATTGAAGCACGGCCCGATCGCGCTCATCGACGAGAGCGTGCCGGTGATCGTGATCGCGCCCCATGACGGCGTGTTCGAGAAGACCGTGTCGAACATGCAGGAGGTGGCCGCCCGGGGCGGGCGCATCGTGCTGATCGGCGACGCGCAAGGGGCGGCCGAGCACGGGCTCGACACGCTGGCGACCGTGACCATGCCGGATCTCGACCCGGTGGTCGCCCCGATCGTCTACGCGGTGCCGATCCAGCAGCTCGCCTACCACACCGCCGTCTTCATGGGGAAAGACGTCGATCAGCCGCGCAACCTCGCCAAGTCCGTCACCGTGGAGTGAGGACCGCCGCGCAGCGCCGCTGTTCGGCGCCGCTGCGCAGGACGACGAGGCGGCCGTCGAAGCGCCGGATCCTCTCCAAGTTCCGGGCACGGCGGTCGCGGTTCCAGGTACAGACGAAGCGCAGGAAGGCCGGATCCCATCGCTCGGGACAGCCCGCCGCCATGTCGGGCCGCACGCGCCCGTGGCTCGTCAGGATGCGGCGCACGACCCGCGGCACGATCAGCCAGGTCGGCAGGTCGAGATAGATCAGCGTATCGGCGGCCCGCAGGCGCGGCTCGAGCGTGGCGGTGTAGTTGCCGTCGATGATCCAGCGGGGTTGGGCGGCGAGCCGTTCCACCTCGGCCCGGAACGCGTCCTCCTCCGCGGGCTGCCAGCCGGGGCGATGGTAGGCCTGGTCGAGATGGAAGACGGGCAGATCGTGCCGAGCCCCGATCTGGCGCGCCAGGGTCGACTTCCCACTGCCGGGCGGCCCCATCACGATCACCCGCTGCAGGGGCGCTCCGGGATGGACGCTCTCCGGCCTGGACGCTCCGGGTCGTGTCATGGGTCGGGCTCGGAACACTTCATGGGCGCCGGGATGGATCGCTCGCCGGCGCATCGACCAGCCCTGCCGCGAGGGCGATCCAGACGAGATGCGCGTCCGTGCGGGCGCCGAGCTTGGACCGGATCAGCGACAGGGTGTTGTGGACCGTCTTCGGGCTCAGGCACAGCGCCTCCGCCACGGCCTGCACCGTCGCGCCCGCGGCCGTGAGGCCCAGGATCTCGACCTCCCGCGGGCTCAAGCCGTCGAGGGCCGCGCGCCCGCCCGCGATCTCGTCCTGGGCGATCGCCCGCGCGATATCGGGGCTCATCGCCCGCTCGCCCCGCAGCACGCCCGCCACCGCGTCGAGGAGGTCGCGCGGCGGGCTCGCCTTGCTGACATAGCCGCCTGCCCCCGCTGCGAAGGCCTGCCGCGCCACCGCCGCGGCGGTCCGCATGCTGAAGACCAGGATGCGGGCCGCCCCGTCCCACTGGCGGATGTGGCGGATCGCCTCGATGCCGCTCGGACCGGGCAGCGAGAGGTCGAGGATCACGAGGTCCGGCGCGTGCGCCCTGTAGAGGCGATAGGCCTCGGCCGCGCTCGCGCCCTCCGCCACGACGCTCCAGCCGGGCTGCCGCTCCAGCAGGCGGCGGTAGCCCTCGCGCACCACGGGATGGTCGTCGATGAGGAGGAGGCCGGGCATGATCGCGTCAGCCCGCCGTCGGGATGGCGGCGCAGGCGCGGATCCCGCTGCCGGTCCCGGTGAGCGACAGGCTGCCACCGAGCGCGGCAACCCGGGCCCGGACGCCGGTGAGGCCGCGGCCCGGCTCGGCCAGAGCGCGGACGGCATCGCCCCCGCCGTCGTCGTCCACGGTCAGGGTCGCGACCTGCCTGCCCTCCGGGGCGCGCTCCAGACGCAAGAAGACACGGCTCGGCCGGCCGTGGCGCAGCGCGTTGGTCAGGAGTTCCTGCGCCACCCGATAGAGGCTCGACGCGGCGTCGCGCGGCAATCCGGCGAGATCGCCCGCGACATCGAGATGGAGCGAAGGGTTGGCCCCGGCATGCGCCTGCCAATCCGCGACGAGCCCCTGCAAGGCCGCCGCCAGCCCGATCTCGGCGAGATCGGGCAGTTCGAGCCGCGCCAGGGCGCCGCGCAGGCTCTCGCGCATGGTGGCGACGACCGCCTCGATGCCCTGAGCGTCCGCGCGCAGATCCGCGCGATCCTCCGGCGCGGCGGCCTCGATCGACGCGGCACGCGCGCCGACCGCCGCGAGGCATTGGCCGAACGCGTCGTGCAGGTCGCGGGCCAGCGCCTCCCGCTCCTCCTCCTGAACCGCGACGAGACGCTGCATGAGGCCCGCCCGCGCGGCCTCGGCGCGGCTCAGCCGCTCGGCCAGCCCGTCGCAGGCGGCGGCGATCCGGTCGAACTCGACGGCGGCGAAGCGGGGCCGGGGCCGGCGCACCGCGTCCGCGCCGAGAGTCTCCAGGCCCCGCACGATCCGGGCCGCCGGTGCGACGAGGCGGGCGGCGGCGAGCCAGCCGAGAAGCGCCGTCGTCGTGGCGAGCGCGATGGCCAGACCGCCCGCGAGGCGCATCTGGTGCCACGCGCCGGAAGCGGCGGCTGCGGGATCGGGCCAGGCCGCGACGGTGCCGATGATCCGGTCGCGATAGACGATGTCGCGCAGCGCCGGGGGCGTGCCCGCATCCCGCGCCAGCAGGGAGCGCAGCCAGCCCGGCGCCGCGTCGAGCCCATCCCAGTCGCCGCAATGGCGGCGGGCGGCCTCCGCCGCGAGGCGGATCTCGGCGCAGATCCCGGGCAGCAGCGTGAGGATCGCCGGGGCAGGCTGCGGCGCGGTCGCGGCCGGCGCGGCCGGTCCGGCACTGCCGAGGCCCGGCTGACGTGCGTACTGCGCCGCGATCCGCGCCGCCGAGACCTCGGCCTCGGTCCGCAGGCTCGCCCGCGCCTCCCACAGGCTCCAGGCCATCGCGCCCCCGCAGCAGAGCAGGGCGACGGCGAGGAGGCGGAGGCCGAGATGCGCGGGCAGGCTCATGGCAAGGTCAGGGATGGATCGCCGGGCTCGGAGCGAGGCCCGACTTGGCACCGGGAGCGCTGCCCTGGGCAAGCCGTCGGACGCGAGGTCGGGAAGAATGCCCGAGCGCGTGCGGGACAGCTTCCCTGGCCCGCCGACGGGTCAGCCATCATGATGGCGGCGTCCGCATCGTCCGGAGCCCGAGATGGCGCCCTCGCTCACCCGCCGCGGCCTGCTGGCCGCCTCCGCCCTGCTGCCGCTCGGCCTTCGCCGGGAAGCCGCCGGAGCCGCCACGGAGGCACGCGACCGGGTCGGCGCCTTCACGGTGACGCCGCTGCGCGACGGCCTGTTCCCGCTGGAGCCGAGCATGATCCCGGCGGCCGACAGCGCGGAGGGCCGCTCCCTCCTGCAGGCTGCCGGCCTTCCGCCGGGGGGCCCGTCGCCCGAGCCGGTCAACGCCTTCCTGATCCGCCGCGGCGCGCGGTGCTGGCTGCTCGATGCCGGCTGCGGCACGGTGCTGGGCCCGGGCTTCAACCGGGTGACGGCCGCGCTCGCGGCGGAAGGCGTGCGCCCGGATCAGGTCGAGACGATCTGGCTGACGCATCTGCATGCCGACCATGCCGGCGGCCTGATCACGCCGAGCGGGCTCGCGCGCTTCCCGAATGCCGAACTCGTGCTCCAGGAGGCGGAGGCGGCGCATTGGTCGAGTGCGGGCGCACGGGCGAGAGCGCCCGCGGCCCTGGTCCCCTTCTTCGACACGGCGCAGGCGGTGCTCGCCGCCTATGACGACCGGCTGCGCCGGGTCTCCGGCGAGGCGGAACTCGCGCCGGGCGTGCATGCCGTGCCGCTGCCCGGCCACACGCCGGGCCATATGGGCGTGCTCGTCGCCGACGGATCGGAGCGGCTGCTGATCTGGGGCGACGTCGTCCACGCGCGCCTCCTCCAGCTGCCGCATCCGGACTGGACGGTGATCTGGGACGCGGATCCGGCCCAGGCCGTCGCGACGCGTGGACGGATCCTCGACAGGGCCGCAGCGGAGGGGCCGCGTGTCGCCGGCATGCACATGGACATCCGGGGCACGGTTCAGCGCGCGGGACCTGGATATCGGCTGGTGCCGTGACGCGATGATGGGCGGGCGCGGTCGGAGCGGGCGCGGGCTCGGCGAGCTGGCCCGGCCGGACCGCTCGAGGCGCGGCACCGCCATCACTCCAGCGTGCGGGCAAGCGCCCTGCTTGCGCTGGATCAAGGCCCAGGCGCGCCCCGCCCGGCATCGTGAGATCCGCAAATCCAAGCGGGAGAACGCGATGTCGACGGTCGTGACCTACATTGCCAGGACGCGCGTGCGGACGGTGCAGGCCGTCGGGCCGGCGGCCGTGCCGCCCATCGGGAGCGCCCGGCGCCCCGACCTCGGCAGCCTGCAGGCGCTGGCGCTCGCCATCGCCTCCGCGATCCTGACGACCGGGGCGATGGCGCTCGCCCACTGACGGGCCTTTGCGCTGGATCAAGGCCGGCGCGGCTCCGGTCCGCCAGCATCCCCGGACCGCTTCGCCGGCCTCCGCCTTCCGCGGGGGACCGGCGCGAGCACCTTCGCGGAGGCGGTTATGAGCTATGCCAACATCCTGGTCTCGGTCGATCTCGGCGCCGGAGCCGCCGAGCGGATCCGCCTCGCCGCGGATCTGGCGGAGCGGTTCGGGGCAACCCTCACGGGGGCCGCGGCCCACAAGGTGCCGCCCCCGATCCTCGTGCAGGACCTTGAGGACGCCCGGCTCCAGGACGAAGCGAACACGCGCAAGGTCCGCGCCGTGCTGGAGCAGGCCCGAGCCCTGTTCGCCGGGGCGGCCGGGGCGGCGCGCAGCGACTGGCTCGACGCGCTCGCCGGACCGATCACCCATCTCGTGGCGCTGGCCCGCGCCGCCGACCTCGTGGTGCTGGGCCGGCGCGGGCCCGACGACGCGGAGCCGGGCCCCCTCGGCGTGCCGCCGGGACCGATCCTGATGGAGTCGGGCCGGCCCGTGCTGGTGGTGCCCCCGGGCCTCGACCGCGTGAGGGCCGAGCGCGTGGTCGTGGCCTGGAAGGACGGGCCCGAGGCGCGCCGGGCGGTCTCGGCGGCGTTGCCGTTCCTGCGCGCGGCGGACACGGTCCGGATCGCCAGCGCGGGCGATGCGGCCTGCGACGAGGGCGCCGAGGCGGTGGCGGCCCACCTCATCCGGCACGGCGCGCGGGCGACCACCCATCTCGCCCGCTCGGGCCCGAGCGACGGCGAGGCGCTGATGCGGTTCGCCGCCGACGCGGAGGCCGACCTGATCGTCATGGGCGCCTACGGGCATTCGCGCCTGCGCGAATGGATGTTCGGCGGCGTCACCCGCGACCTCCTCCAGCGCAGCCCCGTCTGCTGCCTGATGAGCCACTGACCCCGGGACCGGACCTTTTCGGGTGTCGGGAGGGATCATCCCTCTCGCGGGTCCGGGCGGAGCCCGGCGGCGCCCGCCGGGGCCTTGCCCCGACACCCCACCAAAGGGATGATCCCTTCGGACTCCCGGACGTCGACAGACCCGCCCGGCCTTGAGGCGGGCAAGCACAGCCGCTACCTCTCCGCTGTCGGCCTGAAGGCCGTCGGCCGGACAAGGGCAGCCGTGGCCCCACCCATCACGCCGATCCCGGAGATCGATCCCGGCAACCCGCGCAAGCGCGTGAGCGCGCGCGGCCGGCTGCGGACCTACTTCCTCACCGGCATCATCGTGGCGGGCCCGCTCGCGATCACCGCCTATCTGACTTGGTGGTTCATCGCGCTGATCGATTCCTGGGTGAAGCCGCTGGTGCCGGCGAGCTACCTGCCGGACCATTACCTGCCCTTCTCGATCCCCGGCCTCGGCCTCGTCATCGCCTTCCTCGCGGTGACGCTGCTCGGCTTCCTCACGGCCAACCTCGTCGGCCGCTCGGTGATCGAGTTCGGCGAGGTGCTGCTCGCCCGCACCCCGGTGATCTCGGGGCTCTATCGCGGCCTGCGCCAGATCTTCGAGACGCTGTTCTCGGCCAACGGCTCGTCCTTCCGCACGGTCGGGCTGGTGGAGTTCCCGGTGAAGGGGACGTGGTCGGTGGTCTTCCTCTCGGCGCCCGCGGCGCCCGAGGTGCAGGAGGCGCTGCCGAAGGGGGCGGGCGATGGAACCGGCCACGACTATGTCGGCGTGTTCCTGCCCTGCGCGCCGAACCCGACCACGGGGTTCTTCTTCTACCTGCCGCGCAGCGCGATCATCGAGGTGGGGATCAGCGTCGAGGACGCGGCCAAGCTGGTGATGTCGGCGGGCGTGATCCAGCCGGAGGATCCGCAGCGGGGGCTCCAGGCCATGGCCGCCACCCTACGGGCCGCGCAAGGCGATCAGGCGACGCGCCCGGAGGCCGAGCGCCAGGACGCGTGAGGGGATTCCAGAGGGATCATCCCTTCGGCAGGGTGTCGGGGTCCTGACCCGCATGTCCCAGGGCTCCGCCCTGGACCCGCGAGAGGGCTTGAGCCCTCTCGACACCCGGATCAGGAGGCGCTGGCGGTGATCACCGGGGCCTTGGCCACCGGAGCGGCGGGGGTGCCGCCCATCCAGCCCGTGCTGGTCTCGGCCGCGAGCAGCAGGGCCAGCGCCAGGGCGAGGCCGTTGGCCGCCAGGAAGAGCGGGCGCGCGGCGGAGCGCACCGTATCGGCCGCCGAGGGGGCGGCATCGGGGGTCTTGAGCGCGGCGCCGTCCGTGATCGGCAGCAGCCACGGCTCGTGCACGGTCCAGCCCTCGGAAGAACCCAGGCCTTGGAACGGTCCGTTGAGCATCGGCTTGCCCTCCGTCTTTTCGCTGTCGATCCCAGGCTGGGCCTGCGATCGTTCATCTTGAGTTAAGGTTGGAGCACGAACGCTGCAAGGGATAATGCCCGTTTCGCGCCTCCGGCACAAGCCGGAACATGAACGGCACCTGAACCACTGAGACGGCCGAACCGTTCCCCCTCTGGGATTTCAAACCTTCACGACACCGTGAGGACGTCGGCGCGGCGAAATCGGGGCAGGCCGGTCGAGGTGCCCCGAGCCGCCCGGAACCCCGTTCAGCCCGCCTCCAGCAGCCGGATCGCCGCGTCGCGCTCGAACAGGTAGAGCAGCACCCGCAGGGCCCGGCCGCGGGGCTCCCGCAGGGCGGGATCGCGCTCGACCACGAGGCGGGCGTCGTCGCGGGCCGCCTCGAGCAGGTCGCCGTCGCCCTCGAGGCGCGCGAGACGGAAGGCCGCGAGGCCCGACTGGCGGGTGCCGAGCACCTCGCCCTCGCCGCGGAGCTTCAGGTCGGCCTCGGCGATGCGGAAGCCGTCCTCGCTCTCGCGCATCATGGCGAGCCGGGCGCGGGAGACCTGGCCGAGCGGTCCCCGGTAGAGCAGCAGGCAGGAGGAGGCGGCCGAGCCTCGCCCGACCCGGCCGCGGAGCTGGTGGAGCTGGGCGAGGCCGAAGCGCTCGGCATGCTCGATCACCATGATGGTGGCTTCCGGCACGTCGACGCCGACCTCCACCACCGTGGTCGAGACGAGGAGCCGCGTCTCGCCGGCCGCGAAACGGGCCATGGCGGCGTCCTTGTCGGGCCCGGCCATCTTGCCGTGGATCAGCCCGACCGCGGCGCCGAAATACTTCTGCAGGTCCTCGAACCGGGCCTCCGCCGCGGCGAGGTCCACGAACTCGGATTCGGCCACCAGCGGGCAGATCCAGTAGGCGCGCTCGCCGCGCTCGAAGGCGCGAGCGAGCCCCGCCACCACCTCCTCGATGCGCTCGGCCGGCAGCGTCACCGTGCGGATCGGCTGGCGGCCGGCGGGCTTCTCGTCGAGGATCGAGACGTCCATGTCCCCGAAGAAGGTCAGCGCCAGCGTCCGCGGGATCGGCGTCGCGGTCATCACCAGGAAGTCCACCGCCTCGCCCTTGGCGCCGAGCGCGAGGCGCTGGTGCACGCCGAAGCGGTGCTGCTCGTCCACCACCGCGAGGCCGAGATCCTTGAACTGCACGCTCTCCTGGAACAGGGCGTGGGTGCCGACCAGGATGTCGATCTCGCCGGCGGCGAGGTCCCTCAAGGTGGCCTTCCGCTCGGCGGCCTTGTCGCGCCCCGTCATCAGGCGCAGGCGCAAGGGGCCGGCGAGCGGCGCCAGGCGCTCGTAATGCTGCCGGGCCAGGATCTCGGTCGGCGCCATCAGCGCGGCCTGGCGCCCGGCCTCCACCGCCGAGGCCATGGCGAGCAGCGCCACCGCGGTCTTGCCGGAGCCGACATCGCCCTGGAGCAGGCGCAGCATGCGCTGGCCGGAGCCGAGATCGCCGCGGATCTCGGCGAGGGCCCGCCGCTGCGCGCCCGTCAGTCCGAACGGCAGGCCGGCCTCGATGGCCGCGCTCAAGGCGCCGTCGCCCGCATTCACCCGGCCGGCCTTGCGGCGCTGGCGGGCGCGCAACAGCGCCAGCGCCAGCTGCGAGGCGAGGAGCTCGTCATAGGCGAGCCGGCGCCGGGCGGGCGTCGCGGGGGCGGGCTGCAGGGGGTCGGCCGGCTTCTGGGGCGCCTCGGCCGGGCGGTGCTCGGCCTTGAGCGCCTCGGCGAAGCTCGGCCAGCGGTTCCGCTGCATCCAGGCCTCGTCCTGCCACTCGGGCAGGACGGGCAGGCGGTCGAGGGCGGCCAGAGCCAGCTTGCCGATGGCGCGCGAGGTCAGCCCCTCGGTGGCACCGTAGATCGGCTCGACCGGGGGCAGGGCGGCCAGCCCCTCCGCATCCATGATGCGGGCCGGGTGGACCATCTGGCGGTGCCCGTCCCAGAGGTCGATCTTGCCCGAGACGTAGCGGTGGGCCCCCAGCGGCAGCATCTTCTCGATGCGGGGCGCGGGCATGCCGAAGAAGACCAGGGTGACGTCGCCGCTCGCATCCTCCACCAGCACCCGGTGCGGGCGGCGTCCGGCGCCGGGCTGGGGCGGGCGGTGGCCGACCACGGTGACGCCGAGCGTCACCGGCTCGCCCGGCGGCGCCTCGGCGATCGACCCTTTCAGCGCACGCGAGACGCCGCCCTGCGGCAGGTGGAACAGCAGGTCCACGACGCGGGCGGGCTGCTCCGGCGTGCCGAGCAGCCGCTCGATCAGCGGCGCCATCTTCGGCCCGACCCCCGGCAGCCCGCGCGCGGGCGCGAACAGGGCGTCGAGGATGCTGGGGCGTAAGGTCTCGGTGTCCGGATCGGTCATCGCGTGGGGCAGGGTAGGGGCCGGAGCCTTACTATCCGGTGGCCGCCCATTCGTCCCGCGCCCGCGCGTCGCGGGCGTCGAGAGGGATCATCCCTCTCGCGGGTCCAGGGCAGAGCCCTGGGACAAGGCCGGGGCTCCGCCCCGGCACCCCGCCCGAGGGACAAGTCCCTTGGGGATCCCTGGACTCACCCCAGCACCCGGATCGGGGCGCCGGCGAGCCAGGCCTCGATGTCCTCCACCGCTTCCGTGAAGTAGCTGCGGTAGTTGGCGGCGGTGACGTAGCCGAGATGGGGCAGGGCCAGCACGTTCGGCAGGCGCCGGAACGGGCTGTCGGCGGGGAGCGGCTCCTGCTCGAACACGTCGAGGCCCGCGAAGATCCGCCCCTCTTCCAGCGCGCGCAGCAGGGCGGGCTGGTCCACGAGGCCGGCCCGCGACGTGTTGATCAGGCGCGCGCCCGGCTTCATCCGGGCCAGATCCTCCGCGCCGACGAGGCCGCGCGTGCTCGGGGACAGGACGAGGTGGAGGGTGACGACGTCGCTCTGCGTGAACAGCGCCTCCTTCGAGGGGGCGAGCGCCACGCCCGCCGCCGCCGCGCGCTCCGCCGTGAGGTTCGGGCTCCAGGCGGAGACCGTCATGTCGAAGGCCCGGGCCACCTGCGCCACCTTCGTGCCGATCTTGCCGAGGCCGAGGATGCCGAGCCGGGCGCCCGCGAGGTCGGTGCCGACGCTGCCCTGCCAGGGGCCATTGGCACGCAAGGCCGCGTTCTCCGCAGCCACGTGGCGGGCAAGCCCGAGGATCAGCGCCCAGGTCAGTTCGGCCGGCGGGGCCGGATGGCTCGCCGTGCCGCAGACGGTGACGCCGTGGGCCTTGGCCGCCGCGAGGTCGATCGCGGCGTTGCGCGGGCCGCTGGTGACCAGAAGCCTCAGGTTCGGCAGCCGCGCGAAGAGATCCGCCGGGAAGGGCGTGCGCTCGCGCATGATCACCAGGATCTCGGCCTCACCGATCCGTGCGACGAGAGCGTCCCGGTCCGGGATGTGGTCGTGGACCGCCTCCACCGCGACACGGGGTGCGAGCCGCCCCCAATCGGCGAACTGCAGCGCGGCGTCCTGGAAGTCGTCGAGGATCAGGCAGGTGGTCACCGCGTCTCTCCGGCGGGCAGGGCGCCTTCCGTCACGAGCACCTCGTGGGCGGCCTTGAAGGCCTCGAGCCCGGCGGGGATCCCGCAATAGGCGGTGGCGTGCAGGAGCGCCGCCTTGATCTCCTCCACGCTGACGCCGTTCGTCAGCGCGCCCTTGACGTGGAGCTTCAGCTCGGCGGGCTTGCCGAGGGCGGTCAGCATGGCGAGGTTGAGGAGGGAGCGCGTCTTCCGGTCCAGCGTCGGGTCGCCCCAGGCCCAGCCCCAGGCCCAGCTGGTGGTGGCGCGCTGGAAGGCCATCATGAAGTCGTCGGCCCTGGCCATCGAGGCGTCGACATAGTCGGCGCCCAGCACCGCCCGCCGGATCGGCAGGCCTTTCTCGAACAGGGCCTCGTCGGACATGATGCGCCTCCCGGAATCTTCGTATCCGGCGAGGCGTATCATCACCGACGGATAGGCGCGACGCCCTCCCTCCCCCCTCTGCGGGGGAGGGTGGCCCCCGAAGGAGGTCGGGAGAGGGGAACCCGGTGTCCGGCACAAGCTGCACGTCGATGCCGAGCGCTGTCCTGAAGCGTCGCTCCCCTCTCCCGCCTCACTCCGTTCGGCACTCTCCCCCGCAGAGGGGGGAGGGAGGGCGGCTCACGCCGCCTTCTTCGCCTTCTTCGCGATGCCGGCGAGGCTGCGCAGAACCTCGGTGGCGGTCTTCAGGCGGGCCGGGATGGTGGTCAGCTCGCGGATGAAGACCACGCTCATGTCGGGGCGCACCTTGGCGAAGGAACCCTGCTCGGCCACCAGCGCGACGAGCCCCTGCGGGTTGGCGAAGCTGCGCTCGCGGAAATGGACCACGACCCCCTTCGGGCCGGCCTCCACCTTCTCGACATTGGCCGCCATGCAGAGGAGCTTGATCGTGCCGATCTTGAGGAGCTGCTCCACCTCCGGCGGCAGCGGGCCGAAGCGGTCGATCAGCTCGGCGCCGAAGCTCTCCATCTCGGCGTCGTTCTCGATGGTGGCGAGCCGCCGGTAGAGGGCGAGGCGCACGCCCAGATCCTCCACATAGGTCTCGGGGATGGTGACGGGGGCGCCGAGCGCGATGGTCGGCGACCACGCCTCCTCCGGCACGTCCTCGATGCCCGCCTTCAGCGCGGTGACCGCATCCTCCAGCATCTGCTGGTAGAGCTCGTAGCCGACCTCCTTGATGTGGCCGGACTGCGCGTCGCCCAGGAGGTTGCCGGCGCCGCGGATGTCGAGGTCGTGGGAGGCGAGCTGGAAGCCGGCGCCCAGCGTATCGAGGCTCTGGAGCACCTTGAGGCGCTGCTCGGCCTGGGCGGTGAGCTGGCGGTTGGCCGGCGTCGTGAACAGGGCGTAGGCGCGGGCCTTGGAGCGGCCGACGCGGCCGCGCAGCTGGTAGAGCTGGGCGAGGCCGAACATGTCGGCCCGGTGCACGATGAGCGTGTTGGCGGTGGGGATGTCGAGGCCCGATTCCACGATGGTGGTGGAGAGCAGGACGTCGAACTTGCCCTCGTAGAAGGCCGTCATCACGTCCTCGAGCTGGCCCGCCGCCATCTGGCCGTGGGCCACCGCGACCTTGATCTCGGGCATCTCCGTGTCGAGGAACTTCTTGACCTCCGCCAGATCCTCGATCCGGGGAACGACGTAGAAGGATTGGCCGCCGCGGTAGCGCTCGCGCAGCAGGGCCTCGCGGATGGTGAGCGGGTCGAAGGGCGTCACGAAGGTGCGCACCACGAGCCGGTCCACCGGGGGCGTGGCGATGATCGAGAGCTCGCGCACGCCGGTCATGGCGAGCTGGAGCGTGCGCGGGATCGGCGTCGCCGAGAGGGTCAGCACGTGGACGTCCGCCTGGAGCGCCTTCAGCCGCTCCTTGTGGGCCACGCCGAAATGCTGCTCCTCGTCCACGATGATCAGGCCGAGATCCTTGAAGGCGATGGTCTTGGCCAGAATCGCGTGGGTGCCGACCACGATGTCGACCGTGCCGTTCGCCAGCCCCGCCCGGGTCTGCTTCAGGTCGCCGGCCGAGACGAAGCGCGAGAGCTGGGCCACCTGCACGGGCAGGCCTTTGAAGCGCTCGGCGAAGGTGCGGTAGTGCTGGCGGGCGAGCAGGGTGGTGGGCACCACCACCGCCACCTGCTTGCCCGAGATCGCCGCGGCGAAGGCCGCGCGGAGCGCCACCTCGGTCTTGCCGAAGCCGACATCGCCGCAGACCAGCCGGTCCATCGGGCGGCCGGCATTGAGGTCGGTGAGCACCGCATCGATGGCGTTGGCCTGATCCTCGGTCTCGTCGAAGGGGAAGCGGGCGGCGAACTCGCCGTAGAGCCCGTCCGGCGGGTTGAGACGCGGCGCCTGGCGCACGAAGCGCTGGGCGGCGACCTTGATGAGCTCGCCCGCCATCTCGAGGATGCGGCGCTTCATCTTGGCCTTGCGGGCCTGCCAGGCGCCGCCGCCGAGGCGGTCGAGCGCCACCTCGGAATCCTCCGAGCCGTAGCGGGTCAGGAGCTCGATGTTCTCCACCGGCAGGAGCAGCAGGCCGCCGGTATATTGCAGCTCCAGGCAATCGTGGGGCGCGCCGGCCGCGGTGATGGTCTTCAGCCCCACGAAGCGGCCGATGCCGTGATCGGCATGGACCACGAGGTCGCCGGGCTGGAGCGCCTGCACCTCCAGGATCACGTCCTGGGGCCGCTTGGCCTTGCGCTTCTGGCGCACCAGCCGGTCGCCGAGGATGTCGCCCTCGGACACGACGGCGAGCTCGCCCGCGGTGAAGCCGGCCTCCAGGCCCCAGACGGCGACGGCGGCGTCCGCGCCGCGCTTCAGCGCGTAGATGTCGGTGAGCCGGGTGATCGCCACCGGCTTCTTCATGCCGTGGTCGGAGAGCACGCCGCAGAGCCGGTCGCGCGAGCCGTCGGACCACGCTCCCAGGATCACGTGATGCCCGGATCCCTGCAGGTCGCGGATATGGGCCACCGCCGCGTCGAAGACGCTGGCCGATTCAGCTTGGCGCTCGGGCGCGAAGTTGCGGCCGGCCTTGGCGCCGCAATCGATCACCGGGCGCGTGCCTTCGGCTTCCGAGAACGGGCTGAGCTGGGCGACGCGGGTCGTGGCGACGCGCTCCTTCCACTCGTTCGGGGTGAGGTGGAGGGCGCGCGGCGGCAGCGGCTTGTAGGGGGCGACGCCGGCCTGCGGGGTCTTGAGGGCGGATTCGCGCGCCTGGAAGTAGTCCTGCACCAGGGCGAGCCGCTCGGCCACCGCCTCCTCGACCTGCGGGTCGAAGACGAGGGGCACGCCCGGCACGTAGTCGAACAGGGTGTCGAGCTTGTCGTAGAACAGCGGCATCCAGTGCTCGAGGCCGCTGTAGCGCCGCCCCTCGCTCACGGTCTCGTACAGGCGGTCGTCGCGGGTGGCCGCGCCGAAGCTGGTGACGTAGCCCTGGCGGAAGCGCCGGATCGTCTCGGTGGTGAGCTGCACCTCGCTCATCGGCACGAGGTCGAGGGAGCGCAGTTGCCCCACCGTGCGCTGCGTCTCCGGATCGAAGGCGCGGATCGATTCGAGCGTGTCGCCGAAGAAGTCGAGGCGGATCGGGTTCGGGAGGCCGGGCGGCGACAGGTCGAGGATGCCGCCGCGCACCGCGTACTCGCCCGTGTCACGCACCGTCCCCGTGCGCAGAAAACCGTTGGCCTCGACCCAGGCCACCACCTTGTCCATCGAGACGACGTTGCCGATCGCCGCCGAGAAGGTCTCGACCGCGACGCGGTCGCGCGGCGGGACCCGCTGCACCAGGGCGTTCACGGTGGTGCAGAGGATGCGCGGCGCCTCTTCCGTCGAGCGCGCCCGGGTCAGGCGCGACAGCGCGGTCATGCGCTGGGCCGAGACGGCGGCGGTGGGGGAGGTGCGGTCGTAGGGCTGGCAGTCCCAGGCCGGCACGATCATCGCCTCGATCTCGGGGGCGACGAAGCGGAGCGCGTTGACGAAGGCGGTGGAGCGCCCGGAATCGCGCGCCACGTGGACCAGCACGGCCGGCCCCTCGAAGCCGCGGCTCAAGGCGCGGGCGAGGTCGGCCACCACCAGCGCGTCGAAGCCCTCCGGCACGCCGGCGAGCACCGGGCTGTCGCCCGCCTTCAGCGCGTCGAGCGCCTTGGTCAGAGGCGCCGATTTCGGCAGGGCGAAGCGGGCGGTCTGCGGCTTCGGGGCGGGGGCCGGCGGTTTGGGCTGGGGCTTGGCCATGGGTGTTTAAGGTCTGTCCGTTTCCGCGTCTCCCTCCCCCCTGTGCGGGGGGAGGGTGGCCCCTGCGTGAGCAGGGGTCGGGAGAGGGGTGCGACGATGCCGGAGAAGGCGACCGTCATACACCGCATCGACGTTTTCGGGAGCGGGGTTCCCCACTTCCGACCCGCTTCGCGGGCCACCCTCCCCCATCCCAAGTCGGGCAAGCGGATCTCGGGCAAGCCCGAGATCCGTGGGGGATGGTCGAGGTTCTCACATCAACCGTGGATCGGCGCGTCGTGCCGGTGGAACGCGGCGAGGCGGCGATAGACGCCGGTATCGTAGTTCTCCGGCACGGCCTCCTCGCCGGTGATCCAGCGGAACAGGTCGCGGTCGGGCAACTCGATCAGGGCCTCGAAGGCGTCGAGCTCGGCCTCGCTCAGGGTGCCGATCTCGGCATCGGCGAAGCGGCCCATGATCAGATCCATCTCGCGGATGCCCCGGTGCCAAGCGCGGTAGAGGGTGCGGCGGCGGCGCGGGTCGAGATCCGCGCTGGAGCGGGTGGTGCCGGACATGGGAGCTGATCCTCGAGCCTTCATGGACCCCTTGATGGGAGGGGATCCGGTGATCGCGGGATGTCCTGCATGTAAGCCCTGGCGCGTCCGCGGCCAACGCCCGCGTGCAGGGCGTGAGGCCGCAACCGGCGGCCTCCCCCGATCCCGTCGTCACCGGATCCAAGGATCCCGGAACGCGCGCAAGCCGAATCGGGTGCCGGCTCGGCGAGAGGGAGCGCGGCGCGACGACGGCCTCGGGCCTCTGTCACCCGCCCGCCCATCGGACTTCTATATGATACAAGACTGAAGCATTATAGGATGGCCCGAGGCGCCGCCACGAGCGCCCGATCCGGAGGAGACGAGCGATGAGCGAGACGCGGCCCGAATCCCTGCACCGGCGCGGCTTCCTGGCGGGGGTGGCGGTGGCCGGCCTCGGCGCGGCCCAGGCCCGGGCGGAGAGCCCGGCCCAAGGTCCGGCAACCCAGGCTCCGGCAGCCCCCGCCCCGGACAAGGCGAAGCTTCCCGGCTACGTCGCCTGGAAGGATGCCGACGCCCTCATCGTCCACTCGAACCAGACCATCGAGACGCGCCGCTCCGCCTTCGGCACGGGCCTGATCACCGACGAATCGGCCCTCTACATCCGCAACAACGTCAATCCGCCGCCCGAGTCCATCGTGGCCGACCGCGACGGCTGGCGGGTCGAGATCGCGGGCGTGGCACGCCCGGGCACCCTGACGGTGGGCGACCTGAAGCGCCTCGGGCTCACCACGGTGGCGACCGTGCTGCAATGCTCCGGCAACGGCCGCAAGTACTTCCAGGACCGGCTGCCGCCCGGCCAGAAGATCAGCGGCACCCCCTGGACGGTGGGCGCGGCGGGCTGCGTGCTCTGGACCGGCGTGCCCCTCAAGGCCGTGGTCGAGGCGATGGGCGGGCCCGCCTCGGGGGCGCGGTTCATCACCGGCACCGGCGGCGAGGAGATCCCGCCGGGCCTGAAGCCCAAGGACGTGATGGTGGAGCGCTCGGTGCCGCTCGCCGCCCTCGACACGGTGATCCTGGCCTGGGCCCTCAACGGCCGTCCGATCTCGCTGGCCCATGGCGGCCCCCTGCGCATGATCGTGCCGGGCTATTCCGGGGTGAACAACGTCAAGTACGTGAAGGCCGTGAGCCTCACCGAGGCCGAGACCGACGCCAAGATCCAGGCCGGCAGCTACCGCATGCACGCGGTCGGCGAGAAGGCGGCCCCGAGCCAGCCGCCGGTCTGGGAGCAGCCGGTGCGCTCCTGGATCACCGCGCCGCTGGAGGGAAGCAGGGCGGGCCGCGTCGTGGTCGCGGGCGTGGCCTTCGGCGGCGTCAACGCGGTCGCGGGCGTCGAGGTCTCGGTGGACGGGGGCGCCACCTGGCGCAAGGCCGAGCTGGTCGGGCCCGATCTCGGCCGCTTCGCCTGGCGGCAATTCGCCCTGCCGGCCGATCTCGGGCCGGGCACGCATGTGCTGGCGAGCCGCGCCACGGATTCGGCCGGCAACGTCCAGCCCGAGGAGGTGCCGGCCAATGGCGGCGGCTACAGCCATAACGGCTGGCGCGGCCCGGCGGTGACGCTGACGCTGGCCTAGAGGGAGGCTCGCCCATGCGCGTGTTCGCCTCCGCCGTCCTCATCCTGCTCGCCACGCCCGCCGCGGCGGCGGACGAAGCCGGCAAGACGGTCTTCCTCGACCAGGCGGAGCCGCGCTGCGGCGTCTGCCACACGCTGGCCGATGCCGGCACCACGGGGGAGGTCGGGCCGAATCTCGACCTGCTGAAGCCCGATGCCGGGCGGGTGAAGGCCGCCGTGACCAACGGCATCGGCGTGATGCCGGCCTTCGAGGATCTGAGCCCGGACCAGATCGAGGCGGTCGCCCGCTACGTCTCCGGCGCCGCCGGCAAAAAATAATCCGGGTTTCCAAAGGCCTCAGGCCTTTGGCGGGTCCAGGGCGGAGCCTTGGTCATCGAAGATCGGGGCTCTGCCCCGAGACCCCGCCAAAGGGATGATCCCTTTGGGATCCCGGACCTTAGCGCCGCGCCAGGGTCTGGGGGGCGTCGCCCTGAGCCGTGGCGCCGGTCGAGCCGGCGAAGGCGGCGCCGTCGCGGCCGAGCGCCCGGCCGTGGGCGTAGAGGGCCTGCATGTAGCGCTGGTCGAACGGGCCCGGCGAGACCGCCTTGAAGCGGCCGTCGATCTCGGCGACGTGCAGGTCGAGCCCCTCGCGGCGGGCGAAGGCGCCGGTCAGCGCCAGCGCGTCCTGAAGCTGCGCCTTGATCGCCGCCGACATGGCCCGCCCCAGCACCGAGAGCGTCGAGCGGCGCGCCATCTCGAAGCTCGGGCTCGTGCTGTTGTTGACCACCACGTAGATGCTGCGGGCCGGGATGCGCAGGAGCTGCGCGCCGGTCAGCGCCGCGGTCAGGGCCCGCTTCGGGGCGAGGTAGAATGGGGCCGTGGTGCCGCCGTCGGCGTGCAGCTCCTGGATGGTGCGGCCGTCGGGCAGGGTGGCGGAGACCTCCACCGGCGGGAACACCCCCGGCACCGCCGAGGAGGCGAGCACCACCGCTCGGAACAGGCCGAGCGCCCGCGGCTCGGCGCCCTTCGGCCCGGCGGCGGTCGCGATGGCGCCCATGTCCCACAGGACTGGGCGACCAGAATCGATCTCGGTGGTGGCCACCAGCAGGCGCCGGCCCTTGGCATGCTCGGCCGCGACCGCCTGGAGCAGCTCGGGCGTCACCGCCTTGTCGATGCGGCGCTTCAGCGGCCAGGTGTCGGTGAGCGCCACGTCCGAGCCGCCGAACTCGAACACGTCGGCGGCGGTGATGGTGGTGTAGGCCTCGCGCAAGGGGCCATCGCCCGCCCGGCCGACGAAGGCGAAGGGCGCGATCAGGGCGCCGGTGCTCACGCCCGTGATCACCCCGAAATCCGGCCGCGTGCCGGCCTCGCTCCAGCCGGCGAGGAGCCCGGCCGCGAAGGCGCCGTCCTCGCCGCCGCCCGAGAGCACGAGCCAGGGGTCGGACGCCGCCGGGGCCTCGTCGATGAGCGCCTGGAACGCGTTCGGGTCGTCGCCCGCGACACGCAGGGTCTGCGCGAGCCCGGCGGGCCGGGCGGCGGCGAGATCCGCGGCGGTGAAGGCCGCGCGCTCCGCGGGGCGGGACGCCGCCTTCGGCGCCTCCTTGGAGACCTGATGAGCCGTATTCGGCCCGGCGAAGGACAGGTTCGGCGCGGCCGTCGACAGGATGCAGGCCGCCGCCAGGGCGGCGATGGGCCGCCGCATCAGTCCGGACATGGCTCGATTCCCGTTTTCCGTTCACCCGCCTCGCCGGAAAAACGCCACGCCTATTGTCATGTTCCCCCCGATCGGCGCGGGCTGCTGCGCTGCGGTGCGCGCGCGCACCACGCGATCCGGCACAAGGCCCGGGTCCCCCGCACCAACGGACGGCTTTACCGCGGCCCGAGCCTTGCCATAACGGGGTCAGCATCCCGCCGGGACACAACGAGGAAACGCCCCATGAAACTGCCGCGCCGCTTCTTCCAGCCGCTCGCCACCGGCGCGCCGGCCCCGTTCCGCGAGCTTCCGGTCAAGCTCGAGCGGATGATCCACTTCGTGCCGCCGCATGTGGAGAAGGTCCGGGCCCGGGTGCCGGAGCTCGCCGGCACGGTCGACGTGGTGCTCGGCAACCTCGAGGACGCGGTGCCGATGGACCAGAAGGAGGCGGCGCGCAAAGGCTTCGTGCAGATGGCGCAGGCGACCGACTTCGCCGCCACCGGCACCGGCCTCTGGACCCGCATCAACGCGCTGAACAGCCCTTGGATTCTCGACGACCTGTTCGAGATCGTGGCCAACGTGGGCAACAAGCTCGACGTGGTGATGGTGCCGAAGGTCGAGGGCCCCTGGGACATCCACTACATCGACCAGCTGCTGGCCCAGCTCGAGGCGCGGCACGGCGTCACCAAGCCGATCCTCGTCCACGCCATCCTGGAGACGGCGGAGGGCGTGGCCAATGTCGATGCCATCGCCGCCGCCTCGCCCCGCATGCACGGGATGAGCCTCGGGCCGGCCGACCTCGCGGCCTCGCGGGGCATGAAGACCACCCGCGTCGGCGGCGGCCATCCCGAGTACCGGGTGATCGCGGATCCGGCGGGCGAGGCGGCGCGGGCGAGCGCCCAGCAGGATCTCTGGCACTACACCATCGCCAGGATGGTCGATGCCTGCATGGCCAACGGCATCAAGGCCTTCTACGGGCCGTTCGGCGACTTCGCGGACGGGGCGGCCTGCGAGGTCCAGTTCCGCAACGCCTTCCTGATGGGCTGCGCCGGCGCCTGGACGCTGCATCCGAGCCAGGTCGCCATCGCCAAGCGCGTCTTCGCGCCCGATCCGGACGAGGTCGCCTTCGCCGCCCGCATCGTCGCGGCGATGCCCGACGGGACCGGCGCGGTGATGCTCGACGGCAAGATGCAGGACGACGCCACCTGGAAGCAGGCCAAGGTCATCGTCGACCTCGCCCGGCTCGTCGCGGCCAAGGATCCGGAGCTTGCCGCCGTGTACAAGCTCGACTGAGCGCAGGTGCGGGCGCGCCCTCAGCCGGCGAGCCCGCATCCGGAGCCCGATGACAGCCGTGCGACTCGGGCCTATCTGTCGATCCATGACGGATCAGGACATGAAGACGGACCAGGCGGGGGCGGCCCCCGATGTCAGGGTCGCGAAATTCGGCATCGGGGCGGTGGTGCGGCACCGGATCTACCCGTTCCGCGGCATCGTGTTCGATGTCGACCCGGTCTTCGACAACACCGAGGAATGGTGGCTCGCCATCCCCGAGGCGGTGCGCCCGCGCAAGGACCAGCCCTTCTACCACCTGCTCGCCGAGAACGCGGAGACCGAGTACGTGGCCTATGTCTCGGAGCAGAACCTCCTGCCCGACACCTCGGGCGAGGCCCTGCGCCATGCCGGCATCCACGAGATGTTCGTGCGCGACGACCGCGGCATCTACCGGATGCGGGACCGCACTCCGAACTGACTTTTTGGACTTGGCCTCAGAGCATGAAAAAGGCCGGGCTTGGAGCCCGGCCTTTTTCATGTGAGACGCCCCCGCGCGGCGGGGGCGTCGCGCCGAATCAGGGCTTCGGCGCGGCGTTGGCGGACGGCGCGCCCGGGGCGGCGCCCTTCTCGGCCTCGAGCTTTTTGCGCATGTCCTCGGAGCGCTTCTCCAGCTCGGCCTGGAGCTTCTTCTGCTGCTCCTCGAGCACCTTCGGATCCATGGCCGGGCCGTCGAAGGCCTTGCCGAAGCCGGCCAGCGGCACCGCGAAGGTGACCTCGCGCTGGGTCTGGTTCTGCACCGAGACGTTCAGCGTGGTGCCCTTCTTCATCGCCGCGATCACGCCGGCATCGACGCCGCCGGCCTCGGCGAAGCAGCCGTTCGGGAAGCAGACCGCGAACTTGCCGGGCGTGCCCTGCTGGCCGTCCACGTTGAAGCGGATGCCCGGCTGCAGCAGCAGGCCGAGCGGCAGCAGGTAGCGCACCACGCGCACCTCCTGCTTCTGGGCGGCGTTCTTCATCTCGTAGACGGCGACCGCGAGGACCGGCTGGCCCTGGTCGGAGACGAAGTCGCGGGTGGTGTAGCAGATGTCGGTGCCCGAGCCCTGATCCTTGCCGCAGACCTTGGTCCAGTCGGCCTGGTTCGGCTCCGACTTCACGTTGATGATCTGCGGGCCGGTCTGGGCCTGCGCCGTCTGGTTGGTCGGCGCGGTGGGCGCGGGGGCGGCCGGAGCCGGGGCCGCGGCGGGCGCCGGCTTCTTGGGCTGGGCGAGCGCCGGCCCGGCGAGGCCCGCGAGCGCGAGGAAGGCGGCGGCGCTCACGAGCGCAGGGCTTTTGGCGAAGGACATCGGCTTCAGACCCCTCTGGGTTACCCTTGGTGCTTCTCGGTTCGTCGGGATGACGAGGAACATGACGCGGTCCCTGGCGGGCGGCGCCGCCCCGGGCGCTCCCCCCATAAGGGCGCGCTGCCGGGTTGGCGAGCCTCGGCCGGCGGCGCCGACGGACGGCGCCGGCCCCGGATGGGCTCTCGATTCCCCGCGGGCGACCGGGCGGCCTGCTTTCCCCTTGAATGAGGCGAAGACATGACACCGCTGCCGTGCGGGACGCGGCCGGCGCGCGCTCGTTAGCCCGACCTTAACCATGCCGGCCCATCGATGGGGCTCGGCAGCGGGTCCGCCGCGGCAGGGGGCTATCGGTGCAGGCGCTCGCCAGAGATCTCGCGAAGGAGCGGGCCGAAGACGGGGCCGGAGAGGGGGCCGCAGGCCTGGCCGGCGCGCGTCCGCCGCAGGCGCGGCGCCCGGCGGCCGCGCCCGCCGCGACACCGCCCGGCCTCGGCCTGCCGGCCCGCCGCACCGGCCTCGGCGCGCTGCTCGCCGCCACGGCGGCGCGCCACCCCACGCGCCCCGCGCTGATCGACCGCGGCGACAAGCCCGGCTGGTGCGGGCGCCCGGCCATGACCTGGAGCTACGGCGCGGCGGCCGAGATCGTCGCCCGCCTCGCCCGCGGCATCCGCCGCTGGCGCCTGCCGCCCGGCAGCCGCGTCGGCCTGTGGTTCGCCGGCGGCAGCGAGGGCCTCGTCGCCCATCTCGCGGTGGAGGCGGCCGGCCACGTGCCCTGCCCGATGCCCGCCGCCTGGGACGAGGCGCAGATCCTGGCCGCCGTCGAGGCCGCCGGGATCGGCGCGGTGCTGACGCAGGGGCGCCTCGGCGCGCGCCGCCCGGCCGAGACCCTGTGCCGGGTCGCCCTGCAGGTCTTCTCCCTGCGCTACCTCGCCGCCTTCGGGCCGGACGTGCCCGACGGGGTGATCAATCTCGACGCCATGGCGCTGGAGCGCGGCGCGCCGGACCCGGCGGTGGGGGAGGGGGCCGGCGGCCTGATCAGCTTCGCCGGCCGCGACCCCGCCCGCCCCGTGCACCGGCCGGGCGACGCCCTGCTCGCGGCGGTGGCCGCCCACCTCGTCGCCGCCCGGATCGGCCCGGGCGAGCGCCTCCTGACCCTGCTGCCGCCCGACGACCTGCGCGGCCTCGTCACCGGGCTCGGGGCCGCCCTGGTGGCCGGGGCGAGCCTGGAGACGCTGCCGGTCTTCGACGGCGCCGCCCTGGACGCCAGCCTGGCGGATCAGCCCGGCCGGCCGCTCCACCTCGTGGCCCCGGCCTTCCTCGAGGGCCCGCTCCGCGACCGGATCCGCGCGCGCTTCCGGGATGGGAGTCACGAGAGGATCGAAGAGGGGATCCAGCACGAAGGCCCCGGGGGGACCGGGCCCACCCTGGTGCTCGCCCACCGGGCGCCCGCCCGGCTGACCGGGCGCCGCCTGACTCCGGGGGCGGGGACGGCGCGCATCGTCGATACCCTGGCCCTCGACGAGGATGCCGTGATCTCGCGCGCCCGCGGCGCGGACGACATCGCCCTGGCGCTGGCCGACCCGGCCTCGGCCCGCTTCCCCGCCGGCCTGATCGAGCTGAGCCGGAACGGGGAGGGGGGTCTCAGCCTGCGCGGCCCGGCCTGCCGGGCCGCGTCCCTCGGGGACGGCGCCGGCCTGCCGGAGCCCGGGGCGTGGCGCCCGGCCCCCTATCGCACCGCCCTCTTCGCCGGCACCGCGACCGCTCTGGAGCCCTGCCCGCTCGCCCGGTGAGGGGCCTCGGCCCGCCCCCCGGACCGGCCCCCTGCCCGCCCCAGGCGGTGGCGGCGCGAAATCCTGACACCGGCCGGCAGATCCTGACGGGCCGGCCCCGTCCGCGCGGGACCGCGCCCTGCCCCGTCGCGGCGCACCTGCTGAAAATTTAGCCAGCGCAAGGGTTTGTCGGAGGATCTTCAAGCATTCGGCGCGCGTGCGGCACCGCATCGACAGCGGGTTCATCTGCCGCTCAGGCAGCGGATCTATCTTCGCATCTGCAACCAGGCCGGCGAACCAATTCGGGATTCGGCAGGTTATGTGCTGGGGCCTCTTTCCAGAAGGCCTGCGATGGGGTACCGCTGAAGCTTATGGGTGCGCTGCAACAAGTGCTCGTCGTCGATGACGGTGTCCGCGCCGTCGACCACTCGCTGGCCGGCGAGCTGGCGGAGCTGGGTTATGCCAGCGTGACCGCCTCCCTCGAGGCGGCCGACGACGTCCTTGCCGTGATCGCCCGGCCCGCCGCGGTCCTGTTCCAGAGCTCCGACCGGCGCGACCCCACCTATCGGCGGCTCGCCGCGCAGTTGCGTACCCAGATCCGCGACCGCGGCATCCCGATCATCGACATCGAGGCGAGCCGCAGCCGCCGCTCCGGCGGTCCGGTCGACCTGCAGACCCGCATCGGCGCCTACGTCCTCCAGGAACCCGAGCGCTAAGGACCGGGATCCCAAAGGGATCATCCCTTTGGCGGGTCCGGGGCTGAGCCCTGGCCTCGGTCCCGGGCTCCGCCCGGACCCGCGACAGGGCTGAGCCCTCTCGGGCACCCGTTACCGCATCAGCTCCGGCGCGTTCAGGCGCGGCAGCACGCCCTCGCGCATCACGGCCCGCCGCAGCGGCCCGAGGGCGGAGAGGGCGACGAGGCCGAGGCCGCGCAGCGCGTCCACCGGCAGGTGGTGGCTGAGCAGCGCGCGGTTGAGCCCGTCCACCGCCAGCGTGCGCAGACCGGCATCCCGCCGCCGCGCCCGGGCGAAGCCCGCGAGCGCGGCGCGCGTACCGGGATCGCGCCCGTCGCGGGCAGCCGCGAGCGCCGCGTCGCGCAGGGCGGCAGCGTCGCGCAGGCCGAGATTGAGCCCCTGCGCGCCGATCGGCGGGAAGACGTGGGCGGCCTCGCCGACGAGGGCGAGGCGGTGGGCCACGGGCGTCGCCACCGAGAGGCCGCGCATCGGCACGAGGCCGCGCGGTCCATCGATCCGCATGGCGCCCAGCATGTGCCGCGCCTGGGTCTCGACCGAAGCGGCGAGGTCCGCATCGGACAGGGCCGAGAGGCGCTCGGCCCGCGCCCGGTCGGCCACCCAGACCAGGCTGGAGCGGCGCCCGCCGGGCAGCGGAACCAGGGTGAAGGGTCCCTCGCGGGTATGGAACTCGGTGGAGACGTCCCCGTGCGGGCGGTCATGCGCCAGGATCGTGGTGAGCGCGGCCTGCGGATAGGACCAGGTGCGCGTCGGCGTGCCGCTCTCGGCCCGCAGCCGCGAGCGGGCCCCGTCCGCCGCCACCACGAGGCGGGCCTCGATCGCCCCGCCCGCCTCCGTCTCGACGCGGGCGACGGCCTCGCCCGCCGTGAAGCCCGCGGCGTCACGCTCGACCAGCGTCAGGTTCGGCGTCGCCCGGGCCCGGGCGCGCAGGGCCTCGACCAGGGCCGCGCTCTCGACGTTCCAGCCGAAGGCGGAGAGGCCGATCTCGCCCGCGTGGAAGCGCACCGGCGGCGGCCGGAACAGGCTGCCGGTATCGTCCACGATCTGCAGCACGGCGAGCGGCGCGGCCTTGTCGGCCAGATCGCCCCAGGCCTCGAGGGCGTCGAGGAAGCGCACCGACCCGTCGAGCAGCGCCACGGTGCGCCCGTCCGCCACCGGCGCGTGCCGGCCGACGAGGGCGGTCGGGATGCCGGCGCGCGCGAGCGCCAGCGCCGCCGCGAGCCCGGCGGCCCCGGCGCCGACGACGGCGACCTCGAAGCGGGGCGGGGCGGAGGCGGAGATCTCGGGCATCGGGGACTCGCGGGCTGGGGCGGCCCGGCGGAGCGGAGAGCGCGGGACGCGCGGCGGCTCCCGGACGGCTCCACCGAACGGCACCGTCCGGGCTACCCTCCCAAGTGGCTCCGCAGGACCGCGAAGGCAATGCATCCCAATGGCATCCAATCGCCATCCGGGCCATCTGCGGCCGGGCGCGGCCTGCGGCGGGTGGTCCCGGCCGGCTCGGGAGCCATGCCCGCAGCGCGCTTGTCGGGGGGCTGCCGGACCCGCTACCCGGCCATCGGAACCACGGGGATGGGGGAGCCAGGATGGCCGATACAGACGACAGCTATGTCTACGACGAGGCGCTCGGCGAGTGGCGTCCCGCCGGAGCTTTGGCCGAGGCCGACACGGGCCGGGCGCCGGTCCGCGACGCGGCGGGCAACCTGCTGGCCGACGGCGACGCCGTCACCCTGATCAAGGACCTGAAGGTCAAGGGCACGAGCCAGACCCTGAAACAGGGCACCGTGATCCGCTCGATCCGGCTGACCGACGATCCGGAGGAGATCGACTGCCGCCACGAGAGCATCAAGGGCCTCGTCCTGCGCACCGAGTTCGTGCGCAAGCGCTGAGCGTCCGGCCGGGCAGGGCGGTGGACGGGATCGGCGGAATCCGCTTCCGGGCTTGACAATATTCCTGTTTTGTGCTCATTTGCCCGCACCTGCCGCCCGGCATCGTGCGCGATGAGCGCCCGCTGCCTTTCGGGGGCCCGTCCCGGGGACCGACCGGGAGGGGCGCGGACGGCGGGGCGGTGCCCGCGTCACCGGCCTCGGATCCGGCCGGTGCCCCGGGCGGCGTGCCGACGCAAGGTCTGC
>Ga0126362_10000125_pt1 | contig 75224 bp, 71 predicted proteins | sample ANMtaG_FD_126269 | JGI IMG/M metagenome (GOLD analysis project Ga0126362, IMG submission 126269) | Continental margin sediment microbial communities from North Pacific Ocean - ANME2c_DSS_Sorted | ecosystem: Environmental > Aquatic > Marine > Continental margin > Sediment | place: Pacific Ocean... | reverse complement strand
GGCGGCGGCGCTGGTGGCCTGCTCGACGGCGTGCTCGGCAGCGACGGTCTGGTCGGTGGCCTGCTCGGCGGTGTGACCGGCGGCGGAGCTGGTGGTCTGCTCGACGGCGTGCTCGGCAGCGACGGCCTCGTCGGCGGTCTGCTCGGCGGTGTGACTGGCGGCGGCACTGGTGGTCTGCTCGACGGCGTACTCGGCAGCGATGGCCTCGTCGGCGGCCTGCTCGGCACCGTGACCGGCGGCGACGCTGGTGGTCTGCTCGACGGCGTACTCGGCAGCGACGGCCTCGTCGGTGGTCTGCTCGGCACCGTGACCGGTGGCGGCACCGGCGGTGTGCTGGATGGCGTGCTCGGCAGCGACGGCCTCGTCGGTGGTCTGCTCGGCACCGTGACCGGTGGCGGCACCGGCGGTGTGCTGGATGGCGTGCTCGGCAGCGACGGCCTCGTCGGTGGTCTGCTCGGCACGGTGACCGGCGGCGGCACTGGTGGCCTGCTCGACGGCGTGCTCGGCAGCGACGGCCTCGTCGGCGGTCTGCTCGGCACGGTGACCGGCGGCGGCACTGGCGGCGTGCTCGACGGCGTGCTCGGCAACGACGGCCTCGTCGGCAGCCTCCTGGGTCAGGACGGCCTGGTGGGCAGCCTGCTCGGCGGCCTGACCGGCGGCAACAGCCCGGTGGCCAACATCCTGCAGCCGGTGACCGATGTCGCCAGCAGCGTGACCGGCACCGTGACGCCGGTCGTGTCGACCGCCACCAGCGCAGTGCACGACGTGACCGCGCCGGTGACCGACATCCTGGCAGGCGCCACGACGGCGGTGGCTCCGGTGGCGGACGCGGTCAGCAGCGTGACGACGGGTGTCGACCATGCGGTCACCCCGCTGGTGACGAACGTCGTGACCCCGATCACCAGCCTGGTCGAGCACGCCGTGTCGCCCGTGACGAACGTCCTGCACGGCCTGCTGGGCTGATCGGCCGGAAACAGACAACAGAAGGAAGAGGGGCGAGGGAGCTTGCTGCAGCACCAGGGACAGGCCGCCACCGGCCTGTCCCGCGAAAGGACCGACATGAAAAAGAATTTCCAGACATTGGCCATCGTCGCGCTCGGCGCAGCACTCGTGGGCTGCGTGGCCCCGAAGACCGGTCGTGACGATGCGACCTACTACTACTCGAACAAGGCCACCACCGCGGTGCCGAAGGTGGAACCGGCACCGCCGCCGCCGGTGCAGAACGGACCGGTCGGCGTGCCGAAGATCGTCTACTTCGATTTCGACAAATACAACATCAGGCCCGGCGACCGCAACATCGTCGAAGCTCACGCGAGCTTCCTGCGCAACCGGCCGTCGAGCCGGATCGTGATCGAGGGCCACACCGACCAGCGCGGCGGCCGCGAATACAACCTGGCGCTCGGCCAGCGCCGTGCCGATTCGGTACAGCGCGCGCTCACGCAGCTCGGCGTGCCCGCCGAGCGCATCGAGGCCATCAGCTGGGGCCTGGAGAAACCCGCATCGAACGAGACCACCGAGGAGGGCTATCAGCTCAATCGCAGAGCCGAATTCAGCTATCGCTGAAGCCGGATCACCGCGATGACTTCAGCGGCAGTTTCCGGTCCGCGCATACGTCACCAGAGCGAAAGCAGATGACGGGCGTGGCCGGTTTCCCGCATCCGACCGGGGCCGAATGATGTCCTTCCCAGACCAGCTCCACGCCTGCCACGAACGCCTTGCGTCGGTGTGCGCGGCGCTGCCTGCCCCGTATCCTGCGTTCACGCTGTTCTTCTCCGTCAGCGACGGTTCGCAGCGCGCGCATGTCGTGCACGCACGGGCCGCCGACTTCGAGACCGCATGGCGCGAAGGCGCCGGGCACGTGGAACGCTGGGTGAGCGAGCGCGGCATCGTGTCGCCGTGGCTGCGCATCGACTGGGTCGAGGGCGCGAGCCCGATGGACTGGGCCCAGTTCAAGACCCAGCTCACGGCGGTCAAGCGCAACTACTTCCGCCTCGGCCTGGCATTCGACAAGGACTTCGCGCAGGCCTTCACCGAGCAGGAGCTCAACGCCAACGCGATGCTGTGCGGCGATTCGACCATTCCGCACTCGGTGGTGAACGTGCGCAACTTCGAGGTCTACGGCCAGGCGCGCTTCCAGTGCTCGCCGCCGCTGGACATGTCCGCGGACCAGCCGGTCTACCTGCTCGCGACCGTGGGCGTGTTCTGCCAGCCCGACGGCGTGGTGCACAAGCTCGTTGGCACGGGGCTCGACGCGGGCCGCCGGCAGCTGCCGGCGCTCAACCCGCAGTCGGTGCTCGACCTCGTGCGCAGCGGCTCGTCGTACCTGGCGCGCCAGGTGCAGAGCGACGGGCTCTTCGTGTACGGCTACTTCCCGTGCTTCGACCGCCGCATTCCAACCTACGACGCGATGCGCCATGCGAGCGCGGTCTACGCCATGCTCGAGTCGTGGGAGCTCACGCGCGACGAGACGCTGCGCGCGGCCATCGACCGCGCGCTCGACCATCTCACCAGCTCGCGGATCCGCGACTACATACTGCTCGACGGGCGCGCGGTGGCGTTCCTTGTCGACACCGGCGGCGAGATCAAGCTCGGCGGCAATGCGGCCTGCGTGCTCGCGCTGGTGAAGTACTGCGAGCTGATGGACACGCGCCGCTGGCTGCCGCTGCTCGAGAAGCTTGCACTGGGCATCGCCTCGATGCAGGACCCGGCCACCGGCCGCTTCAACCACGTGCTGCACGCGGCCGATCTCACGGTCAAGCAGGCCTCGCGCATCATCTACTACGACGGCGAGGCGGCCTACGGCCTGCTGCGCCTGTACAGCCTCACGCGCGAGCCGCAATGGCTGGCGGTGGTGGAGAAGGCTTTCGACCACTTCATCGCGAGCCAGCACTGGCAGGCGCACGACCACTGGCTCAGCTGCTGCGTTCACGAACTCACGCACTGGAGCCCGCAGGAAAAGTATTTCCGCTTCGGCCTGCAGAACGTGGCGGGGTATCTCGATTTCGTGCTCGACCGGAAGACCACCTTCCCGACGCTGCTCGAACTCATGCTGGCCGCGCAGCAGATGCTCCAGCGGCTCGAAGGCATGCCCGCGATGCGGCACCTTCTGGACGAGCTCGACGTCGAGAAGTTCTACCGCGCGCTCGACTACCGCGCGCACTACCTGCTCAACGGCTTCTTCTGGCCCGAGATGGCGATGTACTTCCGCCGGCCGTCGACCGTGGTGGGCTCCTTCTTCATCCGCCACCACTCGTTCCGCGTGCGCATCGACGACGTGGAGCAATACCTGTCGGGCTTCGCCGCCTATCACCGCTACCTGGTGGAGCGGCGCGCCTCGCCCGGCGGCGCGGGCACGGGCTCCGGCGGCGCGCGCGACGACGGCGCCGTGTGGACCGCGAGCGAGATGGCGCGCGTCACCGGTGGCGAATGGGTCGTGAAGCCCGAGGACGGCTGGCGTGCCGCGGGCGTGGCGCAACGCTCGTTCATGCGCAAGGGCCGCGTGGTGTTCGACCACCAGACGCGGCCCTCGAAGACGCCGCTGGCCGCCGTCACGCTCAAGGGCGTGCTGCAGCCGGCCGCCGCAGTGCTTTGCTCGGACCCCAAGCCGCACCTCGACAAGCGCGTGCCCGTGCTCAAGGTGTCGAACGTGCTGCAGGCCGTGCTCGAGCTCGGCGACCATGCGCGCGCCGAATTCGCGGGCCGCGTGTGCGGCGTGCTCGGCAGCGGCGCGGGCAGCAGCACAGTGGCCGCGATGCTGGCCGGCGCACTCACCGTGTGGGGCGAGGTCGGCCAGCCCGAGGGCAACATCAGCCTGCCGTCGGGCATCGCCTGGAACATGACCTGCATGCCGCGCCACGCGGCCTACTGGGTGCTGGAGATGGGCACCTCGCACATGCCGGCATCGGCGCAGCTGGTGCGGCCTTCGCTGATGGTGGTGACGGGGCTCTCAGCCGCGTCGCAGAAGCATCGCGGCCCCTCGGAAGCGGCCGCGCGGCTCGACAGCCGGATCTTCCAGGCCATGGCGCCGGGCGACAGCGTGGTGCTCAACCGCGACATGCCCGAGTTCGCCACCTTCGCAGAAGCGGCGATGGCGCAGCAGCTGCAGATCGTGACCTGCGGCGAGCACAAGGACGCCGACGTGCGCTTGCTCGCCTTCGACCACGGCGAAGTGCAGGCGCAGGTGGCGGGCGAACCCTTCCAGCTGCGGCTCAATGCGCCGGGGCGCCACATGGGCGCGAGCGCCATCGCCGCGCTCGCGGCCCTGCAGGCGATGCGCCTGCCGCTGGCCGCCGCGGTCGAGCCCTTCGCGCATTTCGAGCCGCCGGGCGGACGCGGCGCGCTGCACACCATTCACATCGGCGGCGGCAGCTTCAAGCTGATCGACGAGACCTACGACGCCAACCCGAGCTCGATGCGCGCGGCGCTGGAACTGCTCTCGCAGGCGCCGTGCGAGCCGGCGCGGCGCGTGGCGATCCTCGGCGACATGCAGGAGCTCGGCCCTGCCGCGCAACGCCATCACCTCGACCTCGAGGCCGAGCTGCTCGCATCGCAGCCCGATCGCGTGCTGCTGTGCGGTCCGCTGATGCGCGCGCTGCATGCGCGCATCCGCACCAAGGTCCGTTCGCACTGGTTCGTCGATGTGTCCGACCTGTCGACCGCGCTGGGTGGCCTGCTGCAGCCCGGCGACTGGGTGTTGGCGAAGAGTTCCGCGGGTGTCGGCCTGTCGCGGCTGGCCCGGGTTTTGAAAGCACTGCCATGAGATGGAACGCACTCCTGCATTCGCCCTTCGACCATGAGCCGCGGCTGCGGCGCGAGCCGGCGCGACGCTGGTGGCTGGGCTGGCTGCAGCTGCTGTGCGCATGGGTGCTCTGCATGCTGCTGTGCGCCAACATCGCGCTGGTGTTCGCACAGGGTTTGCCCGGACAAACAGGGGAGGCCAGGGCAGGGAGGCCGGCCGGTTGCGCGGTTACGGGAAGCGCCGCGCAACCGGAGCCGGTTCATGGGATCAGGGCCGATATTGCGAGGGGGCAAAAGCTGCCGTGCTGATGTGTGTTTGAAGCACATCGTGAGTGAATATTTGCCTTGTAACAGCTGGGTAACAGTTGATAATGACGCAGGCGTCATTGCACGACGAACCGGCTCTTTCCCATGATCAAGTTCCTCCTGCCAAGCCAACTGGTTGCCGAGACCCCGGATGAGCCCGGAGCCAGTCCTTACGCGGGCGCGCTGAACGCCGCGTTCCGCGCCGCCTACCCGCTCGTGAAGAGCGCGGCATGGCGCTCGCTGCCCATCAGCCTGTTCGGGCTGCTGCCCTCGATCTTCCTGCTGCAGGTGTATGACCGCGTGCTCTCGCGCAGCGGCACCTCCACGCTCGCGGCGCTGGTGAGCGGCATCCTGTTCTTCCTGTGCATCGAGTTCTGGCTGCGCACGCGCCGCTCGCGCCTGCTGCGCAACGCGGGCGCCATCATCGACCACGGCGTGTCGGGCGCGCTGCTGAACTCGATGCTGGGCCGTCCGCTGCGCGCGCTCGAAGCGCGGCCTGCGTCGGTGTGGCATCTGTACTTCCGCGACGTGGCCTCGGTGCGCGGCACCGTCACCGGCGGGCTGGCGCAATCCATCTTCGACCTGCCCATGGCCATCTTCGCGCTCATCGTCATCTGCATCGTCGCGCTGCCGGTGCTGCCGGTGGTGGCGCTGTTCCTGGCGATCATGTCCTTCCTGGCGTGGTGGTGGGCCGACGAGGTGCGCTCCGGCCGCGTCGAGGAAGTGCAGCGCGGCAGAGGCCTGGACCGCATCACCTCCGAGATCTGCAACGCGCGCGAAACCCTCAAGAGCCAGGCCAACGACGGGCCCACCATCGAGATGTGGCGCCAGACCTACAACGCCTGGCTCACCGAGAGCTTCAGCAAGAACGGCCAGATCGAAACCGCGCGCGACGGCACCACCGTGCTGCTCACCGTGTTCTCCGTCGTCGTCGTGACGGTGGGCGCGGTCTCGGTGATGGAGCAGTGGATGACGGTGGGCGGCCTCGTCGCCTCGAACATGCTGGCGCTCAAGGCGCCGCAGCCGGTGGCCGGGCTGGTGTCGAACTGGCGCTCGCTGGCCACCGCGAAGGAAGCCGCCAGGCGCCTGGAGACCGTGCTGCGCGAACCGGTCGAGAAGCCGCCCACGGGCATGACGCTGCCGCAGCCGCTGGGCCGCATCACGTTCAAGGACGTGAGCTTCAGCTTCACCGAGAACGCACAGCAGCCGGTGCTGGAAAACGTCGACCTCGACATCGGCCCGGGCGGGCTGCATGTGATCGTCGGGCGCAACGGCGCGGGCAAGTCCACGATGGTGAAGCTGCTGTCGGGCCTGTACACGCCCACGCGCGGCATCATCAGCATCGGCGAGTACGACCTCTCGCAGTTCGGCCGCGAAGAACTCTCTCGCTGGATCAGCTACCTCTCGCAGGAGGTCTACTGGTTCGGCGGTTCGCTGATCGACGTGATGCGCCGCAACGCCCCGGGCCAGAGCGACGAGCAGATCGTCGCGGCCTGCAGGCTCTCGGGCGCGCACGACTTCATCTCGCGGCTGCCCGACGGCTACCGCACCATGGTCGGCGAAGGTGGCACCGGCGTGTCGGTGGGCGAGCGGCGCAAGCTGGCGCTGGCCATGAGCTTCCTGCGCAAGCCCTCGGTGCTGGTGCTCGACGAGCCCAGCAACGACCTCGACTTTCAGAGCGAGCGCAACCTGCTCGCCACGCTGCTCGCGGTGGCCAAGGTGCGTACCGTGGTGGTGGTCACGCACTCGCTGCGCATCGTTTCGGCCGCCAACGTGGTCTACCACGTCACCGGCCAGGGCAATGTGGAGACGGGCACCGCCGCGGTGATGGTGCCGAAGCTCTTCGGCGTGAAGAAGCCGCTGGTCGCGCTGGGCGATGCGGAAGACGGCGCGGCGGGAGCAGGAGCTTCCCGCTCCATGGCGTGACGAGTGATGAACGACGAGTGACCGGGGACGCGATTTGAAAATAGACCTGCCGCAGATTCTTCAGGACGAGAACGACAAGCGCGCGGCACAGACTTCGCCGCAGGGACGGCGGCGCCAGTGGATCATCGGCGGCGCGATCGGCGTGCTTGCGCTGGTCGGCCTCGGCTTTCCGATGGAGACGGTGGTGGTCGCGCCCGGGCGCGTGATCCCGTCGGACCGCGTCAAGTCGATCCAGCATCTGGAAGGCGGCATCGTCAGCAACGTACTGGTGAAGGAAGGCGATAAGGTCAAGCAGGGCCAGTCGCTGGTCGAGATCGATCTCGGCGGCAGCGGCCTCAACTTCGAAGAACTCACTGCCCGCTATGCAGCCACGCAGGCCACGCGCGTGCGGCTCATGGCCGAGAGCCGGGGGCAGCCGCTCACGCGCGGCTCCTTCGCAGCCGACATCGACGAAGGCGTGTTCGAGGGCGAGACCGGCGCCTACCAGGCACGCGCGCTCGAACAGCGCGGCGTGATGGCCGGCGCCGTGTCGGGCCTGGAGCAGGCGCGCAGCAAGAAGCTGGAACAGGAGGCCAAGGTCAAGGGCCTGAGCGACCGGCTGGCGCTGATGCAGAAGGAATTGGAAATATCCGAGCAGCTGCTCAGCGAGAAGCTGGTCGGCCAGGTCGAGGTGCTGGAGAAGCGGCGCCAGGCCGAGAGCGTGCGCAGCGAACTCGCGGTGGCGCGCCAGGGCGTGGTCTCGGCCAACGCTTCCATCACCGAGGCGCAGGCCAAGATGGCGGAGGCCGAAGGGCGCTTCCGCCGCCGCGCGTCGGACGAGCTGGCAACGGTCGAGCGCCAGTTCGCGAGCCTGGCCGAAGACCTGGCGCGCGCGCGCACCCAGCGCTCGCGCACGGTGGTGAAGGCGCCGTCGGACGGCATCGTGAAGGGCCTGCGCAACTCCAGCCCGGGCTGGGTGGTGAAGCCCGGCGAATCGATCCTCGAAGTGGTGCCCGACGAGGACGAGATCATGGTCGAGGCGCGGCTCAATCCCAACGACCGCGGCTTCATCGAGGTGGGCCAGCAGGCCCGCGTGAAGATCACCGCCTACGACTACCTGCGCTACGGCGCGGTCGACGGCAAGGTCAAGCTGGTGGCGGCCGACGCCGACCGCGACCCTGCCATTTCCAGCGGCGCGCCGTACTACCGGTTGCTCATCAGCATGTCGCAGTCGCATGTGGGCCGCGCCGAGAACCGAATCACCGCCGGCATGGAGTCCGAAGTGGACTTGCGTGTGGGCACCGACCCGTTCATCTGGTACATCCTTCGACCCGTGCTCAAGCTTCGCCGCGAAGCCTTCCGCGAACCATGAAGTACCGTAACCCGGTCGATCTGCGCCGCGTGGGCACCGGCGCCGTCTGCGCGGCGCTGTGTGCAGGCTTCGCGCTGCCGCCCGCCGCCCTTGCGCAGGAGCAGCAATTCCAGGAGGAGACGGGCGCCACATCGCTGATGCTCGCGCGCAGGTTGTCCCAGCCCTCGCTCGGCGCGGCCAGCTATGCGCAGCAGGTGAAGCAGGCGCTGGTCGCGCTGTCGCAGGAATACCCCGAGGTGCAGACCGCGCAGGCCGCGGCCAGCACCAGCAGCTACGGCGTGGATGCCGCGAAGCAGGCGCGCTACCCGCGCTTCAAGGTCGGCACCTCGTCCGGCAACTACAACAGCGGCGCGGCCAACGCCAAGACGCAGGGCTACACCGTGCTCACCGCCGAGGCTCGCGTGAGCCTGCTCGACGGCGGTGCGATGAGCGCCGCGCAGCGCGCCGCGGAGGCCGGCAACCAGGCCGACGACGAAGCCGTCGTCACCACCTCGCAGAAGGTCGTGCTGGACGCGCTCACCGCCTACCTGCAGGTGCAGCGCTTCGACCTCAAGAAGCAGATCGCGCACAAGGCCACCGAGGTGGTGGCTGACCTCTCGAAGGCCGAGGCCCGCCGCGTGGCGCTGGGCGTGAGCGGCGACAACGACCTCAACATGGCCGCCTCGCGCCGTGCGCTGGTGGCCGCGCGCGAATCGGACTTCGAGGCACAGCGCGACGAGGCGCTCGCCAAGTTCCGCAACTACTTCAAGTTCTCGCCCAACGCCGAGTCGCTCCCCGTGCTCGCGGCGCCGACGCAGTGGCGCATCGGCACGCAGGAAGAAGCGCTGCGCCGCGCAGAGGCGCGCAGCACCGAGATCGCCGAAGCGCAGGGCCGCATCGAACGGGCGAGGGCGCTGGCCGACCAGCAGGACGCCAGCCTCTACCCCACGCTCGACGCCGTGCTCGTGAAGAGCAAGGACCCGCGCGGCGTCTCGCCGCAAGACCCGACGCGCGCGGCCTTCGAGCTCAACTGGAACTTCGGCAACGGCTTCGACCGGCAGCTGCGCCTGAAGTCGGCGCTGGCCGAAGTCGCCAACCAGGAAGCCAAGCTCGAAGGCGTGAAGCTCAACCTGTTCGAGCTCACGTCGGCATCGTGGTCGCGCACCGTCTCCGGCCGCGAGCGCGAGAAGCAATTGATGGAAGCCGTCAGCACATCGGGCCAGGCCTTCCGCGGCCGCCGCCGCCTGATGGAGTTCGGCCGCGAGACCCTGCCCAAGGTGCTCGACGCACAGCTCGACTACTACACGCTGCTGTTCGACTACGTCGACGGTGTGTTCGACCTCCGCATCTCCGAGCTGCGCCTGGCGCGCACCACCGGCGAACTGCGCATCGACCCGGCAGGCCCCAACGGCTGGATCGACAGCCTATTCGGCGCGCCGAGGCGCCAGGTGCTGACGGAAGACGGCCTGCTCGGCACGCTGTGCATCTCGAGCAACACGACCTGCGCAAGCGAGCCGGTGGCCGAGCGCACGGTGGGCGCAACAGGAGCGCCGCCGTCCCTGCGCAGGGCACAGCGACTGTCCATCCCCTGACCCCTGGGGGACGGGCAAGCGCAGCGAAGCCCAAATTCCAGAACACCGAGGAACCGGCTTCGCCGGGCCTCAGGTGTTGCCCCCGGTAGGGGGTAGGCGAAGCGACACGAAGTGCGCGCAGCCTGGGGGCGAGCCTATTGCACCGAGGAACCGGCTCTGCCGGGCCTCAGGTGTTGCCCCCGGTAGGGGGTAGGCGAAGCGGACACGAAGTGCCGCGCAGCCTGGGGGCGAGCCTATTGCTCTTCAGGGATTCCGGGTTCCCCGTCGAGGATCTGGTATTTGCGCATCTTTTCCCACAGCACCTTGCGGCTGATGCCAAGGTGCTGCGCGGTGTCCTGGCGCTTCCAGTCGTTGATCTCCAGCGCCGCGATGATGCGGTTGCGCTCGCTGCTGTTCCAGCCCTTGCGGTCGGCGCTGCCGTCGATGAAACCGCCGCCACCGTTGCCGTTCATGCCGTTGCGCTCGGCCGAGGTCGCCGGTGCAGGCGTGCCGCGCGTGAGTGCAATGGCGCGCTGGATCAGGTTCTGGTCCCAGCTGTGCAGTTGCCGCGCGATCACGCCCACGCGCTCCGCGAGGTTGCGCAGCTGCCGCACGTTGCCGGGGAAGTAGGTCTCGGCCACCGCGTCGCTGAGCCAGTGCGGCGTTTCGCCCAGTGCTTCGAGCTCTTCGCCGAGCACGTTGGTCAGCAGCGCCTTGAAGATCGCGATCTTGTCGATCTCGCCGCGCTCCTCGAGGCTGGGCACGTGCAGCTCGATCACCGCGAGCCGGTAGAACAGGTCGGCGCGGAACTCGCCGCTCGCCACCATCTCGCGCAGGTTGCGGTTGGTGGCCGCCACGAGACGGAAGTCGACGCGCACCGGCGCCGTCGCACCCAGCCGCGTGACCGCGTTGTCTTCCAGCACGCGCAGCAGCTTCACCTGCTGGTAGCGCGGCAGATCGCCGATTTCGTCGAGGAACAGCGTGCCGCCCGTGGCCTGCTCGAAGTAGCCGCGGTGCGCATGCACGGCACCGGTGAACGAGCCCTTGGTGTGGCCGAAGAAGAGCGACTCGAACAGTCCGTCGGGAATCGCACCGCAGTTCACCGCCACGAACGCGCCCTTGCCGTAGCGCTCGTGACCGAGGTGCAGCTGCTGCGCGATGCGCTCCTTGCCCACGCCGGTCTCGCCGCGCACCAGCACGCTGTGGTCGCAGTCGGCAAAGGCGCTCACCTCGGCCAGCAGCGCCTTCATCGCCTCGGAGTGCGCCACCAGCACGTCGGGCGCCTGCGGCGCCACCTCGCGCGCGCGCAACTGCCGCACCAGCTTCGCGACCATCGTGCGCAGTTCGGCGCAGGTGAAGTCGTAGGGCAGCACGTGCAGGTACTCGGGCGGATAGGTGCGCGAGTCGCGCTCGCGCGAACCGGCCGCCACCCAGATCACCGGCATGCCCTGCAGCATCTCGGTGGCATGCGCGAGCCCGCCGCTGTCGATGACGGTGACGCTGATGATCGCGACCGAAGGCCGCAGCGCGGCGCCGCCGTTCGTCGGCGGAGGCGGCATGCCGTCGGCCCGGACCACTTCCACGTCGAAGCTCGCCATGCACCGCGCGATGCGGTCGAGGATGTCGGCTTTGCCTTCCCAGACAAAGAGGTCGAGTTCGTCGAAGTTGGAGGCGGGGGAATTCATCGGAAGGGGAGGGGTCTCAATACACCAGCATGGGCAGGCCCTTGCAATCGAGCGACTTCAGGTTCACGTCGACCTGGCCGAGGTTGATGCCGAGCACGTTGGTCAGGAGGGGGGTGAGGACGGACTCGCCAATTGCGTTCAGGATGGGCTTTAGCAGTCCTGCTAGGACGGATAGCGCGTTCGAGACTTTGCCGCCCGTATTCGCGTCGGTTGTTTTGCTCAGGGTGTCTTTGATCATCTTTTTGCACCCAGTGACGTCGCCGCCACCGAGAAGAATCACACCAGAACAGGGGTTGGCAATGCTTGTAAGCAGGTCGCTCAACCCGTTCAGCAAACCCGTGAGCAAACCGCTGGTTTGTGAGTTTTGGCCGATGACGGCGCGAGCCTGGTCGAGTCGCTGGGCGCGGCAAGAGGATGTATCCGCCGAGCAGACGCTAGCAGTTTGATCCCAGATCTGATTGGTGAGCTTGTCCAGATCACCACTGCTGGGGGTACCTGTTGGCGTAGGCCCTCCGAAGAGAAGGTTGGTCAATTGGCCAAGGAGGTCCGCTACCAGTGTGCCCAGTTGCAGGTTGTTGACTGGCGTGGTACCGGTCTCGCCTTCGGCAAGGGTTAGTTGCGCGTCTGGCGTGGCTTCCAGCGCAGCCAAGGCTAGGTGGTTGTTCACCTTAAGCAGCCCCAGCACGTTGATGAGTTCCATGTCCTTCAGCGTGGCCGGATAGCTGCAGGCATTTGTTTTGGAGAACAGGTCCGTCGACGCGATATCCCCCACGCACACGTTCGCGATCTTCCTGTTCACGGAAAACTGAACGCGATCCTTGCCGCTCGCCGGGTCCTGCAGCGCAGGCGTGCACATGTCGGTGATCGTGCCGGTGCCCGTGACCGCATCGAGCACGATCGGCAGGTCGAGACTGACCAGCGGTTTCAGCCGCGAGCCGAGCAGACCTTCGGTGGTGGTCACACGAATATAGGTGCGAACCTGTGCGTTGTAGGCTTTGGCTCCGATGCCGCCGATGCCGATGGACGGAGGCTGGATCACACCCGCCTTCACTGAAACCTGCGCCAGCGAAAGCAGGTTGATGTTGAGCGAACTGACATCGATCGCATGGTTGGCAGTCGCAACGCCGATCGAGGTATAGAGCAGGTCCAGCGCGCTCACCCCCACGTTCAGCGCGCTGGCGCCGGTACCGCCCGGCGAGATGATCTGCGCGAACAAACCGCTCGGCCCATTGGCCAGCGAACCCAGCTGCACCATGAGATTGGTGAGCCCGAGCTTGGCCTGGATGGCCTGCAGCAGCGCGATGTTGCTCGCCAGCAGGCTGTTCTGCCCCGCCACCGTCACGATGGCATTCAGCAGATCGCCCAGTGCCACCGAGCGCCCCGCGAGCAGTGTGTTGAGTTCGCCCACGCCGATGTCGGCGGCCACCGGAATGCCCAGCGCGCCCAGCAGCCCGCCGGGCGTGATCTTGGCCTGCGCGAGGCCGTCGTAGGCCACCAGCGAGGTGCCCGACAGGTCGAGCCCGATGCCCTTCAGCAGTCGCCCCAGCGTCGAGTCGCCACTCACGACGACGAGCTTGCTGCCCACGGAGAACTCGGCGAGCGGCGCGCTCAGCGCCGCCACCGCACTCACGCTGATGAGCCGGTTGCCGGTGAAGAACGACAGCAGCGTGGGCGATGCCTTCTGGAAGGCCACGCGCACCGCGTTGGCCGGGCCGGTGACGGCGGGCGACTGGAAGCTGGTGTCCTTGTCCCAGTAGCCGCACTGGACTTCGCCCGGCAGCAGTGTGAGGCCCGTCGGCATGTTGCGCGGCACGCCGCCGGATGCGCCGTTGGCATTGAGCTGCGCTGCCGTGGTGGCCGCGGCGCAGCCGGCGCGGATCTGCTGCGCGCCGGCCAGCGCGGCGAGGTCGGCGGTCTTCTGGAACTCGCGCTTCATGAAGTACATGAAGCCGATCTCGGTGCCGATCAGCGTGATCACGATCAGGCTCAGCGCGATCGCGGTGTTGATGATGACCGAGCCGCGCGATCGCGAGCGGCGGGAGCGGTTCCGGGGTGCGGCGTTCATGTCGTTGGCGCCCTCAGGAAGACTTCAGCGCGGCGGTGGTCCGGCTGCGGAGTTGGTCGGGCATCCACTGGCTGGTGTCCAGCAGCGGCATCGTCGGCAGCAGCCGGTTGGCGCTGTACGGATAGGTCACGGTCACCACGTAGCGGATGTAGGCGCCCGGCGCGCTCGGGTCGCTGCGCGTCACGTCGACCGTGACGTTGGAGACGATCCAGCTGCGCCGCGTCGTCACGCTGGTGTTGGCCGACACGGGAACCACGAGCGAGTTGGCCAGCGAGTCGTACACCGCATCCTTGACCCGCTGGTCGGCCGCCGTCGGTGCCGGCGTCAGCAGGCCCACGGCGCGCGCGCCTTCCTCCGATGCGCGGGTGACCGACTGCTGCGTGTAGAGCACCGCGCCGAAGGTCGCGAGCGCATACAGCACGCTGAACAGCACGACGAAGACCAGCGCGAACTCGATGGCGGCCACGCCGCGCTCGCTGCCCTGCAGTGACCGGGGGCGCCCGTTGCGGATCATGGCGACCTCCCGTCGAGCAGCATGCTGGCCTTGCCGACGATGGTGGTGGGCATGGCGAAGCTCGGGAACGGCGGCAGCAGCATCTGCAGGTTGCTGGCCGTGACGGTCACGACCATCTGGCAGCGCGTGTCCCAGGTGGCGCCGCAGGTAGGGGCCGTGCAGTTGTTGCTGACCACGCCGCACACGGTGGCGTTGACGCTGCGCGTGACCACCGGCGGCATCCAGTCGCTGCTCGCCGTTGCCGTCGTCTGGGCCTGGGTGGCGCGTGCCGCGAAGGTCGACTGGTAGCGCAGGGCGGCGCGCGCGCCGTCTTCCGCCGCGTTCTGCAGCCCCAGCCGGAACGCGAACAGCATGCCGTAGCTGATGATCCCGTAGAGGAGCGCGAAGAAGATCAGGAACACCATGGCGAACTCGACCGCGTACGCGCCGCGCTGCGAATGCGCGCGCGTGCCGGTGCGAAGACGTGGTGCTGCCATGGCGATGCCTGGATCTTCCTGTGCCTGGTCGTGCCTACTTCGGCGTGGCGCCGCCGCCACCACCGCCGCCCGACGACGGCTTGACGCTGGAAGTCATGCGCTCCGGTATCGGGAACTCGAAGCTCTTCAGGTAGCGCTCGTAGCTGCGGTTCGCGACATCGCCCGAAATGGTCCGCGGCGTGGCGGACGTGATCTCGCCGCTGCGTTGCCATGCGAGCAGGCTCTGCGTGGCGTCGCCCACCTGCAGCCGCTCGTAGACGGGCTCCTGGGCCTGCGCTGCCTCTTCCTGGCCTTGCGGTGCAACCGGTGTTGCCGCTGGTGTCATGGTGCTCGCGGGCGCCGCGGCGGGCTCCTGTGCCTTGGCCGGGGCCGGCTGCTGTTGCTGCGCGAGCGCGGAGGGCGCAACCGTCATCAATGCGGCCGCAAGGCCGAATGCGGACGAAAGCGTGGCGAGACGGGGCGTGGATGTTTTTCTCATGGAGTGCCTCGTGAAGTCGAATTCGGCGAAATGGAAGCCGCCGCGGCGCTGGTGGCGGTGTCAGCGGTGGACGGATTGAGCTGGCTGGCGGTGCGGATGCCGCCGTTGCCCGGCCAGCGCGATGCCTTGAGCATCAGCGGCGGCGGCTGCATCGGCTCTTCGCGTGCAAGTGTGGTCGTGTCTGGAAGCGGGCGCACGGCAACTGGAGCCGGCGTCACGCCACCCGCACGAAGCTGCTGTGCCGCCTCCCGCACCGCCGCGCGGGCGGCCGGGGACATGCGGTTGGCTTCCATCAGCCTGTTCGCCTGCTCGCCCTGGTCCGTGACTTCAAGGTACAGCGCGAGGTTGGACAGGGCCTGCGTGCTGTCGGGGCGCAGCTGGAGCGCCTGCATCAGCGGCAGCCGGGCGTCGGCGACCTGGCCCGCGCGCAGGCTGGCGTAGCCCAGGTCGCTGAGCAGGCCAGCGTCGGTGGGTGTCAGGCGCTGCGCCTGCCTCAGCAGCTGCGCGGCTTCGGCATAGCTGCCGCGCGCGCCCGCCAGCAGGCCGAGTCCCCGGTAGCCGGCGCTTTCGAGCGGCGTGCCCATGAGGCGCTTGTAGGCCTGCCCGCTCGCTTCGGCCTGGCCGGCCTGGCGAAGTGCATCGGCGCGCATGCGCGTGGATTCGGGCGACACGCCCCAGCGCTGTTCGAGCGCATCGATATGCGCGAGCGAGGCGAACCACAGGCCCTCCTTCTGCATCTGCTCGACGAGCTTGAGGTAGGTGGCCTTGGTGTCGACGGCGGCGCCGGCCTTGGTGTCGGCGGCAGCTTCGGCGGAGGCGCGCTGCTGGGCGTCGGCGCTGGCGGCGTACTGGTCCTTGAGCGCGCCGCAGCCGGTGATGGCGATGGCGGCGACGGCGCATGCCAGCAGGCGGCCGGCGCGGTGCGTGCAGGCGGGAAGGTTTTCGGTATTCACTTGATGATGCCTCCCAGTGAACGGAATATCGCGATGAAGCCCGGCCCCGCGGTGACGATGACCAGCGCCGGCAACAGAGTGGTCACCATGACGCCGGTCATCTTCACGGTGATCTTTCCGATGCGTTCCTTCAATTCGGAGCGGCGGCTTTCGCGCAGCCGGTCGCTGAACACGCGCAGCGGCTCCTGCACCGCGCCGCCGTGCCGGTCGACCTGCACCAGCAGCGAGACGAGGCCGCGCATGTTCTCGTTCTTGTGCAGCGTGGCGAGGCGATGCAGTGAATGCTCGCGGGTGCGGCCCTGGCTGTATTGCGCGTTGGCGATGCTCAGCTCGTAGCCCAGCACGCGCAGCACGTGCGAGAAATCGGTCGCCATGATCTGCAGGCTCTGGTCCAGGCTCAGGCCCACGCCCTGCAGCAGCCGAAGCAGGTCGACGAACAGCGGGAGCTCCCGGGCCGCACGTTCGCGCCGGCCGGCGGCGATACGGCCCAGCACCCACTTGGGCGCCATGAATCCGATGGCCGCCGCTGCCGTCAGCACGATGGTGACGGTGCCCTGCGTGTGACCGCTGCTCCAGAACACGTACGCCAGCAGCGGGAGCACGAAGGCGAGCGAGATCCGTGTGACCAGGAAGACCAGCTGGGCCCGCTTCGACGGCAGGCCGCACTGGTCGATGAGGTTGCGGTCCTCGTCCGCCACCAGGGCCCGGCCGACGCGCGAATCCAGCCAGTGGAACGGCAGGTCCAGTTCTGGTTTGAAGGGCGCATCGGGGTCCGCCGGAGTTTCCGTGGCGGACTTGAGGTCGGGCGCGACGGCTGCCTGCCGGATCGCCCGGCCGATGATCTGTCCGCTGCGCGTGCGGCGCAGTTCGGCCGCCACGAGCGCTCCAGCGCCGACCAGCAGGCCCAGTGCCAGAAGCACGAGACTGAGGATGGCGAGCAGGTTGGGCGTCAATGTCATGCCAGCCTCGCCAGCCGGTAGAGGAGCGCCGCGCCCGTCAGCTGCAAGCCCAGCGCGGAAAAGATCAGGATGCGGCCGGTGTCGTCGTTCCACATCCCCATGAAGTAGCCGGGGTTGGTGAGGATCAGGAAGGCGCCCACGCCCACCGGCAGCAGGCCCAGGATCCAGGCCGACAGGCGTGTCTCCGCGGACAGGGCGTTGAGCTCCTGCTCCGCCTGTTCGCGGTCGCGCATGAAGTTGCCGACGCGCTCCAGCAGCAGGTCGGCGCGGCCGCCGTAGCGCACGCCCAGGCCCAGGATCGCGGCCAGCAGGTACAGTTCCTCGATGCGCACGCTGGAGGCCGTCTGGTGCAGCGCGCGGTCGAGGTCCATGCCCGCGCGCACCAGCGCCGCCGAGCGCTCAAGGTGGCCGCGCAGCGGCGCCTGCGTGGTCGCGATCGCCAGCTGGAACGCGGCCTGCGTGGAGTTGCCGATGGTGATCAGCCGCACCATCGCGTCGATGTAGCCGGGAAGCTGGTGGATCAGCTTGCGGCGGAACTTCTGCAGCTGCAGCCACAGGACGAAGCGCGCCATCAGCACCAGCAGGAACAGCACCCCCAGCGCGGCGAGCGCCCCCACGAGAACGCCGACCAGCAGGCAGACGCCGGCAATGACGCCCAGCGCGAAGACGATGGTGCGCGGCTCGATCACGCCCACCATCCAGCCGGGGATCGCGCGCTCGATCAGGCTGGTGCTGACGGGGGCGGCGGATGCCGCCTCGCCGTCGAGCCAGGGGTCGGTGGTGAGGCCGGAGACGAGGCCGTCGCTGGCAAGGTCCCGCAGCGGCATCGGTATCGGCGTCGCGTTCGTGCCGGCAGCAGCAGTTGCCTGTATCTGCTGGTCCAGATGCCGCTCCGTCGCCAGCCGCACCTGCCTGTTCTTCGCCCACTGCCACAGCAACAGCCCCGCGGCCGCCATCAGCAGCGCGATGCAGAGCGCGATGAGCAGGGCCTCATGCACGGTTGTCGCCTCCATGCTGCGATGCGCGCTGCAGCGACTGGCGGAAGCGCGTGATCTTCGGCGAGTGCGGCGCGATACCCAGCGACACCCAGCGGTCGCGCTCCTCGCCGTCGGGCGAGGCGATGGGCTCGTAGCGGTACAGCTCCTGCATCGCCACCACGTTGTCGTTGACGCCGGTGACTTCGCTCAGCGAGATGATGCGGCGCTGCCCGTTCGACAGCCGTCCGATCTGCACGATGAAGTCGATGGCGTTGGCGATCTGCCGGCGCAGGCTCACTTCGCTGCCCTGGTAGCCGGCGAAGCCCGCGAGCATCTCCAGGCGATAGAGGCATTCGCGCGGCGAGCTCGCGTGGATGGTGCCCATCGAGCCCTCGTGGCCGGTGTTCATGGCCTGCATCATCTCGATGACTTCGGCGCCGCGCACCTCGCCCACGATGATGCGGTCGGGCCGCATGCGCAGACTGTTGCGAAGCAGGTCGCGGATCGACACCACACCCTGGCCGTCGAAGCCCCCGGGACGGCTCTCGAGCCGCACCACGTGGCTGGTGCCCAGCGACAGCTCGGCCGTGTCCTCGATGGTGATGACGCGCTCGCGCGCCGGGATGAAGCTCGCCAGCGCGTTCAGCAGCGAGGTCTTGCCCGAGCTGGTGCCGCCGCTGACCAGGACGTTGCAGCGCGCGCGCACCGCGATCTCGAGCAGCTGCGCCATGCCCGCATCGAAGGTGCCCAGCTTCACCAGGTCGGCCGGCGTGAGCGGCTCCTTGCGGAACTTGCGGATCGACACCGACAGGCCGTCGATGGCCAGCGGCTCGATGATCACGTTGATGCGGCCGCCGTCGGGCAGGCGCGCGTCGACCATCGGGTTCGACTCGTCGAGCCGGCGGCCCAGCGGTGCGAGGATGCGGCGCACGATGCGCATCACGTGCTCGGAGTCCGCGAAGCGCACCGTCTCGCGCTCCAGAACGCCGTGGCGTGACACTTACACGTTCTGGTAGCCGTTGATCAGGATGTCTTCCACGGCCGGGTCGTTGAGCAGGTCTTCCAGCGGGCCAAAGCCTGCGAGCTCCTTCGTGAGCGCATCGGAGATGAGCTGCATTTCGCGGTCGTTGATCGGCACGCGGCGCAGGCGCACGAAGCTGTCGACCTCCAGTTCGACGAACTGCTGGATCGATGCGCGCGACCAGCGGCCGAACTCCGCGCCCAGCTCCTCGATGCGGCTGAGCAGGTGGTCGTGCGTCCAGCTCTTGATGTCCTGGAACTGCTGGGAGTTGATGAACGCCTGGTCGTCGTCGGCAAATTCGATATCGGTGGACATGGGCTCAACCTTCGTGTGAACTCTTCCAGAGGCCGGTGACCTGCGACATGAGCGCAACCCAGCGTGGATCCTTGGCCGGGGGTTGGCCCGTGGCAGACATGTATTCCTGGTGCAGGCTGCGGGCGAGTCCCGTCACGGCCTGCGCATAGGGGTCGCTGCGCGCGGTGCGCACCAGCATCTCGCCGCGGCTTGCGGCGGCAAGAAGTTGTGCGCTGCGCGCGGGCAGCACGTGCCGCAGCGGCAGCTCGAGCCGCTCGGCGATGTCCTTGGCCGACAGGCCTACGTGGCTGTCGAACTTGTTCACCACCAGCGACAGGCGCTCGGTCTCGACGCCGCGCGCGCGCAGCTCCTTCAGCATGTTGGCCGTGGAAACGATGCCGCCGATGCTCTGGTCGCACACCACCCACGCCTGCTGCGCCTCGCGCACCGTCTGCGCCATGAAGTCGATGGTCGAGAAGCCGCCGAGGTCCGCGATCTGGAAGTCGAAGAAGTCGGCCAGGCGCTTGATCAGCGAGACGGAGTCGGCGTGCGAGATCTCGCGCACCTGCGCCAGGCTCGCGGGCAGCGGCAGGATGGCCACGCCGCTGGTGTGATGAGCGAGCGCGGTGTGCAGCAGCGTCTGGTCGAGCCGGCGCAGGTTGCGCACGCCGTCGACGAAGCTGAAGCCGCTTTGCGTGTCGAGATAGAGCAGGCCGTCGCGCGCGGGCAGGCCCAGGTCGAGCAGGGCCACGCCGTGGCGCGAGCTGCGGCCCGGCGGGCGCTGCGGCGCCTGCGTGAGCTGGTCGTTCAGCGACAGCGAAAGGCTGGTGGCCAGCGTGGTCACGCCGAGGCCGGCGCGTGCGCCCAGCAGCGCCAGCGTGCTGCCGCGCGTGCCGCCCTGCAGCGTGCTGCGTCGTTCGAGCAGCGTGCGCAGCGTCACCACGGCTTCCGTGGGTGGTGCGGCCATGTCGATGAAGTCGTCCACGCCCGCGCGCAGGGCCGAGAGCATGGCGGCCGGCTCGGCCGACACGCCGGTGGCGAGCACGGGCAGCGTGGGCCAGTCGCGCTTGAGGCGCTGGTGGAGCTGGCTGGCGGTGGCGCCCTGGTCGGGCGAGAAGTCGATGAAGACCGCCACCGGCCCCAGCAGGGCGATGCGTTCGTCGATCGACTTCGTGTCCGGGGGCAGTACCACCACGGAGCCGAGGGTGCCGAGCGCGTCAGTCAGCCACGTGATGTGGCCGCCGTTGCTCGACGCGAACAGATAGGTCTCGCTGCCTGTCTCGGGGATGCTGTCGCGTGGTGCGTTCATGGTGCCAGCCTGCGATGCATGGTCCGGGTCATCGGGTTGCCGTCAGCGGGAGAAGCCGGGAACGGCGGTGTCGGCCGCGCCGCCGAGGAAGTACGAGCGCCACACGGCGCCGTCGCGCTGTTCGGCGGTGCCGGGCAGATACGGTGTGAGGTCGGTGCCGCGCGCGATGGGCTTGACCAGGTGCGGCGTGACCAGGATCACCAGTTCCTTCTCCTTCATCTGGTAGTTGTTCTTGCTGAAGAAGGCGCCCAGGATCGGCAGGTCGCCCAGCAGCGGCACCTTGTCAGCGTTCGAGGTGGTGGTGCGGCTAACGAGGCCGCCGATGATGAAGCTCTCGCCGTCGCCCAGCTCGACGGTGGTGTCGGCGCGGCGCGTGGTGATCGCCGGCACCGCGACGCCGTTCAGGCTCAGTGCGTTGGTGTAGTCGAGGTCGCTGGCCTCCGGCGCCACCTTCAGCACGATGCGGTCGTTCGACAGCACGGTGGGCGTGAGCGTGAGGCCGATGCCGAAGGGCTTGTATTCGATGCTCGTCGTACCCAGGCCCTGCGGCACGGGGATCGGCAGCTCGCCGCCGGCCAGGAAGCTCGCGCTCTGGCCCGACAGCGCCACCAGAGTGGGTTCGGCCAGCACGCGGGCCATGCCGTTGCCTTCGAGGAAGCCCATGTTGATGCCGATGCCGGCCTTGCCGAAGTTGAAGAGAAGATCGAAGGCCTGCGTTACCGGGTTGCTGTATTCGCCGCTGATGCTCCCGTTGCTCGAGAAGGTGGTCTTGCCGAGCGACGAGGGCGTGAACACGCCGAAGCTGAATCCGCTCGAGTTGGCGCGCGTGCTGAAGATGTTCAGCCCGGCCTGCTTGAGCACGCTGCGGTTGAACTCCACCACCTTCACTTCGACCTGGACGGTGCTGCTGCGCACGTTCACGACCGAGCGGTCGATGAGGTCGGTCTTCTCGGCGCCGGGCGGCAGGCTGGCCAGTGCCGCGGTCCGCTGCGCCTGGTGCGCGGCCATGTTGTCCACGGTGCCGGTGACGTTGGCCGTGGCGCGCCGTACTTCGATCTCGTAAGTGGTCGCGGCGGTGTTGCCTTTTTCCCAGACCATCAGCGTGGTGCGCCCCGCTGCCTTGCCGGTCACGATCAGCCGCGCGGCCGGCGAGTTCGGCGTCTTGCGGGTGATGGTGACGCCGGCCACGGCCTCGTTGCCGATGGCCATGCGGTCGATGCCCTTGTCGACCAGCAACTCCTGCTGCGCGCCCGCGGCAAGCGCCAGCGAGCGCGGCGGCTGGAATTGCGGCCGTGTTCCTGTTCCCTGCGCGTCGGCGGCGGTCACGGCCATCGGCCAGATGGCTTGCGACATCGCGAATGCGGCGATCAGCGATGAGCGCAGCAGCCTGGGCGCGACATCGCTGAGATCTCTGGAACGGCGAGCGGCACGGGTCGACAACTCGCGAGGCGTGTGATGCATTTGTTTTTCCTGGGTGACCTGTGTCTGGTGGCGGCTGGCTGGCGTCGGCTCAGTAACTCACGGTTTCGCTGCGTTCACCGCGAATGACCTCGACCTGGAGTCCGCCGCTTCGCGCGGACCCTGCGGCTCGCGGGGTTCCGGAGACTGCGCGGACCTCCGTGGCCAGCGGGCGGACAGCGGGACCCTTGCCGCCGGTGACGAGGTCGGCGGCGGTGAGCCCGGCCTGTGCGCGGTCCAGGCCTTCGAGCGGGCCGCGGCGCGCTTCGCCCGCCTTGGCCTGCACCGGCTGCAGAGCCGTGGGCAGTTCCGCGAAGAGCCTGGGATCGGGCTCCGACTTGTCCGCCGGATTGCGCAGCGCGAGCATCAGCCGGCCGCTGGCGTCGCCGATGGTCAACCGGTTCACTTCGTCGATCGGCACGGCGAGCACGGCGGTGCGTGCCTGGTCGTTGCGCTGCGCTTGCTGGGCAGCCTTGTCCGGCGACTTCGACGGCATGCCGTCGACCGAGGCGTTGCCGAAGGCCAGCACCCGCTTGCGTGCGAGCAGCAGGCGCGCCTGGCTGCGGTCCACGTCCTTGCCGTCCGACTTGAGTGTGATGAACACGTCGACGAAATCGCCGGGCTGGATCTTGTTGCCCACGCCCATGACCTCGTCCGCCTTGATCGCGACGGCGCGCTCGCCTTCGTCGATGCGCGTGGCCAGGCCCGACACCAGCTGGTTCTCCATCACGGGCGTGCCTTCGGCGAGGTCCAGCACCGGCACGCGGCCCACGGCGACATTCACGTCCTGGAAGGCGCCGACCGGATTGATCGTGAGGCGCTCCACGCGCAGCGCGTCGGCGGGAATCGCCTCGCCCGCGGGCAGGGACTTGGCCGCTACCACCACCGGATAGACCAGCACCTCCCGCGCCTTGGTGGGCGCGGCGGCGGGGTTCGCGGCCGCCACGGCCGGTGCGGGAGCCTGCCGGCTCAGCATCCACGCATAGCCTCCGAGCGCGATGGCCAGGAGCACGAGGACGGCGGCGATGATTTTCGTGATGTTGATCATGGGCGGCGGATGAAAGAGTGGGGGCAAGCGATCGTGTGAATTGAGAGATGGATGACCCGCAGTGACAGAGGCAGTGAACTGCTAACTCTGTCGCCCCCAGACCATCCAGACCGCAGTGGCCATGGCGAGATAAGCCGCGTAGGGAACGATGCGCCTGCGCTTCGGCGCGGCGCCGCCATCGGTCTCGACGGCGGACGAAGAGGGGCCTGAAGAGGCGGGGCCGTGCAGCATCAGTGCAAGCCGGGGAGAGAAGGGCCAGCGCTGCAGCGCAAGCCAGAGCGCGCTGTGAAGTCCGGCCAGCAGGCTGGCACCGACCCAGATCGGCAACAGCGCGGGCAGGCCGACCCAGAGTCCGAGCGCGCCTGCGAATTTCACGTCGGCCGCTCCCATGTAGCCGATGGCGTAAACGAGCAGCAGGAAGCCGAATCCAGCGGCCGCGCCGGTGAGTGCCGTGGTCCAGTCGAGGCCGAAGGGCTGCATCCCGAGGGCAAGTGCCGCCAGCGCCACTGCGGCACCGGCAAGCACGAGCCAGTTGGGGACGCGGCGTTGACGGAAGTCATACACGGCGACGAACAGCAACCACAGCAAACACGCCAATCGCATCACTGGTTCGGATGCTCAGGTCGTCGGGACAACCAGCTTGCCGGTGATGTAGGTGAAGATGCCCGAGAGCTTCGAGCCGAGACCGGTGTTGCCGGAGAGAACGGTGACGATCGCGATGGAGATCAGCCCCGCGATGATCCCGTACTCGATGGCGGTGGCGCCTTCTTCGTCGCGGAGGAAACGGATGATGGAGTTACGCATGATGGACCTTTCAGAGGGGACAACCGAAAAACGACAGGGGAAATGTTGAAACGTGATTTCGAGAATCGACAGGAAGTTGTGAGAACTAACGTATCGATCAGGTCATCGAGATGGCGGCCAGCTTGTCCGTGATATAGGTAAAGACACTCGACAACTTGCTGCCGAGGCCGGTATTTCCGGAAAGAACGGTGACGATCGCGATCGAAATAAGGCCCGCAATAATTCCGTATTCAATTGCGGTTGCGCCTTCTTCATCGTGCAAAAAATGCCGTATTGAGCTATGCATGATTTCCCCTTTCAGGAAGTGTTAACAAAGGCTTGCAAGGTGGATGTTATACAGCGTAACTCCGTGTATCAACAAGACAAACCCGCAAGACTTTCGTCAGGGTGTGCTAGCCAAAAGAGGTAAAGCAGGATGGCGGCCAGCCTCCTGCCAGCCGAAGCCAGGGAAACCCTTGGCGGCTGGTTAACAGTCTGGAAACGGATTTTTCCCTCTGTGGGCCACATGGCGCCTCCCATGAAGGGGGGATGTGACGTTACGCCGCAGGGAACGCGCGGGGCAGGGTTGTTACGGGAACAAATGCGTTACGTGTTACGTAGCACAGGCCCCGCAGGGGCAGATGTAACACTCAAGAAAGCCCATTCCCGTGAGCAAAAAGTCACGAGTTTGAGGGGGTGACCTCGCTGCCGGGAGGGCTTCGACCGGGCCTCAGCCCAGGATTTCTTCGTGGAAGAGCTTCCAGTCGCTACCCTGGCGTAACCAGTACTGGCGCCGGGAGCGTCCGCTCTTCTCGCCTTCGAACACTTCGCCGAAGGTAACGACCATGGTGTCGTCGCCGTCCCGCCAGTGCAGGTACGACATGTCCTTGAGTTGCACGCGCTTGCCCTGCGCGTATTTCACTTCGTCGTCGACGATTGAAATTCCCTCGGCTGCTTTTTTATTGCTGATGCGCTGGAAATCGGGCAAATAGAATTTCTTCAATTGCGCTTCATTTCCATTGGCCCGGGCATCTTTCCAGCCGGTGATAGCACTTGTAATTGACTGTGCTTCTTTTTCTGCCTGCGGTTGCGAAATCCATTGCAGGCTGCGCGCGGTCACCACCGGGGTGGCGCCAATTTGCACTTTTCGCAAAAGCTGCTTCAGATCCGGGTTTGCCATGACCACGCAGCCGTCGCTTGCCAGCGGTGCCCGGGCGAACTGCTGCGGCGGAGTGCCGTGCAGCCAGATGCCGCCGCCGGTCTTGCCGCGCCGCACGTCGTACGGGTTGGGGTAGTTGATGGGCAGGGCGCCCGCGCCGTAGAAGTCCTTCAGCGACTTCGGATCGAGGCTGCTGGTGATGTAGTACACGCCCAGCGGCGTGCGGGCATCGCCTTCGGTGACCTTGTCGGTGCCCGACTTGCCGACCGAGATGTAGTAGTCGGCCGTGAGCTTCAGGCCCTTGTCCGAGTTCTCGAACAGGTACAGCCGCGAGCGCGAGGCGTCGACGGCGATCGCGTAGCGGCTGCGGGTGGACAGCGCCAGGAACTGCGACGGCACGGTGTTGGCCGGCGGGCGTTCGCGCAGGGCCTGCAGGCGGCGCTTCGATTCCTCGTGCAGTTCGGCCATGGCCGGGTTGCCGCGCATCTTCGCGATGCTGGCGGAGTCGGGCAGGGCATTCGACGGCGGCAGCTGCGCCGCGAGCAGGTCGCCGTAGACGAGCTGTGCGAGCTGGAAGTTCGGGTAGTCGCGCACCAGGTCGCGCGCCTTGGCCAGCGCGGGGCGGGTCTGGCCGCGGCCGAACATCTCATAGACCGCGATCAGGCGTGCTTCGGCGTTGCTGGCTTCCTGGATGGCGCCCGCCGATGCGGGCTTGCGCGTGGCTCGTGCCGCCGTCGCGGCTGTGGCCGAAGTCGCTGCTGCCGCGGCGACTGCCGTCCGGGCTTCCACTGCGCCCTTCTTGCTTCGGGCCCCGCGGGCTTCCTTGGCGGAGGAAGAGCGGCCGGTCGTGCCGGCTCGTGCCGTGGAGCGGCCGTTGCTTGCCGCGGCCTTGACCTTGGTCTTTTCCTTGTGGGCGCCGCTGCTGCTCGTCTTGGCGCTGCCCGGCTTGCCGGTGCCATTGTTCGATGCCAGCGCGGCACCGGGCGCCGCGAGCATCAGCGCCGACGCGGTCATCAGCGCCACGAGCAATTGCTGCCCGCCACGCAGGCGGAACGGGGGATTCTGGAGCCGGCCCTGCCGGACGATGTCTGCCACTAGCCGCCGACGCTTTCCTTGCGAATGTGCCATTGATTGCCGGAGCGCTGCAGGTCCAGCGTCTTGCGGCTCGAAACGTTGAGGTTGTCCGCGCGGTAGATCTGGCGGAACTTGGCCGTCGCGTTCTGGCCATCGACCTTGATCGCGAGGTTCTCGATGTTCACGCTGATGCTCGACTTGCCGACGATGCGCGCGCGGCGGTCTTCTTCCCAGCTCTTGCGGCTCTGGCCGCCGGCGGGTGCGAAGTCGGAGCCGTAGGCCGCGAGGTAGCGGTCCATGTCCTGGCTGGCCCAGGCCGAAGCCCAGGCGCGCACGGCCGATTCGACTTCTGCGTTGGCAGCCGTGCTGGCCGCCGGTGCCGGGGCGGGCGCGGGAGCAGGGGCTGCTTCCGGCGCCTTGGGCGCCGCGGCCACCGGAGCCGGTGCGGCCGCGACCTTGGCGGGCGGCGGTGGCGCGGCGGGTGCGGGAGCCGGGGTTGCCTTGGCGGCCGGAGCGGGCACCGGAGCAGCGGAGGCGATCAGCGCCGTCGGCTTGCCGCCGGGCGGCGTCGGCGTGAAGAGCGTGCGGATCACCGCCAGCTTCGGCTGCACGGCCGTGTTGTTCTGGTCGAGCTGCAGCGCCTTGCTGTAGGCCTGGCTGGCCAGCCGCGCATACACGTCGCCGAGGTTTTCCTGGGCGGTGGCGTAGCTGGGGTTGGTGCGGATCGCGCTCTCGAGCGCGCTGCGCGCCTTGTCGAACTGGTTCTGGCTCGCGTAGATCACCGCGAGGTTGTTGTACGGCTCGGGCAGCTCGGGCGCGTCGAGCGTGAGCTGCGTGAAGGCGGCGATGGCTTCGTTGCGCTTGCCGGTGTCGAGCTGGATCACGCCCTTGAGGAAGCGCATCTGCGGATCGCGCGGCTTGTCCTTCAGGAAGGCTTCGGCCTTCGTCATGGCCTCGTCGAGCTTGCCGGCCTGCATGAGCTTGTCGACTTCCTCGTGCTCGATGGCGGCCAGCGCGGGAAGCGCGACGCCACAGGTGGCCGCGGCCAGGAGCAGGGCGCGCACGGTGGGAGAGAAGCTGAAACGGGCGCGTGGCCTGGGGCTCTTGGGCATTGCGGACAAGACCTCGTAGGGGTGGGTGATGCGGCAGGGATTGTAAGTGGGGCGGGTAACCCCCCGATACAGGGATGACGGGGCTTTCGCGGGCTTTAGGCTTGCCTGCAACGCCGCTCGGCGCCCCGCGCCGGCCGGCCCCGCAGTACAGTGCCGCCGTGGACCGCCTCCAAAGCATTGAAACTTTCGTTCGCGTCGCGCAGACCCAGAGCTTCGCCGAAGCCGCCCGGCAGCTGCGCGTGGCCAATTCGGTCGTCACCACGCGGGTCAAGCAGCTCGAGGAGTTCCTGGGCGCGCCGCTGTTCCACCGCAGTACGCGCGTGGTCCGGCTCAGCGACATGGGCCAGGCCTTCCTGCGCGACTGCACCGAGCTGGTGGTGCGCGCCGACAGCATCGTCGACCAGATGCGCGAGGCGCGCGGCACGCCCTCGGGCACGCTGCGCGTGCATGCGCTGACCGGCATGGTGCTGGGCCGCTTCGCTTCGCTGTTGCGCGAGTTCCAGACGACCTACCCCGACATCCACCTCGAGCTGATCGTGAGCGACGCGGTGGCCGATCCGGTGAAGGCCGGCGTCGACTGCGCACTGCAGATCTTTCCCGCGGCCTCGCAGGAGCTGGTGTCGAGACCGCTCTTTCCTGTGCGGCGCGTGCTCTGCGCCACGCCGGCCTACCTGAAGGCGCACGGCACGCCAAGCACGCCGCGCGAACTGCACCGGCACAAGCTGGGCCTCTACTCGGGCTACCCCACGCGCGACCGCTGGACTTTCCACCACCAGGGCGAGCAGACCACCATCTACCTGGCGGCGGCGCTGCTGACCAACAGCGTGCACCTGCTGCGCGAATATGCGCTGGAGCATGCGGGCATCGTCTGCCTGCCCACGCTGGTGGCGGGCGACGCCATCGCGCGGGGCGAACTCAGCGTGGTGCTGGCCGATCACCAGCTGTCGTCGTTCTCGCTGAGCGCGGTGTATGCGGGCACCTCGCGCAATGCGCTGAAGCTGCGCCTGTTCATCGAGCACATCGCGACCCGCTTCACGCGCGTGCCGCCGTGGGATGCGACGCTGATCGAGCGCGGCCTGATCCCCGCCGAACTCATCGAGTTCAGCCGCTCGAGCGGTTGAAATGAATACTCCCCCAGGCTTCGCGCACTTCGTGTCGCTTCTCCAACCCCCTCGCCGGGGGCGACGCCTGCGGCCCGGCAAAGCCGGTTCCGCGGCGTCTCGCGAACAAGCTCGATGGCGTGCTCGTGGTGAGCAGGTCGAACAGGGGTAAACCCCAGCGATTATTCGGAAGCTCCGAATAATCCTCTTCCAAACTGGTCCCTACCGGCGCAGTCGCTTGGCTCCTAGAGTTCGCTCATCCAAGGAGACAAGCCATGCCAGCCACCAATTCCAGCGCAACCTACAAGACCCGCTTCGGTTCCCTCAAGCACTTCGAGAAGGGCCACGTCGAGCCCATCGACGACGACGTTCGCCACTACGCGTTCTCCAACTGCTTCGAGATCGCCAGCATCAGCAAGCCCTACGAGAAGGTCGTGTTCGGCCAGAACCAGATCTACGTGCTGGAGACGCTGCGCGCCGAAGGCACTTCGCCCTGGTACACCTGCGCGCACGACGAGTTCGCGCTCGTGATGGACGGCGACGTCGAAGTGCACCTCGTGCAGCTCGACGACAGCCAGACGGTGGCCGACAAGGAAAAGAACGGCGCCGTGCTCGTGAAGGGCGAGCCTAAGGGCAAGAAGATGGGCTGGATGAAGCTCTCCCGCGGCCACCAGGGCCTGCTGCCGAAGAACACCGCCTACCAGTTCCGCGCCGCAGGCGAGCCCGGTGTGATTGTTCTCCAGAGCTGCAAGGGCGATCTCTCGGTGGAAAAGTGGGCCGACATCTGCCAATCGCACTGAGCGCATCGAACACAGGAGCCACACCATGAACGCACCCGCAGAACTCGCCAAGGTGATCGCGTCGCAGCCCGACGCCACGCTCGGCTACAAGGACTTCACGCTCGGCAGCTTCAGCTTCCATCGCGACGAATACTTCGTGCACATCGGCTGGAAGACCCGTGATGGCCGCCCCATGAGCCACACCATGGACGCCGGCAGCTACCTGCGTGCACTGATGCGCGACGTGGCCTGGGGCTTCTTCTACGGCTGGGTCAACTTCGACGACGTGTTCGGCACCGTCAACCACTACGAGTCGGTCGACCTGTATGCAGGCAGCTTCAACGGCACCATGAAGGACGCCGGCATCGACCTGCTCGAGAACTTCCCGACCGCCCAGATCCGCGCCACCTTCGAGGCCATGCTCGACGACTGGACCAACGAGAGCTTCGACCCCTTCGCCGCGCCGCAGGAAACCGGCTCGCCCTACGGCCGCAAGAATGGCAACAACACCGCCAAGATCACGAGGGCGCGCGAGCTCGCCAAGCGCTGCGTGGGCCTGAAGGGCGACCTCGACCTGCGCAGCGACGAGCGCGGCGCGCCCGTCAACCGCGCCTTCGCCGACGTGCCGCAGGGCCAGCCCGAGCTGCACCCCGAGCCCGGCTTCGAGAACGAGGTGCACGCCTTCAATCTCTTCGGCTTCCTGAGCCGCTCGCAGGTCACGTGGAACCCGAGCTTCACCTCGGTGGTGAAGCACAGCTACATGTGCCCGACGACCGAGGAGCACATCCTGCCGATCATCCACGGCAACGACCGCGTCGAGTGGTTCTTCCAGATGACCGACGAGATCCACTGGGACTGCGGCGACAAGAACACCGGCAGGCCCATGGCCCGCGTGGTCATGAAGGCCGGCGATATGGCCGCCATGCCTGCCTACTGCCGCCACCAGGGCTTCAGCCCCAAGCGCTCGATGCTGCTGGTGTGGGAGAACGGCTCGCCGAGCCTGGTGTACGAGATCCAGAAGGGCGAGAGCCCGGAGATCCCGGTCCAGTTCTGACTGGTCTTCCTCTCTTTCCCCGCCGCCTATTCATCCAACTCTCCCCGCATGGGGAGGGAGAGGAAACTCATGCCTGCTTCCGCCATCCGCCACCAGCTCTTCATCGACGGCCGCTTCGTCGACGCCGAATCCGGCGAGACCCTCGCCACGCTGAATCCGCACGACAACACGCCCATCGTCGATGTTGCGCTCGCGGGCAAGGCCGACGTCGACAAGGCCGTGGCCGCGGCGAAGCGCGCGTTTCCCAAGTGGAGCCGCATGGCCGCCGCAGACCGGGGCCGCATCCTGCTGAAGCTCGCCGACCTCATCGAAGCCAACGCCGAAGAACTCGCGCGCCTCGAATCGCTGGACACCGGCCACCCGATCCGCGATTCGCGCCGGCTCGACGTGCCGCGCACGGCCGCGTGCTTCCGCTACTTCGGCGGCATGGCCGACAAGTTCCAGGGCGAGACCATCCCTGTGGAAGAGGGCTTTCTCAACTACACGCTGCGCGAGCCCGTCGGCATCGTCGGCCAGGTGGTGCCGTGGAACTTCCCGCTGATGTTCACCAGCTGGAAGATGGCGCCCGCGCTCGCAGCCGGCAACTGCATCGTGATGAAGCCCGCGGAGATCACGCCGCTGAGTTCGCTGCGCATCGCCGAGCTGATGGCCGAGGCCGGCCTGCCGCCCGGCGTGGTCAACATGCTGCCGGGGCTGGGCAGCGTGGCGGGCCAGTACATCGCGGAGCATCCGGAGATCGCGAAGATCGCCTTCACCGGCAGCACCGCCACAGGCCGGCGCATCGTGCAGGCCAGCGCGGGCAACCTGAAGAAGGTGCAGCTCGAACTCGGCGGCAAGGGGCCGAACATCGTGTTCGAAGACGCGAACCTGCAGGCCGCCGTCAACGGCAGCGCGTGGGCCATCTTCCACAACCAGGGGCAGGCCTGCATCGCGGGCTCGCGGTTGATGCTGCACGAGAGGATCGCCGACGAATTCCTCGACCAATTCATCCCGCTCGCCAAGTCGATCCGCCTCGGCAACCCGCTGGACGACGCGACGGAGATGGGGCCGCTCACCAGCGCGCAGCACCGCGAGCGCGTGTTGAGCTACGTGGACGTGGCGCAGGGCGAGGGCGGCGAACTGCTCGCAGGCGGCAAGTCGCCAGACGGCGATCTTGCGAAGGGCTGCTACGTCGAACCCACCGTGATGCGCGCGAAGTCGTACAAGGACCGCGTCGCGCAGGAAGAAGTGTTCGGCCCCTTCGTCACCGTGCTCACCTTCAAGTCCGACGAAGAGGCGATGCAGATCGCCAACGGCACCGACTACGGCCTCGGCAGCGGCCTGTGGACCCGCGACCTGCAGCGCGCCCACAAGGTCGCGCGCGACCTGCACGCGGGCATGGTCTGGATCAACAGCTACAAGCGCGTGAACCCCGGCTCGCCCTTTGGCGGCGTCGGCCAGAGCGGCTACGGCCGCGAGATGGGCTTCGACGCGATGCGCGAATACACGCAGGTGAAGAGCGTGTGGGTGAACGTCGACGCACAGATACCGCCGCACTTCGTGCGCTGACGAAGCGGGCACTCGAAGAGCAAAAGAAAGAACGAGGAGACAGAAGAGATGCATTCGATCGCCGCCCGCTTCGTCGCGGGCCTCATCACCGCCGGCACGCTGTTTGCCGCCGCTTCGCCTGCCGCCGCGCAGGCCTGGCCCACGAAACCGGTGCGCCTGGTCATCGGCTTCCCGCCCGGCGGCATCGTCGACACGGTGGCGCGCCAGCTCCAGCCGCGCCTGCAGGCCGCGCTTGGCCAGCCGGTGATCGTCGACAATCGCGGCGGCGCCGGCGGCACGCTGGCGGCAGCCGAGGTGGCCAAGGCTGCGCCCGATGGTCATACGCTGCTGATGGTGTTCGACAGCTACGCCACCTATCCGCTGGTCTATCCGAAGCTCAGCTTCGACATCGCCCGCGACCTGCAGCCGGTCACGCAGATCGTGAGCAATCCGCTGGTGCTGCTGGTCAATCCGAAGGTCGAGGCGCGCGACCTCAAGGGCTTCGTGGGCGTGCTCAAGTCGCAGCCGGGGCGTCTCAACTATGCGAGCGTCGGGCCGGGGTCGAGCAACCATCTCACGGCCGAATACTTCAAGGCTGTGAGCGGCACCTTCGTCACGCACATTCCCTACCGCGGCGGTGGCCCCGCGCAGCAGGACCTGCTGGGCGGGCAGGTCGAGATGATGTTCCTTTCCGCCGTGCTAGCGCAGCCGCACGTGAAGTCGGGCCGCCTGCGCGCGCTGGCCCAGACCGGCCTGCAACGCGCGAGCGCCTACCCCGACACGCCCACCGTCGCAGAGAGCGGGTACCCGGGCTTCGAGGTCAATTCATGGGTAGGCCTGCTGGCGCCCGCAGGCACTCCGCGCCCCGTGGTCGACCGCCTGCAGGCCGAGGTGAAGAAGATCGTCGCCGATCCCGCCTTCGCCGCGCGCCTGCAGGAGCAGGGTTTGACAGGCATCGCCGGCACGCCCGAGCAGTTCGCGGCCGTGTTGCGCACCGAGCAGGACAAATGGACCCGACTGGTGCGCGAGCGCCAGCTGAGCCTGGAGTAGAGCCGAGCGACCCGATGAAGAAGGAGACAACCATGACATTCAATCGCAGACAGTTCACGCAGGCCACGGCCGCGCTGGTGGCTTCGGGCGCGGCACCGCTGGTGTTCGCGGCCGACACGCTGAAGATCGGCTACGTCTCTCCGCAGACCGGGCCGCTCGCACCCTTCGGCGAGGCAGACAAGTGGGTCATCGACCAGATGAAGACGGCCTTCAAGGACGGCATCACCGTGGGCGGCAAGAAGTACGCGGTGCAGATCGTGCTGAAGGACAGCCAGTCGAACCCCAACCGCGCAGGCGAGGTGGCGAACGACCTGATCCTGAAGGACAAGGTCGCGCTGGTGCTTACGGCAGGAACGCCCGAGACCGCCAACCCCGTGAGCGATGCCTGCGAGCTCAACGAGGTGCCCTGCATCTCGAGCGTGGTGCCGTGGCAGCCCTGGTTCTTCGGGCGCAAGGGCGATCCGGCGAAGGGCTTCAACTGGACGTACCACATGTTCTGGGGGCTCGAAGACGTCATCACCAACTTCACCAACGGCTGGAAGACGCTCGCCACCAACAAGAAGGTGGGCGGCCTGTTCCCCAACGACGGCGACGGCAACGCCTGGGGCGACAAGGAGCTGGGCTTTCCGAAGCCGCTCGCGCAGATGGGCTTCACGCTCACCGACCCAGGCCGCTTCCAGAACGGCACGCAGGACTTCAGCACGCAGATCGCGGCCTTCAAGAAGGAGGGCGTCGAGATCGTCACCGGGGTGGTGATTCCGCCGGACGCCAAGACCTTCCTCACGCAGGCGCGGCAGCAGGGCTTCAAGGCGAAGGTCATCACGCTCGGCAAGGCGCTGCTGTTCCCCGGTGCGATCGAGGCGCTGGGCGATCTGGGTGATGGCCTCTCGACCGAGGTGTGGTGGAGCCCGTCGCACCCGTTCACGTCGAGCCTCACGCAGCAGAGCGCGAAGGCGCTGGCAGACGCCTACGAGGCCGGCACGAAGAAGCAGTGGACGCAGCCCATCGGCTTCGCGCACGCGCTGTTCGAGGTGGCGGCGAATGCGCTCGGGCGTGCCAAGTCGCTGAAGGCATCGGACGTGCGCGACGCCGTGGCGTCGACCTCCATCAGCTCGGTGGTCGGCCCGGTGAAGTGGGGCGGTCAAGGGCCCTTCAAGAACGTCAGCAAGACGCCGCTGGTGCTCGGCCAGTGGGGCAAGGGCCAGAAGTACAAGGTGGAGCTGACCATCGTGAACAACGAGGCGGCGACGAACATCCCCACCGGCGGCAAGCTGCGGCTGCTCTGAACCCGGGAATGCCATGACGCTTCTGGCACTGCATGCCGTGAGCAAGTCCTACGGCGCGCTCAAGGTCACCGACGACATCACGCTCGCGGTGACCGAGGGCGAGACGCTGGGCATCCTCGGGCCGAACGGCGCGGGAAAGACCACGCTGTTCAACCTGATCTCGGGCGACGTGCGCGTGGATGCAGGGCGCGTCGAGTACGCGGGCCGCGACGTGACGCGGCTCAAGCCGCACCAGCGCTGCCATGCGGGCATCGGTCGCAGCTACCAGGTGCCGCAGCCCTTCGGCAACATGAGCGTGTTCGAGAACCTCGTGACGGCCGCTTGCTTCGGCGGACAGCAGACCGAGCGCGAGGCTTGGCAGACGGCGCATGAGGTGCTGGAGCAGACGGGCCTGATGGCGCATGCCAACAAGCCTGCGGGCGGGCTGACCCTGCTCGACCGCAAGCGGCTGGAGTTGGCGCGAGCTCTCGCCACGCGGCCTCAGTTGCTGCTGCTAGACGAGATCGCGGGCGGGCTCACGGAGCCCGAGGCCGCGGTGCTGGTCGGCGAGCTCAAGCGCATCAAGGCGCGGGGCGTGACGATGATCTGGATCGAGCATGTCGTGCACGCGCTGCTGTCGCTGGCGGATCGGTTGTTCGTCATCAACTTCGGGCAGAAGCTCGCGGAGGGCGCACCGCTCGTCGTGATGAATGACCCAGAGGTGCGGCGCGTGTACATGGGGATGGAAGCATGAGCGCGCTGCTCGACACCCGTGCGCTGAAGGCCTTCTACGGCGACGCTCAAGCCTTGTTCGGCATCGACTTCTCGCTGGCGCGTGGCGAGCTCGTCGCCATCATCGGCGCCAACGGCGCTGGCAAATCGACCTTCCTCAAGAGCCTCACGGGCCTCGTGCGCGCGCCGCGCGATGCGATCCGCTTCAAGGGCGAGCCCATCGGCGGATTGCCTCCCGGCGACATCGTGCGCCGCGGCCTCGCCATGGTCCCCGAGGGCCGCCGCCTGTTTCCGAGCCTCAGCGTCGAGGAGAACCTGCTGATGGGCTCCACCGCTGCGCGCAAGGGGCCGTGGAACCTCCAGCGCCTGTACGCGCTGTTCCCCATCCTCGCTGAGAAGCGACACCAGCCAGGCACGTCGCTGTCGGGCGGGCAGCAGCAGATGGTCGCGCTGGGCCGTGCGCTCATGAGCAACCCGGAGGTGCTGCTGTGCGACGAACTCTCGCTCGGCCTCGCGCCCATCGTCATCCGGGAGATCTACGCCGCCATGCCGAGCATCACCGGCGAGGGCATGACGGTCGTCATCGTCGAGCAGGACGTGACGATGGCGCGGCAGGTCTCGCGGCGCATCTACTGCCTCCAGGAAGGCCGCGTTTCGCTCGAAGGCAATTCCGCGGACCTCACCCGCGAGCAGATCTCGCAGGCCTACTTCGGCATCGGGGAGGCGGCCCATGCTTGAAACCATCGTCCAGGGCGTTCTGCTCGGCGGCCTCTATACGCTCTTCGCGCTGGGCCAGTCGCTGATGTTCGGCGTGATGCGGCTCACCAACACGGCGCAGGGCGACTTCATCATCCTCGGCGCGTTCGCGGTCATCGCGGGCGTGTCGTTGACGGGCGATGTCGCGCCCTGGCTCGTCGCGCTCGCGGTGCTGCCGGTGGCCTTCGGCTTCGGCTACGCGCTGCAGCGCTACGTGCTCAATGGCACGCTCGGAAAAGACCCGCTGCCTTCGCTGGTCGTCACCTTCGGCCTGTCGATCGTCATTCAGAACCTGCTGCTCGAACCGTTCTCGGCCGACCCGCGCGCCATCGAGACCGGCGGGCTCAACACGCAGGGCATCGCGCTGGGCGAGGCGATGTCGCTCGGGGTGTTGCCGCTCGTGGTACTGGCCATTGCCGTCATTGCGACCGGCGCGCTGCAGTGGCTCTTCGCGCACACGGCGCTGGGGCGCTCGTTCCGGGCCGTGTCCGACGATCGCGAGATCGCGGAGCTCATGGGGCTGAACGCGAAGAAGGTCTATGCGTTCGCAACCGCCATCGCCTTCGTGCTGATCGCCATCGCGGGTGCACTGCAGGGCATGCGCACGACGGTGTCTCCATCGGACGGCCCGCTGCTTCTGCTCTTCGCCTTCGAGGCCGTGATCATCGGCGGCATGGGCTCCTTCTGGGGCACGCTGGCCGGCGCGATGATCCTCGGCATCACGCAGCAGATCGGCTTCCGGCTCGACCCGGGCTGGGGCATCTGGTTCGGCCACATCGTGTTCCTCGTGGTGCTGGTGCTGCGGCCGCAGGGGCTCTTTCCAAAGACACGCGGATAAAGGCAGACAAGGCCGATGACGAACATGCCTCTTCCCATCGTTGCCGTCGAACGCGCAACAGCCGCGAGCCACGCCGCGCTCATCGTCGGCATCGCCATCGTGCTCGTGGCCGCCAGCCTCCCGTGGTGGGGCGAGTCGAGCTGGATGCGCGAGTTCGTCGAGATCGCCTGCTACTTCATCTTCGCGATGATGTGGAACCTGCTCGCCGGCTACGGCGGCATGGTGAGCATCGGGCAGCAGGCCTTCTTCGGCTTCGGCGGCTACGTGATGCTGATGCTCGGCAACTTCGCGGGAGTCAACCCGTTCATTGCGATACCGATGGGCGCACTGGCTGCCGGACTTGTCGCGATACCTGTGTCCTTCGTCGCGTTCCGGCTCTCGGGCGGCTACTTCGCCATCGGCACATGGGTCATCGCGGAGGTGTTCCGGCTCAGCTTCGCCAATGTTTCGGCGGTAGGTGGCGGCTCGGGTACCACGCTCACCGCGCTGCGCGGCATCGAGAAGGCCACACGTGAAAGCACCACCTACTGGATGGCGCTGGCCTGCGTGGTCGCTGCCGTCGCGCTGGTGTATTTGTTCCTGCGCAGCAAGCGCGGGCTGGCGCTGCTGGCGATACGCGACAACGAAGTCGCGGCGGAGTCGCAGGGCATTCCGGTCGCGCGCATGAAGCTCGCCGTGTACGTGGTCGCGGCTTTCGGCGCGGGGCTCGCGGGCGCGCTGTACTTCGTGGGCAACCTGCGCATCAGCCCCGACGCGGCCTTCAGCGTCAACTGGACGGCCTTCGCCATCTTCATGGTGGTCATCGGCGGCATCGGGCGCATCGAGGGGCCGCTCGTCGGCGCGCTCATCTTCTGGGCGCTCAACAAGTTCCTGAGCGACTACGGCACCTGGTATCTGCTGGGGCTGGGCCTGCTTGCGATCCTCGTCACGCTGTTCTTCAAGCAAGGGCTGTGGGGCTATGCGCAACAGCGGTGGGGCTGGTCGCTGTTTCCCACGCAGCGCAAGCTGCTGCGTACATCGCCTGCTGGTAGTACTTTCCTACGCGATAGACCCTGACGGGAAGCCACTTCAGGCTTGCGAAAAGCATCACCATCCTGTAACGTCTTGTAAACACAATGTAAGCACTTTCCCCAATTTTTCTCACTCTCCTGGAGTCATCTTGACGATCACCAAACGCCGCCTGCTGGAAGGCGGCGCGGCAGCCATTGCCGCTTCGCTGCTTGCGAAGACTTCGTGGGCCCAGCAGCGCAACAGCAGCACCGGCGACGCTTCCTGGCCGACCAAGCCCCTCCACATCCTTGTCGGCTTTCCTGCAGGCGCATCGCCCGATCTTGCGGCCCGCGCCATCGCAGAGCCCCTGTCGAAAATCCTGCGCCAGCCGGTGATCGTCGAGAACAAGCCCGGCGCCAGCGGCAACACGGTGGCCGACCAGGTGGCCAAGGCCACCGACGATCACACCGTCGGCGCGTTGATCAACGGCAACCTCACCATCGCCCAGCTGCTCAATCCGTCGCTGCCCTTCGATCCCGAGAAAGACTTCGCGCCGGTCGGCCTCATCGGCACCGCGCCGCTGGTGCTGGCGGTGTCGGGCAGCGCCACGGGCAAGACCTCGGCCGAGCAACTGCTGTGGGTGCGCAACCTCGGCAGCGGCGGCAAATACGGCACGCCGGGCGTGGGCACGGTGGGTCACCTGGGCATGGAACTCATCAAGAGCCGCGCGGCCATCACCGCGCAGCACAAGCCCTACACGGGCAATCCGCAGGTCATCGCCGGCCTGCTGGCCAACGAGATCCAGCTGGCGCTGCTGCCGCCGGGCCTCGCGATGCCGCACGTCAAGTCGGGAAAGATCAAGGCCATCGGCGTGACCTCGCCCGAGCGCAGCCCGCTGGCGAGCGAACTGCCCACGATCCGCGATGCGGACGTGCGCGGTGCCGATCTCGAGATCTGGACCGCGCTGGCCGCGCCCGCGGGCATGAAGCCCGCGGGCGCGGCCAAGCTCAACGCAGCGCTGGTCGAAGTGATCAGCTCGCCCGAGGTTAGCCAGGCATTGCTGAAGACCGGCTGGCAGGCCCAGCCCGGTTCGCCCGACACGCTGGCCAAGCGCATGCGCGCCGACACCACGCGCCTGGGCGGCGTGATCATCATGAAGGGCATCCACTCGGAAGGCTGACCGCGGGGGCGGCCAGCCTGTCAGGCGGCAGTCTTCAGCTCTTGCGCTTGAACAGCGGCTGGTCGAAGCGGATCGTGATGACTTCCGTGTCGTCCGGCTTGCCCTGCACCCGGCCGTCTTCCGTCGGGAAGTTGGTGTCGATCGCGACGGCCAGCGTGTTGTCGTCCACCACCTCGACGCTCTCGACTGAATCGAAAGGCATGGTGAACTTGCCGGCCGCCACGCCGGCCAGCGGGCCGCCGATGCCCGTCGGGTCGGAGATGTTCAGCAGGTCGACCAGCAGCGTCTTCTTCAGCACGCCGTCGGCATCCTTGACGTCGAGGTCGACCATGTACAGGCGCTTGACCACGGCCTTCGAGCCATACAGGCTGTCGCGCTCGATCAGCACGAACTTGTTGCCACCGATGTTGGTCATGTCGCCGATGACGATCTGGTTGTCCTTGGCCGGGCCATCCTTCCTGTAGACCGGGTTCTTGCCGGTGTAGAGCATCGAGGCGGGGTCGAACTCGAAGAAGTTCAGGTAGCGTTCGTCGTCGGCCACGGGGCGCAGCGAGGCGAGCGAGGGCGCGGCTTCCGGCACCGCATAGAGGCGGCTGTTGTCGCCGTTGAAGGCGAGGCTCTCGAAGCCGCGGCTCGCGAGCGAGGTGACGGCGGCGCCGTTGTTCATCACGAGCGGGTTGAACGGGCTGCGCAGGAACGGATGCGGCACCGGGTCGCCCATCAGCGTGCCGTTCTTGTCGAAGTGCAGGATGTAGGGGCCGAATTCCTCGCCCACGAAGTAAGTGCCGTCCTTCGCGCGGGCGATCGACTCCACGTCGAGGTCGAAGCCCGTCAGCAGCCGGCCGCTGACGATGCGCGGGTCCACGGGTATGCCGCTGTCGACGAGGTTGTTGCCGTTGACCTTCTGGTAGTTGGCGAAGTCGGCGGTGATCTTCAGGTCGACGCCCTTGCCGTCCTTCAGGAAGCCGTTGGCGTCGTTGAAGGCGACATGGCTGTTCACCTTCACGGTGCCGGGAACCGTCGTGCCGTTGGCCACCGTACGGAAGTCGATGCTGACGTTGTAGAAACCGACCACGAAGTCGCCGGAGTTGCCCTTGCTGCCGTAGCCGTTGTCGGGCATGGCGAGCCAGGTGCCGTCATCGTTCTTCAGCAGTGCCGAGAAGCCCGGCAGCGGCTGCCCGTCGACGAAGGGCGGTGTCACGCCGAGCGTGGCGGTGATGAACTGGCCCGTGGTCGGACCGGGCTGGCGGAACGTGGCGGGCAGGGAGGCCCAGCCCGTCAGCTTGTGGGGCAGTCCCGAGGAATTGTCCTGCGGTGGTTGGGGAGCTGGCGCGGGTGCTGGCGCAGGTGCCGGGGCGGGCGTTGCCGCCACCGGCGGAAAGGCGATGCCGCCTCCACCGCTGCCGCCACCGCATGCGGTGAGCGCGGCGGTGGCAACGACCGCGAGCGCGAGGTGGCGCGGCAATGTTGACGAGAAGAAAAGACTGGACATGAATGGACCCTCCATCGGTTTTGTAGTGAGGGGCGCAATCTAGAAAACCGATGTGACGTGCCCATGAATACACCGCTCAGAGCATGCGTGAAATCCTGTCCGCCGCTTCGCGCAGCGCGGGCAGCATGGTCTCCTGCATTGCCTTCGCGCTGGTGCGGTTCGCCTGTCCGCTGATGTTGAGCGCAGCCACCATGCGGCCCTGGCGGTTGACGATGGGTGCGGCCACGGAGATCAGTCCCTCTTCGAGCTCCTGGTTCACCAGGCACCACTGCTGCCTGCGCGCCTGCGCCACCTTGACCATCAGCGCGTCGATGTCGGTCACCGTGTGCCTGGTCAGCGCCTCGATGTTCGAAGCCTCGAGCCGTGCGCGCACTTCGTCGTCGTCGAGGTCCGCCAGCAGCAGCCGGCCCAGCGAGGTGCAATAGGCCGGCAGGCGTGAGCCCACGCCGAGGTTGATGTGCATGATCTTCTTCGTCGGCACGCGCAGCACGTAGACGATGTCGGTCGCATCGAGTACGGCGGCCGAGCACGACTCCTGCACCTGCTGCACCAGCGCTTCCATCACAGGCTCCGCGCGGTTCCAGATCGGCATCGACGAGAGATACGCGAAGCCCAGGTCGAGGATGCGCGGCGTGAGCGTGAAGAGCTTGCCGTCGGTCACCACGTAGCCCAGCGTCTGCAGCGTGAGCAGGATGCGGCGCGCCCCCGCGCGCGTCAGTCCGCTGCCGGCCGCCACTTCGCTGAGGGTCTGGTGCGGCGCATTGGCACTGAACGAGCGGATCACCTGCAGGCCCCGCGCGAAGGACTGCACGTAGCTGTCGCCGGGCGCGGGTGTTTCGGGTTGTGCGGGGTGGGTTGCCATGGTGCTCGATCCTCTCTAGAATTCATTATACGAACAAATGTTCTTTAGACGAACAAATCGGCGGTTCGCAGAATCGGTCGGCGTGTTCAGGCGGTTCGCTCCCGCGCTTTTCTTTCCTCACTCCCGGAGACAGGCTTCATGATCAACAAGATCGCGCGCTCGGTCGCCGATGCCCTGGCAGGCATCCAGGACGGCGCCACGGTTCTCATCGGCGGCTTCGGCACGGCCGGCATTCCCAACGAACTCATCGAGGGCCTCGTCGAGCAGGGCGCCAAGGACCTCACCGTCGTCAACAACAACGCGGGCAACGGCGAGACCGGCCTCGCCGCGCTGCTCAAGGCAGGCCGCGTTCGCAAGATCATCTGCAGCTTCCCGCGCCAGGCCGACAGCCAGGTGTTCGACGGGCTCTACCGCAGCGGCAAGATCGAGCTCGAACTCGTGCCGCAGGGCAACCTCGCAGAGCGCATCCGCGCCGCGGGCGCCGGCATCGGCGCCTTCTTCTGCCCCACCGGCTATGGCACGCAGCTTGCCGGGAACCGCGAGACCCGCGAGATCGACGGCGTGCAGTACGTGCTCGAGTACCCCATCCACGGCGACGTGGCGCTCATCAAGGCGGAGCGCGGCGACCGCTGGGGCAATCTGGTCTACCGCAAGGCGGCGCGCAACTTCGGCCCGGTGATGGCCATGGCCGCGAAGAAGACCATCGCCACCGTGCACGACATCGCCGAGCTCGGCACCCTCGCCCCCGAGACCATCGTCACCCCGGGTATCTTCGTGCACCAGGTGGTGCGCATCGAACGCGTGGCCACGCAGGCCGGCGGCTTCAAGAAGGCAGCATGACCATGACTTATCAACGTCGCACCAAGGACCAACTGGCCGCCCGCGTCGCACAGGACATCTTCGACGGCGCCGTCGTCAACCTCGGCATCGGCCAGCCCACGCTGGTGGCCAACCACCTGCCCAAGGGCCGCGAAGTCATCCTGCAGAGCGAGAACGGCATCCTCGGCATGGGCCCCGCGCCCGAGGCCGGCGAGGAAGACTACGACCTCATCAACGCCGGCAAGCAGCCCGTCACGCTGCTGCCGGGCGGCTCGTTCTTCCATCACTCCGACAGCTTCGCGATGATGCGCGGCGGCCACCTCGACATCTGCGTGCTCGGCGCCTTCCAGGTGTCGGCCACCGGCGATCTCGCCAACTGGCACACCGGCGAGAAGGACGCCATTCCCGCCGTCGGCGGCGCGATGGACCTCGCCATCGGCGCCAAGCAGACCTGGGTCATGATGGACCTGCTCACCAAGCAGGGCGTGAGCAAGCTGGTGAAGGAATGCACCTATCCGCTGACCGGCATCGGCTGCGTCAAGCGCGTGTACTCCGACCTCGCCACGCTCGAATGCACGCCGCAGGGCCTGAAGCTCGTCGACCTGGTCGACGGCCTGAGCCGCGAAGAACTCGAGAAGCTCGTCGGACTCCCGATCGCAGCCTGACCCCTTCAAGCAATCCAAGAGAGACAGACATGACCAACCAAGCCTTCATCTGCGACGCCGTTCGCACCCCCTTCGGCCGCTACGGCGGTTCGCTCAGCAGCGTGCGCACCGATGACCTGGGCGCCGTGCCGCTGAAGGCGCTGATGGAACGCAACAAGAACGTCGATTGGCAGGCCGTGAGCGACGTGCTCTACGGCTGCGCAAACCAGGCCGGCGAAGACAACCGCAACGTCGCGCGCATGTCGGCGCTGCTGGCGGGCCTGCCCATCGAACTCGGCGGCGGCACCATCAACCGGCTGTGCGGCTCGGGCCTCGACGCCGTGGGCACGGCCGCGCGCGCCATCCGCGCCGGAGAAGCGGGCCTGATGATCGCCGGCGGCGTCGAGAGCATGAGCCGCGCGCCCTTCGTCATGCCCAAGGCCGAGAGCGCCTTCAGCCGCAACAACGCGGTGTACGACACCACCATCGGCTGGCGCTTCGTCAACAAGCTCATGAAGGCGCAGTACGGCGTCGACTCCATGCCCGAGACGGCCGAGAACGTCGCCACCGACTACAAGATCGAGCGCGAGGCGCAGGACCTGATGGCGCTGAACTCGCAGCTGCGCGCCGTGGCCTCGCAGAAGTCCGGCTTCTTCGACGCCGAGATCGTGCCCGTGAGCGTGCCGCAGAAGAAGGGCGACGCGATCATCGTCAACAAGGACGAGCATCCGCGCGAGACCAGCCTCGAATCGCTCGCCAAGCTCAAGGGCGTGGTCCGCCCCGACGGTACCGTCACCGCCGGCAATGCCAGCGGCGTGAACGACGGCGCCTGCGCGCTGCTGCTGGCCGACGAAGCCAGCGCCGCGAAGCATGGCCTCACGCCGCGCGCACGCGTGGTCGGCATGGCCACCGCCGGCGTCGCGCCGCGCGTGATGGGCATCGGCCCCGCGCCCGCCACGCAAAAGGTGCTGGCGCTCACCGGCCTGAAGCTTGACCAGATCGACGTCATCGAACTCAACGAAGCCTTCGCCGCGCAGGGCCTCGCCGTGCTGCGCCTGCTGGGCCTGAGGACGACGACGCCCGCGTGAACATCAACGGCGGCGCCATCGCGCTGGGCCACCCGCTGGGTGCCAGCGGTGCGCGCCTGGCCACCACTGCAGTCAACCAACTGCACAAGGGCGGCGGCCGCTATGCGCTGTGCACCACGTGCATCGGGGTGGGGCAGGGCATCGCGGTGATCCTCGAACGCGTCTGACGACCGGACCACGGCGAAACGAAGAACAACCAGAGAAGCAAGAAGACAAGGCCATCGGCAGCCGCGGCAACAGCGGCCCGATGGCATTTTTTCAACCCAAGAGGACAGAGAGAAAGAAGGATCAGAGGATGAACCACACGTCGAAGAAGACAACGCGCCGCGGCGCCGGCATTGCCGCGTTCGCACTGGCGGCCGCAGCCCTGCTGCCCTCAACCGCACCGGCGCAGCAGGCCTTCCCCAGCAAGCCCGTGCGCATCATCACGCCGTTCCCCGTGGGCGGCGGCCCCGACGGCGTGGCCCGCCTCGTGGCCGACAAGCTCTCGCGTGCCTGGGGCCAGCCCGTGGTGGTCGAGAACCGTCCGGGCGGCAACGGCTTCATCGCCATCGACGCATTCAAGCGCGGTGCGAAGGATGGCCACGACATCATCGTGCTCGACAACGTGCACCTTGCCGCGTACCCGGCGCTCTTCAAGAAGCTGCCCTACGACACGGGCAAGGACTTCGACGCGCTGCTGCCGCTGTTCAAGACCTACTTCTTCTTCACCGTCGCCACCAACAGCAAGTACAAGACCATCGGCGACCTGATCGCCGACGCCAAGGCCAACCCCGGCAAGCTGGACTACGGCTCGTGGTCCGTCGGCAACCCGGTGCACCTGGGCTCGGAGCTCTTCGAGTCGGCCACCGGCACGCAGATGGAGCACATCGTCTACAAGGAAACCACGCAGCTCTACACCTCGGTGGCAACCGGCGAACTGGCCTTTGCGCTGGGCAGCAGTGCCACCGCCGGCCCGCTGCAGCGCGCGAACAAGCTGCGCTTCCTGGCCGCTGCCGCACCGCAGCGAGTGGCAGCCTTCCCCGACGTGCCGACGGTCGCCGAATCGGGCGGCCCGAAGGGCTTCGAGGTCATCGGCTGGAACGCCATCGCCGTGCCCAAGGGCCTGCCCGCATCGGTCACCGAGAAGATCAAGCGCGACATCGAGAAGGGCCTGGCCGAGCCCGACGTGCTGGAGAAGTTCAAGAGCTTCGGCTACGAGCCCTTCCCGACCACGCGCCCGCAGTTCGACGAGTTCGTGGCGAGCGAGACGAAGCGGTTCACGGACGTGATTCGCAAGGCGAACGTTTCGCTGGACTGAGCAGGCTGCCGAGTTACCGTGCTGCCACGTGCAGCGTGCGCACCTCGGCGGTGGGCTGTTGCTCCGAAAGCGGTCCGCCCCAGCCCTTCGGCAGCTCGCGCAGAACGGCCTTCGCATCGAGCGAGCGGATCGCCACCGAGTTGTCCGCAGGAATGCGCCCCTGCGCCAGCAGCGCCTCGTAGCGCAGGGCGCTCACCCTCAGGAACGACGCGAAGTTGCCGACTTCGCCGCGCGCGGCCACCAGCTCGTCGTAGAGCCGTTCGATGAGCTGCACCACGACCATGCCGTCGCGCTGCGCGATTTCCTCCAGCACCTGCCAGAACAGGTTCTCGAGCCGGATGCTGGTGACCACGCCGTGCAGCCGCACCGAGCGCGTGCGCGCGTCGTAGCTCTGCGGGTCGGCGCTGATGAAGACTTCGCACATGATGGGCTGTCTCCTTTGCGGGGAAGGTGGGCGACGCGTGCACTGTAGCGCCGCCCGCCGGGAACTCAATGCTCGATGCGGGTGCCCAGCACGGCCAGGAACTGCGAAAGCCACGCCGGGTGCGCCGGCCATGCGGGCGCGGTGACCAGGTTGCGGTCGGTCACGGCCTGGTCTACAGGAATGCCCATGTACTCGGCGCCCGCCAGTTCCACTTCGACCTGGCAGGCCGGGTAGGCCGACACCTTGCGGCCCTTCAGCAGGCCGGTGGCCGCCAACAGCTGCGCGCCATGGCACACCGCCGCCAGCGGCTTGTCGGCCGCGAGGAAGTGTCGCGCGATCTCGACCACGCGGCTGTTCATGCGCAGGTACTCGGGCGCGCGGCCGCCGGGAATGACGAGGGCGTCGTAAGCCTCGGGGCGCACGTCGGCAAAGTTGGCGTTCAGCGTGAAGCGGTGGCCAGGCTTCTCGCTGTAGGTCTGCGCGCCCTCGAAGTCGTGGATGGCGGTGTGGACCCAGTCGCCGGCCTTCTTGTCGGGCGCCACGGCATGCACCGTGTGGCCTACGGCCAGCAGGGCCTGGAAGGGCACCATGGTTTCGTAGTCTTCGGCGTAGTCGCCGCAGAGCATGAGGATCTTGCGAGCCATTTCTTGTCTCCTTCGAACGAGGTTGGAATGCGGACCTGCGCCGCAACGCAAGCCGTCGCCGGATTATTCGAAGGGGGAGGGCGCGGCGGGTAGCAGCCGGCTGTGACTTCGCCGGGCGCGATGTCCCGGCCCGGTTAACAGAAGTTCGCAAAGATTGCTCGGCGCGCAGAAGAAGCTACGCCGCGCCACGGGGGCGTCATTGACCTGCCTTTTCCGCTGCATAGCCTCGTTCAGGGTTTTCCCGTATCCGCGGGGCAACCTCATCCGGACAGACACAACTCGCACAAAGGCAGAACCATGAAGACCACCCGACTCGCAATTGCCGCGGCACTCGCCGTGCTCGCCCTCTCTTCCGCCAACGCCCAGCAACGCACCCGCGAAGCCGTCGAGGCCGAAGCCATCGCCGCTGCCCACGCCAAGGACCAGAACGTCACGCGCGGTTCACGCGGTGCCGATCCGTTCACGTCCACGGCCGACGCCGAGGCCGTGTACAAGCAGGCCGTCGAGACGGCCCATGCACCGAACCAGAACGTGACCCGCGGCTCGCGCGGTGCCGATCCGTTCACCTCCAGCCGCGACCCGGCGCAGGTCTACCAGGAAGCCATGGCAACGGCCGCGGCGCCCGACCAGAACGTGACCAGCGGCTCGCGCGTCAACAGCAAGGTCATCTCGACCATGCAGAACCCGGTGCTGCAGTCGGCACAGGGCAAGTAAGCAAGCGGAACTCCAGAGGCCTCGCCCGAACGCGCTCCGCTACGCATTCCGCGCGCGGCGCGCGGGTTCGGCCTGGTGCAGGTAGCCGGTGAAGGTGTCGGGCGGCGACGAGCCCGTGAGGCGGGTCATGATCCGCCCGACCTCGCCCCGGTGATAGCCCGCGTGGGTTGCCACGTGGGCCAGCATCTCCTCGCGCGACATCCTGCCCGGTGCCCCGTCGGTGAAGGTGAATTCGATGCTTTCCTCGAGCTCGCGCGGGCTCAGGCGCGCGATGTAGTCGATGTACCAGCGGTCGGTTTCCCTCACGGCCTCGGCCAGCGTCTCCGGTGGCGGCGGCTCGGGCGCGCCCGTTGTGCTGAAGGCGTGTGCCGTGCGCTGCACGTTTGCCACGAAGATGCGATCGACGATGGCTGCATGGTTGAAGACGCGAAGCGCCGTGCGGTAGTCGTCGGGCGGGGCTATTCCCGCAATGTCGGCCAGGCCCGCCAGCAGGCCTTCGTCGGCCTAGGCCTTGTAGCGGAACAGCGAGGCCAGAAGCGTCTGCGTACTCATCACAATCTCCCCTTGAACGATGAAACGGGCACTGCGCGTGCGTGCGGTCCTATTCTTGAGTGGAGCTCCGATCTTGGGTACTCGCATTCCCCCACAGCGCAGGACCATGCGCAAAGCGCCCAGCCAGCAGCGCTCGCGCGTCACGGTGGACGTGATCGTCGAAGCCGCAACTCGCGTTCTGGCGCGTCGCGGATGGGCGCGCTTCACCACCAACGAGATCGCGGCGGTCGCCGGTGTCAGCGTCGGTTCGCTTTACCAGTATTTCCCGGACAAGCTGGCCATTGCGGAGGCGATCCGGGAGCGGCATCTCGAAGAGGTGCTCGTGGCTTTGTCGGGTTCCAGCGAAAGCGACAACGAAGCCGTTTCACTCGACCAGAGGGTGGAGCGCTTCGTGGACGGTGTCATTGCCGCCCATTCGGTCGACCAGGCGCTGCACCGCGTGCTGGTCGATGAAGTGCCGCTCGCCGCGCGTTCCAGCTATCCCGAGTTCGAGGCGGAATACCAGCGGCGCTACCGGGCGCTGGTCGCCCGTGACGACGACATCGGCAGCAGCAACGAAGACGACACGGCCGCTCGCATGCTCTCGTCCGCGGTCGAAGGGGTGGTTCATGCGGCGGCGCGTCGTGGCGAGTTGGGCTTGCCCGCGCTCAGGCGTGAGCTCGTCAGGCTGGTCCTGGCCTATCTGCGCGATCGTCAGCACACCGGCTGAATCCCTTGCCGGTGTGGACAGCACGCCCCGTCCCTGACCACAATGCCCGCCGAGTTCCTTCACTCACTCGTCCTGAAAGGTCATCGCAATGAAAAAAATGCTCGTGCCGGTTTGCCTGGCCCTGGCTCAGATGATGGTCGTGTCGGTGGCGTCCGCGCAGTCTTCCGGCGAAGCGGACCCGGCGCAAGGAAAGGCCCGGCCCACGGCGCCCACCACCAGGGCGGAGCGCGCCGAGGCGCGCAAGGAGCGTCGTACGGAAGGCGCTGCTGCGGCACGCGGGCCGCAGATCCAGGAAGGCGAAACGCGCCCCACGACCGCGCCCAAGGTGTCGAGGGAAGAACGCCGCGCCGCCGCGGCCAAGCGCCGCGCCGCGAACCGCGAGGCGATGAAGGCGGGCCAGCTGTCGCGCGGCGGCAGCAACGACGCGCCGGAAAAGCAGAAGAAGCCCTGAGAACGACCGGCCCGCCGGGTTCTCAGGCGTAGGCCTTGGCCGAGCGCAATTGCAGCGAGGCCAGCATCCGCGCTTCCTCCGCGTCGCGCAGGCTCTTGGCGGCACGGCTGGCGGCGTACGTCACGTAGAGCGTGTCGACCGCCTTTGCCCAGCACTGGGCCGTCTGGTAGATGCTGTTGGCACTCCCCGGTGTGGCCGGCACGGCGTATCCGGCCCTGCGGAGGATGTTGGCTTTGTGTTCGATGCTGAGCATGACGTGGGCCCTCCGACGATGTTGTCAGGGCCACGATATCCGCGATGCGCCGTGTGCGCTATTGGCTACACGACGTATCCAGATGTTGGAAAACCCGCCTCCAGAGGGGATTGGGGCGGCATGAACCAAGCCAAAAGGCTTATATCGTGTTGCCCGATTGCCACACGAGGGTGGCGGCAGTCAGGTCCTCCAGCGCGCTGCCGACGGCCTTGAAAACGGTGCGTTCCTCGGTGCTCGAGCGGCCCGGGCGCTCCGCACGGCACAGCGTGGCCAGCGTGCCCTGGACTTCTTCCGCGCGCAGCGTGCCGGCAGCCATCGCGTCGAGCAGGTCGCCAGACTTCTGCAGCGCCTCGTCGGTGTCGACGAAGGTTCGTGCGCCCGCGAAGCACTGCACGTCTGCCTCGCGCATTGCTGGCGTGAAGCTGCCGATCAGGTCCAGGTGCGAGCCCGGGGCCAGCCACTCGCCGTGCACCAGCGGCGCGGTGGCCAGCGTTGCGCAGCTCACGATGTCGGCCTGGCGCACGGCGGCTTCCAGGTTGGTCGCGGCCCGCGCGTTCCAGCCCTCGGCGCGCCACTGTGCCGCCAGGGCCTCGGCGCCTTCCGGCCGATGGTTCCATACCCACAGCTCGTCGATGGGCCGCACGCTCGCATGCGCTGCCGGCAGCATGCGGGCGATGCGGCCGGTGCCCAGCACCAGCAGCCGCCGCGAATCCTGCCGCGCCAGGAAAGATGCGCCCAGCGCCGACGCCGCCGCCGTGCGGCGCGCGGTGATCTCGTTGCCGTCCATCAACGCCAGCGGCACGCCGGTGCGCGCGTCGTACAGCACGTAGGTCGCATGCAGGCCGGGCAACCTGCGCGCACTGTTGCCGGGAAAGATGTTGATGGTCTTGATGCCCAGAAAGCCCGCGTCGCTCCACGCCGGCATGATGAGCACGGTGCCCTTGCTCCCGGCGGCTTCCACGGTGTGCACGTGGCGTGGCGGCACCTGGGCTTCGGCTGCGAAGGCCGCGCGCAGCGCTGGCACCAGCCGCTCGAAACCGAGCGGTGCACGGGTGGCTGCCTCGTCGAAATGCTTCATGGCTGTTGTTGTCGTCGTAGTCACTGCTGCAGCGGGTGCTGCGCCGACTCGAAGAACTCGGTCAGCGCCTTGCGATAGGCGGCGCCGTAGCGCAGGGCCGTCATCGGCTCGAGGTGGCTGGCGCCCGGCACTTCGATCAGCTGTTTGGGCTCGCGCGCTTCTGCGAGCAGGCGCTTCGAGTGCGCGAGAGGAATCACCTGGTCGGCCGTGCCGTGGATCAGAAGCAGCGGAATGGGCGAGATGGCCGCCACGTACTTCGATGCAGCGTACTCGTCGCTCACCAGCAGGCCGGCGCCCTTGAGCTTGTCGTTGGCGATCGAGGAGTAGGAATAGAAGGTCGACTCGATGGCCGCGGCCCTCACGCCCGCGCGGTTGCCCGCGCCCACCACCGCGATGGCGTTGGTGCCGCCCAGGCTCTGCCCGAAGACGAACAGCCGCCCGGGGTCGACGTCGCCGCGCGAGCGCACGTAGTTCAGCGAGGCGTTGGAGTCCTCGAACACGCCCTTGGGCTCCGGCTTGCCTTCGGACTGGCCGTAGCCGCGGTAGTCGAACACGAACACGTTGTAGTCCCGCTTCGGCAGCCAGGCCACGAAGCGCCAGTGCGTACTCATGTTCTGCGCGTTGCCGTGGAAGTGCACGACAGTGCCCTTGGCTTCCTTCGGGTTCTGGCGGTTCTCGGCGGGCAGGAACCAGCCGCTCAGGCGCGTGCCGTCGGCACTGGTGAATTGCACGCTCTCGTAGCGCAGGCCCAGCGCGTCGGGCGTTTCGTAGCGCACGTTGTCGGGGTAATAGAACATCGACTGCACGCAGCCACCCAGCATGAGCGGCAGCGCGCACATCGCCAGCCTCGTGCACCACCGGCGGACCGCACCGCCCTTCATGGCCGCGCGCCCGCGGTTGCCGCGCGGTTTTCCGCGAGCATGTTGCAGAAGAGCGCTCCTTGCTCGATGGCGTCGTCGAGCGCGACATGCGTGTGCGGCAGCCCGGCGTCGAACCAGCGACGCGGCATGGCGCGCTTGGTGCTGTCGCGGTAGTCGAGCTTCAGCATCGCCATCGCGAACGACTTCACGTCGAGCGCCGAGTGGCTGAACGGGCTCTCGCCCGCGAAGCGCATCAGGTACCAGTAGACGAACAGGAAGTCGAAGCCCGCCGGGTACGCGACGAACACCGGCCGCGCATGCAGGCCCTTGAGCCAGCTCACGTAGTTCTTCATGGCGTGGGCCGGGTCCTGCAGGTCGGTGCGGCAGGCGGCCCAGGCCTCCGGCTGGGTCTTCCACCAGGCGGCGGTCTTCGGGTCTGCCTCCGCGCCGGGCAGTGTGTGCAGGTTGGCGCTGAAGGTGGAGACGAGCTGCTTGTCGGCCGTGTAGTCGGCCGAGCCGAAGCTGAGCATCGAATTCGGGCCCGGGATGGGGCCGTCGGATTCGACGTCGGTGCTTATGTAGATTTCTGGCATGAATTGAATGATTTCAAGGCCGTAGCGAGGCTGCAAGCCCGGTTAGCTTGTGTTGGTCTGGAACAGGCGCTTCCACCACTGGCTTTGTGCCGGCGGATCGGCGGGAGGCGAAAGGGGCGGTTCGATGGTCGATTGCAGGAATTTCCTGCTCGTGCGGGCACGGTCTTCGAGGGCTTTGATGACGCCGTGAGATGCCCACTCCGACGGTTCGCTTTCCAGCTGAGCCAGTGCCCATTGCAGTTCCGCTTCGGCCTCCGCGGGCACGGGTGTAGCGTCGGCGGCGCCTTGCACGATGGCGAGCAGTTGCGGCACGCTGCCCTTGTCGTACCAGAACGCGAATGCGGCAATGCGGGAGAAGACCGCCGCCTTCATCGCGGCATCGTCAGGACCCGCTTTTTTCTGCGACTGCAGATGACGCCTCAGGTCGTGCCAGACATCAAGGAAGTCGCCCACCATCTCGTGGCACTCCGTGGGAAAGTCCGCCCGCCGCTCCAGCAACTGGCGCCACAGCCAGTGGTCAAGTATGTCTTGCGGGATGCGCGCCTCCTCGACGCCGATGGCCCTGGCATACGCTTCGAGATTCGGATGAGTCGCTTGAGCGCAAAAGGCTGCGAAGGCCATCTGCTTCTTGTCCGGAAGGCCTTCGAGCCGCGCCGTGTAGGCCTGAGCAAAGCGGCTCTGGGCATGCGAGGCAGTGACCTGTCCGATGTTCTTGCGCAGCCAGTCGAGGTACCAATCGTTGAAACCCATGAGGGTTTCATCCGCGTTGAGGAACGGGTGAATGCCGCCGTTGTCGGCGCGCAAGTCTCGCCACATGGTTCCGGCTAGCGGCCCCGTGACCACCAGCCAGTTGCGCAGCGCACAGCCCTCGTGGCAGATGGGAATGGCACCGTCCGTGAGATGCGGTGCGTAGTACTCGCTCTCGAGCCTCGCATTCCATGCTTCCCATAGTTGGTCTTCTTCATGGATCGGCGTGCCTTCGGGCGGATCCGGTTGTTGCTGCCAGAAAGTGTCCGGCAGGTTCCAGGCACGCTCCAGCGGAAACGGCTTCGACAGGTCGCCGATGAGGCCGTAGCCGTCCTCCCATTTCGAGAGATCATGGCCGTGGTCCTGCTGGCCGAGGGGAAAGACGCCATAAGACGGGCCGGCGCCGCCATTGCCGATTTCGGTGATGAATCGGCGGTATTCCGGTGGAAAGCGGCACTGGTGCTTGGCCTCCATCCGCGCGACTTCTTCCTCGGCGAGCGGTGGGTTCAAGTCGTACCAGTGCGACTTTGCCGCGAAACAGGCGCAGTCGAGGTCGAGCCGCGTGAGCGTGCGGAGCTGGGAAAGGATGTCGTTCACTCGATGTCCAGTATGGAGGCGACGGACCGCTGGAGCTCTTCGACCAGCTCCGGGTCCATGTATTTGTATTCATCGGGAATGTCGAGCACATGGACCGGCTTGTGCGCCAGCACCCGCGAGAACTCGGCCACTAGCCTCGACTTGTGCTTTTCTTCCATCACCAGGATCACGTCGGCCCATTCGATGTCGTCGATGGACACCTTGTGCCGTGCGTTCGGGCTGGTGCCGGCGGAGCGCGCGGAGATCAGCGGGTGCCGGCGCCAGAGCTGCTCTGCCGTCGGGCTGCGCCATTGGTTTCTGCTGCAGATGAAGAGAACGTTGCGCATGGGTTGGCTCGGGGGCTTGGGCAACTGGAAGACGTGCATGTCCCGCCAACTGCCCGAAGAGTTCTCGATCAGCGCGACTTCCGTGCACGCCGCGCGCACGGCGCCTGATGCAAGAAGGCGGGACTGAAGCTCGGCTGCCGCCGTGTCCGCATCGCGCGCATTGCCGTGTGCCACGGTCAGGTGCGGAATGACGCCCTCGTGTTCGCCGCCGTACGGTGGGAAGTCGGGAAACGCTTCCGCGAGCGCCAGTGTCATTTCAATGAAGGGCGCGGCCGGCTCCGGTGCAAGGTAGGCGGTTTCGGGAAAGCGTCCGACCTCGCGCAGGGTGAATGCGAACGATGGCGTCCGGTTCAATGCCTGCTGTGCGCGTTCCAGCACTTCGGCCGTGATCAGCGCGGGGTCCATGAAGGGAACGAGCACCGTGATGTGAGCCGGCACTCCCAGTGCGACGGTCGCGTCGTAGCGACGGCGCAAGTCTCCGGCCAGAGGCTCGGCTGCAGGGACTTTCACGGCGAATGCGGAAATGGCCATCGCGGCGGAGGATAGCTCAGGCGGCCGCGATCCGGCTCCATTCCAGGCCGTGCTTGACGAGGTACTTGCGCAGCCGGTCGGCGTCGTTCACCACGCTGCGCTGCGCGCGCGAAGCCTGGAAGAGCTGTCGGCCCGCATCAGACAGGCTGCGCGATTGCCGGCAGATGCGCACTACCGCTTCGAGCTGCAGGCGGTCGAACAGGTCGAGGGCCGATGCGCGCTCTTCGCCGAGCAGTGCATCGAGGTCGACGTCGCCGCCGGCAGTGGTTGCTGCGCCCGCGTGCTTCCACAGCCAGCGCAGCCGTGCGATCTCGGCCTCCACCAGCGCGACCGGAATACGCCCGCCGTCCGCCAGCGTCGCCAGCCGCGTCACGCTGGCCGAGAGGTCGCGGAAGTTGCCGCTCCAGATCGCCTCGCCGCTCTGCGCGAAGCGCAGGTAGGCGGCGCGTGCCTCGGCATTGAAGCGCACCACGCGATTGTTCTCGGCGGCGTGGATGGCCAGCAGGTGGTCGACGTTGGGCTCGATGTCCTCCGGCCGCTGCGCGAGGCCGGGCAGGTCGTAGGTCCAGAGGTTGATGCGTGCGAACAGGTCTTCACGGAAGCGGCCCTCGGCCACGTCGCTGCGCAGGTCGCGGTTGGTGCCTGCGATCAGCTGGAAATCGCTTTCCACTTCCTTGTCGGCGCCCACGGGGAAGAAGCGCTTCTCCTCGATCGCCTTCAGCAGCATCGCCTGCTCGTCGAGGCCGAGTTCGCCGATCTCGTCGAGGAAAAGGGCGCCCTGGTGCGCCGTGCGCAGCAGGCCCGCGCGGTCGCTCGCCGCCCCGGTGAAGGAGCCCTTCTTGTGCCCGAACAGCGTGGACGCCGCTCCGTCGCCACGCAGCGTCGCGCAGTTCACTTCGACGAACGGGCCCGTCATCTGGTGGCGCGACTGCTTCAGTTCGAACATGCGCCGCGCCAGGAAGGACTTGCCCGCGCCCGTCGGTCCGACCAGCAGGATCGGCGCACGCGAGCGCACGGCCACGCGCTCGATCTCGTCGATCAGCGCATTGAAGCGCGCGTTGCGCGTGGCGATGCCGCTCTTCAGGAACGCGACGGCGTCGCGCTGCTCCGCGTCGAAGCGCCGCGCGATCACGTCGTAGCGCGACAGATCGAGGTCGATCAGCGTGCACTTGCCGGCCTCGCCCTCGCGCTGATTCCGAGGCGGCGAGGTCTGTGCCAGCACGCCGGGCACCACGCGTGATTCGGACAGCAGGAACATGCAGATCTGCGCGACGTGCGTTCCGGTGGTGATGTGCGTCCAGTACTGCTCGCGCTCGGTGTCGAAGCTGTAGCCGCGCGCCCAGTCGTACAGGCGGGTGTAGACCTCGCCGAAGTCCCATGGGTCGGCGAGGTCGAGCGGCACGAGGTTGACGGTGGTCTCGGGCGACACCGTGGCGATATCGGCCTTCACCAGCTCGGCCAGCGCCTTGTGGCGCAGCGTGTAGAGCAGCTCCATGCGCGAGACGACCATGTCCTCGTGCTGCGCGAGCGAGACGGTGGGGCGCCACTTGTTCCAGCGGCCCGCGCCCTGGCCGGCGTCGAGCTGGGTGCCGAGGAAACCGATGACGACGATTGGCTTCATGAATAAAAAGCTATCTTAATTTCTATGAAGTATCTGAATGCTAGCAGTTCGGATATGGCGTGAGTTGAGTGACAGAAAAGAATTTATCTATCCATATCAACGACTTGCGTAATTTCCGGGGATGTTCTTGCCTAGCCTTGCCCAACCTGGCATGCCAACTGCAATAGACAACCCGTCGGATGCAGTTCATCCGCTCGCAGGTGTCGCATTCAAGCGGCCCGGTGCCGCAGGCCAGATCCTGTCTTGGGCTCGCGGTATGTCGCTGTTGAACTGGCTGGCAACTGAACTTGATTCAGTTCTGCTCATGGTTGAGCGCCGTGCTAACCACATGGAGTTGCGGGTTCGATTCCCGCGAAAAACCCTGGCGGTGCTCGCACCGCCATCTGATGGGGCGAAAGCCCCCCGCCCCGGCACACCCGAGCGATGGCGCAAGGCCCCAAAAAGCCCTGCGCGCGCGACACAGTGCCAAGCGCAGGCGGCTTGCGCGCTGTGTGCGTGGCAGGGAACTGCGTGCGGCCATCGACGGTGAGGAAAGTGACGGCGTTGCACATGCAACGAGGGAGGCACCGACCGGACCGCGCGACCGCCGCATGACAGGCCTTGGCTGTCGCAGTGTCCGCCGCCTGCCCTTTCGTGGGCCTGGATCGATTGATTGATGAATGAACGACCGATTGACTGGCTGAGCGAACGAAGAACGAATCGGACGAACGGCCGAACCGAACAAACAGGAGAAAAAAATGCTGGGCTTCAACCAATACACCATCAAGAAGAACGAACGCGCATTGCTGCTGCGCAACGGTGATTTCGAGCGACTGCTCGGTCCGGGAAAGCACCGCGTGTTCGCAGGCTTCGATACCGTCCAGCTGCAACGTTTCTCGCTCGCCGAGCCGGTGTTCGAGCACGAGCTGGCCGATTACTTCCTGGCGCGCGAACCCGAACTGGTCGAGCGCGAGTTCGTGCAGGTGTCTCTGGGGGAAACCCAGGTCGGCCTGCGCCACGAGGACGGTGTGCTGGTGCAGATCCTGCCGCCTGCGACGCGCAAGCTGTATTGGCGCGGCCTGCGCGAGCAGCGCATCGACGTGATCGACGTGGCGGCCGATGCGCGCCTGCCGGCCGAGCTGCTCGCAAAGCTGCAGAGCGTGGCTCTGCGTCCGCGTGCGGTGCAGGGGCTCGAAGGTGTGCTGCTGGTGCAGGTACCCGAATTCCATGCCGGCGTGCTGACGCTCGAAGGGCAGATGCAGGCGCTGCTGCCGCCGGGAAACCACGGTTTCTGGCGCTTCAACCGTCAGGTTGCCATGACCAGCGTGGACCTGCGTTCGCAGATCGCCGAAGTGAGCGGACAGGAAATCCTGACCCGCGACAAGGTGGGCCTGCGACTGAACATGTCGGCCGTGTGGCGGTTCACCGATGTGCGGCAGGCCATGGCGCAGATGCCCAAGCCCGCCGAGCATGTGTATCGCGAGTTGCAGTTCGGGCTACGTGCCGCCGTCGGCGAGCAGACGCTCGATGCTCTCCTGGAGAACAAGGCGGCGATCGACCAGACGGTGCTGGTGCAGGTGCGCGAGCGGCTGGAAGGTTCGGGTATCGCGCTGGAAAGCGTGGGCGTGAAAGACATCATCCTGCCCGGCGAGATGAAGACCATCCTCGCCCAGGTGGTGGAGGCCGAGAAGTCGGCCCAGGCCAACGTGATCCGTCGCCGCGAGGAAACCGCGGCAACGCGCTCGCTGCTGAACACCGCCAAGGTGATGGAGGGCAACCCGGTTGCATTGCGGATGAAGGAACTCGAAACGCTGGAACGGGTGGCCGAGCGGATCGACAAGATCTCTGTGATCGGTGGGCTTGATCAGGTGCTCAACGGACTGGTGACGCTTCGGCCGAACGGTTCCTGAGCAATAGGCAAAGAGAGATACGGGCACGCAGGCACAGAAGGGAGCGCCACTGCCAAAAATGTTGATATTGCCGGCAGCCTGGGTAAGACCAGGTACGGCGGGCAAGTCGGGCGACGAGCAAGGTTGAGGATGCAGGTGCTGGCTCCGATGACGGGTCTGTCACTGGCGCGCGTTTCCAATCGTCGACTGGGCCATCGGACTCAAGAACCATGGTCGCCGTATTGATGCGGGTTCGAATCCCGCCGTGTCCACCAACTTTGTGAGCGAAGAATTGATTATGTACAAGCTGAATAAAAAAGAAATTGCTTCAACTTTTCACGTGAATTTGGATGGGATCGCCTCGGATCTCATTCGAGCGCACTCGCTCAAATTTACTCAGGATGTTGTGAATCTGAGTTCACCGTTGTTCCGCTGGCTAGATTTCAGGCTTCGCTATGTCGACCCAGCTCCGCGCCAAATCGTCTTCTCTGACAAGTTTTCGGTTTCCCGGATGCCCGCAAGTGTGCAAGTAGCCCTGGAAAAATTGATTCGAATGATCGAAGAGGGAAAGGACATCAATCCCTATCAAGGGCGTGGCCTCCTCAAGAACGATGTAAGCCGTGAGTTGCGTGATAGTAGAACTGACTTGTTATGGGCCGACTGGGGGATCACTCACTTCCATCTTGATGCAACACCGATTCCTGCTGGGCAGTACTTTTCCATCCCCGCCGACTATCTGGTTTTTTGTATTGTCAGTGCCGATGCTGTTGCCTTTGTCGACGTACTTAGGCATCCCCATGGGGACGGATTTAGTGATCGCTCTTTGATTGAAACTGTTCATCGAAATTGGCCCGAGTACTTGGATATGTTCAAGTTGAAGGGCGTCCTGCCGGGAGGTTCTTTGAGCCAATCAGAAATTTATCTCCTTAGAAAGAACGGAATCAACCCTCCTCTGGTTTTAGGTGACTCGGTGTACATGTCTCCTGGCATGGGCATAACCAGCGCATCGACTCCCGCAAAAGTGACTTTGATCATGCATCGCTTACAGGACACTGTTGATGAACTGGCCAAGGTCATATGCGAAGAAGAGGGTCAAGTCTCGAAAATCTTGCGGGAGAACGGATCGGGTGCACCAGTTCTTTCTCTATGCATCACGGAAAGAGGTCTCGTTGTGCACGACGAGACTTCAAATATCGCCTTCACGCTTTCGAAGTTACGCGGCATGGAGGAGGCTTGCGATTTGATGACCCCTTCATGGGCTATCGAGAAATTACTGGCGAATGCCATACCTAGAGTTGAAAAGTTATGAAGCAAGAAAACTACAACCTGCACGAAGTCGAGAACGGCGTGCCCGTGAAGATGTGGACCCGCGGCGTGCCCGTGGAAGACGAGGCGCAGAAGCAACTCGAGAACGCCGCGCGCCTGCCCATCGTGTTCAAGCACATCGCGGCCATGCCCGACGTGCACTACGGCATCGGCGCGACGGTGGGTTCGGTGATCCCGACCTTCAAGGCCATCATCCCGGCCGCGGTGGGCGTGGATATCGGTTGCGGAATGATGGCGTGCAAGACCACGCTGCATGCCAACGACCTGCCCGACAACCTGGCGCCGCTGCGCTCGGCGATCGAGAAGGCCGTGCCGCACGGCTCCAATCCCAAGCGCATGGGCCGCGACAAGGGCTCGTGGGAAACGCCGCCGAACGAAACCGACGTGGCGTGGGGTGCACTCGTGGACGAGTTCGACGCGATCTGCGAAGACTACCCGCGCCTGAAGAACACCAACAACCACAAGCACCTGGGAACGCTGGGTACGGGCAACCACTTCATCGAGGTGTGTCTGGACGAGGCGGGTTCCGTGTGGTTCATGCTGCACTCGGGTTCGCGCGGCGTGGGTAACGCCATCGGCACGCACTTCATCGAACTCGCGAAGAAGGACGCCGAGCAGCACCAACGCAACCTGCCCGACCAGGACCTGGCGTACTTCGAAGAGGGCGCCAAGTACTTCGGCGACTACGTGCGCGCGGTGGGCTGGGCCCAGAAGTTCGCGCGTGCGAACCGCGAAGTGATGATGCAGCGCGTGGTCGCGGCCGCGCGCAAGGTCATCACCAAGCCTTTCGAGGCGCACGTGGAAGCGGTGAACTGCCACCATAACTACGTGAGTCGCGAGACGCACTTCGGCGAGGACGTGCTCGTGACCCGCAAGGGCGCGGTGAGCGCGAAGGCCGGCGAGCTGGGGATCATCCCCGGAAGCATGGGCGCCAAGAGCTACATCGTGCGCGGAAAGGGCAACCCCGAGAGCTTCATGAGCTGCAGCCATGGCGCCGGTCGAAAGATGAGCCGTACGAAGGCCAAGAAGCTCTACACCGTGGCCGATCAGATCGCCGCGACGGAAGGCGTGGAATGCCGAAAGGACGCCGACGTGATCGACGAGATCCCGATGGCCTACAAGGATATCGACGCGGTGATGGATGCGCAGAAGGACCTGGTGGAGGTGGTCTACACGCTCAAGCAGGTTGTTTGCGTGAAGGGTTGAAGGTGAGGTCGAAATACGGTCTCACTGTGGCGCTGTAGAGGAAAGGCCGTCGGACGGCCTGCCCTCGCAGTGCAGTATGCGAGGGTTTGAAAGATGAAAAGCAACAAGCAACGCCGCGCCGAGATCAAAGCGCATCGCCTCGAACGTGCCGCTGCGCTGGCTGCGCGTCTGCGCGTGCAGGACGTCCGTCTGCCGCAGATCGAGTGGGCGCATCCGCTCGACTGGGAGCCGGCAGATCGGCTCGTCCTGGGGCTGTACAACAACACGTACAGTCCACTGCCCGCCTTCTATGCGGCACGCCAGTTCACCTGCCGCGATTGCGGAGCTGAAGAGGTGTGGACGGCCAAGCAGCAGAAATGGTGGTACGAGACGATGCACGGCCATATCGATAGCCGTGCCGTGCGTTGTCTTGCATGTCGACGCGCACGGCGCGAGCGATTGCGGACCGCCGCACCTGGCGCCAACCTTCTGCTTGAAAAGACGGATCGCCTGCGTGCATTGGGTGCGGCGAAGCCGAGCGCGCAAGCCAAGTCCGAAGTCGAGGCTGCACTGCAAAGCAAATGGTGGAGCCTGCGCGTCGTGGCGATACAGACAATGGGGCGCTGGGGCGGCGAGGCGAACCTTGCAAGGCTCCATGCGTTCATGGCGGCTCGTCCGGAAGGCGGGCGCCGATATTTCGGATGGGAACGGGTTGCTGCGGATGCCGCGAGGAGCGCGCTGACGCGCAGGGAGTGATCGAAAAGATGATGATGAAGCTGATTTTCCTGGGTACCTCTTCCGGCACCCCCACGCGCCACCGCAACGTCTCCGGCCTCGCGGTGCAGACGGTGCTCGGCGCCGACTGGTTCCTGATCGACTGCGGCGAGGGCACGCAGCACCGCGTGCTGCAGACGCCGCTGTCCCTGAATGACCTGGCCGCCGTCTGCATCACGCATGTGCACGGCGACCACTGCTACGGCTTGCCGGGACTGCTCGCGAGTGCAGGCATGGGCAAGCGCACGAAGCCGCTGAAGCTGATTGCGCCACTGACGGTATGGCAATGGTTCGAGGCTACGCGTGCGTTGACCGATCTGCATCTGCCCTACGAAGTCGAGCATGTGGATCTCGAAGCGCAGCAACTGGTGTATGAGGCACCCGGAGTGCGCATCGAACGTCATGCGTTGCTGCATCGAGTGCCCAGCCACGCCTATCGCGTGCAGGTCGAGACGCGGCGCGTGCGGCTGAAGGCAGATGCGCTGCGAGCCGTCGGCTTGCCTCCCGGTCCGGCGTGGCGCGCGCTGCAGAGCGGCGACGATGTGCCCTTCGACGGCGGAGTGCTGCGAAGTGCCGACTTCGCGGATACGCAGGTCGACACGGCGGCTGCGCTGGTCGGCGGCGACAACGCCGATCCGGCGCTGCTGCGCGATGCCTGCAAGGGCGTGCAGCTGCTGGTGCACGAAGCCACCTTCACGCAGGACGCGCTCGACAAGGTCGGTCCCGGCCCGATGCACAGCTCCGCACGCCTGCTCGCCGAGTTCGCGCAGTCCGTCGAAGTGCCGAACCTGATCCTTACGCATTTCAGCGCGCGCCACCAGAACGAGGAAGGCATTGCGGCGCTGATGGCCGAGACGCAGGCGCACTACCGCGGCCATGCGTTCCTGGCCAACGACTTGGACACATACGAACTCGACAGTGCCGGCAACGTCACCGTCACCCGAAGCTGATTGAAGAAGAAAGAAAAGAAGATTGCCATGAGCACCGAAGAAGAATTCCTGCGCTCCGCCCACCCGATCGAGCCCGCCATGCGCGCGCAGATCATGGAGGCCCTGCGCGACATCGAAGCGAAGCACGACGTGACCGTGCTGTTCGCCTGCGAATCCGGCAGCCGAGGCTGGGGTTTCGCCTCGCCCGACAGCGACTACGACGTGCGCTTCATCTACGTCAACCGTCTGCCGTGGTACCTCACGGTGACGCCGCGCCGCGACGTGATCGAGGTGCCGATCAGCGGCGACCTCGACATCAACGGCTGGGACCTGCGCAAGGCGCTGGGCCTGATGCGCGAGTCGAACCCGACGCTGCTCGAATGGCTGCGCTCGCCCATCGTGTACCGCGACGACGCGGTGGCGATGCCCCGCTTTCGCGAGCTGTCGGAGGCGGTTTTCTCCAACGCGCGCGGCTGGCATCACTACAGCTCGATGGCGAAGAAGAACTTCCGCGAGCATCTGCAGGCCGACGAGGTGCGCTACAAGAAGTACCTCTACGTGCTGCGTCCGCTGCTGGCCGCGCGTTGGATCCGCTCGCAGCCCGGCGTGCCGCCGATGCGCTTCGCCGACCTGGCGCAGCGCACGCTCGACCCGGTGCGCGATGCGGCGCTGATCGACGAGATCAACGCTCTGCTCGAAGTGAAGATGCGCGCAGGCGAAGCCGCGACCAGCCCGCGCTGGAGCGGCATCCATGCGTTCATCGAATCGGAGCTTGCAGTCAACGCTGCCGAGCCGGTTACGCCGCTGCCGTCCTCCGGCAACATCGAGCTGGACGCATTCCTGTGCGAGACAGTGTTGCGCTTCGACGGCAGCGGCAAAAACGGTGCGACGGGTGTTGCTTGCGCCAAGACGGAGGTCGTATGATGTTCACGAGCGGCTATGTGGGTCCTTCCTTCTCTCATATCTGGAAACTAGGGTCTGCGCTTTCCGCTCCTTTTTTCGGGCTCCACGTTTTCTCGTGGGCCCGTCAAGGTGGCGCACGATGAACACCCGGCTGTATCTGCGCCGCCGTTGGCGTGTGCTGGCCGAGCCGGCGCACGACTCCCTGCCTCCCGTCTATCTTGCGACCCTGTACAAGGAGCTCGATGCGCTCGGTTGCACGCTGTCGCCCGCGCTCGATGCGTGCTTGTGTACCTGGGACGCCGAGTCTTTTGTGGTGTTCTACCGGGCGCTCCTGCGCGACGTGCGTGCACTGAAGGGCGCGCACCGAGAGTGGAAACCGCTGTATCCCAATTTCCCGGAGCAGGTGGCGAGCGCGAGTGTGACTACGCTCTTTCTCAACGCGATTCGCCACTATGCGAGCTTCGGCGTCGTGCGACCTGACGAAGCTGCGCTGCCCCGAGCAACGCTGGCAGAAGTGGAACGCCGCGCGGCCCTGCGTGAAATCGACCTGGGCAACCAGGAAGACTTCGAGAGGGTATTCACGCAACTGGCCGGCGCGCGCAGTTCGCTGTCGGTGCAAGACAAGGAGGACCTCGTCTGGTTCGTTCGCTTCTACCGCGGCAAGGTATATGGGTGGATGCCGGAGCACTTCGTGTCGAAGGAAAACCTGGCCGTGCTTGGTGCTGCGCTGCTGCAGGTGGAGGACCCGGGCGCGCAGGCATTCCTGGAGCCGCATCTGCAGACTGCAACCGACGTGCTGCGCCTGGCCGCGGCATTGGGCGGCGGCGATGTGTCGCTGGCCGAGCCAGCGAAGTTCCCGCGCATGAAGCGCCCGCGGCGTCGTTGGCTGATTGCGCTGATGGATCGCAGCACCAGCGTGGCCGAGGACGTGGCACGCCGCCCCGAGATGTTCAAGCGCCTCGGCGAGGTGCTGCATCCGGGTGAACACGCGAAGCGCTTTCCGGCGGCTGCTGCTGCGTTCGACGGCGTGCGCAATGGCAAGCGACCGCAGGGGTTCAACCATCACGTCGAGCGGCAGCTGGAGATGCGCGCCATCGACGAGGCGCTTGCGCTGCTGCCCACGCGACCCGGCGAGTTCGCACGCCGACTCGACCACGTGCTGCGCATCGCGCCGCAGCCAAGCGAGGTGCTGGCGCGTTTCGGCGAGGTGGTGGGCAAGGCGTCGACGGCTGTGCTTCTGCAGACGATGGTGCATTTTCGGCATCGTGGCGATCGCGCGCTGCGCAGCTTCTTCCCCAAAGGAGAGACAGCCAAGGTCTTCGCCATCGAGGACACGCGAACGCCGCTGCAGGAAGGCATTGCCGAAGAGGCGGCCGCCCTGTGCGATGCCGCATTGCTGTCGCGCTTCGCGGAGCTGCCTCCGCTCGGTCGTTGCCATGTGGATGCGGCGCTGCGCAGCTATCTGGTGCCGTTCTCGCAGCGTTCGGCATCGAAGGCGCTACGCACGCTGGTGCGCGGAAGCCGCCTGCCCATGCCCGACGCGAACATCGTGCGCCTCTTCCTCTGGTGGAAGAACGGCCGTGCCCGCACCGACGTCGACCTGTCGGCCGCGCTCTTCAACGCGCAGTACAAATACATCGACGTGCTGGCGTACTACAACCTGAAGAGCTACGGCGGCGTCCACAGCGGCGACATCGTCGATGCTCCGAAGGGGGCGGCCGAGTTCATCGACCTCGATGTAGCGTTGCTGCGAGAGAAGGGAGTGCGTTACGTGGTGAGTTCGATCAACAGCTACACCACGCAGGCCTTCTGCGACTTGCCCGAGTGCTTTGCCGGGTGGATGGCGCGGCAGGCGGCGGGGTCGGGCGAGATCTTCGAGCCCGCCACCGTCGTCGACCGGGTCGACGTGGCGGCGAACACCACGATCTGCCTGCCTGCGATCTTCGATCTGCAGGCGCGAGAGGTGATCTGGGCGGACATTGCGCTGAAACAGTACCCGCTGTGGAACAACGTGCAGAGCAATCTTGCGGGCGTGTCGCTGATGCTGCGTTCGCTGGTGGAACTGGCCAAGCCAGACCTGCACACGCTCTTCATGTTGCATGCGCGTGCGCGAGGCACGTTGGTGGACAAGGCCGAAGAGGCCGAGACGGTGTTCGGCGTGCACCGGGGAATCACGCCTTTCGATACGGACAGGATTCGCGCCGATTTCATGTAGCAGGCGCGAGGGATGAGGAAGAGAAGAACAAGATGACGATGAACGAGATGGAATCCAAGACGGTCGAACTCGACGGCTCCCAAGGCGAGGGCGGCGGCCAGATCCTGCGCACCAGCCTCGCGCTGTCGATGGTCACGGGCCAGCCCATGGCCATCGAGAAGATCCGCGCGGGTCGAGCCAAGCCGGGCCTGATGCGCCAGCACCTCGCGTGCGTGAACGCGGCCGCTGCCATCAGCGGCGCGGAAGTCGATGGCGCCGAGCTCGGGTCGCAGTCGCTGCGTTTCGTGCCCGGCCCGGTGCGCGCTGGCGAATATCGCTTCGCGATCTCCGGCGCGGGCAGCTGCATGCTTGTGCTGCAGACTGTGCTGCCGCCGCTGCTGCTTGCCGGTGCGACGAGCCATGTGCATCTGAGCGGAGGCACCCACAACCCGATGGCGCCACCTTTCCATTTCCTGGAACGCTCCTTCGCCCCGCTGGTTCGCCGCCTGGGCGCGGACCTGCAGCTGACGCTGCGTCGCTGCGGTTTCTATCCGGCCGGCGGTGGCGAGGTCGAGGCGGTCATCGAGCCGGCAGCCGGCGCGCTGCAGGGCTTCGACCTGATGACGCGCGGTGCTCACCACTCGAACTACGCCGAGTGCCTGGCGCCCGGTATCCCGCGCCATGTGCCGACGCGCGAGCTCGACACGCTGGGCGGCGCGATGGGATGGTCCGGCGAGCAGCTGCGCTTCGGCTCGGTGCGCCAGAACGAAGGCCCGGGCAATGCGTTGATGGCCACGCTGGCCTACGAGAACGTCACCGAGGTGTTCACCGCCTTCGGTGAGAAGTCGCTGAGCGCCGAGCAGGTGGCGCACGGGCTGGTGAAGGAACTGCGCGCGTTCCAGAAGAGCGAGGCTGCGGTCGGCCCGCACCTTGCGGATCAGCTCGCGCTGCTATTGGCGCTCGCAGCGTGGCAGGGCAAGACGGAGTGCGCCTTCACCTGCAGCGAGGTGACCGAGCACACGCGCACCAACTGCGCGGTGATCGAGCGCTTCCTGCCGGTGCGCTTCGTGATCGACGAAAGCCGCCAGGTTTCGACGGTGCGGGTCTCTCCGGTCTGATCAGGCCAGCGGCGTCGCGTTGGCGTAAAGGCGCAGCAGCATCGCGCGCAGCGTCTTCACTTCCGCCGCGCTGAAGTCCGAGGTCGCAACGGCCTCGTAGTGCTGTGCGAGCGGGATCAGCTCCAGCGTCAGCGTAAGCCCGCGCTCGGTGAGCGCTATGCGCACCGCTCGCTTGTCGGTGTCGCATTTCTCGCGCGCCACCAGTTCATGCGCCGCCAGCCGGTCGACGATGCGCGACAGCGCAGACAGGTCGGTGGACGCGTGCGTGGCCAGTTCCGACAGCGTCTGCCGCGGCGTGTGCTGCAGCGACGCGCAAACGCGCCATTCGCTGAGGCTCAATCCGTAGGGCTTCAATGCCTTTGCGAAGGCATTGCCCATGCGCGCGCCGGCGCGTGCCAGCAGGAAGGGGATCGCCTTCTCGAGGTCGTGGTCTTGGGGGAGGGTTTTCATCTAGACATGCTTGAACAATCAAGTATATAGTCCGCCGCAATTGCTTGAATAATCAAGCAAATGGAGACGAAGATGAATCTGAGGATTTCCCGGAGAGCTGCTCTTTCATTGGCTCTTGCGTCCTTCTTTCCCTGGGCAGCGCCGCTGGCGCAGGCTCAGGGCACTGCGGCCCGGTGGCCGCAGCAGGCGGTGCGCTTCGTGGTGCCGTTTCCGGCGGGCTCCGCGCCCGACGTGCTGATCCGCCATGTGGGCGCCAAGCTCGGCGAGAAGTGGGGGCAGGGCGTGATCGTCGACAACAAGCCCGGCGGCAGCGGCGTGATCGGCATGAACGCGATCCTCGCTGCACCCGCCGACGGCCACACCTTCGGCTTCGTGCAGGGCTCGGCGATCTCGGTGGCGCCCAGCACCATCAAGGGCGTGACCTACGACTTCAACCGCGACTTCGTGCCGGTCACGCTCGCGGCCGTCGCGCCCTTCATGCTCGCGGTGCCGGCCAATTCGCCCTACAAGACGCTCGCCGACTTCATCGCGGCGGCCCGTGCGAAGCCGCAGGGCATCGAGGTTGCCGACAACGGCCGCGGCACGGCACCGCACCTGGCCTCGGCTCTGCTGGGGCTGCAGTCAGGTGCGCAGTTCCTCGAGGTGCACTACCCCGGTGGCGCGCAGGCCATGCAGGCCACGCTGGGCGGCCAGACGCAGATGATGGTCGAGACCTACAACGTGGTCGCCGGCAACGTGCAGGGCGGACGCATGCGCGTGCTCGCAAGCATGGGCGATCGCGTCGAGGCGGGGCTGGAGCAGTTCCCGCTCGCGAGCAGGACAGTGCCGGGCGCGGTGGCACACGGCTGGTTCGCCGTCATCGCGAAGAAGGGCGTCGATCCGCAGGTGCTCGCGAAGCTCAACAAGGACATGAACGAAGCGCTGCTGCTGCCTGACGTGGTCGCCAAGTCGCGCGAGCTGGGCACCTATCCGCGTCCCGGCACCCCCGAACAGCTCGCGAGCTACATCGCCGAGGACCGCAAGACCTGGCAGTCCGTGCTGGACAAGCTCAACATCAAACCGGAGTGATTTCCCCCATGAAGAACAAGATTGCGCTCGAAGAGCATTTCGCGATCGACCTGACGATTGCCGACTCGCAGGTGTACGCCCGCCCCGAGATGTGGCAGGGCCTCAAGAGCAACCTGCTCGACTTCGAGCAGCAGCGCATCGAGCAGATGGACGAGTGGGGCACCGAGCTGTCGATCCTCTCGCTCAACTCGCCAGCGGTGCAAGGCATTCCCGATGCGAAGCGAGCCATCGAAGTGGCGCAGCGCGCGAACGACGTGCTGGCCGAACAGGTCAGGCGCTATCCCACGCGTTTCGGCGGGTTCGCCGCGTTGCCCATGCAAGACCCAGAAGCCGCTGCGCGCGAGCTGGAGCGTTGCGTGACGCAGTTGGGCTTCCACGGCTTTCTGGTCAACGGTTTCTCGCAGGTGGGTAACGAGAACACCGTCGTCTACTACGACGACCCGCGCTTCGCCGATTTCTGGGCGACCGCGGCCGCATTGAAGAAGCCCTTCTACATGCACCCGCGTGACCCGCTGCTGAGCCGCGAGCCCATCTACGAAGGCGCGCACTGGCTCACCGGCCCGACCTGGGCTTTCGCGGTGGAGACTGGCATCCACGCCCTGCGCCTGCTGTCGAGCGGCCTGTTCGATCGCCACCCCGATCTGCAGATGATCCTCGGCCACTTCGGCGAAGGCATTCCGTTCAACATCTGGCGCGTCGACCACATCCTGCGCAAGGGTCGTCGCGGCATGCCATGCGACAAGGAGATCGGCGACTACCTGCGCAGCAACGTGCACATCACGACCAGCGGCAACTTCCGCACGCCCACGCTGCTGTCGACCATGCTCGAGGTGGGAGCGGACCGCATCATGTACTCGGTCGACTATCCGTTCGAGAAGCACGAGGACGCGGCGCGCTGGTTCGACAAGTGCGAGATCAGCGAGAACGACCGCCGCAAGATCGGCCGCGACAACGCTATCAAGCTGTTCGGGTTGAAGTGACATGAGCGCGCGGAAAGACACACGCCCCGTGCTCGTGGCCGGCGGCGGCATCGGCGGGTTGGCTGCGGCGCTGGCGCTGGTGCGCGAGGGTTACCGCGTGAAGGTGATCGAGCAGTCGGCCCACATCGGCGAGATCGGCGCCGGCATCCAGCTCAGTCCCAACGCCTTCGCGGCCTGCGATGCGCTGGGCGTGGGCGAGCACCTGCGCGCCAAGGCGGTCTACACCGAAGAGATGGTGATGTTCGACGCCATCGATGCGAAGCGCGTGGCGAGCATCTCGCTGTCGGATGCGTTTCGCGAGCGCTTCGGCAATCCCTATGCGGTGATCCACCGTGCCGACATCCACGGCGCGTTGCTCGAAGGCGTGAAAGCCACGACGGAGGGCATCGAATTTCTCACCTCGACCAAGGTGGTGCACATCGAGCAGGACGACTCGGGCGTGACGCTGATCGATGCGCAGGGCGGCCGCCACCAGGGTCAGGCCGTGATCGGCTGCGACGGCGTGCGCTCGGCGGTGCGCCAGCAGTACGTGGGCGACAGCATCCGCGTGTCGGGCCATGTGGTGTTTCGCGCGGTGATCGACACGGCCGATTTCCCAGAGGCGCTGCGCTTCACCGCACCGTGCATCTGGGTCGGTCCGAACTGCCACCTGGTGCACTACCCGCTGAAGGGCGGCGACAAGTTCAACATGGCCGTCACCTTCCACAGCGAGCAGCCCGAGGAATGGGGTTCGATGGACGGCGACCCCGCCGAGGTGCAACGCTACTTTCGTTCCACCTGCGAGCAGGTGCAGCAGTTGCTGCGCATCCCGAAGGCCTGGAAGCGCTATTCGACAGCCGACCGCAACCCCATCGAGCAATGGACCTTCGGCCGCGCCACGCTGCTGGGCGACGCGGCGCACCCGATGGTGCAGTACCTCGCGCAGGGCGCATGCATGGCCTGCGAAGACGCGGTGACGCTGGGCCTCGCGCTGCGCCGCGAAGAGGGCGACTGGCCGCGCGCGCTCGCGCTGTACGAGCGCTCCCGCGTGGCCCGCACCGCGCGCGTGGTGCTGTCGGCGCGCGAGATGGGCCGCATCTATCACGCCAAGGGTGTCGAGCGGCTGGTGCGCAACGGCATGTGGAAGGGGCGGCCGCAGGGGCGCTTCTACGATGCGCTCGAATGGCTCTACGGATGGACGGCCGCGAGTTGCCTCGACGACGAGGCGGCCGCGTGAAGATCCTGCCGAACTCCCTCGAAACCGGCGGCGGTGCCGTTGCCGTCACCATCGACATCCCCGCGCTGATCGACAGCCACCCCGTCAGCGCGTTCCAGAAGTGGATCCTGCTGCTGGTCGGCTGCGCGGTCGTCATGGACGGCTTCGACGTGCAGGCCATGGGCTTCGTCGCACCCGCCATCGTGCAGGCCTGGGGCATCGAGAAAGCCGCGCTGGGCCCGGTGTTCGGCGCGGGCCTGCTCGGCATGCTGGTCGGCTCGCTGGTGCTGAGCATCTGCGCCGACCGCATCGGCAGGCGCCCCGTGCTGCTCGGCGCCACGGTGTTCTTCGCCCTGTGCATGCTGGCCACCGTCTTCGTGCACACGCTCGACCAGCTGCTCGCGATGCGCTTCATCACCGGCATGGGTCTGGGCGGCATCATGGCCAACGCCAGTGCGCTGGCCAGCGAGTACAGCCCGCAGCGCCGGCGCGTCACGCTGATGATGTGGGTGTCGTGCGGCTTCACGGGCGGCGCGGTGCTGGGCGGGCTGATCTCGGCGTTGCTCATTCCCTGGGGCGGATGGCAGGCGGTGTTCGTCTTCGGCGGCGTGGTGCCGCTGCTGATCGCCGCGCTCATGTGGCGCTACATGCCCGAGTCGATGCAGTTCCTCGTGCTGCGGGGGCGTGCGCTCGACCGCGTGCAGCAATGGCTGGGCCGCATCGCGCCCGGTGTGCGCACCGGTCCCGGAACCCGCTACGTGGTGCACGAGGCGAAGCAGGACGGTGCGCCGGTGGTGGAGCTGTTCCGCGCGGGGCGCGGGCCGGCCACGCTGCTGCTGTGGGGCATCAACTTCATGAACCTGCTCAACCTGTTCTTCCTGGCGAACTGGTTGCCGACCATCGCCGCCGGGGCGGGCTACAGCGCGGGCACGGCCGTGCTCGTGGGTACGTTGCTGCAGGTGGGCGGCGTGGTGGGCACGGTGGCGATGGGGCCGCTGATCGACCGTGTCGGTTTCTATCGCGTGCTGGTGCCGGTCTTCGGCGTGGCGGCAGCGGCCATTGCCGTCATCGGCCAGCCGGCGTTGCCGCTGATGCTGCTGCTTGCGGTGGTCTCGGTCAGCGGCTTCTGCGTGGTCGGCGCGCAGCCCGCGCTCATCGCGCTGGCCTCGGGCGTGTACCCGACGACGGTGCGAGCCACCGGCATGGGCTGGAGCCTGGGCATCGGCCGCGCGGGTTCCATCGCGGGGCCGGTGCTGGCGGGCTGGCTCATCGGGCTGCACTGGACGAACAGCGCGCTCTTCATCGCGGCGGCGGTGCCGGCGCTGCTGTCGTGCGCCATGGTGCTGTGCATGGGACGGCTCGAATTCACGGGCGCCACCGTGCGTCCTGCAACATCTTCCGGAGAAAGCAAATGACGAGAACGAGCGACAGTGGGCGCGGCCTGGTCCTGGCCGGGCGCGTGCTGATGGCTGCGATCTTCCTCGTGGCGGGCGTGCGCAAGCTTCTGACCTACGGCGCGACGCTCGGCTACTTCGCCAAGCTCGGTATCCCGCTGCCCGACGTGGTGCTGCCGCTGACCATCGCGCTCGAAGTCGGCGGCGGCCTGTTGCTGATCGCCGGCTGGCGCGTGCAATGGGTGGCCGGCGCGCTGGCCCTGTTCACGCTGGCCACGGGTTTTACCGCGCACGCGTTCTGGGCGGCCGACGCGGCGCAGTTCAACGGGCAGCTCAACAATTTCCTGAAGAACGTGGCCATGGCCGGTGGCTTCCTCGTGCTGATCGCCCACGCCTCGGCGGCCGGGCGCAAGGCAGGCCCCGGAGGCTGAGCGGAAAACTCCTTTCCGCTCCTGTCGTTGAACCGGTCCCGGGCCGGCGGGACACTCGCGCCCATCGCAAACCAGCGATGGAGACAAAAGAAACCCATGACCGACACAGGTTCAATCGCCACGCGCCGCACCGTCGACGTGCAGTGGCTCATCAACACCCGCCCACTGTCGCCCTACCAGTGGGGCATCGTGGCGATGTGCTTCCTGATCGTGCTGCTCGACGGCCTCGACACCGCTGCCATGGGCTTCATCGCACCGGCGCTCGTACGCGACTGGGGCGTGCCCAGCGCCTCGCTGGGCCCGGTGATGAGCGCCGCGCTGGCCGGCATGATCTTCGGCGCGCTGGGCTCGGGGCCGCTGGCCGACCGCTTCGGGCGCAAGGCGGTGCTGTGCATGTCGGTGGCGGTGTTCGGAGGTTTCTCGCTGTGGTCGGCCTTCGCGACCGGCATCGACCAGCTCGTGGTGCTGCGCTTCCTGACCGGGATCGGGCTGGGGGCGGGCATGCCGAACGCGACCACGCTGCTGTCGGAGTACACGCCCGAGAAGGTCAAGTCGCTGCTGGTGACGACGATGTTCTGCGGCTTCAACCTGGGCATGGCCGGCAGCGGCTTTCTCTCGGCCGCGATCATTCCGCACTGGGGATGGCACAGCCTGCTGCTGATCGGCGGCATCGTGCCGGTGCTGCTGCTGCCCGTGCTGCTGTTCTGGCTGCCGGAGTCGGCGCGCTTCATGGTGGTTCGGGGGCAGCCCGTCGAGCGCATCCGCAAGGTGCTGCAGCCGGTGGCGCGCGAATCGCTGGCGGGCGTCGAGCAGTTCACCATTCCTGGCCAGCAGGCCGGCGGCAAGGGGCCGCGCGGCCCGGTGCTGGCGCGCATGTTCGCGGGCGGCCTCGGCCCGGGAACGCTGCTGCTGTGGGGCACCAATTTCATGGGGCTGATCATCATCTACCTGCTCACGAGCTGGCTGCCGACGCTGATGCGCGAGAGTGGCGCATCGATGACGCAGTCGGCCGTGGTGGGCGCGCTGTTCCAGTTCGGCGGGGTGCTGAGCGCGGTGGGCGTGGGTTGGGCAATGGACCGCGGCAACCCGCACAAGGTGATCGGCATCTGCTACCTGCTGGCCGGGGTGCTCGCCGTGGCGGTGGGCCACAGCATGGGCAGCGGGCTGGCGCTCGTGCTGCTGGTGCTGTTCGCGGGCATGTGCATCAACGGCGCGCAGTCGGCGATGCCCTCGCTGGCGGCGCGCTACTACCCGACCCATGTGCGGGCGACGGGCGTATCGTGGATGCTCGGCATCGGGCGCTTCGGCGCGGTGCTGGGCGCCTGGCTCGGGGCGGTGCTGCTGGGCCTTGGCTGGAACTTCGAGCAGGTGCTGACGGTGCTGATCGTGCCCGCGGTGCTGGCGATGACCGGCGTCTTCATCAAGGGCCGTATCAGTCATACAGACGCTTCATGAACATTCGAGAGACAGGAAAGCCATGACCACACCATCGTTCGTCTACAACAGCGTGCCCCAGCGGGTGGTCTTCGGCACCGGTTCGCTGCAGCACCTGGCCCGCGAGATCGATGCGCTCGGCGCGAGCCGGGCATTGGTGCTGTCCACGCCCGAGCAGCGTCCGCAGGCCGAGCGCGTGGCCGACATGCTGGGCGCGCACGCGGCCGGCGTGTTCGACCGCGCCGTGATGCACGTGCCGATCGAGACAGCGCGCGAGGCGAGGGAAGTGGCTGCGCGGCTGGGCGCCGACTGCGCCGTGGCCATCGGCGGCGGCTCCACCACCGGGCTGGGCAAGGCGATCGCACTGGATTCGGGCCTGCCTATCCTCGCCATTCCGACCACCTACGCGGGCTCCGAGATGACGCCGATCTACGGCATCACCGAAGCCGGCATGAAGAAGACGGGCAAGGACTTCAAGGTGCTTCCGCGCACCGTGATCTACGACCCGGAGCTGTCGCTGGGCCTGCCCGTGGGCATGAGCGTGACCAGCGGCATCAACGCCATCGCGCATGCGGCCGAGGGGCTCTACGCGGTCGATGCGAACCCGATCATGGACCTGATGGCGCAGGAGGGCATCGCCGCGCTGGGCCGTGCGCTGCCGGCCATCCGCGCCACGCCCAAGGATCCGGATGCGCGCAGCGACGCGCTCTACGGTGCATGGCTGTGCGGCACGGTACTCGGCAACGTCGGCATGGCGCTGCACCACAAGCTGTGCCACACGCTGGGCGGCAGCTTCAACCTGCCGCATGCCGAGACACACACCATCGTGCTGCCGCATGCGCTGGCTTACAACGCCGAAGCGGCGTCGCAGGCCATGGCGCGCATCGTGAAGGCGCTGGGGGGGAGCGGCAGTGCCGCGCAGGCCGTGTACGACCTCGCGCGCGACAACGGTGCGCCGGTCGCGCTGCGCGACATCGGCATGAAGGAGTCCGACCTCGACCTGGCCTGCGAGCACGCGCTCAAGAACCAGTACCCCAATCCGCGCCCGCTGGAGCGCGCGGCGATCCGCGCCTTGCTGCAGAACGCCTGGGAGGGCGCGCGGCCCTCCTGAGTTGCAGCCGATGCGTCGTCAGGGCTTCGCCGTGGTCTGCAGGCCGGCTTGCCGCGTGAACGAGACGCTGGGCTTCTTGTAGGCGGCGGGCACTTCGTCGCGATAGAAGGCGCGGCGGTCCAGGCTTTGCAGTGGGTTGTTCGCGGCGGCCACGGCCTGCTCGCGCACGGTGGCGCGGTCGAGTGTGGACTTGAAGGCCACGGCGCCTTCGGCGGTGGTGTCCGAATAGGGATTGCCTTCGCGCACGGCGGCGACGGCTTCGGCATTCACATCTGCGCGGCTGGCGGACGAGGTGATGGCATGCACGCCGTCATAGGCTTCGGCGTGCGCGGCGGCGGCGCCCAGCAGGGCGAAGGCTGCGGCGAAAGCGGAAGAGGCGATTCGTTGCCTGGTGTTCATTGCGGGAGTCCCTTTGGTTCGCTGTGTGGGCGGCGGTCATTCGTCGTTGCCACGGCATGCAGTGTCGAACTGTGGTGCGATGAGCGCTGTGCGTTTGCGCACCGCTTCGGGCAATCAGCCGAGTCGCTGCCGATGCATATGCACAAGAAAAAACCGGCCCCTGCTTTCGCAAGAGCCGGCTTTGGCGTTGACGCTCGCCGAGCGAGACGGAGCCTGCGCGCCGATTACAGCGGCAGCGCGTCGCCACGGGCAGCGGCGCGGGCTGCGGCACGCACAGTGGCACGGTCGCCCGTGCTGGCCACCATCGGGGCCACGCCCGACGAAGCGCCTTCGGCGTAGGGGTTGTCGTTGTGCGCGGCTGCTACGGCTTCAGCGCGGACCGCGGCGCGGGTGGTCGACGAGGCGATCACCGCGGCGGGGCCGGCGTTGGCGCCCTCGGCATAGGGGTTGTCGTTGCGCGCGGCGGCGACGGCCTCGGCGCGCACGTCGGCGCGGCTGGCGGACGAGGTGATCGAATGCACGCCTTCATAGGTTTCGGCGTGTACCGCGCCCGCGGCGCCCAGCATGGCGAATGCGATGGCGGAAAGAGCGATGCGTTGCTTGGTGTTCATGATGCGAGTCCCTTCGACTGTCGGTGTGGGCGGCGGACATTCGTCGTTGCCACGGGATGCAGTGTGAAACTGCATCGCGCTTGGCGCTGTGCGTTTGCGCACCGCTTTCGGCAATTACAGGGGGACGGTGCCGTGCGATGCGTAGAGCACGGCGAGCGGCTCCGAGCGACCGCGCACGTTGAGAGTCTCGGCCGTGCCCATGGTGTGCGCGACGCCCGCCTGCTCGGCCGCGAACAGCGAGACGACGAGGCGCGATGCGGCGGTCTTCGAATGGTCCTGCAGCCGGCTCGCGGTGTTGACCACCTCGCCGATGGCGGTGAAGGTCGTGGTTTCGAGATAACCCACTTCGCCCACCGCCGCGCGGCCCGCGTGCAGGCCCATGCCGAACTCCAGCCGCTGGCCGAACTGCGCCTCGAAGCCTTCGCTCCATGCGTCCATGCGTTCGGCGATCAGTTCGGTCGCGCGCAGCGCCTGCCTGCAGGCCGTGGGCAGGTCGCAGTCGAGGCCGAAGATCGCCATCACGCTGTCGCCGATGAACTGGTTGGGCACACCGCCGCTCTCGCGCACGGCCGCGCCCACGGTGGCGAAGTAGCGGTCGAGCACGTAGGCCAGGTCGAAGGGCCATTGCCGCTCCGACAGGCCCGACCAGCGCCGCAGGTCGACGAACAGGATCGCCACGTCGCGCTCATGCCCGAAGCGGCCGACCGGCGCGGGCCGGCCCTCGTTGGGCAGCGGCGCGAACAGCGGCGTGACCTCGATGTCGCCGCGCGGGCGCAGTTGGCAGGCCAGGCGCACGTCCGATGGGGCCCGCACCCGTTCGAGCGTGCGTTGCTCGTCGCGCCCGGGTTCGCCGATGTGCCCGGCGGGGCCGGCCACGCGCACGCGGCAGGTGGAGCAGCGCGCGCGCCCGCCGCAGATCGACACATGGTCGATGCCGTGCGAACGGCTCGCCTCCAGCACGCTCCAGCCGCGCGGCACCTGCACCGTGCGGTCGGGGTAGCGCAGCGCCACCGAAGGCAGCCGCGACCAGCGCGCGAAGCTGT
>Ga0126362_10000124_pt1 | contig 75535 bp, 80 predicted proteins | sample ANMtaG_FD_126269 | JGI IMG/M metagenome (GOLD analysis project Ga0126362, IMG submission 126269) | Continental margin sediment microbial communities from North Pacific Ocean - ANME2c_DSS_Sorted | ecosystem: Environmental > Aquatic > Marine > Continental margin > Sediment | place: Pacific Ocean... | reverse complement strand
GCGACCAGCGAGAGCCCGTAGAACCACTTGATGGCGTCCTCGGCCATGCCGAGCGCCTGGCCCTGTTCCGGCGTGGGCAGCGAGACGGGCGGCACGCCGCTCCACTGGAACTCGCGCCCCATCGACACGAAGCCCATCGCTGCCGTCAGCGGCAGCACCACCGCGACGGCCAGCAGCAGGTGGGAGAAGCGCCGCCATGCCGGCTGAGCCCGCAGCGCGAAGTGCAGGCCCAGGCAGCCGTGGGTCCATGCCGCCAGCATCATCAGGAGCTGTGCGGCCGCGCCTTGCCAGTCCCACAGCCCCCAGACCACGCGCACATAGGAGCCCTCGATGCCGTAGGCCAGGTAAGCGCCGCGCATGGCGGTGAGGTGCTTGATCAGCAGCAGCGGCAGCACGAAGCCCAGCGCCACGCGCAGGCCTTCGAGCGGCGGCATGCGCAGGGTGCGCCGCTCCCACAGCGCGACCACGGCCAGCGCCAGATGCACGGCGGCCGCGCCGTACAGCAGCACGGTGCCCGCGAGGCTGTGCCAGAACGCCTGCACGCCGCGCAGCACGGTCTCGGCGGCGGCAAACGAATAGATGCCCAGCGAATGATTGAGCAGGTGCGCCGTGACGTAGGCCATCAGCACCAGCCCGCTCGCCCAGCGGAGATTGCGCCGTGTCGGCGGTCTCAGCGAAAAAGGGGCTGCGGGAGCGGCTTGAGGGGAACGTCTTTCCATGAACGGGTTCGAAGCGGCACCCGAGCATAATCCGCCCGCCAATTCGCGCGCCTCTTCCCGTTGACCATCGACCCCGGCATGGCCAAACCCGAATCCACCCCCCGCTCCAGCCTCGCGCTGCGCCAGATCGCGCTGCTCGAAGGCCTGTCAGACCAGCGTCTGGACCTGCTGGCCCAGCAATGCCTGTGGCACAGCGTGGAGGCCGGCAAGCCCCTGCTGCTGCGCGCCGAGCAGCAGGGCGAGGTGTTCCTGCTGGTCTCGGGACGGGTGCGGGTGACGACCTACTCGGCCAACGGCCGGCAGGTGACCTTCCGCGACTCCGAGGCCGGCGAGCACTTCGGCGACATCGCCGCCATCGACGGCGGCCCGCGTTCCGCCGACGTCGTCACCCTCGAACCCAGCGTGGTCGCCAGCCTCGACCGGGCCGCCTTCATGGCCCTGCTGCGCGACGAGCCGCTGGTGGCCGAACGGGTGATGCTGCGGCTGGCGTCGCTGGTGCGGCAGCTGTCCGAGCGGGTGATCGACCTGAGCACCCTTGGCGTGCAGAACCGGCTGCATGCCGAGCTGCTGCGCCTGGCCCGCACCGCCGGCGTCGAGGGCAACCAGGCCCGGCTGGACCCGGCGCCCAAGCACGCGGCGCTGGCCAGCCAGATCAGTACGAATCGCGAGCAGGTCACCCGCGAGCTCAACGTGCTGGTGCGCGGCGGTGTGCTGCGCAAGGACGACAAGGCTCTCCTGGTCGCCGACGTGGCCCGCCTGGAGGCTATGGTCTCGCAGGTGCGCGGCGACGCCGGCTGAGCCGCCAAGCGATCAGTTCCAGCGGCCCTTGGTGCCGCCGATGGAGAAGCGGCCGGCGCCCAGCAGCACCACGGTCAGCGCGCCGAACAGGTACAGGCCCTGCAGTTCCAGCGCCCAGCCGCCCTGCTTGGTCATCGCGAACAGGTCGGCCATGTGCACGAGGCCGAAGGCCACCAGCATGTTGATGACGACCACGCCCGCAGCGGCGCGGGTGTAGATGCCTGCGATCATCAGCAGCGGGGCGACGATCTCGCCGACGTACACCAGGTAGGCGATTCCGCCCGGCAGCCCGGACTTGGCCAGCATGCCGGCAATGAAGCCCACGCCGGCCGACAGCTTGAAGATGCCGTGCAGCAGCACCAGGAAGCCGATCGTCACTCGGATCAGCAGCTTGCCGGAGTCGTCCAGCGTGGCGGGGGAGAGGGCGGACAGCGGCGATGCGATCGGCGCACGCGGGGTGTTGGCGGCGGTGGCCTGGGTGTTCATGGCGGATCCTTGCTGATGGAAAACGGTGGGTCCGCCGCGGAATGCGACGGTTGCGGTTCCAGTGTGCGGGGCTGCGAAACGCCGGGATGTGCGTTTACGCACATGTTTCGGCGAAAGGCCCGCCGGGCCATCGGGTCAGCGGACGCCGAACCTTCCGGTCCACTTGCGCTCGTAGTCCATCTTCTGGAAATGCGCCGCCATGAAGTCGATGAAGCTGCGCACCTTTGCCGACAGGTGCTTGCGGCTCGGGTAGGCCAGGTTGATCGTCAGGTGCGGCAGGTCCCAGTCGTCCAGCGTGGGCACCAGCCGGCCGGCCACGATGTCGTCGTAGACGATGTAGGTCGGCTGCACCAGGATGCCCATGCCGTCGAGCGCGGCGGCGCGCAGCACCTGGCCGTCGTTCGATTCGAGCAGGCTCGTGACCGACACCGTGCGCGTCTCTTCCCCGCGCCGGAAGCGCAGCTCGTTCGGGTTGTTGGCGTGGGTGTAGATCAGCAGCTTGTGCTGCTTCAGCTCGTCCAGCGTCTTCGGAAAGCCGTGCTGCGCGAAGTAGCGCGGCGAGGCCGCGAGGATGCGCCGGGTTTCGCCGAGCCGGCGGATCGTCACGTTCGAATCGGGCTCGTACTCGCGCGTGCGGATCGCCACGTCGATGTTGTTGTCGATCAGGTCGAAGTAGCGGTTGGCCGCCTCGACGTGCACCGTCACGCCCGGGTAGCGCTGCGTGTACTCGCGCAGCAGCGGTGCGATGTGGTGGATCGAGAACGACAGCGAGGCCGTGATGCGCAGCACGCCCGTCGGGTTGAGCGCGGTGGCGTTCACCGTCGACTCGGCGTCCGCCAGGTCGGCCAGGATGGTGCGGGCGCGGCCGCAGAATTCGCGGCCGGTGTCGGTCAGGTACAGGCGGCGCGTGTTGCGCTCGACCAGCCGCGCGCCCAGCCGCTCTTCCAGTGCGCTCAGGTGGCGGCTCGCGGCCGCGTTCGACAGGCCCAGCGCCTCGGCCGCACGGCTCAGGCTGCCGGCATCGGCGATCTGCACGAGCAGGGCGATTTCGGTCCAGCGGTCCATGGGGTGTGTCTCCGGGGCTTGCCTGTCGTGGTCTTGTCGGGCTGGTTCCGGGGCTGAACCGCTGGCCCCGGATGCTCGCAGGCAGGCGATTTTATGTGGCGCTCAGTCAGCTCCCGGTAGGTCGGACCCATTACAAACGGCCGCAATGAATTCCTGGTTGATTCCTCCTGGCGCCCGTCCGGCGCCCACGATGGTGCGGCAAACCTCCCTGCACGGCACCGTTCTCGTCGCGCTCCTTGCGCTGGTGGTGCTCTGGACCGTGCCGATGGCGACCTTCTACGAGACGCCTCCCTGGGACAACGTGGAGGAGCTTTTCTGGGGCGGCAGCCTGGAATGGGGCTACTACAAGCACCCGCCGCTGCCGAGCTGGATGATGGGCCTGCTCGTTTCCCTCGCCGGCCGCCAGGCCTGGCTGACCTACGCCGCCGGCGTGGGCTGCGGTGTGGGAGCGCTCTACATCATGTGGCGCTGGTCGCTCGGAATGATGTCTCCCGCGCGGGCGGCGCTGGCGGTGCTGCTCGGCTCGCTGGTGACGTATCACGTGCAGCGCGCGACCATCTTCAACCACAACACGGTGCAGCTGCTGCCGATGGCGGGCTACTGGTGGATGCTCTGGCGCGTGCTGCGGACGCCCGTGGGGGGAGCGGAGCAGGGCCGCCGCGACTGGCTGTGGCTCGGCGTGTTCGCGGCGCTGTCGATGCTCACCAAGTACAGCGCGGTGGTGCAGTTCGCGGTGGGCGCGGGCTTCATCGTCCGCGAGGGATCGTGGCGCGATGCGCGCGTGCGGCGCGACCTGCTGCGCGCCAGCGGCGTGGCTCTGCTGCTCATGGCGCCGCACCTCGCGTGGCTGCTGCAGCACGGCGACCAGACCATCGGCTATGCGCGGCATTCGGTGCATCCCTCGGGGGTGCTGAAGCACGTGCATCCGCGGCCGCTTCGCATACTGCTGGTGCAGCTTGCGCGCCTGTCGCCGATGCTGCTGTTCGTCGCGTGGGCCTGGTTCGCGCGCGCGCGGACCGCACCCGATCCCGCCGCGCGGCAGGCATCCCCGCAGAACGGTTTCGACCGGCGCTTTCTCGCCTGGGCGACGCTCGGGCCGCTGTGCCTGGTGCTGGCGATGTCGGTCCTGCTGCAGACGCGGCTGGTGGCTTCGTGGCTCAGCACCTTCTTCCTGCCTGTGGCCGTATGGGCGGTGATGGTGGTGCCGGGCCTCGATGCCGAGCGCTGGACGCGCCGCCGATGGGCAGGCACGCTCGCGGCGGCGGCTGTCCTCCACGTGGCCGGCGCTTTCGGCCAGGCGTGGGTAGACGGTGTCTGGAGCGCGCGGCACGGCTACATCACGCGCGCCAACCTGCCTTCGCGGCAGATCGCCGAGGCCGTCGACGCCGTGTGGCGCGAGCGTGCCGGCGACCGGCCCCTGCGCCTGCTGGTGGGCGACACCTGGTTCGCGGGCGCGGTGGTGCTGCAGATGGACCCGGCCGTCCAGCTGCTGATCGACGGCGATTCGCGCACCTCGCCGTGGCTGGCGCCCGGCACGCTGGCGCGCGAAGGCGGCATGGTGCTGATCCTCGACACGCCCGAGTTCCGCTCCGAGGGGGCGTTGCTCGAGCCGCTGCTGGCCACCGCCAGTTGCACCGGCAGCCTGCGCCTCCCATGGGCCGGCGAGGACGACGCGCGCAGCGTGCGTGTGCGCTGGGGCATCCTGCCGTCCTCCGACGCGCAGGAGCCGCAGGGCTGCCTGCCGGAGCCTTCGCGCTGACGGCTCTATCGCTTCGCCGCGTCGGCGACGAACTTCTCCAGCGCCGCCCGCACCCGCTGTCCGGCCTCCGCGAAGCCTGACCGGGACAGCGATGCGCCGAACTGCGCCAGCTGCCCGGCGGTGAGCCCGACATTCATGCTGATGCGGATGTGCGAGAGCAGCTGGGGCTCCACGCCCGAAAGTGCTCCGAGCGCGGCGACGGTCGCGAGCTCCCTGCTTTGCCAGTCGAGGTTGTCGCGGGCGAAGATGTCGCCGAAGAGGTGCGTCTTCAGGAACTGGTCGATGGCCGGCGCGAAGTCGAAGATCGGTCCCTTGACCGGCGCGCCCGAGAGCCTTGTCTGGTTCGTGGTGCCGAGCTCGAGCAATGCCTGGCCCGTCGGCACCGGCCCGGGCTGCGTGCCCGCGGGGTCCTTCAGGCCTCTTGCACGCCGGTCGTCCGCGACCTTCATCAACTCCGACAGGGCGTTGAGGCTCCGCGGAAAGCCCGTGTACGCGTAGAGCTGCACCAGCACTTCCTTGATGTCGGCGATGGAAAGGCCGGCGTCGAGGCCGTGGTTCAAGGCGGCGTTGAGTCCGGGCATGTCGCCGTTGGCCATGCCCGCGGCGATGGGGCCTATCGCGAGCTGCCTGGCGGGGAGTGGCGACGGGGGAGATGTCTTCAACGACGGCCTTTCCTGCGAAGTGTTCGGCTGGCCGAGGACCGGGCCCATGCCGGACATCGCCGCAAGCGCGATGAGCGTCCGGCGGGTGGGCAGCGGCGTTTCAGCGGGCAAGGTATTGCTCATCGCTCACCTTCTCCATCCATTCGACGTTCTTTCCCTCGGCGGTTGTTCCCGTGACCGCGAGATGGGTCATGGCCGTTGCCGGCGCCGCGCCGTGCCAGTGCTTCACGCCCGGAGGGCACCAGACCACGTCGCCGGGCCGGATCTCCTGCGTCGGCTTTCCCCATTCCTGGGTCAGGCCGACACCCGAGGTGACTACCAGGTACTGGCCCCGGGGATGGGTGTGCCAGGCGGAGCGTGAGCCCGGCTCGAAGGTCACGAGGGCGCCGGAAACGTCGATGTCGGTATTGGCCGGATAAACCGGGTCGATGCGGGCCCGCCCGGTGAAATAGTCGGCCGGCCCGGCCACCGACGGCGTGCTTCCCGCGCGGGTGATCTGTTGGCCGGGCGGCGCCGGCGCCGGCGATTGGCCGGCGGCCGAATGCGCGACGGCGGCGCAGGTGAGCCCGCCGATCAGGCGTCTGAACAGCATGTTGAACCTCTCTTGAAAATGACTGCCTCGCGTGGACTCGCGAAGCGGAACGCCCGGGACGAATGGATTCTGGAAGCCTTCGATTTGTTCGGGAAGATGGCCTAGACTGAATGGACCTGTGCATCTGATTCACCAATGCTTCGAGAAAACATAGGCGACCTGCACGCCTTCGTCACCGTGGCGCAGGCCCGCAGCTTCACCCGTGCCGCGGCCCAGCTGGGCATCTCCCGGTCGGCCCTGAGCCACGCCATGACCGCGCTCGAGGCACGGATGGGCGTGCGGCTGCTGAGCCGCACGACGCGCAGCGTGTCCGTCACCGAGGCGGGGGCCCGGCTGCTGGACGTGGTCGCGCCGCGACTGGCGGACATCGATGAAGAACTGGCGTCGCTTGCCTCGCTGCGCGACAAGCCCGCCGGCACGGTCCGCATCACCGCGCACGACCACGCCATCGGCACCGTGCTGTGGCCGAAGCTGCTGCCGCTGCTGCGCGAGTACCCGGACATCCAGGTGGAAATCTGTGTCGACTACGCGATGACGGACATCGCGGCCCAGCGCTTCGACGCCGGTGTCCGGCTGGGCAGCCGCGTGGACAAGGACATGGTGGCCGTGCGGATCGCGCCCGACCTGCGGATGGCGGCGGCCGCGTCGCCGCAGTACTTCAGCGACAGGAATATCCCCGCCACTCCCAAGGAGCTGACCGACCACAAGTGCATCAACCTGCGCTTGCCGACATACGGGAACCTGTACTCGTGGGAGTTCGAGAAGGACGGGCAACCCGTGCAGGTCCGCGTGCGGGGGCAGGCGACCTTCAACAACACCCTGCTGATGCTGCGGGCCGCCGTGGACGGCATGGGCATCTGCTACGTGCCGCTCGACCTGATGCAGCCGCACATCGAGGCGGGGCGGCTGGTTCCGGTGTTGCAGGACTGGTGGCCGACATTCCCGGGCTATCACCTCTACTACGCGAACAGGAGGCAGATGTCGCCGGCGCTCGCGCTGGTTGTGAATGCGCTGCGCTATCGGGAGCCGCCCGTCTAGCCGCGCAACCGTTCCGCCAGGCGGAAAAATCATTTGCGTCCCGCGCGCTTTCACCGTCGCGGCGCCCGGCCTACAGTCTCCCGAAGTCGATGTTCGACAAGACAACATGGAGACAGCCACGATGCGCAACCTCAACCAGGACAACATCACCCAGGCCGTGCTCGCGCGCTTCGCCGACACGCCCGATCCGCGCCTGCACGAGATCCTGACCAGCCTGGTGCAGCACCTGCACGCCTTCGCGCGCGAGGTGAAGCTCACCGAGGACGAATGGTTCCAGGGCATCCAGTACCTCACGGCCACCGGCCAGAAGTGCGACGACAAGCGGCAGGAGTTCATCCTGCTGTCGGACGTGCTGGGCCTTTCGATGCTCACCATCGCGATGAACAACGACAAGCCGGCCGGCTGCACCGAGGCCACCGTGTTCGGCCCCTTCTACTTCGACGGGGCGCCCGAGTACGAGCACGGCGACGACGTGGCCAACGGCGCCGAGGGCGAGCCCTGCGACGTGTACGCCACGGTGCGCGGGCTAGACGGCGAACCGGTGGCCAATGCCGTCGTCGACGTGTGGCAGGCCGACGCGGGCGGGCACTACGACGTGCAGCACGCCGGGCTCGACCACGCGGAGAACCGGGGCACGCTGCGCACCGGGCCCGACGGCTCGCTGCACTTCCGCAGCGTGGTGGCGGTGGCCTATCCGATTCCCGTCGACGGGCCGGTGGGCGACCTTCTGCGTGCGACGAAACGCCATCCGTGGCGGCCCGCGCACCTGCATTTCAAGATCGAGGCGCCGGGCTACGAGCGGCTCATCACGCACGTGTTCCGCGAAGGCGACGAGTACCTGGATTCCGACGCCGTGTTCGCGGTGCGCCAGTCGCTGGTCGCGCCGTGGAAGAAGCAGGACAACGGCCGCTGGCGCCTCGATTTCGTGCTGAACCCGCTGACGCAGCCCGCCTGATCCAGCAAGACCAACCAAGGAAACAACGCAAATGAACGAAACCCTGCAGCAGGAACTGCTGATCCGCCGGATGATCGAGCGCTGGGCCGTGTGGCGCGATGCCGGCGACTGGGAGCGCTTCGCCACCGTGTGGCATCCCGAGGGCGTGATGATGGCCACCTGGTTCCAGGGGTCGTACACCGAGTTCATCCGTGTCACGAAGGAAGGCTGGGCCAAGGGCGTGAGCATCCTGCACTTCCTCGGCGGTTCGGCCATCGAGGTGGTGGGCGAGCGCGCCATCGCACAGACCAAGATGACCATTTCGCAGCGCGGCATGGTCGAGGGCGTGCTGTGCGACGTGGTGTGCACCGGCCGCTTCTACGACTTCGTGGAAAGGCACGAGGGCGGATGGAAGCTTCTGCACCGCCAGCCGATCTACGAGAAGGACCGCATCGACCCGGTGGACCCGGCCGCCACGGTGAAGCTGGATGCGGACGTGCTGGCCGGCCTGCCCGAAGGCTATCGCCACCTGACCTACATCCAGCAGCGCATCGGCTACACGGTGAAGCTCGACATGCCGATGCTCAAGGGGCCGGCGGTGGAGGATCTGTACCGGCGCGGTGCCCGCTGGCTCGCCGGCGGCGCGCTCGAGCGCTGACGACGCGGCCACGGGAAGCGCGCCAGCAGGGAGCGCCCCATCCTGCTACGCTCGCCGAGCCTGCCCCCACGGCAGGCTTTTTTCTGCGCTCTTCCTTCCCATGGCTTTTCCCCTGATCACCGACCCGCATTTCTACGCGGTCGCCATTCCCGCCGTGCTGCTGCTCGGCATCAGCAAGAGCGGCTTTGGCGCGGGCTTTGGTTCGCTCGCGGTGCCGATGATGGCGCTGGCCGTTACCGTGCCGCAGGCGGCGGCCATCCTGATGCCGCTGTTGCTGCTGATGGACGTGCTGGGGCTTGCCGCGTTCCGGCGCGACTTCGACCGCTCGCTGCTCAAGTTCCTGATTCCGTTCGGCCTGCTGGGCACGGTGATCGGCACGCTGCTGTTCCGAATGCTGTCGGCGCACACGGTGGCGGGCATCGTCGGCGTGTTCACGCTGCTGTTCCTGGCGCAGCGGCTGGTGTTCCCGCCCAAGCCCGACGATCCGCTGCCCTCGCGCGGCGTCGGCGCGGTGCTGACGACGGTGTCGGGCTTCACCAGCTTCATCGCGCATGCGGGCGGCCCGCCGATCAACGCCTACGTCATTCCGCTGCGACTCTCGCCGGTGATCTTCACGGCCACGATGGCCTACTTCTTCTTCGTGGTGAATCTCAGCAAGTGGATTCCCTACGCGTGGCTCGGCCTGCTCGACTTCCGCACGCTGGCCACCTCGCTGGTGCTGATGCCGCTCGCGCCGCTGGGCGTGTGGGTCGGCATCCGCATCGCGAGGCGCATCGACGCGACGTGGTTCTATCGCTTCGTGTACCTGGGGATGCTGCTCACAGGCCTGAAGCTCGTCTACGACGGCTTCCAGGCCTGAGGCCTGCGAAGCAAGGCCCTTTCGCGGAACACCGCGGAACCGGCTTTGCCGGGCCGCTGGTGTTGCCCCCGGTAGGGGGAAGGCGCAGCGACACGAAGTGCGCGAAGCCTGGGGGCGAGCCTAGAACTCGACGATGGATTTGAAGCCGCCGAAGATCATCCGCTTCGCATCGAAGGGCATGGTCTTCGGGTCCATCGCGGTGATGCGCGGATCGGCCATCACCTTCGCGTTCACCGTGTCGCGGTGCTTGCGCGACTTGTAGACGATCCACGAGAAGGCGACGGTCTCGTCGGTCTTCAGCTTCACGCTTTGCGGAAACGAAGTCAGCTTGCCGGGCTTCACGTCATCGGCGATGCACTCCACGTATTCGATCGCGCCGTACTCCATCCAGACCTTGCCGGCCTTGCGCGCGAGCTTGCGGTAGGCCTCGACGTTGGCGGTGGGAATGGCGACGATGAAGCCGTCTACATAACGAGCCATGGATGTTCTCCTGAATAGTCTGTGGAAACGTTGAAGAAAGAAAACCGGCGGTTGCATGGCGTGTCGTTGCCGTTCACGATGCCGCCGTCCCCTGGGGTGCCGCTGCCTCTTCGTTGTTCTGCATCTGCCCCGGCATGGCGGAGCGAAGCAGCAGGACTCCGATCAGACCCGCCGCCGCCGCGAACACGGCACCGACGAGAAACGCAAGGTTGTAGCCGCCGGTGAGCGCCAGCGGCATCTGCGCGCCGGCCGCTTCCATCGACGCACTGCGCGCCGCCGCGGCGCTGGCCAGCACGGCCAGGCCCAGCGCGCCGCCCATCATGAAAGAGGTGTTGACCACGCCCGAGGCCAGACCCGAGTCGGCGGGGCTGACCTCGCTCATCGCGGCGAGCAGCACCGGGTTGAAGGCCATGCCCGCGCCCAGGCCGAGCAGCATCATCCCGGGCAGCACGTCGACCACGAAGCTGCCGTTGACCGGCGCACGCGCGAACAGCGCCAGCCCGATGGCCGCGAGCCAGAGCCCGGCGGCCAGCGGCTTGCGGATGCCGAAGCGCATCACGATCTTCGCGGACAGGCCCAGCGAGAACACAGCCATGATGATGTTGGCCGGCAGGAAGGCCAGGCCGATCTGCATCGGCGTGTAGTTCAGCACCAGCTGCATGTAGAGCGCCGAGATGAAGAACCACGCGAACATGGCCGCGGCCCACAGGACGCCGACCACGTTGGCCACCGACACGCTGCGCAGCTTGAACAGGCCCAGCGGCATCAGCGGATGCTGCACGCGCGATTCGATCGCGATGAAGATCGCCAGCAGCACCACCGCCGCGCCGAGCAGGCCGAGCGTCTGCGTGGAGCCCCAGCCGGCCTCGTTGCCGTTGACCACGCCGTACACCGCGAGCATCAGCGACAGCGTGACGGTGATGGCACCGGCCACGTCGAGCTTCTCGCCGTGCGCATGGCCGCGCGCGCTGGGCAGCAGCGCCACGCACAGCGCGTACACCGCGATGCCGATCGGCAGGTTCACCAGGAAGATCCAGTGCCAGCTCAGCGTGCTCGTGAGCAGGCCGCCCAGCAGCACGCCGATGCTGCCGCCGCCGGCGCACACGAAGCCGTACACGCCCATCGCCTTGGCGCGGTCGGCCGGTTCGGTGAAGAGATTCATGATGAGCGAGAGCGACACGGCGGACACCACCGCGCCGCCCAGGCCCTGCACCGCGCGCGCCGCCACCAGCAGGCCCTGCGAGGTCGAGACCCCGCAGGCCAGCGATGCCAGCGTGAACAGCACCAGGCCCGCGAGGAACACGCGGCGGTGGCCGTACAGGTCGCCGAGCCGGCCTCCGAGCAGCAGGAAGCCGCCGAAGGTCAGCATGTAGGCGTTCACCACCCAGACCAGCGAGGTCTCGGTGAAGCCCAGGTCGGTGCGGATCGAGGGCAGCGCCACGTTCACGATGGTGGTGTCGAGCACGATCATCAGGACGCCGAGGCACAGCACCATCAATGCGAGCCAGCGCTTGCGGCTGTCGAGTTGGTTGGTCATGGGAAATGCAATTCCTGCAGGGTGGTGAAAGGAAAGGCTCAGAGCAGCGGCTTTCCGCCGTTGATCAGCCACGGGGTGCCGAAGCGGTCGGTCACCATGCCGAAGGCCTCGACCCAGAAGGTCTTCTCGAAAGGCATTCCGACATGGCCGCCGTCGGCGAAGGCGTCGAACACGCGGCGGGCCTCGGCCACGGTATCGAACATCAGCGCGACGCCGAAGCCCTTCATGCCTTCGTACGGCTGGCCGGGCATGGAGTCGGAGGCCATGAGCAGGCCGTCGCCGAGGACAAGTGCGGCATGCATGATGCGCTTCTTCGCCTCGGGCGGGAACTGCTCGGTGTCGGGCGCTTCGCCGATGGTCATCATCATCTGCATGGTGCCGCCGAGCGTCTTCTCGTAGAAGCGCATGGCTTCGGCTGCGGTGCCGTCGAACGTGAGGTAGGCGTTGATGGGAGACATGAGGTTTCCTTTGGTTGAGTGGATTACTTTTCGGTGGCTGTCTTGAGATTGGCGAGGCCCGCTTCGAAGTCCTTGCCGATCATCTGGTCCATGTTGAAGAAGATGCCCATGAGCTTTGCGATGTAGGGGCTCGGGCCGTACATGGCCCAGGTGACCTGCGTTGCGCCGCCCTGCGGCTGCAGCGTGAACTCGGCCGTGTTGTGGCCTTCGAAGGGCTTGATGAAGTCGAGCTTGATCGCGACCTTCGACGCGGGCGTCGACTCCACGATCTCCATGCTCCCGGCGCCCGCCTTGTCGTTGCCCTCCCAGGCGTAGGTCGCGCCTTGCCGCTTGCCGTGCCGCCGAAGGTGCGCTTCATGGCGGGGTCGAGCTTCTCGTAGGGCGACCATGCGCTCCAGCGGTGGAAGTCGTCGATCAGCGGAAAGATTTTTTCGGCGGGTGCCTCGATGCGCGCGGTGCGTTCGACGCGGAAGGTGTCGGGCCGGGTGGCGGCGAAGATCAGCAGCGCGGCGATCGCGAGCACGACGACGAGGGCGATTTTCTTGAGCATGGCGGGAGCTTTCTCGGGAGATGAAAGGAATGCGTGGAGATCAGGTTGGATGTGCGACCACCAGCAGCCAGCCCACGCCGAAGCGGTCGGTCAGCATGCCGAAGTTGGAGGTGAAGAAGGTCGGAATCAGCGGCTGCAGCACCTGGCCGCCTTCGGCCAGCGCGTTGAACCACTTGACGGCCTCGGTGTCGGTGTTCGCGGTGAGCGAGAGCATGACGCCCTTGACCTCGGCCTGGCCCGAGCAGCGGCCGTCGGATGCCATCAGCTCGGTTTCGCCGATGCGGAACACGGCGTGCATCACCTTGTCCGGCTGAGGCATGCCGCCTGCGCAACCGGCCTCGGCGTTTTCCGACGGGGCACCCGCGGGCGCTTCGCTGTAGCGCATGAGCTGCACGACTTCGGCGCCGAGCGCCTTCTTGTAGAAGCCGAGCGCTTCGTCGCAGCGGCCTTCGAACGAGAGGTAAGACTGGACTTTCATGACGATTCCTTTGGATTGAAGAGGTGACTCGGGGGCCCCGGTGTCTCGGGCCGCAAACAATCGGATTACTTTGTGTACACCGTCCACAAAGAATAACAGGGATAATGGACACTGTCCACATGGGAATGAAGAAATGAAGCTCAACAACGTCCCCGACAGCCTGCCGCCTGCCCGCAGCACTTATCGCCACGGCGATCTGCGCCGCGCGCTGCTGGAAGCGGGCATCGAACTGGCCCGCGACGGCGGCCCCGGCGCGGTCGTGTTGCGCGAGGCCACCCGGCGCGCCGGCGTGGTGCCCAACGCGGCGTACCGGCATTTCGGCAGCCGGCAGGAGCTGCTGCTGGCGGTGCGCGAGGCGGCCCTTGCCGCGGCGGCGATCGCGATGGAAAGAGAACTGGCGGCGCAGCCCTGCGACCAGCCTCCCGCCGACTTCGCCCGCGGGCAGGTGCGCGCCATCGGCACGGCCTACCTGCGCTTTGCCCAGGCAGAGCCCGGCCTGTTCCGCACGGCTTTCGTGATCTCCGACGAAGGCAGCGGCGAACTGGGCCCGGGAAAGGTGGGCGCGAGCGGGCTGGATCCGTTCCAGTTGCTCGGCAAGGCCATCGACCGGCTGGTGGACGCCGGCGTGCTCGACCCGGCGCGGCGCCCGAACGCCGAATACTGCGCGTGGAGCGCCGTGCACGGGCTGGCGTTGCTCATCATCGACGGGCCGTTGCGCGAGATACCGCCCGAGGCCGCCTACAAGCTCGGCCAGCAGGCGATCGACATGGTCGAGCGGGGCCTCTGAGGCTCTCTTCGAAGCGCTAGAAGTAGATCTTCTGCAGCAGCCGGATCAGCGTCTCGCGCTCCCGCGCGGTCAGCTTGGCGCTGGCGTCGGCCTCGAGCTGTATCACCGTCTGCTCGGCTTCGCGGATGAGCGTCTCGCCGGCGGCAGTGAGATGCAGCCCCACGGCGCGGCCGTCGTGCGGATGGGGGCGGCGTTCGATCAGCCCCCGGCTGTCCAGCGTGGCCACCAGGCTCACGAGGTTGGGCGGCAGGATGTCCAGCGCATTGCACAGCTGTCGTGACGTGGCGCCGGGGTTGTGCGCCAGCAGCGACAGCACCGAGAAATCGATCTGCTTGAGCCCGTAGGGCGCCATGCGCTCCGCGAAGAAGGCGCTGACGATCAGCCAGGCCCGGCGGGCGTTGTAGCCGACCAGGGTTTCGAGCATGCGCGCGTCGAGCCGGTCCGGCCTGCCTTGCGGCGCTGCGGCCTGTTCGACTTTCGCGGGGGCTGGTTTCGGGGTGGAGGCCATGGCCCGAGCGTAACTCCGGGTGGAGCCGTGCGAGCGGTTCGAGTGGCTAGTTGGAGACACCGCCGGCGGGCGCCGCGGCCGCATGGGTCAGCGCGACCGTTTCGCAGGCCCGCTTGACGATGCCCAGCCGCATCTCGAATTCCGGCAGCACCCAGCGCCTGAAGGCCGCCGCCACGCGCGCCTTCGTTGCGTCGTCCGGCGAGGCCGCCTCGATGCGGGCCCATGCCCACGCCAGCATCGCGAGCATGGTCGTGCGCAGATAGTCGTCGGCCACCTCGTACGGCAGCGCCGGGTTGGCATGCGCAGCCATGGCCACGGTGGTGCCCAGGTAGCGCAGCTGCGCCAGCCGGCGCTGCACGTCGGCATCGGCCTCGCGCGAGGCGTCGAGCGTGTCGCGCAGCTCCAGCAGCACGGCCGACATGCCGGCACCGCCGTCGGGCAGCACCTTGCGCACCAGCAGGTCGATGGCCTGGATCTCGTTGGTGCCCTCGTAGATCATCGTCACGCGCGAGTCGCGCACGATCTGCTCGATGCCCCATTCGCGCACGTAGCCGTGGCCGCCGAACACCTGCAGACATTCGCTCGCGCCGTGAAAAGCCTGGTGCGTGCATGCGGCCTTGAGCACCGGCGTGACGAAGGAGCACCAGCGCTGCGCGCGCTCGCGGGCCTTCGGGTCGGCGTCGTGCGCGGCCACGTCGAGCATCAGCGCGCTGCGGTAGGCGAGGGTGCGCGCGCCGTCGATCCAGGCGCGCTGCGTGTCGAGGATGCGGCGCACGGCCGGGTGCTCGGCGATCAGGTCGGCGCTTTCGCCGCCGCGGCTGGCGGGCACGGGGCCGGGGGCGCGCATCTGGCGGCGCTCGGCGGCATAGGCGTCGGCCTTCTGCCAGGCGGCGTCGAGCAGGCCGATGCCCTGCAGCGCCACGTGCAGGCGCGCCGAATTCATCATCACGCACATCGCGGCCAGGCCTCGCCCGGGCTCGCCGACCAGCCAGCCGGTGGCATCGTCGAAGCGCATCGTGCAGGTGGGGCTGCCGTGCAGGCCCATCTTTTCCTCGATGCGCTCGCAGTGCACACCGTTGCGCGCACCGTCGGGCAGCAGCTTGGGCACGAGCGCCAGCGACAGGCCCTTGGGCCCCGCCGGCGCATCCGGCAAGCGGCACAGCACGAGGTGGACGATGTTGGGCGTCAGGTCGTGCTCGCCGCCCGAGATGAAGATCTTGCCGCCGCTTACCCGCAGGCTGCCGTCGGCCTGCCCCATCTGCGGTGTGGCGCGCGTGCGCACCTGGCCCAGGTCGCTGCCCGCATGGGCTTCGGTGAGGCACATGGTCGCGAGCCATTCGCCGGTCGCGATCTTCGACAGGTAGCGCTGCTTCAGCTCCTCGCTGCCGTGGTGCTTGAGGCAGGCGTACGCGCCGTGTAGCAGGCCCGGCGCCATCGTGAGGCCATGGTTGGCGGCGGCCAGCCATTCGTAGAGGACGGCTTCGAGCACGGCGGGCAGGCCCTGGCCGCCGTCTTCCGGCGCGGCCGAGAGGGCGGGCCAGCCACCGTCGACGAAAGCCTGGTACGCCTCGCGAAAGCCCGGCGGCGAGACGACTTCGCCATCGGCGAAGCGGCAGCCGGTTTCATCGCCGCCTCGGTTGATGGGCGCCACCACCTCGCCGACGAAGCGGCCGGCCTCCTCGAGCACCTGCGACTGCAGCGCCTCGTCGACCTCCGCGAAGGGAGCGAGCGCGGCCAGGCGCGCGGGTGCGCCAAGCACTTCGTTCAGGATGAACCGGACGTCTTCGGGGCGGGGCTTGTAATCCATCGGGGCAGGGAAACCAGAGGAACGAATCAGGATTCAGCCGTGAAGCCGATCTTCTTGACCAGCGGACCCCAGCGTTCGTACTCGGACTGCAGCGACTTGCGCATGTCCTCCGGCGAGGAGCCGCTGGCGACGAGGCCCACCGACAGCAGGCCGTCGGCCACGCTCTTGTCCTTCAGTGCCGTCTGGATCGCGGCGTTGGCGGCGCTGATGATGGCGGCCGGCGTCTTCGCCGGCGCGAAGAAGCCGAACCACTCGTCGGCCACGATCTCGGGGAAGCCCTGCTCGATGAAGGTCGGCACGTCGGGCAGGTAGGCCGCGCGCTGCGAGCCCGACATGGCGAGCACGCGCAGCTTGCCGGCCTTGGCGAAGGGAATGGCGTCGCCCGCGGGCGTCATGCTCGAGGCGATCTGGCCGCCCACCACGTCGTTGATTGCCGGCAGCGAGCCGCGGTAGGGCACGTGGCGCAGGTCGGCGCCGCTGTTCAGGCCCAGCAGCGCGCCCAGGAAGTGCGGCGTGGAGCCCGCGCCCGGCGAGCCGTAGCTGGCCTGGCCGGGGTTGGCCTTGGCCCAGGCGACGTAGTCCTTCAGCGTCTTCACGCTGGCGGGAACGGCGGGGCCGACGGTCAGTGCGTGCGTCATCACGGCGCCGATGGAGATCGGCGCGAAGTCGGCCATGCCGTAACCCAGCTTGGTGTAGATGTGCGGGTAGATCGACAGCGCCGAAGCCTGCGCGAGGCACAGCACCGTGCCGTCGGCCGCCGAGCTCTTGAGCGTGTCGAGCGCGATGCGCCCGCCGGCGCCCGGCTTGTTCTCGACCACCGGATTGACCTTCGTGAAGGGCGTGTCGCCCAGCTTCTCCGCCACGCGGCGCGCCACGCTGTCGCCGGCGCTGCCGGCCGGGAAGCCGTAGTAGATCTTCACTACCTGCTGTACCGCCTGGGCGAGCGCGGCGAAGGGATGCAGGGCGGCGATGGCGGCAGTGCCGCCGAGCGCCGTCACGAACTGACGTCGGTTGGTCATGGTGTTGTCTCCTGATTTGCGGTGGCTGGACTGGAATCAGCGCGGCGCCATGCGCAGGGCGCCGTCGATGCGGATCACCTCGCCGTTGAGATGGCCGTTGGTGACGATGTGGCAGGCCAGCTCGGCGAACTCCGAGGGCTTGCCCAGGCGCGGCGGGAATGGAATCGACGCGGCCAGCGACTGCTGCACCGGCTCGGGCAGCTCCAGCAGCAGCGGCGTGGCGAAGATGCCCGGCGCCACCGTGCACACGCGGATGGCGTGCTGCGCGAGGTCGCGCGCCATCGGCAGTGTCATGCCGACCAGCCCGCCCTTCGATGCGCTGTAGGCCTGCTGGCCCACCTGTCCGTCGAAGGCGGCGACCGAGGCGGTGAAGAGCATCACGCCCTTCTCGCCGTTGTCGAGCGCGTCGAGCTTCGCGCAGCGCGCGGCGAACAGGCGCGCCATGTTGTAGCCGCCGATCAGGTTGATGTTGACCACGCGCACGAAGTCTTCGAGCGGCGCAGGGCTGCCGTCCTTGCCGACGATGCGCTTCGCGCTGCCGATGCCGGCCACGTTCATCAAAATGCGCGCAGGGCCGTGCGCGGCCTCGGCCTTGTCGAGCGCGGCGACGACGCTTTCGGTGTCGGTGATGTCGCAGGCGCAGGCGACGCCGCCGATGTCCGCCGCCACCTTCGCGGCGAGTTCGGCGTTGCTGTCGAGCACTGCGACCTTCGCGCCCAGCCGCGCGAGTTCGCGCGCGGTGGCTTCGCCGAGGCCCGATGCGCCGCCGGTGACCAGCGCGGCTTGTCCTTCGATCTTCATGGCGTGTCGTCTCCTGGAATGTTGTCTAGCGGGGCTTGAGGGTGAAAGGCAGCGTGCCGTCGTGCATCGCATCGGCCAGCGCGGCGCGGTGCTTCAGCACGGCGCGCTGGTTGATGGAGCCCTTGTCGGTCACCTCGCCCTTGTCGATGGATGGCGGCTCGGCCATCAGGTGCAGCCGCGCGATGCGGTTGGCGCTGCCGGTGGCGCCGGCGGCCAGCGTGTCGGCGGCCTCCTGGAAGTGCGCCTGCACCGGCACGCTCTCCAGCACCTGCTGCATCGTGGCGTCGGCCGGAAGGCCGGCGAGCTGCCGCACCTTCTGCGTCGGGAAGATCAGCGCGCCGACTTCCTTCAGGTTGATGCCGGTCAGCACCGCGTCCTGCACGTAGGGCGCGCCGACCCCGATGATCTTCGCGCGCATCGGACCCACGCTCACGAAGGTGCCGGTGGCGAGCTTGAAGTCTTCCGCGATGCGGCCGTCGAAGCGCAGGCCGCGGTGAATGTTGCCGTCGTCGATCCACTTCACGGCGTCGCCGGTGGAGAAGAAGCCTTCCTCGTCGAAGGACTCGGCGGTGGCCTCGGGCGCACGCCAGTAGCCGGGCGTGATGTTGGGGCCGCGGTAGCGCACCTCGGTCTTGCCGTCGACCTCGATCAGCTTGAGCTCGATGCCGGGTGCGGGCAGGCCCACGTCGCCCGACTTCACGTCGGGGCCGGTCACGTAGAGCGCGAAGGGGCCCGATTCGGTCATGCCCAGGCCCGTGCCCATGACGATGCGCTCGCCGACTTCCGACTCCTGCGTGCGGTGCAGGCTGTCCCACACGGGCTGCGACAGCGCCGCGCCCGAGTAGAAGAACATCTTCACGCGCGACAGCAGGTTGCGCCGCAGCACCGCGTCGGTCTCCATCGCCTGCGCGATGGCCTCGAAGCCGGTGGGCACGTTGAAGTAGATGGTGGGCGCGATCTCGCGCAGGTTGCGCAGCGTCTCGGCCATGCCGGCGGGCGTGGGCTTGCCGTCGTCGATGTAGAGCGTGCCGCCGTTGTCCAGCACGATGCCCACGTTGTGGTTGCCGCCGAAGGTGTGGTTCCAGGGCAGCCAGTCGACCAGCACCGGCGGTTCGTCGCCCAGGGCGGGAATCGACTGGCGCAGCTGCTGCTGGTTGGCACACCACATGCGGTGCGTGTTGATCACGGCCTTGGGCATCTTGGTGGAGCCCGAGGTGAAGAGGAACTTGGTGATGGTGTCGGGGCCGGTCGCGCGCATCGCCGCGTCGATGGCGGGCGTGGCGGGCGTCGAGGCCAGCGCGTCGAACGCGGTGGTGGGTCGGCCTTCGAGCGCGCCTTGCGCCAGCACGACTTCGGTGCCGGCCGGCACGACCGCCGCGATGGCCTTGGCGAAGCGTGCTGCGTCGCTCGCGAACACGAGGCCGGGCGTCAGCGTGTCGAAGACGTGGCGCAGCTTCTCGAAGTCCTGGCTCACCAGCGAGTAGGGCGGCGACACGGGGCAGTAGGGCACGCCGGCGTAGAGGCAGCCCAGCGCCATCAGCGCGTGCTCGATGCCGTTCTCGCTGAGGATGGCGACGGGGCGATCGGCGCTCAGACCGCGGTCCAGCAGGGCTTGTCCGATACCGCGTGCTTCCTCCAGCGCCTGCGCGTAGCTCACGCGCAGCCAGTCGCTGGTACTGCCGTCGGCAAGGCGCTCGCGGCGGGCGATGAAGGTGCGATCGGGCGTGCGCTCGGCCCAGTAGGCGAGGCGGTCGGTCATGCGCTCGCGGTAGGGCTGGAGCTGCGTCTCGGCCGTCAGGTACTGCGTGCCCGGCGCGCCGTCGCGCAGCACCGCGCGCGTAACGCCGAAGACCAGCGGGCGGTATCGGACGGTCATTTGGAAGTCTCCCCCATGCTTTGCCACTGCGTGGCTTCGCACACCCCCTCGCACGCGAGGGGGCGAGCGCCTTCGGGCGGCCGGGCGGCGCTCATCCCTTGCTCACTTTCGCGGCACGCCCTTCGAGGAAGTCGCGCACGCGCTGCTTGGCCTCGGGGGCTGCCTGCGTGATGCCCGAGATCAGCGCCTCGGTGAAGAAGCCGGGGTCGGCCGATTGCTCCGCGATGCGCGGCAGCGCGTGCATCAGCGCGTAGTTGGTGAGCGGCGCGTTCGTGGCGACACGCTTGGCGAGCTCAAGGGCCTTGTCGAAGGCCTGACCCTCGTCGACGAGGTACTGCGCGAAGTTGGCGCGCTCGCCTTCCTCGGCGTTGTAGACGCGGCCGGTCATCATCATGTCGGTCATGCGGGCCACGCCGATCAGCTTCGGAATGCGCACCGAGCCGCCGCCGCCCACGAAGATGCCGCGCGAACCTTCGGGCAGGGCGTAGAAGGTGGAGCGGTCGGCCACGCGGATGTGGCAGGCGCTGGCCAGCTCGAGCCCGCCGCCCACCACCGCGCCGTGCAGCGCCGCGATCACCGGCACCGGGCCGTGCTGGATGAGGTCGAGCGCGGCGTGCCACAGGCGCGAGTGCTGCATGCCCTGGCCGGCGTCGCGCTCCTTCAGCTCGCTCAGGTCGAGGCCGGCGCAGAAGTGCGGGCCCTCGCCGTCGATCACCGCCGCGCGCACGCTGGAAGGCAGCTTCTCGAAGGTGTCGCGCAGCGCGAGGATCAGTCCGTCAGAGAGCGCATTGCGCTTGGAACCGCGCGTCAGGCGGACGATGGCGACTTCGTCGCGGATTTCGAGATGGAGGTCTGGATTGGTCATGATGGGTCCGGGGTTGCGTCGAATTATGGTTATGGGAAATAATCAATTCAAGGAATTTGGAGCCCCCCGAGCCTAGGGACTTACCCGTACCGGAGACAAGACATGGACCACCAGAACCTGATTGCGATCGACATCCACACCCACGCAGAAGTCAGCTGCTGGAACCCGTTCGACAACTACGGCGAGGAATACGACCGCGCGGCCGACAAGTACTTCGGCTCCAGCGGCCGGCCGACCATCGCCGAGAGCGTGGCGTACTACCGTGAAAGAAAGATCGGGCTGGTGATGTTCATGGTCGACGCCGAGTCGAACATGGGCCGCCGCCGCATCCCGAACGAGGAGATCGCCGAGGCCGCGAAGAACAACAGCGACATCATGATCGCCTTCGGCAGCGTCGATCCGCACAAGGGAAAGATGGGCGCGCGCGAGGCGCGCCGGCTCATCGAGGAGCACGGCGTGAAGGGCTTCAAGTTTCACCCCACGGTGCAGGGCTACCACCCCTACGACCGCATGGCCTGGCCCATCTACGAGGTGATCGCCGAATACGGCCTGCCGGCGATCTTCCACACCGGCCACAGCGGCATCGGCTCGGGCATGCGCTGCGGCGGCGGACTGCGGCTGGAATACAGCAACCCGATGCACCTGGACGACGTGGCCATCGACTTCCCCGACATGCAGATCGTCATGGCGCACCCCAGCTTCCCCTGGCAGGACGAAGCGCTGAGCGTGGCCACGCACAAGCCCAACGTGTGGATCGACCTGTCGGGCTGGAGCCCCAAGTACTTCCCGAAGCAGCTCGTGCAGTACGCCAACACGCTGCTGAAAGACCGCGTGCTCTTCGGCAGCGACTACCCGCTGATCACGCCCGACCGCTGGATGCGCGACTTCGAGAACGCGGGCTTCAAGCCCGAGGTGATGCCCGGCATCCTCAAGGGCAACGCGATGCGGCTGCTGAAGCTGGGCGCGGCCTCAGGCGGCTGACGCCGGCTTCCTGCGCGAACGGCCGGTCTGCGCAGCCGCGTCGTTCCAGTGCTGCTCCCACAGGGCATCACCGCGTTCGAGCGCAGCGCCGAGCTCCTTCTTGCGCCGCTGCACGACGGCGGTGACCAGCGCATTGCACAGCGAGAACGCCGCCGTGTACGAATCGAAGGGCGACGCGCTCGAGGTGCGCGCCAGCATCACGTGGTCGGCCGATGCCGCCGCGGCCACCGAAGGGCCGTCGGTGATGACGATGACCTTCGCTCCCTTCTCCTTGAAGTATTTGGCCGCGCGCGCGGTGGCGAGCGCGTGGCGCCTGAAGGTGAGGGCCAGCAGCACGTCGTTTTCGCCGATCCACAGCAACTGGTCTTCCATGAGCAGCGGGCCGCCGCCGCTCATGGGGCGCACGTCGGGCAGGCACATGTTCAGATGCAGCGAAAGATGGCCGGCCAGCGCGGCGGCATGCCGCTGCCCGGTCACGTGCACCCGCGCCTTGCGCTGCGTGAGCAGCCGCACCGCACCCTCGAAGGCCGCGACATCGAGCGCCGCGAAAGTCGATGCCAGGGTGTGCTGGTCGTGCAGCAGCGCATTGGCCAGGCAGGTGCGCACCGAGGCGTCGTCGACGATGACCGCGTCCGCGCGCGTGGCGGGCGACGACAGCCGCGCGGTCACCTCGGAGCGCGCCTCGATCTGCGCATCGGCGTAGCTGGGATAGCCCAGCTTGGCCAGCAGCCGCACCACGGTGGAGGCGCTGGTGCCCACCTTCTTTGCAAGGCTCGTTGCAGATTCGAGCAGGCCCTGGGGGTAGCGCGTCTGCAGCTCGTCGATCAGGCGCTGCTCGCTCTTGGTGAGCTTCCTGCCGTAGCCCGAGATGCGTTGGTTCAGATTCATGGTCGCGCGCATTCTGCATGCGGAGTCGTGTTGGGCCTAATTTTGCAATGGTCATTGCAAAATTGAAATCGTCTTGCAACAATGCGCCCACTTTTTCGATTGCACGACAGGACGCCCCATGGAACCCATCTTCACCGCCGCGGCGCTGCGCCGCCGCGAGATCCTCGCCGCCGGCCTCGCGTCGATGCTGCCGCTGGCCGCGCAGGCCCAGGCCTGGCCCTCGCGGCCGGTCACGCTGGTGGTGCCGTTCCCCGCGGGCGGCTCCGTGGACCTGATCGCGCGGCTGTACGCCGATCCGCTCGCCAAGGCGCTGGGCACGGCGGTGGTCATCGACAACCGGGCCGGCGCCGGCGGCTCCATCGCCAGCGCGCAGGTGGCGCGCGCCAAGCCCGACGGCTACACGCTGGTCGCGTCGTCGCAGAGTTCGCACCTGGCCAACCCGCTCACCCAGCCCAACCCGGGCTACGACCCGATCAAGGACTTCGCGTCGATCAGCCAGCTCGCGCGCTCGATCAATGTGCTGCTGGTCAACCCGGCGGTGCCCGCGAAGAACTTCAAGGAGTTCGTCGCGCTGGTGAAATCGCGCCCCGGCGAGCTCAACTTCTGCAGCGCCGGTCCGGGCAGCATGGGCCAGCTCAACGTGGAGCTGATGAAGTCGCAGCTGCAGCTCAACGCCACGCATGTGCCGTACCGCGGCGGCGGCCCGCTGGTCACTGCATTGATCTCGAACGAAGTGCAGTTCGGGCTCGACAACCTCGCGCCCTTCCTGCCGCTGATTCAGTCCGGCAAGCTGCGGGCGCTGGCGGTGGCCGCTCCCACTCGCGTGGCGGCGTTGCCCGACATCCCGACCTTCGCGGAACTGGGCTATCCGGTGCTGAACACCACATCGTGGATCGGCCTGGCTGCACCAGCGAAGACGCCGCCGGAGATCGTCGAGGCGCTGCACAAGGCGGTGCGCTCGGTGGCCGACCAGCCCTCGATGGTCGAGGCGCTGCAGTCGCGCGGCTCGCTGCCGCCCGAGGCGCAGTCGCCCGCGCAGTTCACCGCCATGATGTCGGAGCGGCTCGTGGTGTACGGCGACCTGGTCAAGCGCGCGGGCATCCGCGGCGAATGAGCGACGACAGCATGACCGAGTCATCGTTCGCGCCCGACACCGCACCGCTGGAGGTGCTGCCGCGCGACATCTCCGCCTACCGGCAGGGCAACACGGGCATCGACTACGTGCACCGCTTCGAGTCGGGCCGGCCGGGGCCGCACGTGCTCGTCAACGCGCTGACTCACGGCAACGAAATCTGCGGCATGGTCGCCGCCACGCACCTGCTGGACACCGGCGTGCGCCCGAAGGTCGGCACGCTCACCGTGAGCTTCGCGAACGTGGAGGCCTACAACGCCTTCGACATCGAGCGGCCCTACGAGAACCGCCAGCTGGTGCACAACCTCAACCGCATCTGGTCGAAGGCGATGCTCGACGGCCCCGAGCAGAGCCCCGAACTGCGCCGCGCGCGCGAGCTGCGGCCGGTGCTGGACGCGGCCGACTATGTGCTCGACATCCATTCGACCCGCGCGCCGGTGCAGCCCTTTTGGGTCTATCCGGAATTCGAGCGCAACGCCGGGCTGGCGCTTGCCGTCGGCAATCCGCTGGTGCATCTGGTGATGCCGGTGGGCGGCGCGCCCGGCACTGGTGTGACGGCGTACGGCCGCCACGGCGAGGAGGGCGTCGACGGCGGTGCGGTGGTCGTGGAGTGCGGCCAGCATTTCAGCCAGTCGGCGGCCGACCTGGCCACCGACGTGACGCTGCGCTTCCTCGCGCACCTGGGGCTGGTCGACCCGCTGCCGACCTCTGCTGCGAAGGCTTCCGCGCGACGCTTCCGCCTGCTCGAAGTGCACATGGTGAAGACCGAGAGCTTCGCCTTCGCGCGGCCTGTGCTGGGCTTCGAGGTCTTCCAGAAGGGCGAGCTCATCGCCGTCGACGACGGCCACGAGATCCGCTCGCCCTGCGACGACTGCACGATCTTCATGCCGACCCGCGCGCCGCTGGTGGGGCGCGAGGGCGTCTACCTGACCGTCGCGATCTAGCCGGTTCCGCAGCAGGTGCCTCAGGGCACCTGCTCTGCCTGCTCCCGTTCTTCTTCCTCTTCCAGCCGTTCCCAGTCGCGCCCCGAGCGGCGTTGCCGCTCCTCGCGCTCGCGCGCCATCTGCTCCTCGAACTGCTGCCGGCCCGCCTTATTGGCTGCGATCAGCTTGGCGCGGTCCTTGTAGTGCGGATAGATCTCGTCGCTGAGCTTGATGTTCCGGCGCCGGAAGCGCATGGCCGACTCGCGCGCCTCGTGCGCCGGCCAGCCCAGCGCCTCCAGCGTGGCGCGCGCGCTGCGCAGGGACGACTCGAACACCTCGCGTTCCACCTCCGTCACGCCGCGGTCGCGCAGCTGGAACAGGTGCGTCACGTTGCGTGCCCGCGCGATGATGCGGGCCTGCGGGAAGTTCTCCTTCACGAGATCGACGATCTCCAGCGACTGCTCGATGTCGTCCACCGCCACCACGATCACCTTGGCCGTGCCCGCGCCCGCGGTGCGCAGCAGGTCGAGCCGCGTTGCATCGCCGTAGAACACCCGAAAGCCGAACTGGCGCAGGCCTTCGACGGTGTCGGCGTCGTGGTCGAGCACCGTCACGCGCAGGCCCTGCGACATCAGCATGCGCCCGACGATCTGCCCATAGCGGCCGAAGCCGCAGATCAGCACCTTGGCGTCCTGCTGCTCCGAGATCTCTTCGAGCTGCGGGCCGGTGCTGCGGCTGTAGCGCGGCAGCACGAACCTGTCGAGCAGCACCAGCAGGAGCGGCGACAGCAGCATCGACAGCGCCACGGCGCCGATCAGCAGCGAAGTGACCTGCGGCGGCAGCACGTCGGGGCCGGCCGCCTGGAACACCACGAAGGCGAACTCGCCGCCCTGCGCGAGCAGCAGCGTGAACACCGGCCGCTCCTGGTAGGCGATGCCCATCGCCTTGGCCAGCGCGTAGATCACCACCAGCTTGATGGTCACGAAGCCGACCACCAGCATCGCCATGATCCACGGGCTCGCGACCAGCACGCCGAAGTTGATCGACATGCCCACGGCGATGAAGAAGAGGCCCAGCAGCAGGCCCTTGAAGGGCTCGATGTCGGTTTCGAGCTCGCGCCGGTATTCGCTTTCCGCCAGCAGCACGCCGGCGAGGAAGGCGCCGAGCGCCATCGACAGGCCCACCAGCTGCATCAGCGCCGCGATGGCCACCACCAGCAGCAGCGCGGCGGCAGTGAAGATCTCGGGCGTGTCGCTGCGCGCGATCCAGCGCAGGATGGGCCGCAGCAGCAAGCGGCCGCCGAGGATGATGCCGCCGATCACGCCGATGATCTTCGCGGCTTCGAGCGCGCGCTCCAGCCCGGTGATCGCCTGCTCGGCCGCGGTGGCGCCCGCGAGCAGCGGCAGCAGCGCGAGGATGGGAATGGCCGCCACGTCCTGGAACAGCAGGATCGAGAAGCCGGCCTGGCCGCTGGGTGTCTTCAGCAGGTTGCGCTCGCCGAACACCTGCAGCGCGATGGCGGTGGACGACAACGCCAGGCCCAGCGCGGCGACCAGCGCCACGCGCCATTCGGCGCCCACGGCCCAGCCCACCGCGAACAGCACTGCGGCGCAACTCAGCACCTGCGCGGTGCCCCAGCCGAAGATGGGGCGGCGCAGGTTCCACAGGCGCCTGGGTTCGAGCTCCAGGCCCACGAGGAAAAGCATCAGCACCACGCCGAACTCGGCGAAGTGCAGCACGTCCTCGACGCTGGACACGAGCCCCAGCCCCCAGGGGCCGATGGCGATGCCGGCCACGAGGTAGCCGATGATGGAGCCGAGGCCCAAGGCCTTCGACAGCGGCACCACCAGCACGGCGGCGCTCAGGTAGATGAGGCTGTTGGTCAGCCAGGCGGGTGCGTGTTCCATGCTCAGGCTGCCTTCTTGCCGTTGTTGTCCGCAGCGACGGTGGCCGTGGCGGTAGCCAGGCCGTGGGACATCGCCGCCTGGAAGGCATTGGAGACCACCTTGGCGACGTCGTCGGCGTCGGCCGGCCGGTCGCTCTCGGGCACGGGGCAGGCGATGCAGGCGTCGATCTCCTCGATCTCGGGCCAGTCGGGGTAGCTGCCCAGGCGCTGGGCGAAGGTCTCGACGTGGGACTTCACGTCGGCCTCGCTGGCGCTGCGCGCGCCGTAGAAGATCAGCGGCGGCAGGAAGCGCATGCCGCACAGCGCGGCGGTCTGCTCGTAGGGCGGCAGGAAGGCGTCGAAGAAATAGCGGTGGTAGTTCTGCGGGTGGTAGCTCGCCTCGGGGCTGCCCGTGGTGGCGACCAGCCAGAGGTCCTTGCCCTGCAGCGCCGTGCCGCCGGGGCCGTAGGCCCAGCCGTAGGCGAGCACGTCGTCGAGCCAGAGCTTCTGCAGCGCGGGCATCGAGTACCACTGGATCGGGTGCACCAGCACCACCAGGCTGGCCTTGGCGAGCCGGGCCTGTTCGGCCTCGACGTCGATGGCGAAGTCGGGGTAGCTGCCGTAGAGGTCGTTGACGTCGACGCCGGGCACGGCGCGTGCCGCGGCGAGCATGCGCCGGTTGACGCGCGAGTCGCGCCAGTGGGGGTGCGCGGCCAGCACGTAGATGCCGCCGGAACCGCCGTCGGAGCCGTCGGCGGGGTTTCCCGTGGATGTTGTTGTCGTCATCCCGCGAACATAGCTCAAGAGTGCGTCGCGGAGCGTTTCACCGGGCAAAAACGCCCAGCGACTACCATTCCGCCTGTTGCCGTTCTGGAGGAGTGCTTTTATGCAGGTGGTTCTGGTCGCCAATCCCAAGGGAGGCGTGGGCAAGTCGACGATCGCGACGAACGTCGCGGGCTATTTCGCAAGCCGTGGCCACGCCGTGATGCTGGGCGACGTGGACCGTCAGCAGTCCTCCCGGCTCTGGCTGGGCCTGCGCCCGCCGATGGCCCGGCCGATCTCCACCTGGGAAGCCACCGGCGAAAGCACCGTGGTGCGCCCGCCGCGCGGCACCACGCACGCGGTGCTCGACACGCCCGCCGGCCTGCACGGCTGGCGCTTCAAGGAAGTGCTGGCGCTGGCCGACCGCGTGATCGTGCCGCTGCAGCCGAGCATCTTCGACATCTATGCCACGCGCGACTTCCTCGACCGCTTGCTGGAAAGCCGCCGCGCCGAGAAGACGACGATCGGCCTTGTCGGCATGCGCGTGAACGCACGCACGCTGGCGGCCGACCGGCTGCACGAATTCATCGCCGGGCTCGGCGTGCCGGTGATCGGCGAGCTGCGCGACACGCAGAACTACGTGCAGCTCGCCGCGCGCGGGCTCACGCTGTTCGACATTGCACCGGGCCGCGTGCAGCGCGACCTGGAGCAGTGGCAGCCGATCTGCGAGTGGCTCGACGCCTGAACCGATCCCGGTTTTCCCTGAGCCCGGTTGTCGCAAGGCCGACAGCCGCGCGGCAGCCCCAGACGCCAGAATGCCTCGCATGACCAAAAAGACATTCCAGACCCTTCAGGATCTCGCCGCCTGCGTCGGCCAGGAAGTCGCCGTGAGCGACTGGATCACGATCACGCAGGAGCAGGTCAACCAGTTCGCCGAGGCGACGGGCGACCACCAGTGGATCCATGTCGACATCGAGCGGGCCAAGGCGGGCCCCTTCGGCGGGCCGATCGCGCACGGCTTTCTCACGCTGTCGCTGCTGCCGCGCTTCTACGAGACGGCGCTCGACGTGGTGGAGTCGCGCATGGGCGTGAACTACGGCCTGAACAAGGTGCGCTTCATGTCGCCCGTGCCGGTGGGCAAGCGCCTGCGCGCGCGCATGAAGCTGCTGACGTCGGAGGCCATCGCCAATGATGGTTTCCAGATGACCTGGGAAACCACCATCGAGCTCGAGGGCGCCGCCAAGCCGGCCTGCGTGGCCGAGTCGGTGGTGCGCCGATATCGCTGAAGCGGCGGCGCTTCGCCCTCTTTTTCTTTCTTCTTACATCCTGCGGTCGGTCACTTCGCCGTAGGTGGCCGCGCCCTGGCGGGTGATGCTCAGCGCGCTGGCGCGCACCGTATTGCGGTCGACGTTGCCGCTCCTTGCCTGTGTCACGCCGGTGCCTCCATTGCTGATCTGCAGCGGCTGGCGTGCGTCGGCCTGCACCTGCGCGCGCGACAGCGTCGACTGGAAGGGGGCGGGCGGCAGCGGGTTCTGCTCTCCCTGGAAGGCTTGGGCGCCGCTGGCGAAGGCGAGCGTGGCGAAGGCGGCAAAGGCAATCGGCTTGGCGTTCATGGCGAGACTCCTTGGGGCAAGGTGGTGGATGGGCCGGATGCCGGGTTGCCTTGAATCGGCAGCCGGCATGTCTTCCATACGGCGCGTCTTGCCGATCGGATGCGCCCCTGTTGCCTGAAGGGGCTGCGGCTTCAGCCGAAGCCGTTCTGTCGCCAGGCTTCGAACACCGTCACCGCCACGGCATTCGAGAGATTCAGGCTGCGCTGGCCTTCGCGCATCGGCAGCCGAAGACGCTGGGGCTCGGCGAAGCCGTCGCGCAGCGCGGGTGGCAGGCCGCTGGTTTCCGAGCCGAACACCAGCCAGTCGCCGGGCTGGAAGCGAACGTCGTGCACCGCGCGCGTGCCGCGCGTGGTGAGGGCGAACATGCGGTCGGCGGCCGGCTGCTCGGCGGCGAGCAGGGCCTGCCAGTCGGCGTGGCGCTTCACTTCGGCGTACTCGTGATAGTCGAGCCCGGCGCGGCGCAGCAGGCGGTCGTCCATCGAAAAGCCCAGCGGCTCGACAAGGTGCAGCTTGCAGCCGGTGTTGGCGGCGAGCCGGATCACATTGCCGGTGTTCGGCGGGATTTCGGGGTGGACCAGGACGATATTGAACATGCGCCGATTGTCGGCAGGCCGGCGCGACAGGTTCAGCGCGGCGGATCGGTCCGGGCCAGCACGATGCCGGTGATGTGGGCTGCGCCGGCTTGCCGCAGTGCCTCGGCGGCTGCGAACAGCGAGGCACCGCTGGTCATCACGTCGTCTACCAGCACCAGGCGCCGGCCGCGCAGCCTGTCGGCGCGCAAGGGTTCGACCGCGAAGGCGCCGCGCAGGTTGCGCAGCCGGTCGGCACGCGACAGTCCACTCTGCGCAGGCGTCTCGCGGGTGCGAAGGAGCAGGGTGGCGTCGGTCTTCGCGGGCGCGAGCCGGCGCGCCAGCTCGTGCGCCTGGTTGAAGCCGCGCTCGCGCAGCCGGCCGGGCGCCAGCGGCATCGGCAGCACGATGTCGCTGGCTTCCAGCGCCGGCTCCACCCAGGGCGCGCTGCGCAGCAGCGTGGCGAAGGGCCCGGCCCGGCCGGCCTCGCCACGGAACTTGAAGGCCGCGATGGCGTCGGGCCAGGGCCATGCGTAGGTGCAAGCCGCGAGGCAGGCGTCCAGCGGCGGAGGATGCTTCACGCACTCGCCGCAGCGGCTCACGCCTTCGGGCACGGGCAGGGCGCAGCCGCCGCATCGCGCCGTGGGCGGGGCGAAGCGGGCCACGCAGGCATCGCACACCGGGCGCGAAGGCCAGGCGCGGCAGACCGTGCACTGGCTGGGCAGCCGCGCGAGCAGGGCGGTGAAGGCCCCGAGAGGTCTTGAAGACGGGAAAGGCCATATGGCCCGGTGGCTGAGCATCGCCTCAATATACTCACGGCCCCATGGCCACCGACCCCTCAAGACGACCGCCGACCATCGATGCCACGGCGGCCGCCCGCTGGCGCCGGCTCGCGCCCGCCGATGGCGCTTCTCCCTGGCTGCACGAGGAAATCGGCCGCCGCATGGAAGACAGGCTGCAATGGATCAAGGCCCAGCCCCGCACCTGGGCCGACTGGGCGCCGCTGCGCAGCGGGCTCGAGGCGCATGAACTCGTTGCGCGCCGCTACAAGGACGCAGCCTCCTTCGTGATCGAACCCGAGCCCGCGCTCGCCGCAGCCACCACCCAGGCGCTGGCCGCCCCGTGGTGGAGCGCGCGCCGCTGGCAAGCGGGCAAGGCTCGCTTCGATGCACCGCCCAAAGACGGCGTCGACCTGCTCTGGGCCAACATGTCGCTGCATATGGCGGCCGACCCGGAGGCACTGATCGCGCACTGGCACAAGCTGGTGGCGACCGACGGCTTCCTCATGTTTTCCTGCCTCGGCCCCGACACCGTGCGCGAGCTGCGCGCGCTACATGCCCGCCTCGGCTGGCCCGCCGCGGGCCACGAGTACACCGACATGCACGACTGGGGCGACATGCTGGTGCACGCCGGCTTCGCCGAACCCGTGATGGACATGGAGCGCATCGTGCTGACCTGGGCCACGCCCGAGGCTGCGCTCGCCGAGCTGCGCACGCTGGGCCGCAACCTGCATCCGGCGCGCTTCCCCTCGCTGCGCGGCAAGGGCTGGCTGCAGGAACTGAAGAAGGCGCTGCCCGAACTCGCGCCGGCCGAAGGCGGCGACGGCCGCATCGCGCTGACCTTCGAGGTCGTGTACGGCCACGCGTTCAAGCCGCTGCCGCGCGTGTCGCTGTCTGCCGAAAGCGCGGTGTCGCTGCGCGAGATGCGATCGATGCTGCAACGGGGCCGGCCGGGCGCCTGATCGCTTGCCGGCGAGTCGGTAAAAACGCCTGTCGCACAGGCCGTTTCTTGCCTACTAGTAGTGACCCGTAGGCGTCCCACAGGGCACTCGGGCGCCGATATCTACCCGCTACAATCCGCCGTTGCGTGAAACTCGCGGGTATTGTCCCGCGATCGAGGGGTGTCGAATCCTGTTTGTACGAGGGGTTTGGCGACCATCGACGCACCGATTTGCTGAACTCGCCCGTGTCGAATTCCGTGTTTCGATTTGCCACCGTTTCAGGCCAGAACATCCACTGGTTCCTGAAGCGCAACTGCTCGGTGACGCCGGGCCAGCTGGGCTGGCTCTACGCCTCGCTGTGCGTGGTATCGCTCGGCATCGGCACCCTGTTCTGGCTGCACGGTGCGCCGCTGGTTCTGCCTTTTGCCTGGCTCGAACTGGCCGCTGTCGGGTTTGCGTTCATGGTCTACGCACGGCATGCGACCGACGGCGAGAAGATCGCGCTGCAGGAGGGACGCCTCGTCGTCGAGCTCGAGAACGGCGGGCACTACGAGCGCACGGAATTTCTTCCGCACCAGGTGCGGATCGAACCCCAGACCGGCGATCGCTCGCTGATCGAGGTCTCGGGGCAAGGTCGATCGGTCAGGGTGGGGCGCTATGTACGCCCGGAGTTGCGTGCGGCCTTGGCCCGCGAGATTCGCATGGCGTTACGCGGCGCCTGAGGGGGCTAGCGCAGTGCTGCACGGTTGGGTTTGTCGAAAAATTGAAGAAACGTGAACACGATGAAGAGCATTTGGCGCAATAAGTACAGGCCGGCGAATCTGTTGCTGGCGGCCGGCGCGGCTTTCAGCAGCGCGGCGCACGCAGTCAACGATCTGCCCGGCGGCCCCTCGGTGCGCCAGTTGAATCTTCCGGTCGGAGTGACCAAGATCGCTCAGGAGCAGCATCTGCTCCACACGATCATGATGATCCTGTGCACGGTCATCTTCGTCGGCGTGTTCGCGGTGATGTTCTATTCCATCTGGAAGCACCGCAAGTCGGTGGGCCACAAGGCTGCCAACTTCCATGAATCGGTGGTGGTCGAGGTCATCTGGACCATCGTGCCCTTCCTCATCGTCATCGTGATGGCGCTGCCCGCCACCAAGGTGCTGGTGGCCCAGAAGGACACCACCAACGCCGACCTCACGATCAAGACCACGGGCTACCAGTGGAAGTGGGGCTACGACTACCTGAACGGCGAAGGCGAGGGCCTGGCCTTCATCTCCACGCTCGACAGCTCGCAGCGCGCCATGTCCGACGCGGGCGCCAAGGGCGCGATGCCCGACGACTACCTGCTGAAGGTCGACAACCCGCTGGTGGTGCCGGTCAACAAGAAGGTCCGCATCATCACCACCGCGAACGACGTGATCCACGCATTCGCCGTGCCGCAGCTGGGCCTCAAGCAGGACGCCATTCCCGGCTTCGTGCGCGACACCTGGTTCCGCGCCGAGACCGTGGGCGACTACTACGGCCAGTGCCAGGAACTGTGCGGCAAGGAACATGCCTACATGCCGATCCACGTGAAGGTGGTCTCCGCGGCCGACTACACGGCCTGGGTATCCGCCAAGCGCAAGGAAGCCGCCGCCAAGCTCGACGACCCGACCAAGGTCTGGGCCCTGCCCGACATGCTGACGCGCGGCGAGAAGGTCTATGCCGCCAACTGCGCGGCCTGCCACCAGGCCAACGGCAAGGGTGCCGGCCCGATCAAGCCGCTCGACGGCTCCGCCAAGGTGACCGACGCCGACCACAAGATCCAGCTGGCGGTGCTGCTCAACGGCCAGAACAACGGCGCGATGCCCTCCTGGAAGCAACTGAGCGATACCGACCTCGCGGCCGTGGCCACGTACACCAAGAACAGCTGGTCGAACAAGACGGGCCAGCTGGTGCAGCCGGCCGAAGTGCTGGCCCTGCGCGGCAAGTGATGCGCGAGCGTCCCGCGACGAAGAAATTGCAAGGAACAACGAAATGAGCGCAGTTCTCGACCCCCACGGTCACGCAGCCCACGGCGATCACGCACACGACGAGCATCACGACCACCACGCGCCCACCGGCTGGCGCCGCTGGGTGTTCGCGACCAACCACAAGGACATCGGCACGCTCTACCTGCTGTTCAGCTTCACGATGCTGATGGTGGGCGGCGTGCTCGCGCTGCTGATCCGCGCCGAGCTGTTCCAGCCCGGCCTGCAGCTGGTGAACCCGGAGCTGTTCAACCAGTTCACCACCATGCACGGCCTGATCATGGTGTTCGGCGCCATCATGCCGGCCTTCGTGGGCTTCGCGAACTGGATGATCCCGCTGCAGGTGGGCGCCTCCGACATGGCGTTCGCGCGCATGAACAACTTCAGCTTCTGGCTGCTGATCCCGGCTGCGCTGATGCTGGTGGGGTCGTTCTTCATGCCCGGCGGCGCACCCGCCGCAGGCTGGACGCTGTACGCGCCGCTCACGCTGCAGATGGGCCCCTCGATGGACGCCGGCATCTTCGCGATGCACATCATGGGCGCCTCGTCGATCATGGGCTCGATCAACATCATCGTGACCATCCTCAACATGCGCGCTCCCGGCATGACGCTGATGAAGATGCCGATGTTCTGCTGGACCTGGCTCATCACCGCCTACCTGCTGATCGCCGTGATGCCCGTGCTCGCAGGCGCCATCACGATGACGCTGACCGACCGGCACTTCGGCACCAGCTTCTTCAACCCCGCCGGCGGCGGCGACCCGGTGATGTACCAGCACATCTTCTGGTTCTTCGGCCACCCCGAGGTCTACATCATGATCCTGCCGGCCTTCGGCATCATCAGCCAGGTGGTCCCGGCCTTCGCCCGCAAGAAGCTCTTCGGCTATGCCTCGATGGTGTACGCCACCTCGTCGATCGCCATCCTGTCGTTCATCGTGTGGGCGCACCACATGTTCACGACCGGCATGCCGCTTACGGGCCAACTGTTCTTCATGTACGCGACCATGCTGATCGCGGTGCCCACGGCCGTGAAGATCTTCAACTGGATCGCCACCATGTGGCAGGGCTCGATGACCTTCGAGACGCCGATGCTGTTCGCGGTCGGCTTCATCTTCGTGTTCACGATGGGCGGCTTCACCGGCCTGATCCTGGCCGTCGCCCCCATCGACACGCAGCTGCAGGACACGTATTACGTGGTGGCCCACTTCCACTATGTGCTGGTGGCCGGCTCGCTGTTCGCCATGTTCTCGGGCTTCTACTACTGGGTGCCCAAGTGGACCGGCGTGATGTACAACGAGACGCGCGGCAAGGTGCACTTCTGGTGGTCGCTGATCTCGTTCAACGTGACCTTCTTCCCGATGCACTTCCTGGGCCTGGCCGGCATGCCGCGACGCTATGCCGACTACCCGATGCAGTTCGCCGACTTCAACGCCATCGCGTCGGTCGGTGCGTTCTTCTTCGGTTTCGCGCAGGTCTACTTCTTCCTGTTCATCGTGCTGCCCACGATGCTCGGCAAGGGTGAGAAGGCTACGCAGAAGCCGTGGGAAGGCGCCGAAGGCCTCGAATGGGAAGTGCCTTCGCCGGCACCGTTCCATACCTTCGAGAACCCGCCCAAGCTCGATGCGACCGCCACCAAGGTGATCGGTTGAACGATCGGTATCGCACGCGATGACTCCCGAACAGAAAAGGAACAACCGTCGAATGGGGCTCACGCTGGCCTCCATCGCCGTGGTGTTCTTCATCGGCTTCATCGTCCGCATGGTCTGGTTCAGCGGACGCTGAACCACCCGTCATCCACGCAACGAACGGGAGCAGCACGCGCATGAGCCTCGGTCCACGCATCCGCCGCGCCAATGTCCGCATGGTCGGCAAGCTGGCCGTCGTGGCCTGCGGCATGTTCGCCTTCGGCTACGCGCTGGTGCCGATGTACCGCGCCATCTGCGAGATGACCGGCATCAACATCCTCGCGCTCTCCGAACTCGAGGTGCCGGGCGGTGCCAGCGGCGGCAAGAACGTGCGCGTGCCCGACAACACGCAGATCGACACGACCCGCACCATCACGGTCGAGTTCGACTCCAACGTGCGCGGCGGCCTCTGGGACTTCAAGCCCGCGGAGCGGACCATGCAGGTGCACCCGGGCGAACTCAACACGGTGATGTACGAGTTCCAGAACGTGCAGAACCGTCGCATGGCCGCGCAGGCCATCCCGAGCTACGCGCCGCAGCAGGCCGCGCCGTACTTCAACAAGCTCGAGTGCTTCTGCTTCAACCAGTACACGCTCGATCCGGGCGAGAGGAAGCAGTGGCCGGTCGCGTTCGTGATCGACCCGAAGATTTCGAAGGACGTGAAGACCATCACGCTGTCGTACACCTTCTTCGAGGTGGGCGGCAAGACACCCGCGGCGCCGGTCGCGGCAGTTTCCGGCACAGCAGCCAATGAGCCGCGCTCGTGACCGATCCATCGAACCGGCCAAAGGCTTCGCTGTGGGACACGGTGAAGGCGGTGGGCTGGTCGTTCTTCGGCGTGCGCAAGAACAGCGCCTACCAGGAAGACCTGCGCAAGCTGAATCCCCTGCACATCATCGCGGTGGCGTTCGTTGCGGTCGTCGTCTTCGTGGTCGCGCTGGTGCTGCTGGTGCGGCATGTGGTCGCGGCGGCCGGAGCCTGAGGGACGCGGTGCGTTCCACGGCAAGCAGAATCCATTGAATCGAGAGAAGAAAGAAAGCCAGGAGCTGAAGAAATGAGTTCAACCACCCACGGAACCACGCCCTACTACTTCGTGCCCGGACCGTCGGCCTATCCGGTCTCGGCCGCGATCGGCCTGTTCTTCGTGATCCTGGGCGCCGCGCAATGGATCAACGGCCATCAGTGGGGGGCATGGTCCTTGCTGGCCGGCATGCTGATCTGGCTCGGCACGCTGTTCGTGTGGTTCCGTGCCGCCATCGGCGAGAGCGAGAGCGGCCAGTACGGCCACAAGGTGGATCTCTCGTTCCGCTGGAGCATGAGCTGGTTCATCTTCTCGGAAGTGATGTTCTTCGGCGCGTTCTTCACTGCGCTGTGGTGGGCACGCACCCACGCGCTGCCTGCGCTCGGCAGCCTGGACAACGCGCTGCTCTGGCCCGACTTCAAGGCCGTGTGGCCCAGCGTCGCGCCCGGCGCCACCGCTTCGCCGGCCGGCATCGTCGAGCCCTTCCAGACCGTCGGCCCGTTCTGGCTGCCCACGATCAACACCGCGCTGCTGCTGAGCTCGGGCGTGACGCTCACCATCGCCCACCACGCGCTGCGTGCCGGCCATCGCGCGCAGACCATCCGCTTCATGTGGCTCACCGTGCTGCTCGGCGTGATCTTCCTGGGCGTGCAGGGCTACGAATACCACCACCTGTACACCGAACTGAACCTCAAGCTCAGCTCGGGCACCTACGGCTCGACCTTCTTCATGCTGACGGGCTTCCACGGCCTGCACGTGTTCATCGGCATGCTGATGCTGCTGTTCATCACGCTGCGCCTGCGCAAGGGGCACTTCACGCCCGAGCGCCACTTCGGTTTCGAGGGCGCGGCCTGGTACTGGCACTTCGTTGACGTGGTCTGGCTCGGCCTCTATCTGCTGGTCTATTGGCTTTGAGCGAAGACCCTCGCGGCATTCCAGAAAAAAGGCGCCGGAAGGCGCCTTTTTCTTGGTTCTCCTGGCACGAGCACCATCTACTTGCCGAGCGGGAGCCCGGTGGGCTGGATGTATCCGAACTTCCAGGCGAGCAGCATGCAGAGGAACAAAACCACCGAGAGGCCGATCCGAACGGTGAGCGCGCGCGCCATGCCGCCGCTCTTGGCACGCCCGTTGCGCCCGTCCTTCAGCATGAAGTAGAGTGCAAACGCGAGGCTCGCGAAGATGCCCACGAACACCAGGGCAACGAAGTATTTCATGACCCGCATTATCGGCCGCACGCCCCGTTCCCTCCAGTGACTCCTGAACCCCTGTATCCCGAAAAGCGCCTCCACCGGGGCCGCTTCTGGGTGTTGACCATCGCCGCCGCGCTGACCGTGTCGGCCACCGTTTCCCTTGGCCGCTGGCAGCTCTCGCGCGCCGCGCAGAAAGAAGCGCTGCAGGCCAGCATCGACGCCGAGAAGCAGAAGCCGCCACTGACGCAGGCTGAATTTCTCGCCTTGCCCAAGGCCTCCGACGCGCTGCACCGCGCGGTGCGCCTGCGCGGCCTGTGGCTGACGCCGCAGACCGTTTACCTCGACAACCGCCAGATGCATGGCGTGCCCGGTTTCTACGTGCTGACCCCCTTCGCCCTCGAAGGCACCGAGCAGACGGTGATGGTGCAGCGCGGCTGGATCCAGCGGAATTTCGTCGATCGTACGCAGCTGGGGGCGGTCGAGACGCCTGCCGGCATCGTCGAGGTCACGGGCCTGATCGAGCCGCCGCCGAGTCACCTGCTGGAGCTCGGCACCGCCGCGCCGGCACCCGCGCCCGCCGCCTCTGCGCCTGCAGCTGCTGCTTCCGCCCCGGCTGCAGCAACCCCTGCGGCACCGGTCGCCGAAGGGTATTCGCCCATCCGGCAGAATCTCGACCTTGAGGCCTTCCGGGCCGAGACCAAGCTGCCCTTGCGCACCGATGTGTCGCTGCAGCAGGGCGGGGCGGCTTCCGAGGGCCTGCAGCGGGACTGGCCGGCTCCGGCGCTGGGTCTCGAGAGGCACTACGGTTACGCATTCCAGTGGTTCGGCCTGTCGGCCCTCGTCGTCATCCTCTATGTCTGGTTCCAATTCATCACGCCCCTCCGCCGCGCCAGGCGCCGTGCACGCGATGGCCGTTTCTGACGAGCCGCTGGGCCTGACGGTGCATTCGATGCCGTCGCCCAACCAGGCGCTCGATGGCGCGGAGGGCCGGCGCACGGTCGTCGGGCGCTGGAAGATGATCGCCGTGATGCTGATGTGCGCGGCCCCGGTCATCGCCTCGTACTTCACCTACTACGTGATCCGGCCCGAGGGGCGCAGCGCCTACGGCGAGCTGATCGATCCGCAGCGCGAACTGCCGAAGATCGTCGCCGCCGACCGCAACGGCGCGCCGGTCGACCTCTCCACGCTCCAGGGCCAGTGGCTGCTGGTGTCGGTGGCCGATGCCGCATGCGACGCGCTGTGCGAGCAGCAGCTCTACCTGCAGCGGCAATTGCGCGAAAGCCTGGGCCGCGAGAAAGACCGCATGGACCGCGTCTGGCTCGTGAGCGATGCCGCCCCCGTGCCCGAGCGCCTGAACAACGGCCTGCATGGCGCGACCGTGCTGCGCGTGCCCGCCGACCAGCTGGCCAAGTGGCTCGCGCCCGCGTCGGGCCACTCGCTGGCCGAGCACTTGTACGTGGTCGATCCGATGGGCAACTGGATGATGCGCTTCCCGGCCCGCATGGACGCCGCCGGCGCGAGCCGCGCCAAGCGCGACCTCGACCGCCTGCTGCGCGCCTCGGCGTCGTGGGACGAGCCGGGCCGCTGAAGACTGAACCGACGCCGCATGGACACGACGAGCTCTCTCTACGATCTGACGCCCATCGCCTGGCTCATGGCGGTCGGCGTGCTGATCGCGCTCGGGCCGCTGCTGTGGGTGTGGCGCCGCAACGCGGGTGCCGGCCCGGCGCGCCGGCTGCATGCGCTGACCGTGCTCACGCTGTTCCTCACTTTCGACCTCACGCTGTTCGGCGCCTTCACGCGGCTCACCGATTCGGGCCTGGGCTGTCCCGACTGGCCCGGTTGCTACGGCAACGCCAGTCCGCACGGCGCCCGCCACGAGATCGCGATGGCGCAGTCCGCGCAACCGACTGGTCCCGTCACGCACAGCAAGGCGTGGGTCGAGATGGTTCACCGCTATCTGGCAACGGGTGTCGGTGTACTGATCCTCACGCTCGCGGGCGCGACCTGGATCGTGCGCCGCCGCCAGCGTCTCGCTCCGCCGCCATCGACAGACGGCGAACACCACGCCACGCTCAGCGCCTGGTGGCCGGCCTTCACCCTGATCTGGGTCTGCCTGCAGGGCGCGTTCGGCGCGCTCACGGTGACCTGGAAGCTGTTCCCTGCGATCGTCACGCTGCATCTGCTCGGCGCCGTGGTGCTGCTGGCGCTGCTTTGCATCCAGGCCGTGCGCTACCGCCAGGCAGCCGCCGATCGGCTGCCCACGCCCGTATCGCCCGCGCTGCGCAACGGACTCATCGCGACGACCGCACTGCTCGTGCTGCAGATCGCGCTCGGCGGCTGGGTCAGCACCAACTATGCGGTGCTGGCCTGCACGCAGTTCCCGACCTGCCAGGACAGCTGGTGGCCGCCCATGAATTTCGCGCAGGGCTTCGAGATCTGGCGCCACCTGGGCGTGACCGGCGAAGGCCAGCCGCTCGATTTTTCCGCGCTCACCGCCATCCACTATGCGCACCGGCTGATGGCCTATGCGGTGTTCGTTGCGCTGGGCGTGCTGGCGTGGCGCATGCGCCGAATCGACACGCTGCGCCCGCAGGCGCGATGGCTCGCGGGCCTGGCGCTGCTCCAGCTGGCCACCGGCCTGGGCAACGTGCTGCTCGGATGGCCGCTGGCCGCGGCCGTGCTTCATACCGGCGGCGCCGCGGCGCTTGCCGTGGTGCTCACCTGGGCATTGTGCGAGAGCCGGCGCGCTCCGGCGGTGCAGATCGCAGGCGCCAGTGACAATGCGACTGGTCAGAACAACAACAGTCAAAGAAATCAAAGAAAGGCCGCTGCGTGAGCACCCCGATCCCCGTTCAGCAAACCGGCACCGCGAACGTGCTGCGCCAGTTCTACGCGCTGACCAAGCCGCGCGTGGTGCAGCTGATCGTGTTCTGCGCGCTGATCGGCATGGTGTTGGCCGTGCCCGGGTTGCCTTCGTGGGGTGACGTGAAGCGCGCCGTCGTGGCCTGCATCGGCATCTGGCTGGTGGCGGGTGCGGCGGCGGCGTTCAATTGCCTCGTCGAAAAAGGCATCGACGCCAAGATGAAGCGCACGGCGTGGCGCCCCACCGCGCGCGGCGAACTGAGCGACCTGCAGGCATTGGTCTTCTCGGCGCTGCTGTGCGTCGCCGGGTCGGCGCTGCTGTGGTTCATGGTCAATCCGCTCACCATGTGGCTCACCTTCGCCACCTTCGTGGGCTATGCGGTGATCTACACGGTGATCCTCAAGCCGCTGACGCCGCAGAACATCGTGATCGGCGGAGCCTCTGGAGCCATGCCGCCGGTGCTGGGCTGGGCCGCGATGACGGGCGACGTGGGGCCCGAGGCGCTGATTCTCTTCCTCATCATCTTCCTGTGGACGCCGCCGCACTTCTGGGCGCTGGCGCTCTACCGCGTCGAGGACTATCGCAAGGCAGGCCTGCCGATGCTGCCCGTGACCCATGGCAACGAATTCACGCGGCTGCAGGTGCTGCTGTACACCTTCATCCTGTTCGCGGCCTGCCTGATGCCCTTCATCTACGGCATGAGCGGCTGGCTGTACCTGGCGGTGGCCGTCGCCGTGAGCGTGGGCTTCACCGGCTATGCCTTCGCGCTGTGGCGCAACTACTCCGACACACTGGCGCGCAAGACCTTCCGCTTCTCGCTGATCCACCTGAGCGTGCTGTTCCTGGCACTGCTCGTCGATCACTACATTCACTGATCTCCTGGTTTCCATGAACAAGCGCAACGCTCTCCGATTGATCGCAACGGGCGCCGGCTGGCTGGGCGTGACCGCCGCCCTCGGGCTGGGCCTCTCGGCCTGCAGCGAGACCAGGCAGAGCTTCTCCGCGGTCGACATCACCGGTGCCGACTACGCCAAGGACTTCTCCCTGAAGGACGCGGACGGCAAGGTCCGCACCATGGCCGACTTCAAGGGCAAGCTGGTCGTGCTGTTCTTCGGCTACGCGCAGTGCCCCGACGTCTGCCCGACCACCATGACCGAGATGGCGCAGGTCAAGCAGCAGCTCGGCAAGGATGGCGACAAGCTGCAGGTGCTGTTCGTCACGGTCGACCCCGCGCGGGACACGGCCGAGGTGCTCAAGGCCTACATGGGCGCGTTCGACCCGAGCTTCGTCGCGCTGATCCCCACGGCTGACGAGCTGGCCGCGGTCGCGAAGGACTACAAGGTCTATTACAAGAAGGTCGACGGCAAGACGCCGACCAGCTATTCGATGGACCACTCGGCCGCCAGCTATGTCTACGACACGCAGGGTCGCCTGCGGCTCTACGCGCGCTATGGCGCCGGCGTGGCGTCGATGGTGTCCGACCTGAAGACGCTGCTGGCCTCCTGAAAAAGACCGCCCGATGGCTGCCACGGACCCGGTCGAGCACCTGAAGGGGCGCAAGGGCGCCTTCCGCATCGCGCTGATCCCGCCCGAGGTGCTGAGTGCCCTCAACGACGGCTTGCTCGAGACCGTCAATCTCAACGAATTCCTGGCACTGGAGTTGCCCCGGCTGGCGCGCAGCGTGGCGGGGCACATCGGACTCGATGCGCAGAGCGAGCGGCTGGCCGACACGATCGCGATGTTGGGCGCTTTCAAGCCGATGCAGAGGCACGGGCACATCGCGCGTGCGCTCTACGACCTGACGGCGCTGCACGATGAGCGCGATGCTGTCGCCCACCGGCTGGCCACGCACGCGAGCGACGTCGCGCGCTGCTGGGCCGCGCAGTGGGTCACGCTCTCGGGCCTGCCGCTGGCGGAGCAACTGGAGGCGGTGCGGCGCTTTGCCGCCGATCGGCATTTCGGTGTGCGGGAGATCGCGTGGATGGCGGTGCGCGACACGGTGATCGCATCGCTCGACGAAGCGATCGTGCTGCTGCAGCCCTGGGTGCTCGATGCCGACCCCAACATCCGCCGCTTCGCCAGCGAACTCACGCGGCCGCGCGGCGTGTGGTGCGCGCAGATCGAGGCGCTCAAGACCGAGCCCTGGCGCGCGCTGCCGCTGATCGAGCCGCTGCGTGCCGACTCCAGCCGCTACGTGCAGAACTCGGTGGCCAACTGGCTCAACGACGCGAGCAAGAGCCAGCCCGAGTGGGTCGACAAGGTCTGCGCGCGGTGGGTGGCGGAGTCGGACGCGGCCGAAACCCGCGACATCGCGAAGCGGGCGCTGCGGACGCTCTCCAAATGAAAAAGCCCGGCAGTACCGGGCTTTGTTCCTGAGGGCGACAGGCTTACGCGTAGTCCGCGAGCGCCTTCTTCATCTTCTTCATGGCCGCTACTTCTATCTGGCGGATGCGCTCCGCGCTCACACCGTACACCGCGGCCAGGTCGTGCAGCGTCATGCCGCCCGAGCCGTCGTCGTTGACCTTGAGCCAGCGCTCTTCGACGATGCGGCGGCTGCGGTCGTCCAGCGCCTCGAGCGCGGTCGCGATGCCGTCGCTCGACAGGCGGTCGCGCTGCTGCGATTCGAGCAGCGCGGTGGGTTCCTGCGAGGCGTCGGCCAGATAGGCGATCGGGCCGAAGGCTTCTTCGCCGTCGTCCGACGGGCCCGGGTCGAGCATGACGTCACCGCCCGACAGGCGGGTTTCCATCTCGAGCACTTCCTCGGGCTTGACGTTGAGCCGGGTCGCCATCTGCGACACCTCGTCGGGGCTCAGCGTTTCGCGGTGCGTGCCGTTGTCGGCAGCGGCCGAGTCGGCCTTGAAGCCCTGCTTCATCGAGCGCAGGTTGAAGAACAGCTTGCGCTGGGCCTTGGTCGTCGCGACCTTGACCATGCGCCAGTTCTTCAGGATGTACTCGTGAATCTCGGCCTTGATCCAGTGCATGGCGTAGCTCACGAGCCGCACGCCCTGGTCGGGGTCGAAACGCTTCACGGCCTTCATGAGGCCGACATTGCCTTCCTGGATCAGGTCGCCGTGCGGCAGCCCGTAGCCCAGGTACTGGCGGGAAATGGAGACCACGAGGCGTAGGTGCGACAGGACGAGCGCGCCGGCGGCTTCGAGGTCGTTGTGGTCGCGCAGCTTGCGTGCGTAGCCCTGCTCTTCTTCGAGCGTGAGCATCGGCAGGCGGTTGGCGGCCGAAATATAGGCGTCCAGGTTGCCCAGCGGGGGAACCATCGACCAGGGGTTGGCGACGGCCAGCTGGTTGGCAGAGACTCCAGACAGCGTTGTCATCAGGGGGAACTCCTTTGTGTTGGCCATATTAGCACTCGGTTAGAGGGAGTGCTAAACCAAGGGTTCCCTTGAATTTCTATCGCCGGAATAGCCAGCGGCTACCAGCGGATGCCCAGCCTTAGGAAGAGCTTGGACAACACGAAAAGGGGACCGACCCAGAGATATTGAATGTCTTCGAAGAACGACGGCTTCTTACCTTCGATCTTGTGGCCCACGAACTGGAAGATCCAGGCCACTACAAAGATAGCGGCGGAAACCGGCAATACAAGTCCACCCATTGCATGCACCAGCCCCAGGGCCAGTGCAGTCAGGACGAGCATGGCCACCAGGAAGGCCGGGGCGCGCAGCAGCATGTAGTAGACGAGGCTGGCGGCCACGAAGGTGTAGGCCACCCAGGGATGGATCGCGAACAGCAGCCCCACGATGCTCAGCATGATGGCCGGGATGGCCACGAAATGGATCAGCTCGTTGGTCGGGTTGCGGTGGCTTTCCTCGTAGTGGGCGAGCAGGCGGTCGACCTTGCGGTCGCTCGATTCCAGCGGGGCGGCGGCGGTGTGCGTCATGACGGGTCTCCGTGGGCGCCGTGCGATGCGGCGAGACTTTCGATGGTGCCGACAGAGAGGTCCGATGGCAAGCGCGGATGCGATGTGAAATTGCTATCAAATAAGTAGCATAAAGCACTACAACCACGGAGGTTGCCGTGACTTTCTGCACTGTCACCGGAAGGTTACATCGCTAAGATCGGCAAGTGCCACCCTTCGACTCCCCACCCGCTCCCTTGTCGCCGGCCGCGGAGACCGGCGCGGCTGCCCGCGCACCACGGGCGATCCTTGTCGTGGACGACCACGACCTGCTGCGCCTGGGGGTCTGCGCACTGGTCCAGGCCCAGGCGAGCCCGTCCGGCGCGAGCATCGAAGTCTTCGAGGCGAGCAACGTCGCCGACGCGCTCAGGCTGTACGAGGCTCATCAGGCTTCCATCGGCCTTGTGCTGCTCGACCTCGCGCTGCCCGACACGCACGGCCTGAGCGGCCTGGCCGAGTTCCGGATGCGCTTTCCCGATGCGCGGATCGTGGTGCTCTCCGGCACTGGCAACAGCACGCTGGCGCAGGGCGTGCTCGCGCTCGGTGCCGCGGCCTTCCTTCCGAAGTCGGCCGACCTGAAGGAGGTCGTGAGCTTCATCCGTGCCTGCGGCCTGCTCGACGGTGCCACCGACGCGTCGCAGCCGCAACAGCCGCCGTCCCCGCCCGTGCCCAGGGCGCTCACCGGGTACGCCGAGTTCGCCCACGCCAGCGCCTGGCAGGAACTCACGCCGCGGCAGATGCAGGTGCTGCAATGGGTGCTCGAGGGCAAGGCCAACAAGGAAATCGCCCAGCTCGCGAACCTGAGCGAAGGCACGGTGAAGAACCATGTCTCGACCATCCTGCTGCTGTTCGGCATGCGTTCGCGCGCCCAGTTGATCAGCACCCTGCATTGAGCGTGCAGCCCGCCGCGCCGAACGCCCCGTCCGCCGAACACGAACTCGGCCAGCGGGTGCTGCGCGAGCATGTCGCCTCGGTCTACAGCACCTACAGAGTCTCGACGCTGACGCACATGGCCTTCGTGGTCGTGTTCGGCAGCATCATCTATTCGCAGCTGAAGGATCCGAGCCTGCTGTTCTGGCTCGCGGGCCTGTTGATGGCCGACATCTACGTGTTCTTCACGCCACGCTGGACCCCGACGCGGCCCGCGCGGGAAAGCGCGTACTGGGCGCGCAAGATCTCGCGCATGGTCACGCTGGTGAGCATGGTCACGGCCGTGGTGCCCTGGCTCATCGTGCCGCATGACAACCTGCCGATGACTTCGCTGCTGATGGCGGTGATCGTCGGCAGCTGCGCGCGGGCGGCGCAGTCGCTCTGGCCGCTGAAGCCGGCGCTCTTCGGCTACACCATGCCGATGTCGCTGGGCATGATCCCCGCGCTGGCGTGGCAGGGCGACGGGCTGCATCTGTTCCTGGCGGCGGCCGGCGCGGCCTATCTGCTGCTGACGCTGCATGCGGGCATCGGGCAGCACAAGCTGCTGACCGAATCGCTCATGCTGCGTTTCGAGAACGAGGCGCTCGCCGCGCGGCTCGGCGAGCAGATCGCCGCCACCGAGCGCGCGAGCGAAGAGAAACCGCGCTTCCTCGGCACCGCCAGCCACGACCTGCGCCAGCCGCTGCACGCCATCGCGCTCTTCGGCGCCGCGCTTGAAAACGAGCTGCGCGACCGCCCCGAGGGCCGCAACGCCGAGCGCCTGATGCGCGCGGTGAACGCGCTGGGCGCTTCGCTCGACACCATGCTCGACGTCTCGCGCCTCGACGCCGGCGTGATCACGCCCGCGCCCCAGCCGGTGCAGCTCGACGCGCTGTTCCTGCCGCTCAACCACACCTTCGCGGCGCGCGCCGAGCAGAAGCAGCTGCAGCTGCGCGTGCGCGCCAGCGGCCTGTGGGTGCAGAGCGATCCGCAGCTGCTGCACCGCATGCTGTCGAACCTGATGGACAACGCGCTCAAGTACACGATGCGCGGCGGCGTGACCGTCACGGCCCGCGAGCGCGGCGACGCGGTGTGGATCGAGGTGCGCGACACCGGCATCGGCATCGCGCCCGAGCAGTCGGGGCGGATCTTCGAGGAGTTCTACCAGATCAACAATCCGGGCCGTGACCGCTCGCGGGGACTGGGCATCGGGCTGTCGATCGTGCAGCGGCTGTCGCGGCTGCTGGGACACCCGGTGCAGATGCACTCGCGGCCGGGGCGGGGCACGCACTTCCGCGTGGTGGTGCCGGCGGTGAGCACCCCGGCGCGCTCGGGAGCGCTGGCGCCTGCGGCCGCCGTGCCCGAAGCGGCCTCCCGTCATGCCGCCGCGCTGGCTCTGCCCAGCCGAGTGCTCCTGCTCGACGACGCACTCGAAATCCGCGAAGCCATGACCGGCTTGCTGCGCTCCCACGCCATCGACGCCCATGCCGTGGCGGACGAGGCCGATGCCGCGGCCGCCCTGCGGCGGGCGATCGGCGAGGGCCGCCCCTTCGACCTTCTGCTGTGCGACTACCGGCTGGCCGACGGCGCCGACGGGCTCGATGCCGGCCTGCGGCTCAGCCAGGCCGAGGGCGCGGCGACGCCGCTGCTGCTCATCACCGGCGAGACCTCGCCCGACAGGCTGCAGCGCGTGCGCGAGTCACGGGTGCCCGTGCTGTTCAAGCCGGTCGTGGCCGATCTGCTGCTGCAGGCGATGGCCGAGGTTGCGGTCGCCAGGTAAAGGCGGCCGCAGGCATCAAGCCTGCTTTTGAATTCATTTGTATTCGTTTTGTCACCAGATGTGGCGAACAGGCGCCATGGCCATCGAGGTCCATGACTTTCGACACTGGCTGGCAGCGGCCTCGTGCCCTATCTTCACGGCATCGCGTTTCTCGCGAAAGGAAGTAGGTAGGGGAGAGAGAAAGTGAGCGGCCCCGGCGCAAGCCGGGGCCGTTTTTTTATCCGAATCAACCGAGCAGGGCCTGCGCGAATTCGCGGGCGTTGAAGGTTTCCAGGTCTTCCAGCTTCTCGCCCACGCCGATGAAGTAGACCGGAATCGGCCTTTCCCGCGCGATGGCGCACAGCACGCCGCCCTTGGCCGTGCCGTCGAGCTTGGTCACGACCAGGCCCGTGAGGCCCAGCGTCTCGTCGAAGGCCTTGACCTGAGCCAGCGCGTTCTGGCCGGTGTTGCCGTCGATCACCAGCAGCACCTCGTGCGGCGCGGTGCCGTCGGCCTTGGTGACGACGCGCTTGATCTTCTTCAGCTCGTCCATCAGGTGCAGCTGCGTCGGCAGCCGGCCGGCCGTGTCGACCAGCACCACGTCCTTGCCGCGCGCCTTGCCTGCGTTCACCGCGTCGAAGCTCACGGCCGACGGATCACCGCCTTCCTGGCTCACGATCTCGACCGTGTTGCGGTCGGCCCAGACCCGCAGCTGCTCGCGCGCCGCAGCGCGGAAGGTGTCGGCCGCGGCCAGCAGCACCGAGGCACCTTCGTCGGCCAGGTGCTTGGTGAGCTTGCCGATGGAAGTCGTCTTGCCCGCGCCGTTCACGCCGGCCACCATGATCACGGTGGGCGTGAACTGGCCGATGACCAGCGGCTTCTCGAGCGGCCGCAGCAGGTCGGCCACTGTCTCGGCCAGCAGGGCCTTGACCTGCGAGGCGTCGGTGGCCATCTGGCGCTTGACGCGGCCGCGCAGGTCGTCGAGCAGGTATTCGGTCGCCTTGACGCCGGTATCGGCCATCAGCAGGGCCGATTCGAGCTCTTCGTACAGCGCCTCGTCGATCTTCGCGTTGACGAACACGGCCTGGATGCCGGTGCCGGTCTTGCGCAGGCCGGTCTTGAGCTTGTCGAACCAGCCCTTGCGTTCGGTGGCGATGGCGGGTTCGGCAATCGGCGCGACGACTGGTGCTGGAGCGGGGGCGGCAACCGGAGGAGCGGAAACAGGGGCCGGCGCGGGCGATGCAACTGGTGCGGGGGCGGCGCGGGCTCCGGCGCAGGGGCCGCGACGGGTGCGGGTGGCGGGGCCGGCGTTTCTTCCGCCGCCGGCTTCGAGCCGAACCAGCTCGACGGCGAGAACACCGAGCGCGCCGGCGCGGGCTCCGGGGCAGGCACCGCCGGGGCCGGCGGGGTGGGCGCCGGCGCATCGGGGGTTTCGGCAGGCGGTTTTTTCTTGAAGAAACTGAACATCAGGAGCTTTTTACAATCCGACCCATTCTATGAAACACCTCCCGCCACGCCGTGCTGCGTCTGGTGCGGTGCTGGCGATGGCGCTTCTGGCGTCGTGGACCATGCCTGCGCAGGCCCAGTCCACCCCGGCTTCCACTCCGTCTTCCGCCGCCGCAGCTGCGGCTCCCGGCCCCCAGCAATTCACGCTCGCCAACGGCATGACGCTGATCGTGCAGCCCGACCGGCGTTCGCCGACGGCGGTGCAGATGGTCTGGGTCCGCGTCGGCTCCGTCGACGAGGTCGACGGCACCTCCGGCGTGGCCCATGCGCTCGAACACATGATGTTCAAGGGCACCAAGGACATCAAGCCCGGCGAGTTCTCGCGCCGCGTGGCGGCCCTCGGCGGCCAGGAAAACGCCTTCACCACCCGTGACTACACCGGCTACTACCAGCAGATCCCGGTCGGCAGCCTCGAGCAGGTGATGAAGCTCGAATCGGATCGCTTCGCCAATAACCAGTGGCCCGACGACGAGTTCAAGCGCGAGATCGAGGTGGTCAAGGAAGAGCGCCGCCTGCGCACCGAAGACCAGCCGCGCGCGCTGCTCGGCGAGCAGCAGAACGCGGCAGTCTTCACCGCCTCGCCCTACCACCGCCCCGTGGTCGGCTGGATGAGCGACCTCGACGCCATGACGCCCGAGGACGCCCGCGCCTTCTTCAAGCGCTGGTACGTACCCGCCAACGCCGTGCTGGTGGTGGCCGGCGATGTCGACGTGGCCCAGGTGCGCGCCATGGCCGAGAAGTACTACGGCCGCATTCCCTCGCGCGTCGTGCCCGAGCGCAAGCCGCGCACCGAGCCGGCCCAGCGCGGCATCCGCCGCATCGAACTCAAGGCCCCGGCCGAGCAGGCTTATGTATCGCTGGCCTTCCGCGTGCCGCAGCTCGCCAACCTCGACGACGTGAACAGCGACACCTGGGCGCTGGTGGTGCTGTCCGCCGTGCTCGACGGCTATGCCGGCGCGCGGCTCGACCGAGCGCTCACCCAGGGGCCCGACCGCGTCGCCGATTCGGCCGGCGCCTACTCGGGCTTCATCGGCCGTGGTCCGCAGCTCTTCGTGCTCGACGGCGTGCCGGCCGTGGGCAAGAACGCCGAGGTGGTCGAGGCCGCGCTGCGTGCCCAGATCGCACGCATCGCCAAGGACGGCGTGGGCGAAGCCGAACTCGCCCGCGTCAAGACCCAGTGGGTGGCGAGCGAGACCTACAAGCGCGACTCGGTGATGGCGCAGGCGCGCGAACTCGGCAGCAACTGGATCCAGGGCCTGCCGCTCGATGCCAGCGAGCGCATCGTCGCGCGGCTGCAATCCGTCACGGCAGCCCAGGTGCAGGCCGTGGCCGCCAAGTACTTCGGCGACGACCAGCTTACCGTCGCCACGCTGCGCCCCCTGCCGCCCGAAGCCAAGCCGCGTGGCCGTGGCTTTGCCGCGCCCGCAGGCGAAATGCGCTGAAAGGCCCCGATTCCATGACGAAGACTCTCATCAAGAAGATCGCGCAGAGCGCCCTGTTCGCTGGCGTCACCGCCATCGCGGGCATCACCGCTGCGCATGCCGCGCTGCCCATCCAGCAATGGACGCTGGCCAACGGCGCAAAGATCTATCTCGTGTCGACCAACGCGCTGCCGATCGTCGACGTACAGATCGATTTCGACGCCGGCAGCCGCCGCGACCCCGCGCCGCAGGCCGGCCTGGCCAGCACCACCGCGACCATGGTCGAGAAGGGCGTGCGTGCCGGGAAGAACGGCGAGCCTGCGCTCGACCAGAATGCGCTCGGCGAAGCCTGGGCCGACCTGGGCGCCAGCTTCGACGCGAGCGCCGGCACCGACCGCACCAGCTATTCGCTGCGCACGCTGTCCGATCCGGCGCTGCTCAACAAGGCTGTGGCGCTCGCTGCACGCGAGATCGGCGAGCCCTCCTTTCCCGACGACGTGTGGCAGCGCGAGCGCGAGCGCATCAACGCGGCCATCAAGGAAGCCAACACCAAGCCGGCAACCATTGCCGGCCGCACGTTCGCGGCCGACGTCTACGGCGTGCATCCCTACGGCCAGGAGGTGACGGAAGAGACGCTGGCGCGCATCGACACCGCCGCCATGCGCCAGCGTTACCAGCAGCTCATCGTGCCGTGCCGCGCCAAGCTCAGCATCGTCGGCGCCGTCACGCGCGCCGAGGCCGAGACCATCGCGACCACGCTGCTGTCGCGCCTGCCCGGCCCCGAGGCCTGCGCGCCGCTGCCGGCCGTTGCGCCGGTGGCCGCGCTGACAGCGCCGAAGGACGATCGCATCGCGTTCGACTCGGCGCAGGCCCACGTGCTCATCGGCCAGCCCGGCTATCCGCGCAAGGACCCGGATCACTTCGCGCTCACGCTCGGCAACTACGTGCTCGGCGGCGGTGGTTTCGTCTCGCGCCTGATGAACGAGGTGCGCGAGAAGCGCGGCCTGACCTACAGCATCTACAGCGGCTTCGCGCCGGGGCTCGAGGCGGGCGCCTTCCGCGTCGGTTTCCAGACCCGGCCCGACCAGGCCGAGGAGGCCGTCAAGGTGTCGCGCGAAGTGCTCGCGAAGTTCGTGGCCGAAGGCCCGACCGCCAGCGAGCTGAAGGCAGCCAAGGACAACCTGATCGGTGGCTTCCCGCTGCTGCTGGACAGCAACCGCAAGCTGATCGGCAACGTCGCCAACATCGCCTGGCACGACCTGCCGCTGGACTACCTCGACACCTGGACCGCGCGCATGAACGCGGTCACGGCCGCCGACATCAAGGCCGCCTTCCAGCGCAAGCTGCAGCCCGAGCGGATGGTGACGGTGGTGGTGGGCGGCAAGGACGCCAAGGACGCGAAGACCGCCAAGGCGCAGCAGTAGTTGCTCCCCCACGGCGCCTGAATGGCGGGCCCCTTCGCGAGACACCGCGGAACCGGCTTGGCCGGGCCGCAGGTGTCGCCCCCGGCGAGGGGGTAGGCGCGGCGACACGAAGTGCGCGAAGCCTGGGGGAGTGCCTAACCCAATGCGTGCGGGCCGCTGCTTGCGGCTGCGCGCACCGCCGCTCCGAGTTTCTCAAGCAGCTTCGGCGCCGCACGCGCGTGCTGCCAGTAGAGCGGCACCGGCAGCGTCGAGCCCGGCACCAGCTCGACCAGCCTTCCTTCCCTGAGCGCGTCGGCCACCATGCTGACCGGGTGCATGCCCCAGCCCATGCCCGAGCACGCCGCCTCGACGAAGGCGCTCGGCGAGGGAATCCAGTGCCGCGGCGTCTCGACATTGCGGTGGCAGATGCGCCGCACCCAGCGTGCCTGAAGTCGGTCCTTGCGGTCGAACACCAGGCTCGGTGCTTCCGCCAGCGTGCGGGCGCCCACGCCCTTGGCGAAATGCTCGCGCACGAACCCGGGGCTGGCGGCGGCCACGTAGTGCGTCGTGCCCAGTGCCTCGCTGTTGCAGCCTGCCACCGGCTGGGCCAGCGCCGTCACCGCCGCGAGCACCGCGCCGCTGCGCAGCCGTTCGGCCGTATGGTCCTGGTCGTCCACGGAGAGGTCGAGCAACGCGCCCGGCTCCTGCGCGGTGAAGGCCGCGGCGGCGGCAATGAACCAGGTCGCGAGGGTGTCGGCGTTGACGGCCACCCGGATCGTGACGCGCTCATCGCCCGCCTCGCCGCCGCCCATGCCGAGGGCGGGCAAGGTTTCGCGCAGTTCGTGCTCCAGCATGCCCACGCGCTCGACGTGCCGGCACAGCTGTTGCCCCGCCTCGGTCGCGACGCAGGGCTGGCCGCGCACCAGCAGCGCGCCGCCGGTGCGCTCCTCCAGCTGCTTGATGCGCTGCGAAACCGCCGAGGGTGTGACGTGCAGCGCGCGGGCGGCGCGTTCGAAGCTGCCTTCGCGCACGACGGCGGCAAGGGCGTTCAGGGCGGCGTAGTCCAGCATGGATCGAATGAAGTAGAACTGAATTGGATTAAGAAAGTTTAGTTTGAATTAATGCGAGGCGGACGGCATCCTCGAAGCATGCAAGCCGTACACGTCACCACCGCCTTCGCCAACGGGCTCTTCATGAGCCTGGTCCTCATCGTCGCCATCGGCGCGCAGAACGCCTACGTGCTGCGCCAGGGCTTGCGCCGCGAGCACGTGGGCGCGGTGGTGCTGTTCTGCGCGGTCGGCGACGCGGTGCTGATCAGCGCCGGCGTGGCTGGCATGGCACAGGCGCTGAACGGGCGGCCGATGCTGGCCACGGTGCTCGCGGGGCTTGGCGCGGCCTTCCTGTGTGCCTACGGGCTCAGGGCGCTGTGGCGCTCGCGTCAGCCCGCGGCCTTGCAGGCCAGTGCGCAGGGCGGCACGTCGCTGTCGCGCGCGGCCGTGGTGGCACAGGCCGCTGGCTTCACGCTGCTGAATCCGCACGTCTACCTCGACACGGTGCTGCTCGTGGGCAGCGCCGGCGCGCAGTACGCGGGCCTGCTCAAGGTCTGGTTCGTGGCGGGGGCCAGCGCGGCGAGCGTGCTGTGGTTCACCTCGCTGGGCTTCGGCGCGCGGCTGCTCGCGCCGGTGTTCGCAAAGCCGCGTGCCTGGCAGATGCTCGACGCGCTGATCGGCGGAACCATGCTCGTGCTGGCGGCGGTGCTGGCGCGGCGTGCGCTGACGGGGCTCTGAAGGGCGTGCCCAGACGGCGGCGTTAAGCTCGCCGCATGCCCCAGAAGAAAGCCACCCCAGCCTCCCGTTCCGCGCCAGCCGGCAAGTCCAAGCCGGCGGTGAAGCGCCCGTCGAAGCCCAGCGAGGTGCGCATCATCGGCGGCGAATGGAAGCGCACCCGACTCGCCGTGGCCGACAAGCCCGGCCTGCGCCCCACGCCCGACCGCGTGCGCGAAACGCTCTTCAACTGGCTCGCGAGCCTGGCCGGAGCCGGTGGCGGCGAGCTGCCGGGCTGGCAGTGCGTGGATGCCTTCGCGGGCACCGGCGCGCTCGGTTTCGAGGCCGCCTCGCGTGGCGCGGCGAGCGTGCTGCTGTGCGAGCAGGACGCCGCACTCGTCGCCCAGCTGCAGGCTGTCAGGACGAAGCTGAGCGCCGAGGCCGTCCGCATCGAGCGCGGCAACGGTGTCACCGCGCTCGAACGCACGCCGGCCGGCAGCCTCGATGCCGTGTTCCTCGATCCGCCCTTCGACAACATCGCGCTCTACGAACCCGCACTTCGCGCCGCCGCGCGCGCACTGCGCGCCGAGGGCTCGGTGTACCTCGAGGCCCCGCGCCGCTGGAGCGGCGAAGAACTCGCAGCCCTCGGCCTCGCGGAGTTCCGCTACCTCAAGGCCGGCGCAGTCCACGCGCACCTGCTGAGGCCGGCGGCGCAGGGGACTGCATAATCCGCCGGACAAGCCGCACCGGCAGCATGAGGAAGAAGCAACCATGGCCAGCAACGTCATCGCGGTTTATCCCGGCACATTCGACCCCATTACCCTCGGTCACGAGGACGTGGTGCGCCGTGCCACCCAGCTCTTTTCCAAGGTGATCGTCGCGGTGGCGGCGGGCCACCACAAGAAGGCGCTGTTCACGCTGTCCGAACGCATCGACATGGCCCGCGAGGCCGTCAAGCCCTACAGCGACCAGGTCTCCGTCGAGAGCTTTTCCGGGCTGTTGCGCGACTTCGTCGTCGCGCGCGGCGGCAAGGCCATGGTGCGCGGCCTGCGCGCCGTGACCGACTTCGACTACGAGTTCCAGCTCGCGGGCATGAACCGCTCGCTGATGCCCGATGTCGAGACCGTGTTCCTGACCCCGAGCGACAAGTACCAGTTCATCTCCAGCACCTTCGTGCGCGAGATCGCCATGCTGGGCGGCGAAGTCCACAAGTTCGTCTCCCCGAACGTGGAGCAGCAGCTGGCCGCCAAGGTCCGCAGCCTCGGCCGTGAATAGGCGCTCCCCCAGGCTGCGCGCACTTCGTGTCGCTTCGCCCGCCCCCTCGCCGGGGGCAACACCGGTGGCCCGGCAAAGCCGGTTCCACGGTGTTTCGCGAAAAGTCCGGCCCGCGTTGCAGGCTGGTGTGAGGTGAGCGGCGCGCCATTTCCCCGGCTGCATCTTCTGGGCGATGCAGCGTTGCTGTGCGAGTTGCCCGCGCCGGCCACGCTGGCGCAGCAGCAGCGCATCTGGGCGCTGGCCGAGCATGCGCGACAGTGGCCCGGCGTCGGCGAGACGCTGCCGGGCATGAACAACCTCACGCTCACCTTTGATCCCGTCGCGATCGATCTGGACACGCTCACCGCGCGGGTGCTCGAGGCCTGGCCGAAGCTGGCCGCAGGCGCGGTCAACGGGCGGCTGGTCGAGATTCCCGTGGCCTATGGCGGCGAGCACGGGCCCGACCTGGCCGACGTCGCGGCGCACACCGGCTTCACCCCGGCTGAAGTGGTGCGGCGGCACACCGCCGCCGAGTACGTCGTCTACCTGCTCGGCTTCCTGCCCGGCTTCAGCTTCATGGGCGGACTGCCGCCCGAACTCGCGACGCCGCGCCGCGCCGAGCCGCGTCTTGCCGTGCCGGCGCGCTCGGTCGGTATCGGCGGCGAGCAGACCGGCATCTATCCGCTGGTGTCGCCAGGCGGCTGGCAGCTGATCGGCCGCACGCCGCTCGAGCTGTTCGATCCCGCGGCCGAGCCGCCCACGCTGCTGCGTCCCGGCGACCGCGTGCGCTTCGTGGCGGAGAGCGTGCAGACATGATCGTCATCCGCAAACCCGGCGTGCTTGCGTCGGTGCAGGACCTGGGCCGCCATGGCCATCGCCAGCTCGGCATCTGCCCGGGCGGCGCGCTCGACGTGCTGGCGCTCACGCTGGCCAACCGGCTCGTGGGCAATGCCGACGGTGCCGCGGGCCTCGAGCTCACGATGGGCGGCTGCGAACTGCAGTTCGAGACCGACACGCGCATCGCCCTCGCCGGCGACGACTTCGGCGCCACCCTCGACGGCATGCCGCTGTGGCCCTTCTGGAGCGTGCCGGTTTCAGCGGGCCAGACACTCAGGCTCGCGGGCGCCAATGCTTCCGGTGCGAAGAGGAAGGCCGGCGTGCGCAGCTGGCTCGCGGTGGCGGGCGGCGTCGACGTGCCGCCGATCCTCGGCTCGCGCAGCACCGACCTCAAGGCCGGCTTCGGCGGCCATGAAGGCCGTGCGCTGCGCAAGGGCGACCGGCTGCCGACGGGCGCATCGATGCTCGATGCCGCGCTGCGGGAGCGCCGCCCCTTCGGCGTGCGCAGTCCCGACTGGGGCACGGCCGAAGACGACGGCGCCATCGCCCTGCGCGTGCTGCCCGGCCCCGAGTTCGAACTGTTCACGCTGGCCGCGCGCGAGCAGCTCTGGGGCGAGCGCTGGCGCATCACGCCGCAGAGCAACCGCATGGGCAGCCGGCTCGACGGGGCGGAACTCAAGCGCAAGCGCGGCGGCGACATGCTGTCTTCGGGCGTGATTCCCGGCACCATCCAGGTGCCGCCCTCGGGCCAGCCGATCATCCTGATGGGCGATGCGCAGACCACCGGCGGCTATCCGCGCATCGGCGTGGTCATCCGCGCCGACCTCTGGAAGCTCGCGCAGGCGCCGCTCAACGGCAGGCTGCGCCTCGTGCAGGTCGACCAGCCGCAGGCGCTGGCCGCGTGGGCAAGCCAGCAGCGCTACCTGTCGCAGGTGGCGCAAGGGCTTGCCGCTGCGGGCTGGCCGCGCGCGGCATAGACTTTGCAGAAACCCCCGAGATAGTCGCAATAGAACCGCGACAGGAAAAGGAAGCCCCACCATGCAGATCGACCTCAACGCAGACCTCGGTGAAGGCGCCGGCAACGACGAAGCCCTGCTCGCACTGGTGAGCTCCGCCAACATCGCCTGCGGCTGGCACGCGGGCGACGCGAAGACCATGCAGCAGTGCGTGCGCTGGGCGCTGCGCAACGGCGTGGCCATCGGCGCGCATCCCAGCTTTCCGGACCGCGAGAACTTCGGCCGCAGCACCATGCACCTGCCGCCCGAGGAGATCGTGGCCAACGTGCTCTACCAGGTGGGCGCGCTGGCTGCCATCGTGAAGGCCGAGGGCGGCAAGCTCTCGCACGTGAAGGCGCATGGCCAGCTCTACAACCAGGCCGTGAAGGAGCCCGAACTCGCCGATGCGCTGTGCGAGGCCGTGCGCCGCTTCGACCCCTCTCTCAAGTTCTTCGGCCTCGCGGGCAGCAACATGATCGACGCGGCCCGCCGCGCCGGCCTCGTGCCCGTGGAGGAAGTGTTCGCCGACCGCGGCTACATGCCCGACGGCAGCCTCGTGCCGCGCAGCCAGCCGGGGGCGCTGATCGAGAGCGAGGAGCAGTCGATCGCTCAGACGCTCTCGTTGGTGCGCGACCGCCGCGTGACCGCCATCGACGGCAGCATCGTGCCGGTCAATGCGCAGACCGTGTGTCTGCACGGCGACGGCGCTCATGCGCTTGCCTTCGCGCGCCGCATCCGCGAGCGGCTGCAGGCCGAGGGCATCTCGGTGCGCGCCTGATCTGAGCTTTTCCCGCCTTCCGGCGCGGCTCACGCGCCCGTGAGGTTGCTGACCCAGCGCTCCCCCGCCTCGACGCAGTAGTCGACCACGATCGCCCGCGTCAGCCGCGCGACTGCATGCACCGCCGGCGCCGTGTCGCGCAGGTGGGCCACGGTGATCGTCATCGGCGGAAGCACCGGCCCATCGCGCAGTTCGAGATAGCCCGCGCCCAGCTCGTCGCGCACGAAGATCGGCGGGATCGCCGCCACGCCGAAGCCGCCCTTCGTGAGCTGGATGATCGACTGCACCGAAGGAAAGCTGCACACGCGCGGCTCCGCGGCGCATCCGGCGAACAGCGCCCTGACATGCGCCCGCGGCCCCGATGTCCGCGAGAAGGTGAGCAGGGGCACCCGCTCCAGGTCCTCCAGCCGCAGGTCCCTCCCGTCCGGCAGCATCGCGGGGCGGGCGATCCACCGCATCGGAAAGCGGCACAGCGGCGCGACGGCCGTCTCGCCGTCGCCGGCCGCCTCGGTCATGTCGTCGTTCTGGATCAGCAGGTCGAACTTGCGCTGGCGGAACTGCTCGCGCAGGTTGTGGGCCGTGTCCACGGTGATGTCGGGCTCGATCGCCGGCAGCCGGTCGCCCAGCGCGTGGATCAGCTGCGTCAGCCAGGTGTGGACCACGGTTTCGATGACGCCGATGCGCACCCGGCCCGACGGCGGCGCGTCCGGCCGCACGGAGAGCTTGAGCTGGCGCTCCAGCGCGAGCATCTGCTCGGCCTGGCTCACCACCTGCTCTCCGATGATGGTGAGCTTGAACCCGCGCTGCGAGCGGTCGACGAGCGGTACGTCCAGCTCTTCTTCCAGTGCCTCGATGCGCTTGGACACCGCGGCCTGCGTGGTGCACAGGACCTGCGCCGTCTGGCGGAAGCTCTTGAGTCGGTCGAGCATGACCAGCGTCTCGAGAAAACGGGTGTTCATTGGTAAATCTTCTCCCTGGCTTCGGCGTTCGTTGAGTTTTTGTTATCGGTTTGTTCAACAAAAACTCGTTCGACAGCCGTCGGGGGCACATGTTTTCATGAAGCCGTCATACAGACACAGAGGTGCAACCCGTCCTTTCCATGGCTGCAGAAGTCGTGCCAGGCGGGGCCTCCCGGCTTTCATGTCACACATCAACAGGGAAGGATGAAGAATGAAACGGACGACGGCTACCCGCCGGCTGGCGGCGCGCGCCACGCTCGGAGCGTGTTGTGCACTGGCGCTGGCCAGTTGCGGCGGTGGAGGCGGCGGCGGCGGGGCAGATCCGGCGACGCTGGCGGCCATTGCTGCTGCCGCGGCCGCCGCCGCGGCCGGCTCTGGCACCACGGCGCCGCCGGCGCCCGCGGTGCAGCCGCCAGCGGGAAGTCCGCCACCTGCACCTGCGCCTGCGCCGCCGGCTCCCCCGCCGGTCCAGGCCAAGTGCGCCATGGACACCAGCGTGCAGCCGTCCTACGAAGAGCAGCGGCTGCCCAACAAGCTCTCCAGCAGCGACGCGTCCAGCTTCTCGGCGCAGCTCCTGCAGGCCAGCGGCTTCGACAGGTTCGGCCCCGACTTCGCCAGCACGCTGTGCACCAACGGCATGGCGGGCGCTTCGAGCTACGACCAGGCCGTGACCCTGCTCAGGACCGAGGGCACGAAGCTCTGGCAGGCCGCGCTCGACCGCGTGCAGGGCCGCAAGGTGCAGGGCACGCTGCCGAAGAGCGACGATCGCATGCTGTACTGGGCCCGCCTCACGATGACGCTGGTGCTGCGCCAGTGGAAGCCCGACTTCCCGCTTTCCGACGACCAGCGCGCGGCCCTGCAGAACGAATTCGAGCGTGCCTCGCGCGGCCAGTACGCCATCGACTTTCCCGAGGGGCCGAAGTACAAGCGCATCCTGGTGAGCGGCTTCGACCCCTTCACGCTGGGCACGCCGGGCGTGGACGGCAACCCGAACATCCGCATCGGCAATCCCTCCGGGGCGACCATCCTTTCGCTGGACGGCAATACCGTGGCACTGGCCGACGGCAGCACGGCGGTGATCCGCACCTTCATCCTGCCGGTCAACTACGGGCCGTTCATCCTGGGCATGCAGGAAGACACGCTGGGGGCCTGGTTCAAGCCCGGCATGAAGCGCGCCGACGCGTCGGTCAGCATGAGCCAGGGCGGCGGCGAGTTCGACCTGGAGCATTTCAACGGCCGCTACCACCTGGCGAGCATTCCGGGCAACGACAACGTCTGGCCGGCCTGCGCGGATGGCGGCTCCTTCCCTTCCTCGCTCGACTGCGACATCCATCCGCCCGAGCGCTGGCTGGGCTATGCCTCGAAGCCGTGGGTGATGAATTCGCCGCCGCAGTTCACCGAATCCACGCTGCCGTTCCAGAAGATGATCGACGCCAACACCGGCGCGGGCGTCACCAACTGGGACAACCCGCAGAAGCCGACGACGGGCTGGGCTGTCGTGCGCCGCGACTCCTATTCGACACGGGCCTGCTTCAAGGGTGCGGTGGGGCCCTTCGACCAGAGCTGCGCGAGCACGGGCGGCGGCGGCAACTATCTTTCCAACGCGAGCGCCTACCGCAATACCCTGCTGCGGGATGTTTTCAAGCTGCAGATACCGGCGGGGCATATCCACACGCCCGTCATGACGGCCTTCGGCAGCGGCAGCGACGGGAAGATCACGGACGCAACCTTCGAGGGCCGTCGCGACTCCATCGTGGCTCAGGCCCGCAACCTGGTGATCGCGCTGGCGAACAGCCTCGTGGCGGCGCCGGCACCCTAATCGAATCAGGAGCATGAACATGATCAAACAAGCGCTTCACGCTGCTGTCCTCGCCAGCCTGGCCATCTGCGGCGCCGCGCTGGCCCAGCCCAGCGGCGGCTTCTACCTGCTGAAGAACAAGGAGAGCGGCAAGGTCCTGTGCTCGCAGAACCCGATCAGCCCGGACTGGGTCCGGCAGGCGGGGCCGTTCAAGGACCAGGACTGCAAGATCGAGCAGAAGTCCGAGCCCGTGCGCACCGACCTGCCTGCGAACCCGCTCGACCTGGCGCCCAAGAAGTAGAGAGGAAGCAAAAGCGTCAGGGCGGCGGCTGGCGTCTTGCAGTACCTTCCGGGGTACTGCCGGACATCGCCATGACCAGGAAACCGAAAGCTCCACCGCCGCCTTCCTCATCGACGCCTCTGCGCGTGCTGCTCACGGGCTTCGAGCCCTTCGAGCAGGAGACGCTCAACCCCTCGTGGGACGCCGTGCGCGCCCTCGACGGCTGGAATGTTGGCCGCGCGACCGTGCATGCGCGCCTGGTGCCATGCGTCTTCGGCGACGCCATCGATGCGCTGATGCGCGCGATGGACGAGTTGCAGCCGCAGCTGGTGCTGTGCATCGGCCAGGCCGGCGGGCGCGCGGAGTTCACGCCGGAGCGCATCGCGATCAACATCGACGACGCGCGCACCACCGACAACAAGGGCCAGGAGCCCATCGACGTGCCCGTGGTGCCCGGTGCCCCCGCCGCCTACTTCTCGACCTTGCCGATCAAAGCCATGGTGCGCGAGCTGCGTGCGGCCGGTGTGCCTGCCTCGGTGTCGAACAGCGCGGGCACCTTCGTCTGCAACCACATCTTCTACGGCCTGATGCACCGCATCGCGATGCATCCGGTGCCGGGGCTGCGCGGCGGCTTCATCCACATTCCCTACCTGCCGGAGCAGGCCGCGCGCTTTCCGGGGGCGCCGAGCATGTCGCTCGAAACGCTGGTCAAGGCGTTGCGCATCGCCGTGACCACCGCGCTCGCGGTGCAGCAGGACATCGCCGAGACCGGCGGCCAACTGCACTGAAGCTGCGGGTTCAGGCTGCCGTGGCGGGGAAGTGCTTCGCCAGCCAGCCGTTGAGCGCGGCGTTGACGAGATCGGGCTTTTCCATCGTCAGCATGTGGCCGCAATCGGGCACCCACACGACCTGCGCCTGCGGCAGCATCGCCGCCATCTCGGTCGTGCACTCCGGCGGCGCGAGCCGGTCCTCGTTGCCGCACACCAGCAGCACGGGGGCGCGCACCGACGCAAGGTGCAGGCGCGCATCGGGCCGGCGCATCACCGCGCGGTTCTGGCTGATGAGCTGCGCGGCGCCCGCGCCGAGCACGATGTCGAGGTAGCGCTGCACCAGCACCTCGTCGGCGGCCTGCGCGGGGTGGAAGGCGAAATAGACGTTCGGCTCGATCACGTCGCGCAGCTCGCCGCGCTCGAAGTATTCGATGGCGCCTTCGCGCAGCGTGAACATCTCAGGCGTCTCGGGCCGCGCGCTGGTGCCGAGCAATGCCAGCCCGGCGATGCGACCGGGTGCCTGCCGGGCCGCTTCCATGGCGACCATGCCGCCCATCGAGGCGCCGCAGAGCACCAGCGGCCCGTCGTTGTCGCGCAGCACGGCTGCGGCCATGCCCTCGATGGTGTCGTTGTGCCGCTGGGCGTCGCTCACGCGCGCGCCGAAGGCGGAGGGAAGGGCGGGCAATTGGGCTTCCCAGATGCGCTCGTCGCAGGCGAGGCCGGGCAGCAGGATCAGGTTGGGCATGGAGACGGATTCTGCGCGATTGCAGCCACCGGCGTGGCGGTCGGGCAATGGCATAGGTCGCGGCATAGGCCTCATGGCCAGCAGCCACCGGAGGCCGGCCTCGACATACTCCAAGGCACATGTCCGGGAACCCTGCAATGAATCTGGTCGAACGCGTCCAAGCCATCCTGCTCAAGCCGAAGGCCACCTGGCCCGAGATCGACTCGGAGCCGGACGACGCCGCATCGCTCTACAAGAACTACGTGATGATCCTCGCGCTGATTCCCGCGGTGGCCAGCTTCATCGGCCTGTCGCTGATCGGCATCGGCGCCTTCGGCGTGAGCTTTCGCGTGCCGATCGTCTCGGGAATCGCGAACATGGTCGTGGGCTACGTGCTGTCGCTGGTGATGGTGTTCGTGCTCGCGCTCATCATCGACGCGATGGCGCCGACCTTCGAGGGCACCCGCAGCCAGATCGGCGCGCTCAAGCTGTCCGCCTATGCCAGCACGGCGGCCTTCGTCGGCGGTGTCTTCAGCCTGCTGCCTTCGCTGTCGGTCATCGGCGCGCTGGCGGCGCTCTATGGCGTCTACCTGCTCTACACCGGCCTGCCGGTGCTCATGAAGTGCCCGCCCGACAAGGCAGTCGCGTACACCGCCGTGGTGGTGGTCTGCGCCATCGTCGGTGGCTTCATCATCGCGTGGGTGCTGGCGTTGCTCACGCCGTCGCCGATGCGACTGGGCGCTGCGTCCGCGGCCGATGCGGTGGTGGCGGTCGTGCAACAGGGCACGGGCCTGAAAACCTGAGCGTCACGCGCAAGGTGGAAAATGGGCGGCAATGCCAACGCCCAAGCCCGACACCACCACCGACCTGATCCTCATCCGCCACGGCGAGACCGCCTGGAACCGCGAGCTGCGCTTCCAGGGCCATGCCGACGTTCCACTCAACGACATCGGCCACGAGCAGGCCTGCCGGCTCGGCCTGCGGCTGGCGAGCGAGACGGCGGCGCAGCACATCATCAGCAGCGACCTCATGCGCGCGCAGCAGACTGCCGCGCCGGGGGCGCAGCAGCTGTCGCTGCCGGTGGTGACCTCGGCGGCGCTGCGCGAGCAGTTCTTCGGCGTGGTCGAGGGCATGCGCTCCGAAGAGATCCAGAGCCTGCACCCCCGCGCCTGGGAAGAGTGGCTGGAGTTCCGCGAGGACCACGCCATGCCCGAGGGCGAGACGGCGCGCGAGTTCCACACGCGCATCGTCGCTGCGCTGGGCGGCATCGCCGCCGCGCACAAGGGCCAGCACCTGATCGTGGTCACCCACGGCGGCGTGCTCGACATGGTGTGGCGCACCGCCAGGGGGCTGAGCCTGAGCGGGCCGCGCCGCAGCGAGATTCCCAATGCGGGCTTCAACCGCATCCGCATTGCCGATCCGCAGCGGCCCGACGACATCGAGATCGTCGAGTGGGCCGACACGCGCCATCTGGCCGACCTGCCGCCGCAGCCGACCTACGACCAGACGCGGCACCTGAAGAACAAGGACTGAGGCAGGCTCAGCCGCTCGAGCTGCAGCTTCCAGCCTTCGGCGTGCGCAGCAGCGGCTGGCCGGCGCCCACGCCCGTGGGCTTGCCGCCGTCGACAGCGAGCTGTCCGTTCACCAGCACCGTGGTCACGCCCTCCGACAGCAGCGTCGGCTGCGTGTAGGTGGCCTTGGCCGCATAGCGCGCCGGATCGAACACCACCACATCGGCGTAGTAGCCCGGGCGCAGATGGCCGCGCTGCTTCAGCCCCAGCGTGTCGGCCGTGAGCGACGAGCTGCCGCGGATGAACTGCGCCAGCGAGATCGTGTGTTCCTTCACCACGTACTGGTCGTACTTGCGAGCGAAGGTGCCGTAGGCGCGCGGATGGCCCATCGACGAGTCGGACGATGTCATGACCCACGGCCGCTTCATGAAGGCGCACACGTCGTCGTCGCTCTGGTTGAACGAGGCGATCATCAGGTCGCCGTCGCGCAGCACGGCGATGGCGGCGTCGATAGGATCGGCGTTCGACGCCTTGGCCACGTCGGCCAGCGTCTTGCCTACGTACTTCGTGCTGCCGGCCGAGAACAAAATGGCCTCGGGGCCGCCGCGCAGCCGCAGGTTCTCGCGCATGTCCTTGCGCAGGCGTTCCTGCTGCGAAGCGTCGTCGAAGCGCTGCAGCGTCGCGGCGCGGCCACCTTCGTTGGCCCAGGGCGGCAGCAGCGCGGCGGAGAAGCGGGTGCTCGACGCGGTCCATGGATAGTGGTCGGCCGTGATGTCCAGGCCGCCCGCGCGTTCCTTCTCGATGCGCTTGATGATGTCGCCGCTCTGGCCCTGCACGTCGACGCCCAGCGCCTTGATGTGTGCCACGTGCACCGGCAGCTTCGCCTCGTGGCCGATGCGGATCACCTCGTCGATGGAACCCTTGAGGCCGATGTTGTACATCGACTCGTCGCGGATGTGGCTGTCGTAGATGCCGCCATGCCGCGCCGCCACCTTCGCGAGCTCGATGACTTCCTCGGTCTTCGAGAAGTTCTGCGGCGTGTAGAACAGGCCGGTGGAAAGGCCCAATGCGCCTTCGCACATGCCCTGGCTCACGCGCTTCTTCATCGCCTCGAGCTGTTCGGGCGTCGGCGCACGATTGGCTTCGCCCAGTTCGCTCATGCGCACCGGGCCGAAGCCCACGTACATGGCGACGTTGGTGCCCACGGGCGCGGCGCGCAGTTTCTGCGTCTGCGCCGCGATGTCGAAGCCGCCGAAGCCGTCGTTGCCGATCACCGCGGTGGTCACGCCTTGCGTGAGGAACGGAATGTTCAGGCGCTTCTTCGGGTCGTTGGAGTGCAGGTCGGCATCCGCATGCGTGTGCGCGTCGATGAAACCCGGCGCCACCACCATGCCCGTGGCATCGATGACGCGCTTCGCGGTGAACTGCGCCGATGCCGCCTTGCCGGCGAACACGATGCGGTCGCCTGCGATGCCCACGTCGCCTACCACCGGCGTGTCGGAGTCGCCGGTGTAGACGGTGCCGCCGCGCAGCAGCAGGTCGAGCGCGACGGGGGTGTCGCCGGCGGCATGCAGGGTGGGAGCGAAGGGCGCGAGGGTCGAGAGAACGGCCAGCGTGACGAAGGACTTGCGCATGGAGTGTCTGGCCCGTGAAGGCTTCTTGTAGAAGGAGTGCGGCCAGTTTAGGAGCCGCCTCCGCGCCCTCGCCAATTCCTTTTGCACCATGCCCCATGACCTGAAGGCATGGGCTGCCGGGCTATGTTCAGGTGTGTGTCGTGAGCTGCCCGAGGCCGAGCCGCTCGTACACCGCAGCCGTCTGCCGGCGCAGCCGCAGCGACTCGGGCTGGCCGTTGAGCTGCTGCTGCAGGATGCCTTGCGCCGCTGCCAGCGAGGCTTCGGTGCCGCTGCGCACCAGCGCATCGAGGTACACCTGCTCGAACAGGTCGCGCTGCGCATGGCTGCCGCCGATCTCGATCATGCGCGGCAGCGCCGCGCCAAGGCCTTCGATGGTCGCTGCCAGATCGCCGCGCGCATGCGCCACCAGTCCGTGCGCGGCCGGCACGCACACGCGCTGCCATGCCGCGCGAGTCGATGCCGGTGCGTCCGGCGCGAAGGCCACGATATTGCGCAGCAGCACTTCGGCCTCCGGGCGGCCGGCGCGCGCGAGGCCGTAGAGGTATTGCAGGTCGAGAAAGGGCAGCACATGGTCGGCCTGGCGTTGCTGCAGGTAGCCCGCCACGTCGTCCCAGCGATTGCCCACGTCGATGCCCGCGAGCTCCAGCCGCGCGAGCAGCGACACGGCGCCGATCTGGTCCTGCGAATAGTCCTTCACCACGCCCCAGGCGTGCTCGTCGTACACGGCGAGCGCCTCGGCATCGCGGCCCAGGTCGATCAGGAACAGCGCCATGTGCCACCAGTTGTGCGTGACCATGAATGAATTCAGCCCGGTCCACGTGTCGCTCACGCCCCGCATGAACGCCAGCCCCTCGGCGAGACGGCCTTCGGTGAGCATCACGTGCGCCAGCGCGTGATGCGCCCACGGCTCCTTGCGGCACATGGCGACGGCGCGGCGCGCGCTCGCCTCGGCCTCGCGCATCAGGTGGCATTGCTCGTAGCCGAAGGCCGCCATGCCGTGCACGTAGGGCACGTCGGCCGCATGCGGCAGCACAGCCAGCGCGAGCCGCAGCATGCCGGGGCAGTCGCCGGTGTTGAAGCAGTGGTACTGGCCGAGCTTGACCGACACCAGATCGCGCGGATGCTCGTGGGCCTGCTCCGTGTGCAGCGTGATGGCGCGGGCGATGTCGCCGTCGGCCCAGGCTTCGATGGCCGCGATGTAGCGTTGCTCGCGCGGTGTTGCGCGCGCAGCACCGGCGCGGGCCTTCGCGAGGAACGGCCGCGCATTGGCCGCGGCCTCGCGCGATTCGGCGAACAGGTGCAACGTGGCGCAATAGGCCTGCACGATGGGGCTCGCATCGGCATCGGCCACCGCGATCAGGTTGACGGCACGGGCCTCGCTGGAGATGAAGCCCATGACGAAGTCGTCGACCAGCGGCAGGCTGGCGGGGTCTTCGAGGGTGAGAGGGTTGCCGAGGCTGTCGGCGGAAGATTTTCCGGAGGGCATGGCGGCATGGTGCCATGCCCCGGATTGCTTCGGCACAGCACTGGCTTTTTCACGGCGCTGTTGCTGGTTCGCTATGCATGAAATTGCCACTGCCAAGGCCAGGAACACCGCGGAACCGGCTTGGCCGGGCCGCAGGTGTTGCCCCCGGAAGGGGGTTGGCGTAGCGACACGAAGTGCGCGAAGCCTGGGGGTGAGCCCATCTAGACACCGGCTTGTTGATGGCGGTACTCCTGTGTCTTGCCGCCGTAGCCGTAGGCCGCGCCGCGCGCGTCGATCACGTGGATGTACGACACCTCATGCAGGTCCGGCCGGATCCTCGCCATCGCCGCATGCACGTCGCGAAGGTAGCGCGCCTTCTCGGCCTTGGTGTTGGTCTCGTCGGTGATGCTGATGTCGAGATGGAAGGCCGACTTGCCCAGAGAGGCCAGTGACTGCCCGCCGATGAACCAGGCGTCGGCTGCGATGTACTGCACGGTGATGGCGATGACCGGCAGCTGCTTGCCGAGCACGCTCTGCGTGAGCTCGGCGACTGCGTCGACGGTCTTGCGGGTGAGGTCGGCGTCGGGTTGGCCGGAGAGGTGGACGACGATGTGGGGCATGGTGAACTCCTTGGATGAACGGGTTGTCGATGGGGTGATTGTGGAAGTCTGTTCGTCATCGGAAAAGCGGGAAGATATGATGCATTCCATCGGAATAACGGATGGATAAAAAGCCATGCAGGGATTCGACCTGGAGCAACTGCGCACGCTGGCTGCCGTCGTAGACGCCGGCAGCCTCACTGCGGCGGCGCCGCGCGTCTTTCTTTCTCAGTCGTCCGTGAGCGAGCAGATCCGCAAGCTGGAAGAGCGCGCGGGGCAGTCGCTGCTCACGCGCAGCAAGGCCGGTGTGTCGCCCACCGAGGCAGGCGCGCGGCTGCTGGGCTATGCGCGGCGCATCCTGGCATTGAGCGACGAGGCCTTCCGCGACCTGCACGGCGAGACGCTGCAGGGCGAATTGCGGCTCGCCGTCACCGACTACTTCCGGCCCGGCGACCTGACGCGGCTGCTCGGGCGCCTCGGCGAGAGCTATCCGCAGGTGCGGCTGAACGTCACCATCCTGAAAAGCGACGCCCTGCGCGCCGCCTACGCACGCGGCGACTTCGACGTGGCGGTGGGAATGAACATCGCCGGTGTTTCCGCCGCACAGCTCCGCGCGTCGGTGATCCGGCGCGAGTCGCTGGTGTGGCTGGGCGCGGCGGGCATGCGGCTCGTGCGCGGCGAGCCGGTACGCCTGCTGGTGCTGCCCGACACCTGTTCGCTGCACCAGTTCACCGTGGCGCTGCTGCGGCGCCGGCATGTGCCCTATGTGCTGGCGCACGTGGCGTCGGGCGTGGCGGGGCTGCAGTCGGCGCTGGCGGCGGGGCTTGGCGTGGCCTGTCTCAACGAGTCGGCGATCAGCGAAGGGGTGACGCGGCTCGCCACGCCCCACGGGTTGCCGGCGCTGCCGCGCGTGGCCTTCGAGTTCCTGCCCGGCCGCCGGGGCGAAACGGCGTTCGTGACCCGGGCCCGGGAACTGCTGGCCACCCATCTGGTGTGAGCCGGGCGTCGGGGTGGCGCAAGATTTGCGTCAGGTTCGGCATGGACGCGCCACCTCCCACCACCCAGCCAGACTGGCTACGCCATTCCCGCTTCGACGACGCCCAGGCGATCTTCTCGGGCACGCTTTTCGTCGCCATCGCCATGATGCTGTTCGGCCAGGCGGGCCTGCTCACGGGCGGCACGGCCGGTATCGCCTTCTTGCTGCACTACGCCACGGGAGTGAGCTTCGGAAGGCTGTTCTTCCTGGTCAACCTGCCGTTCTACTGGTTCGCATGGCGGCACATGGGGCGGGCGTTCACGATCAAGACCTTCTCCGCGATTGCCTTGCTCTCGGTGATGACCGACTGGGCGCCGCGCTACCTGTCGATCGATTCACTGCATCCGGCCTTTGCGGCCGTGCTCGGCGGGCTGCTGCTGGGCACCGGCTGCCTGTTCCTCGCCCGCCATCGCGCGAGCCTCGGTGGTGCGACCGTGTTGACGCTGTACCTGCAGGAAAAACGTGGCTGGCCCGCGGGCAAGGTGCAGATCGGGATCGACTGTACGGTGGTCCTGCTTGCCTTGTTCGTGATTCCACCGCAGCGCGTGGCGTGGTCGGTGCTAGCCGCTGTCGTGATGGGGATTTTTCTCTGGGTCAACCACAAGCCGGGGCGTTACGCCGCGACCTGAGGCTGCTGCTGACCAGGCGGCAGGGGCCAGGGCCGCTGCGGTTCCCGGATCTGCTCGAAGGCCCGCGCCACGCGCAACACGCCGAGATCGTCGAAGCGTTGTCCGGCAATCTGCAGCCCGATCGGCAATCCCGAAGCCGAGTACCCGCAATTCACCGAAGCCGCAGGTTGTTCCGACATGTTGAACGGCACCGTGAACCCGATGTGCTCCAGCGGCCGCAGCGGGTCGTTGGTGGGCGAGGGCGCCTCGGCTGCGGCCGGCATGTTGGGCGACACCGGCGAGATCACGTAGTCGAAGCGCGCGCAGGCACTCACCGCGGCCACGCGCGTCGCATGGAACTGGCTGAAGCTGCGGAACACATGCTCGCCGCTGAACTCGGCCGCGCTCTCGGCCCATTCGCGGATGTAGGGCAGTACCTTCGAGCGCTGGTCGGCCCGCAGCCCCTTCATGTCTACCAGCGAGCGCATGCGCCACAGGTGGTCCATGCCATCGAGCATGGCCTGCGACATGAAGGGCTGCATCGGCTCGATGATGGCGCCGGCCTTTTCCAGCAGGCGTGCCGCCTGCTCGACTGCCTCCTGGATCTCGGGCTCCACCGCCAGTCCGCAGCCCGCGTCCAGCAGCAACCCGATGCGCAGGCCGCGCAGATGGTCGGGCGACACGTCGAAGCCGGCCCAGTCGATGTCCTGTGCCGGCAGGCTCATGCTGTCGCGCGCGTCGGGCTTCGACAGCGCCTGCATCAGCAGTGCGGCGTCGCCCACGGTGCGCGTCATCGGCCCGGCGGCGCGGCCCATGTAGGGCGGGTCGATGGGAATGCGGCCCAGGCTCGGCTTGAGCGTGAAGATGCCGCACCAGCTCGCCGGCAGGCGCAGCGAGCCGCCGATGTCGGTGCCCAGGTGCAGCGGGCCGTAGCCCGCCGCGGCGGCCGCACCGGCACCCGCGCTGGAACCGCCGGGCGTGAGGCGCAGATCCCACGGGTTGCGCGCCAGCGTGTGGAAGCTCGAAAGCCCCGAGGACAGCATGCCGTAGTCCGGCATCGTCGTCTTGCTCACGATCACCGCGCCTGCTTCCTTCAGGCGCGCGGCCGGCGGTGCGTCGGCGGTTGCGGGCTTCAGGTCGACTGCGGCGGTGCCCGCGGGCATCGGGTCGCCGCGCGTCGCGATGTTTTCCTTGATGGTGGCCGGCACGCCGTCCAGCGGCCCGCGCGCATCGCCGCGCAGCCAACGCGCTTCCGACGCACGCGCCTGTTCGAGCGCCGCCTCGGGCCTGAAGAGCCAGGTGGCCTGCAGGTGCGGCTCCCAGCGCTCGACCTGCGCGATCACGGCCTGCGTGACCTCCACCGGCGAGAGCTTCTTTTCGCGGTACGCGGCGGCGAGTTCCTGCGCGGACAGGTCGCTCATCAGCGAGGGGGCGTCGGACACTGCCCGCTCAGCCCCAGGACAGCGCCGACAGGTCGTTCACGAAGATCGGGTTTTCCTTCCAGATGCCCTTCACGCTCTTCTTTGCGACCGTCGGGAACTGCGGCTGGTAGAGGAAGCCGTTGGCCGCGTCGGTGGCCAGCATCTTCTGTGCGTCGCCCAGCAGCTTGTTGCGCTCGGTGGCGTTGGCGGTGGTCTTGATCTTGTCGAACAGCGTGTCGAAGGCCTTCGACTGGTAGCCCCAGTAGTAGTCCGGCTTGGCGTAGTTGCCGAGGTCGAAGGGCTCGACGTGCGACACGATCGACAGGTCGTAGTCCTTGTTGCCGTAGGTGCCGCTGAGCCATTGAGCCCACTCGACGTTCTGCACCTTCACCACAATGCCGATCTTGGCCAGTTGGGCCACGATCACCTCGCCGCCCTGGCGCGCGTACGGCGGCGGGGGCAGCGTCAGCTTCAGTTCGAGCGGCGTCTTCACGCCGGCCTCGGCCAGCAGCTTCTTGGCCTTCTCGACGTCGAAGGGGTTGATGCCGGTGGTGTCGACGAAGCCCGCCGCGCCCGGCACGTAGTGGCTGCCGATGGGCACGCCGAAGCCGTCGGCGGCGCCTTCGATGACGGCCTTGCGGTCGATGGCGGCGAGGATGGCACGGCGCACGCGCACGTCGTCCAGCGGCTTCTTCCTGTTGTTGATCGACAGGATGGTCTTGGCGCGCGAACCGGCCAGGATCACCTGGAACTGCGGATTCATCCTGAACTGCTGCACCACGCGCGTGCCGATGCGCGGGAACACGTCGATGTCGCCCGAGAGCATGGCCGCGGCCTGCGCAGCGGTGTCGGAGATGAAGCGGAAGGTGACCTTGTTGATCTTCGCGGTGGCCGGGCTGTGGAAGCCTTCCCACTTGCTCAGCGTGATCGAAGAGCCCTTGGCCCAGTTGTCAAGCTTGTAGGGGCCGGTGCCGACCGGCTTGGTGGCGTTGCCCTCGGCGCTCTTGGGCTCGACGATGACAGCAGTGGCCTGGCCCAGCACGAAGGGCAGGTCGGGGTCGATCTCCTTGTTGATGACCACGACGGTGTAGTCGTCGACCACCTGCGTGCTCAGGTTGGCGAAGGTGCGCTTGTCCTTGTTGGTGCTCTTCTCGCTGCCGGCGCGGTCGAACGAGAACTTGACGGTGGCCGCGTTGAAGGGCTCGCCGTTCTGGTACTTCACGCCGCGGCGCAGCTTGAAGGTGTAGGTCTTCAGGTCGGGGGAGATTTCCCAGCTCTCGGCCAGCAGCGGCGTGACGCTGCCGTCGGAGTTGATCTTGGTGAGCGTCTCGAGGATGTTGTACTGCACCACCTCGGCGATGGCGGCCGCGGCGCCGGTGGTCGGGTCGAGCCCCGGCGGCTCGAGCGCCATGCCGATCACGATGGCGTCCTTCCTGCCCTGCGCCATGCCGGCGAGCGGGGTGGCCAGCGCTACGGTGGCGCCGGCGGTGGTAAGGAGGGTGCGACGGTTCAACATACGTGTGATCTCCGGAAAAACAGGCCAGGTTCGAATGACGACTACTGCTCCGGCGTGCGCCATGCCCCGAAGGGAGGCGCGACGCCGCGAAAGACACGGCACGCAGCACGAAAGATGCCACGTGCACGGCCGGTCATTCTCTCGCAGCGGGCGCGCCGGTGCGCGGGCCCCGGGCCGGTTTTTCCTCGGGACGTTCCCGTAGGCGGTGGTGCCTCGCTCAGGCCCAGGACAGGGCCGCGATGTCGTTCACGAAGATCGGCGTGTCCTTCCACAGCCCGCGCAGGTTGCGCCCCGCCACGGTGATGAACTGTGGCTGGAACAGGAAGACGTTGGCCGCGTCCTCCGCCAGCAGCCGCTGCGCGTCGCCCAGGTAGCGCAGCCGGTCGGCCGGGCGCGCGGCGTCGCGCGCCTTGTCGAAGATCTCGTTGAACTTCGCCGACTGGTAGCCCCAGTAGTACTCCGGCTTGGTGTAGTTCACCAGGTCGAAGGGCTCGACGTGCAGGATCAGCGAGAGGTCGTAGTTCTTGTTGCCGTAGGTGCCGCTGATCCATTGCGCCCATTCGACGTTCTGGATCTTCGCGACGATGCCCACCTTGGTGAGCTGCGCGGCGATGAGTTCGCCGCCCTGGCGTGCGTAGGGCGGAGGCGGCAGCACCAGCTCGAGTTCGAGCGGCGTCTTCACGCCGGCTTCGGCCAGCAGCTGCTTCGCCTTCTCGACGTTGTAGGGGTTGATGCCGGTGGTGTCGACGTAGCCCGGCGCACCCGGCACGTAGTGGCTGCCGATGGCGATGCCGCGGCCGTCGACGGCCGCTTCGATCACCGCCTTGCGGTCGATGGCAGCCGAGATCGCGCGGCGCACGCGCACGTCGTCGAGAGGCTTGCGCCTGTTGTTGATGGCGAGGATGGTCTTGCCGCGCGAGGCGTTGAACACCACCTGGAAGCGCTTGTCGTTCTGGAACTGCGGCAGGCTGCGCGACACCGACGCATGCGGGAACAGGTCGATGTCGCCTGAGAGCAGCGCGGTGGTCTGCGCGGCCGGTTCGGAGATGAAGCGGAAGCTGGCCTTGCGGATCTGCACCGCCTCGGCGTTGCGCCAGCCGTCCCACTTGGCGAGCCCGATGCTCGAGCCCTTGGACCAGTTGTCGAGCCTGTAGGGGCCGGTGCCGACGGGCTTGGTCGCGTTGGTCTCCACCGTCTTGGGCTCGACGATGATGGCCGAGGCCTGCCCGAGCAGGAACAGCAGGTCGGGCTCGATCTCCTTCGTGATCAGCACCACCGTGTGGTCGTCGACCACCTGCGTCGCGATGTTGGTGAAGGTGCGCTTGTCCTTGTTGGTGCTGTTGGCCGCGGCCGCGCGGTCGAACGAGAACTTCACGCTCTGCGCATTGAAGGGCTCGCCGTTCTGGAACTTGACGCCGCGCCTGAGCCTGAAGGTGAGCGTCTTCAGGTCGGGCGACACCTCCCAGCTTTCGGCCAGCAGCGGTGTGACGCTGCCGTCGGAGTTGATCTTGGTGAGGGTCTCGAAGACGGTGTAGAGCACCACCTCGGCGATCTCGGCGCCGGCCTTGGCCGTGGGGTCGAGGCCCGTGGGCTCCAGCGTGAGGCCGATGACCAGCGCATCCTTTCTCTTCTGCGCCAGGGCGAGGGTCGGCAGGGCCAGCGGTGTCAGGGCTGCGGCGCCGGTGGCGAGCAGGGTGCGTCGTTTGAGCATGAAGCGGTGTCCTCGGAACAGGGGGCAGGCATCATCCGCGACGGCGGGCGCATGCGCAACCAGATGCTTATGACCCACTCATCCTAAGCAGGGCGGGCGACGCTTCGATGTCAGTCAGGCGGCGAGCAGCGTGCCGCCAGTGGGCGTGCGGGGCACCGCGTCGAGCAATGTGCGCGTGTACTCGTGCTTCGCGTGATGGAAGAGTTCGGCGGGCGGGCCCTGCTCGACGATCAGGCCCTTCCACACCACGCACACGTCGTCGCACAGGTGGTTGACCACCGCGAGGTCGTGGCTGATGAGCAGGTAGCTGATGCCGAACTGCTGCTGCAGGTCCTGCATCAGGTTGAGCACCTGGGCCTGCACCGACACGTCGAGCGCGCTCACGGGCTCGTCGGCCACGATGAGCTTGGGGCGCGTGATGAGGGCTCGCGCAATGGCGATGCGCTGGCGCTGGCCGCCGGAGAACTCGTGCGGGTACTTGTCGAGATCGGTGGTGCGCAGGCCCACCGCGGCCAGCGTTTCGCTGGCGCGCTCGCGCTGCTCGGCGCGGCTGGTGGCTGCCAATGCCTCGAGCGGCTCGGCGACGATGCGCGCGACGGTCTGGCGCGGATCGAGCGAACCATAAGGGTCTTGGAACACCATCTGGAAGTCGCGCCGCGCCACGCGCAGCTCTTCCTTCGACAGCGCGTGAAGGTTGCGGCCTTCGAGCGAGACGGTGCCCGAGGTGGGTGTATCGAGCGCCATCACGAGGCGCGCGATGGTCGACTTGCCCGAGCCCGATTCGCCGACGATGCCCACGCTCTTGCCGGCCTGCACGTCGAAGCTCACACCGTTGAGCGCCTTCACCGTCGGCGGCGGGCCGAACAGCTTCTCGCGCGGCAGCGCGTAGTGACGCACGAGGTTGGTGACCCGCAGCAGCGGTGATGCGTTGGTGGTGGTCGCGCTCATGGTGCGATGGCTCCTTGCGCGGCGATCTCCTCGAGCCTGATGCAACGCACCGCGTGGTCGTGCGGCAGCATCGTGGCCGGTGGCGGCGTGGTCTTGCAGGCGTCGACGGTGTAGCTGCATCGACCAGCGAAAGGGCAACCCTTCGGCAGGTCGACCAGCTCGGGCACGCTACCCCTGATGGTGGCCAGCCGCTGGCCGCGCGGTGCGCCGATGGCCGGACGCGCGGCGAACAGGCCCTGCGTGTAGGGATGCGCGCGGCGTGCGAACACGGCCTCGGTCGGGCCGCTCTCGACCACGCTGCCGCCGTACATCACGAGCATCTTCGAGACCGTCTGCGCGATCACGCCGAGGTCGTGCGAGATCAGGATCAGCGCCATGCCGCGCTCGGCCACGAGGCTCTTGATCAGCTCGAGGATCTGCTTCTGGATGGTGACGTCGAGCGCGGTGGTGGGCTCGTCGGCGATCAGCAGGTCGGGCCCGCATGCGAGCGCCATCGCGATGCCGATGCGCTGGCGCTGGCCGCCCGAGAACTGGTGCGGGTACGCATCGAGGCGCGAAGCCGCATCGGGAATGCCCACGCGCTCCAGCAGCGCGAGCACTTCCTTGCGCGCGTCGGCCTTCGAGAGCCCGCGGTGCAGCCGCAACGGCTCGCCGACCTGGCGCGCGATGGTGTGCACCGGGTTCAGCGCAGTCATCGGCTCCTGGAAGATCATGCCGATGCGGTTGCCGCGGATCTGGCACATCTGCTTTTCGGGAAGGCCGACGAGCTCCGTGCCGTCGAAGCGGATGCTGCCGCCGACCTTCGCGGTCGATGGCAGCAGGCCCATGAGCGACATCACGGTGATCGACTTGCCGCAGCCCGATTCGCCGACGATGCCCAGCGTTTCACCACGCTCCAGCGTGAAGCCGATGCCGCGCACCGCCTCGGCGGGGCCACGCTGCGTCTGCAGGCCGATGCGGAGGTCCTTGACTTCGAGCAGGGGCATCTTGCTTACCTCGCCCGTGCCAGTCGGGGGTCGAGCAGGTCGCGCAGGCCGTCGCCGCGCAGGTTCAGGCCCAGCACCGCGAACGCGATGGCCATGCCGGGGAACACGGCGAGCAGGGGGGCCTGGAACATCATTGTCTGGGCCTCGCTGAGCATGCGGCCCCATGAGGGCTGCGGCGGCTGCGTGCCGAGGCCGAGGTAGGAGAGGGCGGCCTCGGCAAGGATGGCGATGGCGAAGCGGATGGTGATCTGCACGATCAGCACGGCCGAGATGTTCGGCAGAACATGCTGCATGGTGATCGCGAAGCCGCCCTTGCCACAGGCGCGCGCGGCGGCCACGTACTCGCGCGACCAGATTGCATTGGCCGAGGCGCGCGTGATGCGCGCGAAGGTCGGGATGTTGTAGATGCCGATCGCGATGATCGCGTTGACGATGCCCGCGCCGAACACCGCCGTCATCATGATGGCCGAAAGGATCGCGGGGAAGGCCAGCGAGAAGTCGGTGAGCCGCATGATGGCTTCCTCGACCCAGCCGCGCTTTGCTGCCGCGAGCAGGCCGAGCGCGGTGCCGACCACGAGACCGATGCCGACGGCGATCACGCCCACGAGGATCGACGCGCGTGCGCCCACCAGCAGCAGCGACGCTACATCGCGCCCGTAGGTGTCGGTGCCCAGCCAGTGCGCGCCCGTCGGCGGCTTCAGCTTGTTGGCCATGTCCATCTCGTAGGGGGACCACGGCGTCCACACCAGCGAGACGGCGGCAGCGAGCAGCAGGAGCAATGTCAGCGTTCCGCCCAGCACGAAGCTGCGGTGATGCAATGCGCGGCGCCAGAAGCCCGGCACCTTGAGCGCGGCCGCGTTGGGGACTGCTGCGGTGCTCATATGTCGCTGGCCTTGATGCGCGGGTCGATCACGGCGTAGAGCACGTCGACCACGAAGTTCACAATGACCACCATGGCCGCCAGCAGCATCACGCAGTTGCGCACCACGATCAGGTCGCGGTTGCTGATGGCCTGGAAGATCAGCCGGCCCAGGCCGGGAAGATAGAACACGTTCTCCACCACGATC
>Ga0126362_10000122_pt1 | contig 75862 bp, 77 predicted proteins | sample ANMtaG_FD_126269 | JGI IMG/M metagenome (GOLD analysis project Ga0126362, IMG submission 126269) | Continental margin sediment microbial communities from North Pacific Ocean - ANME2c_DSS_Sorted | ecosystem: Environmental > Aquatic > Marine > Continental margin > Sediment | place: Pacific Ocean... | reverse complement strand
GCGCAACGCGCGGCAACTTGATCGGGCATCATCGAATTTTCCTGTCCGGACATTGTTTTGAAGGCTTGCATCCTGCTTTTATCGCACAACCGCTCCCGCCACCAGTGCCGGGCGCCATGGGGTCGTCCATGAAGGTCACCATCTTCGGCGCGGGCTACGTGGGCCTGAGCTTCGCCGCCTGCCTGGCCGAGGCGGGCCACGAGGTGTTGTGCGCGGACGCGGACCTGGCGCGCGTCGAGGGACTGCAGCGCGGCCTGATGCCGCTGCACGAGCCGGACCTGGAGGCGCTGGTCGCCGCCGGACTCGCCTCCGGAACGCTGCAGTTCACCGCCGACGAGCGCGCCGCCTGCCAGCATGGCGACGTGCTCTTCATCGTGGTGAACACGCCGGCTGACGCCAACGGGCGGGTCGACCTGCGCCACATGATCGCAGTGGCCTCCGGCATCGGGCGGCATCGCGACCGCGAGGCGCGGGTGGTGTGCAAGTCGACCGCGCCCGTGGGTACCGCGGCGCAGGTCGAGGCCGTGGTGGGTGGCGAGCTTTCGCAACGTGGCGCGCGGCACCGCATCGCGGTGGCGGTGAACCCCGAGTTCCTGCGCGAAGGCTCGGCCGTGCGCGACTGCCGGCGGCCCGACCGCGTGGTGATCGGCAGCGAGGACCCGTGGGCCATCGAGTTGCTGACCCGGCTGTACGAACCCTTCATCCAGGACCCGAAGCAGTTGCTGTTGATGGACCGCCGCTCGGCCGAACTCGCCAAGTACGCGGCCAACGCCATGCTCGCGACCCGCATCAGCTTCATGAACGAGATGGCGCGCGTGGCCGAGCATGCGGGCGCCGACATCGAGATGGTGCGACGCGCCATCGGTGCGGACCGGCGCATCGGGCCCGACTTCCTGCAGGCCGGCGCAGGCTACGGCGGCTCCTGCCTTGCGAAGGACGTGCGGACGCTGACGCATGCGGCGCAGCGCGACGGCCATTCGCTGCGAATCCTCTCAGCCGTCGAGGCCACGAACCACGAGCAGAAGTGCCGGCTGTTCGACCTGATGACGCACCACTTCGCCGGCCGCATCGCGGGCAAGACCATCGCGGTGTGGGGCCTGGCCTTCAAGCCCGACACCGACGACATGCGCGATGCGCCGAGCCTGGTGCTGCTGGAGAGGTTGTGGGCGGCGGGTGCGCGTGTGCAGGTCTACGACCCGGCGGCGATGCCGAATGCGCGCGATCTCGTCGGCGAGCGCGGGGGTGTGCGCTGGTGTGCCACGGCGGAAGAAGCGCTGCGGGACGCTGATGCGCTGGTGCTCGTCACCGAGTGGACGGAGTTCCGACAGCCCGATTTCGCGCGTATTGCAGCGGAGCTGCACAGGCCCGTCATCTTCGATGGCCGCAATGTCTACGACGCCGCGCAGGTCGAGTCGGCTGGCATCGCGTACTACGGCATCGGCCGCGGCCGGTCGTCACTGCTGCTGCGCTGAACCCTCGTCCTGCGGCAGGAAGGCATCGCCCGGCGTGAGCGGTGCATGCCGGTAGCTCGCGGGCGTGCGGCTCAGCTTCACGGGCGCGCCGATCCCGCGATAGCCTCCGGGCATTTCAACCACCATCTCGCGGTGCAGCGTGTGCGGATGCTGCAGCGCGGCATCGACCGGCAGCACCGGCGCGGCGGGCACGCCGGCTGCCATCAGTTGCTCGACCAGCGCGCGGCCGTCGAAAGCGGCCATCGCCGCTTCGAGCTGCTGCTTGAGCTGTGCGCGGTGCACCGAGCGCGCGCCGGCCGTGCGGTAGAGCGGATCGTCCGCCAACTCGGGCAAGCCGATGCAGCGGCACAGGCTGGCGAACTGCCGGTCGTTGCCCACCGCCACGAACACCGGGTCGGTGCCGGTGGCGAGCGCGTCGTACGGATAGATGTTCGGATGTGCATTGCCGGTGCGGCGCGGCTCGGTGCCGTCCATGAACCAGTTGGCGGCGTGCGGATGCAGCAGCGACAGGCCGCTGTCGTACAGCGCCGCTTCCACGAACTGCCCGCGTCCGCTGCGGTTGCGCTCCTGCAGCGCGAGCAGCACGCCGATCACCGCGTTGAGCCCGGTCACCATGTCGACCACCGGCAGGCCCACGCGCAGCGGACCGCCGTCGGCCTCACCGTTGATGCTCATGATGCCGGTCATGGCCTGCACAGCGGCGTCGTAGCCCGGCAGCGCGCCCAGCGGGCCGTCGGCGCCGAAGCCCGACACGCGGCACCACACCAGGCGCGGGAAGCGCTTCGATAGCTCTTCGTATCCGATGCCCCAGCGCTCCATGGTGCCGGTCTTGAAGTTCTCGATCAGCACGTCGGCCTCGGCCACCAATGCGAGCAGCGCCTCGCGGCCTTCCTCCGTCGAGAAGTCTAGGTGCTGCACGCGCTTGTTGCGATTGAGCCCGTGGTAGTACGAGGCGACGCCCTCCCTGAAGGGCGGGCCCCAGGTGCGGGTGTCGTCGCCCTGCGGCGGCTCTACCTTGAGCACGTCGGCACCGTGGTCGCCGAGGATCTGGCCGCAGTAGGGGCCGCCGAGGATGCGGGAGATGTCCAGGACCCGGATGCCTGCGAGGGCGCCTTGGGCTTGTGTCATTGCTTGTTCCTATGTTTTGCTTTTCGGGGTGCGTGCACAGGCCGCCGGGTACTCCCCTCCGCGAATGTTCCCCGTCGGCGTGATCGCATCCCGAACGACTGCATCAATCGAGTTGCGCGCCGGACTTCTTCACCACGTCCTTCCACTTCACCGACTTGCCGGCAATGAACTGCCCCAGCTTCTGCGGCGACGTATCCGCCGGTACTTCGAGGCCCTGCGCCGCGAACATCTGCTTCACCTTGGGCGAATTCAGCACTTCCGTGAACGCATGGTTGAGCTTGTTCACTCGATCGGCGGGCGTGCCGGCCGGCGCGACGATGCCGAAGAACACGCTCACGTCGTAGCCCTTGTAGCCCTGCTCGGAGATCGTCGGCACATCGGGCAGCGCCTGCGAGCGCGCGACCGTGGCCACGCCCAGCGTGCGCAGCTTGCCGGCCTTGACGTAGGGCAGCGCGGTGAGGATGTCGGTGAAGGTCATGCTGACCTGGTTGCCCAGCAGGTCGTTGAGCGCGGGGCCCGTGCCCTTGTAGGGAATGTGCTGCAGGTCGGTGCCGGCCACCGAGTTGAAGAGCACGCCCGCGAGGTGCGACGAGGCGCCGTTGCCCGACGAGGCATAGCTGAGCTTGCCGGGGTTGGCCTTGGCGTAGGCCACGAGCTCCTGCACGTTCTTCACGGGCAGCGCGGGATTCACCACCAGGATGTTGGGCAGGTAGCCGACCTGGATCACCGGCGCGAAGCTCTTCACCGGGTCGTAGTTGATCTTGCGGTACAGGCTCGAATTGATGGCCAGCGGGCCCGAGGTGCCGAAGAGCAGCGTGTGACCGTCGGCCTCGGCGCGCGCCACGTATTCGGCGCCGATGTTGCCGCCGGCGCCCGCGCGGTTCTCCACGATCATGGGCTGGCCGAGACGGTCCTTCATCTCGGCGGCGAGCGTGCGCGCCATCGCGTCGGTCGGGCCGCCGGGCGGGAAGGGCACGACCAGCATCAGGGGCTTGGAGGGGAAGGCGTCGGCCGCTTGCGCGGTGGGCACGGCCGTCATCAGCGTGGCACAGGCGGCCAGCAGGAAGGTGAAGCGTTTCAAGGATGTCTCCGTTGTTTGTGTGAGGGGTGAGCGCTGTTCAGGCCGGCACTGCCGCCGGTTGAACGGTGGCGTTCCAATCAGCCGGCATCGCATCGGGCGAGAGCGGATCGCGTGGCAGCACGCGATGCAGCAGCACCAGCTGCGCCCAGCGCAGGCGCGGTGCGGAGCCGCCGTTCGCGGCCTCCCAGGCCATCGCGATGGCGCTGGTGCAGTGATAGAGCGCCGATGCGGCCTGGCGTGCGAGCACGTCGCCGCCTTCGCGCGCGGCGGTTTCGGTCAGTGCGGCGGCACGGTCCAGTGCATTGCGCAGGGCCTTGTCGAAACCGGGAGCGAGCGCCGCGTCGTCGAGCAGCTTCGCGCAATGTGCACGCAGCACAGGCAGCGAGCCTTCGCGCTTCACCGCGCGGATCACGTCCAGCGCCACGATGTTGCTCGTGCCTTCCCAGATCGAGCCCAGGTGCGCGTCGCGCACGAGGCGCGCGTCGCTCCATTCCTCGATGTAGCCGCAGCCGCCGCGCACTTCCATCGCATCGCCCGTGACCTTGCGCGCATCTCGGCAGGCGCGGAACTTGATGAGCGGCGTGAGGATGCGCAGCAGGGCGTAGGCATCGGGCTCGCCGGCATCGGAGCGCGCGAGTGCAAGGGCGGTCTGGCACACCATGGTGCGGGCCTGTTCGGCGGGCAGGCGCAGCTTGTCGAGCTGGCGCTGCATCAGCGGCATCTGCTCCAGCGTGCGGCCGAAGGCGCGGCGCTCGGATGCGATGAACTCGGCCTCGGCCACCGCGCGGCGCATCAGGCCGGCGGCGCGCACGCCGTTCGACAGGCGCGAGTTGTTGACCATGTCGGCCATCTGCACGAAGCCGCGGCCTTCCTCGCCCACCAGCCAGGCGGTGGCGCCTTCGAGGCGGATCTCGCCGCTGGCCATCGAGCGCGTGCCCAGCTTGTCCTTCAGCCGGATGATGCGGTAGCGGTTGAGGCTGCCGTCGTCGAGCCGGCGCGGCAGCAGGAACAGCGACACGCCCTTCATGCCGGCCGCACCATCGTCGGCGCGCGCGAGCACCATCGCGAAGTCGGCGTCGGGGTTGGAGCAGAACCACTTGTCGCCGGTGATGCGCCAGCTGCCGTCGGCCTCGCGGTGGGCCATCGTGGCGGTGGCGGCGATGTCGGAGCCGGCGGCCTGCTCGGTCATGAACATCGCGCCCTGGGCGAGTTCGTCGAAGTCGAGCGAGGTGAGGCGCGGCAGGTACTTGGCGACCAGTTCGGGGTTGCCGAACTTCTTCAGCGTGCGCGTGAGCGAGTCGGTCATCGACACCGGGCAGCACAGGCCGAATTCCGCCTGCACGAACAGATAGGTCAGCACGTACTTGACCAGCGGCGGCATCTTCCCTTTCCAGCCCAGCGTGTCGTCGCGGTGCGAGATGGCGGCGAGGCCGAACTCGGCGAGCGCAAGGCGTTCCATCTCCACGTAGGCGGGATGCTTGACGATCTTCTGCTCGTCGAGGCCGGTGCGCGTGCGCTGCTTCAGCACGGGCGGGTTGCGGTCGGCGGTGCCGGCCAGCTCGTCGATCAGGCCGCCGGCGAGGCCGCCCAGGCGCTCGAAATGCGGCTGCATGTGGCGGCGCAGGTCGTCAGGCAGGTAGAGCGCGAGCAGGGCGTGCAGCTCGGCGTCGGTGGTGAAGAGGTTCTGGCCGTGGCGGTCGGGGATCGGATGGGCGTGCTCTGCGGACATGCGCGTTGTCTCCTGGGGTCCTTTGGTTTTGCGCATTGTTGAAGCCGCGACGATCCGTGTCTAATATCGATTTGGTCTTGTTCGATTCGATCTGCCTATTCATGGAACTGCGGCACCTGCGCTACTTCTCCGTGCTCGCCGAAGAGCTGCACTTCGGGCGCGCGGCGCGGCGCCTGTCGATCTCGCAGCCGCCGCTGTCGGTGGCGATACGGCAGCTGGAAGACAACGTGGGCGCGCGCCTATTCGAGCGCAACAGCAAGGAGGTGCGGCTCACGCCGGCGGGCGAGGCGCTGCGCATCTCGGCGCGCCGCGTGCTGTTGCAGGCCGAGGAGGCCGCCATCGAGGCGCGCGACGTGGCGCTGGGCTCGGCCGGGCGGCTGCGCATCGGCTTCGTCGGCGCGATGCTGTACCGCGGCCTGCCGCAGGCGCTGCGATCCTTCCAGGCGAAGCACCCGGCGGTGCGCATCACGCTGAGCGAGCTCAACTCGGGCGTGCAGATTGCCGAGCTGATGAACGACCGGCTCGACCTGGGTTTCGCGCACACGCGCCGCGTGCCGCCCGAGCTGCAGCAACGTCTGCTGCTGTCGGAGCCCTTCGTGGCCTGCCTGCCGGCGGGGCATGCGCTGGCGCGCAAGCGCGTGCTGGCGCCGGCCGACCTGCGCGAGCAGCCCTTCGTGCTGTTCTCGCGCGAGGCCTCGCCCGACTATCACGAGCGCATCCTGTCGATCTGCGCCGATGCGGGCTTCCTGCCCGAGGTGCGGCACGAGGTGCGCCACTGGCTGGCGGTGGTCTCGCTGGTGTCGCAGGGGATGGGCGTGGCGCTGGTGCCGCAGGCGATGCGGCATTCGGCACTGCGCGGCGCGGTGTTCAGGCCGCTCGACAGGGCCGTGGCGCAGTCGGAGGCCTACGGCATCTGGCGCAACGGGCCGGCCAATGTGCTGGTCGAGCGGCTGCTGCAGGGCGTGGCGGACAGCATTGCCGCCGCCCGAGAAGATCAGGCGTAGAGCGGTTCCTCAGCCATCTGCTCGCACTGCTCCTCGAGCATGAGGATCTGTCCCTTCCAGTAGTCGCTGGAGCCGAACCACGGGAAGTTGATCGGGAAGATCGGGTCTTCCCAGCGCCGCGCCAGCCATGCGCTGTAGTGGATGAGCCGCAGCGTGCGCAGCGGCTCGATCAGCGCCAGTTCGCGTCGGTCGAACTCGCGGAACTGCTCGTAGCCGTCGAGCAGGCCCGACAGCTGTGCGGTGCGCTGCGCGCGGTCGCCAGACAGCAGCATCCACAGGTCCTGCACCGCGAAGCCGGTGCGCGCGTCGTCGAGGTCGACGAAGTGCGGCCCGCCGCCGGGGCGGTCGGTGGGCGTCCACAGGATGTTGCCGGGGTGCACGTCGCCGTGCAGGCGCAGCTTGCGGGGCTGGAAGTCGGATGACGGCGGGTTGGCCGCCAGCGCCGTCGAGCCGATCATGTCCAGCGCCTCGTTGCAGGCCTTTTCCCAGTCGCGCTGCACGTCGAGCGGGATCTTTTCGTTCTGCAGCAGCCAGTCGCGCGACGCGATGCCGAAGGTCTGCAGGTCGAGCGCGGGCCGGGCCTCGAAGGGCTTCGCGCTGCCTACGGTGTGGATGCGCGCCAGGAAGCGGCCCACCCATTCGAGCACTTCGAAATCGTCGAGCTCGGGTGCGCGGCCGCCACGGTAGGGGCTCACGCTGAAGGCGAAGCCGGCATGGTGGTGCAGGGTCTTGCCGTCGAAGGCCAGCGGCGGCACGGCCGGCACTTCGCCGGCGGCCAGTTCGAGCGAGAAGCCGTGCTCTTCGAGGATCTCGGCCTCGCTCCAGCGGCCGGGCCGGTAGAACTTGACCACCACCGCGCTGCGGTCTTCCAGGTAGACCTGGTAGACCCGGTTTTCATAGGAATTCAGGCCGGTGAGCCGGCCGTCGCCGTGCAGGCCCAGGGTCGCGAGCGCGTCGAGCACCACGTCTGGCGTGAGGCTCTCGTAGGGATGTGTATTCGCGGGCGCCGCGGAAGAAAGGGTCATGCGGCGATTGTCGTCGCCGCGCGGCGCCCGGCGTCGTCAGGACGTGACGGGTTGTTTGTAAAGGGAAAGGATGTGGCCCGTGCGCGGATCGCCCTTGCCCGCGAGCACCTGCGCGTAAGCCGACTGCACCGCATCGCCGCCGTCGTGGTGCTCCGCGTGCAGCCAGGGGCTCTTCGCATCGGTGACAGTGGCCAGGAAGTTGTGCCAGGCCGCCACCATGCGGCGGCCGAACTCCTCGGGCCCCCATTCGGTGGTGCGCTTCTTGATTTGTGCCGGCGCAAAGAACAGCGTGGCGCGCGGGCCCGAGAGGCTCTTGCCCGCGCCCTTGCTCGCCAGCTGCTCCACGTGGGTGCCGCCGATCGAGCTGCTGTACTTCAGGTTGGCGAAGCGTTCGTGGATGGCGTTGCGCAGCGTGCCGTTGCCTGCGAAGTCGATGTACACGCAGGGCGTGTCGGCCGCGATGCTGTCGAGCGCGTCGTAGGTCACCACGCGGTCGTAGCAGCCGAGGCTTTCGCAGAAGGCCACGTTCGCTGGCGAGGTCAGGCCGATCACCTCGATGCCTTTACGCTGGTGCAGCTGGAAGGCGGTGCCGTAAGCCGTCTTGCTCGATGCGCTCGACAGCAGCATGGTGCCGGCGCCGAAGAAATCGTTGTCGGCCATGAAGTCGTCGATCAGCCACGAGGTGATGAACAGCGGGCGCAGCAGGGCCTGGATGTCTTCGGTGTCGGCCGTGTAGAGCGGGTCGCTCGCGCAGCGGAAGTACTGGTTGTAGACGGCCGGTAGTTCGGCGCGATGCGGAGCTACGTCGGTGAAGCGCTCGGGCGAGAGGCGGCCGGGGCTCAGCACCGCGCCGGAGGCCATCGGCCAGTAGCCGTAGAGCCGTTCGCCCACCGGCACGCCCGGGTGCAGCGTCTGCACCACGCTCGCGAAGCCCCACACGGGGATGCTGCCCCAGCCCTCTTCGCCGCTCGGGAAGAACTGCCAGTAGCTCATCGCGTCGCCGAAGGCGGCATACGTGATGTTGTTCGATGTGAGCGCAAAGCTGTCGATGCGCACGCGCACCTGGCCGTCGGCGAGTGCTTCGTTGGTGGCGGTGTGCAGGCGCGTGGTGGCGAGCTGGTCTTTGCGGATGAGGAGGCTGGTGGTGCTCATGAGCGTGGCTCCTGGCGGTTGTGATGTGCGCCTACGTTAGCCAAGCTTGATGAAAGGCGCCATCGCGCGGCGGGTTTCGGCGTCACCCGTGAGACATCGGCGGGCATGAAAAAAGCGGCCCGGCTTGTGGCCGGGCCGCTTGTTCGCGTGTGCTCGCGGGAGCTCAGGCAATCGTCAGTTCGACGTCGATGTTGCCGCGGGTCGCGTTCGAGTACGGGCAGACCTGGTGAGCCGTGTCGACCAGCTTCTGCTTGGCATCCGCATCCAGGCCGGGCAGCGTGATCGCCAGCTTCACGGCGATGCCGTAAGCAGCGCCGCCGTTCGTCGGGCCGAGGGAAACGCTGGAGTCGATGGCGACGTCTTCCGGCACCTTCACGCCGATCTTCGGGCCGACGGCCTTCATCGCGCCGATGAAGCAGGCGGCATAGCCGACCGCGAACAGCTGCTCGGGGTTGGTACCGGGCTTGCCGGAACCGGGCGAGCTCAGCTTGACGTCGATGGCGCCGTCGCTGGACTTGCCTGCGCCGTCACGGCCGCCGACGGTGTGGGCTTCTGCGGTGTAGAGGACTTTGTCGAGCTTGGTGGTCATGGTGATTCCTTTGGTGATGATGAAACGGAGGGAGGGTGGTGAAAAGGCTTCGTTCTCTCTTGATTTGATGGGATCGACCGAAGCGGGAGAAAAATGGTGCGATGCGTCAGGCTGCCTTCTTGATGCGGTCGCGCAGCGTCTGGATCTGCTGGGTGAGCGAAATCAGTTCGGGCACCGAGCACTCGGCGGCGGCCATCAGGCAGGCCGGTACGTTCGATGCGCGGCTCTTGAGCCTGCGCCCGGTGGATGTCAGCGTGATGTGCACGCGGCGCTCGTCGGCCACGTCACGCACGCGGGCCACGTAGCCGCTGGCTTCGAGCCGCTTGAGCAGCGGCGTGAGCGTGCCCGAGTCGAGCGAAAGACGTTCGCCGAGCTCGGAGACCATGAGACCGTCCTGCTCCCAGAGGGCGAGCATCACGAGGTATTGGGGGTAGGTGAGCTGCAGCTTTTCCAGCACCGGCTTGTAGAGCCGCGTCATGGCCAGCGAGGCCGAATACACGGCGAAGCACAGCTGGTTGTCCAGCTTGAGCATTTCGTCGGTAGAGACTTGGGTGGAGCGCATGGCCTGAATTGTAGCGAGCAATTAGATTGTGTGCAATTTAATTTGCAAGCACTGGTTTCGGCAGGGGCTACAGTCGGCCGGGAACGGGCATTCTGAACCTGCAAGGCTCATGCGCCAACTCTTTCGGTTGCGCCTGTTGACCCGGCCCCAGGGGCAGCCCTTAAAAAGGGAAAACTGTCGAAAAAGGTTCTCTTCATGCCATCCGTCAACCGCTTGCTCCACCCATCCGAAGCCGCCAAACGGCTCGGCGTATCGGCCAAGGCCTTGCGGCTTTACGAACAGCGTGGACTCGTGGAGCCCGGCCGGACTGAAGCGGGCTGGCGGGCTTACGGCCAAGAGGAGATGGACCGGGCTGCGGAGATCGTCGCGTTGCGCGCGCTTGGGCTGAGCCTTGCGCAGGTGAAGCGCGTGCTGGAGGGCGACTCCCAGGGCCTGGAGCCCACGCTGGCGGCACACCAGGCGGCGCTGGAAGCTCAGCTGCGCCAGCTTGCCCGCACTGTCGAGAAGGTCCGCGGGCTGCGAAGCGATCTGATGCAAGGCCGTGCACCGACCGTCGACGAGTTGATGAATCTGCAGGCACCGTTGCGCGAAGTTCGCGTCGCTTTCGAACTCCCGTGGCCGTGGGGCGGAGAGCTCTTCGAGCTGCGTGACATCCGCTCGCTGAACTACATCATCGGCCCGCTCGGAAGCGGCAAGACCCGGCTGGCGCACAGCCTCGCCGAGGCGTTGCCCAACGCAGCCATGCTGGCGTTGGAGAGGCTTGAAGATGATGGGGTGACGGCAGCGAAATCGCGGATGGACAGCGATCCCATATTGAAGTCCCGCGTCGACGAGGCGATATCGTGGCTGGTGGAAGATGGCGCCAACTCGTCGGATGCCTTGGTCGTGCTGCTCGCCGGGCTGGAGGCCGATGGTCCTGATGCGCTGGTCGTGGACATGATCGAACAGGGCCTCGACCACGCAACCCAGGAAGCGCTGATCGCCTGGCTGCGCCGCCGAGGAGCCAACGCGCGCCCTCTCTTCATGCTCACCCGCTCTTGCGCCATCCTCGACCTGTCCGCCGTCGGCCCGGACGAAACCATCATCCTCTGCCCCGCGAACCACAGCCCGCCGATGCAGGTCGCACCGTATCCCGGTGCGCCGGGCTACGAAGCGGTTGCCACCTGCCTGGCTTCGCCTGAAGTGCGGGCCCGGACCGCGGGAGTCGTCGCGTGGCGACCATCGTCAGGCCGCCTTCAGTCGCTCACGCCCTGAACCGCTTCCGCGTCAACGCCAGCGCGGCCCAGAACGCAACCACCGCGTACACCGCCAGCACCACCGCGTGCACCCACCAGCCCGTCGGCCATTGGTCCATGAAGAGCGGCCGCACCAGCGCCACCGCATTCGTCAGCGGCAGCCATGCAGCCACGGCCTGCACTGCCGTGGGCAGCTGTTCGAGCGGAAAGAACACGCCGCTCAAAAACATCATCGGCGTCATGAACAGCGTGAAGTAGTACGTGAAGAAGTCGTAGCCCTTCGCCAGCGCGTTGAAGATCAGCGCGATCGAAGAGAAGGTGATGCCCGCGCCGATCAGCACCATCCACGCGACGATGAGCTTGGGGCTGTGGCTGATGCCCAGCCCGAGCATCACGAACAGGATCGCCGTCACGGTGAAGATCGACTTGAACGCCGCCCACAGCATCTCGGCCAGCACGATGTCGTCGAGCCCGACGGGCGCGTTCATGATGCCGTCCCAGGTCTTCTGCACGTGCATGCGCGAGAACGCCGAATACAGCGCCTCGAAGCTCGCCGCGTTCATCGCGCTCATGCAGATCGAACCGCTCGCCAGGAACAGGATGTACGGTACCTTCACGCCGTCGACCGACACCTGCCCCACCAGCGCGCCCATGCCGTAGCCGAAGGCCACCAGCCAGATCAGCGGCTCGGCGATGTTGCCGATCAGGCTCGGGATGGCGAGCTTGCGCCACACCAGCAGGTTGCGCAGGAACACGGGCCACCAGCGCAGCGAGAGCTCGGGCGGTCGCCATGGCGAAGGTGCGGGAGGTGCGGTCGCCGCGATCGCTGTCGTTGTCGTTGTCGTCGTGTTCATGGTCTAGCCGTCCTCGCGAATCTGCCGGCCTGTGAGCTTGAGGAAGAGGTCTTCCAGATTGGCTGGCCGGTGAAATGTGCGCAGGCCGCCGTGCCGCGTCAGCGCATCCAGCAGCCGCCGCGCGTCCTGCGTGTAGAAGAACACCGTCTCCCCGCTGACTTCGACGCGCGCCGCCATCGCCTTCAGCTCGGCCGATTCCGCCAGCGACAGCGCACCGTTGCCGTACACCTCGACCACGTCAGGCTCCAGGTGTTCGGCGATCAGGTCGCGCGGGCGGCCCTCGGCGATCTTGCGGCCGTGGTCGAGCACCAGCAGGCGCGAGCACAGGCGCTCGGCTTCGTCCATGAAGTGCGTGGTCAGCAGGATCGACTTGCCCTGCTGCAGCAGCACCTGCAGCCGCTCCCACATGAGGTGCCGCGCCTGCGGGTCGAGTCCGGTGGTGGGTTCGTCGAGCAGCAGCAGCTTCGGGTCGTTGACCAGCGCCCGCGCCAGCGACAGCCGCCGCCGCATGCCGCCCGAGAGCTCGCCCGGCTTCGCGTCGGCCTTGTGCGACAGGGCCGCGAACTCCAGCAGCCGGGGCACGCGCTCCCGGACCTGCGCCTTGCTGAAGCCGAAGTAGCGGCCGTACACCACGAGGTTCTCGGCGCAGCTGAAGTCGGGGTCCAGCGTGTCGAACTGCGACACCACGCCCAACTGTGCCTTGATGGCCAGCGCATCGCGCGGCATCTGCAGCCCGAGCGCGGAGATGTCGCCGCCGTCGGGCGCGGTGAGGCCCAGGCACATGCGGATGGTGGTGGTCTTGCCGGCGCCGTTCGGGCCGATCACGCCAAGGCATTCGCCGGGCGCGATCTCGAACGACAGGTCGTTCACGACCGTGGTGTCGCCGTAGCGCTTGTGCAGATGGCTGGCGTGGAAGAGGGGGGGCAATGCGGGGGATGGTGTAGGCGGCACGCGGCCATTCTGACGCAGCCGCGCGGCGGGCGTTCCCATCGCTTCAATCGATGGACAATCCGCCGATGTTCAGAGCAACTTCATGGTGCGCAATGTGGCTGGCTGCCACGGCGGTGCAAGCGGCGGCGGCCGCAACGCCGGCCGATCCGAAACGGTGCGAGCAGCTCCATGCGGTCGCGAATGCGAGCCCTGGCTTCGTTCCGCGCTACGGAGCGGTCGTGGTCGGTGCCGGCCGGGCGCATCTCCATACGGCGCCCGACGCCGCCTGTGACAGCGGCAAATTCCTCATTCCGAAGGACCGCGTCACCGTCTACACGCCGTACAAGGAGTGGGTTCAGGTTATGTTCATCCACCCGAAGACGGGCGAGGACACCATGGGCTGGATGCTCGACAGCCGCCTGAAGACGACCGGCACCATGGGCCCTCGATAACCCGGGGCGGATCGCACCCCTGGCGGCGGCAAAATCGTCGCACCCATCGATCGACGGATGAATGAGCCAATGGCATTGCACACGGGAGGAGACCCAAGGATGCTGCGTTTCTGGCTGGCGCTGGCGGCATTGCTGCTGCTCGGCGCCTGCGCGCCTTTTCACAAGCCGCTGGCGGCCGCGGACCGCAGCAAGGTCCAGGAGATCGACCTGCGCGTCGTCGTCGCGCAGGAGAGCTTCATGTTCTCCGCGCAATCCCCCGGCGTGAGCGCGGCAACGGGCGGCGGACTGATCGGCGCGCTGATCGATTCGTCGGTGCAGCAGTCGCGCCAGAAGGACATGAGCGCCGAGGTGCAGGCCATCGTCGGTCCGCTGCTCGACTACGACTACCGCGCGGAGGCAGGCCAGGCGCTCGGCACGCTGCTGGCCGAGCCGGATGCGTTCCCGCTGAAGATCCGCTCCTCGCAGGTGCTGTCGGCCATGCCGCCGAAGGCCGAGCAGGAAGCCCGCATCGCCGCCACCAGGAACGGCCCCGCCTACATGGTGCTGTTGCTGCAGTACGCGCTGGAGCCCGGGCTGGGCGCGTTCACCACGCGCACCTCGGCCCTTCTCTGGCAGGACGGAAAAAGCGAGCCCAGCTACCGCGCCGCCGTCATCTTCCAGACGCCGGTGGGCGGCGTCGCGCGCTCCGCCGTCATCCGCCGCCTGACGGCCGACGACGGGCAGGTGCTTCGTGGCGTGATGCGCGAATCGATGGCGCAGACCTTGCATGCGGTGGCGCTCGATGTCGCGGGCGCCCGGTCGGGCGCGGTGAAGACTGCGCGCTTCAACGTCAACGGCACGTGGGTGACTCTGGCCGGCTCGAGCTTCGGCGAGCGGCCGGGACGCGTGCTGTTCCGCGATCAGGATGGTGCCCTTTATTCGGTCAGGAGCGCAGCCCCATGACGCCACGCCACGCGCTGAAGGCTCTTGCAGCCCTCGGTGCCTTTTCCGCGCTCTGTACCATGCCGGGCCTGTCGCACGCACTGACCGAGACAGAGCCGCTTCCGATGGTGTACGAGCCGGCGCCCGAGCCGGCCGAGCGCCCCAACAGCACGCCGGTTGCGCAGTTGCGCGTGGCGAGCGGTTGCACCCTGTACCTGCCGAAGATCGACGACATGCGCCTCAACAAGGCCAATGTCGGCAACCTGACCCTGATGATGCCGACGCTGCACGCCACGCCGGTGGCGGTCCAGTCCATCCAGGGTGGTGGCGATGCAGGTGCGTGGACGCGCGGCGCGCTGCAGTCGGCGAGCCGCTACGGCCTGCAGGTCGTGACCGCCGCGCTGCCCGCGGCCGGCAACGCGCGGCAGGTGACGGCCGATGTGGCGCTGCGCCTCGCGCACTCGTGGTCGGCCGGCCTGAACCTCGTCTCGCACGTCGTGCTGCAGACCACCTACCGCATGCCCGGTGCCGAGGCCGTCGTGCGCCAGTACCACGGCATGGGCACGCGCACCAACTGGGCGAACGGCAACGGCGAATTCATGTCGGTGCTGAACCTCGGCATGGAAGAGGCGGTGCGCGGATTGGTCACCGACGCCGCGGCGTTGTGCGACGGCAAGCCCCTGCCCGCGCGGGTGGCCACTCCATGAAGACGATTCCGCGGCTACGCAAGGGCCGGCTCGAACTCCACCTGACCTGCGGCGCGCTGCATGCCGCGCAGATTCCGTTTTTCGTCGATGTGTGCGAGCAGGCAGGGCTCAAGCCGCTGCTGATCGACCTTGCCCATGGCGAGCAGAAGCAGCAGCCCATGGCCACCACCTGGCTGCGCGGCGACCTGGCCGAGGCGAAGTCCGAGGCGATGGCGCTGGCACAGTGGCTGGCGCGCGCCGGCATGGCCGTGCTGCGCGTGAAGGTCGAGGCACCCATCCAGGGGAACGAATGCCTGAACCGGCCCGACGAGTATTTCGAATGGCACGGCAAGCTGCGGCTGCACGATGCCTCCGCGCTGCAGCACCTGTGCGAGACGCACGGGGCCCGGCGCTCGCGCAACAGCCTGAAGGGCGAGACGGACACGCGCTTCGTCACGCTGCGCAGCCGCGAGCCGCTGGCGGGGTTCAAGGCGCGCGTCGCGGCACTGGCCGGCCAGCTGGAGCGCCAGGGCTGGCCGCTGCTGAAGCAGGAGACGGAGATGTGCCTGCTGGACAGCCGCGAGTCGATGGACGCCGGCTGGCTGGAAGCCGTGGCATGACCCTGCCCGTGACGCAGGCCGACATCGAGAACGAAGCCCGGCGCACCGGCGCGTCGGTCGAGCAGGTTCGCGAACTCGTCCTGCTGGAAGGCTTCATGCGCCGGGCCGCCTGGGTCGGCGGCCCCTTCATGCTCAAGGGCAGCCTCATCACGCGCCAGTATCTGGGCGCGCCGGAGCAGGACAACGAACGCTTGTCGCGCGACATCGACTGGGTGTGCACCGAGCCTTTCGACCGCGAGCGCAGCGCCCGACAGCTGAATACGTGGGCGCAGTCCGTGACCACGGTGCACCTGGACGACGGCCTGCACTTCCGTCCGTTCACCGAGAACGCGTTCTGGCGGATGATCGACTACGCGATGGACGACGACTTTCCCACCGTCAGCACCGACATCGACGGCTGCGTGCTCGAAGGCGATTCGCAGACTCCGCTGCATCGCTTCCGGCTGGACGTGAGCTTCAACCTGAAGCTCGATCCTCCACCCGTGCCGCTGCACTACCGGCCATGCCTCGGCGAGGCGTTCCACCTGCCGAGCACCTGCGCGCTCGACCTGCAGATCGCGTGGAAGCTGCACCAGTGCCTGGTGCGGCCGCGTTTCAAGGATCTGCTCGACCTGATGTGGCTGGTGCCGCTCAACCCCATCGACGCCGACGCAGTGGGCCGCGCGCTGCGTGCCGAGTGCGCCCAGGACAAGGCGGATATCGGACGGCTGCGCTATCTGCTGAATGGCGAGATGCCGAGGCACCCCGTGTTTCCCGGCCAGCGGGCCGTGGAAACGACGGCGCAGGCCTGGGAATGCTGGCGTCACGGACGCGTGCCCAACAAGGCCGGGCAGTGGCAGGTCGCGATTCACATCGGCGAGCCTGCCAGTGTCTGCGTGTCGCGCGTCGATGCCTTGCCCGAGCGGCTCGAAGTCTTTCTCGCGCAGCTGCACGAGGCCTTGCATGGCTTGATCGCGGCACTGTTGCCCGAGGCGCCGCCGCGCCGGGGCGTCTTTCTCAAAGTCTGAGCCCGCCGAACTCCATCTTCATCCAGTCGATGAACGCCCGCGTGCGCGCAGGCAGCAGCCGCGCATTCGGATAGATCACGCTCACCGGCCGGGGCGGCGGCTCGAAATCTTCCAGCACCAGCTTCAGCCGCCCCTGCGCCACATGCGGCATGACCTGGTACGAGAAGAATGTGCCGAAGCCCATGCCCGCCGCGCACGACTCGATGGCCGGTGCGAGGTGGTTGAACTCCAGGCGGTTGTCCGGCATCACGCTGATTGTTTTCCCACTCTCGTAGAACTGCCACTGCGCCGGCGCGTCGACGCGGCCGCGCACGCAGGGTGCGCCGTTCAGATCGCGCGGATGCGTCGGTGTGCCATGCCGCGCCAGGTAGTCGGGGCTCGCGACCAGCACGCGGCGGATGGTGCCCATCGTCTGCGCGACGAGCGACGAGTCTTCCAGAGGGCTGATGCGGATGCCCACGTCGATGCCTTCGTCGAGCAGGTTCACCGTGCGGTCGTACAGCCGCACGCTGCAGCGCACCTTCTCGTAGCGCTTCATGAAGCGCACGATGGCCGGCGCCACGTACATGTGGCCGAAGAGCACCGGCGCGGTGATGGTGAGCTGGCCCGCCGGCTCGCGCGCCTCGGCCTTCAGCGCGAGGTCGGCGGCGTCGGCCGCGAGCAGCACCTCGCGCGCGCTCGGCAGGTAGCTGCGGCCTTCCTCGGTGAGCGAGAGGCGGCGCGTGGTGCGGTGGAAGAGGCGCACGCCCAGATGCGCCTCCAGTGCGGCGAGCGCGCGCACCACCGCCGGCAGCGAGGTGCCGAGCGCCTCGGCGGCGCGGGTCAGGCTGCCCTGGTCGGCAATCTGCACGAAGGTCTGCATGGCCTTGAAGCGATCCATGGAGGCGATTAAACCGGAAAACGCAGCAGTCAAATACAGGAATGGCTATTCATTCATTCGGTGCAAGAGAGAAGAATCCGGTTCTTGCCTCACATCCGAGAAAAGGAATTGCCCATGACCGCCACCCGCCCCGCCCAGCCCATCAAGCTCTACGGCTCCGCCATCTCGGGCCATGTGCATCGCGTGCGCCTGTTCCTCACGATGCTGGGCCTGCCTTTCGAGAGCATCGAACTGGACATGCGCAAGCGCGAGAACCGCACGCCGGAGTTCCTGGCGCGCAACCCTTTCGGCCAGGTGCCGGTGATCGAGGACGGCGAACTCACGCTGGCCGACTCCAACGCCATCCTGGTCTATCTCAACGAACGCTATTCGGCCGATCCGTCGCGCTGGATGCCGCGCGATGCGGTCGGCGCGGCGCGCGTGCAGCGCTGGTTTTCGGTGGCGGCCGGCCCTCTGGCGTATGGCCCGGCGGCGGCGCGGATCATCGCGCTGTTCGGCCAATCGGCCGATCCGACGGACATCGTCAAGCGCTCGCACGCGCTGCTGTCGGTGATGGAAATGCACCTGGAGCAGCAGCCGTTTCTCGCGGGCCCTGCAGCCACGCTGGCCGACATCGCGAACTACGCGTACGTGGCGCGTGCGCCCGAAGGCAGCGTGTCGCTCGACGACTATCCGAACGTGCGTGAGTGGCTCGAGCGCGTGGAGTCCCTGCCGGGCTTCGTGCCGATGGTGCGCACGCCAGTCGCACCTGTCGTGGAGGCAAGCACATCATGATTGCCGCGCCCTTCCATGCCGGCGAACGCGCGCTGCAGGCCCTGGCCGGTTCGCGCGAGCAGATGGAGGTCGCGGGGCCCCGCGTCATCCGCGACTACATGCCCGACCAGCATCGCGAGTTCTTCGGGCTGCTGCCGTTCATCGTGGCCGGCAGCATCGATGCTGACCTGCAGCCCTGGGCCAGCGTGCTCGCCGCGCCAGCCGGTTTCGTGCACTCGCCCGACCCTACGCACCTGCGCATCGATGCGCTGCCGGCCGCGGGCGATCCGCTTACCGGCCAGCTGAAGCAGGGCGCCACGCTGGGCCTGCTGGGCATCCAGCCGCACACGCGGCGGCGCAACCGCATGAACGGCACGGTGGAGTCGCTCGACGAGGCGGGCTTCATGGTCGCGGTGCAGCAGAGCTTCGGCAATTGCCCGCGCTACATCCAGGCGCGCGAGCCGGTGTTCGTTCCGCCTCGCAACGGCGCGGCACCGCAGGCGCAATGGCTCGACAGGCTCGACCTGGAGGCGCATCGCCTCATCGGCAGCGCCGACACGCTGTTCATCGCCACCGCCTACCCGGACGAGACGGCGGCGGGCGACGCGGCCGATGCGAGCTCGCACGGCGTCGACGTCTCGCACCGCGGTGGCCGCCCGGGCTTCGTGCGCATCGACGGCGACGACGTGCTCACGCTGCCGGACTTCAACGGCAACCGCTTCTTCAACACGCTGGGCAATCTCGCGGCGCATCCGCGTGCCGGGCTGCTTTTCGTCGACTTCGACAGCGGCGATCTGCTGCATGTGGCGGCCACCGCCGAGATCGTGTGGGACGGGCCCGAAGTGGCCGCGTTCGAAGGCGCGGAGCGGCTGGTGCGCTTCCATGTCGAGCACGCGCTGCGCCGCCCGGCGGCGCTGCCGCTGCGCTGGGGCGATGCGCAGCTGTCGCCGCACCTCGCCGGCACCGGTCAGTGGAACGCCGGGATGCGCCCGTTGACCGACGGGCGGTAGCTCCAGCCGCGCAGCCGCAGCGCATCGAGGTCGGGCGCGCGCTGCAGCAGTGTGCGCAGACTTGCCGCCGCCAGGGTGCAGGCCAGCGCCTGTCCCGGACAGGCGTGGATGCCGTGACCGAAGCCGAGCATGCGGCGTCTGGCGCGCACCGGCATGAAGCGGTCGGGGTCGGGGTTGAAGGCCGGGTCGCGGTTGGCCGATGCCAGCAGCACGAGCACCGCGTCGCCCGCGGCCAGCTCGGTGCCGGCGATGGTGACGGCCTCGGCAGCGAAGCGCCGCGTGTTGTGCACGGACGGGTCGTGCCGCGCGGTTTCCTCGACGACGGCCTGCAGGCCGTCGCGGGTGCGGGTCGACGGGAGCAGCGAAGGCTCGCGCATCAGCGCGATCAGGCTGTTGCCGACGAGCCCCGCCGTGGCGTCGCAGGTCTGCGAAAGCAGTCCGGCGACGTTCGCCAGCAGCGAGCGCGAAAGCGGCGCATCGCCCGCGCTTTCCGCCAGCACGGCGGTGAGCAGCGTGCCGTGGCGCGGCGGCGTGCCTGTTGCCAGGGCCTCGAAGCGCGTCATCAGCTCGCCGGCGGCGGCGCTCGCGCGCTGCAGCTGATCGGCTGTGGACAGCGGCGACAGGCAAGCTACGAAGTCGCGCATCCAGTGGTCCACCTGCGACAACGCATCGTCGGCAAAGCCGAGCAGGTGCGCGACGGACTGCACGGGCATCGAGAACAGCGTGTCGGACAGCGGCTGTTGCTGCGGCACGCGCTGCGTCACGCTCAGGGCAGCCGCATGCACCGCGTCCAGGTCGAGTCCGGCGAGCGCGCGTTGCAGCGCGGGCCGGTGGGCCTGGTGCGCCGCGCCGTCGTTCATGCGCACGAGATGGCCGAACACCTCGCCGGCTGGGCTGCCCACGATGGCGCGAGGCACCGGCTCGGCCGCCGGCCGCACGCGCAGCGCGCCGTGCGCCTGCAGCACCTGTTCGATCACGTCCGCGCGGCTTGCCACCCAGAGGCGAAGTTTCTCGTTCCACGCGAGCGGCGGTCCGTCACGCAGGGCTGCGTAGTACGGATAGGGATCGGCGTGCGTGACGGCCGCGACCGGATCGGCGGGCACGGCGGAGAGCGTGGGGCTTTGGTTCATGGACTGCAGTGTGCGGTCGAAGCTGCCGCCACACTTCGCCCGCGAACGAAGTGTCGGATGCGCCACCGTCTTACGATGGCCGCATGGACGACACCCTTTCCTCCTCCGCAGACTTTCAACTGGCCCGCCTCGCCGGTGCCATCGCCGAGCCGGCGCGCGCCCGCATGCTGAGCTGCCTGATGGACGGCCACGCGCGCACCGCCACCGAGCTCGCCACCGTCGCGGAGGTGGCCGCGTCCACCGCCAGCGCGCACCTCGCGCGCCTGAAGGAAGAACGGCTGGTCGACGTGCTCGTGCAGGGCAAGCACCGCTACTTCCGCCTTGCCAACGACGACGTCGCCTCCGCGCTCGAGAGCCTGATGGTGGTGGCCGGGACGCCCCGTACGCCGCCCGCGCCCGAGTTCAAGCCCAACACGCCCAGCCGCCTGCGCAGCGCGCGCACCTGCTACGACCACATGGCGGGCACGGCCGGCGTCGCGCTGCACGACCGGCTGCATGCGCGGGGCTGGCTCAGCGGTCTGCAGAGCGGCTCGTACGAGCTCACCTCCGAAGGCGCGATCGCGCTGGAGAGCCTGGGCGTCGAGATCGACGCGGTGCGCCGCTCGCGCCGCCGCTTTGCCTGCGCCTGTCTCGACTGGAGCGAGCGCCGCCCGCACCTGGGTGGCGCGCTGGGTGCCGCATGGCTGCAGCTGTCGCTGAAACGCGGATGGGTGCGCCAGGAACTCGACGGGCGCGCGCTCACGTTGACGCCGAAGGCGCAGCGCGAGATGCCGGAACTCTTCGCCTGAAGCGCGGAGCGTTCAGGCTTTCAGCTTGAGCAGATAGATCAGGGGCCCGGCCATCGCCGTATCGAGATCGAGGAAGCTCTCGAAGTCCTTGCCCGCCATCCAGTACGGGTCCCAGTTGTTGCGCTTGATGGTCTTCTGCCAGACGTCGGCCATGGTGGCGCGGCGCGCGGCTTCGAGCAGCACGGCCTTGCGCTCGGCCGTGACCTTCTTGCCGGTGAGCACGCCGCGCCAGTTGGCGAGGTCGGCGTCCACGCCCTGTTCGCGCACCGACGGAATGCCCAGGAACGGGCGCTTGGCCGACACGCCGATGGCGCGCAGCTTGCCGCTGGCCAGGTGGTCGCTGAATTCGCTGTAGCCCGAGATGCCCGCGGCCGCCTTGCCCGATTCGAGCGCCTCGACCACCTGCGCGCCGCCCGGATGCGGCTGGTAGACCAGCGCGCCCGCGTTGCCGGCCACGCGCGCCAGCATGCCGGCGTACATGTGGTCGACGCCGCCCGCAGAGCCGCCGGCGATGACGGTCTTCGCGGCATCGGCGCGCAGCTGCGCGATCAGGTCCTTCGGTGTCTTGATGGGAGAGTCGGCCTTCACGGCCACCACCTCGTAGTCGCTGGTGAGCCGGGCCACCGGCGCGACCTGCGCCATGGTGACGGCGGGCTTCTGCAGCGCCACCGCGCCGACCATGACCATGCCGCTCATCAGCAAGGTGTCGGGGTCGGCGTCGTACTTCTCGACGTACTTCGCCAGGCCGATGGTGCCGCCTTTGCCGCCGAGGTTCTCGTAGACCACGTCGCCCACTGCGCCCGAGGCGATCATGGCGGCGCCGAGCGCGCGGCCGGTCTGGTCCCAGCCGCCGCCCTCATTGGCGGGAATGAAGATGCGCAGCTTCGGGATCAGCTGCGGCTCGGCCGCCTGGGCCGCAGCGGGCCAGAGCGAAGCGGGCACCACCCCGGCCGCCGCGGTCGATGCAAGCCATGCGGCGAAACCGCGGCGAGAAGGAGTTAGCACGGAATGCGTCATTTTGTTTCAATCTCCCCGTAAAAGTAACGGGATGATGAACGAAAACCGTGTCAGTCATTAGTGTCATTTGCTCGGGGAAAACCCGAACAAATGAGCGGGCCCGGCGGCCTGGGCAGGCCGCTCAGGCCTTCAGCTTGAGCAGGTAGATCAGCGGCCCGGCCATCGCCGTGTCGGTCTCGAGGAAGCTCTCGAACTCCTTGCCCTCGAGCCAGAACGGGTCCCAGTTGTTCTGCTTGATGGCTTTCTGCCACACGTCGGTGGCGGTGGCGCGCTTCACCACCGTCAGCAGCGCCGCCTTGCGGTACGGCGGCACCTTGCGGCCGGTGAGCACACCGCGCCAGTTGGCGAGGTCGGCCTCCACACCCTGCTCGCGCACCGAGGCGATGCCCTGGAACGGCCGCTTCGACGAGACGCCGATGGCGCGCAGCTTGCCGCTGGCCAGGCTCTCGGCGAACTCGCTGTAGCCGGAGATGCCCGCCGCGGCCTTGCCGCTTTCCAGCGCCTCGACCACCTCCGCGCCGCCGGGGTGCGCCAGGTAGACCAGCGACTGCGAGGCATCGGCCACGCGCGCCAGCATGCCGGCGTACATGTGGTCCACGCCGCCGGCCGAACCGCCCGCGACGACGGTGCCGGCCGCATCGGAGCGCAGTTGCGCGATCAGGTCCTTCGGCGTCCTGATGGGAGAGTCGGCCTTCACCGCAATCACTTCGTAGTCGCTGGTGAGGCGGGCGATGGGCGCCATGTTGGCCATGGTGACCGTGGGCTTCTGCAGGGCCACCGCGCCGACCATGACCATGCCGCTCATCAGCAGCGTGTCGGGGTCGGCGTCGAATTTCTCGACGTACTTCGCAAGGCCGACGGTGCCGCCCTTGCCGCCGATGTTCTCGTACACCACGTTGCCGACCGCGCCCGACGCGAGCATCGCGGCGCCGAGCGCACGTCCGGTCTGGTCCCAGCCGCCGCCCTCGTTGGCGGGAATCACGATGCGCAGCTTGTTGCTCACCGGCGCGTCGGCCGCGTGGGCTTCGCGCGGCCACAGGGCGGCACGCCCCCCGCCGACTGCTGCGGCCGAGGCCGCGATCCATGCAGAGAAACTGCGACGGGAGATAGGGGAAACGGAACGCGACTGGGTCATCTTCTTTCCGGTTGTCGTGGGGTAAACCGGATGATGTCCGCGAAACGCGCCAATCCCGCGAGCGCGCGGGCAGGACAAACCCTGAGGCCCCGAGTTTCGCGGGGCCGCTGCTGGAGCTCTTCTTCTTACTGGAACGCCACCTCGGCGAAGCTGCGCAGCTTGCGGCTGTGCAGCCGCGACGAGCCTTCCTCGCGCAGGATGTCGATGGCCCGCATGCCGATGCGCAGGTGCTGCTCCACGCGCTCTCGGTAGAAGTGGTTGGCCATGCCGGGCAGCTTGATCTCGCCGTGCAGCGGCTTGTCGCTCACGCACAGCAGGGTGCCGTAGGGCACGCGGAAGCGGAAGCCGTTGGCCGCGATGGTCGCGCTTTCCATGTCGAGCGCCACCGCACGGCTCTGGCTGAAGCGGCGCTGCGGCTGGTTGCCCGGCAGCAGTTCCCAGTTGCGGTTGTCGGTGCTGGCCACGGTGCCGGTGCGCATGATCTTCTTCAGGTCGGGGCCTTCGTAGCGCGTGACGTCGGCCACGGCCTTCTCCAACGCGAGCTGGATCTCCGACAGCGCCGGAATCGGCACCCACAGCGGCAACTCTTCGTCGAGCACATGGTCCTCGCGCACGTAGGCGTGGGCCAGCACGTAGTCGCCGAGCTGCTGCGTGTTGCGCAGGCCGGCGCAGTGGCCCAGCATCATCCACGCATGCGGGCGCAGCACCGCGATGTGGTCGGTGATGGTCTTGGCGTTGGCCGGGCCGACGCCGATGTTGACCATGGTGGTGCCGCTGCAGTCCTCGCGCACCAGGTGATAGGCCGGCATCTGCGGCAGCCGCGGCGGCGCGATGCCCTGGCTGCCGTCGAGCAGGTGGCCGTAGGTGGCGCTCGAGCCCGCGGGCAGCCCGCGCCGGCGCGTGACCACGTTGCCGGGCTCGATGAAGGCGACGTACTCGCTGTTCTCGTCGGCCATGGCCTCGTGGCCGAGGCGCACGAACTCGTCGATGTAGAACTGGTAGTTGGTGAAGAGCACGAAGTTCTGGAACCAGTCGGGCGCCGTGCCCGAGTAGTGACGCAGGCGGTGCAGCGAATAGTCGACCCGCGCGGCCGTGAACAGCGACAGCGGTTGAGCCTCGCCGTCGCGCGCCTCGAAGGTGCCGTTGGCGATGCCGTCGTCCATCACGCCCAGGTCGGGCAGGTCGAACACGTCGCGCATGAGGGCGCGGCGCTCGGCGCTCATCGTGCCTTCGATGTGGTCGTTCTCGGCGAAGGAGAAGTGGATCGGGATGGGCTGCGTGCTGGTGCCGACCTCGATCTCGACCTGGTGGTTTTCCAGCAGCAGGCGGAACTGGTCGAGGTAGTAGCGCGAGAACAGGGCGGGCCGCGTCAATGTGGTCTCGTAGCGGCCGGGGCCGGCCACGAAGCCGTAGCTCAGGCCTGCATTGGCCGGCGGCGTGTGGCGCGAGACGGTGTGGGTGTGCACCCGCACGAAGGGGTAGCAGGCCCGCACCCGGCCCGGCAGTTCCTCGCCGGCGACGAAGCGCAGCATCGATTCGCGCAGGTGGGCGAGGCCGGCCTGGTAGATGGCCTTGACCTGTTCGAGTGCGGCGGCGGCATCGGTGAAGCGGGCGGGAGCGACAAAGGTGGGCATGTAGGGCATGCCGTCATTGTGCAATGCTGCCGTGGCGGCCGCCGGCGCCGCTTTCTAGGTCAACAGGCAGGCGAGCACCTTGGTCAGCATGTCGTTCAGGTCCGTGGCCTGCACCGCGCCGGGCAGCGGCACGTCGCCATGCATCACGAACACCGGCTTGCCCCACTTGAGCCCCAGCGCCATTTCAGACAGCGTGCCCATGTTGCCGCCGATGGCGACCAGGCACACGCCGCTGCGCGCGACGATGCCGTTGCGCATCTCGCCCATGCCGGTCGGGATGGCCACGCTGAGCCATTCGTTGGCGTTGCGGTCGTCGTCCTCGGGCAGGATGCCCACGGCGATGCCGCCGGCCTCCACGGCGCCGCGCGAGGCTGCGGCCATCACGCCGCCACGCCCGCCGCAGACCACGGCCATGCCCGCGCCGGCCAATGCATGCGCCACCGCGTGCGCGGCCTCGCATTCGGCCGGACCACCGTCTCCGGGGCCGATGATGGCCACCGGCTGCCGGTGGCGCTGCGGCCCCCGCTGCTTCTGCGCGAGGCGCTCCAGCGCCTCAATGACCGGCGCCGGCAGCGCCACCGCGCTCGCGCCTTCGCGTAAAGACATCGCCCACTCCCATCACGATCACACACACAACCATCAGCACCAGCTACAGGGCCGCCGCCACCGCGAAATCGGAACCGCCGTCGCCCACCTGCGCCAGCAGCATCAGCGGCAGGATGTTGAGCTGCGTGCCCACCAGCGCCAGCGCCGTGCCGTAGGTGCCCATCGCGATCGCGGCCACCATGCAGGCGTTCGACAGCACCGAGGGCAGCACCTCGGGCACCACCGTGTCCCAGAAGGCGCGCGAACGCGATGCGCCCAGCGTGCGCGCGGCCTGCGCGGGGCGCAGGTCGAGGTTCGCGAACACCGGGTACAGCGAAAGCGCCACGCGCGGGATCAGGTAGTAGGCATAGGCAAAGCCCAGGCCCGATACGCTGTAGATCCAGCTGCCGATGACGGCCGGGTCGGCGCCCAGGCCCGCGAGGAGCTGTGTCACGAAGCCGGCGCGGCCGAAGGCCAGGATGAAGCCGTAGGCGATCACCAGGCCCGAGAAAGCCAGCGGCAGGCCCAGCAGCGTCATCATCCATTGGCGCCGGCCTTCGGGCTGGCGCGCGAGTTCGATCGCGATGCAGGTGCCCACCAGTGCCGACATCGCTCCCGCCGCAAGCCCGAGCGCCAGCGTGTTGCGCAGCGCGCCGAAGAAGAGCGGGTTGCCGAACAGCCGACCGAAGGCGCTGCCGCCCTCGCCGAAGGCCTCGGGCAGCAGCGCCGCCAGCGGCACCGCGAAGAACAGCGCCATGAAGGCCCAGGCGGGCCAGGCGCCAAAGCGTCGCATGGCTGCTTACTTGCCCAGTGCGGCTTGCGCCCAGAGCTTGTCGACTTCCGCCTTGCGCTCCGAGGCCTTCACCACGTCGAGCGGCTTGATCTGCGGCGCGGCCGGCATCTTCGCCGCCACATCGGCCGACAGCGGCGTGCCCGGCACGGCGGGACGCACGAAGCCCTGGGCGAACAGCGACTGGCCGGCCTCGCTCATGATGAAGTTGAGCCACAGCTTGCCGGCGTTCGGGTTCGGGCCGTTCTTCACGAGGCTGATGGCGTAGGGCGCGGCCACGCTGGCTTCCTTCGGGATCACGACTTCTACCGCGTCGCCCATGCCGTCGACGTGCTTGGCCTTCAGGCCGTCGTTCTCGTAGCTGATCCACACCGGGATCTCGCCCTTCAGGAACTTGGCGTAGGGCGTGGTGCCTTCCACGCGCAGCACGTTGCCGGCCGCATGCAGCTTGCCGAGGTAGTCGGTGCCGGGCTGCACGTTGTCGACGCTGCCGCCGTTGGCGTATGCCGCCGCGAAGGTCAGCACCTGGCCGATGCCGGTGGAGCGCGGGTCGAGGTAGACCACCGTGTTCTTGAACTCGGGCTTGAGCAGGTCGGCCCAGCCGGTGGGCACGTTCTTCACCAGCTTCTTGTTGACCAGGAAGGCGATGTTGAGCGTGTGGATGGTGAACCAGCGGCCCTCGGCCTCGCGGAACACGGGTGGCAGCTTGTCGAAGTTGACGGGCTTGAAGGGGGCGACGACATCCTTCTTGGCTGCGTCGACGGCCGATGCGGCGAAGTAGTAGGCGGTGTCGGCCTGCGGGCGGCGCTTGGTCTTCTCGAGCGCGACCACGGTGGCGGCGGAGCCGATGTCGTTGTAGGTCAGCTCGATCTCGGGGTAGCGCTTCTTGAAGTCGCGGAATAGCGACTTCCAGTTGGCCCATTCGGGGCCGGTGTCGAAGGAGACGCACAGGCCTTCCTTCTGCGCCTCGGCGTACAGGGCCTTCTCGCCCGCGTAGAGCTCGGGGCCATCGAAGGCGAAGGCGGTGCGTGCCGCCAGAGTGGCCAGAGGCAGTGCGCCGGCGGCCTGGATCAGATGTCTGCGTTGCATGGTGGCTCCTTGAAGGAAAGGTTCAGTGGTTGATTCGGTTGTCGATTCAGTTGTCGAGCAGGCGAAGGTGCTCGGGCGCGATGGCGATGGCCTGCGAGGCGGGCTTCGCCGATTCGGCGAGGAAGGGCTTGCCCGCGCCCTGCACCTCGAAGTCGTAGCGCGTGAGTGCGCCCAGGTAGCGCTGCGCGCCGGTGCGGCCTTCGAGGCGGTTCACGGCGTCGGGCGCCGGGTCGGGGTGGATGTGCTCGGGGCGCACCAGCACGTGCACCGCGGTGCCGAAGGCGCGACGGCCGGTGTCCGCGAAGAGTTCGGCAAAGCCCAGGTCCAGCCGGCCCGGCGCCGCCACCTTCGCGGGCAGGATCGTCGAGAGCCCGACGAACTCCGCCACCGCGCGGCTCGCGGGGTTCTCATAGATCTCGCGCGGCGTGGCGATCTGCAGCAGCCTGCCGTCCTTGAGCATGGCCACGCGGTCGGCCATCACCAGCGCTTCTTCCTGGTCGTGCGTGACCAGCAGCGTGGTGGCGTTGAAGCGTTGTTGTATGGAGCGGATCTGGTCGCGCAGATGACCGCGCACGCTGGCGTCTAGCGCCGACAGCGGCTCGTCGAGCAGCAGGGCGCGCGGGTCGATGGCCAGCGCGCGGGCCAGGGCCACGCGCTGCTGTTGCCCGCCCGAGAGTTGAGCCACGGCGCGTTGGGAGAAGTCGCCCAGTCCCACGATGTCGAGCAGTTCCTGCGCGCGCTGGCGCCGCTCGGCGGTAGCCACCTTGCGCAGCTTCAGCCCGTAGGCCACGTTGTCGAGCACGCTCAGGTGCGGAAAGAGCGCGTAGCTCTGGAACACCATGCCGATGTGGCGCTGGTGCACCGGCGTGCGCGACATGTCTTCGCCGCCGAGCGCGATGCGGCCGGTGTGGCCGGTCTCCAGGCCGGCCACCAGCTTGAGCAGTGTCGACTTGCCCGAGCCGCTGGGCCCGATCACCGCGACCAGTTCGCCCGTGCGCACGTCGAGCGACACGTCGTGCAGGCCGTGCGTGCTGCCGGGGTAGTTGTAGCTGACCTTGTCGAAGAGGAGGCTCATGGCGTATCGGTTATGCGCGTTGCTTCACGAGGGAAGATGAAAGAAGCGCCGACGCGCTCGCCAGCACCAGCAGGATCACCGTGGCCGCGCAGGCGAAGCCCGTCGCGCCGTAGAAGGCCTGCAGAAGCACCACCGGATAGGTGCGGTTCTGGAAACTCGTGAGCAGGTTCGATACGCCGAACTCGCCCACCGAAATGGCAGCCACCATCACCAGCCCGCTGATCAGGCTCTGCCGCAGGCTGGGCAGCACGATGCCGGTGAACTGCTGCCAGCCTGAGGCGCCGAGCGTGGCGGCCGCCTGTTCGAGCCGGCCGAGGTCGAGGTGGCGCAGGTCGGTCAGCAGCGTGTTGGTGAGGTAGGGCAGCGTGAGGATCGCGTGCGCCGCGATCAAGAGCGGCATCGAGCCCAGCCAGGGCGCGAGGTCGGTGTTGAAGACGATCATGTAGCCGAAGGCCAGCGTGATCGCCGGCACCGCCACCGGCGTGGCGCTCACGATGCGCGCCGCCAGGCTGCCGCCGCGCCGCGCGCCGTGGTACAGCGCATAGGCCAGCGGCAGCGCCAGCACGGTGTTGATGGCGCAGGCCGCCATCGCCACCACGAGGCTGCTCACGAAGGCCTTGCGGAAGGAAGTGTCGAGCCAGAGGTCGACATACCACTGCCCCGTGGTGCCCGTGGGCAGCAGCGTGTTGGTCCAGTTGCCGCCCACGCTGCCGACCAGCAGCAGGGCGATGGGCAGCAGCAGGTACAGGCCGTAGATGAGCGAAATGCCGCGGATCAAGGTGGCTCCCAATGTCATGGACACCCGGCATACTTTCCGGATGCGCTACTGTCCGCGCCGAACATGCCGCCGCGTTGCCTCGAATTCTAGGAATCGCATGCGTACTTATGGGTGAAAGTTGGATGACGACACTTGAGCAATCGGAAAGCGTTTTTCATGCGGCTTTCATGAAGCGAGGCCATGCATGAAGCGCGACTGCCCGACCATCCAGGAGCTGCTGGCCTTCGACGCCGTGGCGCGCCACCAGAGCATCACGCTCGCGGCCGGGGCGCTGTGCATCACCGTGAGTGCGGTCAGCAAGCAGATCGCGGGGCTCGAGGCCTTCCTGGGCCGCGAGCTGCTGCAGAAGAACGGGCGCGGCGTGCAGCTCACGCCGCAGGGGCGCGTGTACTGGCAGAAGATCTCGGGCGGCCTGCGCGCCATCGAAACGGCGACCTTCGAGGCGCGCTCGGGCGACGCCGGCGCCGGCCTGCTCACGCTGGCCAGCGTGCCCACGTTCCTCACCAAGTGGCTCATTCCGCGCCTGCCCGCCTTCAGCCAGAAGAGCCGCCACGTCATGCTGAGCTTCAGCCGCCACCTGGAGCCCAGCGACCGCATTCCGGCCGGCGTGGACGCCGCCATCCGCTACGGCCCCGACGGCTGGCCCGGCGTGGTGTCCGAATACATCGCGGGGCGCGAGTTCGTGCTGATCGTGGCGCGCTCGTTGGTGGAAGGGCGGCACCGCATCGCGCAGCCCGCGGACATCGTCGGCCACACGCTGCTGCACCACGAGGGCGCGCCCACCGCGTGGCGCCTGTGGGCCGTGCAGCACGGCGTGCCCGAGGTGCAGATCGTCGCCGGGCCACGCTTCGCGCAGTACTCGGCGCTGATCCAGGCGGCGCTCAACGGGCTGGGTATCGGCCTCGTGCCGAAACTGCTGGTTCAGGAAGAGCTCGCCGAAGGCGCCCTGCTGAGCCCCTGCGGCACGCCGGTGAGCGTGAACCAGGGACACTACCTCTGCTACCGGCCCGACAGGCTCGACCTGCCGGCCTTCGCGGCGTTCCGCGAATGGCTGCTGGACGAGGGGCTGAAATCGCGCGGCGTGGAAGCCGAGGCATGAAGCGCCGGTGCTGGCTACGCTCGCCATACGTACGGACAACCAGGGAAACGAACCGATGAAAGTCGCAGTGATGGGCGCCGGCGCAGTCGGCTGCTACTACGGGGCGATGCTCGCGCGCGCCGGGCACGAGGTCGTGCTGATCGGCCGGCCTTCGCATGTGGAGGCTGTCAACGCCAGGGGGCTACGGCTGGAAACCAAGGCCTTCGATGAATTCGTGAAGGTGGCCGCAAGCACCGAGGCCAGTGCCGTGCAGGGCGCGGACCTCGTGCTGTTCTGCGTCAAATCGACCGACAGCGAATCGGCGGCTGGACAGATCAAGCCGCATCTCGCCCCCGGCGCACTGGTGCTCACGCTGCAGAACGGCGTGGACAACGACGAGCGCGTGCGCTCGGTGCTGCCGCCGTCGAACGAAGTCGCTGCGGCCGTCGTCTACGTCGCCACGGAGATGGCGGGGCCGGGCCATGTGAAGCACCACGGGCGCGGCGAACTGGTGATCGCGCCGTCGGGCCGCAGCGAAGAAGTGGCGCGGCACCTCGAGGCCGCCGGCGTGCCCACGCAGATCTCCGCCAACGTGCGCGGATCGCTGTGGGCCAAGCTGATCCTCAACTGCGCCTACAACGCGCTCTCGGCCGTCACGCAGCTGCCCTATGGCGTGCTCGCAAAAGGCATCGGCGTGACCGACGTGATCCGCGACGTGGTGGCCGAATGCCTCGCGGTCGCGAAGGCCGAGGGCGTCGAGGTGCCCGGCGATACCGACGCCGCCGTGCGTGGCATCGCACAGAGCATGCCGTCGCAGTATTCGTCGACCGCGCAGGATCTCGCACGCGGCAAGCTCAGCGAGATCGACCACCTCAACGGGCTGGTCGTGCGGCGCGGCGAGGCGCTGGGTGTGCCTACGCCTGCCAACCGGGTGTTGTTCGTGCTGGTGAAGCTGCTTGAGGGCAAGCAGCAGGCCGGTGTCTAGCCTGGCATCGGCTCGCGCATCGTCACGAACTCCTCAGCGGCGGTGGGATGGATCCCCACCGTGCCGTCGAAGATCGCCTTCGTCGCGCCCGCGCGCATCGCCACCGCGACGCCCTGCACGATCTCGCCCGCATCGGCACCCACCATGTGCAGGCCCACGACGCGGTCGGTGGTCTTGTCGACCACCAGCTTCATGAAGGTGCGCTCGCTGCTGCCCGACAACGTGTGGCGCAGCGACTTGAACTCGCTCGAGAACACGGTGACTTCGCCGAACTTCGCGCGCGCATCCAGCTCGGTGTAGCCGCAGGTGCCGATGTTCGGATGCGTGAAAACGGCAGTCGGAATGAACTCGTAGTCGAGCCGGCGTTTCCCTTTGCCGAAGAGCTCGTCGACCACCACCATCGCCTCGGCCAGCGCCACCGGCGTGAGCTGCACACGCGTGGATACGTCGCCCACCGCGTAGATCGACGGCACCGAGCTGCGATAGTGCGCATCGACTGCGATCGCGCCGTGCTCGTCGAGCTTCACGCCCGCCGCCTCGAGACCGAGCCCCTGCGTGTTGGGCACGCGGCCGGTGGCGAAGAGCACCGTGTCGGCCTGGACCTGCTGGCCGCGCGCGAGCGTGACCGTGAGGCCGTCGGGCCCGCGCGTGATCGACGTGGCCTCGCAGTTCATCCGCAGGTCGACGCCGGCCTTGCCCATCTCGGTGGCGAGGAACTGGCGCACATCGTCGTCGAAGCCGGTGAGCAGGTGTGCGCGACGGTGCAGCTGCGTGACCTTGGCACCCAGCCCGTTGAAGATCGATGCGAACTCGCAAGCGATGTAGCCGCCGCCCACCACCAGCAGGCGCCTGGGGAACGGGTCGAGGTCGAACATCGCGTCGGAGGTCACGATGTGCTCGCGGCCCTGGATGTCGGGCACGAAGGGCGTGCCGCCGGTGGCCACCAGCAGGTGGCGCGCGGTGTGGCGCTTGCCATCGATTTCCACCGTGTGGGCATCGGCCAGCTGGGCCCATCCGGTGACGAGCGTGACGCCCGAATTCTTCAGCAGGGAGGCATAGATGCCGTTGAGCCGCGTGATCTCTTTGGCGCGCTGCGACTTGAGGTGTGCCCAATCGAACTGCGGCGCCTCGGGCAGCTTCCATCCGTAGCCTGCGGCTTCCTCGAAGGATTCGGCGTAGCCGGCCGCATAGCTGTAGAGCTTCTTGGGAATGCAGCCCACGTTGACGCAGGTGCCGCCCAGTTCGGCGGCCTCGGCGAGGGCGACGCGGGCGCCGGTCTGCGCCGCCATGCGCGCGGCGCGAACGCCGCCGCTGCCGCCGCCGATGACGAAGAGATCGAAGTCGAATGTGGGCATGAAAGGCTTGCTCCTTGGTCACCGACTGTAGCGGCGGGGGCGAAGCCGGCGCTTGCGTCGGGGCTTGCTTGACTCTGAAGCTGCTTCAGGGATTCCACTGCGTCCAGGCCCCGTGGAAGTTCATCGCCGTCGGCGACGCTTCCCGGGCAGCCAGTTCTCAGGGAGATGCACATGGGCATGCTTGAAAGACTTTTCGGAGGCCACGGCGGATCGCGGCATGGCGGTGGCGGCCATCACGGATCGCGTGACGGATATGGCTACGGCAATGGTGCGCCGCCGGTGGGCAGTGCATGCCCTGCATGCCGGGCCGTCAATGCGCCGGGTGCGCGCTTCTGCCAGCAATGCGGAGGCTCGATGCAGCCGGCAGCGTGCAGGCAATGCGGCACCACGATGCAGGCCGGCGCGAAGTTCTGCGGCCAGTGCGGCCAGCCGTCGGAAGCGGCGCCGCGCGGTTGAAGCGCTATCTACGGGGTGCGCCAGTCCGGCGGAGTCCAGTTCTTGTGCGGATCGTTGCCCGCAGGTTGGGCTGGTTGCATCTGGATGCCGGACTGCTGCAGCGCGCGCAACTGGGCCTGCTGCAAGGCCTGCTGTTGAGCCTGCGCCTGCTGCTGCATCTGCGCGGCGCGCTGTTGCATCTCCTGTTGCTGGCGCAGCGCCTGCTGCTGCGCCAATGCCTGCTGCTGTGCCGCACGCATCTGCTGGAGCTGCATCTGCTGCGCCTGCTGTTGCTGGAGCAGCTGTTGCTGTTGCAGGGCTTGCGCCTGCGCGGCGCGCTGCTGCATCTCCTGTTGCTGGCGCAGCGCCTGTTGCTGCTGTCGCTGAAGTTGCAACTGCAGTTGTTGTTGTTGCTGCTGTTGCTGCCAGCGGTCCTGCTCGGCGCGCTCGCGCCAGTCACGCCGCTGCTGCCATTCGCGCTGCTGGCGCCAGTCTTCCTGCCGGCGCCATTCCTGTTCGCGCTGCCAATCCATCTGTTGCTGGGCCGCCTGTGCTGCGCGCTGTTGCTGCGCCCACTGCTCTTGCTGCTGAGCCTGCTCGTAGTCGATCTGCTGCTGCCGCGCGATCAGCGCCGCTGGCGGCACCACAACGGCCGGCTGGACGTAGCGTGTGGACCCGGGCTGACCCTCGAACCGGTTGCGCTCAGCCACCCAGGTGTCGAAGCTGCTGTTCGGCGATGGCGTGGTGCGCACGGTCGCGAGGTTGCGTCCCGACACCGTGGTCTGCTGGCGATCGGTCAGCAATTGCGAGATGCCGCGATCGCCGTAGAGCGTGAGGCGTCCCGAGGCCACCGCTGCCCAGGTGGTGGCCGTGGCGGCATCGGCGGTGATGCGGTATTCGCCCGGCGCCTCGATTTCCGCCGAAAGGTTGCTGGTATCGATCCTGATGCGCTGGCCCGAGGACATATCGCGCACGCTCAGCTGCAGGTTGCCGCGGCTCGCGTTGATGCGCACGGTGTCCTCGTCGATCCCCGAGAACTCCACATGCGTCTCGCCGTCGAGCCGCAGCGCGGCCGGACCGACGTAGACCTCGGCGCGTGCGTTGCGGTCGGTCCAGATGCGGTCGCCGACGGCGAACTGGCGATTGGGCCGGGCGGCGGACCAGCGGTCGTCGCCCGCCGACGACACGCTCACGGTGCCCTGCTGCAGGTTCAGGCGTGCGATGGGCACCGGCTGCGCGCTGGCCGCGAAGCCGGCGCACACCAGCGCCAGCCCGAGCAGCCATCGGTGCAGCGGGCGTCGAAGGGCCGGAAGGCTTGTTGTGCGATTCATGTGATTCCTCTGATCCCGGGTAGACGAAGCGATGGAGTTGTAACGCGCGAGAATCCGCTGCCGCCGTCACCGCTGCTCCATTGCTTGGTGAAGCGCGCGTGCAATCGGAAACCGGCTGTAAGGAGGGACACCACATGAAAAACCAGAAAAGCGCGCGGCCTGTGGGCATGGCGTGCTTCCAAAACAGTAGCGCGATTGTTTTCTTCTGCGTGGCGGCCACCACGGTGCTGGCAACCTTGCCCGCCGCCGCCCAGCTGGCGCGAAAGCCATCGTATTACCAGCAGCAGAACCAGCCGCAGCCCGAGGGCCCAGCCGCCCAGCTCGTGCCGCGCCCGTCGGTGCCGTCGTCGTTGCCCGCGCTGCGCAGCCAGGGCGACTTCGACCAGATGGCGCGCGTCTACGACGCCGGCACGCCGATGCAGCTCGCGCACGTGCTGTTCGCCGTCGACCGGCAGGCGAAGCCGCCGCGCATGCACTACATCGACACGCCGCGCTACCAGCTGCACGTGCGCTTCCTGCGCGACACGCGGCTGGTGCCCAACATCGTCAAGCGCGAGATCGACCGCAACTACCTCGTGCCCGACCGCCGCTTCCTGTTCGGCACGCTGAGCTGGCAGCAGAACATCGGCAGCTTCACCTACGAATTCTGGGAAGGCGACAAGCTCACCGCGCCGCTATTGCGGCAGGCCGACGAGCAGGTGAAGGCCAGCTTCTTCGCGCCGGTGAAGTTCAAGACCAACTCCACGCTGCACGAGCGCGTGGCGAACGAAACCGGCATCGACTTCGTGAGCCAGGAAGCGCTGATCCGCGAGCAGCCCTTCCTGCCGATGAACCTCGGCACCGCCACCGGCCGCGTGCGCATCGTGGACGACGAATCGGGCATCAACGCTCTGCTGCCCGACGACATCGCCGTGCTGCGGCAGGTGCCGATCAGCCTGCCGCCGGTGGCGGGCGTGCTGACCGAGCGGCCCTCGACCGCGCTGTCGCACGTCAACCTGCTGGCCAAGGGCTGGGGCATTCCCAACGCCTACGTGCGCGATGCCGCCTCCGTGCTGAAGGAACACGCGGGCCAGTGGGTGGCGCTGAAGGTGGCGGCCTCGGGCTACCAGGTGCGCCGGCTTACGGCGGAAGAAATCGCCGCGCTGCCGCCCCGCGCCGTGCGTGCCGCGGCTACGGGCGCCGTGCCCGGCAGCGCACGGGCCATCAAGCCTGACCTGCGCGAGAACCGGCTGCTGCCGCTGGCCTCGCTGCGCGCACGCAACAGCGCCCAGTGCGGCACCAAGGCCGCGAACCTGGGCGCCATGCAGGCTGCCAGCATTCCGGGCACCTCGGTGCCGGACGGCTTCTGCATTCCCTTCGCGCACTACGACCGCTTCATGCGCGCCAACGGCCTGGCCGATCGCATCGCGCGCATGCAGCAGCAGCCGGGCTTCGCCGGCGATCCGAAGGTCCGACAGAAGGCGCTGGCGCAGTTGCGCGACGAGATCGTGCAATGGCCCGTCGACGCCGCCACCGCGGCCGGCTGGCGCGCGGCATGGCAGTCGCAGCTCGGCGGAGGCGGGGTGTTCGTGCGCAGCTCGTCCAATTCGGAAGACCTTCCCGGCTTCAGCGGCGCGGGGCTCTACACCACGGTGCCCAACGTCAAGACCGGCGATGCGCTCGAAGTTGCGGTGAAGAAGGTCTGGGCCTCGGTGTTCAACCCCGAGGCCTGGGAGGCCCGCAGCGCCGCCGGCTTCGGCGCCGAGTCGGTGCTGATGGGCGTGTTCGTGCAGACCGCCATCGACTCGACCAACGCCGGCGTAATGATCACCCGCGACCCCTTCGACGCGGGCCACCCGCACGTCACCTACATCTCGGCCAAGCGCGGCATCGGCATTCGTGTGGTGGAAGGCCAGCGCGTGGCGGAGCAGGTGATGTACTCGAGCTGGTCCAAGGCCATCCAGGTGCTGAGCCGGTCGGCGGAGGAAACTTCGCTGCAGCTCGACAAGGACGGCGGCGTGAAGGAAGTGCCGGTGCAGACCGGCCGCAACGTGCTGACCGACGAACTGGTGGTGCGCCTGGCCAACGTGGGCGCCGCCGTGAAGCGCACCTTCAACGCGGTCGACCAGGACATCGAATGGGCGACGGTGGGCGATCGCATCGTGCTGCTGCAGGCGCGGCCGTATGTGGAGCGGCGGCGCTGAGTCTGCGTCACGAACCTCCAATCCGTCGCGCATAGGATTCACTTGCGCAAACTCTGTCCAGCGCGAACCAACAAGCAGGGAGGATTGAATGACGGAAGCGGTACATCGGACACGGCATCCCGCGGTCAGGCCCGCGACACCCAAGCCAAAGTCCGGTTTCGAAAAGTGGCAGGACGACATCAGGAAATCGGACGACAGCTGGGATGTCTACGACTGCGAAATTCAGCTCGCGGTCAACGAGTTCAATCGCCATCTTTCCGGCAAGGCTGGCTACACCCCGCTGAACTGGCAGCTCGTCAAGGCGATGGTTTGGGTCGAGACCGGCGCCAACAAGGAGCTGTGGAAATCCAACCCCATCCAGATCGGGATGTACAACGACCCGGGCCTGAGCGATCTTCTGGCAAATAACAAGGGCGGCGAGCTGATCCTGCCGCCGCGGATGAATTTGTCGGCCAGCCGGGTTCGAACCGAGCCGGCGCAGAACATTCGCGCAGGCATCGGCTATCTGCTCATGCGTTCGGCCAGCTTCGAAACTCGCAGCGTTGCAGACGCGGACACCATGACTTACGAAGTCGATGTGCAGCCGGGCGACACGATCGAGAAGATCGCCAATGTCCAGGGTAGTACCGTTGAGGTCATGAAGCAGCTGAATCCAACTGTTCGCACGCTCCGGCCTGGGCAGACCTTGAAATACCGGAAGGCTTCCATGCGGAAGGTCATCACGCGGTGGATGCCTTTGACGTCAATGACGGTCGCGACTCGGTACAACACAGGAGATCCGCGATATTCCCAGAAACTCGACTACGCGATCAGCGTGATCCAGCAACGTGACGCAGTCGCATGCAAATGACAAGAAACCTACTGCCCTTGGGCGTGCTCGGGCTCATTTTTGCCGGACAGGTGCTTGCGGCAGATGTTCCTTTCGGCGGCGAGTACCAGGGCACCGGCAGGCAGTGCTTTGGAAAGCTGTCGATACGAAGCAAGACCATCGAATGGCGCACTCCGTTTGCCGCCTGCAAGAAGACTCCATACCGGGTGCTTAAACAGGAGTCCGGCGCACTTGGACAAGAGGCCGTTTTCCTGCTGCAAGGCAAGTCTTGCGGCTTCGGCGTGATCGTGCTGGGCCTGGACCCGAAACAGCCGGACTACTGGAACGCCACCGGATATCGCTCGATGGCCGACTACGAGAAAAGCAGCGACGACAAACTGCTGTGCAGCGTCGAACGGCTCCCCGAGCGCTCCAGGCGTTGAGTCGCTACGCTACCGGCGCCTTCACGCCGGGGCCGGGCGCCTGCGACGGCCGGGCAGGGCGTTCAGTGGAATGCGCAGGTAGGCCACCCCGTTGTCGTCGGGCGGCGGCAGTCGCCCGGCGCGCACGTTGACCTGCATCGACGGCAGGATCAGCGTCGGCACGTCGAGCGTGGCGTCGCGCGCGGTGCGCATGCGCACGAAATCGTCTTCGCCAATGCCGTCGTGCACGTGGATGTTGTGGGCGCGCTGCTCCGCGACGCTGCTTTGCCAGCGGGGCTCGCGCGTGGCGGGCGGATAGTCGTGGCAGACGTACACGTCCGTCCCGGGCGGCAGTGAGAGCAGGCGGCGCATCGAGCGGTAGAGCTGGCGCGCGTCGCCACCCGGGAAGTCGGCGCGCGCGCTGCCAAGGTCGGGCACGAGCAGCGCGGTCGCCTCGACGTCGCCGATGCGGAAGGATTCGCCGTCCTTGAAGAGATGGTCGAACTGGCTGCCGTCGGGCAGGAAGTCGCGCTCGAGGTTGTAGAGGCTGCGGAAGGTGGCCTGCACCGTACGGATGTGCTCGCCGATGGCGATGCGCCCGCCGACCTGCGACTGCACGTGGCGCGCGCCCGAGAGGTGATCGGCGTGCGCGTGGGTCTCGAGGATCCAGTCGATCTGCAGCGACTGCGCGCGGATGTAGGCCAGCAGGCGGTCGGCCGAGACGGTGTCGGTGTGGCCGGACTTGAAGTCGTAGTCCAGCACCGGGTCGATGACTGCCGCGTGCTTCGTGGCGTGGTCCCAGATCACGTAGGACACCGTACCCGTCACGGGATCGAAGAATGCCTGCGTGGTGGTGCGGCGGGGCGCGGTGGTCGTCGACATGGGCACTCCTTCTGTTGCGACGCCTGGGTCAGGCCGTCGTTCGAGTCATCAACATTATATTGATTGATATAATGTAAAAACACGAACTGACACTGTTCCCATGAAGGTTTCCACCCTCGTCATCGATCCCGAAGCGCTGCGCGGTGCCGCCGGCCAGGCGGTCGCCGTGCTCAAGCTGCTGGCCAACGAAGACCGGCTGCTGCTGCTGTGTCAGCTCTCGCAGGGCGAGATGTGCGTGAGCGACCTCGAAAGCGCGCTGGGCATCCGCCAGCCCACCCTGTCGCAGCAGCTCTCGGTGCTGCGCACCGAAGGCGTGGTCAACACCCGGCGCGAGGGCAAGAACATCTACTACAGCGTGGCCGACGCCGCCCTGCTCGAGATCCTGGCGGTGCTCTACCGCCTCTACTGCCCGAAGGAGAGTTGAAGATGCCTGTCATCGACTGGCCTCATTTCACGCCGTGGGCCGCGCTGGCCGGTGGCGTCCTCATCGGCATTGCCGCGGCAATGTTCGTTCTGCTCAACGGACGGATCGCGGGCATCAGCGGCGTCTTGGGCGGGTTGCTGCGTCCGGCGAAGGGCGACGTCGCCTGGCGCGCGGCCTTCGTGCTCGGCCTGATCGGCGCGCCGCTTGTCTACGGCCTGTTCGCCGTGCTGCCCGCAGCGCGGATCGACGCGGGCTACGGCGTGCTTGCGCTGGCCGGCCTGCTGGTGGGCGTGGGCACGCGCTATGGCGCGGGCTGCACCAGTGGCCACGGGGTGTGCGGACTGGCGCGGTTGTCGCCGCGCTCGCTGGCCGCCACCGGGGTCTTCATGGCCGCCGGCTTCGCCACGGTGTTCGTGGCGCGTCATCTGTCGCATCTGTGAGCAGGGATCGATCCGCCATGCCGCTCGTCATTGCTTCCCTGCTCTCCGGCTTGGTCTTCGGACTCGGCCTCATCGTTTCCGGCATGGCCAATCCGGCCAAGGTGCTCGGCTTCCTCGACCTCGCCGGCGCGTGGGACCCATCGCTCGCGTTCGTGATGGGCGGGGCGGTTGCCGTGAGCGCCGTTGCCTTCCTGTTCGCGCGCCGGCGCAAGGTGTCGTTGCTTGGCGCGTCGGTCGCGCTGCCCACCGCGCGGCGGATCGACCGCCGCCTGATCGGCGGCAGCCTGCTGTTCGGCATCGGCTGGGGCGTGGCGGGCTTCTGCCCCGGCCCTGCACTGGTTTCGCTCGGCACGGGCGAGTTCAAGGCAGTCGTCTTCGTGGGCGCCATGCTGCTGGGCATGGGCCTGTTCGAACTGCTCGAGCGCCGACGCTGAACTACTTGTAGAGCATCTGCGGCAACCACAACCCGATCTGCGGCCACATGTACAGCATCACGATCGCCAGCACCTGGATGCCCATGAAGGGCAGCATGCCCAGGAAGATCTGGTTCAGCGTCACATGCGGCGGGCTCACGCCCTTCAGGTAGAAGGCCGCCATCGCCACCGGGGGCGAGAGGAACGCGGTCTGCAGGTTCAGTGCCACCAGCAGGCCGAAGAACAGCGGGTCTACGCCGAAGTTGTCGAGCAGCGGGATGAAGATGGGCATGAAGATCACGATGATCTCGGTCCACTCCAGCGGCCAGCCCAGCAGGAAGATGATGACCTGGCTCAGGATCAGGAACTCCACCTTCGTGAGGTTCATGCCGAGCACCCACTCCTCCACCAGCGCCTGCCCGCCGAGCAGCGCGAACGCGGCCGAGAAGATGGCCGAACCCACGAAGAGCCAGCACACCATGGCCGATGTCTTGGCCGTGAGGAACACCGACTCCTTCAGCACCGCGAGGTTGAGCCGCCGGTAGGCCGCCGCCAGCAGCATGCCGCCGAGCGCGCCCATGGCTGCCGCCTCGGTGGGCGTGGCGAGGCCCAGCACGATCGAGCCGAGCACCGAGAGGATCAGCAGCACCAGCGGGAAGAACGACGCCAGCAGCATCTTGAAGATCTCGAGCCGCGCGAAGCTCAGGAAGAGGTAGAACAGCGTGACGATGGCGCCGAAGACCGCGAAGCTGACCCACCACCAGGTGGGGGCGGGGCGTTCGGTGGCGGCCTGGCTCGCGGCCCCGGCGGGCTCCGTGGCGCTTGTGGCCGCCGGCGGCGCGGTCAGCGCGCCTGGGGGCTCGGCCAGCGCGCCGGAACTGCCCGAGGCCGCGGCCGGCGGCTCGTCGGAGGGCGGCTCCTGCAGCTCGCCTTCCTTCGGTGGCTCCTGCAGACCACCCTCCGCCGGCGGCTCCTGAAGGCCGCCCGACGCCTGCTCGCTGCTGCTTCTCACAGCCCCGATCTCCTCCACCTCGTAGCGCTCCTGCACTTCCACCGTCGTCACGGCCTTGTAGCTGAACGCAGCCAGCACGAGGAAAAGCACGCCCGGCATCGCGACGATGCCCAGCTGCTTCAGCACATGCGAGAACGGCACATCGGCGTTGCGACGTCCCTTCAGCAGCCCGACCAGCGCGTGAGCGGCGGGGCTGTCGGCCAGCCGCTGCGACAGCGGCGGCAGCGGCACCACCCGCTCGGCCTGTGACAGCGGCGGCGCCCACTGCGGCTTGAGCCACGCGATGATGATCACGTACAGCACGTAGAGCGACGCGAGCATCAGTCCCGGAAAGAAGGCGCCCGCGTACAGCTGCACCACCGAGACGCCCGCCGTCGCGCCGTACACGATCAGCAGCACCGATGGCGGAATCAGGATGCCCAGGCAGCCGCCGGCGGTGATCGCGCCCGCGGCAAGCGGCACGCTGTAGCCCGCGCGCAGCATTGCCGGCAGCGCCAGCAGGCCCATCAGTGTGACCACCGCGCCCACGATGCCGGTGGCCGTGGCGAAGATGGTGCAGGTCACCAGCGTCGCCACCGCGAGCGCGCCCGGCAGCCGCGCGAGTGCGAGGTGCAGGCTCCTGAAGAGCGACTCGATGAGGTTTGCGCGCTCCACCAGGTAGCCCATGAACACGAACAGCGGCACCGCGATGAGCACGTCGTTGGCCATGGTCTTGAAGGCCGACTGCACCATCAGGTCGAGCGTGCGGTGCCAGTCGCGGTCATACGCGAGCCAGGTGAAGAGCATGCCCATGCCCATCAGCGTGAATGCTGTCGGAAAGCCCAGCATGATGGCCACCACCACCAGCGAGAGCATCAGCAGCCCAAGGTGGCCGTTGGTGATGGTGGGCGCGTTCGCCAGCACCGCGACGGCGCCGATCACGATCAGCGCCATGAACGAGAGACCGAACCAGAGTTCGCGGCGGATCATCGCGCGGCCTCCCTGGAAGTGACCACGCGGTCGAGCGCGATGATGTCCGCGTCCTTCACGTGCACCATCTCCTTGAGCTTCTCGACGTCGACTTCCTCCACGTCCTGCTCGCGCGAAGGCCAGGCGCCGTCGCGGATGCACTGCACGCATCGGATGATTTCCACCAGTCCCTGCAGCAGCAGCGTGAAGCCCGCGAGCGGGATGACGTACTTGAACGGATACAGCGGCAGCGGCTCGGCCGAGAAGGTCTGCTCGCGGATGGCGAGCGACTCGCCCGCGTAGATCCACCCGGCCCACGTAAGAGCGACGATGCCGGGCAGGAAGAAGACGATGTAGAGCACCAGGTCAACCAGCGCCTGCGTGCGCGGGCGGAAGAAGCCGTAGAGCACGTCGCCGCGCACGTGGCCGTTCTTCGACAGCGTGTAGGCGCCCGCGGTCATGAACATGGTGCCGTACAGCATGATCTGCGCGTCCAGCACCCAGGCGTGGGGCTTGTTGAGGGCATAGCGCGAGAACACCTCCCAGCTGATCAGCAGTGTGAGCAGCAGGGCGCACCAGGCGAAGGTCTTGCCGATCCACGTGGAGAACCGGTCGACCGCCAGCAGGAAAGATTGCATCGGAACGAACTCCTCGCCGCGTCATCCTTCGCGGCAGCTTGAGCGCAGGCGTGAAAAGAGGGCACCGCCCGGGTGCCCTCGCGTCGCATCGATCCCGTCGGATCAGGTCTTCTTCGCCTGCCGTCCGAAGTAGTGGTTGTAGGCCATCTTGAAATCGACCGAGTAGTCGTTCTGCCACTGGCCCGCGCGCTCCGCGAAGGCGCGCTGCGAGTCGAGCACCTTCTTGAACATCGGGTTCTCTGCCGACTTCTTCGCGATGGTCTTGTCCCACGAGGCGAGCTGCGCGCGCAGCACGGTGTCAGGCGTCTTGTAGAACTTGATGCCGCCCTTCTTCAGCTCCTCGTAGTCCTTCGAGTTGCGGTCGATGGCCTTCCAGCTCATGTCGGCGCTTGCGGCCTGCGTGGCGTACTCGATGATCGACTTGAGCTCGGGCGGCAGCGCCTTGAGCTTGCTGCCGTTGAACAGCACCTCGAACTGCTCGCCGCTCTGGTGAAAGCTCTGCAGCATGCAGTTCTTGGCCACGTCGGGAAAGCCCAGCACGCGGTCGCTCGATGCGTTGTTGAACTCGGCCGCGTCGATCAGGCCGCGGTCCAGCGCGGGCACGATCTCGCCGCCGGGCAGCGGGTTCACGGCCGCGCCCATGTCGGTGAACACGTCCACCGCCAGGCCCACGGTGCGGAACTTCAGGCCCTTCATGTCCTCGGCCTTGGCCACCGGTTTCTTGAACCAACCCAGCGGCTGCGTGGGCATGGGACCGTAGAGGTAGGAGGCCACGTCGAGATTCAGGCTCTTGTAGATCTCCTCCATCAGCGCCTTGCCGCCGCCGTAGGTGTGCCAGGCCAGCACCATGTTGGCGTCCATGCCGTAGCCCGGGCCGGAGCCCCACAGCGCGAGCGCCGAGTTCTTGCCGTACCAGTACGCGACCACGCCGTGGCCGCCGTCGAGCGTGCCCTTGGCCACCGCGTCGAGCAACTGGAAGGCGGGCACCACCGAGCCGGCGGGCAGCACTTCGATCTTCAGGCGGTTGCCCGCCATTTCGTTGACCTTCTTCGCGTAGTCCTGTGCGTACTCGTGGAAGATGTCCTTGGCTGGCCAGGTGCTCTGGAAGCGCAGGGAAGTGGTCTGGGCCATGCTGACCATCGGTACCGACATGGCGCCCGCGGCCACGGCGGCGCCCTTGAGCAGCCCGCGGCGGCGGGGCATCTTGCTGTCTGTCATTTGTCTCTCTCCAAACGGTTCTGACTTGGGAAAACCCAGGCTGTCCGTCTTGGAGTTATGGTTCGACAGGCCCAAGGCGCCATCTTTGGCGCGAGGGAGCACGCAACAAACAGGGTTTTCACGAAGTGGTGAAAAATTCCGGCGATTGAAAACCCGCATCGCAAGGACGCAAGAGAGATGACAGAACCCGTCGAGAACAAGGGCTACGCTGGCGACATCACGCCCGAGCAGGCCGCGCAGTGGGTGGCCAGCGGCGAAGCCGTGCTGGTCGACGTGCGCACCGACGCCGAGCGCGAATGGGTCGGCTACGTGCCCGGTGCCGTGCCGCTGGCCTGGAAGCAGTGGCCGGGCATGGCGATGAACCCGGCCTTCGACGACGGCGTGCGTGCCGCCGCCGAGGGCGGAAAGAAGCTGGTGCTGCTGTGCCGCAGCGGCGTGCGCTCGATCGCCGCGGCGAAGCGCGCGACCGAGCTGGGCGCGGAGGCATACAACATCCTCGAAGGCTTCGAGGGCAACCCGGACGAGAACGGCCACCGCGGCCTGACCGGCGGCTGGCGCAAGCGCGGGCTGCCCTGGCGGCAGAACTAGAGAGAGCCGCGCGCCTCACTCGGCCGTGGCCGGGTCGATCACGCTGTACACCCGGTCCACGCGATTGGCCGGGAAGCCGCCGAGCTCCGCGTGCCGGCGCACCAGGGCCTCGTCGGTAGCCTGGTAGACGCAGTAGACCCGGTCGTCGGTCACGTAGCTGTGGATCCACTGGATGTCGGTGCCCATGCTGCTGAGCACGCCGCAGGATTTTTGCGAGATGGCTTTCAGGTCCGACGGGGTGAGCTTGCCGGCGCCGGGGATGTCTCGCTCGATGACGAACTTGGGCATGGTGGTACTCCTGTCTGGCTGTCAGAATCGGTCGAAGGCGACCAGTACCTATGGTGCCGACGCGAAGCCGCCTTGTATTGCCCGCTTCGCCTGACTTGTTGACCGAAACCCCGCCTCGCTTGCCCTGGAGGTGACCATGGATGTCTTGTCGGACGTGCTGCGGACCATCCGCCTGGAGGGCGCGCTGTTCCTGAACGGGGACATGTATGCACCCTGGTGTTTCAAGGTACCCAAGGGTACGGACATCGCGCAGCTGCTCAGGCCCGGCGCGCAGCGGCTGGCCATCTGCCACCTCGTGCTGCAGGGCGAGTGCTGGGCACAGGTCGACGGCGCGGCGCCGGTCCGCGCACATGCGGGCGAAGTGATCGCCGCGCCGCATGGAGACTCCCATGTGCTGGGCAGCGGCCTGCAGAACGCGGCCGTGGACATGACATATGTGGTGAGCCCGCGTGCGCCCGAACTGGAGCGCGTCCGCTACGGGGGCACGGGCGAGCGCACGGTGCTGGTGTGCAGCTGGTTCGCCTACGAGGGCGACACGCCCAACCCCGTCATGGCGAACATTCCGCGCCTGTTCACCACGCCGCTGCGCAGCAGGCCGGCGGGCCCGTGGATCGAGCAGTCCGTCGACTTCGTGCTGGGTGACGCGGCTTCGCGCAACCCGGGTTCGGAGATGGTCGCCGCCAAGGTGGCTGAAGTGCTGTTCGCCGAAGTGCTGCGCGGCTACATCGAATCCATGCCCGCCAACAACCCGGGTTGGCTGGCTGGTTTGCGCGATCCCCACGTGAGCCGCTGCCTGGCGCTGATGCATGGCGAGCCCGCGCGCAACTGGACGGTCGACGCACTGGCGCACGAGGCCCACATCTCGCGCAGCGTGCTGGCGGACCGCTTCGCCGAACTGGTGGGCGTGCCGCCCATGCACTACCTGGCGCGCTGGCGCATGATCCTGGCCGCCGGCATGCTGCGCAGGGATCAGTGCAACCTGGCGCGCATCGCCGAAGGCGTGGGCTACGAATCGGAAGCCGCCTTCAACCGCGCGTTCAAGCGAGAGTACGGCGTGTCGCCAGGGGCCTGGCGACAGAACGGGGTCTAGCCCGCGCCGTGTGTGCTCAGAGCGCCGGGATGCGCAGCTTCTGCCCCGGATAGATCTTGTCCGGGTTGCTCAGCATCGGCTTGTTCGCCTCGAAGATCACGTTGTACTTGTTGGCGTCGCCGTAGTACTTCTTCGAGATGGCCGAGAGCGTGTCGCCCCGAACCACGTCGTGGTACTGCGCGGGCGGCGCCGCCGGTGCGACGAGGTTGTTCTCCACGCTGGTCACGTTCGCCACGTTGCCGGCGGCCAGCGATGCCTTCTCGCTCGCTTCCTGCGAAGGCGCCTGCCCCGCGAGGGTGACCACTCCGCTGCTGGCCGTGTACGTCACCTCGAGGCCCGTGAGACCGAGGTTCTGCGTCTCGATGTAGGTCTTGATGGCGGCTGCAGCCGCCGCATTCGCGTCGGGGGTCGCGGCCTGGGCCGACGAGCCGCCGAACAGCTTCTCACCAGCCTCCTTGATGAAACTCAGCAATCCCATGGCTTTCTCCTTGTGCGGTGGTGAATGGAACTGGCGAATTTAGCGGCGCAACGCAGTGCGCTCGCGTAGGTCCATGCCGCGTGTGTCAACGACGTGCCAGCGGAAATAACCACAAAGTCGCAATAATCCCGCGCATGTCATCCCCCTTCCTCGCCATCGACATCGGCAACACCCGCCTCAAGTGGGCGCTCTACGACTCGGCCCGCCCCGGCGCCGCGTTGCAGGCGCAGGGCGCCGAATTCCTCGACCACATCGAACGGCTGGCCGACGGCCCGTGGGCCGAGCTGCCTTCGCCCAGCTCCATGCTGGGCTGCGTGGTGGCCGGCGACGCCGTGCGGCGGCGTGCCGAGGAGCAGATCGTCGAGCGCTTCGACTGCACGCCGCGCTGGGTGATGTCGAGCGCGGGCGAGGCCGGCATCATCAACGGCTACGACCATCCCACGCGCCTGGGTGCCGACCGCTTCGTGGCGATGATCGGCGCGCGCCACCGCATGCTGGCCGCCAAGCCGGGGCAGCCGCCGCGGCCGATGGTGGTGGTGCTGATCGGCACGGCCGTGACCGTCGAGGCCATCGACGCCGACGGCAAGTTCCTGGGCGGCCTGATCCTGCCGGGCCACGGCATCATGCTGCGCGCGCTCGAATCGGGCACGGCGGGGCTGCACGTGCCCACCGGCGAGGTGCGCGAATTTCCGACCAACACCAGCGATGCGCTGACCAGCGGCGGCACCTACGCCATCGCCGGCGCGGTCGAGCGCATGGTGCAGCACGTGCGCTCGCACTGCGGCATGGAGCCGGCCTGCTACATGACCGGCGGCGCGGGCTGGAAGATGGCGCCCGTGATGAACGGGCACTTCGAGCTGGTCGAGAGCCTGATCATGGACGGGCTGCTTGTCATAGCCCGCGAGCGGGCTTCGAACTGAGAAGGCTCGCTCAGGGGCGCATCAGCGCTTCTGCCATCGCCTGGAACGCGGGCAGCGTGAGCGGATCGTTCGCGCCGTTGGCCGCCACCGGGTGCGCCGCGTAGCGCACGATCACCATCTCGGCCTTCGGGTCCACGTAGATGCTCTGGCCGTGGATGCCGCGTGCCATGTAGGCGCCGTGCGGGTTGTGCGACACCCACCACATGTCGCGGTACGACCAGCCCTTGAGCAGCGCATAGCCCGCCTTCACGAACTTGGCCGGATCGCCGCCGCGCTGGATGTCTTCCACCACCGCCTTCGGAATGGCCTGCTGCCCGTTGGGGGCACGGCCGCCGTTGCGCATGGTCTCGCCGAAGCGCGCGAGGTCGCGCAGCACGGTGTTGAGGCCGCCACCGCCCGACTCGGTGCCGATGCGGTCGACCATGAAGTACGCGTCCTGTTCGGCACCGATGCGGCGCCAGATCTTCTCGCTCAGCAGGTCGGCCAGCGACTGGTTGCTGGCGCGGCGCACGATCCAGGCCAGCACCTCGGCGTTGACGGTCTTGTAGGCGAAGCCTTCGCCGTGCTCGCCTTCCTTCTTCAGCGTGACGAGGAATTCGTAGAACGACTTCGGGCCGGTGTAGTTCTGGCCCTGCGTGAGCATGCCGCCGGCGCGGGCGTAGTCCCAGATCTCGGCCTTGGGGTCGGCGTAGTTCTCGGAGTAGTGCACGCCCACGGTCATGTCCATCACCTGGCGCACGGTGGCGTCGCCGTAGGCCGTGTCCTTGAGTTCGGGGATGTACTTGGTGACGGGCGCCGCCGGATCGAGCTTGCCCTCGTCCGCGAGGATGGCCGCCAGCGTGCCCACGAAGGACTTGGTGACCGACATCGCGATGTGCGGGCGCTCGGGCGTGAGCGCGCCGAAGTACTTCTCGTAGACCACCTTGCCGCGGTGCATCACCAGGATGCCGTCGGTGTAGGTGCCGGAGATCATCTGGGCGAAGTTGAGCGTCTGGTCACTGCCCAGGGGCTTGAACGTGACGGCCTCGATCTGGACCGGCGAGGTGCCCGAGGGCAGCGGGCTGGCCGCGCCGGGACCGCGCCACACGTTGGCCGTGGGCACCGTTTCACGCACATGCGAGAAGCTCCAGCGCGTGCGCGGAAACACGCCGCCGGCCGGGTTGTCGAAGGTGATGAGCTTGTCGGGCGGGGGCGGGAAGCCCTTCATCCAGCCCAGCGCGTCGACCGAAGTGGCTGCGGGGTCCGGCAGCGCGGCGGGGGTGGGCGTCTGTGCGGAGGTGGTGTTCACGGCGAGCAGGGTGAAGGCGGCGGCGAGCGCCGTGCGGATGAAAAGAGGCATGTTGTTGTTCTCGGTGAAAGGCATCAACGGCCGCTGAAGCGTGCCGGGCGGCGTTCGATGAAGGAGCGCACGCCTTCGGCGGCATCCTCGCTGTTCGACAGGCGCTTCTGCGTCTCGATGAATTCCGACACGGCCGCCAGCGGTCCTTGCTCCACCGCCTTGATCACGTTCAGCCGCGTGGCCACCACCGCCAGCGGCGCCTGCGCCGCGATGCGCTGCGCGATGGCCAGCGCAGCGTCCAGCTCCTGCCCGGCCGGCACCACCTTCTGCACGAAGTTGAGGCGATAGGCCTCGGCGCTGTCGAACTCGTCGGCCGTGAGCAGGTGCAGCATCGCATTGCCCACGCCCGCGCGTTCGGCCATGCGCAGCGTGGCGCCGCCCGTGGCCATGATGCCGCGCTGCACTTCCATCTGCGAGAAGCGGCAGTTGTCGGCGGCCACCACGATGTCGGCGCCCAGCATCAGCTCGATGCCGACCGTGAAGCAGATGCCCTTGACCGCCACCACCATCGGCTTGGTGCGGCGGCGGTAGTCGGGCAGGCCGAAGTCGTGCGGCTCCACCAGCCCGGCGGGAATCGCCTTCTCGCCGCGCTTCATGTATTCGGTGACCGCCGGCAGGTCGAGGCCCGCCGTGAAGTGGTCGCCGAAGGCATGCAGCACGCCCACGCGCAGGTTCGGATCGTCGTCGAGCCGGGTGTAGGCCTCGGCCAGCTGCCTGAACATCGGCGGCGTCCAGCCGTTGCGCTTGGCGGGGCGGTTGATGCCGATCAGCAGCACGTGGTCGAGCACCTGGGTGTCGATGCAGCCTTCCGCCGGTGGGGTGGTGGGGGTCGCAGTCATCGGTCTTGTCTCCGTGTTCTTGTTATGGCTGCGCGACTCAGTAGGTGTAGACGCCGCGGCCGGTCTTGCGGCCGAGCTGGCCGGCGGCGACCATTTCCTTCAGCAGCGGGCAGGGGCGGTACTTGGAATCGCCGAACTGCTCGAGGTAGACCTCCATCACGGCCAGGCACACGTCCAGGCCGATCATGTCGGCCAGCGCCAGCGGGCCGATGGGCTGGTTGCAGCCCAGCTTCATGCCGGCGTCGATGTCTTCCGCCGTGGCGATGCCTTCGGACAGCACGAAGAAGGCCTCGTTGATCCTCGGCACCAGGATGCGGTTGACCACGAAGCCCGGCGCGTTCTTCACCGTGATCGGCGACTTGCCCAGCCGCTCGGCCAGTTCCTTCACGGTGTCGTGCGTGGCGTCGCTCGTGAGGTAGCCGCGAATGAGCTCCACCAGCGCCATCAGCGGCACCGGGTTGAAGAAGTGCATGCCGATGAAGCGGTCGGCGCGCGAGGTGGCGGCCGCCAGCTGCGTGATCGAGATCGACGAGGTGTTCGAGGCAATGATGACCTCGGGCGCCAGCATGTCGTCGACCTGCTTGAGGATCTTCAGCTTGAGCGCGTGGTTCTCGGTGGCCGCCTCGATGACCAGCTGGGCGCTCTTCAGGTCTTCGTAGTTGGTCGAGCCCTTGATGAGCGCCAGCGCGGCGGTCTTCTGCTCGGCCGTGAGCTTTTCCTTCTTGATCAGGCGGTCGAGGCTGCCCGACACCGTGGCCAGGCCCTTGTCGACCGCAGCCTGGGCGATGTCGACCATCACCACGTTCACGCCGGACACCGCGCAGGCCTGCGCGATGCCGTTGCCCATCGTTCCGGCGCCGATGATGCCGACAGTCTGGATAGCCATGAGAGAACTCCTTGAAGAAAACAAAAAGGGGGTGCGCGTGGCCCGCGCCACGGCAAAGACATCGATTGTGAAGCAGCCCCGCGCCCGGCCCGTTGCCGCGTGCGACACCCCGGCCCGCCGGTGGCTTACAGTCCTGCGGTTGCTTTTTCCCGCTCTTTTCGACTTCCGACCATGACCACCCTCGGCACCCCCCTTTCCCCCTCCGCAACCCGCGTGATGCTCCTGGGCTCCGGCGAACTCGGCAAGGAGGTGCTGATCGCCCTGCAGCGCCTCGGCGTCGAGACCATCGCCGTCGACCGCTACGAGAACGCCCCCGGCCAGCAGGTGGCGCACCATGCCCGCACCATCACCATGAGCGACCCGGCGCAGCTGAAGGCGCTGATCGAGGCCGAGAAGCCCGCGCTGGTGGTGCCCGAAATCGAGGCCATCGCCACGCCCATGCTGCAGGAGCTGGAAGAAGCGGGCACCGTGCGCGTGATCCCCACGGCCCGCGCCGCCCGCCTCACGATGGACCGCGAAGGCATCCGCCGCCTGGCCGCCGAGACGCTGGGCGTGCCGACCAGCCCCTACAAGTTCTGCGACTCGCTGGCCGAGCTGCAGGCAGCCATCGACGGCGGCATTGGCTACCCCTGCATCGTCAAGCCCGTGATGAGCAGCTCCGGCAAGGGCCAGAGCAAGATCGACGGCCCCGCCGACGTGCAGAAGGCCTGGGACTACGCCATGGCCGGAGGGCGGGTCAGTCATGGCCGCGTGATCGTCGAGGGCTTCATCGACTTCGACTACGAGATCACCCTGCTGACCGTGCGCGCCAAGGATGCCAGCGGCTCCGTGCAGACCCAGTTCTGCGACCCCATCGGCCACGTGCAGGTGAGCGGCGACTACGTGGAAAGCTGGCAGCCGCACCCCATGGCACCCGCCGCGCTGCAGAAGGCGCAGCAGATCGCGCAGGCCGTCACGGCCGACCTGGGTGGCCAGGGCCTGTTCGGCGTTGAGCTCTTCGTGAAGGGCGACGAGGTCTGGTTCAGCGAGGTCAGCCCGCGCCCGCACGACACCGGCATGGTCACCATGGCCACCCAGTGGCAGAACGAGTTCGAGCTGCATGCGCGCGCCATCCTCGGCCTGCCGGTCGACACCTCGCTCAAGAGCCCGGGCGCCAGCGCGGTGATCTACGGTGGCGTGGGCGCCACCGGCATCGCCTTCGACGGCGTGGCCGAGGCGCTGCAGGTGCCCGGCAGCGACATCCGCCTGTTCGGCAAGCCCGAGAGCTTCCTGAAGCGCCGCATGGGCGTGGCGCTTGTGCACGCGGCCGACACCGATACCGCCCGCAAGCTTGCCAAGGAAGCCGCTTCGCGCGTGAAACCCCGCACGGCCTGAAGGGGCGCATAGCCAGTTTCCGCAAGCCGCGCCGCAAGGGCGCAGGCATGGTGCGGTGGCTTGCCGGGCCCGGTCGGATGCGGGTGCGTGCGGATACCGCGCGGCCCCGTTGCCTTCCACACTGGAAGCTCGCAACGATCCACCGGAGACACCATGCTGCATCCCCAGGCGCGCGCCCTGCTGGACTTCATCGAGGCGCGCGGCATTCCGCCGACGCACACCCTGTCGCCTGCCGACGCGCGGACCTTCTACCGCGAGCGCCGGGTCGCCACGCAGCCGCTGCCGCCCGAAGTGGCCGAGGTGCGCGACCTTGCCGCCGACGGGCCGCACGGCACCATCCCGGTGCGCCTGTACCGTCCGATGGGCTCCGGCGTGGGCCCGCTGCCCGTGCTGGTGTACTACCACGGAGGCGGCTGGGTCATCGGTGACCTCGACACGCATGACGTGCTGTGCCGGGAGCTCGCCAACGGCGCGGGCTGCGCGGTGGTCGCGGTCGACTACCGCATGGGCCCGGAGCACCGCTTTCCCGCCGCCGTCGACGACGTGCTGGCCGCCACCCGATGGGTGCGCCGCGAGGCCGCCGCGCTGGGGCTCGACGCGAACCGCCTCGCGGTGGGCGGCGACAGCGCGGGCGGCAACCTCGCGGCGGTGGTGTCGATCGCGGCGCGCGACGCGGGCGATTTGCCCATCGTCTACCAGCTGCTGATCTACCCGGCCACCGACATGCGGCGCGGCCACCCTTCGCACCAGGCCAACGGGCAGGGCTACCTGCTGACGGCGGACACCATCCGCTACTTCCACGACCACTACATCACCGACCCGAAGCACGACCTCGACTGGCGCGCCTCGCCGCTGCTGCATCCGGATCTCTCGAAGCTGCCGCCGGCACTGGTGCTCACCGCCGGCTACGACCCGCTGCGCGACGAAGGCGCCGCGTATGCCGAGGCGCTCACCGCCGCCGGCAACAGCGCGGTCTACGTGTGCTTCGAGCGGCAGATCCACGGCTTCGTGCCCATGGGAAAGGTGCTCGACGAGGCCAATGCGGCGGTCGCGCTGTGTGCCGCGGAATTGCGCCGAGCCTTTGCGAGGGCCTAGGGAAAGTCCCCGCGCAAATCGCCGCAAATCGATACCGCCCGGGCGGCCCCCGCCGCTACGATCCAGCCAACAAAAGACGCCACCACGCAGTGGCAGTCCACCGATGCAGGAGACAAACACCATGCAGCGAACGAGGACGACGCCGCCCGGACGCGGCGCCGAGAGGCAAGGAGAACGCCTGATGTGGCTCACGCCGCATCGCGTGTTCTACGCCGGCCTGCTCGGCGCCACCGCCGAGCGCACGATGGGCGGACACGGCGTGTACGTGTCGCCCGCCGGCGCGCCACCCAACCGCATCCGCGTCGGTGGCGGCGCATGGATGACCGGTGAATTCATCGTGGTGCCGCCGCACGTGCCGCACGAGGTGGAAAGCGAATATCCGCTGATCTTCAACCTGCTGATCGAATCGGAGTCGGTCGACCCGGCGCGCATGCCGGCCTTCCTGCAGCACTGCGGCCCGGTCGATGCGCCGGCCTTCGTGCAGCGCGTGCGCGAAGCCCATGCGCACCTGCTGGCGGCCTCGGCGCGCGGCATCGACTTCGAGGGCTTCGACTTCGACGCGATGTTCTTCGGCGAAGCGCTCGCGCCGCGCGCGCTCGATCCGCGCATCCGCAAGGTGGCCGAGGCCATCAACGCCGATCCCGCCGCGCCGATGTCGGCCGAGGAGTGCGCAGCTTCCGTGCACCTGTCGTTCTCTCGCTTCCTGCACCTGTTCAAGCAGGAGACCGGCATGGCCTTCCGCGCCTTCCGGGCCTGGAAGCGCGCGCGCAGCCTGCTTCGCTATGTGCGCCAGAGCTGCACGCTGACCGACATCGCGCTCGATACCGGCTACCCCGACTCGACGCACTTCAGCCATTCGATCCGCCAGGTCTACGGCCTCAAGCCCAGCGACATCGTGGCCGGTTCGCGCCGCCTCGCGCTGCACGATGCGGCCGGCGGCTTCCGGCAGTAAGCGCGGCGGAAGGGGCCCATGCAGATCCTCCAACTCCTGCTGTCGGGCATTGCGCAAGGTTGCATCTATGGCCTGATCGCCCTGGGCTTCGTGCTGATCTACAAGGCCACCGAGACCGTGAGCTTCGCGCAGGGCGACCTGATGATGCTCGGGGCCTTCGGCGCGTTCGCGGGCATGTCGCTGTTCGGCATGCCGTTCTGGCTCGCGGCCATCCTCGCGGTGGTGGCGATGGCGGCCTTCGGCGTGCTGCTCGAGCTGGTGGTGATACGGCCCATCCTCGGGCAGCCGCAGTTCTCCATCGTGATGCTGACCATCGGCATCGCCTACGTGGCGCGCGGGCTCGTCACCATGGTGCCGGGTATCGGCACCGAGACGCACACGCTGGCCGTTCCCTACAAGGACCAGATCTGGAAGCTGGGCGAGCTGGTGGTCAACCTGGAGCAGTTCGTCATCATCGTCGCCACGGCCATCCTGTGCGGCCTGCTGTTCGCGATGTTCCGCTACAGCAAGCTGGGCATCGCGATGCAGGCCTCCTCGCAGAACCAGCTCGCGGCCTACTACATGGGCATTCCGGTGAAGCGGCTCAACGGGCTGGTGTGGGGGCTGGCGGCGGCTGTGGCGGCCATTGCCGGCATGCTGCTCGCGCCCATCACCTTCGTGCACGCGAACATGGGCTTCATCGGGCTCAAGGCATTTCCGGCGGCGGTGGTGGGCGGCTTCGGCAGCCTGCCTGGCGCGATCGTCGGCGGGCTGGTGATCGGCATCGTCGAGTCGTTCGCGGGCTTCTACCTGCCCGACGGTTTCAAGGACACGGCGCCGTACATCGTGGTGCTGCTGATGCTCATGATCAAGCCGAACGGCCTGTTCGGCGAAAAGCTGCGCAAGAAGGTCTGAACATCCCATGCGCTTCATCTTCAAGACAAGCTACGACCAGGACGTTCGTCTCGCCAAGCACGGCGGGCATGTGTTCTGGTATGGCCTGCTCGTCGCATTCCTCATCGTCGCGCCGTGGATCATCGACGAGTACTGGCTCGCGCAGCTGACCTTCGTGCTGATCTACGGCATCGTCGGCCTGGGGCTGATGCTGCTGGCCGGCTTCACGGGGCAGTTCTCCATCGGGCATGCGGCCTTCCTCGGCGCGGGTGCGTACACGCAGGGCGTGCTGACGAATCTCGGCGTGCCTTTTCCGATCGCGTTGATTGCGGCGGCCGCGTTGTCGGCGGCCGTTGGCGTGGTGGTCGCGTTGCCGGCGTTGCGGGTGAAGGGCATCTACCTCGGCATCGCGACGCTGTCCTTCGGTTTCATCGTCGAGGAAGTGTTTGCGCGCTGGGAGAGCGTGACGGGCGGCAATGCGGGGCTGCACGTGAAGTCGCCGCAGCTCTTCGGCTGGTCGCTGGGCTCGGGCGAGGGCTTCTACTTTCTTTGCCTCGTGGTGGCGGTGCTGGCCACGCTGGGCATCCTGAACCTGCTGCGCTCGCCGACGGGGCGGGCCTTCGTCGCCATCCGCGATTCGGAGATCTCGGCGCAGAGCATGGGCATCCATCTCGCGCGCTACAAGACGATGTCGTTCGCGATCTCGGCCGCGCTGGCTGGGCTGGGCGGGGCGCTGTATGCGCACAAGCTGAGCTTCATCTCGCCGGACCAGTTCAGCATCCTGCAGTCGATCGACCTGCTGCTGATGGTGGTGATCGGCGGGCTCGGCTCGGTGCACGGCGCCTTTCTGGGCGCGATCTTCCTGATCGCGATGCCGCAGCTGATTTCCATCGGCAAGGACTGGCTGCCGGAGGCCATCGGGCAGGCGCCGGGGCTGCAGGGGCTGGTGTATGGGCTGGTGCTGATCGCGTTCGTGCTGTTCGAGCCGCTGGGGCTGTATGGCCGCTGGCTGAAGATCCGCACCTGGCTTCAGCTCTTTCCGTTCTACCGCAAGGGCCTGTTCAAGCGGCAGAAGTCCTTCACCAAGTCGGACAGGCTGAGATGAGCGGCGGCGACATTCTTCTTTCCGCGAAGGAGTTGAGCGTGCGCTTCGGCGGCGTGCTCGCGGTCAACAAGGTGAGCTTCGACGTGCGGCGCGGCGAGGTGTTCACGCTGATCGGCCCGAACGGCGCGGGCAAGACGACGGTGTTCAACCTGATCAGCCGCATCTACACGCCGACCACCGGCGAGATCACCTGGCACGGCGAGGAAGGCGGGGCGCTCGCGCTGACCCGGCAGGCGCCGCATGCGATCGCTGCCCTGGGCATTGCGCGCACCTTCCAGAACATCGAGCTGTTCGAACATGCGACGGTGCTGCACAACCTGCTGATCGGCCGGCACACGCACCGGCAGACGGGTTTCTGGAGCGAGGTGTTCTTCACGCCCGCCACGCGACGCGCGGAGATCGCGGCGCGCGAGAAGGCGGAGCAGGTGATCGAGCTGCTGGACCTGCAGCACCATCGCGATTCGATGGTGGCGGGGTTGCCCTATGGCGTTCGCAAGGTGGTGGAACTGGCGCGTGCGCTGTGCACCGAGCCGAAGTTGCTGCTGCTCGATGAGCCGTCCTCCGGTCTCAACGTGGAAGAGACCGCCGACATGGCGTTCTGGATCCAGGACATCCAGCATGAGCTGGGCGTGTCGGTGCTGATGGTCGAGCACGACATGTCGCTTGTGTCGAAGGTGTCGGACCGGGTACTTGCGATGAACCAGGGCGAGGTGCTGGCCACCGGGTCTCCCGCAGAGGTGCAGGCCGATGCGCGCGTCATCGAGGCCTATCTCGGAACCGTGGATGACGTGAGCAGCCTGAGGAGGGTGGCGGCATGAGCGCCTTCTTCGCTATCTGTTTAGGGACGCCCGGCATGCGGCACGGCGCGGTCGCCCCCACTATGCCGGCCGCTTCGCGGCTCCCCTGCGGTGCTCGCGTTTCGCGGGGTCTCGCAGAACTCGCTTCGCTCAGACAGCTGCGAGCCCTTATCCGCGAAACGCTGCGCTCCTCGGCGGCACAGAGGGGGCGCCCGCACCGCACCGCACGCCGGGCTTGGCTGGGTAGTGGAGGGCGGCCATGAGCGACGCAGTCCTCCAGCTCATGAACGTCGAGAGCGCCTACGGCCCCATCAAGGCCATCAGGGGCGTGAGTCTGCGGGTACGACAGGGCGAGATCGTGACCGTGCTCGGCTCGAACGGCGCGGGCAAGACGACCATTCTCAAGACCATCTCCGGGATCATCGATCCACGCAAGGGCAGCATCGAGTTCCAGGGCAGGGACATCACCGCCAAGGACCCGGCCTTCATCGTGCAGCAGGGGCTGAGCCATGTGCCCGAGGGGCGCGAGGTGTTCCCGCTGCTGTCGGTGAAGGACAACCTGCTGATGGGCGCCTACACCCGCAAGGACCGCGACGGCGTGGCACGCGACGTGGAGACGGTCTACGGCTACTTCCCGATCCTGCGCGAGCGGGCCGCGCAGGACGCGGGGCTGCTCTCGGGGGGGCAGCAGCAGATGCTGGCGATCTCGCGCGCGATCATGGCGGCGCCGCATCTCATCCTGCTGGACGAACCCAGCCTCGGCCTCAGCCCGAAGCTGACGAAGGAGATCTTCGAGATCGTGGTGCGGATCAACCGCGAGCGCGGCACCACGATCCTGCTGGTCGAGCAGAACGCCAACATGGCGCTCAACGCGGCCGACCATGGCTATGTGCTGGAGAACGGCCGCATCGCGATGGAAGACTCCTGCGAACGCCTGAGGGAGAAGGAAGACATCAAGGAGTTCTACCTCGGCATGAAGGATGACGGCGTGCGCGGCGAGCGGCGCTGGAAGAAGAAGAAAACCTGGAGGTAGCCGCCATGCAAGGACTCTGGGAACTCAACACCTTCGAACCCCGGATCGACGTCGTCGTGCCCGGCGACACCATTCCCGCGATGTTCTGGAACGCCGTGAAGCAGCGCGGCGACAACATCTGGATGCGGCAGAAGGAGCTGGGCATCTGGCGCAGCTGGAGCTGGCACCAGACGGCCGACGCGGTGCGCGAGATCGCGGCCGGGCTGCAGGCCATCGGCTTCGCGCCCGGGGAGTGCGCGTCGATCCTGTCGAACACGGTCATCGAATGGGTGCTCGCCGACCTGGCCGTGCTCAGCTGCGGCGGCGTGTCCAACGGCATCTACCCGACCGATGCGGCCTCGCAGGTGCACTACCTTTGCGAGGACTCGCGCACCACCGTGCTCTTCGTGGAAGACGACGAGCAGCTCGACAAGGCGCTCGAAGTGCGCGCCGGCCTGCCGGGGCTGCGCTGCGTGATCGTGTTCGATATGGAAGGGTTGCGCGACCTCGACGATGCGGCGGTGATGAGCCTCGACGCGCTGCGCGCCCTCGGCCGCGAGCACCTGGCGACCGATCCGCAGGCGGTCGAGCGCACCGTGGCGGCCTGCCGGCCCGAAGACCTTGCCATCCTCGTCTACACCTCGGGCACCACCGGCAAGCCCAAGGGGGCGATGCACAGCCACGCGGGGCTCGTGTACACCGCGCGCGGCTACAACACGCTCATTGCGCAGGACGACAAGGACGAGCGCATGTGCTTCCTGCCGCTGTGCCACATCGCGGAGCGCATGGGCGGCGAGTATTTCGCGATGTACACCGGCTCCATCCTCAACTTCGTCGAGAACCCGGAGACGGTGCCCGAGAACGTGCGCGAGATCGCGCCCACCGTCTTCACCGCCGTGCCGCGCGTGTGGGAGAAGTTCTATTCGGGCGTGATGATCGCGTTGAAGGAAGCGAGTCCGCTGCAGCAAGCTGCCTACAAGTGGAGCATCGGCGTGGGCGAGGAGATTGCCAACCGCGTGCTGGCCGGCGAGGCCGTCGGCGCGGCGCTGAAGGCCAAGTTCAGGCTCGCGCGCGTGCTCGCGCTGGACAACGCGCGCAAGCTCATCGGCATCCATCGTTCGCGCTTCCTGGTGACGGGTGCGGCGCCCATCTCGCCCGAGCTGGTGAAGTGGTATCTCGCGCTCGGCGTGCCGATGCTGGAGGTGTGGGGCATGACGGAGTCGTGCGGTGCTTCCACCGCCGTGCCGGCCACGCGCATCAAGCCGGGCTCGATCGGGCCTGCCACGGGCTACAACGAAGTGCGCGTCGACGCGGCCACCGGCGAGATCCTGGTGCGCGGCCCCAATGTCTTCATGGGTTACCTCAACCTGCCCGAGAAGACGGCGGAGACCATCGACGCCGACGGCTGGCTGCACACCGGCGACGTGGGCGTGATGGACGAGGACGGGTATTTCCGCATCACCGACCGGATGAAAGACATCATCATCACGGCGGGTGGGAAGAACGTGACGCCGAGCGAGCTGGAGAACGAACTCAAGTTCAGCCTCTACATCACCGATGCCGTGGTCATCGGCGACAAGCGGCCCTACCTCACGGTGATCGTCATGATCGACCAGGAGAACGTCGAGAAGTTTGCGCAGGACCACGACGTGCCGTTCAGCAACTACGAGAGCCTGACGCGCACGAAGGAAGTGCAGGATTTGATCCAGGGCGAGATCGACCGCGTCAACGCCAGGTTCGCGCGCGTCGAGCAGATCAAGAAGTTCTTTCTGCTCGAGACGCAGCTCAGTGCCGAGGACGAGGAGCTCACGCCCACGATGAAGCTCAAGCGCAAGCTGGTGCAGACCAAGTACGCGCAGCGCATAGATGCCATGTACCGGTGATTCGTTTTTTTCGCCAACCCGAGGAGACAACCGCATGAAGCTCAAGACACTGACGACGCTGGCCGTGCTGGGCCTGATCGCGACGCTCGCGTCCGCGCAGCAGCAGGGCGTGACCAAGGACGAGATCCGCATCGGCACCATCCAGGACCTGTCGGGTCCGCTCGCGGGCTTCGGCAAGCAGGCGCGCAACGGCATGCAGCTGCGCGTGGACGAACTCAACGAGCAGGGCGCCCTCAACGGCCGCAAGCTCAAGCTGTTCGTGGAGGATTCGGGCTACGACCCGAAGAAGGCGGTGCTGGCGGCGCAGAAGCTGGTGAACCAGGAAAAGATCTTCATCATGGCCGGCCACATCGGCACCGCGCAGAACATGGCGGCGATGCCGGTGCAGTTCGAAAAGAACATCATCAACTACATGCCCATCACGGCGGCGCGCGAAATGTACGAGCCGCTGAACCGGCTGAAGTATTCGTTCGCGGCCACCTACTACGACCAGATCCGGCTCGCCCTGCCGAAGATGATCAAGGACAAGGGCGCCAAGAAGGTCTGCACCATCTACCAGGACGACGAGTTCGGCCTGGAGGTGCAGCGCGGCGCCGAGGCAGGCCTGAAGGCCGCGGGCATGGAGCTGGCCGAGAAGACATCGTTCAAGCGCGGCGCCACCGACTTCAGCTCGCAGGTCGCGAAGATGAAGGCCGCCAACTGCGACCTCGTGGTGCTCGGCACCATCATCCGCGAGACCATCGGCACCGTGGGCGAGGCGCGCAAGACCGGCTTCAACCCGACCTTCCTGGGCTCGAGCGCGGCCTACACCGACCTGATCCACAAGCTCGGCGGCAAGGCGATGGACGGCGTCTACGCCACCATGACCGTGCAGAACCCCTACACCGACGAGCAGTCGCAGCCGCTGCGCTTCTGGGCCAACAAGTACAAGCCCAAGTTCAACGAGGACCCGACGGTGTTCTCGGTGTACGGCTACGTGATCATCGACTCGTTCATCAAGGCCGCGACCAAGGCCGGCCCGAACCTGACGACCGACAGTTTCATCAAGGCCATGGACAGCATGACCTTCGAGCCCGACATGTTCGGCAGCCCGAAGAGCAACTACACGGCCACGAAGCGCCTTGGGAACGACCAGTCCCGTTTGTCGCAGATCAAGGACGGGAAATGGGTCGTCGTGTCTGACTATGTGACACCATAACGGGCACCATGCCCAATTACTGGTTGATGAAATCCGAGCCCGACGAGGTCTCGATCGACGATGCGCTCGCCGCGCCCGGCGCCACCGTGGCGTGGACCGGCGTGCGCAACTATCAGGCACGCAACTTCATGCGCGACGGCATGAAGGTCGGCGACGGCGTGCTGTTCTATCACTCGAGCTGCCCGGAGCCGGGCATCGCCGGCATCGCGCGGGTGGCCTCGGGCATCAAGCCCGACCCGACGCAGTTCGACGCGAAGTCGCCCTACTACGACGCGGGCTCGAAGAAGGACGATCCGCGCTGGCTGCTGGTGGACGTGCAGGCGCTGCGCAAGACGCGCCTGCTGGCCTTGCCAGAGCTGCGGGCCAGGCCGGAGCTGGCCGAGCTGATCGTGCTGCGCAAGGGCAACCGGCTGTCGATCACGCCGGTCGAGCCCGCACACTGGAAGATCATCGAGAAGATGCTGGCCTGAGCCAGCCTCGAGGGTCTCTCAGCCGAGCTTGTTCAATATGGGGAACAGCTTGCCGAGCCCGTCGGCCATCACCTCGACCGCGAGCGCGGCGAGGATCAGGCCCATCAGCCGCGTCATGATGTTGATGCCCGTCTTGCCGAGCACGCGCGCGATCGGCTGAGCGAGCGAGAAGGCCAGGGCGGTGGCCAGCGCCACCACCACGCCGTAGCCCACCAAAATCGCAAGCTCCCACAGGTGCTGCGCCTTGTCCGCGTAGATCACCACGGTGGAGATGGTGGCCGGCCCGGTGAGCAGCGGAATGGTGAGCGGCACCACCGCGATCGACGCCCCCATCGACGCCTTCACCTCGGTGGCGCGAAGCTCCTCCACGTTGGTCTTGCTCTCGGCCGGCTTGGCGTTGAGCATCGACAGCGAACTCATGAGCAGCAGCAGCCCGCCGCCGACCTGGAAGCTCGCGATGGAAATGCCGAAGAAGGACAGCAGCTGCAGCCCCAGCAGCGCGCTCACGGCAATGACCACGAAGGCGCTGAAGGCCGACATGCGCACCGTGTGGCGGCGCTGCGCGTCGCTGTAGCCCTGCGTGTAGTGGATGAAGAAGGGCACGATGGCCAGCGGGTTGACGATGGCCACCAGCGTCACCAGCGGCTTGATCAGGTCCATCGATGTGCTCATGGATCAGCGGCCTCCGGTGACGTCGAGCAGGGCCATGGTGGTGTAGCTGGCCTCGGGCGAGAGCAGCCACAGGATGGCGCCGGCTATTTCCTCGGCGCTGCCGGTGCGCTTCATCGGCACCGTGGGCGCGAGTTCGAAGGCACGGTCGGGCAGGCCGCCGGAGGCATGGATTTCGGTGTCGATCAGGCCGGGGCGCACCGCGTTGACGCGGATGCCTTCCTCGGCCACCTCCTTGGCCAGGCCGATGGTGAAGGTGTCGATGGCGCCCTTGCTGGCGGCGTAGTCGACGTACTGGCCCGGCGAGCCCAGCCGCGAGGCGCCGCTGGAGGTGTTGACGATGGCGCCGCCCGAGCCGCCGTGGCGCGTGCTCATGCGCCGCACGGCCTCGCGCGCGCAGACGAAGCTGCCGATCACGTTGATGCGGAACATGCGCTCCAGCCGGGCTGCGCTCATTTCGTCCACGCGCGCCGTCACGTCGACCACGCCGGCGTTGTTGACCAGCGCGGTGAGGCGGCCGAACCTGGCGTCGACCTTCCGGAACATGGCGATCACCTGCGCCTCGTCGCCCACGTCGGCCTGCACGGCCATGGCGTTGCCGCCGTTCTCGCGGATGGTGCGCACCACTTCGTCGGCCGCCAGCGAATTGGTGGCGTAGTTGACGGCCACCGCGTAGCCGCGACTGGCTGCCAGCACGGCGGTGGCGGCGCCGATGCCGCGGCCGCCGCCCGTGATCAATAGCACCTGGTCCAAAACCTACCTCCTGCAGAGAAACTGCGTGTCAGTTAAAACGGCCGGCTTGGATTACATCACCGGGGGCATGCGCATGAGCACCAAGACGATCGACTATTACTTTGCGCCACAGAGCCCGTGGACCTATCTGGGGCATTCCCGCTTTGCGGCGATTGCCGCGGCAGCCGGCGCCACGGTGCGCGTGCGGCCCATCGACATGGGCAGCGTGTTCCCGGTGTCGGGCGGGCTGCCGCTGGGCAAGCGCGCGCCGCAGCGCCAAGCCTACCGGCTGGTCGACCTGGCGCGCTGTTCGAGCCACCTCGGCCTGCCGCTGAACGTCAAGCCGAAGTTCTTTCCGGTGGCCAGCGACGACGCGGCCCGGATCATCATCGCGGTCGACATGCACGACGGCACCGAGGCCGCGATGCGCATGTGCGGGGCGGTGTTCGCGGCCGTGTGGGTGCAGGAGCGCAACATCGGCGATCCGAAGGTGCTCGATTCGCTGGTGATCGAATGCGGACTGTCGCCCAAGCGCGGCGAGCAGTCGCAAAGCCAGGCCGTGCAGGAACGCTACGAGGCCTACACGCAGGAAGCCATCGACACGCAGGTGTTCGGCGCACCGAGCTACGTGATCGACGGTGAAATATTCTGGGGGCAAGATCGTCTCGACTTCGTCGAGAGGGCGCTGCGCCCGTAACCCCGGCACCTTTTTCGGGGTGCCATCAAGGAGAAAGAAAACATGGGTCAATTCATCGATCTCAAGGCCAGGGACGGCCTGAGCTTCCCCGCCTACGTGGCCGAGCCGGCTGGCAAGCCGCGCGGCGCGGTGGTCGTGGTGCAGGAAATCTTCGGCGTGAACTCGCACATCCGCTCGGTGGCCGACGGCTATGCGGCCGAGGGCTACCTGGCCGTGGCGCCGTCGACCTTCCAGCGCGTCAAGCCGGGCGTGGAGCTGGGCTATTCGGAAGACGACATGAAGAACGGCTTCGGCCTGAAGACGGCGGTCGAGGCGCTGCCGGCGCCGGGCGTGCTGCAGGACATCGAGGCGTCGATCGCCTACGCGTCGAAGGCAGGCAAGGTCGGCATCGTCGGCTACTGCTGGGGCGGCCTGCTGGTGTGGCGCGCCGCGGCGCTGCTGCCCGGGCTGGCCGCGGCCGCGCCCTACTACGGCGGCGGCATGACTTCACCGGAAGAAACGGCGCGCCAGCCCAAGGTGCCGGTGCTCGCGCACTTCGGCAACCAGGACCACTGGATTCCGCTGGACACCATCGAGTCGTTCAAGAAGGCGCATCCGGAGGTGGAAGTGCACGTGTACCCGGTGGGCCACGGCTTCAACTGCGACCAGCGCGGTTCGTACAACGCCGAGGCGGCCAAGCTGGCGCGCGAGCGCACGCTGGCGTTCTTCGCGAAGCACGTCGGCTGACGCTCTCCGGCGAACAGAAAAAAGCCCGGCATACCGGGCTTTTTTTCATGATGCCTGCTTGCGCTTGAGGCCGGGTCCGTCGCCCACGCGGGTCTGCAGGAAGTCGAGCAGCGCACGTAGCGCGGCGCTGTTGTGGCGCCGCTGGAGGTACGCGGCCGACAGCCACATGTCCTTGCGCGTGTAGCCCTGCAGCACCGGCACCAGCTCGCCGTGCTCGATGTGCGACTGCACGAGGATCGAAGGCAGGTAGATCACGCCGAATCCGCGCATCGCGACACGGATCAGCGGGGCGCCCTCGGTGCAGTCCATGCGGCTCTTGACGTGCACGTCCAGGGGCTGGCCGTTGTCGTCGAAGCGCCACACCGGCTGCGCACCGAGCAGGGAATGGGTGAGGGCTTCGTGCGTGGCCAGGTCGCGCGGATGCTCGGGCTTGCCGTGCTTCTTCCAGTAGATGGGCGAGGCGCAGACCACCATTTCCATGAGCCGGAGCTTGCGCACGATGAGGTTGGCGTCTTCCACCGGGCCGCTGCGGATGTCGACGTCGATGCCTTCTTCGGCCAGGTCGACCGTGCGGTTCGTCAGCTGCAGGCTGATGCTCACGTCCGGGTAGTAGCGCATGAAGTCGGCCAGCAGGTTCGGAAACTCGCCGTTGCCCATGCCGTGCGGGGCGGAGATGCGCAGCCGGCCGCCGGGCTGGCTGGCGCGGTCTTGCAGCTCCGACTGGGTCAGCTCGACCATTTCGAGCACCGGCGTGCTGCGCTCCAGCAGCAGCTGGCCGGCGTCGGTGAGGCTCACGGAGCGCGTGGAGCGGTTGAGAAGACGCACGCCGAAGCGGGTTTCCAGCTCGGCCACATACTTGCTGACGGTGGCCTTCGACATGTCCAGCCTCTTGGCTGCCTGGGAAAAGCTGCCGTGCGAGGCGACTTCCCGGAAGGTTCTGATCAGATCGAGACTGTCCATGAGGATGGGTCCATTGTTTCCGTTTTGGGAACGCGATGGTTCGATTCTCCCGGGTTTTTCCTAGCTGGTTCGGGCGACACTTCGGTTACACGCCAGCGTCGCCAGCCCGGCTGGGCCGCTGGAAGGAACTGAAATGAAAACCTCGAACCTCGTTGCCGCCGCCGTTCTGTCGCTGCTCGCCGCCTCCGGTGCGCAGGCGCAGCAGGGCTTCGAGCCGGTGCAGCCGCTCAAGGCCGTCACCAGCCGTGGCGATGTGGCCGCCGGCGCGGACGCCGCGGCGCGCGACGGCAATGTCTACGGCGACGTCGTGGCGCCGCCGCTGGTCTCGCGGCCGAGTTCGCTGGACCGGGCCTCGGTCCGGGCCCAGGCAGTGGCCGCGGCCCATGCGCCGAACCAGAACCTGGACCGCCGCGCCTTCGTCAACAGCGAAGTGCCGCCGCAATTCCAGAACCCCCGGCGATAGGCCGGAAGCCTTCTCTCGACAAGGCCGGGCCGGTGAGAACCGGGCCCGGCTTTTTTGCTTTGCATGCCTTGATGTCGGCATTGTTTCAATAGAGGAAACACGGTGTCTCTGAACCGAGTGTTCCGGCAACGCGGTTCGCCCGGAAACTCGCCGCACAGGCTCGCGAACCAGCAGGCCTGGTGGACGAACCATCCAACGAACACCCTAGGAGAACTGAATATGAAGACCTCGCAAATCCTCGCAGCTGCCGCCCTGACCCTGCTGGCCGTGACCGGCGCTCAGGCTGAAACCTACCAAGGCGTGAACACCGCCGTCTCGACCAAGAGCCGCGACGAAGTCAACGCCGAAGCCGTGCGCACCGCGTCGGCTCCCAACCAGAACGTCGTGCGCGGTTCGCGCGGCCCGGAAACGGTTGCCGTGTCGAAGGACCGTTCGATCGTCGAAGCCGAAGCCGTTCGCACCGCCTACGCCCCCGACCAGAACGTGACCGGCGGCTCGCGCGTGAACAGCAAGGTCATCTCGACCATGCCGCACCCGATGGACGCTCGCGTTCAGGCCCAGCAAGGTTCGGGCGCCGTCGCCAAGTAATCGAAGCGGCCCCTTGGGGTCGTCGAAATCGAAAAGGGCCACGCGAAAGCGTGGCCCTTTTTCGTTGGCGGGACGGATTCGGCTCGTCAGCGCGTGCGGGCGAGGTAGCGTTTGCGCCAGAAGATCACGACCAGCAGCACCGCGATGACCAGCATGGACGTCATCGCGATCCAGAAGCCGTCGGCCTTGTGCACCAGCGGGATGAACTCGAAGTTCATGCCGAAGATGCCGGCGATGAGGTTCAGCGGCAGGAATACGGCGGTGAGCACCGTCAGCACCCGCATGATGTCGTTGGCGCGGTGGCCCTGGACGCTGAAGTGCATCTGCACGGCCGTCTCGGCGTTCTGCTCCAGCCGGTGCACGTGGTGTACCACGCGCTCGATGTGCTCCAGCACGTCGCGGCTGCGGATCATGATGAGTTCCCGCTCGCGCTGCTCCGTCTCGCCCTTGGGCGCGGGCAGCGTCTCGAGCGAGTCGATCCAGTCCTGCATGGCGGCGCGCTGATCTTCGCAGATCTCGTCCAGGTGGTGCAGCGACTGGCGCGCCTCCATCAGCGCGCCCCAGTTGGTGAAGCGGCTGCGCGGGTCGATCAGCTCGGTCTGCCAGTGGTCGAGCTGCTTGGTGAGTTCGCGCCGCAGGTCGAGGTAGCCGTCGACGATCTGGTTGATGACGCGCAGCATCAGGTCCGAAGGGCTGGTCGGCAGGCGGGCCGAGGTGGCGCGCACGTCGAGCGCCGGGGTGCCGCGGTCGTCGCTCGAGGCGGCCGCCAGCAGCCTTGCGGCGAAGGCGTCGCGCACCGCGCCGTCTTCGGGGTGCACCGAGAGCAGCACGCGGTCGAACACCGCGAAGCCGACTGGCCGGGTGTCGACGCGGCGCAGCACCGGCGGGCCGCTGCGGGGCTGGCGCGGGGCGGTGGCCGGGGCTGGCGGGGCTTCGTTGCCGTTGCCTTTGCCGTTCCCCAGCGCCGCCTGGCCTTGCCCGTTGGCCAGCCGCCGGAACACCAGCACGTCGTACAGCGAGGTGTAGTCGTAGTGCGAGGGCAACTGGTCGTTGAGCAGGTCGGCCACGTGCAGGTCGACCAGCTGCGTGAGGCACAGCGTCTGCAGGATCTGCTGCACCTCGGCCAGCGAGGCGCGGAATTCGTCCCGCGTGAGCGAGATCCAGAGGTAGCCCCCGGCGCCGCATGCGCCCGGCGCGGCCAGCGGTGCGAGGGCGGCGTGCTCGCTGACCTGCGAGCGGTTGATTTCGAAGATGCGCATGCCCGGTGTCGACGCGCCGTTACTTCTGCAGCAGGCGCGCGGCGTCGAGCGCGAAATAGGTCAGCACGCCGTCGGCGCCGGCGCGCTTGAAGGCCAGCAGGCTTTCGAGCACCACGGCGTCGTGGTCGAGCCAGCCGTTCTGGGCAGCGGCCTTGAGCATCGCGTACTCGCCGCTGACCTGGTAGGCGAAGGTGGGCACGTGGAACTGGTCCTTCACCCGGCGCACGATGTCGAGGTAGGGCATGCCGGGCTTCACCATCACCATGTCGGCGCCTTCGGCGATGTCGATGGCGACTTCGCGCAGCGCCTCGTCGCTGTTGCCCGGGTCCATCTGGTAGACCTTCTTGTTGCTCTTGCCGAGCGTGGCGGCCGAGCCCACGGCATCGCGGAAGGGACCGTAGAAGGCGCTGGCGTACTTGGCGCTATAGGCCATGATGCGCGTGTGGATGTCGCCGCGGGCTTCGAGCGCGTTGCGGATGGCGCCGATGCGCCCGTCCATCATGTCGCTGGGGGCCACGATGTCCACGCCGGCCTGCGACTGCGCGAGCGCCTGCTTCACCAGCACCTCGACGGTCGCGTCGTTGAGAATGTAGCCGGTGTCGTCGAGCAGGCCGTCCTGGCCGTGACTGGTGTAGGGGTCGAGGGCGACGTCGGTCATCACGCCCAGCTCGGGAAAGCGCGCCTTGAGGGCGGCCACCACGCGGGGAATCAGCCCGTCGGGGTTGAAGGCCTCTCGGCCGTCGGGTGTCTTGAGGCTGGCGTCGATCACCGGGAACAGCGCCATCACCGGGATGCCGGCCGTCACGCACTGCTCGGCCACAGGCAGGAGCAGGTCGAGGCTCAGGCGGTCCACGCCGGGCATCGAGGGAACGGCATCGCGGCGTTTCTCGCCTTCCTGGACGAACACCGGGTAGATCAGGTCATTGACCGTCAGCGCATGCTCGCGAACCAGATTGCGGGTGAAAGCGTCGCGGCGCAGCCGCCGCGGCCGTCCGGCGGGGAACATGGCCAAGGGGGAAGATGATGACGTCATATATCCAAAATTGTGCCTGAAGCGGTTGTTTACGAGTCTTTGGCACAGGCGTTCGGTTGTCGGACAACTACGGAAATTCGTAGAACCAAGGTTCTCAGTTTTTCGCTTTAAATGTCAAAGAAAGTGCCTCAGTCGCTTGAAACCTTGTTTCGTCTTTGTTAAATTCTGAAGCGGGCGGCTTGCCGCTCCCCGCTTTTCCTCCCTGAGCGGGTGCCTTGATGTGTGACAGCAAAAGGGCTTCCCAGCCCGACGTGAAGACGTCGGGCTTTTTTTTGCCTGTCGTACGAGCACGCCCCGGGGAAACGAGCCGTACCAGAGAGAAGGCGCCACTAAACTGCCGCCATGCTCTGGGTCAAATCTCTACACATCGTCTTCATTGCAAGCTGGTTCGCGGGGCTGTTCTACCTGCCCCGGATCTTCGTCAATCTGGCGATGGTTCCGCCGGAATCGGTGGCAGAGCGCGAGCGTCTGCTGCTGATGGCGCGCAAGCTCATGCGGTTCACCACTTTCCTGGCGGTTCCCGCGATCGGCTTCGGTCTCTGGCTCTGGCTGGGCTACGGCATCGGGCGCGGCCCGGGCAACGGGTGGATGCACGCCAAGCTGGCGCTGGTGCTGGTGGCGATCGGCTATCACCACGGCTGCGGCGTACTGCTGCGCCGCTTCGTGGCCGGCGAGAACCGGCGCAACGACCGCTGGTTCCGCTGGTTCAACGAGCTGCCGGTGCTGCTGCTGCTGGGCATCGTGATCCTGGTGGTCGTCAAGCCGTTCTGAGTCCGGGGCAAACGGTGGAGAGACCGCACAAGTCCGCCGCGCTCCCCCTGGCGCTCGCGTACGCGGCGTTGATCGTCTACGCCAGCCTCTACCCGTTCGCCGACTGGCGCGACCAGGGGATCGCGCCCTGGGCCTACCTCTCGGCGCCCTGGCCCAAGTACTGGACGGGTTTCGATTTCGCGATCAACGTGGCGGGCTACGTGCCCTTCGGCTTCCTGTGCGCCCTGGCGGTGCTGCGGACGGGCCGGGCCACCGGCGTCTGGCATGCGGTGCTGAGGGCCACCGCGGCGGGCGCGGCGATTTCCTTCGCCATGGAGACGTTGCAGAGCTCCCTGCCCGCGCGCATTCCGTCCAACGTGGACCTGGGGCTGAACACGCTGGGCGTGATCGTCGGCGCGGTGCTTGCGGCGGGCCTGGAGCGGCTGGGGGCGGTCGCGCACTGGAGCCGGGCGCGCTCGCAGTGGTTCGCCGAAGACTCGCGCGGCGCGCTGGTCCTGCTCGCGCTGTGGCCCTTTGCGCTGCTTTTCCCGGCGGCGGTCACCTTCGGGCTGGGGCAGGTGTTCGAGCGGCTCGAGGTGGCGATCTCCGAATGGCTGCTCGACACGCCTTTCATCGACTGGCTGCCGCTGCGCCAGTTCGAGCTCGAGCCGCTGGTGCCGGCGGTGGAGCTGCTTTGCGTGATGCTGGGCGCGCTGGTGCCGTGCCTGCTGGGATACCTTGTCGCGCGCTCGGCGATCCAGCGCGCGGTGCTCCTGCCGCTGACTCTGCTGGCCGGCATCGCGGCCTCGGCGTTGTCGGCTGCGCTGAGCTACGGGCCCGAGCACGCCTGGGCCTGGCTCGGGCTTCCGGTGCAGGTCGGCATGGCCGCCGCGTTCTTTGCCGGCGTGCTGCTGCTGTTCGCGCCGCGCCGCCTGTGCGCGGCGCTGCTGCTGATGGGGTTGGTGCTGCAACTGAGCCTGCTGAACCAGGCACCCGAGAGCGCGTACTTCGCGCAGACGCTGGCCACCTGGGAGCAGGGGCGCTTCATCCGGTTCCACGGATTGGCGCAGTGGCTGGGCTGGATATGGCCCTATGCGGTGCTGGTCTATGTGGTGTTTGCCCTGTCGCGCCGAGGACGGCCCAGGGGCGTCGCTACGGTCTGAGCGCGCAGGCTCAAGCGTTGGAGTGAAGCTGAATGAAGGGGGCGGTCACTAAAATCCGCCGATGCCCAGCTCAACCCCAGCCGCGCCGTCCGGCTACTACGGCCGCCACATCTTCTTCTGCCTGAACGAGCGGAAGAACGGTGAAGACTCATGCTCCCTGCACAACGCGCAGGAGGGCTTCGACCGCTGCAAGGCGAAGGTCAAGGAAGAGGGGCTATCGGGACCGGGCAAGGTGCGCGTCAACAAGGCCGGCTGCCTCGACCGCTGCGCGGGCGGGCCGGTGGCCGTGGTGTACCCCGAGGCCGTCTGGTACACCTTCGTCGACAGCGAGGACATCGACGAGATCGTCGAATCGCACCTGAAGAACGGCCAGGTCGTCGAGCGGCTCCTGCTGCCTCCGAACGTCGGGCGCTGAACTTTTCCGCCGACCCCCTGCTCGTACTTTGCGCCAATGAATTCCCAGACCGAAAAGATCAGCCTCCAGGGCGCCGCCGGCGCAATCGAGGTGCAGCGCGATCAGCCCGCCGGCACCCCGCGCGGCATTGCAGTCATCGCCCATCCGCATCCGCTTTTCGGCGGCACCATGGACAACAAGGTGGTGCAGACGCTCGCGCGTGCCTTCGTCGCCAGCGGCTGGACCACGGTGCGCTTCAACTTTCGCGGCGTGGGGGCCAGCGAAGGCGTGCACGACGAAGGGCGCGGTGAGCTCGAGGACATGCTGAATGTCGTCGGTCAGCTCGCGCCCGAGGGGCCGCTGGCGATAGCCGGCTTCTCTTTCGGAGCCTTCGTCGCGAGCGGCGCCGTCGCCGGGCTCTGGGGCGGGCGCGACATCCGGCAGATCGTGCTGGTGGGCACGGCAGCGGCACGCAACAACGTCGCCACGCTGCCCGCCGAAGCGCACGAGCGCACGCTGGTGGTTCATGGCGAAGCCGACGACACCGTAGCCCTGTCCGCCGTGATGGATTGGGCGCGGCCGCAGTCACTTCCTGTCACAGTCATCCCCGGGGGCGGCCATTTCTTTCACGGACAATTGCCGCTGCTCAAGGGTCTGGTGGTCCGCCATCTGCGCGCGGACATCGCATGAAAGCCTCGCAGGCTTGTTTTCGTTTCTTTCCGAACTCCCAATGAATCGTTTTCTTGGCGCGCTCCGCGCGCTGGTCTTTACCGCCGCCGCATCCGTCAGCCTGATCGCCGCCGCCCAGGTGCCGGCGCCTCCTGAAATCGCAGCGCGCAGCTATCTGCTGCTCGACGTGACCGCGAACCAGATCCTGGCCCAGAAGGACATCGACAGCCCGGTCGAGCCGGCCTCGCTCACGAAGCTGATGTCCGCCTATCTGGTGTTCGACGCGCTGCGCGCCAGGAAGATCACGCTGACCCAGACGCTGCCGGTCAGTCCGCGCGCCTGGAAGATGCCCGGCTCGCGCATGTTCATCGACCCCAAGATGCAGGTGCCGGTGGAAGACCTGATCAAGGGCCTGATCGTGCAGTCGGGCAACGACGCCACGGTCGCGCTGGCCGAAGGCGTGGGCGGCACGGTGGAGCACTTCGTCGAAATGATGAATGCCCAGGCCAAGGTGCTGGGCATGAAGAACACGACCTACAAGAATCCCGAGGGCCTGACCGCGCCCGGCCACACCACCACGGCTCGCGACCTGAGCATCCTGGCGACCCGCCTTGTGCGCGACTTCCCCGAGGAGGCCAAGTACTACGCGATCAAGAAGTACCGCTACCCGGGCACCCCGTCGACCAACGACACCAATCGCAACCTGCTGCTGTTCCGCGATCCGACCGTCGACGGCCTGAAGACCGGTCACACCGACGCGGCCGGTTACTGCATGATCGCCACCGCCAAGCGCGACTTTCCCAACCTGACGGGCGGGCGCCGCCTGCTGTCGATCGTGCTGGGCACCACGGGCGAGACCGTGCGCGCCAACGAATCGCAGAAGCTGCTGAACTGGGGCTACACGGCCTACGATGCCGTGCGCCTGTTCGACGCCGGCCAGCCGGCTGCCACCCCGGCCGTCTGGAAGGGCAAGGCCAACACCCTGAAGCTGGGGCGCCCCGAGCCGATCGTGGTCGCGGTTCCGGCGGGTACGGCCAGCAAGATCAAGACCCAGGTGTCGCGCCCCGACCCGCTGGTGGCGCCGTTCACCAAGTTCCAGCCGGTCGGCTCGCTCAAGGTCACGCTGGACGACCAGCCGGTGGCCGACGTGCCGCTCGTGGCCCTGGAGGCGGTCGAGCAGGCCGGCATCTTTGGCCGCGCCTGGGACGCCCTGCGGCTCTGGATCAAGTAAGCCGGAGGGGCAGAACAAGGCCGCTGGCGGGCATCCGCGGCGGCTGACCTTGCCGTTTCAGGCTCGTTTGCTATACTCGTGGGCTTTTCGGAATTTTCCGAAGGGTTTCACGTTTTCGTCATTCCCGGCCTCCTTGAGTCACGACAAGGGCGGTTTCACAGCCAGGGCCGGGGCGTTTCTCGTTTTGGGGACTTTTTAATTCATGCCAACCATCAATCAACTGGTGCGTCAGGGTCGAACGGTCGAAAAGATCAATTCGAAGAGCCCTGCCATGCAGAACTCGCCGCAACGTCGCGGTGTCTGCACCCGCGTCTACACCACGACGCCCAAGAAGCCCAACTCGGCGCTTCGTAAAGTTGCCAAGGTCCGCCTGACCAATGGCTTCGAAGTCATTTCCTACATCGGCGGCGAAGGCCACAACCTCCAGGAACACAGCGTCGTGCTGGTTCGCGGTGGTCGTGTCAAGGACTTGCCCGGTGTTCGCTACCACATCGTGCGCGGTTCGCTCGACCTGCAAGGCGTGAAAGACCGCAAGCAGTCGCGTTCCAAGTACGGCGCGAAGCGTCCCAAGAAGGCCTAAGCCTTCCTGTCGTCAAAAACAAACGGTGTTCGGTTACCTTGGCGGGTACATCGAACGAAGTGACCCAATGTCGGGTCGAGTAAGTGAGAGCTCTGACTGGCTCTCGCGGTGCCGGAAACGGTGCCAACTGAAGCAAAGAGGTTAAGAAAATGCCACGTCGTCGCGAAGTCCCCAAACGTGAAATCCTGCCGGATCCCAAGTACGGCAATGTCGAGCTGTCCAAATTCATGAACGTGATCATGGAAGGCGGCAAGAAGGCTGTTGCCGAGCGCATCATCTACGGTGCCCTCGACTTCATCGAAAAGAAGAACCCGGACAAGGATCCCCTCGAAGCGTTCACCGTTGCCATCAACAACGTGAAGCCGATGGTCGAAGTGAAGTCGCGCCGCGTCGGCGGTGCGAACTACCAGGTGCCGGTCGAAGTCCGTCCCGTCCGCCGCCTCGCCCTGTCGATGCGCTGGATCAAGGAAGCTGCCCGCAAGCGCGGTGAGAAGTCGATGGCCCTGCGTCTGGCCAACGAACTGATGGAAGCCACGGAAGGCCGTGGCGGTGCCATGAAGAAGCGCGACGAAGTGCACCGCATGGCAGAAGCCAACCGCGCCTTCAGCCACTTCCGCTTCTAAAAACCAAACTTCGCTTGGGCGTTGGGTGTCGAGTGACGGGCTTAAAGCCCGTGCTCGGGGCCCAGCGCTCAACGCATTTCAACCCGAAAGTAAATCATGTCCCGCAAGACCCCCATCGAGCGCTACCGCAACATCGGCATCTCCGCGCACATCGACGCTGGCAAGACCACGACGACCGAACGTATCCTGTTCTACACCGGTGTGAACCACAAGATCGGTGAAGTGCACGACGGTGCCGCCACGATGGACTGGATGGAGCAAGAGCAAGAGCGCGGCATCACGATCACCTCGGCTGCCACCACCTGCTTCTGGAAGGGCATGGCCCAGAATTTCCCCGAGCACCGCATCAACATCATCGACACCCCCGGCCACGTGGACTTCACCATCGAGGTGGAGCGCTCCATGCGCGTGCTGGACGGTGCGGTGATGGTCTATGACGCCGTCGGCGGCGTGCAGCCCCAGTCGGAAACCGTCTGGCGCCAGGCCAACAAGTACAAGGTGCCCCGTCTCGCGTTCGTCAACAAGATGGACCGTACCGGCGCTAACTTCCTGCGCGTTCGCCAGATGATGATCGACCGCCTGAAGGCCAACCCGGTCGTGATCCAGATCCCGATCGGTGCCGAGGACAAGTTCCAGGGCATCGTCGACCTCGTGAAGATGAAGGCCATCATCTGGGACGAAGACAAGGGCGTGACCTTCACCTACGGTGAGATCCCGGCCGACCTGGTCGATGTCTGCAACGAATACCACGAGAAGCTGGTCGAGGCCGCCGCCGAATCGAGCGAAGACCTCATGAACAAGTACCTCGAAGGCGAAAAGCTCTCCGAAGAGGAAATCAAGAAGGCCCTGCGCCAGCGCACCATCGCCGGCGAGATCCAGCCGATGCTTTGCGGCTCGGCCTTCAAGAACAAGGGCGTGCAGGCCATGCTCGACGCCGTGATCGAGTACATGCCCGCTCCGACGGACATTCCCCCGGTGGCTGGCACCGACGAAAGCGAAGCACCGGTGGTGCGCCAGGCTGACGACGAGGAGAAGTTCTCGGCGCTCGCGTTCAAGCTGATGACCGACCCCTTCGTCGGCCAGCTGACCTTCGTGCGCGTGTACTCGGGCGTGCTCTCCAAGGGTGACAGCGTCTACAACCCGGTGCGCGGCAAGAAGGAACGCATCGGCCGTATCGTGCAGATGCACGCCAACAATCGCGAAGAAGTCAGCGAAATCCGCGCTGGCGACATCGCCGCGTGCGTGGGCCTGAAGGAAGTGACCACCGGCGAAACCCTGTGCGATCCGGAAGCCGTCGTCACGCTGGAGCGCATGGTGTTCCCCGAGTCGGTGATCTCGCAGGCCGTCGAGCCGAAGACCAAGGCCGACCAGGAAAAGATGGGCATCGCCCTGCAGCGCCTGGCACAGGAAGACCCGTCGTTCCGCGTCAAGACCGACGAGGAATCGGGCCAGACCATCATCTCGGGCATGGGCGAGCTCCACCTTGAAATCATCGTGGACCGCATGAAGCGCGAATTCGGCGTGGAAGCCAACGTGGGCAAGCCGCAGGTGGCCTACCGCGAAACGATCCGCAAGACCGTCGAAGAAGCCGAAGGCAAGTTCGTTCGCCAGTCGGGCGGCAAGGGCCAGTACGGCCACGTGGTGCTCAAGATCGAACCCCAGGAAGCCGGCAAGGGCTTCGAGTTCGTCGACGCCATCAAGGGCGGTGTGGTTCCTCGCGAATACATCCCCGCAGTGGAAAAGGGCGTCGTGGAAGCGCTGACGCAAGGCGTGCTGGCGGGCTACCCCGTCGTGGACGTCAAGGTCACGCTGCACTTCGGTTCGTACCACGACGTGGACTCGAACGAAATGGCGTTCAAGATGGCCGCGATCTTCGGCTTCAAGGAAGGTGCCCGCAAGGCCAACCCCGTGATCCTCGAGCCGATGATGGCCGTGGAAGTCGAGACGCCCGAAGACTACGCCGGCAACGTGATGGGTGACCTGTCGTCCCGCCGCGGCATGGTGCAGGGCATGGACGACATGGTCGGCGGTGGCAAGGCCATCAAGGCCGAAGTGCCGCTGTCGGAAATGTTCGGCTACTCGACCACGCTGCGCTCGATGTCGCAAGGCCGTGCCACGTACACGATGGAGTTCAAGCACTACGCCGAAGCTCCGCGCAACGTTGCCGAAGCCATCGTGGCCGCTCGCGCCAAGTAAGTTTTCAAGAATGCGGGGCCGCGCAGTGCGCGGCCCCTCTTGTCTGCGATCCGGTGCCGCCCTGTTCCCGTGCGAGGCGAACCAGCAATCGGATGCAGACATAAAACCAATACACGGGACTGCTCTTTCAAGGATTGAAAAATGGCAAAAGGTAAATTCACCCGCACCAAGCCGCACGTGAACGTGGGCACGATCGGTCACGTCGACCACGGCAAGACCACGCTGACGGCTGCGATCGCCACGGTGCTGTCGTCGAAGT
>Ga0126362_10000121_pt1 | contig 76135 bp, 85 predicted proteins | sample ANMtaG_FD_126269 | JGI IMG/M metagenome (GOLD analysis project Ga0126362, IMG submission 126269) | Continental margin sediment microbial communities from North Pacific Ocean - ANME2c_DSS_Sorted | ecosystem: Environmental > Aquatic > Marine > Continental margin > Sediment | place: Pacific Ocean... | reverse complement strand
GCCGGCACCGCGTCACCAACGTCCGTTCCTCCTACACCTAGTTTCAGTGATGAGGACGTGCGAGGTTCCGCGGCAGCTGCATTGGCGGCTGTTCGACCTGACGCGATCTCGGATGAGGAACTGTGGGACCTTATGCGCGGCAACGTATACCAGCGTGCAGCGGCAGTCGAAGTAGTGTCAGGAAAGAAATCTGCGAACAGATTTGACGTCCTTGTTGCGATGTCGCGGGACACGGACCCGTGGGTGCGCGCAGTGATAGCGCGTCAGATAGCCCGTGAAAAGCCAGTCGATGGCGACATAGACCGCGCAAATCTGCTGCGTCGGCTGTTGGCAAACGAAGGAACCCTGGTTGCGCGGATGGTGGCGAGCACGATCAATTCGTCGCCACCTGATGATGGCACTGACAAAGTGGTTGGCATGCTCCGCGGAAACTTCTCTGCGGGAGTGCGACGAGCAATCGCTGCGTACGACGCAAAACGGAATCCTGAGTGATTTCACCAGCAATTTAGCGAAAGTGGTCGAGGGATCGAGTTTCTTCAGACTGATGGGGCTCCGTCACTCTCGATATTGAGAGCGACGGAGCCGCGGTGCGGACGTTCCTAGATCCCCAGTTTTGATGTGATCTAGTGTCGCCCAGAGGGTTTCATTGTCACCATCGCGGCGGTGCTGATCGATGGCTGAGATCAGCTTGTCGATCACGATCCTTGCGGCCGGATTGAACGATGCCGCAGCGGCGCCGGCCCAAGCCAGTGGTTCGTCGGCGCGGTTGAGAATGCGGTCCAACGCACCTTCGCATCGGTCGAAGAATTTCCCGGTCCGTTTGGACTGGTTGGCATCCTGATCATCTGCTGCGAGCGCAGACTCGGCCAGGTCGAGAAACCCATTGATGATAGAGGTGGCACGGTTTCGTAGAACTGGGTCGAAACCCAAGGTCGCCCAGAAACTGTTCCACCGCACCCGATATCCGCGTTCGGAGTCGAGCGGTACGAGGTGATCGCGGATCAACCGGCCGAGCGCTTCGTCATCGAGGTCGCGCAAGTGCCCCGCCAGGAGCGCCGGCTTCGACGCCGTCGGCAGGGGTTGTGGATCTTTGACGCGTTGCCAAGGCTGTGGGCCTACGGATTCGATCACGACGGAAGGCTCTCCGCCGGCCACGACACATCAGTCGCGCCGGCCGGCGACGCCCCTGCCTGGTCATCGATCAAGAACTCGGACAGCACAGCGCTGACGCGAGCTTCGATTGCACTGTTGGTGGGATTCATGTTCATGTCCTTATCTGCCGTTCATTTCAGTTCTCTCGCCACAGCTAACACCGAGAGGTCGACAGCCGGCGCGTCATCGGACCAGACCTGCGTTCGGCCCTGAGCCAGGATTTGAGGTCGGGGGTGAACACGCCATGGCTCCACTTCCTGTATGACCTCGTGGGCCAGCACGACACCATGGAAACGAGTAGGCAGCGTCGTGAGGTCAACGATCGAGCCTCTACGGCGGAACTCCTTCATCGACCGCGCTGAACCGTTACTAATGACAACCTGCCTCCACGGCTTGCCCGCGAGGTCCACGATCGCAACCACGTGCGAATCGAGCCATCCACGATCACGCCACGCTGGCAGAACTCCTCGACCTTTTGGTAATGCGATCGAAGTTATGGCGTCGCGGGCGTAATCGGCTTGTTGCTGGCTGCGCAGCTCCGAATCCGGCGCCGGCAGACGCAACTGCGCCAACCGAGGAGAAGGGATCGCCGCAAGCTGGCGGTTGGTGCCAGAAAGCCACCGTCGCACGGTGCGCGTTGAAACCCCGCAAGCCTCGGCGACGACCGCGACGTCCACTCCCCCGCGCTCGGTCTCGCCATAACAGGTCCGGAGCATCATTTCGAGTCGCTTGCGTGTCCACCGCGGCCCTCGCCGAGAAGTCATCGCCGCTTACCGTTCCACGTCGAAGCTATTGATTTGGTAGAACTCCCAGCCGCCGACATAGTCTTGGGCTCGGCTGTTCATCCAATTGATCATTCCCTTGTCGCCCCCATTTTCGTAGGCGCTCCACATGGATTCAACCTGGTCGGGTGTCAGGGCCAAGGTGATCATTCGGTCCCGCGCATACTCCCGGGTGCCGGGCCCCTGTACCGCGTCGATCTTGATCTTCCCGCCGAAGTTCGACAGTGCTTTTCCTCGTGCGCTGCTGCGTACGCTCGACATCGCTTCTTTACGTGAGGTTCGAGTGGACGCGGACTGTTTCGCTTTGCGGGCCAATGCATTCAAGGTTTCGGTGCGTGGCTTCGCAATTCGCTGTCGGCCCTCGGGAGCCAGCCAACGCTCGACTGTTCGTTTGGAGACACCCAAATCACGTGCCGCTGCAGCGGTGTTGATTTCGCTGCGCTTTCCCGGTCCGTAAGCGGCCAGCAGCTGAGCCTTCAGGTTCGACGCATTTGGCTGTCCGGAAATGTCGGCCCCTTGCCGGCCGGTCAACTTCCCGAAGAACTCCCCCTGAAGTTTTCCTCGTTCCCCCCGCAAGACTTCCCGGATGGCAGTCTGAGTGACACGAAGCTCTTTGGCTGCTCGCGAGATATTGATTCGGCCGGCCACGACAGACCCGAAGTCGGAAAGACTGTCTGCGATGCGCGAATACGACGCCCTACTGAGTGGGTTGCGTGCCATCAGGAATCACTCCCCTCCGCACTAGCTGCCCACTCGTTCGGAGCAATCAGCTCCGACTTCCCCCGATAACCTTTGCCGTCCAAATACTGCAGGTGGTCGGACAACAGCGCCGATCCTTCCGGCTTGTAGTTCCCGAACCCCCGCCCGAACTGCTTCTGATCTCCAGGCCACGCCAATTGTGGATCGCGCTCGTCGGAGACGTACAGGACGGTGTCCTTGGTGACCGCTACAGGCCACACTCCGCTGTCCTCGCCGATCTTCGCGATCCTATACATGATGTTCGCGCGAGATTTAGCGACAATATGGTGGTGCCGCTCGGGCGAGTAACCGGGTCGCCCGGCCAAATGCATGTCGGAATTGAGCATGCCAATGGTGTGCGTGTAAATCACTTTGTTCTGCTCACGCGCCAACAGTGCATCGGTGTCACCCTCGATATCCAAGGCGGTTCGCGCATCGCGAATGCGTTCGTACCACGGCACCAGAACGCGCCCGTGATCTCGCCAGACGAATGCTTCCAAGATCTCCGGCTCGTAACCGAGTTGGGCAGCGCGTTCGAGAGTCGGAGTGGTCACCCACTTCGGTTCGGAGACAGACAGCCCCATCGGATTCAAGGGATTCGGGTAACGCCAGTCCGCTGCGTCGGGGATTTCGATCAGCCAGTATCCCGGAAGCTTGCGATCGAACACCATCCCATCCGGGTGATGCTCTGGCTCCCCGATCGGCAATTCGAGACCAGCAATACCGGCAGCATAGGAACCGCCGCGATCGAAGGCATGAACGTAGCGGCATTTCGCCTCTGAATCGGAAAGGGTTCGCGACCAATCGATATCGGCTTCAAAGATCTGGAACTTCTTCGCAAAATCCGAGTCGGACGGCGCGAAGATCCGCTTCCATTCCTTGGGGCGCGCGGCGATCATCAAGTCGATCCCGGTCGATGCAGGACTCACAGCCCACGGGAATCGGAGCGCCCCGGCCAACAACGCAAGCCGCCTTGCCAACGTGGCTGCGGTAGGAGAGTCACCAAGTACAGGCATCTCTTTCGGATCCTGACTCATCCCGGAACTCAGAGCTACCCACACGCCACGTGCCTCGCCTCGCCACACACGAGTCCACGTCCCTAGCCGGTCCCCCGGCTGCCCGCCAAGCTGCCATCCCTGAGCCAGCGCATCGGTCACAAATGCAGATTCAGCCGACAGCTCCTTGAGTCGATCATTCCTGTTGCGTTTCCCCAACGAACTGGTGTCAATACCAACTTTCTGCGCCATCGCATCGGTGATCCAGATCTGACCAGGCACAGACCACGTGTCAGACGTCCACGTCCCGAGATTCAGCGTCGTGACCAACTCGGCGACATCTCCGACATGCGCGATCGGAGTAGCCAGCTCGTGGCGAGTGCCGTCCGGCAGCCATACACCGTCGACATCGAGTACTGCAGCCGGCGCAGTGAACGCGGCCGCCTTCTCCTTGCCGGCCGTCTTCACTACCTTCGGGCGAGTCTCAGGGCCCTTCGGTGCCAGCGCTACCAGCGGTGAAGGTTCGGTAGCAGGTTCGATTTCTTCCTGATTTTCGGCTGTGCCAGCTGCAATCGCCCGAGAAGCAGCGGTGCTCTGCCACCAGCACGGGAGGTGCATCACGAGTCCGTCGATCTCCCAGCCAGCTTCGTCGCCATGGCAGAGAGCGCAGGTAGATGTAGGTGAGATCTGGAACCCGTCTGCGGAGAATCCCTCTGCATCGGTTTCAATCGCCATTTCAGGCTCCTTGTCAGTGACAGAGCTGGTTAGACCCTTTTTTTCGTTGGACGGGATTGGCGAAGATACTGCGAACCCGGTAATGGACGAATTCGCTCGCGCTTCATCTGGCGAATCGGGAAGGTCCCGTCCATCGATGTCTGTAGGAAGGTCGGCAGGCTTGCTATCCGGTACCGGACCGTGGGGATCGTCAGATCCCGTTCTCACCTCAAAATCGTCCGAACATTCGCCGAACAACTTGTGCAGGCGTAGTGCGACCATTCGTTGACGACGGTTCTCGCACTTGATCATTCGCTGCACGGTGTAGCGGGGCATCCGGCCCTTCCGCTCTTCCGCGATCAGCACACCTTCGTCGTATAGTGCGCGCAGTGCAGTGCCCCGATCAATTTGCAAGGAATCGGTCAACATCTGCCCGGCGGATTTGAGGACCTGCTCAAGGGCCAGCAAATCAATGAGAATCTGCGGTTCCCCATCGCAGGGCCGTGGGTTGGCGACGACATAACCCAGACGGATTCCTCGACCCTCCTCTCTCCACCGAGCGGTGCCATCAGATGTTTCCCCGACAACGCTGCGCCGCCAGCCAAGTCGCTTGGCCAACGACCAGTCACTTGGCGCCTCACCAGTTTCGACGTCGTCGACGTATGCTTGCCCATTCCTCAATGCGTGTATCAAAAGCTCACGTACCCGGGCGCCCGGTCGCATCGGGAGGTCAGGATCGACCGCCGCGGACGCGGCATCGGTTAGACCGACAGCTACGAGGTCTCCCATATGTGCGACTTCGTTTTCCGTCAACGCGCCCAATTCGACAAGGAAGCGTGACATGGCATGCCAGCCGGCCCACAATGAGCCCAAAGCGTCGGCTTGACGTACGCTTTCGCCGCCCTTTCTCAGCTGATTGGCGTACTGTTCGCCTGCTGCAAAAGCGGCGGAACGAACTTCATCCAAGCGGGGGCACAGCCACTGCAAATAAGTGGCCATTACCAGGGCACGTCCGTGGCGGGATTCAGGGCCATCCAATTCTTTCAGAACATTCAGATCGATCTCTGACGCCTGGAGAGGGATGACGAGCATTCTTTGAGCTGCTGACCCTGGCCTCGGCATGATCTCCGACGTAATCAGGGCAGAAGCGCGGGGTGGTGTCCCGTCAAGGATTCCGAGACCGTCCCGGGTGCTCCGTGACCGCTCTTCACCATTGTGAACCAGACGAGCGAACTCTTCGAGAGCTTTCTGGGCGGTGGCGAAGTCACGCGTGGGAGCGACGTCATCGGCCCAATAAAGGGCATCTTTAGAAGCATTCAATTTGATGCGCAGTGCATTCAACGTGTCACCGTTACCTGACATCGATGAAGCAGGACGTCGACGGTCCCATTTCTCGCCCCAGTGATGCATCGCCAACGAGGCAAGCGAGGTTTTGTAGCTCCCTGGAGACCCGACAAGTGCCATCACCCACGGGTTTGGGCCTAGCGCGGACCTGAATACATGCCCGAGTAGTGCTGCCGAGACCCGGGTAGGCGTGCGTTCGAGCATCGATGCCGAGTCGCAAAGAAACGCGGCCCGGATCCGCGCAGGATCCGAACTGGGCGCAGGTAAGTCGAACATTCTCAATGGGCCGGTCAACAGCACAGGTGCTACCCGTCCGCCGTTCTCGTCGATAGCACCGCCGGCGTGTACGAAGAAATATTTTCCTTGCGCGTCCCGTCGCCATCCGGTGGATCGATACCGTACAACGCGTCGAATCTCGCGTCCGCCAGCTCCTTTGAGTGCATCACGAAGCTTTGCAACGCCGCTTGGACGGCTGTCGTAAGCAGGAGGGCCTGGCAGTGTTTCCACCCACGCGCAGTCCCGATACTCCTTTGCCGGGATCCGGACCCGCAGAAACTCACGGCTGTCCGGATGCGTGTATCCGATGATCACCGCAGTCAGCTCTTGCGGCGAGGCAGGGTTAATTTCACTCTGACCGGCCATCGCTTCGCGGCCCATCAAATCAGGCTCGTCGACGTCCACCCCATCGTCGGTGACTTCGAGATATTCCATCTCGACGATGCGAGCATCGATATCCAGCACCAACTTTGCCTGCTGATCGCCGTCTTTCCTGGTGACGATCTCGACGAGGTTCCCTTCGATGATTCGATAGACAGGGGCGATGAAATTGGTTCCGCGGATGCCATTGCGAACCACGACCGATGTCGCAGACGGACCGTTCGCCGCGGTGGCCTCGTCCGCGTTAGCTTCAGTGACTGGCGCGGGTTCGAGCTCCGGATCCTGCAGCAGCGGCGGGATCGCGACGCCGGCGACCTCATGAGCAGCTCGCGCCGCCACCCGAGACGCATTCCAAGCAATCGTCGCGGACTCGACGGCTTCGCCAGCCCACTCGGTCCCCTCCTCGGCTGCCTGCTGAACGACTTTGTCCACGAGCTCGCTCAGATGCTCAAAACGGCGCTCAGCCTCCAAAGCCCAGCGCTGAGCGCGCACCAACTCTTCATCGGACTCGACCTGCGTGTCAGCTAGATCGATACGCGCTACAGCCTCAGCGAGCGCGACCTCGACAAGGGCCTGCTTTTCGACCACGTCAGCAGCGAAGCTATGTGCTGCGACTTCTCCAGGACGGACCGGAGTAAACCCACCCCATTCGTCCTCGTCCGACCACAGCCCAGCCTCGACGTGGTCGGTGAAATCAGACTTCGGGGTGACTATCGCAGGGAGCAACAACTGAACCTGTGCGCCAACTCCACCTAGCAATGACGCAAGTTCTATGCCGCGCTTCCATCCAGCGCCATCTCTATCGAGGACGACGCGGACCTCTGCACCCTCGAAGAGCTCAGCGGAGGTAACTGGAAAGCTCAGCCCACCCTGCGCATTGGTGGTCGCGACCAACCCCAATATCTCAGCGGTCTCGACGTCCTTCTCGCCTTCGAGCAACCAGACCGGTGACCGCTCAGACAGGGCGGACAAGAGGGCGGGAAGCTGATAAAGGACAGAATCAAAACCGTCGGGCTTGCGCTTGAGACGGGTGCCGTTGGCACTGACAAACAACTGCCGGAACTGCTTGTGACGTGCGCCGTCACAGGAACTGCATTCCTCGCGGATGACTTCTTGGACGACGGTGCCGTCCGCCGACACGTATGGGTAGACCCTGACTCGAACCCAACTGTGCTCAATCTTGGGGTCTGGTGCAGCTACGGCGATTCGAGCCGGCAACCGCCCGCCTTTAGGACGTCGTCGACCCGCACTCCGTTGTTGAGCCGAACGGCCGACCCGAGTGAGTGCATCGCGCTCGGGAAGAGGTTCGTCGAACAGCTCGACCATGGTCAGGCCAAGGCCTTCGGCAATTTCCAAAGCAGAGGCGTTGCAGCCGTGGCAATGCAAAAGCACCATGCCGCCGCGGTGACCGTTGACCCAGCTCACTGACAAGGACGCATGTCGGTCCGCGTGGACAGGGCATAAGGCCATCAACTCGTGAGGGCCTCGGTGTTGGACCCCACCACTGGACTCGACCGCGATGCGTACGCGGTCGAACGACGACATAGGACCCGTCGCTGCGCCGCTCGATGCAGCCGCCGTCATGCGATTGCCTCAGCGACACTCGTCGCCAAGGATGGCGAGTGTGCTCGGAATTTGGTTAGAATGGCCATAAGTCCTCTGGACTTGAGTAAGTGAAGTTCGGAAAGTGACCTCGCAAGTCGCTTCCCGGGACTGAAATCGAATCGAAGAACCCCCTCCGGCCGGCAAAGCAGTGGGGGTTTTTCGCTGTCTAGGGCCAACTCATGCTGGAACCGAAAGTTCGCCGTCGGTCGCTTCGCGAGCAGCCTGGGTTCGATCAACTGCATAGCGGGCGTCGTGGATGCGGAGTCGCTCCGGATCCAACTTCTTGAGGATGTAATCAGGAATGTCGAGGTTCGAGGCGCGCGCCATGACGAGCACCCAGTAGTCCCCGAGATCGATCCCGAGTTCGTCTGCCCGACGTTCGTAGACCTTGGCCTGGTTGAGGGGTGCGCGCACGGAGAGGCACCGGCGCGCGCCTTTACTTGGTCGTCCCATGGGATGAGCGTAAATCGATTCTGATTCAGAAACGGTGATGCTGGTTGTGTCAGCGTGTCGTGCCCGGCGCTGCTCATGTCTGAAATCCCCTCAACCCTCGCAATGAATGCCTCTGATTAGAGGAAGATCCGCGTGCCCCGCGCCGTGTGACAGATGGGGTCAACAAATCTTCGTGCGCATCATGTCGCGAGACCTGGACGGGCCGAGTCGAAGCGGAGTCGGGTTAGCGAGGCATGCACTTTCCCACTACTACGTGTGACCTATCTGCGAAGTTGGTGGGGAGTGGGGGGAGTGGAAAGAAACAGCAGTTCAGGCGGCAAAAACCGCTCCCCACGTAGGTGGGGAGCGGGGTGGGGAGTGGGGTGGGGAGCGGCTTCAAAGACACGAATCGGCCGTTTGCGCTCGCCCGGATCTACGATCTGTTTTTAGGCTACGAAGGCAGGCGATTCGATGCCACCTTCGACTGCCGTTCATGTGGGCCTGGAAGCAGAGACGACCTCCGAGGCTTACTTTTTGCTCCTCGAAGGTCGTCCCCCACTATCGTGCGGGCGACCGCAGGTGCAACGACAAGACGCCCGCGAGCAATCGGCTGCGCGATTTGGAACCGACGACCTTCACTTGCTCGTCAAGCCAGTCACGTTGAGCGGTGGTGAAGCGGAACCAGGTCTCGACGGGTCCTTTGACCGTGAACGGCTCTTGATGGACTGGAATCCCTGAGGACGATCTGCCCGCGACGGGTTGAAAGAGGGCTCGCAGTCGCTCGATGCCTACGGCGTCGAATGCCTCGATGGCAACATCGGCGTGATCGCATCGCCGTTCGGCTGCACGATTCACCAAGGCGTCGCGAGTGGTGCGATCCAGGTAGGCCGTGACAGTCACCTTCGAGGTATCTGCAGCCGGCGGATTTCCTTCTTCCAGAATCTGGGCTGGGGGCGCTTCGGTGACTGCGGGTGGAGACTCGACGACAACAGGAGGCGCGTGGGGTGGTGCGACTGGAACGGTGACAGCTTCGGGTTCCATCGGCTGCACCCGCACTGGAGATTCAGGCGCCGAGACGGCGGGTTGAGGGGCGTCGGTGACTCGTTTGGGAGTCGGCGGGTGAGGAGCTGTGGAGTCGATCTGGGGTTGAGCCGTGTCCGGTGTCTGTGGGCTCGTAGTGCGGCGAGGCTGCAGCCCGCCGGCCGGGGGCAAGAGACCAGCGAGTCCCTCTGCTCGGTTGGGCTTCGGGGCGAAAGACTTGGCAATGCTCTTGCGGTTGCGGACCCTATTTTCACTCATGCCGAAGCCCTCTCAGCGGTGATGGTCGACATCCGTACGAGGATCTCGCGGGTGAGGTTCGAGTAGTCCTCGGCCAGGCCAGAGGCGTTTCGCGAGAGCATCAGATCCTTTGGTTTCGTGCCTTTCCTCAGCGCTGCGATCCGTGATGCGGTTTCCCCGGCCGATCGTTCCTCGAGCTCATGCACCAGAAGTCCTTGGCGTCGCGCGTCGAAGGCGGTGGTTTCCATCGTGCGGATCCGAGATTCGAAAGTCGGGGCCGAATCGCCGATCATCTCCTCGACTGCTTCCCGAATCGTTGCGTCAAGTTTGGTTGCGCGTGAGCTGACGCCGAAGAGGCAGATCCCGCCGAGTTGGAGCTGGGGGTTCACGGCAGGAAGGTTTCGTTCCGGATCTCCGTCTCGTGCTGCCGAGAACTGGCCGGCGATCGTTTCCATGCCGTCGAGGCTGGCATCATCTGCGCGGATTGGAATGACCACAGCGTGGACTACTTCCATCACTGCTTCGATGATCGTGAGATCCGTCGGAGGGGTATCGAAGATAATGACGTCGTAGTCTGCGGCCACTTGCAGCAACATGGCCAGTAGAAGCTGTCCTAGTCGTTTGCCTCCCTGGCGTTGCTGCCTGGACACCATGACTGCGGCAAGGTCGAACATTGCCGGGCCGCCTGGAACGATGTCGAGATTCTCGCGACCACCGACGTTCTGGATGATCGGCGGTGCCGACCCGCTCAAGAGGGCTGAGAACAAGGGCACGCCGTCCTCCTTCACAAACCCTAGGTCGCGGCACAAGTTGGCCTGGGGGTCGAAGTCAAGCAAGAGAACCCGGTAGCCGCCGGCAGCGAGTAAGCCTCCGGTGTTCGCGCAGAGTGAGGTCTTGCCCACTCCCCCTTTGCCGTTGAAGAATCCGAAGCAGGCAGGCAGTTGCTGATGAGTGGGTGTCGTTGGAACGGCATCTACAGACATGGTGGTTCTCCCAATGGACGTTGGTTTCTGACGAGTGGTCTGTAAGGAAAGTTAGCAGGGGTCCTGGACAACTCGCGGTATGCCACGCGTGTGGGGCCGTATGTGTTCAGGCATGTGGGTCGGCAAGCGGCGCCGCGTGTAATGCCGCGTGTTTGCATGCCGATGTAATCGCAGGTGAACACGTATGTGAACACGTATGTGAACACGTATGTAAACACGCGTGAGTCGCTGCAGGGAAGCACGCGTGAAGAAATGCGGATAATGATGCGTGAACACACGCGGATGAAATGGCGTGTAAAGAAACGTGGTCTTCTGCGTGTTGGACTGCCTGGGGTGATACGGGAGATGAAACGTGGTTCTATGCGTGAGACTCCGCATGATCAGGTGCGGAGTGCACAGCGGTTTGATGTGCGGGTGTACATCCGTGATGTTTTGCGTGACCGCTCGCAGGATGATGTGCGTGCAGAAGGATGGGCTTGCGTGCGGGGTGGTACTAAGGGTTCTCGTACGGCATGTGGTGCGGGTCTACATGCTGTGCCACAGGCGGAATCAGTTGCCAATTGGCGTACGGATCCGCCTGCTTGTAGGCGAGGGTGACCGGGTGCGTGATCAGAATTCTAGAGCCCCGGACTCACTACTCACTCTGCGTGATTCAACATGGCTTGCTTTGCGTGAAGGTGTGCGTGAAATAGCCGTTTAGCTGTACTGATGTGGGGTTCGTCGTGGATCGCCGATGGCGCCACGCTGTGCACGCTGTGCCTTGATGCGATGTCCGAGGCCGGCGACGGTGCGGACATCTGCGGCCTGAGCGATGGCGTCAGCCCGGCGAAATCCGTCGAGTTCGACGGCTAGATCGACCAAAGTGTCTTCGAGGATGTCCTCGGCAGCCGCATATAGGTCCCAGAGCTGCTTGAGCTCCCACGCGCGGATCAGGGGATTAGAGAAATAGAGCCCGTCGACGATCTTTTGCACCCGGGCTACCTGGGGATTTGTGCGTTCGTGCGCCTGCGACCAGATCGAAAAGTGGGAACTCGCCGAGCAGGTGACCACAGTCGTGTCCAGTTCGCGAGCAACTGCGGACCAGGATGTGGTCGTTTCGAGGCCTCTGCGCGCATGTCTGGCGGCCTCGCCGAATGCCCGTTGGCACACTGTGGCGTATGCGGCGGCTGAACGTCGCGCTTGGCTTAGTTCGCGCAGTTCAGACAGGGTGGTGAAGCTTTGGCGTCCGCGAGTGAACTCGGTCGCAGCCAACAGGGCGTCGCTGCTCGTCCATTGAAATCGAGACTGCCTGTATTGGTCGCGGTGCCAGCGGAGATCGTCGATCCATGCCGAGTTGAGCTTGAGGCCCATCTCGCTGCCAGGAACGGTCATAGAACAATGATGACACCACACCGGTGGTGTGTCATCAGTAGTACTAGTTGCGTCCCGACAAATCATGCTTATCGCCTTGTTTGGAACTTGAAGGCATTCCAACGGTCGCATGCCAGTCATACCGACATACCAGCCAAGCGGCTTCGCAAACATTGCCACTCACTTTCAAAGGCGTCCCAGAAGCGTCCCAATGTCGCATAATGTGCCAGTCGAATTGGATTTGATGTGAGGTTGGGACGCTTGTTGGACGCCATGCATATGGTCGTGTGATGGAATCGAGCTTGCCACTTCCGCATATGTAGGCAATTAGGCGCTTACGTCTTGGTCGTATCGAAATGATCCGATAGGTTTCTCTAACGGCTGTGGATATGACTTGGGTGCAAGATTCGCGGGTCTTGGGTGAGGTGTCTCGTCGCACCCGAGCTGTCCAGGGAGGGCTGTATAACTCTCAGCAAGATCACTTTAGGTTTTGAGCGAGCGTGTCTCGTTCCCTGTTCAGTATCGGAGATTGACGTGAGTAGCACGCATAACCAAGGCCCGTCTCAGTCGGCTGGCGGGCACCGACCACTTGCCGGGACCTTCCGTTCGGCCGCGGCCCGATCGGTCGAGAGCATCGCTTCCGCGTACATCGAGGGTGACAACGACGAAATTGAACAAGGGTCGGAAGTACCCGCGCATGTGGATCGCCCCGCCGAGACTGAACCTGCTGGAAGCCAACAAGATCGGGAGTCAATCGACCGTTCCTCTGACCTGGATGGGGGAGGGAAGTCGTCAAGTGTTCGGGTGCCGGCAAGGTGCCATGCGAAGCTCGAGGAGATGCGGGCGAGCACGGGGATGACGAACGGTCAGATTTTCATCGTCGCGATCGAGGAGACTCATGATCGACTGCCGGAACTGCTCTACCCTGGCGGTCGAATCGGTGGGGGATTATTCGCAGCCCGCGGCATTCGCGCCAAAACGTCACGTGACGATAGTGAGACGCAGGTAACTTACCGACTATTTCATGCCGACTTCGACGTGATTGACCACCTTGTGGCGGAACTGGGCGCAAAATCCCGCTCGCATCTGATCGCGGCGGCGCTGACCGGATATTTCTTCAAAGACGACGAGCCCGCAATATGACGAGGGGAGCGACGAGGGCGCCTTCAGCGCTTCTTGTTTGCGAGTACCCAAAGGAAAAGAACAAGCACGGGGGAGAAGGCGACAGGGACGGCGAGTACCCAATGCGTCACTGTCCCTGTCTCCACCTCCCTGTTGATCCAAGTCAGTAGAAGGGCTGCGACGAGCCACAGGAACGCGACGTGGCGCCAGCGCAACCGCCGCAAGAACAGGTTCAGTCCCACAGGCAGTTTCAGTCTCGACATTCGGTTTGGCATAGCTGGCTCAATTCAGTTGGATATCGACCATGCGGAGTCGGTCGCTGGCAGAAAAGTAGGCAAGCGCGTCAAAGCACGCTGCCGCCGCTTCAGCCATTTGGACGGCCCTTCCGCGCGCCCGTACAGAAACACCCCATAGATTGCAGGTCTGTTCAGTGGTGGGCATATGGGTAGGTGGGATTCCCAATGCGCCGGCTGTCAGCTGCCGTGTATCAGAGTTCTGGTGCCATTTTGGGAACAGATCCAGTTGTGAGAACAGGTGCCTGAGTAGCCCTGTGTGTTCCTCCGGATGGAAGCCGCCCGCGATATGTCCCTCAATGCTGCGGGCCAGCGTTGCGAGCGGGAGGGCCGCCGCGTCGTCGACCAAGGCGCCTCCACTGGCCAGCGAGATCTCCCACGATCGCCCGCTGCCTGTGTCTATTGCCGCAATTTCCCGTACCGGGCGCTCGCCGTTGTCGGTCGCTGCGGTATTGACGTGAACAACAAACAGATCGCGACCGCTGTTGCCGAACGGTGAAGGAGTTGCCATGGCGTGGAGGGTAGCTGCCAGCATGGACTGGATTGCGATCCTTGCCGATGCGGCATTGTCGATCTGAAGTGTCGAAATCAGTTGTTCTGTGTAGGGGACCGACGATCAGGATAATCGGCGAGGACTGCGGTGGTGAACGCCTGATACTGGGACTCCGCGAAGTCGGCGAAAAGAGTAGCGACCGTCCCGTCGTATGGCTTGCCCTCGATCGTGATTGTTGTTTTCGGCGGGCCCTCGCCAATAGTGGTGTGTCTCTCCAGCGCTCGATGAGTGACCTGGTCCCGCACCAGTTTGAGGAGTCTGAACTTGTTATCGCCCATTAAGGCCTGGCGCCACCGTTCCTGGCCTTCGTGGAGCTGCACACCGTTCTTCCTGATCGCCTCCCTCAGGTGTTCCAGGTCAGACTCGCCATGGGGATCGAACCGCCCTGCTCGTCGCAGTCGATACGCAGCAGCTGCGCAAAGATCGAGGCAAGTCAGGGCCGTGCGCGAGGCAAAATCGATCGGGGCTAGTTGTAGGACATCGAATTGCTCGGGTGCGAAGCGTTCATGGATGTACGTGTCACCCTTGGGGCCAGCCATCTCTTGCGCCAGTCCCGCAGCTATGCGAGTGAACCCCACTTGAAAGGCAGCTGAGGCAATCAGTGCTGAAGCGGCCTCATAGTCTGCGGGGAGTGACTTGAGGCGATCCGAAACAGTGTTTGAGATCGTCAACAGGCGAACGTCGTCACTCGGTCTGCTCATCCCTAATTCTCTCGCACGTGACGAGTGGATATGTAGAAAATGGGAAAGCGAAAAGGGCCCCACCTTTGGACGGTGAGACCCTTCCCTGGCCGTGCGGTTCATTGTTTGACTGCTGACCTTGTGCAGAGTTGAGGTCAGGGGAGTCAGGCGGTCACTTTCGCAATCGCGTCGCGGAAGTGGTTGGTCAGATCCTGGAGGGCGGTCGTTCCAGCGGAGTCGATGACCATTTCTCCGTAGCTCTGGTGAGCTCCGGAACCGATGAACGAAGCGAACTTCAGTCCTTCAGTCCCGATCTGTGCCAGTGCATCGGCGCCGTCAGAACCTGCCAGCGCGGTGAGATTCGAAGCGAGCCCACCAAGGTCCCCTGTCTGGGACTGCTGAGTTAGCTGCTGGCCGGTCGCCGACGATGCGGACGCTGCTCCGAGTTTGGCCGGATCAGTCTTCTGTCCACCCCCGCGCGTGCCTACCGCGATCTTCGCGAAGTCGAGGATGTGGGGGAGTGCACCCAGACCGGCTCCGATGACATCGCCGGTTTCGATCGCGTGCCAGAGCTGCTTCTGCAGTTCGCCGGCGGAGTTGGCCAAACCGATGATATCGAGGTTGCCGACGAGTCCGACGATCATCGACACGATCTGAGCGGTACCGGACGGGTCGGGGATCATCGCGATGAGTGATGCTGCGGTCTTGTAGTCCAGTCCTGCAGCGAGCTTGACGAGTGGTTCGAAGAGAACATTGATTCGGTCGAACTCGGCGTGCACCGCCTTGACCTTCGCCATGGGATCGAGCGCGGGATCGAGAACGATCTGCGGGATCCGAGTCGTGAAGATGTCGGCGACAGCTGGAATGTTGTTGGCCAATGCGAAGGCATTCGTCCCGATGTGGGTGACCTGATCGATCAGGACACTCGGCTTGATGATCGAGAGCGCGTTCGCGGCAACGGAGAGCCCATCCGCCGGGGTGGACGTCAAAGGTGAAACCTGATTGGCGAGAGCATCGACGGAAGCCTGCAACTGCGGCACCTGCGCCGCGCCTGTGGCTCCCTGGACTGCCTTCGTTATCGAATCGGCGGCCTTCAATGCGCCGGCCACATCGATACCCTTGACCGTCTCGACGATCTTGCCGGCCGTGAACTCGGGCGTCGATGCGTCCGCTGACTTGAGTGATTGTTCGACGGCGGGATTCTGAGTCACCCACTTGGTCGTATCCGCTACAGGGACCAGAGTGTTTGCAATGTCGGATGCCGCTGCGCTCACGCTGGCGAGGTCGGGAGAACCAGACTGGAGCTGCTTCTGCAGAGTGTCGACGTTGCCGGCAAGGCCCGGGAGATCAACCTTCGAGTAGTCCGAAACCAGGGCGTTCTGCAGGGTCGCTGTGTTGGGCTGAGAGCCATCACTCTGCTGTGGACCGGATGCAGTAGGGGGCTGTGAAAGTACTCGGCCGAGACCGGCAAGTAACCCGTCCTTGTTGCTGTTCGTCGAGCAGTAGAGGTCGTCAGGTGCGCAGTACGACCGCGTTACCGAGGCTGTCTTTCCGAATCCGCCTGGCCGCGCCCCCGCAATACCGACTCCGTCGACAGCTGGACCGACGAGAGTGTTGTCCTCGCTCGGACTCTGTCGGGGATCGGCAACCAAGCCGACCGCGATCAGCTTCTCCGCGGGAATCGGACCCTTGTCGTGCCCGATCAGCCACGTCAGATCGCCCGCGACATCCGCCCCTTGGCTGTAACCACCGAGAGCGAAAACAGTACTAGGGCACTCCGTTGCCCGGGTCTGCATGACTTTCGCGGCAGCCTCTATTCCGGTGGCCTTACTCGTTCCGTAAGTCTTGCCCTTGTTGAACGCGGATGCTTCGTAGGCAGGGTAAGTGACTTTGATGGAGCTTCCGAACTGCTGAACAAGCGGATCAGTCACTTGCTTGAGAAGGCCCGTCGCCACCGAAGAATCTGCTCCCGAATCTGTCTCGAACGTCCCCGTCATCATGACCACCTCCGCAGTGGGGCAGCCTGCAGAAGCCGGTGCGGCATGAGCGGTCCCCGGCGTTGAGATCGTGAGCAGAGTTGACGCCACGGCTGCTGTAAGAAGGGCCGCCGAACCTACCGAACGGGCGCGTCGGTAGTCGGTAGATGGGGAAGCGATGGTCGTCATGACAGATCTCTTTTCGTCATCGATTACAGCGAGGGCAAAGTGGAAAGACCGCTGCCCGAATGTGCGGTCACGGTGTTCGGCAGAAGGTCGACGACCGTGAAGACGGCGCGGTGAGCGAGCGACATCAGCTGTCCCAAAAGTTCGGGATGACTCACGGAAGGGATACGTAGCGCTGCGTCGAAACTTCCAGCAGTCTCGAAAAGAAGGGACGATTCCTTCATCACGAAGCCAGCGATCAGGAAGCACACCAGCAACGAAACTGCGTCGAGAGTTCGAGTCATCACAAAGCCTGTTCGATCGGCCGGGCGCTGCGCGATGCACGGGCGAAGCGCGCATGATCCGACGTCTGATTCGAAGTTCCTACGCTGTTCCGAATCTTCGACACAGCGCGATAGAGCCGCTGACGAAGTGCGGCCGAGGTCATGCCGATCTCAGCCGCGATCGATGTCAGATCGGTGTCGGTCTGGTCGAGATATGCGCGCTGAATCAAAGCTCGGTCGGTGCCGGTGATGACTCCGTTCCGAACAGCCCAAGCGAGCAAGTCCTGGGCGAGAAATGGGTTCTCGGTTTCCGCCTCAGGAGCATCGGAACGATCCATCAGATCCGACGCGGGGATCTCACCGGCAAAGGTGTTCTCGTGTGCGATCTTCTTCAAAGTCCGCAAAAAGAGAGCTGCATAAATGTTCTCGCCGGACGGGCGATACTCGGCTATCAATGACATGAAAGTGGCGATTGTGGTGGCCGCACGCTCGTCGTAAGCGTGGTAGGAATCGAAGCCGGCCACCCGCGCGTGACGGGTCAACGAGATCAACTTCCCGAGCATCAGCTGCAACAGCGCTCGCCCCGCGAGAACGCTGCCCTCCTGGTGGAGGGTCAACAGTGCCAGCAGTACGGCGTCGCGATCGAGGCGATGGGCGCCAGCCAAGTCGTTGAGTTCTTGCACCTGCTTCAAGGCCGGCTGATTGACCGACCATGTGAGCACCTCTGCCGCTGCTGAGGGTCGTGCGCACAGCTGCATCCATTCGGTGTTCAGGCGGCTGTAGAGGTCGCCTCGAGTCGCGTCGTGGGACGGCAGGGCGGACGACGAATGGCTGGGTGCGGTTGCTGCGTGGGTGGACATTTCCACGGGTCTCCTCTGTGCGCGTGCGAGGTTGGTCTCGCGCCCAGTAGAGCAGCCCTATATTGCCTCTGACCTGCATGTTTGTTGTTGCCAGGGGAGTGTTTGTTGTTGCCGGAGATGTTGTTGCCGCGCGCTTTGCCGTGAGTGGATGCGCGTGCATCGAAGGCATCGACGTGCACGTTTGAACCTCTGGCAACAAGCACCTGGCCGCGCTCGGAAAAAACTTTGAAAAAAGTTTGGCGAGCTCTGTCACTCAGGTCTTCGCGCCCGGATCTTCCTACAAGTAGAAGCCCACAAATTCGGTGCGGCTTTCACACTCGCCAGTCGCCAGGAGGACCGGATGCACGACTCGATGCAAGCGCTACTGCACGATCTCGGCTACGCCCATGCCATTGCTGAGGAGATCCGTCGAGTCGCTGCGGCTCTCACACGAAACCCATTCGACGAAGATGCCAGCGCCGCGCTCTCGTTGTTGGTATTCGCAGAGGTGCCGGCCGCTCGTGCAGCGCTTGCGCGGGCAATGAGCGCCGACATCCCGGATGGCGAATCAGAACTCGACTCGTCAGAGCAGCCGTCCGAGGCAGGTATCCGATGAACATTGATTGGAAGAAGATCAACAACTTCGGGCGCACTCCGAAACCGAAGCAGGATGGTTCCGCAACCGCCGATTCCACCGAGACGATCGTCGATGAAGTAGAGGAGCGTGTGCGCGCAGAGCGAGTCCAGTGGGGCCTTCGTCAGCAGTGGACTACACGCGCAATTCGCGGTGCGATCATCGCCGCTCTCGTCGCAGGAATTGTCTCACTGCTGCTCGTCGTATTCGGCTCGTCGTCAACTCCGGCAGTCGTCAAAGCAACTGACAACGAAGCGCAAAGCATTGACACCGCAGCACAAGCCCAAGCCGAAGATGTAGCCCGTCAACTGGTCGTGGCGTGGCTTCAAGGAAGCCGAGGAAACGAGCGTGAGATCGAACGGTTCGTTGCCACGCCACCGAATATTCCGGCATCTGCGCTCTACGTTGCGACGGACCCCGCCATCGCATCAATTGTCTTCGATCGCGACGCACGAACCTACGCCGTGACGGTATCGGTCTCGGTACGCCCCGCCAACGATGCCTCCGCAACAATCGTTCGGCGCTACTTCCAAGTTCCTGTTGTTGTGACCGAATCCGGTGCGCGCGCCGCCACACTTCCTTCCGAAGTTGCGCAGCCGTCGACAGCTGTAGACCTTCAACTCGGATATAAGTTCCGCGTCGCGAATCACCCGATCGGAACGTCGGCCAACCAGTTCCTCGCCGCACTTCTGACAGGCAACGGCGAGGTTGCTCGCTACCTGACGCCGGGGGTTTCCATCGCGCCGATCGTCCCGGCGCCGTACCGCAGCATCGCACTCACCGATGTGCTCTCCTCGGTCGATCTCAGTGCGTCGAACTCGGCGGCACCGCGTTCAGATGGCGACGTTGTGCGCTTGTTGATCACTGCATCTTTGAAGATCACCGACGCCGAATCTGTCAACGGTCAGTACGCGCTGACGATGACTTCCCGCGGCGGTCGCTGGGAAGTCAGCGCCATCGATTCAACGCCGCTCTTTGCCGCTACTGCTCCTCGCAGCGGAGTCAATTCGTCGACCACGAGCGCCCCGTCCCCGTCGCCTCCGAAGAGCGCTCCGTCGACTTCCGCATCGACATCCGTAGCGCCGGCTCAGGCTCCCGCGCCAAGCCAAACACCCGGATCGTCGCTTCCAGCTGTCGGCGAAGTCCCACTGTTTTCCCCTTCAGGAAATTGACTCCTCGAACCGAAAGGTGACCCATCATGTTCATCGCACTCGCCGCCGCTGACCCCAACACCGCGATCGTCGCCGCCGGTGTCTTCGACAAGATCGGAGAGCTGACCAACAACGGAAAGGTCGCCCTCCAATCTGCAGCCAGCTGCCTGGTCCTGTACTTCCTTCTCCGGAACTTGATGCAGTCCTTCACGATCGCCCGGCTGGTCGTCTCCGCCCTCATCGGTGCTGCAGCGCTCTGGGTTGTCTTCAACATGGACTCCCTCAAGGACCGAACCGGAGAGGACCTGGCCATCTCTGTCGTGCAGGTCGTAGAAGCGCCGGACCCGAGTCTGGATCTGCCGGTGTAAACGGCGACCGGAGACCAGTCGAATCGCCCTTCACCGACCCTGACAAGGAGGACTGCAGATGTCCGTGGTAACCACCGCGGCAACGGACGCGACCACACGAGCACACCGACAGAACTCCTCACGCGAGTCGGTGCACGCATGAACGACGACAACAACGTCGAAGTCATCAAGGACTTCACAACAGCTCGAAGTATTCCTCAGCTGATCGGCCGCACACCCGACGGTAAGAAGCTTCCTTTCGGCCCCTACACAGTCCCTCAAGCCGTCAGTGGCGCCGCTGTCGGAGCAATCCTGTGGCTCCTGCATCCGTTGTGGCTCGGCGACAGCATCACGTGGAACGTCGGATTTTTCGTTGCATGCTGTGGCGGCACGGTGTTCGTCGTCGGCAAGCTCCGATTGGCCGGCCGCAGCCCGGCATCTGTCGCTCAAGGGGTCAAAAAGGCCGTCTTCGCATCGCCTGAGGCCAAGCTGAAGATCAACGGCAAACGCGTGAATATCCGAGCACCGCACCTTGTTCACGCCGGCGGCTACATCACTGCCGATCCGCGCATCGAGGACCAACTCGTCGCTGCTGTGGAACCCGAATCCCCTTCTGAATCTGTGCCGGTCGCACACAACGCTGTCGGCACTCGGTCGCGACCACAGGAACTGCCCGCCCTCTCACCAAACGATCCCGCCCCGCGCCCCGGCCGTTCGAGCGTCAAGGAACTCCTTGCGCTGGCCAACGCCGGAAACTCCGAGTAGAAAGCGATTCGCCGCAATGGAACAGCCAACTCTGTCGATGGCAGCAAATATCCGGTGGACGAAATCCGGTGTCGTGTGGGCCGACTACGTACTGAGCGGGATGGACTACGGCTACCGACCCAACGTCGACAAGCGCACCGCCCGGACTCTGCACACGATGCTGGTGCGCGCGCTGCCCGGCGAGTCGATGTTGATGGGCATCGCGTCGTCGCTGAGTGCGGAAGCGGTCGTGGCGAGGATGACCGAGGGCGTTGATCTCGATGTCCACACAGACTGGGCGATCGAATGCGAGGCGACCCTCGACTCCATCGAGCTCTATCGCCCCGGCCAACGAGTGTTCTATCTGAGCATCCCTTTGACAACGACAGGACTCGCCGGACAAGCAAAAGCCGCCACGCACGCGACATGGTCGTCGCTGTCGGACTTCATCGGACTCCCTCGAACTTCCGTCCCCGAAGACGAGGTACGGGCGCGAATTCGTCAGGCGGATCTCATCATCGCCGACATCCCCGCAGTCTTCGGGGCTCGGCCGGCAACGCCAGCGCAGATGGTTTGGCTCTGGCAGCACTCCATGAGCCGCGGCCTCCATGTCGATCGAGACATGCCTGGCGCCGCGTCCACGCCTTCCCCGAAATCGGGAGCGGCTCTTGCCCCAGCACGACTCGACGAAGGCGCGCAATCAGATCGTGATGAGCCCACGACTTGGTGGCGTCCGAAGGTCCCCACATTCAGTCGAGTTCTCAAGATCGATCAGCCCTACGACATCGATGATCGACCCGCGTCGTACCAAGTAATTCTCGCGCTAGCGGACATGCCCTCCGGTGGTGTCCTCTTTCCCGGCTCGGAATTCTTTTCCCTGGCCGACGACTTCGGAGACATCGACGTCGATTTCGTTGCTCGACTCAAGGTGACAGCAGGCGCTGACGTGATGCGCGCGAACAAGCGTGCGCTGGAAAACCTCAAAGAACAGTACGAGCAGCGGGAAGGCGAGCTGGCAGGTGGACAGGGCGCCCTTGATATCGCAGCCTCTGCACTGACCGAGTACAGCTCGCTTCTCGAAACCAACCGTGACGAGGTCGAAGTCGCCTGGACAGCGCTTTTCGCCGTAGGCGCGTCGACCGAAGAGCAGGCCCTCGCTGATGCCCAAACAGTGAAGAAGTCCTTTGAACATCAGGACTACAAGCTGGTCGCGCCGCTCGGTTTTCAAGAGGACCTGTGGTGGGCAATGATTCCCGGCGTTCCGACGTCGAAGATCGTGCGCGAATTCGGGCACATCACCACCTCGACACATTTCGCGGCCTACATGCCGTTCACTCGCAACGATCTGGGCGACAGTTCCGGACCCCTGCTGGCACTCAACATCACGGCAGCCCGGATCGGTGCGGTTTTCAACGACATACTCGGTAAGTCCCTCCGGGACCAGTCCTCTTCGTGGGCTGTCACCGGGGAGCTCGGATCCGGAAAGTCCGTCACCATGAAGGTGATCGCCGGTCACGTCGTCGACTGCGGCGGCCAGGTCATCGGCATCGATCAAAGTGACCTCGGCGAATACGCCAACTGGGCTCGGGCGGTCACTGATGCGGTCATCGTCGATCTGGTCGAACCCGATTACAGCACCGACCCACTGCGGATCTTCCCGCCCAACATCGCGGCGGAGATGACGCAATCGGTGATGCTGGCCTTGCTGCGAATCCAGCCGACATCAACACACGGCAAGGCGCTGGCCAAGGTGCTCGAACCGTCCTATCGCACCAGTCACCCCTACGCAGGGCTGGGCGAGCTCACCGAGCACCTCCTCTCCGACGACTGCCTGATCGCCGGCGCCCACGACCTCGGCGAAGAGATGAACGTCTACGCCCGATTGAGCTATGCCGCAGCGCTCTTCGCGAAGGATCTGCCGGCGTTGCCGATCACCGCACCCGCGATCATCTTCCGAACCCACCGCGTCGAGCTCCCCACCCAGCTGCAGACAGAGAAGCAGCACCTGTACGACAATCTGCCGCTCGAGAAACGATTCGGTCACGCCGTCTACACACTCATCGCGAAGATCGCCCGCGGGCAGTGCTTCGCCGACTCCGATCAGATGGCGCTATTCCTCGTCGACGAAGCCCATCACCTTCTCAATGCCGACGACGGTATCGACATCATCGAAGATTTCGTTCTTCAAGGCCGAAAGTCCTCTGCAGCAGTGGGATTAGGTGATCAGGACTGCGCCTTCGGAACACCGAAACTTCGTGGCCTCATCAAAACCCGATTTGTTCATCGCCACACTGACGAAGGCCTCGCCAAGCGCGCGATCGAGTGGCTGGGCCTGGACCCAGAGAACCGAGACCTGGGCAAAGAGCTCACGGAGCAGACAGCGCCGGTCACAGGCCAGGACGGCTACGTCGAGCCGCATCGCCGAGGCGAGGGCTACATGCGCGACGGCGGGGGAAACGTCGGCCGCATCAAGACACTTCTCCCCGCCACCGAATCGCGCCGTGAAGCCGCACTGACCACCCCGAAAGACAACAAGAAGCTGGTGAAGGCATGACCTCGACCGCGGCGCACCCCCTCGACCAGGACGTTGTCGAGGGCCGTCCCGAAGCCCGCGAGTACTTCAGCGTCCGCGCCGCGGTCACACACTCACTGCGCTGGCTCCTGCACTTCGCCGGCAGGCTCGCCAAAGCCTGGATTCCCGAATCCTGGTTGGTCGTCATCATGTACGCGAGCAAACCGATCTCTCGCTGGCTGTGGTCACGCTGGTGGAGCCGCCTGCTCATTCGGGCGGCCGCCGGATGGCACGCCCTTGGTGCGCTATTGCTGATTTTCGCAACGCCCGCGGCCGCAGACCCCAGCGGAGGAGGAGGTGCATCACCGTTCTTCGCGTGGATGGCACTCAAGGACACGCACGGAATCGACGCCTGGAGCTACTTCCTCTCGATCGACAAGGGCAACGCCTCGATGGGCGGCGGCTGGAGAATGATCTGGGCCTACATCATCACCCTCGAATACGAGATCTTCCGATTCCTGATGGCGACCGCGATCTGGTTCATCACCTACGCGTTGTCCTTCGACTGGATCGAAATGATTCTCACGCCGATCCGCACCATCGCAGACTCCGTCACTTCGATCACCGACCAATTCGCGCTCACCCCACTGATGTTGACGATCGCCGGATTCAGCGTGGCCGTGTGGTTCGTACGCGGCCGCTTCTCCACCGGCATCTACGAACTGCTCATGTCGTGCGTCATCGCGGCCGCGGCCGTCGGATTCCTCGCCAACCCGCTCGACCGTGTCGTCGGGAACGACGGCCTCGTTTTCGCTGCACGCGATGCCGGACTCGAAGTCGCGTCGGGACTGGCCAACGGTGGGAACACCAGCGGCAACGCCGATCAACAGATCGACACCATCAAATCGACCCTCGTAGATACCTTCCTGCGTCAACCCACCCAACTGATCAACTTCGGTGTCGTCCTCGATGCGCCGGACAACAACGGCAAGTGCGTCAAAGAATTCGACGAGGCGTACGCCGCAACCCCGGACGGGCCCGGGGTCATGGACAAGGTGCAAGAGAAGGTCGGTGACATTCTGCCCGGCGCGGGGGCAGCCCTGGACCTGATCAACCCGGACGACAAGCCCGAAGACCGCATCAAAGACGCGATCGCGGCATGCGACGGCGATGACGGTCCGATGAAGCAATACGCCGACAACCCTGGCCCGGGTCAAGCTATGGGCCTGCTCTTCTTGATCTTCGCCGGCACCCTGCTGATGGCCTTCGCGATCTACCTGGCGGGCAGGCTGGTACTCGCGGCCGGGGTGTCGATCGGCAACGCCATCAAATCCATCCCTGGCATCGTCGTCGCCATCGCGCCGTCGATGCGTGGACAGTTTTGGCGCACAATCGCCAACGTCGCGATGGCGCTGCTGCAGATGATGTTTTCCATCGTCTTCCTGGTCGGATACGTGCTCGTCGTCCAAGACCTTTTCGCTTCAGACGAATCGAACCTCATCCGCACCGTCTTCTTCGTCGACATCTTCCTGATCATCGCGCTCCTCCTCTTCCGCCGCGCGATCAAGGGTCTGCAACGGATGTCGGACAGCCTGGCGTCGATTTTGGCGAAGCGCCCCGATGCCGCACCCACATCCATCACCAGATCTACCCCGACGTCGGGCCGCGATATCGCGTTGATGGCTGCACAGGGCCGACAGATCTACCGTGGCGGCAAGGCCACGGTCCAGGGTGCAGGCAAGATCGCGAAGAAGGCGACTACTTCAACCAAAGCCGTTGGCTCAGTAGCTGGCACAGCGACATCGACTGCGGTAACGGGAGGCGTCGCTGCCGCAGTCTGGGCGGGCACGAAAGCAGTCTCTGGAGCGAAGAAGGCCAAGAAGTCGATCGACAATCTCTCCGACCCGGCCACGATGGCCCGTTCACAGTCCTCGGGCTCACGGTCCTCTACGAGCTCACCGAGCCGTGGAACCGGTACGGATAGCGCGGCGGCCGCGGTACGCAGTCGACTTTCGAAGGCGGCTGTTGCAGACAAACCGGGCATCAAGAAGGCGATCGCCACAGCACCGTCGGGGCTTGCTCCGGAGCGCGGACAGGTTCGCAGTTCAGCATCGAAGACCGTTGCACCAGACGGTCGGGCTTTCCGCGAATTCACCACCGATTCCGGCGCACCGCTGTTGTTGCCTACTACTCCTACCCGCGCTCCGAAGGCACCGAAGCCAACCGCCGCGCCTGCACGTCCGCCAGCTGCTCCAGTTGTTCCCGCCGTCAACATTCCCACCGGTTCCGGCTCGAGAACCGCAGGACTGATTGCGGCGGCAGCTCAAGCAGGAGCAGGTAACGCGAGGACCCCGCAGCCGAGCTCGCTGACCCGGCGGCCGCGCTGATGACGCTCCTGGCGGCACCACCGTCCCCTGATTCGGAAAGTTCGTCGAAGAAGTGGTGGTGGATCCTCATCTCCGTGCCGATCGTGTGCATGGTCGTGTTGATGGCGCCGGTTCTCGTCATCTTGTCCCTCACCGGTGAGGACACCACCTGCGGACAGCCGACCGGTACCGACATTCGTGCAGACGGATCCTTGGTAGGTCTGAAACCTGGATCGCTGGCAGTTCCGATGGCCGAAGGTACGTACACGATCAGCTCGCCGTTCGGCATGCGAGAAGGCGGAATGCATGACGGACAGGATTACGCCGCCCCATTGGATACCCCCTTCTACGCCGCAGGCGACGGCGAAGTCGTCGTCGCCGGACCGGCCTCGGGCTACGGACACTGGATCCGCATCCGGCACACCATCGATGGGCAGACCGTCGAATCTCTCTACGGACACATGACCGCAGCAGGAGTGCTCGTCAAAGCCGGCGACAAGGTCACCGCAGGCCAACTCATCGGCAAAGTCGGCAGCGAAGGACAGTCCAGCGGCCCGCACCTGCACTTCGGTATCTACCCAGGACAATGGTCGATGGGCGGTGGAGTGGACCCGGTTCCCTGGCTCAAGCAACGAGGAACCGCCTCCCCGGCAGCAGCCTCCGTCCCCGCTCAGCCCGACGCAGAGTTGGTGGCGAAATCCACCCCCGCCGGCACGGGCGGTCTCAACGCCAGCCAAACAGCGCTGGCGAAACAGGCTGTCGCCATAGGTGAGTCCATGGCCGTTCCTGATCAAGGAATCGTGGTTGCCCTGGCCACCATGAGCCAGGAATCGACCTATCGAATGCTCGCCAGCTCCAACGTGCCCGAGTCGCTGCAATATCCCCACGACGGCGTCGGAAGCGATCACCTCTCGGTCAATCAATACCAACAGCAAGTCGGCATCTGGGGCACCGCGGAAGAGTTGATGAACCCCGTCACGGCGAACGTCAAATTCTTTGACGCGTTGCTCAAAGTTTCGGGCTGGCAAACCATGCCAGTCACCGTCGCCGCCCAAACCGTGCAGGGATCGGCCCACCCTGAGGCATACGCCGACGACGAAACGCTCGCTCGGCAACTAGCTTCGCAGTTCAAAGGTTCAGGCAAAGACCTGACGCCGCAGGAGCTGGCAGACATCGTCAAGGGTGGCGGCGCAACAACGATCATCGATGGCGGCGCCTGCGCGCCTGGAACCTCGAACCCCGGTGGACCCCAGTTCAAGCCCGGGGGGCCATTCGCAGAGAACGTGATCGCTGCGGCCTCCCAATGGATCGGAACAACGTACGCGTGGGGAGGCGGAGATCAGAACGGCCCAACGAAAGGCATCAGTGATGGCGGCGGGGCAGGAGATGCGAACGGCGATTCGAACAAGGTCGGCTTCGACTGCTCAGGCTTGACGTTGTACGCGGTTTACCAAGCATCCGGTGGCCAAATTTTGCTCCCTCACTTCACCGGAAGTCACTCCAATCCCGGCCAGCTGTACGACTCCCGAGGCCAAGACATTCCGTTCGACCAGAAGCGTCCAGGTGACCTGATCTACTTCGGCGCAGGCGGCGACACCCATCACGTCGGCATTTTCTATGGCACCGAAAACGGACAGGACATGTTGCTCAACGCCCCGGAATCGGGGAAAAGCGTCTCGATCATGCCGCTCTCCGGCTGGGCCGGCGAAGAGATGTACGTCAAACGATTCGGATAGGAAACCTTCACCATGATTACTCGCAAACGCTCGCTCGCTCTTGCTGCTCTCACATCTGCCGCATTGGTACTGACAGCGTGCGGAGGAAGCGACGAACCCGAAGATCATGCGGTGGAAACGAGCGCCGAAGCCGACAGCTCGTGGACGGTACCCCCACTCCCCTCGACAGACGTCCTCGCTGAAAGTAGCCAATCCGGCTCGGCGCCGACGACAGTTCCGTCGCCGCCGACCGCCCCTCCAGCCCTGACCACCACTCCGCCTCCAGCGCTCCCCGACACACTGGCCGGAGCCAACGAGAACGACGCGCAGTCGGTCATGCTCGCCGCCGCTCGCACCATGCTCTCCTACGCGCCAGGCAAGGACGTAAACCAATCCGCGGCAGCTCACCGGGCGGCGCCACTCCTCGACGAGAGGTACTACGCCGCGAACGCCGACTCATTCATTGCGCTCGCACCCATCACCGGCAAGCAATGGCAGAACTGGGCAGACGACCATGCGATCGTCATTGCCACAGCGAGTATCGCCGGCGACGAACACCCTGCTGATCAACCCGAAAAAGTTTCCCGCGTTCTAGCAGTGACGCAGACTGCCACCGGACCGGATGGAAAAGAACTGAGCAAAAACACCTTCGCCGTCTACATGAGTGCCATCAAACTCGATGTCTGGCGTGTGAGCGCCGTAGCCGTCCGATGAGCCAGGAGTGGTCGACTCATCTGCCACAGCACAAGCCTGCGCCGTGGCAGATGAGTGGCCACACGAGAAATTCGGCCCGATTCGGAGTCGAAACACCTCAACGACGCTCGTCCGGTGTTATTGCCACAGTCCCGGCGAGGTGCGCTCACGACAATCGCGGACCCAACATCCCCTTTGCAGGAACCTGGCGTTGAGCAGCAAGAACGACCGCTTGGCAACAACGCGCATCGATCGAATTCGGATCACTGACACCTCTTCATGAATCGCCAATCCTTGGTTGGCCTCCAAAAAGGTCGACGCGCTGGACCGAGAAGGTTGGCGGCTTCATTCACTGCGTCGCTCGTGTGATCGGACTCGGTCAGCAGAGCCGTCGATGTCGGACCGTTGCGCCCTCGTCCACTGGAGACCGCAGCGACTTCGGAAACTGTGGGAACTGCCCGCACTCCGCCCGGCTTCATGACAACGACGACGTTGACGACCTCGTGAATGAACTTTTCGATGTCCTCGATTCCGTCGGCACGCACACGAGTGGTCTCTGTGACTGGTAGTGCCGCGAAGTTCGCGGCCATCCGCGATAAGGCCTCGTCGGCAGTCTGCCCCTGAATCGTCGCCAGCGCCCCGCACACATTTTCGGAGACGAACCGAGTAAAGAAATGTCCATCACCAGGCTCGATGATCTCGTCCACGACCAGGTACTCGAGTTGTTGCCGACTCAGCGAGAACTCCCAATCCAGTGATTGAGCGAGCCCTGAGGGAGCTTAGGCAACGACAGCATTGCCTAAGCGGGGAACGAGTTCGTCGAGTCCTTTCCAGCCTCCGCGAGCCACGATGCCGACTCGTGCATCCTCACGGATACCTCTGGCCAAGGCGTTCAACAGGGCATTGCGCCCGCTGCCGATCGGTCCGGCGATGACGACAACTCGGCCCACGGCAACGCAATGCTCTAGAAATGCTGCGGTGCCGTCGCCGAGTACTCCGTCGTCGATCATTCGAGACAGGGTCCACGAGGACAGACTTGGGACTGAGACTTCGATCTGCTTCACTGCAGCGAGCGCCGATGCATAAGTCCCGCCGTGCAGTAGCTGGTGTTCTCGGGCAGCTTTCTTACGAGCCGAATTCGAGACCATGAGTGTGCTCCGATCACTGGGCGCGTTGACGGGTGCCCCGCATGTACCCATCAAGGGGTCAGTGTCGAAAAGCATCCGCGGATCCGGAGGACCTTCCCCAACTTTGTGCCGAAACGACGATGCGGGCGCCTGCTCGAACATGGGTGGGAGTCACGCGAAACGACTCGACACCGAACATATCGCAGACGCCGGACAGGGACAGGCTCGCGACGTTGATTCCCTCATGGGAGGGGCGTGGGTGGCGATCGGGAGAAGACACTTTTGCGGTTGTCTGCCTGGGTGCGACGAGGAGACAAGGGCCGGTTCGGGCCCTCGTTTCCAAGGCCGTAACCAGCTGAACAGCGCGAATGTGATCTAGTTGCCGGGGAGGGAATTTATCCCCTACGCGGAGGGTCGCTCCGATCCATGCTCACTTCGTTGCGCTGTTCGGAGCGTAACCCACGTGTCAAGGGGTGACGGTGTTATTTCGCGATTGGAGTGAGCGCCAGTTGTTGTGCGGGCTCCGCGAAGGGAAGTTGCAGTGGGAGGGCGATGGGATGGCTCCCATGAACCTGTCACTCAGTAATGCATCGGATACAAGGCACTGCCGGATGCGTCGGTAGAAGGTCTGGCATGAGTGAAAGTCCAGAGACATTTTTCTCTGAAGATTTTTCGCCGCGATGTCACTCAGGTCCGGTCGGCGGGATCTTCCTATGAGTAGAAGGACCATCCGAGGCAGCTGCGCGAGCGCGCGGTTGACCGACCACAGGAGGAGCGCCATGCAGATGCAGACCGGGATCGATCGCCGCCAGGTGATCGGGGGTCGGCGATGACGAGTCCCGCGCAGGAAAAGGCCCCCGCCCGATTCGCTCGTTCCCCACGCATTAGTTCGCTGCCGGCACGGTCGCATAACTGGGTTCGCGACAGCTTCTGCCTCGGAAGCGCAGCAGTGGGTGTCGGCGCCGCAGCCCCGCTGTTCGGGTATGCCGCCTTGTCCATTCCGGCGGCCGCAGGTCTGTCGATAGGCGCGGTCTACACCGGAGTTGTGGGGAAGAGAAAACAACTCCGAGATGTCGACGTCGACGAAGTTGTCGAACGGCTCTGCCCTGTCATGGGACTCCCTGAAGCGACGCGGGCGGTGTTGTCGGTATCGAAGTGGAGCGGAGGGACACCGGGCGTGCCGGGAAAACTCACTGTCTATTACCAGTCGGCGCAACCGCTCAACGACGACACATGGGTCGACGACATCTGCGAGGTTTTCGAAGACCAAGGGTGGGGATTCTTCGCCCTCGCAGAACACGACCGCAACCGTCGGCGATTGATCTTCACACCCGCGGCGGAACCGGAACGAGAGCCCTCCGACAGTGAAGCGGTGGCGCGTGCAAAACGCTACGTCGGGCAACTGCTGGGACCGACCGCAACGGTCACCGCGATCGATGTCGATGCCAAGACAGGTGAAGTCACCTCCATGAAGGTGCGGCACGAAATCGGATCGAAGCTCGTCTCGGACGGCTATCGAACTCGTGTCGAACGCGCGATCAATGCGATGTTCCCCGGACGCTGGCGAGCAAAGTGGAACCATCACACGGACGAGGTCACGTTCGAGCAACGCACCGCGTTCCCCGACAGCATTTGGTTGCCCGCCCCGGACATCGACCCGGAAGTCGATTTGTTGGCCAACTACGACTCCGTCGAGATCCCATACGGTGTCGACGAAGATGGCAACGAAGTGGTGTGGCGCCCCGCGATCGATCCGAATCTGATGCTGGTCGGACCTCCCGGTAGCGGCAAGACAGTGACGGCACACAACCTGTTGGTCAACTTCTCGCGCCGCGGATGGCCGATCTGGGTGCTCGATGGAAAATACGTCGAATTCCTCGGCTTCCAGGACTGGCCCAATGTTCAAGTGGTCGCCACGTCCATCGAACAGCAAGTTGCGATGGTGCACCGGGCACGCGACTTGATGGAGTTCCGCTACGACAAGATCAAAATGGGCGAGGCAACGGAAACGGACTTCGAACCGGTCCTGGTGTTCCTCGACGAGTGGGCGGAATTCCGCGGCAATGTCGAAGATTGGTACTTCTCGGTCAAACCAAAAGGCGGACCGAGGGAACCACCGGTACTCAACATGCTGGCATCGATGGCGCGCAAGGCTCGTACGTCGCGAGTGCATCTGGTCTTCGGCACACAGCGCCCCGATGCGATCTATTTCAAGGGCGATATGCGTGACAACTTCGCGATGCGCATCTCCATGGGGCGGCTCTCACCTCAAGCTGCCGTCATGATGTGGCAGTCGCCGTCGATCGGCACGAGCGTTCCGCGCAAGTGCCGAGGACGCGGTACCACTGTCACGGACACCTATCAGGCGCTCGAAATTCAGTGCTACCGCGTGCCGGACCCGCGGAAGACGCGAGACGGCACTCCCGACGCTGAACTCCTCGACAGACTTCGGCCAGCGGTGACCAGACACCCGCGGTTGCTCATCGTGCCGCCGGAATCTCTGGCAGACATCGACGACTCCGACGAAACGTCAGAACCCGCACCCCTGACCTATTTCGACTACGTCGCCGCTGACTGGGTCCTTGCCAGTGACAGGCCTGACCTCGACCCGGTACTCACACGAGCACGGATGAATGGCGAGACCGATCCCCGGCTCGCATCGCCGACCGCATTGTTGGGTCTGTTGGGGGCGTCCGAAACTCCGAAGAAGCGACAAGCGATGGCGGACTTCGTCGACCTCGACACCTACCGCCGGCCGGCGTTCGCGACAAACGATGCCGCCGATGCGGCGGCGTTTCTCGACAAACTCTCCGATCCCGAATCCCGACCAGAACCGTCGAACGTCGAACAGGCCCGAACCAGACTCACCGTCGTCAAGGCAGCAGTCGACGATACGGCTCCACGCGAGGAACCGGACTATGCATTCGGCAGCGGAAACGAACACGAGGACCAATACGGACCGGTCCAGGATGTTCGCGCCTCTGACGTGGCACTGGGAGATCTGATGTTGATGGAGGACACCGACGAGTGGGTCGTTGTCGACACCGAACCCGAGCCCGACATCATCGAAGACTCGTTGCTCTCGTTGACCTGGCGCAGCGACACCGACGAGATGGGCGATCTTGCGATTCCGGACAGTTCGTACGTCTCGATTCGCAAGCCTGTTCAGGTACCTGAGCTGGCGTGACCTCTGTCGAGCTCGGCCGGCACCCACTGCCGTGCAGCCGAACGGCTGGCATTGATGCGGGCGCGGGCTTGGCTCTGCCCTGCCCTGCGATGCGGTGCGGTGCGGTTGCGTTGTTAAGCGGTGACCGCACCACCTCGACTTGGTCTTGGTATTCGACAAGTACTAACTGCGCTCGGAATTCCCGCGTTCTCGCTTACCGGAAGCCGTAAGACAACGTGTAAACAGCCTGTGCGCAATCGAGCCGCACCCAGGTGGGACGACGAAATTGGGATGTAGGGGCGGTCGCGACGGCCGTGCGGCTTTCTCGGTGTCGTCGTTATCGCGGAAAGTGTCTGTGACTGCCAACGGCGTCCGTGCACGCGGAGCCCTCTGTCGTCTGCTCCAGCATGCATGTCACATGCGGCCGATAGTGTCGAATCGTCGCGCCAACTCAGGCACGACGCGATCACGACGGAGCACAACGTGAGCATCTCCTTTCGCGCTATGCGCGCATTGCGCTGGTTGGCCGACAACGATCCAGCCGTTGCCCTTCCAGTACAGGTCTGCCCATATGACGATGCCCGCTTCGTGTACGACGAACTCGAAAATCTTGAATTGGTCGAAGACACCTACACCCTCGACGGCAGCTACGATTTTCATCTCACCACTGTCGGTAAGATGCGGGCCCGCAACACTGTTGAGTCGTACCGCGAGGAATTCGCACGCCGCCAGGTCCTGTCCTCGATCGCGCGCACCGGACACTTCACTGGCATCGTCGGCGGGCCGGACGGTGAAGACTTCACCGGCGCTCTCACTCATCAGGAAGTCGGATTGGCTCTCGATGACCTTGCGGACCGCAGGCTGATCACGGGACAGCGCAACGCCAATAACGAATTCACCTATGCCGAACTCACCCCGAAAGGCCACCGAGCCTTACGCAGTTCCTTCCCGATCGAGGATGCTGCGATGCCGGTGCCCGTCTCGAACCACGTCACGAACTACTCGGCCGAGAACTACGGAACCATCAGCAGCCAAGTCGTCGGCGGGCAAAACCACACCGTCACCGTCAACAACACCGAAGGCGTCACCATCGAGGAAGCCGTGGAGCTAGTGCGCACGCTTCGCAGCGACATCGCCTCCGCCCCAGCACATCCGAACATCGACCCCAGCGATGTCGAGGACGTTCTCGATGACCTCGATACCGTGATGTCGAAAGGCCTCAAACGCGGCTTGGAATGGTTCCGCACTGCGTGGGCCCCGGTCGCGGCCAACATCGCAACCGTCTACGGGCAAGAACTGGCCGACCGGACCTTCGCTATTGGTTCAGCACTCGTGACCTAACCGCTGCCACACACAGAACTAACCTCGAACATATGTTCTATGCTGAGAACGAAAAAGCGGGGAATAGTCCCGAAGGACTATTCCCCTGCTCAAGATTGCAGCGTTTCGCTTGTCTCGAAGTTTACGTGAAGATATTCCGGTGAGCAAACCTCTCGATCCAGTCACCGTGCATATCATCGCCGCATCGCAGGGTGCGGACGCTGATCCGTATTCCGCGCACATCTTCGTGCGGTTGTTGGACTTCTTTTCCGACACCTCGCCTTGGCAGCGCCGACTCTGGGATACCGGAACGGTTCTGGCATTGCGCGAACTCGACGAAGCGTCTCGTTGGCGCGAGCGGAACGTGCTTTCGACGAGCGCGGTTTCCTGGCTGGCAGACGATATCGAACGTCTCGCCGGCCGCGATCGGGGCGTCGGCGAGAAGGAACTGCGCACGCAGTTGCGAGCCACTCTCCGATCCGGAGTTCCGCACGGAAGCCGCCATCACCGAACACTGGCTCAGCTGACGGATCTGGTGCAGGACGGTTACATCGCGCGTTGGGCTGTGGCGGTGCAGGGATCCTCGCGGCCCTCGCCAGAGCGGTTAGCCCGGGCCGTTGCCTCGCATCTCCTCGACTGCGGATACAGCATGGGTTTTCTGCATCGTTGGGTCTCCGGGCATGTGTACGGCGGTCATTCCCTGGCCGAGTTGCTCGATTCTGCGGGAGCGTTGGCCCACGGCAGTGCCCACTCGTTCGAGGTAATGGTCCCATTCATCGCGCTGCCCAAGATGGAGTTGGCGCAGGATCTGCCGCAGTGGCGCACCGCTGGGCAGGTGAACGAGTGGATTCAGGACAAGACGAAGTCTCCAGGAGGCATCCTCACGTGCGGAGGCTTCCTCTACACAGTGGAGACCCGAGACACCTTCGGCGCAGCCGACGCTGTCGCCGAGACCGTCGATCGGCTGATTGCGCGTAGCGGCTACACCCGCAAACGGACCCGCGGCCACAAGATCCCGCTGCCGCTGGGCACAGTCTGGGTCAGCAGCGGCACGGACACTGAAAAGATCGAACTGCGCCGCGAACACGGGCGTGGGGCGTTCGTGCTGTCCCTACAGGCCGAGCGTCGGGTATACGACGTTGCTGAGCCGACAGCTCTCGACGACGCACTCGAACTTGCCGCATCGCTGAACTTCGGATCCCCCGGCCCTGCCATCTCCGGGGGATGGGCGGCCATCGAGGCCTTGCTGATCTCATCCGCCGACGGTGACGACACCCGAGACCGGGGCTCCGTCGCTGCCGATCGTATGGCCGCATTGGTGGCATGTTCATGGCCTCGTGGTGAATTGACCTCCTTGGCTCACCGCCATGACCCGGAAGAACCGGACCGGCTTGCGCTGGCACTTGCCTCTGCCGCCTCCAATCGGGAGAGGGCTCTATTGGTAGCGGAATCCCTCAAATCTGGTCGGTCGCTGGCATTGACACGGCCGACGGATATCGCCGCCCAGGAACGCATGAACCAGGTCGTGAAAGATCCTCGCCGCACCCTCAACGACGTCTCCAAACACATCACCACCGCGATGCGGCGCCTCTATCGACAGAGAAACCTGCTGATGCACGGCGGTTCGACTAACTCTGTTGCACTGCAAGCAACATTGCGGACGGCCGCCCCACTTGTCGGAGCGGGGCTCGACCGCATCACCCACGCCGCTCTGACCGACGGCATCGGCGCATTATCCTTGGCGTCGCGCGCAGGTCTGAATCTCAAACTCGTCGGTGGGACGGACGGGCGACACGTGGCAGACCTCCTCGAGTAACCTCCTCGCGCCACGTGCCGCAGCAATGTCGACGGTCTGACAGCGCCGCGCTATGAAGTGCTTTTGACGTCTAATAATGTTGTGACACTATAGAATTCCTTGTTTCCGTAGTGCACGAATCGCGGCAGGTAGAGCAGGATCACGCAGAATATTCAGGACACCGTGCCTGTGCGCGTCCTCGCCGGTGGTGGCGGCTTTCTCTTGCAGTGCCTCGGTCGGTATGGCCATCAGGTTCGAGGCGGCGACGTCGTCGATGAGGGCGGCGACGAACCCCGCTCCGTCGCCGAGGGGGGCGCCGTAGAGGTGCGCGAATGGGCGCAGTTCGGACTCCAGTTGTTCTCGCGAGACCTGGTCGGTGCGCAGTGCATCCCACACCACTCCCGCGAGGTGTCCACCGTCTGTGCGAGAGGAAGCGAGGTCAACGATCGTCCTTGCTGTCGTCGTGACCGGCAGGCCGTCGAGTAGGGACCAGTCCGTAGGGTCCAGCGCGGCGACGTGGAAACGGACTCCGTCGCTGCGTGTATTGCGCCGCCGCGGGACGGTGAATTCTGCAATGTCGGCATCGATGTCACCGAGTTCTCTCAAGTCGGCGGCCGTTCGATGAGAGGCGACCCCGCGGGGATCGGCACTGTTGATGCGCTCTGCTGCCGAGCGTGTCGGGTCGAGTGCAAGCCATTGGGCGCGTACGTGATCGGTGAGGTGAATCGGCGTCCCTGTCAGCCGGTACACGCCATGCCTGATGCGGGTGAGGATGAATCGGTCTGCCAGCCGCTTGAGGTGTTGCGCACTTACGCCGGACTCGGCGGCTTGGGCTGAGGTGAACATGCCCCACTGTTCTTGGGCGAGGTCTGCCAGTGCCAGGAGCCGATCATCACCTTTCATGCATCAATAATATCGCTCTAAGTGTAATTTTTGACGACCTATCATTGAGTTTTGGTGACAGTTGCTGCACGTGTGGCCGATAGTCGAACGCAAAAAACGCGGCAGGACGTATCGACGCCTCGCGTCCGTCACGTGCGACACCCAGGTTCCGAAAATAGTTTGCCCACGCGTGTCACACAGGACGCCTCCACCGGATCTTCCTACTCGTAGAAGCCCAATTCCGGCGACACGAGGAGATCGGTCATGTTCGACAGTCAGTCAGAACCCCAGCGGACCACCCCGAATACGGCGAACTCAGCAGGACTCTCTGACGCGGATCAAATGTCCCTGCTGATGGCAGCCCCACTGATCTTCGGTGTCGTCGTCGGAGCCCTTCCTTCCATGTCGGCCAGGGCCACAGCCTGGCTCCTCGAACACAACATGATCATCGCCGCATCGGAATCGCCCTTGCTGGCCCTTCCAGGCGCGGAAGGTGCTGGCCTCGATATTCGCCGGCTCATCGTCGTTGTCGCAGTCCTTGCGGTAGCGATCGCTCTGGCGATCAGCGGACTACGCCAGGCAGTGGATCGTCGACGGCAGCAGCGGCTGCGAATGGGCGATCAGGTGAAATAGCAAATGCGGCACAATATTTCGGTAAGAGTGGCGACCTTCGAAGTAATTTTCGAAGCGTGTGCGGCACTACGCCGGGGTTCCTGGCGGTCTGTTCTTCGCATTTGCATACGCACGTTCAAATCCCGCTCTTGTGGTGTTCAGCGACTGAATCAGTGCATCGATACGCGTCGGTTCGAGGGCGGCCAGACGCACTTCGGCACGCTCCAGAGCGCCGATTGCTGTGGTGCTGATACCGGTGGCTTTGCCCAGTTGAGGCTGCGTGATTCCCGCGATGTTCCGAAGGTCGGCAAGCGTCCGATCTTTCTCGGGGATGGGGATCAGGGTTTCCATGGGCACTTCCAGTGCTGCGGCGACGCGAGCGAGAGTGTCGACCTGCGGTGTTCCTCGCCCGGCTGCCCAGTTGCCGAGTGCGCTGAGGCTGACCGATGCAATCCGCGCGAGATCGCTCCGGGTGAGCTTGCGGAGCGTCCTTGCTCGGATCAACGCGGCTGGGTCGAAACCTTTGAGAATTCGTCGCGTCACGGTCGTCATGGAATCAGCATAGTTGCATACCGTCACAGCATGCGGGCATACTGTGGCAAGATAAACGAACATTGCCTGATTGCTCGCGTGCTACCAGCGAATTTCCGAAGCGCACCACGGTTCCCACGAACCAGCGGTCTGACCAGCCGCCAGACGGAAAAGAGTCTTCGATGACCACCAGCACCGCCGCACCACAGCGCACGTCCGAAATTCCCAGCAGCCGACGCGACTGCCGCTCCCCTGCACGCCAAGCGTCGGTAGCTAGACTGAAAACAGCCGGAATCCCCGCCCGGTCTACTACACCCAGTCGCGACGACGGGTGGTTCCAGACATCGCGACAATCGGGTTCAGGGGGACGTGACGGGCAGGCTTGGACACCTGCCCGTCACGTCGATACATCAGTCGACCTCGCAAACGTTCGCTACCACCTCAATGCTCTGATGTGCGCGGGAATGACAACCGAGCTGATCGCTCAACTCGCAACACTGCCCATCGCAACCATCCGGGCGTTGCGCAAGACGTCCACGACGTCAGCACCCCAACGTGTCGTCGACGCCGTACTTTCCATCACCTTCCACCCCAGCCGCGGCCGCGATCTCACCCCCGCAGTGGGAGCGCACCGGCGCCTACGCGCACTCAATGCAATGGGCTATGGAGACGAACTCTTGGCAGCGCGTCTCGGCGTCGACATCAACGTCGTCACCGGGATGCCGACCAAGAGCCTCATCCCAAGTGGCCTATGGAAGGCGATCGACAGCATCTACGACGAGCTGTCCATGCGCCCGGGCCCGGACGCCGAAATTCGTGAACAATCCCGCGCCGCCGGCGTCGTACCGCCACTCGGATGGGATGACGACGAAATCGACAACCCCAAGGCACGGAGTCAGGAACGAGTTCAACCACGCCAGGGAGCGGGAGCTGTTCCCGTTGACGAGGCAGTCGTGATTCGCCGGCTCGGTGGAGAACAGATGCCACTGCGCTTCTGCGAGCGACGCGAGATCGTGCGCATTGCGTTCGAGAAAGGTTGGTCTCCTGCCGAGCTCGCTGCAACGCTTTCCATCAAATATGACTCGGCAGTCACCGAATTGAGCCGCTACCGGCGCGCACTGGCGCGCGATGCAGCTGCCGACAGCGATTCATCGACAGAAGAGAGTGGCCCGCAGGAAACGACCGCTGAAGTCCTCGCTGTTCGTGACGAATCTGACGAACTGCCTCCTGTCGAGGCCCACTCGGGCCAGCAGCTGGAGCCGATCTTGCTCGACGAAGAATCGCCGGAAGAGGCGACATCGAGCGCTCGCGCGACGGTCGTGCTCGACGTGAGGAACGGCCGAGTTCTGTTGCCTGATTCTCTGTCAGGGCATAAGAATGGAGCGACACCGATCCGGCCTGCGTGCCATCTGCCGCGCACTCTGAGTAAGCGGCGCCCCGGAGTAGGAACTGGTGGTCGAATCATTCGCCATCAACCCACTCGAGACATGTTGCGCCCCAATATTACTGGTCGATTGTTCGGAGTTGATCAACATTTCAACGATGCAAAGCAGTGCTCGCAGTCGCTGTCGCCTTCGCCCGCACAGGCATCGCGGCTGCGCGGTCGACCCCTTTCAGGGACCGGCACGAAGGAATTCGTTCACGGCCACGCTGGCGGTCCGCCGCAGCGAAAGGCGGACGGAGGGAATCAACCGCAGGGATACGTGCGCCCGATCGACATCGCTGATAGCGGCTGAAGCGATTCTCGGCAATATTTCCGTTGAAAACTGAAAAGCATGCCAGGACAGTGCATTACGAATAGATCGTTCCTTACATATACAGGTATCTCCGGTCTCGACCTGAGAGCCCAGACGGGACCTTGCTCATGAACACGACATTCGCCTCCGCACTCAACACCATGACACCCGGCGACGCCGTGATGTGTCTTGCTGCCGGAACAGTCGAGCTCGCTCTCGATGACGCACCGGAATCGATGCGCTGGCAATGGTTCGCGGACCTCCTCGACTCGCAGTGGGGGCTGACCGGCAGACTCGGCCCGATCCTGACCGAGCAGATCATCTCCGAACTGGAGCAGGTTGCCCGCATGTGCCGCGCCTCCGCTCAGCATCCGTTAGACCCCCAGGGTTGGATATCGGCATACCAATCCACTGCAGTGCTGGTAGAAGACCCGGCGGTGGTCTCAGCGGACGCGCTGCACCTCGCACTTTCTGCCGTCAACGACATCGCGCTGGAAGCGACGGACACTTCGCACCCCGATTTCTCTGTCGCCGTCACGCTGGCATTCGAGGCACTGACATCGGCAGTGGACGTCGACCGCGAGGTGTCCAAAAGTTGGATTTTGACTGCAATCGGAGAATGGGTTACGAGGACAGAGTCAGCTCAGGCGGGCCTCCGATCGGCACAATCGTGCACCAATGCTGACAATAGGCAGATTGCCAACGCCTCCGTTGTTTCTGCAGGATGCAGCGAGAAGCCACTGCTGAAAGTGAGAGGGAATGCGTGAAACCATCGTCCAATCAGAGCCGTTGAGTCCAGGTCATATTCATTCGCCCAGCCCGTCCGACGTCGGGCGCGCGGGCAAAGGAAAGCTACGGCAAAAACGGTCGGAGATTACTCGCGAGAAAATCGTCGACGCTGCTGCCCGCCAATTCGATGCTTGCGGATTCGCCGCGGCAAGCATCAACGCCATCATTGAAAACGGGAACGTCACCAAAGGTGCACTATACTTTCACTTTCCCTCCAAAGAAGAACTGGCACAACAGGTTATCGAACGATGGTCCGCTATGGTGGATGAGGAGTATGCGGCTCTCGGAGAACCTGGCGATGGTTCCCCCTGCCGCCAGTTGGTGCGGTTCTGCAGCGAGGTGGCGCACCGCATCGATGCCGACCCTGGTCTGCGTGCTGGGTTGCTTCTCACTGTAGAACCCTCCCTCGCTGAGGGGAAGAGCGCATACCGGAAGTGGCGTAACAGTATTGATGAATTGGTTGTCCGCTCCATCGAGGCTGGCGAGATAAGGGCCGGCGGCGCAAGCCACCGATTGTCCGATCAGGTGTGCGCGACGTTCATCGGCGGCGCCCAAATCCAGTCGATTGACGTCAGCTCCCCGAATTTGCAAACACGGGTAGCGGACGTGTTTGAAGGACTGCCCGGCAACCCGGACTAGCCGAACTGCATCACCTACGAAAGACGTTCCAATGCAACGTATTTCTAGGGTACGCATCAGGAACTCAAGGAACTGTCGTATCCACGTTCGCACATGAGCAGGATCGAATCCGCGGTCACAATCCGCCTTGCGGAACACCAGGAAGCGTCAGGTATTGAAATGGCACATTCGGACTCGTCAGCATCGTTCCACGACAGGGAAGTCCAAGATCTCGGCTTCGTCGGCCCCGATCGCTACGATTTGGTGCGCATTCTCAGCGGCGGAGGCCCTTCAAGCGATCGCGATTCCTACTTACTCGAGGAATACGAGCGCCGCGACGCTTTAGCCCAGAAGTGGTATTACGAAGATAAGGCTGCGGGCATGAGACGCAATCTCACGGCTCTCGTCGTCCTCGGAGCCTTCCTGATCGTGGCGTCGTTCCTGCTTCCCTATCTCTTCTAAACAGCCGCCCCGCACCCGTGGTGCACGAGGTCATTCAAGGTACAGCCCGTCTCTCGCTGGTCGGGTTCCCCATCGGGACGCCGCACCGGGCCGGTCGCATGAGGCGGGCGTGTCCCTTTCAGTTCGCTCAGCGTCCTCGCCCTCGGCCACTGGTGGCGAAGGAATGCGTCACCCCTAGTATCAGGTTCGTGCCGAACGTGAGAACGCCCGACGCCGATATTTATTACACCGACAGTGGGGGAGCGGGTCCCGTTCTGCTGCTCGGTCATGGATTCTTCATGGATTCGTCGATGTTCGCCCCGCAGATCGATGCCCTCGCAGGCAAGGTCAGGGTGGTGGCCTGGGACTCTCGCAGGCACGGCCGTACAACCGATCCCGGTGCCGCATTCACGTACTGGGATTTGGCTCGCGACTCCCTCGCGGTCCTCGACGACCTCGGAGTCGAGACAGCAATCGTCGGCGGAATGTCGCAGGGCGGCTACACCGCGCTGCGGACTGCTTTGCTTGCTCCGGAGAGAGTCCAAGCGCTGCTGCTGCTCGATACCGAAGCATCTGCCTGCACCGATGACGAAAAGGCTGGATACAGGGCCATGTTCGATCAGTGGTGCAGCGATGCGCCGATCGAACCGCTTGTCGAAGCTCTGGCGCCGCAATTGATCGGTGGAGACTCACGAGAGTCGTGGGCGCCGTGGATCGAGAAGTGGACGTCGAGCGATCGTCGAGCGATTCGGCCGGCCGCGGAGTGCTTGATCGAACGCGACGATGTCGTCGACCGGCTGAGTGCCATCGCGGTGCCGGCCTTGATTGTCCGCGGTGAACACGACATGTCCGCGCCTGCGGCCAAAGCGAAACAGTTGTACGACCATTTGCCGCTCGCAGTTCCAGTCCTCACCATTCCCGGCGCAGGTCACGCGGCCAATTGGACTCACCCGCAGCCCGTGAACGAGACCATCGCAGCTTTCGTGACGATGGTCGAAACCGGCTGGCTGTAGAGGTTCGAGCAGCTATTGCGTTCCTGGGATTCGTACCCCTAAGTACATCTGGACGGGGTAGTCGCCGCGCATTTCCGTGTGTACTTGGACGTGAACGCGGTATTCCTCGCCGGTGTCGGCATCGCGCAGGTGCATGAATGGCTGATGCCGGCCGAATCGGACGTCCTCTTTGTCCCACAGGCGCCGAAAGGCGGGGAACTGGCTCAGTTCTTGCAGGGTTTCGATTGCCCATTCAGGGTTGTAATAGCGTCCCATCAACGCGCGGAACCAGTTCACCGTCAAGGCTGTCTCGGCTTCCCACTCCGCCATGACGTGCTTGGACTGTGGTGTGGAGAAGAGCCAGCGCAAAACATTGCCGTCGTCGAGAAGTCCTGGAAAGGCGCGATCGTAGGCAGCGTTGCATTCGATGACATTCCATCGCTCGTCCAGGTAGGCCACCAAATGTGGATTGAGCGCTGTGATCACCGTGCGCATCTCGGGTGTGACGAGTGATCGGTACTGGTCGATCGTCCACGGGGTGGTCGATGTTTCCCGTTCGGTTTGAGTGCGGCGAGCAAGGTTGTACAGGTGTCGGCGCTGGGCCGGATCGAGGCTGAGTACTCGGGAAACGTCTTCGAGGAATTTGACCGAAGGATGCGCAGATTCGTTACGTTCGACCTGCGTGATATGGCTCACGCTCCAGTACAGTTTCGCGGCAAATTCAGTCCTGGTCAGACCGCCCGGCTGCTGCGGCGTGGATCTGGTGCGCAACGCGCGAAGGTAATCGCCCAGGTTGGGCGGGCGGACGTTGTCCATGCATGACCTTTCGCGGGCATCTGTAACGGGACAAATACTCATCAGTAACGTGCGGCGAAAAGTCAATACTCGCAGGTAACACTCTTTAGTGGTACCGGCAACCCTCGTATCGGCCACACAAACCTGCTGTCCTGTTTCACAGAAGACTCTCAGCTGCGTGGCAGGCAGGAGAGTGAAACAGCAGGGAGAACGAGCTGGCACCGGGGCGGGGAGAACCTCGGAGTTTGCTCCAGAGGGGGATAGCCATGCCACGTGTACGGCGAGACTCAGGCAGGCGTTCCAGGCGGGCGATGCTTGGCCTTCAGATACGCGCGTTTCACCTGCGCCTCAGAAATCCCCAACGCTGCGGTCAATGCGGCCGCGATTTTGTCGGTGAGGGCGATCTCACCGCGTTCGATGCGCGTGATCGTCGTGGTCGTCAGCCCGCACACTTTGCCGAGCTGGGGTTGGGTAAGTCCGACCAAGCACCGATAGTCGCTCAGATAACGCTGCTCAGGATCCGTGACGACGACATCGCCGATCTCGATGTTCAACACTTTCGCAGCCCTGGCCAGGAAATCGATCTGAGGAGACGTGGCTCCGATCTCCCAATTGTGGATGGTCGCGGCCGTCGTGTCAGCCAGGCGGGCGAGATCGCCACGAGACATGCCAGCTGCCTTGCGAGCAACTGCGAATGCTTTTTTATCGAAGCCGCGCAGGACGTTGCGGCTCATCGGGTTGGTCCGTCCATCGCTAGACACCATGCCGCAACCCTTCTAATATGCCACCCAGATTGGCTTTTAGATTTGTCACCAAGATTGACAATAATTGTGGCGAACCTACGGCCACCGAAAAGCCGCAGCAAACCGTTCCGCAGCGCAGTTGACGCCAGCCAGTCCAGGTCCCGTCCTACTGTCCCCGTACGACCTGCCCACCTCGTCCACTCGTCCACTGTGAAGGACCACCACACATGGCATCCCTACTGACCAAAAAGATCGATTCCATCCGCTCGTCCGGTGACAAACCACCAGCACATAACGGCGCAGACCCGGATGGCCCACCTGATCTGACTACCCGTGCGCGTGTTCGTCGACGCCCGATCTACTTGGCCGTGGGCATTGCCCTTGTCGTCGTCGCTGTGATCGGGATGCTCGCCGCTGTGAGTGCTATGCGCGCCACCACGGATGTCCTCGTGCTCGCCCGCGACGTCCAACAGGGTCAAGTCATCGAGTCGAAGGACCTCACGGTGAAGACCGTCAACGTCGACGCGGACCTGGGTGCGCTCTCAGCAGGTGAACGCGGCCGTGTCATCGGCATGAGCGCCGGCACGCGTCTGCCGGCCGGATCCGTATTGATGCCTGCAGCTGTCACCGACCAGGTAGTACCCGGGGAAGGCCTGACGATGGTCGGCATCACCGTGGGATACCCACACCTACCGTCGGAAGCGATTGTCCCCGGAGACATGATCCGCGTCGTAGACACACCCCGCGAGGGCGACGATCCGCCCGTCACAGGACCCGTCAACACGAAGGCGCAGGTCTACTCGATGACCGTTATCGCGGAAGCGGGCGAAACCACTCTCAATCTGCTGGTCCCGGAAGCTGAAGCGAATTGGGTCGCGGCGCGTGCCGCGACGAAGCGCGTGTCCATCGTCCTCGACAACCGAGTGCGGTGACTATCGATGTATCTCGCACTCATCTCTGCATCCGGGGCGCCAGGGGTCTCCACGACAGCATTAGCTCTGGCCTTGAATTCACCGAGTAGCAACACGCTCTTGGTTGAAGCTGACCCCATCGGCTCCTCGCCGGTGCTCGCCGGATACCTGCTCGGAGGCCGCTACCACGACAAATCGTTGATCAACCTCGTCGACGCCAACCGTCACGGACGCCTCAAATCAGCGCTGGCCGCCGAGGTGATCACCTTCCCCGACACCACGGTCTCGGTTCTCCCCGGCCTTCTACATTCCGCTCAAGTCGACGCAATGCGCGCCGTCTGGAGCCCACTCGGAATCCACCTCGCAGGACTCGGGGTCGACGATGCCAACGTCATCGTGGACGCCGGCCGGATCGGACAACACGGCTCACCGGTGGAAATGATCGTCAATGCCACGACTATTGCCATCGTCACCCGCACTACTCGTCCGGCACTGGCAGCACTGCGAGCGTCGATCAACGGATTGCGTCAACAACTGTCCGCTACACAGTCCACGGCAAGCCTCGGACTGATCCTCATCGGCGAATCCCCGTACAACGCAGACGAAGTAGCCAAGGTCGCGGGACTCGATGTCATCGCGGTCATCCCGGATTCGAAGGACGCGCGGGTTTTCTCCGACGGTGAGGTGTTGACCAAGTGGCGCCGCCGTCGGTCGCTGTATCTGCGTGCACTGCACCGAACGACCTGGCCGAAGATCGAAAAATTCGCGGCCACCCACCAGGCCGACTGGAAGTCCAGCCTCGCCATGACAGGAGACCGACGATGACGACAGACGAGACAGCGCAGACTACGCACAAGAACATCACCGATCTCCCGTTCTTCTCCTCGACGCTTCCACTCGCCGATCAGCCCCAGACTGCCCCCGAACCAGTGGTGCCGGTGCCGGCAGAGACCGCTGATTTCTTCCGCACCAACAACCTTCACGACCTACCGCCAGCGCCGCGGCACAATGCCCCTGGTGAGGTCGTACAGTCGCAGCGGAGTGCGGCCCCGAAGATCCCAGTCGACCGAAAACTCGTCCGCACCCTGCAGCGAGAAGCGGCCGAGCTGCTGCGCGAACACCGCACCAAGCGTGACCGAGAGCTCAACGATCCGAAGAACACGAAAATCGTCGCTCCCTTCACCGCAGACGAAGAACGCGAATACGGGCGAGAAACAATCACCCGGCTGGTGAAAAACCACGTCCAACAAACGATCCGGTCCGGAGGCGAAACCTTCGATCTCAACCAGGAACACGCCCTCATCAAGGCGATCTTCGACGCACAGTTCCGCCTCGGACCCCTGCAAGACCTCGTCGAAGAACCCGACATAACAGATATCTACCTCAACGGCGACGCCGTGTACGTCAAATACCCCGACGGACACTACGAATCCAGAGACTCCGTCGTCGACAGCAGCGACGAACTCCTCGAATGGATGAGTCTGCTCGCATCCAGAGCCGACAACGGCGGCAGGCCCTTCTCCAGGATCAATCCCTCCCTCCGGCTCAACATGCAAGGCAACCACCGACTTTCGGTCCTCGGATACACCACCATCCGGCCCTCTGTCGCAATCCGCATCCACCGCCTGACCAACATCACCCTCGAACAACTCTCACTCGACCACCTCATGATGCCCCCAGAACTTGCACACATGCTCGGGTGCGCCATCCGAGGAAGAGCATCGACCGGAGTCGGCGGCGGAATGGGCTACGGCAAAACGACATTCGCCCGCGCCCTGGCCAACGCACTCCCCATCCAGACACGAATCGGAGTCGCCGAAACCGAACGAGAACTCTTCCTCGACGAACTCCCAGGCCGTCGAGACTTCATCGTCGATGCAGAAATGATCATGGGCGGCGGTGAACGCGGCGCAGACGGACAACTCGCCGGCGGCTTCAGTCTGAGCGCAATTCTCTACGAGTTCGTCCGCCAGGGACTCGACTTCCTCGTAGTCGGTGAAATCGCAGGCCTCGAGATCCTCGCTCTGGTCAAGGCCCTCCAAACGGCCAATGGCGGAATTTTCACCACCCACGCTTACACCGCACGCGGTGTCATCGACCGACTCGCCAACCTCGCCCAAGAGCCGCCGATGAACGCGTCAGCGGAATACATCGAGCGGCAACTCGCCGAACACGTCGACGTGATCGTTCAGCTGGCGACGAAGGTCAGGGTCAGCCGCGAAGGCACCACAACCGCAGTCCGATACGTCTCCGAAGTCGTCTACGTCGAACCGGGCGACACCGACAAGCTACCCAGCTTTTCCAACATCTACCGCGGATACTCCGACGGCACAGGCGTATTCGGCAGCATCCCGCAGCCGATGCTACGCAAGCTCCTCGCCGGCGGATTCAAGAAAGTGGACCTCCCTCCCGGCACTCTTCGGAGTTTCGACGAAGAACGCGATCTGTTCGACGACGAAGGAGCTGCATGATCATGTACCAACAAATCGGCGTCTTCCTCGTCCTGCTGCTCTGCGCAGGAGTCGGCTGCCTCGTCGTGGGGTGGAGGGACCGCCGCGACCCCACAGCCCCCACTCGCCAGCGCCGCCGAAAGGGCGAACGAGCAAAACTATCGGGCACCACCCAACTTCTCCTGGCCGTCGGAATAGGCGCAGGCGCCACCGTCTACTACCTGAGCGGATGGCTCTTCACGCTCTTCCTCGTCCCCGCCCTTCTCGTGGGTCTGCCCTACCTCCTGAGTCGACCGGAAGCCGAACACCAGATCAGTCGCTTGTCCTCGATGGACGAATGGACACGCAACTTGTCGAGCAGCATGCGAGCCGGCTCCGGAATCGAACACACCATCATCTCGACCCCCATCCCAGAAACGCTGAAAGACGAGATCACCGCCTTCATCAACAGGCTCCGCAACAATGTCCCACCCGCCGAAGCGGTCACACGATTCGCATCCGACCTCAACGACAGCGTCGGTGACAAGATCTGCGGCGCCCTCCTTCTCGCCATGCAACTGCGTGGTGTCGGCCTGGCCAACGTCCTCGAAGGCCTCGCCGAAGACGTAGGCGACACCGTCGCCCGCCGCCGCCGCATCGAAGCGGACCGCAAATCGACTCGAACACAAGCCAAATGGGTCACCATCATCACCATCGCCGTCCTCGCCGCAGCGTTCGCCTTCACAAACTTCATGGAGCCCTACCGTTCAGGCGGAATGCAGATCGTCCTACTGATCCTGCTGACGCTCTTCGCGGCGGACCTGTACTGGATGAAACAAGCCACCAAGCCGCCGGTCTACCCGCGGTTCATCGGAACCAACGACCGCGTCGAACGCACTGACCTCGTAGGAGCGCAGCGATGAGCATCACCATGACGATCATCGTCTACACCAGCGTCGGCACAATCGGCATCTACCTCGTGGCCCTGTACTTCCTGCGAGCCCAACCCGCCCTCACCGACGTGATGTCCAGAATGTCCGGACCCGCGCCGGAAAAGGCAAACACCGCAGGGACATCACTCGTCGACGGGCTCGCCAACAGGCTCGGCCTGCGCGTACACCCCTACCTACAAGACAGCCGATTCCTCACCCTCCCCACAGCGGACCTCTCACTGCTGCACAAAGATCCGGCGCACGTACTTGGCGAAAAACTTGTCGCAGCGTTCTTCGGCCTGCTGATCTTCCCGATACTCAACCTGGTCCTGACAGCGTTCGGACTGGGATTGGCATGGTCGATGCCGGCGATCCTCTCACTCGCGACCGCCGTCTTCCTCTTCATGATTCCCGACATCGACATCCGTCGACGCGCAGCTGCCGCTCGCGCCGAATTCGCACAGGCTCTCAGCTCCTACATCGACCTCGTCGCGCTATGCCGACGAGGCGGAGTCGGATCCACGCAATCCCTCGAGATCGCCGCCCAAGTCGGCGACAGCTGGGTGTTCCTCCGACTCGACGAGGAACTCTACGAAGCGGGCCGCTCCGGCGAAGCGCCCTGGAGTGCTCTCACACGCGTCTCGCAGCAGCTCGGACTCGCAGAACTCGGCGACCTCGCAGACATCATGACGATGACCGGTGACAAAGGCGCCAGCGTCTACACCTCACTGCGAGCCAAAGCCGCCAGCCTGCGCTCCGCACAAACCTCCGCTGAACAGTCCGCCGCCGTCGAGGCGACGGAGAAGCTCGCCATGCCCCTTGCCGGCCTCGCCGGCCTGTTCATGGCACTACTCCTGATCCCGGCGGTTTCCGTCATCAGCGGCTAACCAAACCCACGAAAGGAAATCCCTCTGAACAGGCAAAACGAAGAAGGACTCATCGACCGGACTCATCCAGTCCAGGACAACTGCTACACATCCAGCACACCAACAAGGAGCACACCATGACCACCAAAGCCATCACCACCACCCGCCGCGCAACCCGCGCCGCCATCACCTCCTACCTCACACTCACGATGATGTTCGTCGCCGCACTCGCAGGAAGCCTCCTGCAGCGTGCAGGCGGTAAGGGCTCGGACCGCGGCCCGTCCACCCTCGAATACGTCATCATGGCCGGAATCGTCGCCGTCGCGGCCATCGCTGCCGGCGCCGTAGTCGTCCAGAAGATCCAGTCCCGCGCCGACTCCATCCCCGACTGACACTGCACAACGCAGTTCGGGTGGAGGAGCAAAACACATGGCTCTATCGATCGCGCCGGGCGCTGGAGTGCAACGTAGCGTTCCAGCGCTCGGCTCATCGATGGCAACCCTGAGGGTCGGAAACCCCTTCTTCTGCCCCTCGCGCAACCAATCTGCGGGAAGGAGTCATCAATGTTCGCGTTGTCATTTGAGTTGTCAACCACGAAAGCGATTTTTGTCGGTATAGCAGTTGCATGCCTCCTGATACTCGGTGTTCGGCTCATCTTCAAAGACTGGGTCCTGCGGATGGAGAACATGTTCCTCTGGTGCCTATGGGGGCAGTACGTGCTGCTTCTGACCGCTGTGTTGTTCGGCCGGTGGCAAACATCTCTGACCGTGCTTGGTCTCGCCGCACTCGGAGTAGTGGCTCTTCACGGTTTCCGCTTCGTCGGCGAAGCGATTTGGTTTGACATCAAGCGGCGCAGATAACCGCGCGCCAACCCACAGAAAAGTGAAGGAAACGACGATGATCATCACAGTCGGCGTACTGCTCGTCACGATGGCTCTCTTGCTGGCGATAGAAACCATCATCGATGACCACTCCATGGCGTTCATTTACGCCCCCATGGCTGCGGCAATCATGATAATCGTCCTGCCGTTCCTGGCAACCGACCTGATTACCGACGAAAACACCTCCCGTGCAGCACGTTTCGGCACCTTTGCCGCAGCATTCCCCCTCTCCATAGCCTTTGTAGCCGCAGTGACATGTTCTGCCGTGTTCGTCCGCAACCGTGTGGAAACCAAACGCAGAATCGCAGCCCAAAGAGATCTCGCCACCTAACCCGACCCACCAACCGGACCGCAGAGAAACGGACAGTCATGACACTGGAACAGCTGATCGACCGGTGGCGCCACGACGACCGAGGGCCCACCACGCTCGTCACCGTCATCGCGATGGTCGCTTTCCTGATGATGTTCTCCGTAATGCTGCAAACCGCCCTGTTCTTCCACGCACGGGACGTCGCCAACACCTGCGCCGAAAAAGCATTGCAAGCCACACGTTCCCAGCAAGGGAACCAGGCGCTCGGGCTCGCTGCAGCGAACGCGTGCATCGCGAAATCCGGATCTGGTGACCTTCAAGCACCGGTCGTGTCGGTGAACAAGACACTCCGCGAAAGCACCGTCACGATCACCGGAAAGTCCCCGACCCTCGTACCGGGGCTGGAATTCGCTATCACCGTCGACCACACCAAACCCACTGAGCGCGTGACCAATCCCGGAGGTGTCGGATGAAGCTGAACCAGTGGATCAATCGCGCCCGCTCAAACGATCGAGGAGATGCAACCATCGAGTTGTGCCTCGCGATCGTCGTCCTCCTCGTCCTACTCGGTTGGATGTACGCGTACGGCATCAACCGCCAGGCACATCAGAAGGTCGAGCACGCCGCGGGAGAAGCCGCCCGAGCAGCATCACTCTCACGTACCGCCGCTCAAGCCAACCCCCTCGCATACCAAGCGGCCCTGGACTCGATGGATGGTCAAGGACTCAAATGCACGACGATGAACGTCAGCGCGGACACCTCCGGATTCCGCACTCGCCCAGGAGTATCCGCCACCGTCGAAGTCACCGTCAGTTGTGAAGTCTCCTACGACGCCCTCGGATGGCCCGGCGTCAGCGGAGGACGAACCATCGAGGTCACGGCAATCTCACCCATCGACACATTCCGGGAGCGCGCCAGATGATCACCGCCCTGCGTAAGCGACTCACCTCCAGGCTCCCCGAAGAACGCGACAAGGGTTCCGTGACCCTGATGACCGTGATACTCGCCCCCATCCTCATATTCTTCGTGTGGGGACTCATCGTCGACGGCGGCGGAATGCACACCGCAGCTCAACGCGCCGACAACGTCGCCGAAGACGCCGCCCGCGCGTCCGGACAGCAGATCGTCGGAACACTCAGCGCGCGAGGCATCGATACGGTTGTCGACCCCGTACGCGCAGTGGCGGCCGCGAAACGCTACCTCGCCGACGCCGGTGTAGAGGGCGAGGTCATCCCCACCGGGCCTCGAACATTGCTGATCACCACCCGCATCATCTACGACAACAAGCTTTTACCCCTTGGTTCGAAAGTGATCACGGGCAGCGCAACCGTGAACCTCAACCGCACCAACGCAGGGGAGGTGTACCGGCCATGAGTACTCGCACAGTCCGATCCCGCCTCGCAGGACTCGGGTACCTCCTCATCCTGCTTCTGCTCGTGGCAGGGATCCCCGCAGCACTATGGGCATTGCGCGGAAATCCTCTCGACATCCCCTTCTCGGATTTCGAAAGTCTGCTCTCCAGCCCCGACGACGGCAGCCTCCTCGTCGCACTCCTGCCCCTCGTCGGCTGGGCCGCCTGGGCGACATTCACCCTCCCGATCCTCGTCGAACTCGCAGCCACACTCCGGGGCGTCAAGGCACCGAAGATCCGGCTACTCGGGTCGCAACAGAAAACGGCGACATTCCTCGTCAGTGGTGCACTTCTCCTGCTGACAGCCGGCACCGCAACCGCAACACCCGCACTCTCGCAACCAGCGGACAGCGCATCACCCGCGCCCTACGCACCGATCTCCGCACAACAAGACCCAAGCGGCCCCGCCCACACTCAGATGGACCCCCGCGCTGCACGGCCCGCAGTCCAACCCGCCGGCCCGACCGTGACCACCGTCCGCGGAGACACCCTGTGGGGACTCGCCCACACTCACCTCGGCGACGGAAGGTTGTTCACCGAACTGCTCGAACTGAACAAAGACGTTGTGCCCGAAGCAGGATTCCTCGCAGAGGGAATGACGCTGCAACTCCCCGCGACAGCCCAGGACGTCGTACAAGGCGCCTACACCGTCCAAGCTGGAGACACACTCTGGGACATCGCCGACCGAGAGCTCGGCGACCCTGTGCGCTTCTCTGAGATCACCACTGCGGACGGGGCGCCAGCCGGAGACCTGATCACAGTCGGACAGCAATTGATCATTCCGTCCGCGTCCGCCCAAACACCTGCGCCGGCAGCGGAGGCAGCACCCCAGCCGGCGGCCGTACCTGCGCCGGCGGTGGCACCCGAACAAACCCCCCAGACGCAGGCACCCGACCCTGCACCGCAGCCCCTCCCAGAAGTTGCCGCAACACCGACCTGGCAACTCGACCCCGCCGAACCTCAGATGCCCGCAAATCTGACTCCTGATGCACCTGCACCCGCGATCACCGCCGACACAGAAGACGACTCCACCAACTCATCCGACATCGTCTACATCGCCCTCGGCATCTCCGCGCTCGCCGCCGCCGGCCTAACCGGCCACCTCGCACTACGCCGCCGACAACAACAGCACCGCCGCCGCCGCGGCGAACGCATCGCCCTACCCGCCAAAGAAGCAATCCTCGCCGAACAAGCACTGACCGCCGCCGTCGATCCACTGACCACCGCTCACGTCGACACCGCACTGCGGAACCTCGCACAGCACTGCCGAACAAACGAAACCCCCATCCCCAGACTGCTCGCAGTCTTCATCGGCGACGACACCATCGAACTCGGACTACTCGAGGAAATCTCCCTGCCCCACCCCTGGATGCAATCAGACGACGACACGTGGATGGTCGACCCACGGACGTTCCCTCGCTCCACCCCGGACATCGACGTCAGCCCATACCCAGCCCTAACCGCAATGGGAACCAGCGACGACGGACGAGAACTCATGCTCAAGCTGGAGGAAATCGGGCACCTCTCCATCACCGGCACACCCACCGCCACCGCAAACGTGCTGCGCGCGATGGCCGTCGAGCTCGCCGTATCCCCCCTAGCCGATTCCCTCCACCTCAACGTCGTCGGATACTGCAGCGACCTCGCAGACGCAGTGAACACCGGCCGAATCACGCACTCAGACAACACCGACGAGGTGTTGACGCGCTTGGCCCGCCACCTCGAACGCGACGCCGACATCCTCGACGAGAACGACATCGAATCCATCGCACACGCACGGAGCGTGTACGAAACCAGCGAGCTGACCGCTCCGGAAATCGTCCTCATCTCCGACCCGCTGACAGCTGAACAAACAGAAATCCTCGCCGCAATCGCCCAGAACGCACCGCGGATCGCGTTCGCCGCAGTCACGACACAGAACTCGAACACTCGCTCCGACTGGACACTCGACGTCGCCGACGACGGCACCGCAACACTGGACCGCCCAGGTATCGCATCAGCACAGCTCACTGTCACAACACTCGACGAAACCAGCTACGACAGCATCGTCAGTCTGTACGCCACCACCACACATGATCCTTCCCCAGCTGCCGAACCCCAGGCTGCAGACTTCGGGGACTTCGGTTGGGAGGGGGCACGTCTCGACTTCGACATCACGACCGAAAACCTCATCACCAGCGCCGACCCTGCGGCGTTCACGGTAGTTCGCAACGACGACAACGTATTCGAGGAAAACAACTCCGAGACAGTCGGTGACACCGAAACCGAGACCACCGCGTCCGAGCCTGACGTCCCCACAACCCCACACATCTGGATCCGCGTCCTCGGAGAACCCACCCTCACCCCACTCACCCCAGGCTCAACGGACCGCGAAAACTCACGAAGCCTCACCGAAATCGCCGCCCTACTCGCATTCAGCGACGACGGCGTACCCGCAACTGAACTCACCGCAAAAATGTGGCCCCACGACGTCGAACTCGTCAACACGGCCAGCACTGAAGCAGAAGCGAAAACAGCAAAGGTACGGCTCCGCAGCCGCCGCAACCAAGCAGTCACACGACTACGCAGCTGGATGGGAGACACCGACACCGGAGACGCAGCGCTCATCAAATCCGGAGACAAAACCGGCCGAACACCACTCCGCCTGCACCCCTCAGTAACCACAGACTGGGACTACTGGAACCACCTCGTCGACGCACACCCAGCCACGACGACAACCGAACGCCTCCAAGCCGCACTCACACTGGTAACCGGTCAACCCTTCACCAGCGACGACCCCACCGCATACCGATGGGCAGATCACACAAAGCAAGAAATGATCTCCGCAATCACCGACGTCGCAGAAGAACTCGCCGGCCGCTACATCCGCGGCGAACAAGTCACCCAGGACCTCGACGCAGCAGGAAAAGCAGCCCAGACCGGCCTCACAGTCGACAGTGCCCACGAAGGCTGCTGGCGAGCGGCCATCATCGCCACCCACTTCTCCGGAGACGTCGAAACCACCCAAACCCTCATCGACACCCTCAAAAGCGAACTCGACGAACTGCAAGTCGACGCACACCCCGAAACCAACGAACTCCTCAGACAGCTCGACACCACCACCGACTATCGAATCGGAGCCGCATCATGAACCGCCGCCTCGCAGCCGTCTTCACCCTCGCCGCGGCGGCATGCCTGACCGCAAGCTGCAGCATCCTCAGCCCCGAGCCCGGCACCCTCGACACCAACAACGGCCCCACCTTCACCGGCCCCCCAGGATCGGGAAAATCACCCGAACAACAAGCAGGAGAAGGCGCCCTCGCGAAGATCGGCGAGTACTACCCCGTGCTCGCACGATTGAACTCCGACCCCACCGCCCCACTCTCCGAACTCGATACCGTCGCAGCCGGCCGCTTCCTCGACAGAACCAAAAAAGAGATCACACCCAGCCGCAACGGAAACCCCACGCCACCAAACGATCTCAAAGTACTCAAAAACGTGATCACCAAACACGACATCCCCATCGACGAAAACGGCGCCCCAACCGCAGGAACAGCCACCCTCCAAATGGACGTCTGCATCAGCAAACCTGTCGACAAACTCGAACTCGGAAAACCGATCCTGACCAACACCGCGTGGCCCGACCCAGCAGGATGGAGAGTCACAGCCGACTACACACAACCCGGAACCCCCTGCAGCGCCGGAAGCTTCTAGGAGACAACAACATGACCCACAACACAATCCGACGAACCACAGCAGCAGCCCTCGCCGCCGCAGCCCTACTAGCCGCCGTCGCAGCCTGTTCCGACAAAACCGACGACCCCAACGTCACCCTCACCTCCACCGCAGACCCCGCATTCGGTGGCCCAGACGGCACAGCCACAGCCAAGACACCAGATGAACAAGCACGTGCCCAGGCGCTCGCCAAGGTGAACGACTACTACGCGCTGTTGGGGAGTGTAGAAGCAGATCCCGCCGCATCGACAGATGCGATCAGCACTGTTGCTGCAGATCCGGTCCTGTCGGGACAGGTCGGAAACATCACTCTCCGGCGTTCGCAAGGAATCACCAGTACTGGAGCGATAACTGTTGTCAATTCCTCGGTTTCGGATCTCGAGGTTCCTGTTGACGAGAACGGAAAGCCTAGGACCGAGCCGGCGTGGGTACATGTGCAAGCTTGCACGGATATCTCGGGTTGGGAGAACAAATACCAGGACGGAACCAGTGCAATGAAGCCCGACCGTGGGCAGTTCGAGTCCACCGCGATCACTGTCCGAAACCCTGAGTGGCCAGACGCGAATGGCTGGCGGGTTACAAGTCAAACAGTTGAGAAGGTGTCATCATGCGGCTAGCAATGAGAGCATTCGTCACTGCGGCACTCGTTTGCGGAGTGGTGGTTACGGGCGGTAGTCAGTCCTCATTCGCCCAGCCCGGTGTGGGAGGGGCCGGCTCCGATGTGTTCGTAACGCCTGGTGGCGCGAACGTCACTGTCGGTGGTGGTTACATCAGCGCGCCCTCGGGCGGCGGTGGCGGGGCCGGTAATGCTGGTGGCGCGGGCAACGCCGGTGGTGGCGGTGGTGGTGCAGGGACGAGCGGCGGTGGTGCCGCCGCTGCAGCGAATAATGGACCGGCTGTACTTGAACGTCGCAGCTGCAGCAATCTCCGAAACAACTGTGACGCTGCGCCAGCCGCACCAGGGATTGATGTTCCTCCGACACCACCGTCGATGGCGGAGATCATGAATACCGTGTCGATGGCTGTCACCGCGATGCAGTTGGAGAAGCCTGAGATGTGCATGACACCCGAGCCTGCAAATTCTCCTGGCGGCCGAACCGGTCTCGTAGGGCGCGAGGCGTGGATCTATTTCTGCCCCAACGGAGCATCGACGAGACCCGCTCAAATCGGGCCCGTAAACAGGGTCGCAACCGCCGGCGTCGTCACAGTCACCGCGAACGCAGTAAATTCTGGAGTGCTCGTAAATTGGGGCGATCGTTCCGCGCCCACCTTTTGTGCGGGTGCGCTCTTGCCGTTTACTCCTTACACCGACGCAGTCGATGCGAGTCCGATGACCCCGCCAAGTGGAATGCCCTCTCCGACTTGTGGACATCGAATTGAGCGCAGCTCAGAGACGGAGCCTGGCGGAGTCCACAATCTCAGCGTGACAAGCAATTTCGTGGTGACATGGACGGCGGTCTTTCCAGGTGGTGGCACAGGTGGAGTGATGCCAATACCGTTGACATCTACCTATCAGCAGCGAATTGGCGAGTTGCAGGTTTTGGTGACACCGAACTGAATGTCGTCATACGGATGCCCGCGTCACCTTGAACTGTCCAGTTTGAGGGACGCGGGCATCATTCTGCGTGCTTGCGACCGGTAGATGGTGTGATGGGGATTGCTGTCTCGCGCATTCAATGCTGGTGAATTTCGTTGATAAGTTGAATAGTCCGCAGCGCCACTGCTTCTGCACGTTCGGTGGAGGTGCATTCCATCGTGGTCACGGGTAGCTCGGGGAGCGGGCGTTTCGCGGTGGTTTCGCGTATTCGGATGACTGTCCATCCTGCCTTCTCGAGCACTCGTGTTTTGAGGAGGTCTTTCTCCGCCTTGTCCCGATGCCAATACCAGCCGTCGTACTCGACTATGACCCTTTGATGGTGCAGCGCGAGATCGACTCCCCATCTCCACCCGACGACACCCGCAGGACCTGTGTAATCGGTTTGATTGAACGCTTTCGCGATGAGCTGGCAGATTGCCTGTTCTCGCATTGAGGTTCCAATAGTGCAGCAATGTGGGCATCCGGTTTCGGCTGCCGTGCGGGAACCGATCGAGACTTCCCATTCATGGCCAGCGCGGCATCGCCACCATACGCGGGAATCACTTCCGGCGCTGAAATCAATTGGTGTACCTGTATTTTTGGTGGAATGCCATTCAGATGCTATCGCGGGGTGGGTGGTTCTGAGATCGTTGAAACCTGGCAGGACCTTGCGTCCAGCGCAGATGGGGCACTGTCGACCGTTCACTCGGGAAACCACGACAGCGGGCCATTCGTGTCCGTGGTCTCGGCACTGCCACCAGGCTTTGAGATGGCTTCCGGCTCCAACTCGGGCGGGGGTGAGCAGGTTTTTGGTGGGGTGCCATTCGGCCGCGAGTTCTGGTCGCAGTGTGGCGAGGTCGTTGAATCCGACTACTATTCGTCTGTTGGTGCAGACGGGACATCCAGTGCCGGCTGATGTTCGGGTTTCGACGGTGGCCTGGTAGTCGTGTCCCTGCCCGGCGCACTGCCACCAAATCTTGGTTTTGCTTCCACTTGTTACTTGTGACGGGATGAGTGAGTTTTTGGTCGGGTGCCACTCTGCAGCCACTGTGGGATGTGTTGTGGCGAGGTCATTGAATCCTGCGAGGGCTTGTTTCCCTGCACAGTAGGCGCAGCCTCGTCCCCTGACGCGTGCGCTTACGACGCTCAAGTACTCGTGGCCGGCTGGGCAGATCCACCATGCGCGATATGCGGATCCTGGACTCGTGGAAGAGGTTGTTTGGGCGTTACGGGTCGGGTGCCACTGGTTGGCCAGATGTGGGTGGGTGGTGTCGAGGTCATTGAACCCAGCCAGTGTGCGTCGGCCTGAACAGACTGGGCAGCCGTTGCCTTGCGTGCGACTATTCACGGTTCCTTGCCATTCGTGTCCGAACTGGGTGCACAGCCACCAGGCTTTCTTGGCCGAGCCGACTGAAACTTCCTCCGATGAGATCGAATTTCGCGTTGGGTGCCATTCGGCAGCAATGTCAGGTCGAAGTGTCGCAAGGTCGTTTATCCCCTGCTCGATCCGCCGGTTCGAGCAGACCGGGCAGCCTGTCGCAGATTTTCCTGTTCGACTGGCGACCGTGGTCTTCCATTCATGACCACTGGAACATGCCCACCAGACGCTCTTGTTCGAGGCAACGAGAACGTCGTGGGCGGAGAGCGTGTTCTTGGTGGGGTGCCACTCGCGCGCGACCTCCGGCCGTAGCGTGGCGAGATCGGTTTCACCTGGAATAGGTAACCGCCCACCGCAGTAAGGGCAGCCAATTATCGCTTTTACGCGCTGCTCGACTCTTGATGCGTACGAGTGACTGCGGTCTGGGCAAATCCACCACGCGCTGTACTCGGATCCTGTCTTGACTGCAGTTGGTGGTCGATCGTTTCGGATGGTGTCCCATTCCTTTGCAATCTCGGGTTCGGTTGTCGCGAGATCGTTGACCCCGGTGATCGCGTAGCGACCTGCGCAGTGTGGGCACCCATATTTTCTGTTGGTGCGTTTTGTGATTTCTGTTTGGTACTCGTGACCGCCGGCACATCGCCACCAAGCTTTCCAGTTGCTTTTTGCTGTAAAGCCGGTAGGCGTCCGGTCGCCGTTGAAGGTGGGGTGCCATTGGGACGCGATTTCGGGATGAGTCGTAGGTAAGTCGGTTTCATTGGGAATTGGGCGGATCAGTGTGCAGTAGGGGCATCCTGGACCGATTTTGGCAGTGCGGTCGGCGACGCAGGCCTGATAGGAATGCTTCTTTCCGCATCGCCACCACGCCCGGATGCTGCTTTTCGGCGTGATATCGGTCGGTTGCCGTTTGTTTCTCTCTGCATCCCACTCTGCGGCGAGATCTGGTCGCAGAGTGGCGAGATCGGTAAGTCCAGGTATGGCGCGCACGGGCATGGACGGAATCCTTGTGTAGGGGTACGACAGTGAACGGATCAGTCTGTGGGCGGAATGTCTACTCGCCCTTCGGTCTCAGTCGCTCTGCGGTCTTGGCGTTGGTTGTCGCTTCCAGTCGTCGTGCGACGTCGTGGATGTCGTCGAAGCAGCGGAATGCGTCGTATCCGGAACGGCAGGCGAAGAGACTGTGTTTGCGGATGACGCGGAGATAGGAGCGTTCGTCGACGTCGTAGATTTTGAGCGCATCGCGGGGTGCTGGGATGGCGTTGTGGTAGGCGAACGCGATTTGGTAAGCGACTTTGAGGATGTTTGAGATGTGTTGTGCGGTCAGGGCTGCGGTGTGGATGTCTTGTGGGAGGTTGTAGCGGCCGAGTGCGTCGAGATTGTCGGCAAGGTCGACGAGGGAGTCGCAGGCGCGCTGCGCGTGGGCATGGACATTTGTTGCCGTGGATGTCATGAGGTCCTCTGTCTGCGATGCGGTCAGCGTGACTGGAGCTGTCGCGGATTGTGAAGCACGAAGGAAAGAACTCTATGTGACATTCAGGATGCCTCATGCATGTCACATTGGCAAGTGTGAGAAGGACATTTGGCCGAGCATTCAGGGTGGACTCGGTTCAGAATCGTTTCGCGTCCAGGTCGGACGGTAACGTCACCTGCATGGATCCGCTGGAGAAGGCCGTCGAGGCGCACAAGCGTGCAGTAGTCGCGGAGAAGGCTGCTCGGGATGCTCTGTACGGCGAGATTTGGCGCGCGCGACAGTCTGGAGTTTCGCAGGTGGAGGTTGTTCGTCGGACTGGTTATACGCGTGAACATGTGCGTCGGATTGAGCGATTGTTCGAGGGTACGTCGGATTGACTGGTCGCGGCCGTTGCTCCAGGGCGAGGATTTTACCGAGTCAGTATTGGAAATATGTCCGCTTGAATGGTCATGGATACGCGTGCGTAGAACAGTGCCAGTCGGCAGGGCACACAACGAAGAGGAAAGAATGACGGGCTATGCCGATGGTTGGGCGTTGCTGGGCGACGAGGTGAGGGCCATCATTAAGGAGTATTGGCTGGACGGGTTCCCTGTTGCGGCGACTCCGGACGAGGAATACAACCGAGGCCGTGGCCCCGGAAAACGCGTCAGCCCTATTTACGAATACGACGACGGCGGAATCGGGGCGACGCAGTGGCTCAATGTCACCCACAACGTCGCCGCGATACTGAAGTCGGACGGTGGATGGAAGGTTGGCGGCGCGTTCCACCTGTGGGTTTCCACCGGTATCGGGACGCTTCCGTACGAGGTGCCCCTGCGAAACCCAATCATGATCGACGCGGGGGATAACGTGGGCTGGAGCGAACGTAAGGAAGAAGCAATCGCCGCCGCAGAGGCAGTACTCGGTCTGCGTCGATTGGCCGAGTAGCTCACCAAAGCAAATCGAGAGACCCGATTGTCCTCAGTCCACGAGGCGAATCGGGTCTCTCGCGGCCAGAGGAGGAGACGAGCTCTCCCGGCGCCTCCTCGCGTGGGCCGCCGATGCACTCTCGCTGTTGCGGAGCCTGCGCGGCTGTCCACAAGAAGATGAACCCGACTTGAAACGAGTCCGCCAATCAGGTCAACACCAGGTCTGGCGCACTGCCCATCCGTTCGACCCCGACATCGCATTTCGGCTGATCTGCTGGTTCCCACCCGACAGCAACACCGTCGTAGTGGCACTGTTCGCGGGCGACAAATCGAGAATCGGCGACGTGTTCTACAACAGTGTCGGACCCCGAGCCGACGCCGCAGTCCGAGCATGGAAGTTTCAGACAGAAGGAGATCAACGATGACCGAACAGTCGGATAAGACCCGATTCATTCGCGGAAATGATCGCATCGACCGACTCGTTGCGGACCCGTTGATCGCTGACGATGTCACCCGCTACGCGTCCGAGCGCGCGGAAGTGAACCGGATCTACGCACAAGGCCTGGCGGACATCCGCAAAGCGGGCAAGCTGACTCAGACCGAAGTCGCAACGATCCTCGACACTGATCAGGGCACGGTATCGAGAATAGAAAATCGCGACGATCTGCTGCTTTCGACCCTGCGCCAGTACCTAGCCGCGGCCGGCGCAGTGCATGCGAAGATCGTGGTGGAGAAAGAGGGTGTCGAGATCACCCTCGACCTCGACAGCTTCGGGTGACCATCGGTTCGATCACCATGTGTCGTGGTGATGGGGCACACTGACGGCGCAGAGTGGCGGCGAGTAGTGCCGGCGCGAGTGAACGAACGGACAGCGGCATGGGTATTGAAGAAGCTCAGGACGACGGCACGCTCTACGCGGTGCCTCCGAAGGATCCGGACACGATCTTGGGGTCGATCGACTCGCTGCACGTCGAGGCTCCGGTGGTTGTCGAGCAACGCCAGGAGTCGCCGCCCGCGTCCGGGGAAACCGTCTCCGACCAGTGGGGCGATTTCGACCACTGACTGTGACACCTGGTACCTGGCTGACAGTGCTGGCCTTCTTCGTGTTCGTAGCTCCTGGGCTGCTGTACGACCTGGCCAGCGTCACCAAGCGCACCCGTCGACACGAGACGGTGTTCACCGAGATCAGCCGGATCACACTGATGTCGACGCTGTGCAGTGCCGGCGCTGCAGCTGTGGTGACAGTAATCGGCATGATCGTCGCCGCACGATGGGAGAAGTACCCGTTTCCGGATCCGGCGTCGATGATCCGCGGCGGCTCAGGTTACGTCAACGCGCACCTCGCAGCGGTGTCGTGGGCAGCAGCCCTTTGCTTGGGGGTCTCGCTCGGCATCTCCTACGGCGCGTTCCGTCTCGTCTACCGCACGGACAAAGCCGCGATCTCCGACATTTCCGCATGGAGGTCGGTCCTGCGTGACGATCTACCTGACCCAGGTGTCGCATATGCCCTGGTCAAAATGAAAAGCGGCACGGTCTGGGGTGGGCGGGTCGCCAAATACACGCCCGACCCGGAGATGGCGAACAGGGAATTGGTCCTGAGTCCCCCGTTGTCTGTCCGCGATGCTGCCGCGTCACAGATGGCGAAGGTTCCCGACAAGTGGATGCGCGTCATCCTGCCCGGTCCGGAGATCGTCTCGATGGTTGTCACCTACGGTGATCCACCGCCGTAGGTGACCGGCCGGCACTGCGGTCAGGCGATGTGGAAGCGGTCGTCTCCGAGTTCGACCTCGACACGCAGGGAACCGCCTACTGCCTCGACGTATCGGCGCAGGGTGTCGATTTGAATTCGTGCGAGGTCCCCGCGCTCGATGTTGGAGATGCGGTTTTGGCCGACGCCGAGACGGTCTGCGACCTCACCTTGAGTCAAGGCAGCATTCTTGCGGAGTTCCTTGAGTCGGTAGGCCCGTACCTCCTCGAGCAGTCGGCCCTTGTGCGCGTCCACGGCGGACCGGTCGACGGGCCGTGCGTTGAGCATGTCGTCGAGACTTTTTGCCATCACGTTCACTTCCCTTCCAGGTTTTCGATGTGGGTGTCGAGCAGATCGTCGGCGATCGGAATGTTCTTCTTGTACCACTTGGTCCACTGACCTGATTTGTCTCCCGCGATCAGCAAGATCGCCTTTCGATGCGGGTCGAACGCAAACAGCACTCGCAGCTCCGAGCGCCCACTCGATCCCGGCCGTAGCTCCTTCATGTTCTTGTGGCGGGAGGCAGTGACCGTGTCGACCAGCGGCCGACCGAGCTGAGGCCCACGTTCTTCGAGCAATTCAAGTGCAGCGACAACCTGTTCATAGGACGACTGATCCAGCTGTGCAAGCCAATCTTCGACCAACTCGACGTCCACACTCCAGATCGACACTTCGTCATAATATCACTCATAGGTGATATTTGGGGATCCGTTTCTGCGGCGGTGCCAGCGGTGCACATCCTGCAACGACTTACAGCTCTGACATCAACTCAGGAAGTCTTTACCGAGCCAGTCGATCAGGCACTTCTCGATAGGGTCGGGATTCTGTTTGACTGCCAGCTTGGTTAGGTGGGGTGCGATGATGTCCTTGTATTCTTCTCCGAGAACCAGTTCGACTGCCTCTCTGGCCAACCTGAACGAGCGTTGCCATCGCGGGCCACGCCGGTCGTCTGGCCCCGGCCCCACTGATTCGCAGTTGATCGTGTGCACTATTACGCGAGCGTCTGCACCCTCGAACGACTTGATCGTCCGGTCGATTTTGTCCCGCCCCTCTCTGATCGCGGCTGCCTGTTTCCGATCCAGCTTTCGTCCCCTCACCAGATTGGCGATGAGCTGGCGATCCTCCCTCAGCCAGATCACATGCAATGGGCCCGATTGGGGCGCATTGCCTACATCTTTCGGCGGTGTCGGCAAGAACCGGCCTGGTAGGACGTCGGTGCCTCGATGGGCCCAGACGTAGCGAGGCCAAGGCTTGTGCAGGTGCTCTCCGTGGAGTTGTGATCGGTAGGCGTCTAGTTCTTCGCTGGTGGGGAGGCTGTTGTTGGGCCTATACCCTTGCGCAATTTTCCGAGTAGTGAAGAATCCGTAACCCAACATTCTCGCGAGGAGTGCACCGACATCTGCCGGCCAAGGACCGTCGGTCAACGAGACGATGGCGACAGCCGGGACATCTTTGTGCTGCCACTGACGATCCGGGCTACGCTCGGCGATCGTGTGCCTGACGGAGTATCGCAACCTGTCGGGTTCAGCGTCCCCTGAAGCCTCCGCGTCTGCCTTACTCATCCATTGAGTGGGGGCGCGAGGCGCGTAGACCGCCCCGTACCTGTTCAGCACGTGATGCAGTTCGTTCTCCAGGTCGTTACGTTCGTCCCGCAGTGAGACATCAGAGTCGTTCCCTTGCTTGTACACCCGCCGAAAGTCCAGGATGTCCGCTACGTGAAACCGAAGATCGCCGGGTCCTTCAATAGCTGGTTGAACTGCGACCGCCCAATTCTGCGTCGCGGTGGTGGCTGCGATGATCGCGCCGGTTGCCTCGGTGGTGTCGGAATGACGCACCGACATCTCGAGATCTCGGAGTTCACTGCGCAGTTCGAAAACCCTTCTGTGCAGCCATACTTCGTGCGCAAGCGCCTCTTGCACGTCTGGGACTGCATCGAGCATCCTGGCGAAGAACAGCTCGTCTACCTCTCCGTCGTGAGCGGCAGATGACGTCCACTCGAGGCTGAGGCGAGGCAGTTCTGCCAATTTCGGCCTTCCGTGGCCGCGCCTCCAGTCCGCGATCCGTTTGGGTGTCACTTCTTCGTCGTTGAACATTTCGGCAAGTGCGACCGGAGTCAGATGCGCCAGGTCTTCCTTGACGAACTCCACGAATCGAAGCCACGCGGGATCTGCTGTGTTCACCATGTGGCAAGTGTGCCATTTATGGAGCAACCAGAGTGCTTGAACGGCGCAGGTTCGCCCATTAGCCTCTGTTTGTGCAGGTTGCCGCGCCGGGCGCCTGCCCGACCGAGAGGAACGACATGTCCAGGTCAACTTCCATCCGCACTGCAACGGTTGCCGCTGCTCTCGCAGCGTTCACCGCTTTTGGTGGTTTCGTCGTCGTCCCTGTCGTCCACGCGACCCCCGTCGTCGCACCGCAGCAAGGCCCAGCGGGGGCAGTTGTGAAGTACCTCCAGAAGGTCAACTGGCAGAAGGAGTTCAAGGACGCAACAAAGGGGGTCGTCGTTCAAGTCGTCCTCGACAAAGTAATCGAGATCCTGGTCCCGAAAGGCGGAAGTAACTCTATTCCCGTGGTGCAGGCGAGCAGCATCAACAGCCCCGAAACGCTGATCAATCGGAGCTCGAATCCAGCAGGTGTCTCACCACGAGTGAGCTACGTGAAATCGAACGACGCGCGAGGACTCTTCTACAGCACCCTCAAGAGCGGTGGTATTCGGAAGAGTGAAAACAGCTACAAAGTCGGGGTCCAGACCGTGAAATTCAGCCCTGGGACGTCATCGACACCGCCTTCCATCACCATCTCGAACTCAGCGGTCACGAACAAGATCGTGGTGTTGGCAAACTAAGAGTTCCGAGAAGTCCATCGCCGATCGGAGTGATGGGACATCGACGAGAGCGGGTCACACCTTTCGGTGCGGCCCGCTCTCCGTCATCTATGACTACATCTCGACTTCCGTTCCACGATCTCTCTCCGGGACCATGACCGGCTCACCGCTGAATCACACCGGAGTTTCCGGGGACTTCATCGACTTCGTCAACCGATCAAGAGCAAGTACGGCGTCGAGCCGATGTGCAGGGTGCTCACCGAGCACGGCTGCTCAATTGCGCCGTCCACCTACTACGAAGCCCGCAACCGTCCTGCGTCTCGGCGGTCTCTGCGCGACGAAAGGCTTAAAGTCGAGGTCAGCCGGGGGCACACCGAAAATTATTCGGTCTACGGCGCCCGCAAGGTGTGGCTTCAGCTGAGGCGAGAGGGTATCGAGGTAGCGCGCGGTGCACGGTCGAACGGTTGATGGGTGTCCTCGGGCTCGAAGGTGCCCGTCGAGGCAAGGCCAAGCGCACCACCATCGCCGATCCACAAGGGCATCGCGCAGACGATCTGGTGCAACGGAAGTTCAACCCGATCGCGCCAAACATGTTGTGGGTAGCCGACTTTACATACGTTTCGACATGGTCGGGCTGGGTCTACGTCGCGTTCGTCATCGACGCGTATTCTCGCCGAATCGAGGCGTTCTACTACGGTGAACACAGAGCTACGCGAATCGCGGAGTTCTCAAATCAGTAAGTCTCCGGACTCGCCGGTGTGATTCAGAGTCTGGATTTCAGGCAAGAGTGGTCGTGTTGTCAGTCCGCTGGCCACTGGATAACCCGTATTCGATGTCTGGTCCCGCCCACTGAATGATTTGTCCTGCTTGGTCGATGGTCAAAACGCACACCCAAGCCCTCAGAAACGATCTGAGCCCATTCGGGTCCAGAGTGTGCGGGCTCAATGGTCCAGCAGGTCGAGATACTCGGTGAGCTGTCCGATCGGGGCGACAACCTCGCCTCGCAGCATCCACGTTGCCTCACCGTCGACTATTCCGGGATCCAGATGACCGCCGCTTGGCAGAGTCGGCCATTGCAGCCATTCATTGAAGTCCTGGAAGTTGTGCGCGATCTCGATGGTTGCGGCCAAAGCATCGAGGCCGCTGGAGATCCCGAACCCGCTACCGTCCTGATTGTTCACTCCCAAACTGAGAACGAGCCCAGGAACCGGGAACACGTCTCGTCGAATGTCGACGCGCCACACCCCCGGATCGAACTCCCGCATTCCATCGAAACGAAGGGTGTCGCGCGAGATCCGGGCGATCACGGTCAGGAGTATCTCTTGGAGTTCCGGTGACGGCTCGAATGTGAATCTGACATCCCACCTGGCACCGAAGTCGGAACCGGACACATACATTCTCCGAATGCTATTCGACAGCCGTTGCTATTTCGCCTGTGAGTGACAATATTCCCCGCGTCCAAAGCAACCGTCATCTGTTCGAAAAAACAGATCCTTTCGGTTTGACCGTCGAACGGGGCGATCGGGCTTGCCGATCTTGCAGGAGTGATCGTGATGGAAGAATGAGGGGATGCGCCCGAACAGGTACCTCGACGATTATCTGCATGGGCTTGAGTTCCTGAGTGGGGTGTACCCCGATGATGCGGGGGCGATTGCCGAGCACGGCATCGTGGCCGCGCTCGATGATGATGATGCGTTCGTGTTCTTGCTTCGCTTGGTCGGTCCAGAAGCCCCGGCGTTCGCGGATGAACTGTGGCAGTTGATCAGTGGTTTTCTGAACAGTCGCCGCGTCGAGGAGTTGTTCGGAGGCTCTGAGGATGCCGGGTTGGCGGATCTCAACACAGTGAGAAAACCGAGATACCTCCCGCCTCCTGCTCGACCGAGGATCCCAAGGTGAGAGTGTCTGACGGCTACCACCGTGCCAAAAGATTCAGGGAAGAACGTGCCAAATAATTCCGAAAGTCACAGTCGCGGCCTGAGTTTTCGGTTCCGGAGAAGCCTGGACCCGGGCCATGCCGGTCGCCGTGCAGTGCACTTCACATAGACTTCCGAACACGTTCCGAATATTGTGGGGGCATGGCCCCGACCGCGACCCGCACCACACGCCGCTCCTCCGACCTGAGCAAACACTCGGCCGAGGTGTTCGCCGAGGCCGAGGACCACCCCGTCACCGTCACCCGCCGCGACGGCGAAGATCTCGTGCTCATGACACAACGCGAAGCAGACAGCCGCGCCCGACTCCTCGAGTTCGCGGCACAGCTGATCGGAGTGGCCGTCGACGACGACGGACCCCTCGACGGACGGATGTCGCGCGCATTCCCCTGGATGCTGGCACTTTCCCCGAAGGATCGTGCCGTCTGCGCTCGAGACCTGGTCGACGCCGCACGCGCGTCGTTCGCGACCGACCAACCGCACCTGGTACTTGCGGAACTGACCTCGTGGCGAGAAACGGCGACCGCGATCGCTGCCGGCCTCGGTCAGGCCGACCTCGAATGGCTGGACACTCCAGAAGACGACACGATGGTGGAGCGTCCGTAGCGGTGGCAGGAAAACGCGGCGAGCTCGTACCTCGACCGACGAAGAAGACCGAGTACGAGATCCGCTTCGCGACCAACAATGCACGCAAAGGTTGGCGGGACCTCACTGCGGTGATCCGCAACCCGTTGGCGGAGGCCTGGGATTTCCTGACGCGAACCCCGCTGGTGGTGGATCCGAAGAACTACCCGCTACGCGGCGACCTCGGCGTCGTCACTCGCGACGGCGTGAGCCATCAGCGGTGGCAGCACAAACCCACTCAGCAGGGTGATGCCCGCATTTGGTTCTATGTCGAGGGGCGCACGGTGCACGTGGAGCAGGTGCACACCAACCATCCGAACGAGACGAAATAGGGATCCGTGTACGGAAAGGCCCCCGGACGCATGCTTGGGTTGTAAGGATCATCGCCACCGCTGCCTGCACCGCACCGCCGGACCGAGACCGCTTGGGTAGTTGACTACAGCCCACCCTGATTGATTTATGTCCCGAGTGGCCCCATTGGTTGGTGATCTTGTTGGCCATGTTGAGCGGTTAATCGAAGCGGAAGCCGAAGAGTCCGCCGGCGTCTGTTTCGTCGGTTAGACGTGTGTCGAGGATGTAGGGGTCTGCGTCGAAGGCGCCGTCGCTTTGAAGTTCCACGGTGGCGAGGAAGTCCGAGTTGAGGGTCACGATGTACTGGAAGTTGTGTTGTTCGGCGAGTCGGGCTCCGATGTTGAGGCACGATGCGACTTGGCGGCCGTCGATTGCGTCGAAGAGGTGGCTGTCGTGTACGAGTATCCGAGGTGCACGGCCTGCTTTGATTGCGGCGATTGCGCACACGATGTCGAGTATGAAGGTCTCTACGCTGCGGACGCCTACGCTCGCGTCGCCTGATATGCGGGGCTCGACGCCTAAGAGTCCTTTGGGTGTCGGCGAAATCAGAAGTGATGCCTCACGGTCGGTGTAGATCTCTGCGCCGAGTTCGCCGAATAGGGAGATCGATTCAACGAGGCTGTCATTTCGCTCGTTCAGTTCGGTTCGGACCGAGGCGACGAGTTCTGCGGTTCGCAGTTTGATCGTGTCGCTGATGGTGCTGATTGAGTTCGCGGCTTCCAGTCGTCGTTCCAGGTCTGCGACGTCGGATTCCTTCTTCGCAAGATCACGCTGGAGGCTCAGAAAGGTGTCGAGTGCGACGGTTTCGTTGAGGAGAAGCATGATCTGGGATCGCTGGTTGTCGAGGCTGCTGCGTTCGGAGTGGATGGCTTCGAGGCGGGTGCGGATGCTGTTGAGTTCTTGTTCCAGGAATGATCGGCGGTTGCGGACCACGGATTCGTGGAATGCTCTGACCTCGTCGTAGCGCCGGCTGACGGTGTTCGGGAGGACGAGTCCGATCTCGGCGTAGACACGAGAGAGTTTCGCCGTCAGTTCGTCCTGCTCGGACGTCTCGACTTCGTCGGCTATTGCTTCGTCGATCTCCCGTGACCTTCGTAGTAGAGCGAGGGCTTCGTCGTTGAGTTTCTGGATCGAGGCGCTGAGCTTGTCCGCTTCTTGTTGGTGATCGGCGTATTGTTCATCGACTTTGAACCCGCGTAGATCCCCCTGTGCGCGGTCGCGGTGGCGGCGGGCTGTCGCGAGTTGTGCGCGGATCGCGGATTCGTCGAGTGAGAGGTGGGTGATTGCGCCTTCACGGACTGCTGCGCGGATGGCTTTGCCTTGTTTGGTGAGGCGATCGACATCGCCTGCCTTGCCCAAGATTTCTGGTGAGAGTCCCAGCATGAAGCCGATCTTCACGCCTGATTCCCAGTCGGCCTCGGACTGGTGGCCCTTGATGGGGTTGTTGAAGAATGTTCGGATCAGTTGACTCCAGAGCTGACCGGCTGTCGGGCGGGTTGCGTCGGATGGTATCCGAAAGATGTTGTGGGAGAGTAATTCGCGCCATTCATCGACGTGGATGTCCGTCGAGTTTCCGGTTATCGACCAACCGGAGACTTGAACGCGGGTCGTCGGTGAGACGGCGCGTGTGACAGTAACTTCGTCGTCCCGGTCGCCATCTTTCGCGGGAAGCGCGAGGGTGGCGGTGAATGTGTGGTCGGTGAGTTCGGATGCTTTGAATTCTGGCGGTAGGTCGCCGCCGAGGAGGTACCTCAGGATCTTGATGACGCTGGTTTTGCCGATGCTGTTTCGACTGTCGCCTTGCTGGGATGTGTCGGTGCGTTCGGCGACGAGGATGTTCAGGCCCTCGCGAAACCGCAGAGTCTTGAATCTTGGGTCGGAGGAGGTGAGGCGGCTAAGAAACATGTGTGCGCCTGAGGAAGCCTTCATCGGATGTGTCCACGAGTCTCATTGTGTAGAGGGCGGCCAGTGCGAGTGTGAACCAATCGAATGTGATGCGTTGGGCTCGATGTGACGAATGTTCGTGAATGCTGAACCGTTCCCAGAGGGCCGAGACCGACATCGGATCGCGGAGTTCTTCGAGGATCTTGGAACCGACTGTCATGAGGGCGCGGTCCGATGACACCCCTTTAGTGGGTAAAAGCATTGGGTGTCTCCACTTCTGGGCCGTCTTCGTTGGTGGGTGGCATCTCGAATATGTGGCAGGAATCGAAGAAGTACGAGACGACTGCGAACGCCGCGTTGGCGCGCTTTCCATCCATCCTGAAGTTAGTTCCGGCTACCGACACATACAGTCGTTCAAGAACTTCGGCTGGTACTGCCGTCACCGCATGGGCGTCCTGGTACATCGACCGAAATTTCTCGCCATGAACGTCACACAGACCTGGGTCGGACAACTCTTCATACCAACGGTCAATACGAGGAGCCAGTAACCGGCCTGCGTTGAACTCGAGACGGCTCGCGTCGGGGAGCTCGTTGAAGTCCATCTTGCCTGCGGGGACGGCCAGTACACGTGCGCCGGTTTCCACAATCACGGTGTTGGAGTCGAGCGCGTCAAGTAGGGGCAACAAGTCAGAAAGTTCCACGTTCTCTGCCCCGGGCGCCCCAGGGAACAGCGCGTTGAGGACAGCGACATCGAGGGTTCCGACCACTTCCACCCAGAGTTTCTCGGTGTTAACGAGCCGGATGGTCAGTGGGCGCTCAGCGGACGGACCGTGACTTTGTTGGAGACCGGTGAGGGCTTTCAAGGACTCTGGACCTGCTGGTGCGTTCGTGACGAATTTCCATGTGTGGAAGCTGTCCCACTGAGAGAGCCCCCGTGCGAAGTCTGAATTGATCTTGGCAGCGAGTTCGCGCTCTGCGCTGCGGGCCGGTCGTTGGCCGTAGCAGGCGTAGAAGATGGTGCCTGAGTCCGCCAGCCCGTCGCACCCGCCATCGCCGAGTGTTCCTGACGGAGCGGGGTTCACGTAGTCGTCGTGGAATCGATCCAGCACCTTCGAGGCATAGTCCTCGAATGCTGTGCCCGACTTGAAACACTCCTGTTGATGGCGGAAGTGGTACCAGTCTCGCCAGTTCGCCGTCAGCAGCATCTGTTAGCCCGTCGTGGTCTTGCGTCGACCACGGTCGTGGTCTCTCGCAGAAAAGACTATCGTTCATCAACTCGGCGATTGTCTGTCCCGTTAACAGGCGTGGCGTCAGCATGAGTGGCAATGGGAAGAGGCGTAGGGGTTTTGGGTGGGTGCTGGGCCGCAGAATGTGGGTGTGACGCAATTCGATGCGACTTGGCATCGCTTGTTGGTGTGGACGGCTTGGCAGACTCTGTCGTGTGGTTCGGGAGGTTTGGCGCGAGATGGGGGAGAACATTGGTGGATGACTGGAGTCCGGTCTTTCGGGCGCGAGATGGGGGAGAACATTGGTGGATGACTGGAGTCCGGTTTTTCGGGCGCGGAGGTGGGAGCAGGACGGGGCTGAGTTCGCGGAGTGGATGGATGGTGCTGCGGTCCGGTCGCCGTGGAAGCGTCGCAGGTTCGGGATCTGGCGTGAGGAGCAGTTTTCGGACAGGATGCGCGTTGCCCGGGAGGCCAAGCGGCAGCGGCGGGCGGAGCTGGCGGCGAATCCGAGTCCTGAGCTTGTTGCGGCGTACGAGGAGTTGCGGGCTGCGGAGGCGGCGTCCGGTGCCCGACTCGGTTGCGCGCGGGGTGGTGATATGACTGACCCTGAGACGGTTCGGTTTCTTGCTCGGTTGTTGAGCGATCACGCCGAAAAATTTCAGTAAGAGCAGTGTGCGCGGCCATATTTGTGGTCCGCTCGTTTCTCTGTCGGGAAGTGCGACGGTGAGTTGGTCGAGGTTGCCTTCGATCTCGACGCTGACGACGTAGTTGCAAGGCGGTGTGTGCGGCCTTCGACGTGTTGGGCGCCGATGCGTCCGCCGGGTTTGCGTTGAGGCCGGGGACTCACCGCCAAAGCGGGACTGTGAGCGCACTGGCGGTGAGCCGTGCGCACCGAACCGTTGCTATCTGACAGTGCGCAGTTCAGGCGACCCATCCCCCGAGGGAAAGACACCCGGGGGCCGGCCGGCGCGGCAGACTGTGTGCCCGACATCAAACCGCCGCGACGTCCATTTTAGAACCGCGCACCGACTGCGTACAGGGGGTCGAAGGGTGCTCGTCTCGGTAAGCCGGTCAGATCATGATCTGCATACTTCGATCTCCTCGTGCCGAAATCCGTCGTTTCAGTTTCACACTGGCCCGTGGTTTGGTCGGGTGTGTTCGATCTCTGGTGCGACATTTCATCGTGGCGCTCTGGCGATTGTCGGGACGCTGTTGAACGGTCATGGTTTGATCGGGCGGCCGGGTCCGCTGCGTACGCCGAATCCGTTGGCTCACGGTGTTTTCGATCGAGGGGAAGGTGTCGAGATGAGCAGCGACGCGTCGGGTGACTTGATTGCCGGTGGGATGGTGCCGTGATTTCGGATGTGCGTATGACGAGTGATGTGGGTTCGTTGTTGCAGTTTCTGCTGGGGACCGAACCTGTCGGTGGGGTGGAGGTCGTTGGCGGTTGTCGAGAGATGAGTCGGCATGTTCGATCGCATCCGTTGCCGGCGAGCCGTGTCGATGATGCGGGGTGGGTGCGGTCGGTGGCAGCGGTGATGGAGGGGCCGCAGCGGGTGAGATCAGGTTTGAGGTCGTCACCGCGGGGGCCGAAGTCGCCGGTGCAGTCGTGGGTGGCTGTTCTTCATGTCTCGGCGGATGCCCTTGCGGGAGTGAACGGTGACGTGTCGGTGATCGCGACTGGCTTGATGAGCCGACTCGGTATCAGCTCGGATGATGGTTCGTGGCGGTGGATCGCGTTGTCTGTTCCTGCTGTCGGCCGGTTTGTGCGGCGTGTGCAGCTGGCTGCGACACCATTGGACGACCGTGACCCGGTGTGGAGTTTGCTCGGTCACGAGGGATGGGCGGCGCGTATTGCCGCGACGGTGGTTGGGGATGCCGAAGGTGGGTTTCTGTGCTGACAGACGAAGCGTTCCGGCAGCGGTGCCGGGAGGGTGGGTTGCTGGGCCACTGACATTTCTCAGGAGTAGGTCGTGGATGGTTTCGGTGAGCCGTCATCGGGGAGCCGTCGCATCTCGGGATGTCGGCTCAAGGAGATCCAGTTCTAGTCCCGTGGCGGCAGGATTCGTTCGCTGAGCGGGTTGTAGCAGACGAGTCCGAGGTTTTGCGCGGTGCGTACGAAGGCGTTGGCGGCCGTGATTTGTGCTCGTGAGGTTCCGCTGACATGGATCGCGGCGAAGCTTCCCACGGTGCGTACCGTCCAGGTCGCGCTGCTGTCGGTTTTCGTGTCCTCACTGTTGCTGGTCATGTGGGCCCGTTTCTCTGTCGGGGATTGTCAGTCGCGGCACTGTGAACGACGGGGAACAGCGATGAGTGAGATGCCTCCGATGAGGCTGGTCGGCGACGGCTCTGGACCAGAGCGCGGCAAGATTGTCGATGCCGTTCTTCTTGGGCGGTAGCGGGCACAAGACATCGACGTCGCCCTCGGCCTCGCCCGATACGGGAAACGAGCAGACCACATACCTCTACGCGTGAAAGCCTGTGCTGTGCGCGTCGAAGGCATCATGGCTGCGACGCAGTCGGCATGGTTCCACACCAGCTCCGGGAGAGGGTGGCCGTCGTGCCCGTGAATGCGAGCAGCGGAAACGGTCAGAATTCCGTCACACTCGATCTCTGTGTCGGTGAAGACGCGATCAGTATCCCGTGACTCCGTATCGGGCGATCGACACAGCGTTGAGACGGCGTAACTCAGCCCATGCTCGTCAGAAGGACCTCTTTGTCGGCCGGGGGCATCACACACGCAGTTCCGTCCGACGCCACGACCATTCGATAGTGCCGGACACCTGCGGAGAATTTCGCGATCGTGCCCAGCCGCAAGGCATATTCCTCGAAGCCAGGAGGAACGAGCGCCAGCCCCCACGCATCCGCCTCGATGGGATCGAGCGCCACGGGTTCGCCGGTGCGGACGTGCCGGCCGCCGACGAACGTCATCATCAGCACCGACCCGGCCGGATAGGGACCGGTCATCGTTGTGCTCGTATCCAATGCCAGATGGGAAGCGAACACCCGAACCTCCACGGTTCGGTCGAGTATCGATCGTCCGATCAGCTTCGGCGGGGGTTTCTTGCGGGCGATCGTGCGAGATGTCCCTGGCACCAGAGCTTTTCGCAGTAGTCGGTGTAGTTCCCGTTCGTGTCGGCTGCGAACCTTGTCGATCAGTTCCGCGAATTCGTGCACTAAATACTCCCTCACCGTGAGTGCCCTTCGGTATTCACGATACTGACATGACCGCAGGCAGCAGGCTGTCATCCGCCTGCTCGGCGACCCGGTGACCTGCGGTGTCCCCGGCTTTCGATCGTATGAGCCACTTGACGGGGAATTCGCTCCCGACGAGGAGGGGTGGTTCCATACCGCCGGCAGGACGAGCGCGTCGGGTGGTTGTGGTTGGCGGGCTTATGTATTCGGGGCGGAGCGGCGGGGGCCGTGCTCCGGCTGACCCGGTCGACGGGGAAGCCGATCGCTGGCGCAGATGATCTTTCGGTATGGGTGTCTGATTTTTCACGCTACCGCTGTTACCGGGCAGTAATATATGGTGATCGTCATAACGCAGTCCGGCGGTGGTGTCAGTCACATAGATGTGGAGTCGAAATATGCCCTCACGAACACTCGCCCGAATGGTGGTGACAGTGGTTGCTGCTGCCGCATTCGTGGGTGTGACCGCTCCGGTCACGGTTTCGGTTGCAGCGGCGCAGCCGCGGGTGTTCGACACGTTCTACGACTACGACGGTTCGGCACCGCTGTCCTCGTATGCCCCCGGTGATGTCCTCAAAACGCGGACCGTGCCTTATCACGTGGTGAACGTTCCGACCCCGTTGCAGGCGGTGCAGGTGCTCTACCGTTCCACCGACGCCCTCGGCCGGCCCGTCGCCAACGTGACCTCGATTCTGCGACCGCCGAACGCGCAACCCGGAAAAGTTCTCTCCTACCAGTCCGTCTACGACTCACTCAACCCCGACGACAGCCCCTCACGTGCCATCGCCGGTAACACCCCGATCGGACAGTGGACCCCGAGCGGACGCAACTTCAACCTCGGCGGCACCATGGTGTCCGGCGAGATTGCGATGTTCGGACCGATGCTCGCCGCCGGGTACACCGTCGTCATTCCCGACACCGAGGGCCCGGAGGCGGACTTCGCTGCCGGGCCGGAGTACGGGATGCTGACTCTCGATTCGTTGCGCGCCGCCCGAGAGGTCGCGGAGACCGGCATCACCGACGATGCGGAGATCGCATTGATGGGGTACTCCGGAGGGGCGATCGCCACCAACTGGGCAGCGATCCTCGCCCCGGACTACGCCCCCGATGTCGACGACGACCTGATCGGTGCCGCCGAAGCCGGCGTCATGGTCAATCCCGCCACCACTTTGCGGTACGCAAACGGAAGTCTGGGGTGGGGCGGGGTTGTCGGAATGGCGATCGTGGGAATCGGTCGCGCGTACGATATCGACTTCGATCCGTATCTCAACGACTACGGCCGCGAGATCATGGCGCGAATGCAGGACGCGTCGATCGTGAACGCCGGCGCCCAGTACCCCGGCCTGACCTGGCAGCAGATGGTCAAACCCGAGTACGCGGACCCCAATTCGGTTCCCGAGTTCGTCGACGTCGTCAACACGATTAACATGGGCATCGCCCCGATCCCGACCATCCCGATGTTCATCGCCCAAGCCGCCAACGGCATCTTCAACGGAACCCTGCCCGGCGGTCCCGGCACCGGCCCCGGTGACGGCGTCATGGTCGCCGATGACGTCGCAGCCCTCGCCACCCGCTACTGCAATGCCGGCCTCGCCATCCAGTACGACCAGTACGACACCATCGAGCACTTGATCGGTGGCGCGCTCTGGTTGCCCGGCGCTCTGCAGTGGCTCGTCGACCGGTTCAACGGCGCACCCGCCCCGAGTAACTGCGGAAAATTCGCCCCCGGAAATTCCCTCGCCCCGCAAACACTCGTCGCCCCCGGCCATCCCGCATCTGTCTCCCCGACAGGATCGGGGAGTGTTTCTTAAACGGTGTTTCGGCCCGACACGCTGGGTGAATGCCCGGCGAGAAGGGTGCCGTGATGACGACACTGGATGATGTGACGAAGAAGAAGTCGACACCACCGTCGGCCGAG